>Ga0315907_10000016_pt1 | contig 228906 bp, 207 predicted proteins | sample LakEriMetagenome_3_FD_203525 | JGI IMG/M metagenome (GOLD analysis project Ga0315907, IMG submission 203525) | Freshwater fungal communities from buoy surface, Lake Erie, Ohio, United States - Buoy 12 MA123 | ecosystem: Environmental > Aquatic > Freshwater > Lake > Lake biofilm | place: USA...
TTGAATGGTTGGCAAAGGTAATTGAAGGCGTGAAGTTTCGTGACGGAAATGAGGTCAAAGAATCGACGCAAAACAACCGGGTCGCTGCTTGAGAATCAAGCTTGAACACCAGAATTGACAATAACTCCCAACCTTGAGCAGCAAGTTCGATGCTATTTTGCAAACCGCCAATTTGATTCCGCCAATTCCGAAAGCGGTTCAGAATATTCTGCTGTTATTAAATCAAAATAACCTTGATATTCAAGAGCTTGCAAGTGCTGTGAGACTCGATCCTGTAATTTCCGGGCAAGTACTTAAACTGGCTAACTCGGCCTACTTTGGGCGTTCCAAGAACGTGGCAGGTATTGAAGACGCCGCTGTAATCATTGGTATCGACTCAATTAGAAGCATGGTGCTGGCCTGCGGCTTAATGACTTCGGGCAATGCCCTAACAAATTTCAAACTCGATCGTTTTTGGCGTTTGTCGCTGTTGTCAGCTTTTATTGCAAAAGATATTGCGGGTTTGTATGGCCACAATACGGATCAGGCTTACACAGCTGCACTTATTCACCGTTTGGGTGTATTGGCAATACAGCGGGCGGTACCCGAAGTGGCATCGGAGATTGACAAGGTTTGTGAGGACCGATTTCCTTATGACAGGGTGGACATTGAAATTGGCTTGCTTGGATTTGACCATGCCGAGGTAAGCGCAGAAATTGCCAAGCAATGGAATTTGCCGGAAAGAATTTCTGAATCAATACGTCAATATCCTCACCCAGTCATTAGCCAAGCTGGCGGGCTTAGTGCGCTCATTCATCTTTGCGTGGCTATTGCGATTAATATTACAGACGATGTTCCAAGTACAGAATGGGAGAAGACGCTGGATGTTGATGTGAAAGATCTGTTGATTACTTTGATGTCCAACCTCAATCAGCTTCAGGCCAAAATTGATGACTCTCAGCGGTTTGTTGATATGTTGGTGAACGGGCATCAATAAATAAACTTTTTGGTCCACACTTGTTGCCAATAAAAACACCCCAAAAGCGCTGGCTATTGGGGTGTTTTTTATGTGTTCAAGATTATCTGCACGGTATTTTATTTATACAGTACCTCAGGCAGCCACATGCCGATTTGCGGGAATACGTACAGCACGAACATGGCGAAGATTTGAATGAACATGAATGGAATCATGCCCAGGAAAATCTGGCCCAACGTTACCCCGGGTGGCGATACGCCTTTCAGGTAGAAAGCAGCCATTGCAACGGGTGGCGACAGGAATGCTGTTTGCAGGTTCAAGGCTACCAGTAAACCGAAGAACAATGGATCCACATTAAAGTAGGGTAGCAGTGGAATAAAAATTGGCATGAAAATCACGATAATTTCTGTCCACTCCAGAGGCCAACCCAACAAGAAAATAATTACTTGTGAAAGCAGCAGGAATTCAATGGGTGTCAGCCCCAAAGAAAGCACCCACTGTTCAACCAGCTCTTGACCGCCCAACAATGCAAACGCTGCCGAGAAGATAGATGAGCCTACGAACAACCAGCACACCATGGCAGTGGTTTTGGATGTGAGGAAGGCAGATTCACGCAACACATTGAAGTTGAGTTGGCGGTAACCTGCAGCCAACAACAAGCCACCAAATGCGCCGACCGCTGCGGCCTCGGATGGTGTTGCCAAACCGAATACGATGCTGCCCAAAACTGCCAAAATCAAAATGGCCAATGGGAAGAACGAACTCAACAACATTTTGAAAACTTCAAGACGTTCGAAGCTTAGCTTTGAATAGAAGTAAATCAAAAAAGCTGTCACCACCAGCAACGAAATCCAGAAATTTTTGGGTACTGGGGTTGATTCTGCCGCCACGGCTGCTGCTGGTGCTTCTGCTGCAGGTTGTGCTGCCGTTTCTGCCAAAGCTGGTTCTGCTGGTTCTTCAGGGGCCGGTGCCGCTTCAGTAGTTTCTGCGCTTGCAGGTTCTTCCAAGCCAAAGTCGTAGTTGCCAGTGCTGGAGCCTTGATATTCAGAGCCAAAACTAACCAATCCTGACGTGTCAAAAGCCTCTTCTTTGGGGGCTGTTAGTGATGAATAAACCAAACCCAAAACGAAGGCTGCAAAAATTGCAGGCAACATGGCGACAAAGAACTGATTTGCAACCTGCCCAGTAGTCAGATGGCCTTCACGGCGACCTTTCAGGCCATTGACCAAGGCAGATACCGCGCGACTAGAACCGTAGGTACTTTTCAGTGAAGCCAAAACAGGCGTTAAGTTTACTTTGCGGTCTTCTTCAGACAAGGGAGGCGCGCATTTCGGGTTGATTTTCGCGCGGATCATGATGTAGGCAATGTACAACCCTGTAAGCATTAACCCTGGGAACAAGGCACCTGCATATAACTGCACCACTGAGACACCCGCGGTTGCACCGTACACAATTAACAGTACAGAGGGTGGAATCAAAATTCCCAAACAACCGCCAGCTGTAATTGCGCCAGCGGCCATTTTGGTGTCGTAGCCTGCTTTGAGCATGCTGGGCATGGCCAGCAGGCCCATCAGCGTGACCACCGCACCCACAATACCCGTGGCTGTTGCAAAAATTGCGCAGGTTACCAAGGTGGCTACACCCAAGGCACCTGGCAAGCGGGCCAAGGCCAGGTGAAGCGATTTGAACAGTTTTTCAATCAGGTTGGCTCGCTCGACGAGATAGCCCATGAACACAAACAAGGGGATTGAAATGAGCACGTCGTTGGTCATCACCTTGTAGGTGGATTGAACCATTAAATCGAGCGTGTGTTGAACGTTCCCTTCGTAGGCAAAGTAGGTAAAAATAACGCCCATACCCATCAATGTAAATGCCGTGGGAAAGCCCAGCATAATAGCCACAACCACCAGCGAGAGCATTAGAAGACCAAGGTGTCCATTGGTCATTTCGGAAGGTGCAGGCAAGGCAATGGCGACTCCGATCAGGATCATCGCCATGATGGCAAGGCCGAAATATAGTTCTTTTTTCATGATCAGTCCTGTTAGTTCTTGCCGAGTGAAGCTTTCAGCTTTTCTACATCCACTTCTTCCACGTCGTCTTCCCGCTTGGGCCAGGCGCCGTTTTTGATACACATTGCACAGCGAATCACTTCAACAACACCTTGCATCAGCAGGAATAAACCAGCGAGCGGGAGAAATGCCTTGAATGGATAGATGGGAGGCCCATCCGCTGTGATCGATGACATTTCCTTGATCACCCAGGCTTCTTCAGCGAAGGTGTAACCAGCGTAGGTCAGTGCGACAATACCGGGGAAAAAGAAAACCAGATACAGAATCAGGTCAAGGATGGCTTGTGTCCTGGGCTCGAGAAAGCCATACAGAATATCGCCGCGCACATGTCCATTGGTTGCCAGTGTGTAGGCACCAGCCATCATGAATAAAATGCCGTACAGAATATATGAGGCGTCAAATACCCATGGATTTGGGTGGTTGAATGCGTATCGTGAAAACACTTCGAACACAATGACACCAGTCAACAGCACGATGGTCCAGGCAAACAAATGCCCAACCTTGGTGGAAATTTTGTCGACTAAATGAAGGAAAGATAACATGGGGTTAACCTCGGATTCGGTTAAAAAAAAGCCAACACCCGTTGTGCAGGTGCTGGCTTTTTGTTGTAGAGCAAATTACTTCTTTTGTGCGTAGAACGCTTGAGCCATTTTGAAGTCGACTGATGTGTCGGCTTGCCACTTGGCTGCACGGGCAGCAAATGCACGCTGTGATTCAAACACTTTCTTGAACATTGGGTTTGCAGCGGCCTTTTCTTTGGTCACTTCGTCCCATGCTTTCAACTGGGCTTTCAAAATGCTGTCGGGCGTTTTGAAGAACTTCACACCCTGTTTGCTTTGCATTTCAGAGTAGTCTTTGGAGTAGCGGTCAACAGCCTTCCAGCTCATGTCCGCGGAAGATGCCTCGGCTGCGTTCTGGATGATCGCCTTCAATTCGGCTGGTAGCTTGTTGTACTTGGTCTTGTTGAACATGATTTCAAACTGTTCTGAAGACTGGTGGAAAGATTGCAACATGCAAACTTTCGATACATCGGGGAAGCCCAGAACGCGGTCTGAAGACGCATTGTTAAATTCAGCTGCGTCCAGCAGGCCACGATCCATCGCAGGAACAATTTCACCACCGGGCAATGCGTTAACTGCAACGCCCATTTTTGTGAACATGTCCACTGACAAACCAACCGTACGGAACTTCAGGCCTTTCAGGTCTTCAGCCTTGGTTACTGGTTTTTTGAACCAGCCCAGGGGCTGCGTTGGCATTGGACCTGTCATGAATGACACCACATCCATGTTCAGTTCTTTGTAGATTTCTTCTTGCAGCTCTTTACCACCACCGTAGTAGTGCCAAGCCAGCAGCATGTTTGCGTCCATACCGAAAGCTGGACCAGAACCCCAAAGCGCAACGGCGGGATTTTTACCGTACCAGTAGGCGATAACGCCATGGCCGCCGTCCAAAGTGCCTTTGTTCACCGCGTCCAGCAGGTCGAATGCTTTCACAACAGCACCAGCAGGCAACACTTCAATTTTCAGACGACCACCGGCCATTGCGTTCACTTTTTCTGCAAAGTCAACGGCGTACTCGTGGAAAATGTCTTTTTGTGGCCATGTGCTCTGGAAGCGCATGTTCACTGTTTGGGCAGTTGAAATCATGGGGAACGCCATGGCGCCTGCACCCACTGCGGCCACGGATGTGCCCTTGATAAAATCACGGCGCTTCTGGTTGTTCACTGAATCAGTCATTTTGCCTCCTTAAATTGATTTAGCTTTCGACTGTAGTTTTTGGTTTTACTTTTCGAATTTGCATTGTGATGGCCTACACGAGCTAACTAAATAGGAGCAAACCCTTACCCATCGGTACTTTCCCTAGGGTCGAAAAAAAACCGCCGCTATAATTTGCGGCGGTTTTCGGTGTTGAAAAATTTAAAATCAGGCGCTGGCGCTTACCTTGTTATCGTGGTTGGCTTTTGGCGGGCGGTGCTTTGTGATGGTCTCTACCTTGCGTTGTTTTTCGTGCAGGAAGCTGAGTACTTCGTGGCGATAGTGGTTGTAGGTGGGGTCGTCGGCCAAAGCCAGGCGATCGCGAGGGCGGGGCAGGTCGATGTTCAAAATTTGACCAATCGTTGCCGATGGGCCATTGGTCATCATCACGATGCGATCGGATAACAACACGGCTTCGTCCACATCGTGTGTGATCATGACCACGGTGTTTTTCAACTCGTTTTGAATGCGCATTACTTCGTCTTGCAGGTGAGCGCGTGTCAGTGCATCAAGTGCACCGAAGGGCTCGTCGAGCAACAACACTTTGGGTTCCATGGCCAGTGCACGGGCAATGCCCACGCGTTGCTTCATGCCTCCGGATATTTCAGAGGGCAGCCGATCTAGTGCATGGCTCATGTTCACCATGTTCAGATTGTGCAAAATCCATTCGCGTTGCTCGGCTTTGTTTTTTTTGCTTTTGAAAATTTTTTCAACTGCTATTTCCACGTTTTGGTACACGGTAAGCCACGGTAGCAGTGAGTGGTTTTGGAATACCAGCGCACGGTCTGGGCCTGGCGCATTGACTTCTTTGTTGTCCACGATAACGACACCTTCGCTGGCTATTAACAAACCAGCAATGATGTTAAGTACCGTGGATTTTCCACAGCCTGAGTGCCCAATTAGCGAAATATATTCACCTCGGTTGACTTCGAGATTGATGTCTTTCAACACGGGGTTCACGATTCCATTGCGTTCAAATTTCATTTGAACCTGTGAAATACTCAAGAAACGATCGCTCATTTTTAACTCCTTGCGTTTTTAGCCAGCAGCTGTGCCGCGTGTAATTTTGTTTCCTACCCAGGCCACACAGCGGTCGAGGATGAAACCCACAATGCCCACATATACCAGTGCCAACACAATGTCGCTGATCAGCGAACTGTTCCAGGCATCCCAAATGAAAAAGCCGATACCCACGCCACCAATCAACATTTCGGCAGCTACAATCGCCAGCCAGCTAAGGCCAACACCAATTCGCAGCCCCGAGAAAATATAGGGCGCAGCAGCAGGCAGCATAATTTTCCAGAAGTACTCAATGCCGTTGTGCTGAATAACACGTGACACGTTGCGGTAGTCTTCCGGAATGTTGCGAATGCCCACTGAGGTGTTGATGATGATGGGCCAAATGGCTGTGATGAAAATCACAAAAATTGCTGATGGATTTCCATCCTGAAAGCCCGCCAGTGACAAAGGCAACCACGCCAAGGGTGGCACGGTACGCAGCACTTGAAACAGAGGGTCAAGACCGCGCAGCGCCCAGGTCGATTGACCCACCAACACACCCAGCGCAACACCCACTACCACCGCAATGCTGTAGCCAATCGCAACGCGTTCCAGGCTTGCCAGAATTTGCCAGGCCATGCCAACGTCGCTGCCTCCGTTGTTGTAGAACGGATTGGTGATTAGCTCCCAGGTGTCTGTGATCACCTTGCTTGGACCGGGAAGGCGTGCACTTTCACCGCTACACATAATTTCCCAAATCAACAGCAAAATGCTTATGATCACGATGGGTGGAATCACTTTTCCTACGCTGTCCTTTAGTTGCCTGAAGGCCGCTGTTTCAACGAAGGGTTTGCGTTTCACTTTGGCGGCGGTTTGCAGTCGCTCGAGCGTGTCGGTATTCATCATGACGATGTTTCCTTATTGCAGGGTGAATCAAACCTTCAACGCTTTAACGGTCAAGCTGTCGAGGTATGCTTTCGGGTTTTTGGGGTCGAATACTTTGCCGTCGAAGAATTTTTCGACACCGCGCGATGTACTGGCTGGAATATCCTTGGCGGCAACTCCCAGTTCTTTCGCGGCAGTTCTCCAGATGTCTTCGCGGTTGACTTTCTTGATTAACGCATTCGTGTCCAACCTTGTGGGTAGGTAGCCCCAGCGCTGGTTTTCAGTGATGAACCACAAGTCGTGGCTTTGGAATGGGTAAGAAGCCTGGTTGCTCCAGTATTTCATCAAGTGTTTGCTGTTGTCTTCGATACGGCCGGTACCATAGTCAAACTGACCTTTCATGCGTTCGATAATGTCGCCAACTGGTGCATTGATCCAGCGCCGCTGTGAACAGATTTTCGCTACTTCATCTTTGTTGGCAGGGTCGTCGCAGAACATTTGCGCTTCCATCACCGCCTTAAGAAGGGCCTTGGTGGCGTTCGGGTTCGCCTGTACATAGTCAGCACGCAAAGCCAAAGCTTTTTCGGGGTGGTTGTTCCACAGCTCACCAGTTGTTACTGCGGTGTAGCCAATTTTCTGGTGAATCAATTGCAGGTTCCAAGGCTCACCCACACAGAATGCATCCATGCTGCCTACTTTCATGTTGGCAACCATTTGGGGTGGAGGAACCACAATAGTAGACACATTGCTGTTGGGGTCTATACCCGCAGCAGCCATCCAGTATCGAATCCACAAGTCGTGCGTGCCACCCGGAAACGTCATGGCAGCGCTAACTGGTTTGCCACCGCTTTTCTTGGCAGCCAGTGCAGCTTTGAACTCGGTTGCATTGGTACCTACTTTCAGGTCTTTGAATTCATTGCTTACAGAAATACCCTGACCATCCAGGTTCAGGCGGCACAGAATGTTCATTGGAACTGGAATATTGTTGGTGGTGATCGCGCCTGTGGTGAGCAGGTAAGCCATGGGTGTTAACAAATGTGCGCCATCGATACCGTTGCCAGCAGAACCCAGCACCAGGTTGTCGCGGGTGGTACCCCATGACGATTGCTTGAGGATATCAACATCGGTCATGCCGTGCTTTTTGAAGAAACCTTTTTCATCGGCCACAAACAGCGGTGCAGCATCAGACAAAGCAATGAATCCCAACTTGGCTTTGGTGGTTTCCAATGTTGTGGACTGGGCCATAACAATGGAGGGGGTACCAAAACCTGCCAGCAGTGTAGACCCCCATACCGCTGCTGATTGTTTGATGAACGTGCGGCGTGTTTCCGACAATTCTGTTTTTTTGTCAGTGGGTTTTGTGCTCATGGTGTACGTCCTCAAAAGTTTTATTCAAGAAAAAACGGCGTGCATCGCCAGGTTTGCCAAAGCAAATTTGGGATGGACGCCGTTGTCCAGTAATTCAATTACTTCAATTCAATTGACCGGGTCCGTCGTTGGCCAAGGTCTCCACCTTCACTAAGCAGAATGTGTGCCATGCAATAAACCGGTGCATTCGGCCTGATTTGAATGGAATTAGTGCGGGATTTTGAGTAAGTATTGGTGCGTGGTGCCAGTTTGGTGCGGTGCCACAAACAATTCGGTGCGCTGTTTTTGGTGAATGAAGCGCATGCACCGGTTTGATGTATACTCTCGCCCCATGGAGAAGTGCGAGAGCGGCTGAATCGGCCTGACTCGAAATCAGGTAAGGGGGCAACCTCTTCGAGGGTTCGAATCCCTCCTTCTCCGCCACGCACCACTAGGGGTCGCTGCGCTAACTTTACGAGATCCGCTTTTCGGTGCTTCTAAAGCCTTGATTTGATTGACTCTGACCACTCAAAAGACGGACCTGAGCAAGTTAGAAATGCTGGTCACAGCGCCACAAATCAGATGACATTTCATTTTGAGCACGCGATTTGCTCAGAAGCTGTTGACCATAGCGAGTTAGTTAAAACTCAATAAAATCAAGCATTTAGCCTCGGTACGTCTTTTTTTCCGCGTTTTCGAGAGGCGTACCTAGCCTTGCTCAAGTCAACAGCTTACGCCTGAACCACGGTTTTATGCGGGTTTCGAGCGGCGGGGATTCGAACTGCTGCCGTGTGCGTCATACCGCTGCGTTGAGGCAGAGTTTTAATATCGCCACCAGATCGAGTGGTCTGATTTAATGGGGGCATACATGACGAATCTCACCGAATTACCTAAGGAACTCCCAGTGCCTTTAGATGATGGAGCTGCTGATCATCTTTTGGGTATGAAATTACCGCAGGTAACGCTACAAGCAACTACGGGCTTGCAGCTAAACGTGGGGCAAATTCCCGGTGTGCTCGTGCTGTATTGCTATCCGATGACCGGCCAGCCAAATGTTCCACTACCAGATGGTTGGGATCAGATTCCAGGGGCAAGGGGTTGCACTCCGCAGAGCTGCTCTTTTCGGGATCACTACCAGGAGATTCGTACTCTGGGTGCTGAAGTGATGGGATTGAGTGTACAGAGCACCGAGTATCAGAGAGAAATGGCCCAGCGGTTGCATCTGCCGTTCCCGGTTTTAAGTGACGACAATTATGAATTTCAGAAGGCACTTAAGCTGCCCGCCTTTCAAGCGGCAGGTATGACTCTTTTGAAGCGGGTTACTCTAATTGCACGGGCTGGGCATATTCTTGCTGTCCATTACCCCGTATTTCCAAGTGACAGCGACCCACAGTGGGTGATTGAACGACTTGTGGATCTGTCCTTAAAATCCTGATCACTTAGACTTCGTCTCATGACCCTTCAGACATTGTCCTCACCTACCGGAATCAGATCAATTGTCAGCTACCTCGGGGGTGCTGGAGTAGCGCTCTTGGCGCTGGTACTCGCGTTAGAACCCGATGTCGGTTTTACGGCGCCCTTCGTGTGGCTGGCACTTTTCTGGGCTTTGCAAATCGGTGTTGGATTAGCCGCGTTGCAGTGTGCACTTTTTCTGATTACTCGTGTTGATAGATTTCAGCAACTTCCTTTGTGGGTAGTTGTATTTGCAAGTGGCATCGCTGGTTCCATTTTTCTTTCACCGATTTACTGGCTGATCGGCGAGGGCCTAATGGAACAGGTTCTTGGTTTTCCTGTCAGAGTCGATGCTGATGGAGCTGTCGAGGTCAGTGTTACTTTCGGTATACCCGCAATATTGGACGAGTTTGTTGACATAGTCGGCCCGGTTACTGCCGCATGGGCATTGATATCTTGGCCACGCCTGCAGCGTTTGGTCCCGCCATTACTGAATACGCCGCTAGCAAAGAGCGCTGAATCTGACCCGCTTATTACATCGTTACCTGAACAAGATGGTGCTCTGTTAAAGCCAGCGTGGCGTGTCGCCCTGCCAAGTGAGTTGGGCGGTGAGCTGATAGCAGTTGGTTCCGAGCTTCAATATCTTCGAGTGTGGACGACCCGCGGCAGCGCTCTGGTGCTTGGAGCCCTTCAGCAAGTAGAGGAGTCTGAGGGCCGAGTGGGTATTAGGACCCACCGTTCTTGGTGGGTAAACGCCCAATACGTTGCTCGTGTTCGCGGAAAGGGTGACGGCGCAGTCTGCGAGATGAGTAATGGTCTCGAAGTGCCGGTGAGTCGCCGCCGCAAGGCCGAAATGCTTGCACGTTTTGGCAACAGCGCGAGTTTTAACTCTGCAGCGATAGCGATAGCCTCACCATTACCTGGTAGCGATCAGAACATTCGCCGCAAGCCCAACTGAACGGATACAGGGTTGTAGTTCGGTTTAGAAAGCCGCCCGGTGACACCCTCTTCAGCCGGTAGTTCAACGCTACCAAGCCGGAGCATTCGAACATCTGCAGTCAGTCTCCAGTCCTTGCTCATGGGTATCTCGGCGCCCGCAATCAGTTGCAATCCAATCTTTCCTTGTTTGGACCATGCCCGATCGGTACCGCTCGAGTTTAGGTCGAAATCAATTTCTTGAACCCAGCCAATGCCCGCACCAACATAAGGTGTCCACCCCCCCGATGCACTGGGGAAGCGGCGCAAACCATTAATAAACAGAATGTTCGATGCGAAGTCTCCATCATTCACGGCGGTATCTGATCCGCTTAATGACTTGAGGTCGTGTCGGCGATAGTTCCATTCGACCTCGGCAGCCCAGCCATTACCGTACCGAAATCCGATGTCTCCGCCAAAGCCAAATCCCATGTCAAATTTGGCTGTCAGTCCAGCTCCAAGCTCGCCGGTGCCGCTCTCATCGAAGCTTGTCGAACTGAGTCGGCTGGCCTGTGCATAAATGGTTGCGTAGTATCCGCGCGGCTCAGTTGCTGCCAGCGTTGGCAGGGTAGTGGCTGCAATGCAGCCTAGCAAGGCGGTACGGCAAATCGGCGTTAGATATTTCATAAGGAACACTCCCAAGTTGATGAACGAACAGTTCGTCGGGCCGGAACTAAGAGTGAATTCTGGGCCGACTTAGGGAATTTAGATTGACCACCGGCCTTGGAGATCTTGCTGTTGAATCAGCGGCCCTTTTTTTGAACGAACGGCGCCGAACTGCTTCGTCAGATTTGGCGCCTGCAGGCTGGTTTGGGTGGGGTTCGAATCCCCGACCCCACCAGAACTTGATTTATTTTGACCTCAGCAACTTAGCGAAGCGACCCTTGCTGGGCCGCCACGCACCACTAGGGGTCGCTGCGCTAACTTTACGAGATCCGCTTTTCGGTGCTTCTAAAGCCTTGATTTGATTGACTCTGACCACTCAAAAGACGGACCTGAGCAAGTTAGAAATGCTCGTCACAGCGCCACAAATCAGATGACATTTCATTTTGAGCACGCGATTTGCTCAGAAGCTGTTGACCATAGCGAGTTAGTTAAAACTCAATAAAATCAAGCATTTAGCCTCGGTACGTCTTTTTTTCCGCGTTTTCGAGAGGCGTACCTAGCCTTGCTCAAGTCAACAGCTTACGCCTGAACCACGGTTTTATGCGGGTTTCGAGCGGCGGGGATTCGAACTGCTGCCGTGTGCGTCATACCGCTGCGTTGAGGCAGAGTTTTAATATCGCCACCAGATCGAGTGGTCTGATTTAATGGGGGCATACATGACGAATCTCACCGAATTACCTAAGGAACTCCCAGTGCCTTTAGATGATGGAGCTGCTGATCATCTTTTGGGTATGAAATTACCGCAGGTAACGCTACAAGCAACTACGGGCTTGCAGCTAAACGTGGGGCAAATTCCCGGTGTGCTCGTGCTGTATTGCTATCCGATGACCGGCCAGCCAAATGTTCCACTACCAGATGGTTGGGATCAGATTCCAGGGGCAAGGGGTTGCACTCCGCAGAGCTGCTCTTTTCGGGATCACTACCAGGAGATTCGTACTCTGGGTGCTGAAGTGATGGGATTGAGTGTACAGAGCACCGAGTATCAGAGAGAAATGGCCCAGCGGTTGCATCTGCCGTTCCCGGTTTTAAGTGACGACAATTATGAATTTCAGAAGGCACTTAAGCTGCCCGCCTTTCAAGCGGCAGGTATGACTCTTTTGAAGCGGGTTACTCTAATTGCACGGGCTGGGCATATTCTTGCTGTCCATTACCCCGTATTTCCAAGTGACAGCGACCCACAGTGGGTGATTGAACGACTTGTGGATCTGTCCTTAAAATCCTGATCACTTAGACTTCGTCTCATGACCCTTCAGACATTGTCCTCACCTACCGGAATCAGATCAATTGTCAGCTACCTCGGGGGTGCTGGAGTAGCGCTCTTGGCGCTGGTACTCGCGTTAGAACCCGATGTCGGTTTTACGGCGCCCTTCGTGTGGCTGGCACTTTTCTGGGCTTTGCAAATCGGTGTTGGATTAGCCGCGTTGCAGTGTGCACTTTTTCTGATTACTCGTGTTGATAGATTTCAGCAACTTCCTTTGTGGGTAGTTGTATTTGCAAGTGGCATCGCTGGTTCCATTTTTCTTTCACCGATTTACTGGCTGATCGGCGAGGGCCTAATGGAACAGGTTCTTGGTTTTCCTGTCAGAGTCGATGCTGATGGAGCTGTCGAGGTCAGTGTTACTTTCGGTATACCCGCAATATTGGACGAGTTTGTTGACATAGTCGGCCCGGTTACTGCCGCATGGGCATTGATATCTTGGCCACGCCTGCAGCGTTTGGTCCCGCCATTACTGAATACGCCGCTAGCAAAGAGCGCTGAATCTGACCCGCTTATTACATCGTTACCTGAACAAGATGGTGCTCTGTTAAAGCCAGCGTGGCGTGTCGCCCTGCCAAGTGAGTTGGGCGGTGAGCTGATAGCAGTTGGTTCCGAGCTTCAATATCTTCGAGTGTGGACGACCCGCGGCAGCGCTCTGGTGCTTGGAGCCCTTCAGCAAGTAGAGGAGTCTGAGGGCCGAGTGGGTATTAGGACCCACCGTTCTTGGTGGGTAAACGCCCAATACGTTGCTCGTGTTCGCGGAAAGGGTGACGGCGCAGTCTGCGAGATGAGTAATGGTCTCGAAGTGCCGGTGAGTCGCCGCCGCAAGGCCGAAATGCTTGCACGTTTTGGCAACAGCGCGAGTTTTAACTCTGCAGCGATAGCGATAGCCTCACCATTACCTGGTAGCGATCAGAACATTCGCCGCAAGCCCAACTGAACGGATACAGGGTTGTAGTTCGGTTTAGAAAGCCGCCCGGTGACACCCTCTTCAGCCGGTAGTTCAACGCTACCAAGCCGGAGCATTCGAACATCTGCAGTCAGTCTCCAGTCCTTGCTCATGGGTATCTCGGCGCCCGCAATCAGTTGCAATCCAATCTTTCCTTGTTTGGACCATGCCCGATCGGTACCGCTCGAGTTTAGGTCGAAATCAATTTCTTGAACCCAGCCAATGCCCGCACCAACATAAGGTGTCCACCCCCCCGATGCACTGGGGAAGCGGCGCAAACCATTAATAAACAGAATGTTCGATGCGAAGTCTCCATCATTCACGGCGGTATCTGATCCGCTTAATGACTTGAGGTCGTGTCGGCGATAGTTCCATTCGACCTCGGCAGCCCAGCCATTACCGTACCGAAATCCGATGTCTCCGCCAAAGCCAAATCCCATGTCAAATTTGGCTGTCAGTCCAGCTCCAAGCTCGCCGGTGCCGCTCTCATCGAAGCTTGTCGAACTGAGTCGGCTGGCCTGTGCATAAATGGTTGCGTAGTATCCGCGCGGCTCAGTTGCTGCCAGCGTTGGCAGGGTAGTGGCTGCAATGCAGCCTAGCAAGGCGGTACGGCAAATCGGCGTTAGATATTTCATAAGGAACACTCCCAAGTTGATGAACGAACAGTTCGTCGGGCCGGAACTAAGAGTGAATTCTGGGCCGACTTAGGGAATTTAGATTGACCACCGGCCTTGGAGATCTTGCTGTTGAATCAGCGGCCCTTTTTTTGAACGAACGGCGCCGAACTGCTTCGTCAGATTTGGCGCCTGCAGGCTGGTTTGGGTGGGGTTCGAATCCCCGACCCCACCAGAACTTGATTTATTTTGACCTCAGCAACTTAGCGAAGCGACCCTTGCTGGGCCGCCAAAAACAAAAAGCCCCGGAAGGGGCTTTTTGTTTTTGCAGCGGAGAAGAGCAAAGCCCCTGCGGGCTTTGCATGGGGGATTCGAAGCTTTTCGCCTACGAGCGAAAAGCCGGGAGAATCGACACAGCTAGTGACGCGTTAAGCGGCACGCAGGTGTGGCGTGTGGTGAGAAGCTTTTCGCCTACGAGCGATTATTTAGGTTGGCAATCCATCCGTTGGCAAGCCACCGCCCAGCTGCTCACCCAATGCATCTGCACCCGACGAAATTCCGCTACTGACTGTGCCCAGCAAATCGCCTTCGGAAATTTCTGGTAAACCTGAACCTCCGGCACCTTCAAGCGTCGATTGAAGGGTGTCGGCTCCGCCTAAAATTCCATCAACCAAATCAACCAGTCCACCTTCAACATCCGCAGGCAAGCTCGGTGCGCCATCACCAAGGCTGTCCAGACTGTCAAGGTTAGGAACTTCGGTGCTCATTTGGCTCAGTGTACCTTCAAGCAAATTGTCTATTTCTACTGCAACATCTCTTAAGCCCTGCAGCAATTGGTCGTAGGATTCCACTTGTTCGCTGATTGGTTGGGTAATGCCATCGGCCAGGTCAACCACACTGGTAACCAAGCCACCGTCTGTCGGGTCCACATTGGGCAATGCCGCAATAAGTGTATCCAGGCCCAGGTCGGTGTTGACTGCCTCTGCAAGCGGCGCAGTAACAGGGCTCAATGGTTCGCCCAGTGGCGTTTCGTTCAGGCCGTTGACCAGTTGCTGCACGAGGTCTGCTTGCGGTGTACCTTCACCAGTGGTAGCGACAAGCGCATCGTGCACGTTTTCCAGAACACCGAAACCTGCTTGTTCCGCGCCAACCGCGACATTCTCGGGTGTTGATTCCGGATTGTTCTGGCTGTTTTGTGCTGCATCCTGAATGGGTTGAAGAATGCTTTCTTGCAGGTTTTCCGGTGTCAGGTTTTCACTGGCAAATTCTTCCAGGCTTTGTGGGCTGTCCTCAGAAGAAAACTCACCTGGGCCTACGCCACCCAAACCACCACCAGCATTGTTCACCCCGGTAGCGCCGCCAGCTCCAACATCGCCGTTTGAAGAATCGCCAGAGCCGCCCGCGAGAAATGCTCCCGCTGCAATCGCTCCCGCACCGGCCAGGCCACCACTGCCGGCACCCAAGAGGCCTGCGCCAAACAAGCCGGCCACGGCGCCGCCTTCAGCAGCGGCAGAGTTTTCGGCCAGCTCAGTGGTGAACTCAAAACATTCGCCGTCCTCAAGTACCACCATTTGTTGTTGACCATTGGGGCCAGGTTGTTCGCCCAAGGTTAGTTTGCCATTTGCGGTCATCACGCCCGCAGCAGGAATTTGTCCTTCAGCTCCCGGAAATTCCAGTGCCAGGCGTCCGTTTGCGCCAGTAACTACTTCGTCACCAGGAAGCAGGTAGTCGCCTGCTTTCACGGCCACTACCTCTCCGTTGCGGCTTACGTTGACTTCGCCTTCGAGGTCTTTGATCAATGCTTGGGGTGCGGCCATGGGTTTACTCCTGCTTGCTAAGTTGTTGTTTGATATTTGTCAATTTTGCTGGCCTGCGAATTTTTTAATCCTCCAATTAGGGGGGGAGTTGTACCCCCAATTGATTAATTTAAGGGTGGCTTTGCTACATTCGGGGTAGTTTTGGACAGAAATAAAAAAGACAAAGCCGGCTGATGGCAAGCCGGTTTTGTCTTTCTCGGAGAGTTTGGTTTTCGGGATACTTAGTGGGTGTTGACCATCATGTCGACAAACTGTTTTGCCTTGTCAAAACGAGGTTGCAGTTCTGGCAATCTGCTTAAGGTGGGGTCTAGCAAGTCGTGAACTGCTGCATCCAATGTGGAGTACCATTTTTCGTAGGGTATGTTGTCAGAAATATCAATAGCCAGCGCTACGCTCACATGTATCAACCCAGCCATATCTTCGGGTTTATTTTGAAGCGAAGGGTGAGGGTAGTGGCGAATGGATTCTCCAATTTGTTCGGGTAAATTCCAGAAACTTGCAATTGCTGCGCTCACTTCAGCATGATCAAAACCCAAGGCCTTGTTCTCGGCATCTGCACGGTCATATGCACAGTTGTCCGCGCAGGTACTGTCAATTTCTGCGGCTACCTCTGGCACTGCTTTGTGAATCGCCAGCACGCCAAGGCCGTGGATAAGCGCTGCTGTGTAGGCTTTGTTGCCATCATGGCCATAGAATTTGGCAAGATCCCGTGCTATGTAGGCTGACAGTAAAGAAAGTCGCCAAAAACGATTCAAATCAAAATTTTTGGTGTTGTCGATCGAGCCCATCATTCCCGAAGCCAGTACCATGGTTCGAATGGAGTCGATCCCGATCAGGTAGGCTGCATCCTCGATTTTATCCACTTGTTTGGAGCGTCCAAAAAACGCGGAGTTCGCCATGCGCAGCACTTTGGCTGCAATTACGGGGTCGAGAGAAACCGCGTCTGCCAGCTCGTCAACTGTCGTTTCATCTTTTTGAAGTAATTTGAGCACTTCTTGAACAGCGCGTGGAATTGCGGGCATGAGGCTTGCAGTTTGCAAAATGGCTTCAAGTTTGTTGCTCATGTCAACACTCCATTATTTTGGAACACCAATCGGATTCGCCACTACAACAACTTCAGCCTAGCAGAAGCGGGAAACAGAGGGTCAAACCAAATAAGGTACCTATTGCCCCTTAATTCCTCTTTTAAATATGTCTTGATTTTAGAGTCTTTCGTACTTTAGTTAATATTGACAATAATCGTTGTCAGATATAAATTCGCCAAATCATACAATTTATACTAGGGTGGTTGGCGATATGAACGAATACACAGTGGTAATCATTGGCAGTGGTTTTGGTGGTCAATGTGCAGCCATCAACCTGAAGAAGCGTGGTATTGACGATTTCATCATGCTTGAGCGTCGCGATTTCATGGGTGGCACCTGGTGTCAGAATTCTTATCCCGGCGCCGCGGTCGATGTGCAATCGTTGCTGTATTCAATCGAAAGCGAACCTTACGACTGGAGCCAAATGTTTGCCGAAGGCGCAGAGCTTCAGCAATACACTGAACATGTGATTAACAAGCATGGCCTTCGCGAAAAAACGCGTACCAACAGCAATGTGCAGCGCACCGAGTGGCATGAAAATGAGCAGCGTTGGCATGTGCATTTGCAAACAGGCGATGTGATCAAGGCGCAGTTTGTCATCAATGCTTCTGGCCCATTGAGCACGCCGGTGATTCCGAATTTCAAAGGCCGCGATACCTTCAAGGGCAAAACCTTTCACACCAATGCCTGGGATCAGAACTACGACCACAAGGGCAAGCGCATGGCGATTATTGGCAGTGGTGCCAGTGCAGCACAGGTTATTCCCGCCATTGCACCTGAAGTAGGGCAGCTGCATGTGTTTCAGCGCTCGCCGCACTGGGTGTTGCCACGCCCTGACCGTGTGTTCAAGCCCTGGCAGCGCGCATTGCTGAAAGTAGAGCCCATTCGCAAGCTGGCTCGTTCAGCCATTTACTGGGGCCTTGAAAGCCGGGTAATCGCTTTCAAGTATTCCGACTTTGCATTGAAAAACATCGCTCAGCGCGAGGCACTGCACCACATCAAAAAGCAAATTAAAGACCCCGAACTGCGTAAAAAAGTTACACCCGATTTCACCATTGGTTGCAAGCGAATTATTTTGAGTAATACTTTGTACCCGGCTTATTGCCGCCCCAACGTTAGCCTTCACGACAAAACCGATGGCATTGCCGAGATTAACGAGACTGGCATTAAAACATTGAGCGGCCAGCAAATTGACCTGGACTGTATTGTGTACTCCACAGGTTACGATGCAACTGACGGTGTTATTTCTTACCCCGTTGTGGGCAAGGGCGGCACCAAATTGGCTGATGTATGGAATGAATTTCCGCGCGCTTATTTGGGCACCACAGTGCCGCAGTTCCCAAACCTGTTTATCGTGACCGGGCCCAACACAGGCATTGGGCACACCAGCGCAATTTTTGTGATTGAAGCGCAGATGCATTACATTATGCGCGCCATTTCAGAAGTGAAAGCCAATAAGGCTGCCGCTATTGAAGTGAAGGCGCAGGCCGAAGAACGCTACACCACCCACATTCACAGCGAAATGGAAAAAACCGTGTGGAAGCGTGGCGGCTGTACCAGCTGGTACAAAAGCAAAAGCGGCCATGTGGTGGCCATGTTCCCCGGCTTTAGTTACACCTACCTGCGCATGGCCAAGAATTTCAAGAGGAATGATCATGTGTTGCAAGCGCCCTTGCCCCAACAGCAGCCAGTGCAATCTGATGAATCAGAAATTCTTACCGAAGGGGTAGCCGCTTGAAGAATTTCAAAAGCAAAGTTGTTGTAATTACCGGTGCTGCCTCTGGCATGGGGCGTTCATATGCGCTGATGTTTGCCAAGTTGTGAAAGCTGCCTTAGGCAATGCGCATGTAGTTATCAACAATGCCGCGCGCGTGTGGCTGGGATCACGACTGATCCCGTTTAAGGGCATGCGCCACATTCTGTGGCAGCAAATGGGGCGCACGCTGAATGAAGAAGATTACAAGGGCATACAAATTAAGTGATTGTTAAAAGCAGGCCTTGCTATTTTTACACCACCAGGTAACCGCCATCTACATTGATGCAAGCGCCGGTGGTGTAGCTGGAAGCCTCGGAGGCAAGATACAGCACAGTGCCCGCCATTTCGCTGGGCTGTGCAACCCGGTTCATGGGCACGTGTTGTAGCAGCGCATTGCGTATGGCATCGTTGTGTACCAGTGCTGATGCAAATTTGGTGTCGGTAGCACCCGGTAACAGCGCATTCACACGCACCTTCATAGGCGCGCATTCCTTGGCGAAAGCTTTGGTCATTGAAATAACTGCGGCCTTGGTGATTGAATAAATACCTTGGTAAGCGCCAGGAATAACACCGTTGACCGAGGCTACATTAATAATACTGCCCCCACCATTCTTGGCCATTAATTTGCAGCCGTGGCTGCTCATGTAAAAGTAGCCGCGAATATTCACGTCGCAGGTTTTCTGGAAGGCGGCCAGGTCGGTGTCGTAAATCGGCCCGAAGTGCGGGTTGGTTGCGCCGTTGTTCACCAAAATATCCAGCTTGCCGAACTTGGCTTCAATTTGTTGGTACAGCGCCTCAATTTGGTTCATTTCGCCCAAATGGCAGGCCATGGGTATTGCTTTCATGCCATCTGCTTGAAATTGCGAAGCAATTTGCTCGCAAACCTCTTGTTTTCTGCTGGAAATAATGACTGTGGCACCTTTGGAGGCCAGCAATTCTGCGCAGGCCAGGCCAATTCCTCGGGTTGCCCCCGTGACCAAAGCCACCTTATCTTGTAAATTGAACAAATCAGTTGTTGTTTTCACATCGCCTCCTTACGTGCATTTTCTAATTGTTTTTCGTTCAAGAAGGTAACATCGCATGGGTCCGGAATTTGAGCAAGACGGCAAGCATGTATTTGTGTACGGATCACTCATGTATTTGCCAGTGTGGGGGCAGGTGGTGAAGGGGGTTTACCCCTGCCTGAATGCGATAGCCAAGGGCTACAAACGCCATGCTGTTCCCGGTGAAACTTACCCGGCCATGGTGGCCCACCCAACAGCGCAAGTGCAGGGTTTGGTGTGGTTGAATGTGTTGCCTGAAGATATAAAAAATCTTGATGCATTTGAGGGCCCGGAATATGAGCGCCGCGAAATCGAAGTGTTGCAGAATACGAGCGGTGAAACCTTGAAAGCGCAAACCTACATTTGGTTGAATCCCGATGTATTGACTGAGGAATTATGGAGCGTGAGCCGCTTTGAGGCGGAGGGTATGCAGGCATTTCTCAATAAACACGTAGGTAGCTGGAACCGCACCGGGCAAAGAAAGTAATAACAAGAAAGGAGACGAATGCATGGGTTTTATCTTGGCACTAGACCAAGGCACCACAAGCTCTCGTGCCATTGTGTTCAACGCACAGGCGCATGTGGTGGCCAGTGCTCAACTGGAATTTGAGCAAGTTTTTCCGAAGGCCGGTTGGGTTGAACACCGGCCAGAGGATATCTGGAATACGCAACTGGCCTGTGCCCGGAGCGCTATCGAGAAGGCAGGCTTGAAGCCTTCAGACATTTCGGGAATTGGCATTACCAACCAACGCGAAACCACGGTGGTTTGGAATCGCAAAACCGGCAAACCGGTTTACAACGCGATTGTTTGGCAAGACCGCCGCACAGCCGCTTACTGCGACAAATTGCGTGAGCAGGGCAAAGCTGTGTTGGTTCGACGTTCAACCGGGCTGGAATTGGATTCTTATTTTTCAGCCACCAAGGTGAACTGGATTTTAAGCAACGTACCTGGCGCACGTGCCCAGGCCGAGGCTGGCGAACTGGCTTTTGGAACTGTAGACACTTGGTTGATCTGGAACCTTACAGGCGGCGCAGTTCATGCAAGCGATGTCAGCAATGCCTCGCGTAGCATGTTGCTGAACATTAAAACCTTGATGTGGGATAGCGAGTTGCTCGAGTTGTTTGACATACCGCCTAGCATTTTGCCGCAGGTGTGCGAATCAAGTGGAGAAATCGCACGTTGTGATTCTGCTGTGTTGGGTGCGGCCATTCCCATTGCAGGTATTGCAGGTGATCAGCAAGCTGCAACTTTTGGGCAAACTGCGTTCAAACCCGGCGAAGCGAAAAATACTTACGGCACCGGTTGTTTCATGTTGATGAATACCGGCAGTCGAGTGGTTGAAAGCCACAACCGCTTGCTAACCACTGTGGGTTGGAAGGTAAATGGCAAAACCAGTTACATGCTGGAAGGCAGCGTGTTCATGGGTGGTGCGGTGGTGCAGTGGCTGCGCGATGGCTTGGGAATTATTGAAAGGTCTGCCGATGTGCAGGCACTTGCCGCCAGTGTGCCCAACACCGATGGTGTGTGCCTGGTGCCCGCATTTGCGGGCCTTGGCGCACCTTATTGGGATCCTTATGCGCGCGGCACATTGGTCGGCATGACACGTGGAACCACCAAGGCGCATATAGCCCGCGCTGCACTTGAAAGCATTGCACTGCAAACCGTTGATTTGGTACAGGCCATGCAGCGAGATGGAGCCAAGCCATTAAGTGAACTTCGGGTGGATGGCGGGGCATCCAACAACAATTTGCTGATGCAAATTCAGGCTGATTTATTGGGTGTGCCTGTTGTGCGCCCCACCGTGACTGAGACCACCGCTTTGGGTGCAGCTTACCTGGCCGGCCTGGCAGTGGGCGTGTTCGAGACTGAAGAAAGTTTGCTGGCCAACTGGCAGGTGGATGCGCGGTTTGAACCAAAAATGAGTATTGATGAACGTGGTGCACTGCTTGATCGCTGGCACCGCGCGGTAGAACGTTCCAAAGGATGGGCAGATGCTTAGTCGTAAAAAGCACCTTGAAACATTGAAACTCAAGGCACAAGAACAATATGAATGGGACGTGATTGTAATTGGCGGTGGCGCCACTGGCTTGGGCAGCGCTGTGGATGCTGCAAGCCGCGGCCTGAAAGTACTATTGCTTGAGGGGCACGACTTTGCCAAGGGCACCAGTTCACGGGCTACCAAACTGGCCCACGGGGGCGTGCGTTATTTGGCGCAAGGCAACTTCAGCCTTGTGCGCGAGGCCCTTGAGGAACGGGGTCGCATGTTGTTGAATGCCCCGAACCTGGTGAAACCTTTGCCATTTGTAATTCCAGTGCGCAATGTATTTCAAAAGCTGTTTTACTGGATCGGCCTGAGAATGTATGACATGTTGGCGGGTAAGCTCGGCGTTGGCCCTACCAACATGATGAATAAACATGAGGTGCTGCGCGCAGTGCCCACCATTTCGCAACACAAATTGCATGGTGGTGTGCGCTACTTTGATGCGCAGTTTGATGATGCACGCTTGGCCATTGCCCTAATGAAAACTTTACACAAACTGGGGGGTATGGCGATTAACTACATGCCTGTTACGGGTTTTGTGAAGCAGGGCGAGAAAGTAACTGGTGTTCAGGCTCGCGATGAATTTAGCGGCGAGACTTTTACTTTCAAAGCCAAGGCTGTGATTAATGCCACAGGTGTGTGGGTGGACGACATTCGCAAACTTGACTCAGCCGAGACCAAGCCAATTCTAAGCCCCAGCCAAGGCGTGCATGTAGTGGTTGACCAGCATTTTTATCCCGCAAAAGAGGCTTTGTTGGTGCCTAAAACAAGCGATGGTCGCGTGTTGTTTGTAGTGCCTTGGTTGGGTAAAACATTGATTGGCACTACGGATACGCCGCGCGAGGATTCTCCGTTGGAGCCTGAGGCATTGCCCGAGGAAGTGGACTTTATTTTGAACACTGCAGCCGAATATTTGGCCACTGCGCCCACGCGTGCCGATGTACTTAGCGTGTTTGTTGGCCTGCGGCCCCTGGTGAGTGAGGGTGGTGACAATCAGAACACGAAAAGTATTTCACGCGAGCACACGGTAATTACCTCGCCCAGCGGGTTGGTAACCATCACCGGGGGCAAGTGGACCACTTACCGTAGCATGGCTGAAGAGGTGATTGATTTGGTGTGTGAACAGCAAGGCTGGGCCAACAAGCCAACGCGCACCCGCCACATGCGCCTTGAAGACGATTTGCCATTGCGTAAGCCTGGTTCGGCCATTCATGAGAATCTTGATTTGAATGAAGCGGAAATTGCGCAGGCCGTTCTCGAAGAAATGGCTGTGACCATTGAAGATGTATTGGCACGCCGGAGCAGGGCGCTGTTTCTGGACAGCAATGCGGCTTTGGCCTGCATGAATGAGGTGCGGTTTGTGCTGCAAAACGAGTTACGTTACAGCGATGCTGAACTGGACAGCCAGGAGGCGGAATTCCGTAAACTGGTGGCCCAATACAGTTTGCAAGTGCTTGGTTGAAGTTTTTTGTAAAAAGAATTGGTATTCCCTTGCACAACAGTATTGTTTGGGGCATAATCTCGCTTCTTCACAGCGGCTGTAGCTCAGTTGGATAGAGTACTTGGCTACGAACCAAGGGGTCGTGGGTTCGAATCCTGCCAGCCGCGCCAAATTAAAAAAACCTCGCTCAAAAGGCGAGGTTTTTTTGTTTCTAAAATTACTTTCTGCATGCACGGTGAGTGTAGGCAGGTTTCATCTTTTTCCCAAGGGTGCAAAAGCTTGCTGGCACGATGCAAGGTACAAAATAAAGCATCCGTGTTGTGGCTGCAATTCAAAGGCTTGTAATAGGCGTGAGGGTAACAGGGGGTAAAGGAAAAGTTAAAATGCAAAATCGGTCTTATTTAATACTTAAACTTTCCTGACTCTGTTTTATTCTGGCCCTTTGATAAGCAATAGGGGCACCCCAGGCATGTTGCGTTTGTTTTTCTCCTTGTGTTTGGTGATGGCCACAACGCTGGCAAATGCCCAGCAGCCCGTTTACAGGTTCTCGCCAGTTAATCAGTGGGATATTCCCAAAACAGCGGCTTACTGGAATCCGATTATTCAGTATGTAAGCCAGCAAAGCGGTGTTCAGCTTGAGCTAAAAATAGGCAGAACGTCTGCCGACACCACAGCCTATGTGTTGGCACAGGAGGTGGAATTTGTATTTTCCAACCACTTGTTCAGCCCAGAGCGAGAGAAGCTCGGCTGGAAGGTATTTGGCCGCCGCACAGGGCCAGCCTTGCAGGGGCAAATCGCTGTTCTCGACAATTCGCCCATTCGTACGCTTGAAGAATTGAACCACCAGGACATGGCGTTTGCAGGCCCTGAGGCTTTTGTGGGCTACAGGGTGCCGCAGGCTGAATTGCTGAACCGTGGGGTTGAAGTGAATGCGGTATTCGCAGGAAACCAGAACGCCGCATTTGCGCAGTTGTTGGCTGGTAAAGCAAAGGCAGTGGGAAGCAATTCTGCCTTGATCGATGGTTTCACAGAAAAACAGGGCACCAAATTCAGGGTGCTTTGGACTTCCGAGCCTTATCTGGATTTGGCTTTGATGGCCTCGGGCAAGGTAAACCCAAAAGACGTGCGTGCAGTCAGCAACGCCTTTGTTAATATGCACAAAAGTAAAGCGGGAGCCCTCATCTTGAGGCAGGCTGCCGAGTCAGTGGGAATGGACCCGAATAGCTACTTCTTGCCAGCCACTGACAAAGATTATGAAAGCTACCGCCGCTTCTATGCCACTGCACCCATGGCGGTGCGCTAATGCCAACGTATTGGTTTCAATGAAGCTTGTTCGTTTATTACCATCATCCCTGATTGGTCGCGTCTTCTTGTTGTACACGGTGGCCTTGCTCTTGTTCGTTGCCATCAGTTTTGTGGCGTTTTCCCGCTTTCAGTACCACAGCACGCTTGAGGAAGCGCAAGATGCCGCCAGCATGATGATCGAGGTGGTTGCACAAACTGTGACGGACAGCGCAGTGATCGGCGATTACGACACCATTCAGCGTACCTTGAATAAAGCGATTGCGGGTTCCCGTTTTGCATCTGCAAGATTCATTGATTTAACCGGCGGGATGATTCAAAGCGAGAACTCAGCAATGGCCAAAAGTACAGCGCCTGTCTGGTTGCGCGACAAGGTGGCTGAGCAACTTTATGATGTAAACCGCACCATTAACGCTGGTGGCTACGACTATGGCGTGTTGCGTCTTACTTTTGCAGTCGATGCAATTGCGGAGGGTTTTTGGGGCCTGATTCGCGTGGCGATGCTTAGTGCGGTGGGAGGCCTCATCGGCGGTATGTTGATTATCTGGTTTCCCTTGAAGCGCTGGTTGGGTACGCTTGAACGTGTGGAACGGTTTGATGCTGCACCATCGAGTGAGAAGGGGAATCAGCCGGAATTGCTGATTGAAAATTTGCCAACCGAGTTTCGGCCGGCTTTTGAAAAACTGAAGCGAACCACTGAACACCTGGACGATGAATCCAGGGCCAAAGAGCTTGCTGAAAGTGCGAACCGGGCAAAAAGCGAATTTCTGGCCAATATGAGCCATGAAATACGAACACCTTTAAATGGCATTATCGGGATGACTGAATTGGCCTTGGAAACCAAACTGACCAAGGTACAGCGAGAGTTTTTACAGGTGGCCAATGATTCAGCCAACACCCTGTTACTGATTGTGAATGAAATTCTCGACTTCTCGAAAATTGAAGCGGGCATGATGATCATCGACAATGTGGTGTTCGATCCGAAACGAGTTTTCGAGCAGGCACTTGGCCCGATGATTCCGCGAGCCAAATCGAAAAATCTGGATTTGGAATGCACATTCTCGGAGGGTTTTCCCAAAGAATTCCGGGGTGACCCGGTGCGCTTGTTGCAGATCATCAACAACATGGTGGGTAATGCAATCAAGTTCACTGAACGGGGTGGGGTATATGTTCACGTGCAGGTCGGCAAAGATATAAATGGTGTGCAAGTTCTGAAGTGCTCGATTCGAGACACGGGCATTGGTGTGCCGTTTGAAAAAGTCAGTGCGATTTTTAAACCGTTTGAGCAGGCTGATTCATCGATAACCCGCAATTTTGGCGGCACCGGCCTTGGGCTTGCAATTACCCGCAGGCTGGTAGAATTAATGCACGGCGAGGTGTGGCTAGAGAGCCAGGTTGGTGTGGGCAGCACTTTCCATTTCTCTCTGCCAGAAATGCAGTAGTGGCTAGCAATTACCAGGTGTCAGTTAGCGACCTTCTTTTGCGCCCCACAATTCTTCAAGCCGTTTGTCTCGCCCGCAGCCGTTGCGGTAATAGCCATAGCGAATCGGGTTTTTGGTGTAGTAGTCCTGGTGGTATTCCTCAGCGGGGTAAAACTTCACCACGGGCGCTACCTCGGTGTAAATGGTTTTGAATTTACCGCTTGCCTGTAGTTTGGCTTTGCTGGCCTCAGCAACTTTTTTTTGTTCTTCATTCAGGTAATAAAACCCGCTTCGGTATTGGGTGCCACTGTCGCAAAACTGGCGATTTTTTACCGTGGGGTCTATTGTTTTCCAGAAGTACTCTACCAACTGGCTGTAGCTTACTTTGATGTCATCATAAGTAACTTCAACCACTTCGGTATGGTCTGTGCGGCCTGCGCTAACCACCTTGTAGTCGGGGTTTTGGTATTGCCCGCCTGCGTAGCCAGAAACTGTTTTTAAAACGCCAGGTACTTTGTCGAAATCAGCTTCAGTACACCAAAAGCAACCACCACCAAATACCGCAGTTTTTGTTTCTGCTTGTGCGCTTGCTGCAGCCAGCAAGCCAAGCGTAATCGCCAATGTTGTTTTCAATTTCATGTGTTTCATTTTTTATACCTTGCGCACTTCGGGTAATGTTTTGCCTTGTGGTACGAATGCCAGGGCCAAGCCATTGTTGCAATAGCGCTTGCCGGTTGGGGCGGGGCCATCATCAAACACGTGCCCCTGGTGGCCACCACAGTTGCTGCAGTGGTATTCGGTGCGTGGCAAAATCAGTTTGTAATCGGTTTTGGTGTTCAATGCGCCCTTGTTGGCATCAAAAAAACTGGGCCAACCGGTGCCGCTGTCGTATTTGTATTCTGAGGGAAACAACGGCAGGTTGCAGGCTGCACACACAAAGGTGCCTTTTCGTTTTTCATCATTCAATGGGCTGGAAAACGGGCGCTCAGTGGCCTCTTTGAACAGCACGTTGTACTGGTCTTTGTTGATGATTTTCAGCCACTCGGCCTCTGTTTTATTCAATTTGTTCATACTGGCAATTGAAGTCATGGGTTTGGAGACAAAAAGGCCTGCGCCAATTGCGGCAATGCCTGCGAGAAGGGTACGACGTTGCATGGTGGTGTTTCCTCTTTTCAATTACTCAATCAATATTCAGCTGCACTGGCTTAATGCCCTTGGTACATTCAACGCCTGAAGCACGGTATTGGATTCATCGTTCTCCACAATAACACCCAGCCCCACATTACTTTGGTTCCAGTCCGCTGGAAGGGTGTGGCTAAACATTTGTACTTTCGATGTGGGCGATACTTTTTTTGCTTCGCTTAAATGCCGAACCACACGGTCGTGTTTTAACAGCTCGCCCCTGTTTTCTCCGGCTTTAACCTGCTGGCTCAAATTGTCTTCATACAAAGCGAGAAATACTCGCCCGCTAGAATAGCGTTCGTCGAGCCACTCGGTTTTTATTTTGATTTCGACCTGATTCGCTTTTTTTCGTTCAAGTGAAACGTTCAGGTCAACGGGGGCTTTATCTTCTTGCATAGCCGCCAGCCGCTGGGGAACTACGCCGGCTTGGCCCCAGCGCCGAACTTCACGATTTGAAAATACATATTGTGGTGTGTAAATTTGGCTGACATTGCCAGCCCGCCTGTGTGCATACTGCCTTTCAGTGAATTGTTTTTTGGAGTAGGGGTCTCCCCAACCGATGTAATTCCAGTAATCCACATGAAATGAAAGTGCAAGGATATTCTTGGCACGCTCGGGTGTGCTTAGCTGGCTGCTTAGCCAACGGTCAGCGGGTGGGCAGCTGCTACAGCCCTCCGAGGTGTAAAGCTCGGCTACAAGTACGCGTTCTGCGGGGCTTGTCCAATTGCAAGTGCCTTGCTGGCCTAAAGCCGGGCCTGTGCCCAGGCTAAAAAGCGCCACAGCACCTGTGCCTCTCATGAAGTTTAAGTAATTTGCCATGTAACCCTCCGCTTTCAGCGTTCTGTTCAGGAGGGTATTCGTTGATGGCGCAGGAAAAGTTACACGATGTGCGCGGTTGGAAAAGTCATCTGAAACCGGGTAATTTCAAGTGCTGTAATCACATCGTTGATGTCGAGGTCGGGAAACGCGTCGCCCAGGTTCTGCAGCACATGCACACTGGCAAACCGAGCCTTTCCTTTGGCGCTGGGACTGTACATGAATTCCTTGCCCTGCCAGTGTTGGCCCAGGGTTTTCAGGAAACCTGGTACCAACCCGGTGTGGATTGGAAAAGAAAACCCTTTGCCACGGTAAGCCAGTTCAAATTGGGGCATGCCTTCGTGGTGCAGGTTAATTTCCTGCAAACCGTCCGGGCCCTGTGCAACATCAAAGCTGCACAGGTTTTTAGGAATGCCCCAATTGATTCGACCATTTTTAACGCTGCTTGCGCTGCTCACCACAATGTTGCTGATGGTGGGCAGGCGCTTGCCACCCAGTTTCTCGCTGAACTGCACCGTGCCCGGAATGTAAAGCAATTCCTTGTACGGGCCCGCATGGGAGTGTGTGTAGTCCACGAACATCAACACACTCAAGGGTGTTTTTAGAGTGTTGTGGATGTGTGCCGGAATACGCGGATCAGCAAGCAACTTGTCGGCCTTGCTGCGCATGACCACAATCAAGCCTTTTCCGCTGAGTGTCCAGGGAGCAGGTACTTCTTCAATACCTGCAAGTTCATCAAGGCTGGAATCAATCGAGTTCAAGCTTTAGCCCATTTTGAAAATATTCATTTTGTGGCCTTCCGGTGTGCGAAAGTAGGCTGCGTAAAAGCCTGGCATGCGCTCGCCGGGCGCGCCCTCGCATGTGCAGCCCAGTGCTTTCGCATGTGCATAAAATTCGTCTACCTGTGCGCGGTCTTTGGCAGTAAGTGCAACCATGGTGCCATTGCCTATGCTGGCAGCCTGGCCGTTGGCTGGTTTCATCAGGCCTATAAAAGGGTTAGCCACGCTTGTACCCCAAAAAATACCATGGGGTAGCTCGAGCAAGCGTTTGGCGCCCAATGGGGCAAACAGCTTGTCAAAATATTCGCCACTTTTTGGCAGGTCGTTGGTACCCAATGTGATGTATCCAATCATCGTACTTCTCCCAAGAATTGTTAATTACTGTTTGCTTCAGGTTTTGGCTGGCAGAAATTGCCCAAAGCCCATTTGTTTACCAAGCTCGGGCACAATGGCCTCGTTCTCAACCGCTATCTTGCCATTGATCAGTACATGTTTTACCACGCCAGGGTTTCTGTTCACCAATCGTTGTAGCCCGAAGTTTTCCATTTCACCCCAGCTAACCTGTTCCAGGTTCTGGTTCAGGGCCTCAGGGTTTAGCACAACCAAATCTGCGCGGTCACCCACTCGAATTTTTCCGGCCTCAATACCTAGCCAGTCGGCCTGTTCGCCGGTTAAGCGCCACACAGCATGTTCCATGCTCATGATGGGTTTGCTTTCCTCAATGGTTTCTTTCACCAATTTAAGGAAACGCAAGGGCAGGTTGTAAAACGCCATGTTGCGAATGTGTGCGCCTGCATCGCTAAAGGTAATCAGTGTGTTTTTGTCTTGCACCAGTTCGCGAATTACCTCGCGTTTGTGGTTGCCCACTGTGGTGTACCAGCGCAACTGGCGACCAAACTGCACCACAAGGTCGAGGAACAAATCGACCACATGCACTTTGCGGGCGCGCGCCACTTCGTCGAAGTTTTTACCCACCAGGTTTGCATCGGGGCATTCCAGAATTATGGCGTCGCCGAAATCGCGTTGCCACACACGCGGGCTTAGCTTTTGCCCGTAAAACTTGCGAAACTGGCGGCGATAATCTTCGTTTTGAAGCAGGCTGTTGCGCTCAACTTGCGTGCGTAAATCAAGCGCCATTTCACCAGCGCCAAATTCCTCGAAAAACACCACATCAATGCCATCGGCATACACGGTGAATGGCGTGGGTAGCAATTGCCAGCGGAATGCTCCACCCAGCCAGTTCACCACGCGGCTGGAAATTTGCGCCATGGGGCGCACAGTTTTGTTGCCCTTTAAATCAATCAGTGCAATCAGGGTGGTTTTCAGCGGTTTGCGTATCCAGCCCAGTGTTTCAATCAGGTACTCAAAAATTTGCAGCGGGTTGGCCGCGTTGGGTGCGCCTTGGTGCACGCGGCGGTACTTGCGTAAAATTTTGTTCAGGCGGCGAAGTTCACCCCAGCGGGCGTAGGTGCTGGGCAGGCTTTTTGACCATGCGCGGTCGCCATCAATTTTGTCCCATTTCAAGCACATGGTTGATAAGCCCAGAAAGCCCGCCTCTAGCGCTTCGGTCAGTGTGGCCTCCATTTTTTGCATTTGCGCCTCGGTGGGCTTTATTTTTCTATCGGTTGAATCGAGCAAGCCCATGGTGCCCACGCGCAAGTCGCTGTGGCCCAAAAATGAAATAAGGTTGGGGCCCAAGGGCTGCTTTTGCACAAACTCAACCCACTGGCGCGGTGTACTCCAGGTTTTTTTCTCTTGAAGTATCGGCAGAACTTTTTCGCGAGGCACTGTTTCTACGCGCGTGAAAATATCTGATGCGTCTTCTGCTTCGCTACAGATCATGCTGAGCGAACAACTGCCCACCAACACGGTGGTAACACCATGACGTACCGATTCCGACAGGCTGGGTGCCACGATCATTTCTGCGTCGTAGTGGGTGTGGGTATCCAGAAAGCCGGGTGTAATCCAGTGGCCCGTGGCATCAATTATTTTTGGCGCGCCCTCGAATTGCAACGGTGTTTCGCTCACGGCGGCTATTCGCCCGTTTTTAATGCCGATGTGGCGCAGTGCAGATGGGCCGCCCGTTCCGTCGAAGTATCGCCCGCCGGTGATGAGCACATCGAATGTGCAAGCTGCCATATTTGTCTCCAATTCTTATTTTTTCAAATGTAACAAGAAATCTTGTCGAATTGGAAAAAACTTTTAACGGCGGTCGAAAATCACTTCTTTGCTGCCTGCGGGCAGGCTTATGAAATCGCCGTCTTCACCAATACGCAAGGGGCCCTGGAATATTTCGGGTGCTTTTCCCAGGAATATTTCACGCAAAGGTGCCAAGGGCAGGGGCGGCACAATGTGGTGAAGCACTACATACCCAACCTGGGCTTCTTGCGCCAATACTGCAACATCCAGCGGCGTAGCATGGTAGTTCGGAATGTCGGCAAAAATTTTTGCCAGTTTGCTTCGATTGTTGTCGATGGCGGTTTCTTGCAGGCGTGCTACCAATTCGGGGCTCAGGGCTTCATGCAGCAGCAGGTCGGCATTTCTTGCTGCGTTTTTAACCTGCTGGTCGCTGGTGGTGTCGCCACTCAGCACCACAGTTCGGCCTTTGTAGGTAATTCGATAACCCACTGCCGGGTTAATGGGCTGGTGGTTTACTGCAAAGGCTTCAATTTGTAAGCCGGGTTGTTGCAGCACGGTGGTGTAGTTGCCTTTCCTAACCTCGAATTCATGGGTTTGTGCGCCAGCCAGTTCGGGCGGCATGGTGGCTGCGCCGTGGTGTGCTGTGCGGTAGGCGCTGTCTTGTTGGTACGCAGTTTCCAAACCGTTCATTACCTTGCTGATTCCGCTTGGGCCATGTACGGTCAGTTTTTGCCCCTCAGTGTGCTGTGCCCAGCGTGTCATCAGTACTTCGCCAAGGCCATCTATATGATCGGAATGAAAGTGGGTAATGAACACGCCTTTGAGTTGCCCTGTGGAGAATCCCATGAGTGCAATTTGTTTTGCGGCAGCACTGCCTGCATCGAACAAAAACATATCTTGCCCTGCAATCACCAAGGTGCAGGGCGCTGCGCGGTCGGGGTCGGGGAAGGGCGAACCTGTTCCGCACAAGCCAATGTGCAGGCAATCAGCTAGCGTTGCAAATGGGTTTTGCATTCGTTTGTTGGCCACTTTTTCTACCACGGCCAAGGTGATGGTTTCTCGCTGGACATACGCCACAGTTGCACCTGTGGCGACAAGGGCAAGCGCACCGAGCAGCAGTTTTTTAATCATTGTACTCCCTGTTTATTTTCTGTTGCCTGCTGTTGGGCTTTCTACCCAGATTGGCGAACTCCAGGCCCGTTCCTGTTGGGTAATGAAGCGGAAGTCTCCGCGAAAATTTCCAGGCTCGCCTTCAATTCGGCAGCACCCTTCAAAGCCGGCAAAGCCACTTTGTGCGGAAAATAAGCCGTTACCCGGTTGCAGTGCTTCGCATTGCACACCTTTGGCGGCACACATTTTGGTGGTCCAGCGGCAGGAGTTGTTTTCAAGCGCGCGTGCGTAATAACTTGCACCTGTTCTGGCGTTGTATTGGGTGTCATGAAACACAGCACACATTTGCTCTGGGCCTTGTTGCTGAATACTGCAATCGGAATTGGGCTGTGGTGCTTTTGCATTTTCAGCCAACTTTAAAACCTGCTGCTTCAAATCGCCTTTTGAATCGGCCCAGGTTTTGATCAGCTCAAGGCGTTGCAATGGCACGCCCGCTTCCTCGCCGCCCGGGTCTTGAATGGCATAGGCCACAATGTAAGGCCCTTTGTTGTTGCTGTTGTTGATACTGTTTGGTGTAACTTTAAGTGTGCCGCCCATGGGTACGCCATCTACCAAACCTTCCTCGATTGGGCTGGCACCTGCTGCCAGTTGTTCACAAATGTTACTGGGAAAAGGCTTGCTGGACGCCAATGTGCGGATGCGCATTCTCGAGCCTGAAGTGGCAAAAGTTTCCCTGCGCTTCAAGGCTGCAAAAATTTCTTTTCGTGTGTTTTCACGAGCCCAAACGCCAGCCAAACCACCAGGTGTGAAATTCGATGCCACTGGGTTGAATACGCGTTCTTCGCAATTGTTGGGGTCTGCCGCTGATTCTGTACTGAAGGGCAGTTTGAAACCGGTGATGGAATCGGTGGGCAATGGCCGCTGTTTGCATTCCCAGTTGCCCAAAGCTTCATTGGGTTCGTCATCAAGCACACCACCATGGCCAGAGTTTTTAGCGAACTTTGTTTTGTCGGTGTTGCCTGCAATGCCGTTGTGAGTATCGCTTGAACCAATGAAACCATATTGGTAGGGGTTCACGCCCAGTTTGCGCTGAATAGCACTGCCTTCGGGCAACACATTGCGGGCGTAATCCAGTGGGGCTGTGCAATCAGCCGGTGTTGAACCACCAATATTGCTCCCGGTGCATTCACTGGCTGCATGAATACTTTTTCCAGTTCCTTGCAATCGGTTCACCTGGCAAAACAGGGGGTCGTTGGGTTTGCCTTTGCACACTTTGGCGCATTCGGCTGGGTCATCGGCATTGCCTTTGCACAGTGTTTTCCATTCTTCAAAGCCGCAACCCGATTCTTCACCGCCAGTAAGGCCTTTGTTAAAGCCGGTAATACATTCGCTGGCGCCTTTGTGTTGAACAATTTCGAATAAGCGATCGAAGGTGTTGCGCAACGTGGCATCGGCTGCGGTCAGTGTGGCGTTGTTTCTTGCCAATGGAAGGCCAGTGTCAGCCTGGCGTGGGCGGGCGAAGCGGCCATCGCTTTGGTTGGTGCTATGTGGAATGGTGACCACATCACAACCCTCTACATCGAGGCATTCGGTTTTCAGTCGATCAAACAAACCCCACTCGTCATTGGTGTTGTCGGTGGTGGGGATGGGTGGAATTGAACTGATGACGTCGCCGGGTACTTTGCTGCCTTCAAAAATTACATTGCGGTGCAGTACTTGCCCACCCTTGTTGGATGAAAATTCATAACCGTTGAAGGTGGTGAATTTGCAAGGCTGGTTCTCTGCGTTGGCGATTGCTTGTATTTCTTCCCAGGTTCGCGTGCTGGGTACACGGCTGCCCGCGCTGGTGACCAATTGCAAATACAAAGGCACATTGCCCGTGATGAATACCGACACGTTGTCGCGAATCACCTGGCCCAAGGCCGAGCAGGCTGGGTTGGTGCCGGCGGGAATATTGCCCTGTAGTTCGCAAATGTTGACGAAGGTGCCCAGTTGTTCGGCATGTTCAGTAACAGCAGCGAAATCGAGTGGTCGACCAATGTTGATTTGCCGCATTGGGGTATCGGGATCTTCACCCGATGGCAAAAAAGCATTTTCACCTTTGGCAAATTGGTAAGCCTCGCGTGGGCCATTGATTGAATTGAAAAAGTAAGCGTCGAAGGAAAGTTTGGTGTGAATGTGCAAATCACCAAAGAAAGCTTGTTTGCGCACGCTGCTTCCCATGCATTCCACGTCGCTGGGACGTTCTGCGGGGGCAACGGTGGTGGGTGTTGCTGATTGTGCAACTGGGGTGTCGCTTGAATTCAGGCAGGCGGAAACATTCAGCGCAAGAAGGGCGGGTAGCAACAGGCGCACTTGCTTTAATTTGCATACAACTGTGCTGAGTTCAAACATAGCTGTGAATCCTTTCAAGTGTCCAGTACAGTGCCGCACCGCCTACGCATAAGGTGAGAGCATATTGGGCAAGGCGTGCGTAATTGGGCAAGTTTGCTTTTTCGAGTAGTGTGAATGCCGTGGCCAGCACCGTGACTATCCACAACTGGCCCACTTCGATGCCCAGGTTGAAAAGCAGCAAGGTACTCAGCAATGCGTCTTGCGGGAATCCACGTTCTTCCATCGACAAGGCAAAGCCCGAGCCATGAAGCAAGCCGAACACTGCAATCAGTAGCAAATGGGGCCAGCTTGATTGCCTTGGCGGTTCTGTTCGCACCAGTTCCCAAGCAAGCCATAACACGCTTAGCGCAATCCAGGCTTCAATGGCACGGGTTGGCACTGCAATCAGGCCCAGTACCAGCAGGCCCAATGTAAGGCTGTGGCCCACCGTAAACAGGGTAAATTGTCCAATCAATTGTTTTGTGTTTTGCTTTCGTCTTTTCCAAAGCAGATAAAGCCCGGCAACAAACAACACATGGTCTGGCCCAAATACAATGTGCTCGATGCCGATGAGGAAGTATTCAAGGGTGGGTGTTGATGCGGTTTGCTTACCGAGCGCGATGCTTGCTTGTTTGGGTGTAAGCACCGCGTGAATTCGATCACTTTGCAGTGGCGTTGCAAGAACAATCAGGTCGGGTGCAAGGCGGGTAAAGCCGCTTGCGGTAATTTCATGTTCACCCAGTGATCGACTGCAAAAAAATTCGCCGCGTTGAATCAGTTCTGTGTTGCCTTCCCATTCGGTACTCACATGGCGCAATTCACAGGCTGGTAAAAACTGAAAATCAATTGGGGGAATTTTGTCATCAGAACCCACTGTGCGTTTAAACACAAACTGACCTGTGCCTTGGCTGCTTTCATGCAGAATGAACGCAGAGGTTCCCATCTCGTGTGCGTGACCTGTTTGGGCTACGCCAAGCGCACCGATGAATAGCAGAAAAGCGAAAGCCAACCGTTTCACGGGGCTTCCTTGATGGTGTAGGTAGCGCGCAGGGCAGCCAGGCTGGCTTCGTTCACAGCCTCACGTTGAGCTGCGATCAGGTCAGATCGCAATTGCTCGCCAGCTTCCTCAAGTGTCATGGTACGGCCTGCATTTTTTTGCCTCACCTTGAAAAGATGCACGCCAAGTGAGGAATTCACAGGTTCCGACCACTCGTTTAAAGGCAGCTCAAATATCGTGTTGCTGGTGGCCACACCAAATTCTTTTGCAATTCTTTCTTGTCCCAACAATTCAGAACCTGTTTCAAGCGGAAACGGGTCGGCCACCACCACTATGCCTGAAATCAAATTCTTGCGCGCAAGACCTGCTTGGTAGAAAGCTTCATCGCCCCTTTTGCCGCGGCTAAAAAAGTAATGGTCAAATAAAATTGTTTGCTCGGTTTGATAACGTTGGGCGTTTTGATCCAGCCAGGTTTGAAGTTGCGCCTGAGTGGGTGGTGCAATTGGGGTCATGTCTTCAAGCAAAAAGCGCATTTTCTGTACCACGCGCCGCTTCACGATTAAATCGTCTTTTTCCAAACCCAGCTTCACGCCTTCGCGGTACAGAATTTCCTCATCAATGTAATTGGCAAGTGCTTGCTCATAACTTGCACCGCCAGTGGCCTGCACACCTGTTTGCAGCACCTGCTCGCGCACAAAGGCGCGTTGTGCTTCGGTTACCAACAGTTCATTGCTGGCTGCTTGGTCGCCACTGTGCCATTCAAGCACACCGATCAGCGCAGCCACAGCAATAAATCCAATGACAGAATAGGAGGGTTTCATGGCCTGTTTATTTCATGTAACGCCACACCCCAGTGGGCATGTTGGCCAGCAAAGGTTTTAACAATTTCCACGGGTAAGCGGGTACAACGCCCACGCTGCGGCGCTTTTCAATGTGGTTGGCCATTTCCCGCGCAGCCTGTTCTGCGGATACCAGAAAGGGAAACTTGTCCATGTCATCTACAATTTCAGTTTTCACAAAGCCGGGAAGAATTTTGGTGAAATCAATTTTGTATTTTTTCAGTTCTATTGCAGCTGCATCCAGGTACATGGACAGCCCGGCTTTTGTTGCACAGTAGGCCGCCTGTTTAGGTATTGGGGTGAGTGAGGCCAGCGAGGAAATACCCACCACATGGCCCCCACCCGCTTTTTTAAACCATTCCACTGCGGCATTGACAGTTGCGATGGCACCCAGCAAATTGGTTTGCATCAATGCCAGCTCATCGTTCAACTGACCCTTGCCTACACCAGTTAATTTGTTCACACCTGCGTTCACAATAACCACATCAACCTGGTTCAAATGACTGAATATTGTGTGCAGTGCTGGGCCCACTGAAGCGGTGTTGTTCACATCCAGTTCAGTGATTTCTACCTGCAAATTCTGGCAGCCGGGAAGCAGGGCGATTTCCGCACGAAGTGCTTCCAGTTTGCTTAAGCGGCGGGCAGCCAATCCCAGGTTGTAACCACGCTTCGCAAACTCAAGGGCAAGTGCTTTCCCAATACCCGATGAAGCCCCTGTAATAACGACTGTTTTGCTCAAGCTGCTTTCTCCATGTGGTTGCGTGGCAAGGCGGTAACTGCCACGGTCAGCGCCCTGCGCTCAACGCGGGGCAGGTTAAGGTGCAGAATATGCTCTGCATGGTGCTGTTTTAGCCAATTGCGAACTTCGTTTTGATCGCTGCTGGCCATGTGTTCATAGCAATCCAGAGCGCGTTGCATCATCCAGATCATGTAGGGAAGGGCGCCACGCCTGAAGGGCTTTCCGCCCATGGTGGTCGTCACTTCGCCAATGCGTCGGGGCAGGCGTTGATTCAATCCGTGTTGCTGCGCGTACTGTGTGGCCAATTCGCCGATCTGCGCCACCATGGGTATGAATTCTTCGAATATCGATTTGAATACCGGCTTTAAGGTTTTAGGAATTTGATCGTTGTCCAGAAGATTTTTATTGGCATACACAGCTGGATTCTTCATGCGTTCAAGCCAAGCATGCAAATGTGTTCTGGGTTCGATCAGTTCGCGTTTGGGCCATGGGTCGCGGCCCAAGTGACCATACATGGTGCCCACCAGGCCAAAGTCGCCAAGGCTTGGCCTTGCGCCGAGCAAAAACGGAAACTGTTCAAAATGCCGGTTCAACGCATCCAGCATTTCAACAGTCCATTCATCCATGGTGCTGTATTGCTCAGGCACTATTCCAACAAAGGGCAGCATGCTGCGCAGCATTTTCGCAGGGCGTTGGGCGGCTTTCTTCTGTAAGAAACGTGGAGCCCAAGGCAACAGCGCTTTTCCAGCATCGTGTTCAAACAAAGGAAAGTTCTCGGGGTAATTCCAGCGTGTGTGCATGGCAATCGGAACCCACCATTCGTCCCCCCACGCTTCCAGCAACATGGAGGCAAATTCCTGAACTGGGGTATTGGGTGTCACCGGGTTGTCATGGTGTAGCGACTCGATATAGTCAATGATCTCACTGGTGTCCTGTATCCACTCACCTGAAGGTGTTTTCAACACAGGCATGACAGCCGCACCAGTTTTCCGTTTGATGGTTCGGGTCAGCGTAAACAGGTTGACGGCATCAAGTGCATGGTCAACTTGTTTGTAACGCAAATAACAAAGGGCTTTGCCCGTGAAGTAGGACAAGTGCCAGCCGTACAGAGTGTAGGTGTGTCTCATGTGACCCTTTGCTGTCGGGTTTCGAATAATTGATTAAAACATTAATATTTACATGGTGTCAATTTCTTTGGATGTGTGGCACACTGTGATCAGTTTCAACCTTGCAGTAGATTTGAATGAACCCACGTACTACCCAGGAAAAACGGCCCTACCTTGGTAAGGATGATCGAAGAAAGTCTTTGTTGAATGCTGCGGCTGAACTTGTTGAAGAGGCAGGCTGGGGCGTTTTGAATATGAGTGCACTGGCCGACCGCGCAGGTGTAAGCCGGCAGTTGGTGTATCAACACTTTCCAAACCTTGAAAGTTTGCTGGGTGCCACGGCATGGGCCATTTTTACCGATACCATGCAGGGCACAGCACAGGCCATTGCCAACAATACCAATGATATTAAACAGGCCATACGTGCTGCTGTGTTTGTTTCGTTGGACATGCCGATAGGAAAAGGCGATGCGCTGTGGCAGTTAATTGCGGGTTCCGGTTTGAATTCGCCCGAGCTTAAAACCATTCGAGTGGGAATTCGCGGTGTAATCCTGAAACTTTGGGTACCTACCATCCGAAAAATAAAAGGACTGGATCAAGGTGCGGCTACCGGACTTGCCTGGATGATTATTCTTTCATTTTGGGGCATTCGCCAGCTCATTCGCGATGGTGTGGTATCACGCAGCCAAGGCATTGAACAGTTCGATTCACTGCTTGACAGGCTGCTTTGATTAGCCTGCTGTAACACCCTTGTTGACAGCATTTTGGTTTGGCTGCTATTTCAGCAATTGTTCAACGCTGCGCTGAAGCACTTTCTTTGCAGCTGTTACGCTGAGCTTTTGGTCGCGACGAAGCCGTAACCAGGTTTCTATGCTCAACACCAAATCAAATGCTTCAAACAAGGTTTTGTCGCTCACAATTTCCTTGGGCAGAAAGGCCTTCAGCAAGTAACGTTGTAGCTCCACGCTGCTGGTTTGTCTTTCCCGCAGATAATCCGATTCATGCAAATGCACAAGGCTTGCAGCCTGTAGCGGGGCCAGTTTCTCGAACATGGCAGCGCGGCGCTCAATCACGTTCAACAGTTTTTCATGCAGGTTATTTCCCAATATTGGGGTGGCCAATACAGGCGCAACGATTGCGTCGACCTCATTGGTCATTTCCCGGTAAAGCGTTTCCATGTCCTTGAAATGCCTGAATACGGTGCGCAGGCCCACACCTGCACGGGCAGAAACCGTTTCTGCGGTAGGTGCCGGGTGGCCTTCCCGAATCAGTTCGATAAGGGCTTGAACAATCTGTTTTTTGTTGGCTTGTCCGCGCGTAGTGCGACCGTCTACTTTCACCATGTTCTACTTGTCATTGTTGTGGGGGCCTGAATTGGCAAACCTTTTATTTTTGCCTCGATGGGGCAGTTTACAGGTTGGCTTAATGCGGTGCCCAGTTCGGGAAAATACGTGTTCAGTTCTTGTTGGCTTGTGTGTGCCAGCGATTGGTAGCGCATTCTTAAACGTTGGTAACGCCAGCCACGGTAGCGTTGTACAGGTAGCTTGAATTTCACACCATCACTTGTGAATTCAAATTGGCGCTTGCCCAGTTCAATAGCCTGCTCATTGGCTTGCATATAGGGTAAAAATTCTTTGCATACAATGTTCAGCAATGGCGTTGATGTACCGGGCCATTCCAACGTAACTGGCAAGTTGTTGTAATTGACCAGTTTTGTGTTCCACAAGCGCGCAACCCATTCATGAACAGCGGGGGCGCGGCTACGCATAATTGTTGCGGGTGTTGGGTCGCAAAAGAAGTGCCGGAACATGCTGCCATACAAACCATAATCAGCCAAAGTTGGGCGCTGGCCTAAAATGAAGGGTTGCTTTAGAAGCACAGTCTCAAGCGCATCCAGTGTTTCAAGGTAATGTGCCTCCACTCGTTTCGCAGTGTGTTTACGTACGCCATCAAGCCACAGGAAATGCAAGCGTTGCCTGTTTAAAATTACCCAGCGTCGCATAAAAAATGGCAACGGTACATCACGCATCATTCCATCAGCCAGCCGATGACTCATCAGCCTTGCGTCTTGCGGATTGGCCCAACGGTAATAAAGTGCAGGGCGCCACAACCATTCGTCACCAAAATCTTCCAGCAACTGGGCAAGAAACCGCAGCGTAGGGTGTTCTGGCATGACCGATGTGCTTGATGTCAGCTTTTCCAGAAACTCAATAATCAAGGTGGTGTCGCTTAGCCATTGCCCGTCGAACCACTCCACCTGGGGCATTTGTGCCACACCAGTGGCTTTTCCGCAGCGTTTGAAATCGCCTGTATTCATTTCAATCAGTTCATATGGAATTTGCTTGCCACGCAAATAGGCCTCGAGCTTTCCGGTGAAGTAGGAGAGATCCAGCCCATGAACCTTTAAAACTTTTGGCAGTGCCATGTATTCGACTCCTTGAGATTCGAATTTCTTTTGTATATAGTGGCACAAATAGTGTCACTAGTTAATAGATAAAAAAAGACACATTCAATTCACAGTGGGGACAAATATGGCGCAGAACGGTGATGATCAATATGACGATGGCAATTCAAAAGATTTATCACCCAAACGCCTGAAGCGCCGCGCGTTTTTGTCTGGTCTCGCTGTGGGGGCGGCCACAGTGGGCGTGGCTGCCACTGGTGCCCATGTGGCCAACACCAAAGCCCGCGCTTTGATGACACCGAAAGCATTGCCAGAAGGCGAGGCTGCAAAGGTGGCCCTGTCGTTTCAGGATTCTCGCCCTGCCACTGCAAGCAAAGCAAAAGCCAAAGCAGGCGCGCCGAATGTGGTGGTTATTTTGCTGGACGATTGCGGTTTTTCCGATTTGGGTTGCTATGGCAGTGAGATAAAAACACCAGCCATTGATGCACTTGCAAAAACCGGTTTGCAATACACCAACTTTCGTACCTGTTCCATGTGTTCGCCCACGCGGGCTGCCTTCCTCACGGGCTTGAACCATCATTCTGCCGGCATGGGTTGGTTGGCTGATATTGATGCGGGCTACCCGGGTTATCGAGGTGATTTAACCCAAGAGGCAGCCACCCTGGCTGAAGTATTACAGGGTGCAGGCTGGTCTACTTTCTTAAGCGGCAAGTGGCACTTGAACAATGCACACACAACCGGTGCAAACGGGCCTTATGACAACTGGCCAACACAACGCGGGTTCGACCGTGCGTACTGGTTTCAGGGCCATTCTACGGATTACTTTAAACCTTCAGAATTGTTCGACGGCGTTGCGCCTGTGGAGCCACCGGATACATCAGACTACTTCGTGTGTGACGACCTGACCGAACGTGCCATTACCTACATTCGCACCCAGCAAGCGCTTGAACCCGGTAAACCTTTTTACCTGCACCTGGCATTTCCTGGCCCCCATTCGCCATTGCAGGCCAGGGCACGCGAACGCGATGCCTACAAAGGCCAATACGACAAAGGATGGGACGCCGTGCGTGCCGAGCGACTTGCGCGGCAAAAATCGCTAGGAATAATGCCTGATACCGTTGAATTGCCCCCGCTTTCGTTTGGTTCTGACAGCTGGGACAAACTATCCCAAGCGCATAAAAAAATAACGGTCCGCTACATGGAAGTGTATGCCGGGCTGATGAGCAATATGGATAGCAATATTGCCCGCCTGTTGCAAAGCCTTGAGGAGCTTGGCGTACGCGAAAACACGATTGTGGTGTTGTTTTCTGATAATGGTGGTTCGCCAGAAGGTACACCCACCGGCACACCCAATGTGTTTGCGCCGGCATTTGGTCGCCCGATTCCGGTTGAAGAAGCGGCAAGCTTGTACGATGAGCTGGGCGAAGAGGGCACCTTTCCCCATTACCCCATGGGTTGGGCCAGCGCATCGAATACACCTTTTAAAATGTACAAGCAGTATGCACACCTTGGCGGCGTGGCTGATCCCTTGATTGTGAACTGGCCCAAAGGTATTTCTGCGCGCGGCGAACTACGCAAGAACTTTGTGCATGTTGTGGACTTGTTCCCCACTTTGTTGGAGGCCACAGGGGTTGAACGCCCCGCTGTTTACAAAGGGCGGCCTCAAAAACCAATCGAAGGTCAAAGTGTGTTGCCAACTTTCAGCAAAGCCGAAAGCCCAACCCGCAACGAACAGTATTTTGAGTTGGGTGGCCACCGCGCTTATATGGAAAACAATTGGCGTGCAGTGGCACGCCACACCCGTGGCAAGCCATTCGAGGACGATGTGTGGGAGCTGTACGATTTAAGTAAAGACCCTGCCGAGGGCATTAATTTGGCGCAGCAATTCCCCGAGGTGGTAGAGCGCTTGAAAAGCAAATGGCTACAGGCCGCTCAACAGTACAATGTGCTGCCACTTGATGATCGCAACCTTGTAATTCGTCTCGTTCAAGACAGGCAAGAGAAAGGTTTGAGGTCGCGTTGGGTTTTCCACCCGCCTGTTGAGCGTTTGGCGCGCGATGTGGCGCCCATAGTTTGTGGTCTGTCACATACCATTGAGCTGGAATGCGAGCGCAGCAATACAGCAGGTGATGGCGTGTTGTTGGCACAAGGTGCCAAGTATGCAGGTTGGGTGTTATACATTCAAAATGGCAAGTTGTTTTACGAGCAAAGTTTGTTACCGTATGTAGAACGAATGGAATCGAGCACATTGTTGCCTGAAGGCAAACTGAAAATCAAATATCAGCAGCGCATGACAGGCCGCCCATTCGATGGTGAGGGTGCTTTGTTTGTGAACGGCCAGCAAGTGGCCAGCCACACCTTCAAGCGTGTTTTGTTCTCGACCAGTTACGATGGGTTTACGGTGGGTTCCGACTTTGGCAACCAGGTTTCCACTCGCTACACAGGCCCCAATCCTTTCCAAGGCAAGCTGGGCAAGGTGAGCATTGATATCGACACCAGCAAGGCCAACCCGGTTGAAATGCTGCGCTTTATCAGCCAAATGGGATTGAATGTATAAGCATCGCAAATTGCTGCCAGGTGGCGAGTTTCGAATGGGGTCGAATAGCCACTACCCCGAGGAGCGCCCTGAGCGCACCGCGGCAGTGGCCGCTTTTGCAATCGATATTTTTCCTGTGCGCAATTGCGATTTTGCTGAATTTGTAAAAGCCACGCAGTACCTCACGTTGGCAGAACGGCAAGGTTATTCGCATGTATTTCAAATGACCAAAGGCCCAGTGCCTTTGAATAACCCTGACCTGTGGTGGAACGCAGTGCAGGGCGCGTGTTGGCACAACCCCAGGCCCGGCAGTGAACAGCCTGCCGATTTTGATCAGCATCCCGTTGTGCATATTGCGCTTGAGGATGCAAAAGCCTATGCCGCTTGGGCAGGTGGTCGCCTGCCTACCGAAGCTGAATGGGAGTTCGCAGCACGCGGCGGTTTGAACAATACCCAATTTGCCTGGGGGGAAGAGTTCGCACCGAATGGTCAGCGCATGGCGCAGGTGTGGCAGGGTGCATTTCCCTGGTATTACGCACCCGGCGGCACGCCCGGTGCAGTGACAGTAGGCCAGTTCCCTGCCAATGGTTATGGTTTGCACGACATGATTGGCAATGTGTGGGAATGGACTCAGTCAACTTTTCTTGACCCAGCGCTGAACAAGGCAGAGACCTGTTGTTCCTGCAGCCCTGCCCAAGATTCCAATACGCTGTTTACCTTGAAAGGCGGTTCGCACCTGTGCGCCGCAGAATATTGCCTGCGTTACCGGCCCGCTGCACGCATCGGCGTTGCGGGGGGCAGCAGTACCTCCCATATCGGTTTTCGCTGTGCCTATAACGTGTTACCCAACTAAGCAGGGAATCTTTTTCAGTTGCCGCAGTCCATTCAATTCAAAAACTGTAAATGGAGCTGTATGTGAACTCGAAAAGCCTGATAGATCAACTGCTCAAGGCAGGTACTGGCATGTTGCAAAGCAGTGGCAAAGCCACCAGCGGCATGCAAATGAAAGACGTCTTGGTGGGCGCTGGCGGCGGCGCGGCGGCCACCGCGGCCTTGGGTATGCTGTTGGGTAACAAGCGCCACAAGAAAATGGCGGGCAAGGTGATTACTTACGGTGGTTTGGCGGCACTGGGCCTGTTGGCTTATAAAGCGTATGGCAATTGGCAACAGCAGCAGGGCAATATTGCAGCCACCCGCGAACCACAAACCGTTGACCGCCTACCCGAACCACAAGTAGAGCAACACAGCCAGGCCATATTGCGCGCCTTGATTGGTGCTGCGAAGGCCGATGGCCACATTGATGCCAAAGAGCGCCAACTAATTGATAGCGAAATTGCAAAACTGACCAGCGATCCCCACTTGCAGCGCTGGTTCGATCAGGAAATGAACAAGCCTTTGGACCCACTGGAAATTGCGGCTTATGCAACCACGCCCGAGCTTGCGGCTGAAATGTTCCTTGCCAGTGTTTTAATCGTCGATGAAGAGAGTTTTATGGAACGTACTTACTTGCAAGAGTTGGCCAAGCAGTTGCGATTGGATCCTGCACTGCAAGTGGAGTTGCGTGCGCAGGTGGAGCATGCGAAAAAAACGGTCGCGTAAAGCGACCGTTCCAAGTTACTGCCTTTCGCGTGTTTTTAGTAACACTTAGAATCGTTGTGTCAGGCCCAATGAAAAGAATTCAGCGTCCAGGTCGGCAATACCTTTGTATTCCCCGCCAGATACTTCAACGGGCCTGACTTGGGTATTGTTCCCGACTTGACCTGCATCCACGTCAATAATGCCGAATGCCAAGGTAACCGTTGTATCGCGGCTAGGTGTAAAGCTGGCACCCAGGCCGTAAAAGCGGCGGTCGTTGTCAGGCAAAATCGGAATGCGCAGGTCGTCCCCAACCACGCCGTTTTCCATGCCATAACCAGCATGCACTGTCAGGCGCTTGTAGGGTTTGTAATTCAGGCCGATTCGGTAAGCGTGTGCCACTTTGAAATTCTGTGGAACATCTTCAATCAAGCGGCCGTTGCTGACACGTTCATAACGCAAGAATGTTTCTGTGTAATCCTGGTAGGTGTAAGTGGCCATCAGGTCCAGCTTCGGGCTGTAGTGGTGAAACAGTGATACACGGAATTCATCCGGGAAAATAACGCTTTGGCGTGCTTGTTGTTGTGGTTCAAGGTCGCCGGCTGCTTGCGGTCCATTGATGCCCAAAATTGGGCCTGTCGTAGTAATCAATCCACCGCGCAAGAACTGGCGGAAAGCCGCTGTGCCGTCATTTTCATTAATCGTCAACTCACCTTGGTTGCCATTAAACCGGGTTTTGGGACGATAGGATGCGCCGATCCTGGTGCGGTCAGTTGGCTCCCACAGCATGCCGGCCTGAGCATTGAAAGCCCAGCCAAAAATGCGCAGTTTGGCATCTGTTTCATCGGGAACCGGTGGAGCCCCACCCCCTGCGGCAGCCAGATCGAGTGCTGCCAGCGTTCCGGGAGGTCCCAGCTTACTCACCGCATCGCGGAAGTTCACGCGCAGTTTGATGGATTGAAAGTAACGTTCATAGGAACCGTTTGCACCAACAGACAGGGTCGGTGTCAATTTGTAACCAAAACCCAGATTCAAGCGAGTCACTTTCAAATCACTTTCACGACCAGCACCACGGCCGGGGAAGTCTTCCCTGTAACGGGTTAGCAGGCCGTGCGAACCAGATGCACTGAACCCCACCACCAACTTGGGATTAACCGGGATGGCTACAAACAGGCCCGGAATGAACAGGGCCGAGTCATAGCCGTCTTTTCTGGAGAAAAACTCGCCAGCCGAACCTTCGCGGCCATCGTCGGTGGGGGGACCATCGTTGTTCTGTCGAGAGGTGTAATCGTTGTCAAATGTAGCAATGCTGGCCACGTTCAACACTTCAATTCGCTTGAAGCGCGTAAGCGCGGCAGGGTTGAAAAAGATGACCGATGCATCCGAGGCTTCAGCCGCCTGGCCAGCGCCCGCAGTGGCAATGCCCATGGCACTTTGATTGTCGTTGGCTGTGCCGCCCGCAAAGGCTTGTTGGCTTAGCGAAAACGCCGTGAAAGAAAATGCCACGGCGCATGCTCTCCGCAGGGAGCTTTGCTGCAAAAACACCATTGGTCTGTCTCCTGGCTCCGACGAGTGCAAGGTCGCAGTGCGCCCGGCTTTGTGTGTCGTGAGTTTTGTGCTGGTTATTTTTAAAGTATTAGATAGGTTTTACAAAGGCATAGTACCTGAGGAAAGACCCTATGTTTACAACAATTAACTTTGATACTGGAGAAAATGTAACTCAGATTCAATCAATCGTTCAAATTTTTTTTAGACTTGAATTTCGCTGTAACACTTGGAGACCCCACCCGCATGAATCCGATTCAGTTTGTGGCCGAGAAAGCTGTTCGCGCAACGTTGCGAAGCACTTTCAAGGCGCCCGGTAAACTTCCAATTCCGCTCAGTTGGCTAGCGGCCACCATGAACGCCGGCGCACCTCTGTTCAAGGTTCGGCCAGATGTACTTGTTGAACACCTTGAATTGGGCACCTGCATGTGTGCACTGGTTCGCCCAGCGAATGCACACACCGACCAAGTGTTGTTGCACATGCATGGCGGCGCTTTTTTTGCGGGTTCATTGGATACTCATTTGCCACTGGCCAGTGAACTTGCCGTGCGCTGCAATGCGCGTGTATTTTTGATTGACTACAGGTTGGCACCTAAAAACCCTTACCCCGCTGCGCTTGAAGATGGCCTGGCGGCCTATCAGGCATTACTCGATCTGGATGTGAATCCCGAAAACATTACCCTGGTTGGCGATTCCGCAGGCGCCGCGCATATTCTGTCCATGGCCATTTATGCACGCAATGAAGGTCTTCCTTTGCCTGCCGGTTTGGTGATGATCTCGCCTTTTGTGGACATGACTTTGACCGCTGCCTCTATTCAAGGTAAGGCAAAAGCTGATCCCATGCTCAGTGTGGTTCCTTTGCAGCGAGGGGTAAGCGCTTATTGTGGCGATGTGTTGCCAGCCGACCCCAAGGTTTCCCCAGTTTTTGCTGAACTGGAAGACCTGCCACCCATGTTCATTCAGGTGGGTAGCGATGAAATTTTGCTTGATGACGCCCTGTTGCTAGAGCAGCGTGCCAAAGCAGCAGGCATTCACGTAAGCTGCACCGTACATGAAGGCATGTGGCATAACTTCCAAATGTTCAACGCCTATGTAGAAAAAGCTGACAAAGCTTTGTGGGCAATTGCAGATTTTGTTAGAAGAGGGGAGAGGGAATGAAGGCATGGGCGTTGGTAACAGGTGCATCTTCGGGTATTGGTTTGCACTTGGCAGAGTGTTTTGCGAAAGACGGAATATCGCTGGTGCTCAGTGCACGCAACGAGACCAGGCTTAATGAGCTGGCAGAGGACTGGATTAGTCAATACAAAGTTGATGTGGTCGTGATCGGGTCTGATCTTTCGAAGCCGAATGCGGCAAGTGAACTTGTTACGCAAGTGAAAGCGCGCCACATTGAACTGAGTTATCTGGTTAACAATGCCGGTGTGGGCACCTATGGTTTGTTCGAAAACACACCAATTGAAAATACCACCAGCATGTTGCGCTTGAATATGGAAGCACTTACTGTGCTGTGTAGCGGCTTCATGCCAGATTTACTGAGAACGCGTGGAAAAATTTTGAATGTAGCCTCCACTGCTGCTTTTCAACCAGGCCCTTACATGGCAGCTTACTATGCCACCAAGGCCTATGTGCTGAGTTTCAGCGAAGCCCTTGCCGAAGAATTGGCAGACAGCGGTGTGGCCGTGTGTACTTTGTGCCCAGGCCCAACGGCATCCGGTTTTCAAGCTGAAGCAAACATGCAGAAGTCTGCATTGGTACAAGGCAAACACATGCCCAGCTCACAAGATGTCGCTTTAAAAGGTTATGCAGCCATGAAGCGAAACAAACGTGTGTACATTCACGGGGCCTTGAACTGGACCATGGCGCAAAGTATTCGCTTCACGCCGCGCAGCTGGGCCACCAAGGTTGTGAAGTTTATTTCCAAGCCTGTGGCTTGAATGGTACTTACGCTGATTTATTCAGTAATATTCCGCTTCATTCAGTTTACTTAAAACACGCCATGCAATCCCAGCCACCCGTCGAATTCACTGACGAAATCAAATCCCTTTTTGTTGAGAAAAAATTGCCGCAGGCGCGCAAGCGTTTGTTGGAAACCTTGAGTAATCAATGGGATGGGCATTGCAACCTGATTGCTTTCACCTATTTGTATGCCGAAAATCGCAATGCCGAAGATTCCAGGCAGGCTTTGGAATGGCTTGAAAAGGGCGTGGTAGCCGGTGAGGTTGATGCCAAGGTGATTCTCGGCCGCCTGCTGGTTTCGGGTGAATTGGGCGAGCAAAACTTTCCGCGTGGAATTGCCTTGCTGCAACACGCTGCAAAGGCCAATGTATTGATGGCTGTGCTTACCTTGGTGCAAATTTATATGAACGGGGTAGATGGCCACCAACCAGCCGACCTGCCACTGGCCCAGCAGTACATGCAGCAGGCTGCAGACCTTGGCGATCCCAATTCGGCTTACCACTTGGCCCTTGAATTAGAGCATGCCAGTACCCCAGATTATGCACGGGCGTTCAGGTATTTTGACAAAGCAGCGCAAGGTGGCTTGTCGCAGGCCATGCACAATGTGGGTGTGTATTATCTGCATGGCAAAGGCGTGGCAAAAAATGCAGCGTTGGCGATCGCTTACCTCACCGAGGCGGCCAAACTTGGTTCACCCCTGTCGATGTTGAGTTTGTCCTTGTTGTATCTCGACGGCGCCGAGGTACCGAAGGACCGTGGTGTCGCTTTAAGTTGGCTTTACATTTACCAAGTACTTTTTCCTGATACCGACATACCCGACCAGCTTCAATTGTTGCTTGAGGACGTGTCTGCTGACGAAGAAAATTTTGCGCGCAACGCTGCACAGAATTTCGTGAATCACCAACTGAATAAATCCCCTAGTGGAACGCTGCATTAATCTGCAATACTGCTTTCGGGAATTTTCCCTGAACTAAACGAGGACCGCCATGACTGTTTGCCCGATTGCAATTGCTGTTGGTTGTCAAAAATGTCCTGCATTTAAAATTTGCCCGGCAAAGTCAATTTTGGGTGACCAGCCCAAAGTTGGCGAAAAGCAGCCAGAAAAGAAATAGTAAGTTGCGACACTTTTCCCGAAAACCGCCGAAATGGTTCGGCTTTTTGGCAAATAATTTTTCGCTTTGTTTCAATTCGGCAAGCCGCAATTGCTGCGGTTTGCCGAGCATACCTGAACTCGTTTCGAGTTTTTTACCGAGTTTTACCGATTGTTGGACACTTTGCCGCTATGATACGTTCGTTTTTAACCAGCTCTAGTTAACCTACAACATGACTTCGGGAACCAATGCATGGCTGATGTAAAACGATTCGACAAGGTAAAAAGCAGTTTTCTGATGTTGATCGTTGCGTTATGGCCTGGTCTCGCATTCAGCGATTCCTCAATCGATTCGTTTTTGAATCCGCCATCGGCGGGGCAGTCTTACAGCAACGAAATACAGAACGCGCTCCTGGCCCATTATTCCAATTGGGCGGGTACTCGCCACAAACTGGGGGGCACAGGTGCCAATGGTGTGGACTGCTCCAGTTTTATCCAAGCCCTTTTCTATGACAAGTTCCAGCTTCATTTGCCGCGCAGCTCCCGAGAGCAAATGACCGTCGGTGAACGGGTTGATGTTGCTGACTTGCGTTCTGGTGACCTGCTTTTTTTCCGTACCGGCCCCACGCGCAGACATGTTGGCGTTTATGTGGGTAACAATCAGTTCATGCACGTGTCTACACGCGCGGGTGTTGAAATAGCAAGGCTTTTTAGCCCGTACTGGCAACGCCATTTCATCACCGCACGCCGCGTAGGCTTGCTGGGCGCTACACCTTCAAACTGAATGGTGTGAAATTGGTGTCTTTGTCGTAATAATCCTCGTTTTCTGCGCGTTTCAGGCGTGCTACCACCCAGTAGGTCAATGGTGTGGCCAATATTTCCCAGCTGGTTTTCAAAACATACTGAGTCAGTGCTACCGTAATAATTTGGTCGGTAGTCATGATTCCCCAAAACGCAATGGTGTAAAACAGCGAAGAATCAACGAATTCACCCACCACGGTGGAACCAATCGTGCGGGTCCATAACCATTTGCCTTGAGTCCATATTTTCATTTTGGCCAGCACAAAGCTGTTGATGAAGCTGCCACTCCAGAAAGCAATCAGTGAGGCCAGCACAATGCGCCAAGTGTTGCCGAACACACTTTCAACCGCAGCCTGTTTGTCGACCCAGAAAGAAGCGGCTGGAAGATTCACAACAGTAAATGCCATGAAAGACGCAAAGGCCAGCGCCCCGAATCCTGCCCACACAGCCCTGCGGTCGCGGCCGTAACCGTACACCTCGGTCAGAATGTCACTGAATATGTAGGAAATAGGGAAGAACAGCACACCTGCTGCAAAGGTAACCGTGCCCACCACGGGCAGATCAAGCTCAGCAATTTTGGCGGGACCAATCAGGTTGGAACACAGCAGCACGGCCACAAAGGCGACCAGAACGAACTCGTAATACTTGTATTGACGCATCTAAAACCCTGTTCTTCGGTTTGTAAAGGGACTATGTATCAAATGGGTGATAGTTTTGCCAATCATTATCACCGCGATAATAAGCAATGTAACCTGCAGTGAAACAAAAATTATTCAAAGTTAATTTTTAGAAGCAACAATTGGAAGTTAGGGAGTCATGATGAAAGTACAAATGAATACAAGCTCATCCGGTAAACATAGAAATTTCAAAAAATATATTCTGGCAACCGGTATTTTGGCTCTCGCCAGTGCTGCGGCAGTGGCGTCCAGTCACCGCGAAGCACCGTCGATTACCACCAGCCCGAAAGTAGATGGAACGGATTTCTACATGTTCCGCAGCTACGAGGCCAACCGATCTAATTTTATTACCTTGATCGCCAATTACCAACCTCTTCAAGACGGTTATGGTGGTCCGAATTATTTCTCGATGGATCCCAATGCCCTGTATGAAATTCACATTGACAACGATGGTGATGCGCAAGAGGAAATTACATTTCAATTTAATTTCAGAAATAATTTGCGTGATTTGAAGCAAAGCATCAATGGCGAGTCTGTCAGCATTCCCTTGATTCAACAGGGGGCTGTCAGCACTGTTGGCAGTACCAATCTGAATTTGAACGAAACCTACTCCTTGACCGTGGTGCGGGATGGGCGGCGCAGCGGTAACCGAACTCTGGCCACCAAAACCACCGGTGGTAGCAGCACCCTTGAGAAACCCGTGGACTACATCGGTGAAAAAACATTGGGCAACGCTGCGGCTTATCAGGCCTATGCAGATGCACACATTCACACTGTAACCATTCCCGGTTGTGCCAGCGGTACCAACCAGGCTCGTGTATTCGTGGGTCAACGGCAAGAAGGTTTTGCGGTGAACCTGGGCACCATTTTTGATTTGGTCAATGCGCCTTTCAGCACTATTTCGAATCGTACATTTGAAAATGCAGCCGCTGCCAATTCCATCCAGGACAAAAACGTAACTAGCATTGCGCTTGAGATTCACAAAGATTGTCTGACACCAGGGTCTGAAAATGTAATCGGTGGATGGACCACGGCCAGCGTGCGTCAGGTTCAAATTGGTGATGGTTCACCGGCTCAAGGCCATCAAACGGCCGAGAAAGTGGGTGGCGCTTGGGTGCAAGTATCCCGCTTGGGCATGCCTTTGGTGAATGAGGTGGTCATTGGGCTGAAAGACAAAGACCGCTTCAACGCATCCAAACCCAGCGGTGATGCCCAGTTCCTCACCTATGTTTCAAACCCAACTTTGCCCGCATTGATCAGTGCAATTTTTTCCCCTGGCAGTAATGTTGCGCCCACCAATTTCCCGCGCACCGATCTTTTGAATGTGTTCCTTGCCGGCATTCAAGGCGTAAACCGCCCTGCGAATCTGGTGTTGTCGGAAATGTTGCGTTTGAACACGGAAACTGCACCGACAGCAATTGGCATGCAAAACAAACTTGGTTTGGCGTTTGGTGATGCAGCGGGCTTCCCCAACGGCCGTCGTCCAATTGATGACGTGGTCGATATTTCTTTGGTCGCTGTGATGGGCGGTTTGTGCGTGGCCAACGGAACGGGCAATACATTGGGCCTGAATACAGTGCCAGGCACAAGCCTTAGCTCCACTTGTACTTCAACCAGTGTACCTTTGGGGAACACTGCCTTGAATATTCATGATGCAGTAGATCAGGCAAGGGTGCCGTTTTTGAATCGTTTCCCTTTCTTGAGCACGCCGACACCGGGTTCAGGTACACCTGCTCCAACCCAAACGCCATAAGGAGTTGATCATGAAACGGACAAGCAAAATTGGATTGGCAGCGGGGGCTGCCTTGTTGCTCACCGTGGCAGCCTGTGGTGGTGATGGTATACCCTTTAACATTGGCACTGCATCCAGCGATGGCAATATCAGTGCAGGTGAGGCAAGTGCATTGGTAGGCCGTACCTCTGAAACTGGCGAGCCAGACAATGTGGGTAGATTGACATTGGCCACATCGGAAACAGACGAACCATTTGATTTGGCTGATTAAACTAAAAATCCGCAGCTCAAAAGGTTGCGGGTTTTTTATTGGCCATTCAATATCACCGACAAAAACTGACTTTTATAAGCATTGCCTTTTTCTTCGGTGATCAATGTGCGCAGCAGTGCCTTGCCTTTTGGCTGCAGCAGCAAGCTGACTTTGCCGTTTGAGTCTGTTTTCGACCACAAGGTGACTGGTGTTTCCGGGTACTCCAGCCCAACTGGAAGGTTCACCAGCGGTTGTCCATTTTTGTACACATAAATTGTTGAATTGTCGCCGGGCAAAGTAATGAACTGCGCCATGTCTGCGTTGTACAAATCGCCATCTTTCTCAACCGGTTTTATTTGCGCAGCCTTGAAATATTCTTCGCTGAACTTCTCGCTTTTCAATACCTTGTTGACCAGGGTTTTGTCCACCTTGTTCTCATCGAAATGCTGCGCACCCTGGTGTGGAGAAAGCTCAATCAGGCTTGTTTTCAAAATAGCCAGGCAGTTGGCCGGGCGTTCTTTGTACACATAACGAATACTGTTTTCATTGAAAGTCAGGCGGAACACCTCGCCATTGTGTGCCCGGCAGGTGATTGATTCCACATATTCACCCTTCACCGTAATTTCCTTGGCCGGAAAATTGTGCCCAGTCGACAATCCAAGGCTTTGTTCCCCAGCGTCAATCCAGGTCAGGTGAGCCATGGCTGGAGCACTTACACTAACAAACAGCAAAGCAATCAGTTTTTTCAACACAGTAACGTAGATACAGCAGGTTAGAATCATTCAACATTACTACACATCGGATTGTTTATGGCCAAGAACAGCGCTGACCAGCCCAACCAATTGGCGTCACAATTGCTTGAAGTCGAGGTGGCTTTTTGGTTACAAAACCTGAAGGGAAAAAAGTTTCAGGTTTTGCTGGCTGATGAGCTGGGTCACATACTCGCAAGGCTTGAGCACATCCGCTTGCGCGATGCGGTAGATCAAGCCAAAGTAAAAGCCACGGCGCAGCGTTATGCGGTTGAAATGGAAATTGGTGGTGCCATTCCCGAGTTATTCGGTGAAATTGCCAACCGCATTTTTGAATTTCCGGCTAGCCGAACAACCAAAATTGGCGAAGTGGTGTCTGATTCAATTGCCACGGAATTCATTGAGAAAATTTTTGAACAGAATGGTGTGCTTGATCACGCGGTTACCAACATTCGCAACAGCACACCATTTCGGCATTTTTTATCCGATGTTATTTTCACAGTATTGAAAGGTTATGTATTTGAGCAAAACAACCTGATGAAATTTTCCATGGTTGCCAGCAGCACCCGAAAGGTGCGCGAATGGCTAAGCACCAAGGCCCCGGATTTGTCGGAAGGGCTGGAAGAGCGGGTGCGCAACCTCATGGAAAGTGGCGTGAAGGGTTCGCTTGAAATGGTCGATGAAACCCTGGACAACGAACAGTACCGTGAAACCGCCATGAACAGTGCCTTGGCGTTTTGGGATGTGGTGCGTGAATGGCCGCTAACGGCCTACCGCGATTACGTAACCGAGCAAGACCTGCAAGAATTCATGGTGCTGGGTTATGAATTTTGGCTTGAATTCCGCAACACCCAGTACTTGAAATCTTGCATTGATTTGGGCGTTGATTTCTTCTTTGAGAAATACGGCGAACAGTCTTTACAGGACCTGCTCGATGACATTGGTATCAGCCACGAAATGATTGTCGATGAACTGAACAATTACATTCCCGACCTGGCTGCACTGGTGGTCAAGGAAGGCCTTGCTGAGGGTTTCCTGCGCCGTAATCTTCAACGGTTTTACAGCAGCAAGAAGGTGCAAGACCTTCTTGCCGGGTAATTTTTACAGGTTGCCTGTACTGGTGCCGGCAGGCAGGTTCAACACTTTGCCGTTGCTGAAAGTCAGCCTTACAGGCCCATCAGACACTACGGTGTAAGCAGCCCCGTTTTGCAGGCAGCTTGCAGAGGTATCAATTCGCATCGATGCCACATTGCTCAATTGCGCTGTAAACCGGTTCTCGCTGGCAGCCTGAACTGGTGCACCCAATAGCCTGCGGAATGTTTGAACAAATGGCACAGGCCCGTTGCCCGCAGTTTGACCATTTTCAAAATTGCTGCTGCTTCGTGCGCAGGCAAAGCTTTCAACATCAATTGCAATATCGCCTTCAGCACGGCCCTTGATATTGCTTAGCCAATAGGCTTTGTCATGCTTGATTTCATATTCAGGGAAAGCAAAGGCTTCATTGGTTTTGAATGTAATTCGGCCCGGGTTTTTTACACGTTTTAAATTGCGTGTAAATTCAGCTTCTTTCTCCCAGTTGTCCAGTGCAATCAAGGTTAAGTGTTCAGCGGTCAGGTGCATGTAGAACTCGTACAACACACCATCGGTTTGGCTTAGCTTCAATGCCCAGTCTAAGCCGGTATTCACTTGCACAAGTTCATCTTGCGCAGCATAGGAATGGGTGCCAGGAATGTGGCGCAAATTGCCCAGGTAATTGCTGATATTGCCCACGCCGCCAATTGTGCTGCTCACAGGCAAAGCGAAGGGAAGGGCGGCTGTTAGCGCATTCTCGCCTTGAATTAATGCATCACCAATTAAAGGTGTGTTGAGTATGCTGCCAGTAAAGCCAACCCAGTTGCTCAGGCCCGCAAAACGGTCTGGGTACAGCGCTGCCAGGCGTGTAGAGCCATAGCCACCCATGGAATACCCACCCACCAGAACACGGTCTTCATCGATGTTGAATGTGTTCAGTGCGTCGTCCAGCACGTCGAGTATGTCGCGTTCAGACAAACCAGAATAAAAGCCGTAAGGGCCACGGCCCAGCGGCGAGATCAGAACTCGGTCAAGCTGATCACCAAACTGGGCTTGCATGCCGGGCTGGTTAATTTGGCTGGCGTGGTTGGCCTCGCAACCGTGCAAAATCATTTGCAGGCTGCGTTGGTCGTCAAAGTTACCATTCTTTGGAATGTACACACCGTAAGGCTGGTATTTGCCAACAAAATTGAAGTACTGGCCACAGAAGCGGCTGTTGGTTTCAGGGCTTGATGATTCGGCCTGTAGCACCATGCCTTCGCCGGTGGAATTGGGAGCGGTGTATTTCGAGGTGTAAACCCGTTGTTTGAAACCGGCATCCACCACTGCTTGTTCAGTGATACCTGGTACTAATTTGCTGCGGTCTACCAAGGCAAAGAATTGGCTGATATCGCCTGCACCCAAAGCTGCAGCTTGTTTGTCCTCCCACCAGTCGCCTTTGTTGGGCAAGAACTGCGAGGGTAGCGTGCCTTGCGCATCGGCTTCTTCATCTGGGCCACGAAATGCAACGTTCATCACTTCGCCGCTACTTTGTGCTGTTACTGCCCACATTTTGAATGTGTTGTTTGCAGGTGCAGGAAAAGTGCCTGTAATCAAATTTGTTTCAGGGTTTCCGGTGTCGAATCGATACACCACATCGGCACCTTGTACAGTCAACCCCAGCAGGCTTTCCGTGCATGTGGCAGGGTTGTTGTCAGTGTCAATTGCTATTGCGGCAATTGTTTGGCCTGCTTCGTACAGGGCATTCATCTCGAACGTAGCACTGTAGGTGTTGCCTTGTCGGCTTAAGCGCAGTTCAATCAGGTCGGCGGTGCTTTCGGCACCGGCTGGGTAGCGTGAATCGCCCGCTGTAGGCGACAACAAACCAGGTGTATTGGCCTGTGGGTTGCCCTGCTGTCCGGCACGGCTGGCCATGTTCAGCAAGGCGGGGCTTGGAGAAAGCAGGCCAGTGTCTGCGCCATAGTCGTCATACACATAATCGCGATACACCAATACCCCGTTACAAATTTCGGTTACCCCTGCAAACCAGGATTGCTCATTGCATTGCGCGGTTTCTTGCGGGGTAACAGGTGTACCAGTTCCCTGGTTATTTGAAAGTCGGGGAGCGCTTTCGCCGCCGCACGCAGCCAGCATGGTCGAGAAGCTTAAAGCGATCAGTTTTTTTTGAAATGGTGAAAGTACGGTAAAGGGCACAGTAAAAGTCCATGAGTGTATGAAGCACGATGAACTTTTACTCCAGTAAAGTACTGATGGATTCAAGAAGGGTTTATTTGTTGCTGGCCAGAATCTGGAAATCCTTCGCCCACCCGGCGGCCCGATCGGCTGCGCTGTTGCGCTGTTCGACTGTGGCCGAATTAAGCACATCGACAATCAGAGCAATGGTTGCTTTTTGCCGTTCTTCGCTTTCCTTTTTTTCAGCAACAGTGGCCGGGTTTTGCCATGCAGTCAGCAGTTGGGCTACGTCGCGGCTTAATGTGGCTTGGTCAATTTGACGGTTGGCGGCTTTGTTCACCAAGGCCATGAATTGTTGCTGACGCTCCAGTCGTTTTTCATAACGCGATTGTGCCAGGTGGGTTTCAGCCTGTGCCCATGCTTCAATCTGTTTGATTTGCACCGGGTTCAAGGTACCCAACCAGCGCTTGAACCGATCAGCCATGCGCTCAGCCGATTCGCGCACACGTTGCTCAGGGTTTAACATCAAGCGTTCTTCGCGGTACTCCATGTTGGATTTGTGGAGTGCTTTTTGAATATCCTGAATTTGATTGGGCCAAAGGCCCAACATATTTTTCGCAATCAGCGGTGCAGCTTCATTTGCTGTACGCACAAGCGATGCGCGTATTGCCTGGTTCAGTGCCTGTACCTGGCTTGAATTCACAGGGTTTACCACGCTATGTTGTGCAGCCAGTGCCAGCCGGGCAGTTTGTAATTCACTGGCTAGCGAGGGAAGTTCAGCATTGCGATGCCACTCAACAATTTCATTCAGGCTTTTTTTTAGCAAAGCCGATTGATCAGAATCGAAATCAACTTTGCTTGTTAAATAGGTGTGTGCAATGCTTGCCAAGTTGTTGTACCCCAGCTTGATCGCGCTGCAGGCACTAACAAGTGCCAAGGCTGCAAGCAATGCAATTACCTTGGGGCGCAATACCAGTTTCATGGCTGTCTCGGCTTGTTTACAAAATTGTATCGGGTGTTAAGACTACCAACTTCAGCTTTCGTTCATTGCGGTGTGAAACGCCTGGCCCAAGCAGGCAGGGGTTGAATGAATTGTTGTAGCTTGCCATCGTGAATACGCAGCACCTTTTGGTAAGGCGCTTGAGCGCTGGAGTTGTCGAGCACCCACACATCGTCGCACAGGGGCAGGGCATTCAACACATTGTCGATTGTTCTTGGTATTCGGGTTTCTATTTTGTCCTCAGGCACCGCATGCCCCCCTGTTTCTATTCGTTGGTGTACGCGGGCTTTGTTAAGGCTGCTTTGTTCAAGGTGGATAAACACCATGACAACCTGATAGCCCAGTGCTTTGGCTTTGGCGACAAAATCAATTTTAGATGGGTGCGAAAACACGGTTTCAAAGCAAAAATTCTTGCCTTGTTCCAGCAGGCTGTTGCGAAGGTTCTCAGCAATTTTTGCAGCCTCGTAGCTGTGTGCTTCGGGCGACTGGGGGAAAACATCGCGGGCAATGTCGTCTGCATTTACAAATGGCATGCCCAATGGCTTTAATTGGGTGCGGTAAAAGGTGGTTTTGCCTGCACCGTTGCCGCCCACCAGCAGCCAAAGTTGTTTCATGCAGGTTTCAGTGGCTTGAATACGCCATTGTCAAACTGGCCAATTTTCAATTTTCCTTTGGCATCTATTTGTTCCAGCATGCCGGGGTGCGTGGTGCTGGCTTGGTAGCGCACTTTGCTTTGGCTTGCTTCAGTGGCCAGTTCGCCGGTGGTGCGCTTCATTTCAAGGCTATCAAATACCCAGTCTGCACTCACAGGCGGTGCGTTCACCTGCTCAAGCTTTACACGCAACAGCCCGGCCTTGATTTGCAACAAACTTTCCGGGTCTAGCAAGCTTTCCACTTTTTGCCCAATGCTGGCCCAGTATTCTATTTGTTCAGCTGCACTGCGGTGGTGAAGTTTGCCCAGTACGGCCGCGTTGCTCATTAATTCAGACTGAATTCGGATAGGTGAAGAGGCTTTGGCCATGGCGTACTTCCTTGATTGTTCCTTGTGCTGTCTAAATTGTAGCAAAATGCTACAACCAAGGCAATTTTTACCGGGTACTTCACAGGGAACATCCACTCACAGGTTTCTAAGCACAAATTCCTTGATGGCTTGGGCGCAGGGGTAAGGCGTCTCGATCATCGGCAGGTGTCCTACATCGTCAAACAGGCACATTTCTGCACGTTTAATAAGTCGCTCAAATTCGTAAGCACAGCTTAAGTGGAGCACCTCGTCTTCTTTGCCCCACATCACCAGCGTGGGCGCCGATATGTCTTCAAAGGTTGCTTTGGTGTAGTCTGGGCGGCGGCTTAGCATTTCCTGAAACAAAAAGCTGTTCACATCGCGACGGTGAATAAGCTCGGTGGCTGAGAAAAACGCAGCAGATGCTGCCAGAGCGCGGTTGTGAAATACCAGGTCAGTCAATTTCATGACATCCATGGGTGCTCGCGGAACCAGGCGGTTTTTGCCCCGCAATACTTCGCGAATGAAGTCTGTTTCTTCTGTGCCCGGAAGGCCCAGCGCATCCATTAATACCAGGCTGGTAACCATTTCCGGAAAACGGGCTGCCAGCAGGCCAGCAAGCGCACCTCCCATTGAATTGCCGACCACGTTTACTTTGTGAACCCCGATTTCAGTCAACCAATCGTGTAAGCGCTCCGTTTGATCTTCAAGGCCATAATTGCGTTCCGGGTTAAAGCCGCTTTCACCCCAGCCGGGAAGGTCGGGAATCAAAATGCGGAATTGCCCGGCAAAAAAAGGCAGCAAGGGCAACCAGTGCTCCTTTGCTGCAGCAAACCCATGCATCAGAAGCAAAGCCGGGCTGCTAGGTTGGCCAATTTCAAGCCAAACCAGTTTGTCTTTGCCTACACCAATTCGTTTGCGGTGTACGCCCATTAAGCCGCCGTACCAGGGATTCAGCCGCGTAAAACTGAACAGTTTGGGGCGCCAGTCTTTTAGTTTTTCTGGGGCTATTTCGGGGGCATGGCGAAGGAACGCCTCGCCGACATGGTCGAAGTACTGGTCGACCAGTTTTGCACCTTCGCCGATGGGTTTAACTTCTTTGCCTTTGGATTTGCGGACAGGTTTTGCCAAGTTGAACCTTCTATTTCTAATATGGATCCATGATTACCTAAGAATACTTCGAAATCATCATGTTGTAATGTATTGTCTACGCCATTTGGGGCTTGATATCTACTTTGCCCGCTTTCTTTTCGGTTACCTTTGAGTGTAACCGTGGCTGTGTCAGGTTCCAGAATCAAGACAGCCAAGGGGGACGCTGTGAAGGTTTGAACCAAGAATTGCTATCATGGTCTACCTCAGGTGGATAACCTGTAGAGCGTTTATTCAACTTGGGTTTTTGCGTTGAATTGAGTGGTAAAAGGGTGAGTCAAATGCGTATGTTCAGCGTGTCAGCAAGTGTGGTGATAGGTTCCGCATTGCTATTGAGTGCATGTGTGTCCATGTACAGTGTTCGGCCGGTGGTCGCAGAGAATCAGGTCCCTGTTCAAAACCAGGGTTTTGAGTCTTTGAGTTCAAGCAAGAAGCACACTGTTCAAGTTGGTTCGGTGTATAACTCGGTCAGGCAATTTGATAGCCCACGCTTTAATGTTACTTTTGTCAATCAGGGCAAATTTCCGCTTGAGTTTTCCACTGAAAATGTAACGGTGACTTTTAACGGCGAACCAGCTGCGGTAGTCAGCTATGACGCACAAATTCAGGATGTGCAAAATCGGTTGTCCTACTACGGTTTGCGTGCCCCTGTTTTTTATCGTGGTTTTCACGGTGGAGGTTTGTTTTTTCAAACCGATTTCAATGATCAGCTGGACATACAAAAAGCATTTGCTGACTTTGACCGAATTCAAAAATACAGCTTGAAGCCTAAGGTAGTGCGGCCAGGCGAGCAGGTGCAAGGTGAGGTTGTGGTGGCCAGAAAGCTTTCCGCAAGCAGTGCGCAAAACATTACAGTGACTGTGCGTGTAGATGACGATATACACAGGTTCGATTTTGGTTACTTGCAAACCAATTAATTGAAATGCAAGCTTACTGGGGTTCAGCAATCTTCCTGAATTCTTGAAGTTTTGTTCGTAAAAACAAAATCATTGCATCGCGATCGTGAAGTTCTGCGCTCAGGTATTGGACCACCATGTTCAATTGTTCAATTTCGGCTGATCGTTTTTGAATCAGCTCACTGGCACGCTGTTGCAGTTTGGCCAGTTGCCTGCACAGTGCGTCGTTTTCAATCAGCAAAGTATCCATTGTTTGGGTCACGCACAATGAGGCTTTCACGAGGCTACAGTTTTCCTGTTGCATGAAGAGCACCTGATTTGTTCAAATGAGAATTAATCGTAAATGATAGTTGTTATCAATACAAGTGTTTTTTCCAGCATTGCTTTCAGTTTTATAATTCACTGACAACAACTTGGTGGAGGCAGTCGGCATGTTTAAAAAGCTATTTACGAAAATATGTTTGGCCGGGGCTTTGTTGTTCTCGAATGTTGTTCAGGCCACCTTGGCTGTTCCGGTGCCCTTGCCGGAGTTACCTGCCACATTTTCAGGCACGCTGCCGTGCGCCAATTGTGAGGGTATCAATACAAAAATTACCCTTCTGGCCGACGGCACTTTTTTCTCGAAGCAAGTTTATTTGGGCAAGCCTGCACCTAACCAAGCCGATGACTTGGGTTCTTGGGTGATGTCGCATTATGGCAATGTGTTGGTAATGCAAGGGCAAAACTCAGAGATGCGTTACTTCCGTGTCAAATCAACCGAAGTGATTGAGATGCTGGATTTGGAGGCACGTACCATCTTTTCTTCGTTGAATTACAGCTTGCAGCGCGCTGGCAGCGCAGACTTACCGGATTTGGAGTTGTTCCCGCTTCAAGGGCAATACCGTTACCTTGCTGACGCCGCACTATTCACAGAATGCAAAAGTGGTTTGAAGTTACCGGTGCTCAGTGAAGGAGACAATGCAAAACTAGAACGTGAGTACCTGGCGCTTCAAAAAGAACCCGGGCAAGAGTTGCTGGCCACTCTTTACGGACACTTGAAGCTGGCACCTTCAATGGAGGAGGGTGAACAACAGGTGCCAAGCTTGCTGCCCTTGCGCTTTGAAAGCGTGGAGCATGGCAATTGTGCCGCGCGCTTGTACTCCGCGAACTTGACAGATCAATTTTGGACACTGGTTCAACTCAATGGCAAGCCGGTTGTTTTGCCGAGCACAGGGCGTGCGCCAGGTTTGATGTTGCACACCGACAATGGTCGGTTAAGTGGTTCGGGTGGTTGCAACCAGTTGCTTGGTTCCTACTCACTCAGCGGGCAGTCTGTTCAGTTAAACATGGTTGCTGCAACACGCATGGCCTGTTTTGGTGAGGGCATTGTAGATGCTGAATTGATTGAAACGCTGACCCAAGTGAAAAGCTGGAACATTCTGGGTCAGCGAATGGAGTTGTATGACCAGCTTGGGCGTTTGCTGGCGAGGTTTGAAGCGCCTTGATTATTCCTAGTCTGCCAACAGCTCAAATTTAAGGCCAGCATGCTGTTGCAGGCGGCCTATCAGCTTTTCGCCCATCAGTGCGGCGGGCGTCCAAAATCCACCTGCATGGTTTTCGATGTCCATGGCCAGGCATACTGCAGCTTCGCCCAGCATTTTAGCGGTCGATCCATAACCAGGGTCCATGTCGCCAGTTACTTTGCCAGTCAAGGCTGCGCCTTTGCTGGTGGTGCCATAAAAGCGTAAGTCATAGTGACCACGCTGCCGAGAACTTTCGCTGGGGCCTTCGCCGGGCTTGGGAACAACAAACTTTTCAAGCGCCCACCGGGTTGGCGGAAGTGCTGCACCAATCAAGAAGCCTGCCATGCCACTGGCCAGCGCAATTGCGGTCATACGACCTTTGAATCCGCTGCCGGTCATCATGGCTTCGTCGTATTTGAATTCTTTGCCATACTCGTATTTTTGTAATGCGTTGCTTCGATGAACCACACGCGTGTTGATCCCGGCCATCACAAATGGGGCCAACCAGCTTTTCGCCACAGGGTCGAATTCTGCAAAGCTCACGTTGGGCTGGCGTGCCGCCAGACAGGCAGGGGATATCAAATAAGGGTTGGCCAATTTTTTTGCCAGTGAGCGGTCGGCTGCTACTTCGCGAGTGACGTTGATCATGCTGGCCACAGTACCGCCTGAAAATTCACCTTTCAATCTTCGCACGCGCATTCGAATTTGTTGGCAAGGCTCGCCATATTGAATGCTGGCCGCCTTCTGCAAAAAAAGTACACCGAGGTCGGAAGGAATCGAATCGAATCCACAACAATGCACAATGCGCGCACCAGTCTCTTTGGCAGCTTGTTCGTGGGCTTCAATCATGCGGGCAATCCACTGCACTTCACCCGTCAGGTCGCAATAGTCGGTGCCGGTCTCTGCGCAAACTTTTACCAAATTTGAGCCATACAAGGCGTAAGGCCCAACGGTTGAAACAACAACTTTGGTTTTTGCACACAGGTTTTTCAAATCACTTTCCTTGCTGGCATTGGCCAGAAAGACAGGTAGTTCCCGTGCTTGTTCACCCAAGCGGTTTTTTAGCACCTTCAGTTTATCGGCATCACGCCCGGCAATGGCCCATTTGATTTCGCCATTCAAGCCATGACGGTTCCACAAATACCGCACCAAAATTTGACCAACAAAGCTGCTTGCTCCAAATACGATCAAATCAAATTCTTTGGTTTTCATTGCGCCTAGTCTCCTGTTTTATATTGTGTTTTGCGGAATTCTCTCACATTCATTAAACCTTGTACCGATATTCGGAATACTGATTATTTGTATGTCCTAAGAGTGATCTTGAGTGAACGGACCTTTAACCCGATCGGGGGGACGCAAATAGAATGTGAAATATTTATGGTGGTTCCATACTCTTGGAGAACACCATGACCAGTCTTTCAGCAGTTGATTCCCCGTTTCATTTAAACTCACAACTACTGCCATTCTGGATCGCGATCGCACAAAACGATCACGAACTGAACCTGGCTGCCAAAGCTCGTCAAATTGCATATGGAAGGCATTTGCCTTCATTGGGGGAAAAACTCGCGGTACCCGATGCCGATGATTTTCACCCTGACTGTGCGGTGTTACTTGCATTCTCAAAGCTGGATGGGAGTTGCATAGGAACTGTGCGGGTTCAAATTGCCAATGAGCGCAAGCTTCGTCTTGAGGATTCCTATCTATTGCCCAAAGCCCTGAGAAGTGGGCGAATTGCCGAAATATCCAGATTGGCAATACCTGCACGTTCAAATGGTTTGGCTTTGAGGCTAATGCTGATTAAGGCGGCATACTGGTATGCAAGGGAGAACGGGGTAGAGCGTTGTTTTTTATGTGTGCGTTATCCTGTTGACAGGCAGTATCGCAGGTTCGAGCTGGATGACGTGCTTCAGCCCGATGAATTCATCGCCATGAAACACATTGGAATGATTCCGCACAGAATTCTCTGGTTCGATGTATTTCAAATTGAGGCGCGCTGGCTGTTGAGTGCAAACCCTCTTCACTCAGTTTATTTTTCAACTTGTCATCCTGATTTATTGCAAAATGTACAAATGCGTACTTTGCATTTGGAAACACAAAACCAATCGCGCTTTATTGGATGATATTTATGCCAGCAATCGTCGCAAACTTGTTTCAGAGAACACATTGGGCATCCGTTCTGTCAATGGTGCTGTTGAGTTCTTTTCTGTTGGTGTCTTTTGTCAACTTGTCGGTTTTTGAAGAAAGCGGTCCCCTTGAGGTGCCGCTTTTGTTTTCAACACTTTCTGAAAGCGATGTTACAGACGATTTGCCTGGTGTATTGGAACAAATAAAAAACGAGCCAGAGCGGTCTTTGTTGCGGACACATTTGAATGAAACACCTTACTGGGTTTATTCACCTGTGTCGCAAACCATGGCAAACGAGTATGAGCAAATCTTGTTTCGGTCACGGCACATTGTGCAGCACAGCTGTTGGCTAGCTTCAGAAAGCGGTGATCTGCAACAGATAAAGCTTGAAGATAACCACGGGCGTGTTGTTTCTGCGAATCTTGGCAACTCAAACAGTTTGCAAGGTGTACTTTGTAAATTCAAGTTCATCGGGCCGGCCAGTCTGGAAATTGGATTGCAAACGACTGCAGACCTTAATAAATACATACTCATGTCGGAACGTCGACAAAGCTTTCTTGAAGGCGTGTTGTACTTGATGATTGGTATGGTGGCTGTGGCTGCATTCATGACCCGCAGCGCACTGTTTGTCAGTTACGGTTTCTGGCTCTTTGCCAGCCTTCGATTGGTGGCTTTGTCCGAGGGTTGGGATCACACAATTTTTGGTTTTGAATTGAAATCAGAACCCCTAATGCGAGCTCGTATGCTGGCATTGGCAATGTACTTTTCTTCAACCGTACTGATTGTTACCCAACTTTTTGAGAATATTCGAAGAGAATCCTGGCTTGGTGTATTGCGAGCTCTGCAATGCGCCTGTTTTATTTTGCTTGCGCTTGCAATATTTTCTCCTTACCGCGCTTTTTTGGAGTTGCTTTGGCCAATGAGCCTGGTAGCAGCCTTCGCTGTTGCCTGGGTAGTTGTTCAGAACTTTCTGGAAAAGCGTGATCGGGTTGCCATTTATTATCTTGCGGCCATGTTGATTTCGTTGGCTGGTGCTGTGGCTGAAGTATTGTCCGCTTGGTTCGATCAGCGGTTCCTGGTCCAATATGTCAACAGTGCTTCAGTGACGGTACTGGCCAGTGTAATGACAGGCGTTGCCCTAGCCGAGTTTCTCAGAAAAGCACAGCGTCAGCAGCAACTGGCAGCCCAGGAAATCAGAGAGGCTCATGAGCGGCTGGAAAATGTTTTTGATATTGCGCCGTCAGCGATGTTTACCTGTACGCGCCAGGGGCAGTTGATCCATTTTAACAAGCAGTTCACCGATCTTTTCCTGAATCAGGATGGTGTTCCAACCCTGGATTTTCTTCAGCCCCAGCGACTTGCTGCTTTGTTTAATTTTCTGGAGCAACCGGGCAAGTCGGTCAGGCGAGAGTTACCGGTGGTGGTGAGTGAGGGACAAACGCGGTGGTATGAACTGGTTGTTAGTCGTGATCACCGTGAGCTTGTTGGTGTTGTGGCAGATTTCACAGCCAGAAAGGACCGGGAATTGGCTTTGCATTTCCAGGCAACTCATGATGAGTTGACCGGCGCACTAAATCGACGTGGATTACAAAATATTATTCACAAGAGGCTGAACGGGCAAGCCGCCAACTTCACTTTTTTTTGCGTAGATATCCGGCATTTTTCGAGATTGATCAGTGCGTATGGCCTTGCGATCGCTGATCAATTGTTACAAGCGTTTTACACTGAGTTGTATCGCCACATGAATGCCCATGGCGAAATTTCACGAATGCATTTTGACCAGTTCGCAGTGATGATTCAGCAGAATGATTCTGGTCGTGCGGAAGAAGCCTTCAACGCCTTTTTACACCGGCTTGATTCAGTACCATTTCAATTTGAAGGACGCAGTATTCAGGTTTCAGCTTTGGCTACACTGGTGTTTCAGAGCGCAGTTGATAATGTTCTGGATGTGATGGAAACAGTAGAAATGTCCATGCGTGAATCCAAACTCAAGGCCAAACGTGTCAGCAACATAGAACGCGTGGTGTTTGAGCAAAACCAGACCCGCCGTTTGCTGGATCAATCGAGAACAATTCGCCGGCTTGATGATCAGAAGCTACCTGCCGGTTTAACTTTGGCGTGGCAGCCCATACTGGCTATGAATGATCATAATGGTCCTTTGTATGTAGAGGCCTTGTTGCGGATAAAAGATGAAACAGGAAAGCTTGGCTCAGCAGGGTTTTTGCTTGAGGCCTGTGAACGGGCAGGGCGCACTGCATTTTTGGACAGTTGGGTATTGAGTCGCTCGCTCGATTTCTTGAATCAAAATGCAACGCAGCTGAAAAAGCTGAGTGTGCTGAGTATCAATGTATCTCCCGGTTCGCTGAATGATGAAACTTTTCTTCAAGATTCTTTGGCTTTGATTAAGGCACATCAGCAGCATGCGTCAAAACTGTGTCTGGAAATTACCGAGGTGGGCTCGGTGATCAACCTGCAGGCGGTACAGGCTTTTATTGAAAAGGTTAGGGGCTTGGGTGTGCGCATTGCCCTGGACGATTTTGGTGCCGGTTATAGCAATTTCAGATATGCGATGGATTTGCATGCTGATGTGATCAAGATTGATGGATCCATCGTGAAAAATATTTGCCAAAGTACAGAAAGCCATGCCGTGGTTACTGCGATTGTAGGCTTGGCTCACGACCTGGGGTGTAAATGTGTGGCCGAGTGGGTTGAAGATTTACACACACTGCGTGAGCTGAAGGAACTTGGTGTTGATTATGCCCAAGGTTACCTGGTGTCTCCGGCGGTTGAATGCGAGCATTTTCTGAATTTGAACAGCACGCTTGAATTGATGCCCGACCAAGGCCGTGCTCGAATGATTCAGGATGCCTTGGCGTCAGTTTCTGGTTGAGTACAACTTAGTTCGCCATACTCTACCCAGAAACGTTTAACGATGGATTTTTCCAGCTGACCCCGCTTGCTCAAGGGGCAAGCAAAGCGCAGGGTCATGCGCAGGCATTTTTCATCGACGCTTGCCCAAAATACCTCGGGCCTTGCTTTGGGCAAGTCCACAAAGTTATCGCGTTCAATGGCCGAAAAATGACGTTCCGCTTCGTCTATCCAGTGTTTGCCAGCTTCATCGGCCAATTGAAGTGCAAGCGATTCTGCTGCCTGAATTTTTACCCACTTGTCGAAGTGGAAGTCGATCAGGTGTATACCGTAGGAACCATACACCGAGAGGTTTTTCATGGCCTGCGTGAATACGAGGCTGTTGGGCAAGGAAAGCAAACGGCCTGTTTGCTTTTTTGATGGGCCAATTTCAGCCAGTTCAAAAGTAACGAAACCTGTGTTGACCAACTGCCCGGTGAATTGCCCCACCTCAATGGTGCTGCCAATTTTCAGGCTTTTGTTCAAGGAAATGACCACTGCACCCCAAAGGCACAATATGAATTCCTTGCTGACAATCAACAACGCACCGCCAATTGCTGCAAGGGAAATCAGAAAACCTGTAATTTGGCCTGACCACAATGCCAGCACCAACAACAAGGCAGTTACCCATACAATATTTTTACGCCGAACCCATGTGGCCCGCACATTGCCGGTGTGCGGTGGTGTGGCTTTGGTTTCACGCAGCAGTCGCCAGTGCATGAACCGATTAACGGTGGCTGCCAGCATGAGAATGGCGATGGACAGGAGCAGCCTGCCCAAGCGCCCTCCGAGAAAGTTGAAAACCTGCTCGACTGCGGGTTCAAGGTCTTTGAAAAATTGAATGATTTCCATGTCAGCTTCTACTTGCTACGCCTTTATCTTGCTGGAAAATTGCTTCCAGTTCCTCGCGGCCTTGGCGGCCGATCTCGATCACTTTGTCTGTATTGCCGATCACTTTGCTTTGCTTGTCCAGTAAATTCTGATCGTGCAGTTTGAAGGTTTCTGCTTTTTGCATGGCTTGACCGTCGCTGTAGCCCAATGCGTGAAGTGCCTCGGTTGCGGCTTCCAGGGCACCTGCGAAAAGCTCTCGTATTACCGAATGCGCGCCTGCGGCCTTCAAGGCGAGATAGTCATTTCTATTGTGTGCACGGGCAATAATTGTAATTGAGGGGTAGTTTTGAACGATGAATTCGACAATGGCCTGGGTCATTTTCGGATCATCGATTGCAACGATTACCGTACGAACCTTGGCAATGCCTGCGGCTTCTAGCACCTCACCACGCGATGCATCACCGTAGTAAACCTTGTTACCGAATTTTTTTACAAATTCAATGTGTTCAGCATCTTTGTCCAGCGCAGTGAAGTGTATTTGATTGGCCGCAAGAATACGGCCAGTGACCTGACCAAACCGGCCAAAGCCCAGAATAAGTGCTTCTGATTCGCTGGAGTCGAATTTATCAAGGCTCTCCGGGGCCTTTGCAATTTGTTTGTCTGTGAATTTTTCAAACCACAACACAGCCGGTGCGGTCAGTGCCATTGAAATACCAATCATCAAATTGACTATACCCGCCGTGCCTTCGCCCAGCAATCGAAGATCCGTGGCTTGCGCCATGATGACAAAACCGAATTCACCACCCTGGCACAACATTAAACCCAACATGAGGCCGCGCGGGAACGGAACACCTGCCAGCATGACCAGGCCAATAATGACAAGTGCCTTTAATGACATGAGGCCGAGGGTGCCTAACATCACGGTAAGTGGCGATTCAATCAGCAAGCCGAAATTCAGCGTCATGCCGATGGAGATGAAAAACAAGCCCAGGCTTAAGCCCTTGAAGGGTTCAACGTCGGCTTCAAGCTGGTGGCGAAACGAGGAGTTGGCCAGCATCATGCCGGCCATAAATGCACCCAGCCCCATGGACAAGTTAGCATGTTCCATGACGACTGCTGCGCCCAGCACAATTAACAAGGCCACCACTGTCATTATTTCTCGTCCGCCGTAGCGCGACAAAAATTGCAGGGCCGGGTTGATCAGGAAACGGGCAAATACAATCAACCCAAGAATTGCAGCGGGTGCCAGCCACCACTGGCCCGGGTCGGTGTCGGGTTCAATTGGGGCCAAGGCCTGCACCGCAAACAGAATGGGCACAACGGCCAGGTCTTGAAACAGCAGCATGGAAAAACCTCGCCTGCCGTCTTCATTGCCCAATATGCCCTTGTCAGCCATCAATTGAATGGCAAATGCGGTAGAGGACAATCCCAAGGCAAGGGCGATGACCAAAGCGGCATTGCTGTTCATTTCAAACATGAATGCAAGCACACCGTAAATAATGCCCGCTGTAATAAACAATTGGCCTGTACCCAACAACAGCACTTGGGCGCGCATGGCCCAAAGTTTGGCGGGTTCCAGTTCAAGACCGATTACAAATAGCAGCAAGATGACGCCAATTTCAGAAAAGTGCAGTACTTTTTCAGGGTCGTCGATCAATCCCAGTACCTGCGGGCCGATGACCACGCCAGCGGCTAAATACCCAAGAATTGCACCCAAACCCAATTTCTTGAACAGGGGCACTGCCAAGGCGGCAGCCAGTAAAAAGTAAACAACACTTTCCATCATTTCGTGTCTCTGGTTTTTTTATTACATCAGTTCAATGGCCATTGCAGTTGCTTCACCTCCGCCGATGCACAAACTGGCCACGCCAATTTTTCCGTTTGTTTTCTTCAAGGCACCAATCAGTGTGCACACAATTCTTGCGCCGCTTGCGCCAATAGGGTGGCCCAATGCACAGGCGCCGCCGTGAATATTCACTTTCTCGGCAGGCAAGTTCAAGTCAGCCATGGCGGCCATGGTAACTACCGCAAAGGCTTCGTTGATTTCGAACAAGTCTACTTGTGCAGCATTCAGACCGGTTTTTTCAAACAGCCTTTGTAACGCACCAACTGGCGCGGTGGTAAACAAACTTGGTTTTTGTGCGTGGGTGCTGTGCCCCAGTATGCGCGCCAGTGGCTTGATTCCCAGTTTTTCTGCATGGCTTTGTTTCATCATGACCAAAGCCGCCGCTCCATCGGAAATGGATGAACTGTTGGCTGCGGTTACCGTACCACCTTCGCGACGAAAGGCGGGTTTCAGGGTGGGCACTTTGGCTGGGTCTGCTTTTAACGGTTGCTCGTCGGTGCTGATCAGTTCAGTGCCTTGGCGGCTGGTCACTTCAATGGGCGCAATTTCCCACTGAAAACTGCCATTTTCAGTGGCCTGTTTGGCGCGGGCCAGTGAACGAATTGCGAATTCATCTTGTGCCTGGCGGCTAAAACGGTATTGGTCTGCGCATTCTTCGGCAAAGGTGCCCATCAGGCGGCCTTTTTCGTAGGCGTCTTCCAGGCCATCCAGAAACATATGGTCCATCACTTGGCCGTGGCCCATGCGCATGCCGCCGCGTGCCTTGGGCAGCAAGTAAGGGGCATTGCTCATGCTTTCCATACCGCCTGCAACTGCCACTTGTGTGCTGCCAGCCAGAAGACTATCGTGCGCAATCATGATTGCTTTCATGCCAGAACCACACATTTTGTTGATGGTGGTGCAGGCGCTGCTCAATGGCAAACCCGCGGTAAGTGCGGCTTGGCGGGCGGGGGCTTGGCCCTGGCCTGCGGGCAATACACAACCCATGATCACTTCATCAACTTTTTCAGAAAGGGTAGGGTGCCCGGCGCGCAGCACCGCCTGTTGAATGGCGTGGGCACCCAGTTCGCTGGCGGTGAAGCTGGCCATGCTGCCCTGAAAACCGCCCATGGGGGTGCGGGCGGCGGATACGATCACGATGGGGTCGTGGCTCATGGTGTGGGGTCTCCAGAAAAATAGGTTTTATTGATTCCTATTTTCCTGTGCCCACAGGGTTTTTATATACTTGCGTGGTGATTATGCAGCAGTTTTTTCAGGCCTTTTTTCTGCGTTAAGTTCATCCCGCAGTACCTGGGTGGCTTTCACCATTACAGCCAAAGCTGCTTCGGTTTCTTCCCAGCCGCGGGTTTTCAAGCCGCAATCCGGGTTCACCCACAGGTTCTCGGCTGGAATTACCTGTGCAGCCTTTCGAATAAGCCGCACTATCTCATCTTGACCGGGTATGCGGGGTGAATGAATGTCATATACGCCTGGGCCTATTTCATTCGGATAATGGAATTCGCCAAAGCCGCGCAGCAGTTCCATGTCCGAACGGCTGGTTTCGATGGTAATTACGTCGGCATCCATGGCTGCAATGGCAGGCAAAATGTCGTTGAATTCCGAATAGCACATGTGCGTGTGAATTTGAGTTTCGTCGCGCACTGGGCTTGCTGAAATGCGGAACGCCTTGCTGGCCCATTGCAGGTATTCATCCCATCGTGCTTTGCGCAAGGGTAAACCTTCGCGGTAGGCAGGCTCATCAATTTGAATCATGCCAATGCCTGAGGCCTCCAGGTCTGTTACCTCATCGCGTATGGCCAGGGCAATTTGCAGTGCAGTGGTTGAGCGGCTTTGGTCGTCGCGCACAAAGCTCCACTGCAAAATGGTGACCGGGCCTGTCAGCATGCCTTTCACAGGTTTTTCGCTCAGGCTTTGCGCAAAGCGGGCTACATCAACTGTCATTGCCTTGGGGCGTGCTACATCGCCAAACAAAATTGGCGGTTTTACACAGCGCGAGCCATAACTTTGTACCCAGCCATTGGCCGAGAAGGTAAAGCCCTCCAGTCGTTCGCCAAAATATTCCACCATGTCGTTACGTTCAGCTTCACCATGCACCAATACATCCAGCCCGATGCGTTCCTGAAACTCAATGGCTTGACGAATTTCCTGGCTAATATGCTGCCAGTATGTTTTTTCATCAATTTCGTTCTTCTTGAACCGCGCCCGCAAATTCCGAATATTTTTGGTTTGCGGAAACGATCCAATTGTGGTGGTGGGGTAGGCTGGCAGGTTAAAACGCTCGCGCTGTAATTTCTGGCGTACAGCAAATTCACAGTGGCGCTGGTCTGCACTGGGTGCCAGTGAAGCCAGGCGTGCCTTTACTTCAACGTTGTTCAAAAGCGGGCTTTGCGCGCGTTGCTTAACCGTGGCTTGGTGTTCATTCCATAAAGTGGCTAGTCCGCCTGTGAGTTTTTTCCCTTGCAATTGCGCGTTTCCAGCCTGCTTTAAAAGCTCCAGTTCCTCCAGTTTTTCGATTGCACCAGCCAGCCATGGCAATACCAGCGGGTTTACGGTGCTGTCGTTGCTAAGTTGATAAGGCACATGCAGCAGTGAACAACTGGGTGCCAGCCACACTTCATTTTTGCCTGCATCAAATGTTTTGCCGATTTTGTTCAATGCAGCTTGTAGATCGGTCTTCCAGATATTGCGCCCATCAATCAAACCCAGCGATAACACCTTGTAATTCGGTAGCCAGTCGAGAATCAATGGCAAGTCCTCTTGGGCGCGCACACAATCAATGTGCAAACCATCAACTGGCAGTTTGCACACTGCACTGGTGTGGCCTTGCGTGGTAGAGAAATACGTGGCCAGCAAAATTTTCACACCACTGCTTTTCAGTTGCAGGTAGCTTCTCTCGAATGCAGCCAGGTAGTTAGCTGGAAGGTCGAGCCCAAGTATGGGTTCATCCAGTTGAACCCATTCAATACCCCGCGTTTTAAGCTCTGCCAGGATTTGCCCGTACACAGGCAGTAGTTGTTCAAGCAAGTCGAACTGCTCAAAACCAGCCTGTTTGCTTTTGCCTTGAAACAGAAAAGTAAGCGGGCCAATCAGGCAAACCTTGATAGGGTGGTTCAGCGCTTTTGCCTGTTCCACTTGCTCCACAAGGCTGGCTGCATTCGCTTTGAATGCGGTTTTAGATGTGAACTCTGGCACCATGTAGTGGTAGTTGGTGTCAAACCACTTGGTCATCTCCAGCGCCCATGTTTCGTGAACATGGTTGCAACCGTGGCTTTCGGTCGATTTTCCGCGAACCATGGTGAAGTAGCGTTGCAGCTTGGATTGTTTTTCTTTGAACTCGAAACGTGCAGGTTCGCAGCCCAGCAATTGAATGTGATCAGCCATTTGATCATAAAAGGCAAAATCGCCCACTGTGATGAAGTCCAGGCCAGAATCAATTTGTGCTTGCCAGTGTTTCAGTCGCAATTCTTGCGCTGTAGCGCGTAATTCTTCCTCGGTCGTTTCACCGCGCCAGTGGCCTTCAAGGGCAAACTTCAGTTCGCGGTTTTCACCAATTCTGGGAAAGCCCAGGATGTGCGTTTTGATCATGATGTGTTTACTTGTGTTGGATTTAAAACATCATGATCCGTACAAAAAGGGTATTATTCAAACGAATAATATTTCTTAAAAGTGTGAATTATATTCATGTCAAAAAGTATTCTTGAATTGCGGCACTTGCGTACCTTGCAAGCCATTGAAGAAACTGGCAGCCTAAGCCGCGCAGCGGATGTGTTGTGCATTACTCAAAGTGCGGTGTCGCATCAAATCAAGGCACTGGAAGACTGGTTTGGTGAAGAGCTGGTGTACAAGCAGGGTGGTCAAAGCCGTTTCAGTGTGGTCGGGCAACGCCTGTTGCAATTGGCTGGGCAGGTGCTGGCGCAGGTGGACCAGGCTGAACTGGATATTCTGAAAATGAAGCAGGGTGCAGGCGGCCCCTTGCGCGTGGCCGTGGAATGCCACACCTGCTTTGACTGGCTTATGCCTTCGATGGATGTGTACCGCAACCGCTGGCCGGAGGTGGAGCTGGACATTGTTTCAGGCTTTCATGCCGATCCCGTTGGCCTGCTGCACAAAGGCGAGGCCGAGCTGGCAATTGTGTCCGAGCTTTGCGAGGAAGAGGGCATAGTTTCTTTCCCCCTGTTTCGGTTTGAAATGGTGGGCCTGGTGCCTGTAGATTCAAAGTTGGCCAAACGTGCGTATTTAAAACCGTCCGATTTTGGTGATGAAACCTTGCTGACCTACCCGGTACCTGACGACATGCTGGACGTGATCAAGCATTTTTTAACCCCCGCCGGTGTGCAGGTTAAGCGCCGCAGCAGTGAATTGACTGTGGCTTTGTTACAGCTGGTGGCCAGTAAGCGCGGTCTTTCCGCCTTGCCAGCTTGGGCGGTGAAAGGCTACGTTGAGCGTGGCTATGTTGCGCAGGTGCCACTGGGCAGGAAAGGCTTGATGTCAACCTTGTATGCCGCGTTGCCCAAAGCCATTGCTGGAAAGCACTACACCGCCGACTTTGTGGCGGTGATGCGGGAAGTGTGTGCGCGGGAACTGGATGGTATTGAGTTGTTGGGTGACGACTGAAAGACCTATTCAACGAATACGTTGCAATATTCAAGGACGTATTTTCCGTTGGCGGACTTCTTAATGTAATGCTTTGTGTCTAACTGCAAAAAGATGGGAGTTGTATCTTTCAGATTACCGTTTCTTAGGCGATCCAGCAATTCCCATCTCGATTTTTGAACTGGGCTAATTTGACTTTTATTCGGTTCAATCCCTTTGAATCGAATCTGAATGGTTCTTTGGCAATTGGGCGCCTCGATCGGAAACAGCTTCTTGTCGATTAATATTTCAAACTGCGACCAGTTTCTGACAAAAGACTCAAGCGTGGCTGGAGCGTCTTCATTCACATGTAAATCATTTGTGTCTGAAATATATATTGTCGGAATTTCAATGAACTGGATCGGCTCAGTGGCAAGCAAGTTCACTTGGGTGCAGAACAACAAGGTGAAGGCAGCAAATTTATTTGCCATCGCAAAGAAGCTCCCCGACGGTCTGATTCCAGACTTCGATGTATTTGTCGGGAAACCCTTTGCCCAAAATTGTGTTGTAATATTTTTTCCAATAATTGGCCATGCCTTCAGTATCTCCCGCATCTGGTATTGCTTCTTTTACCCTAGCGTAATGTACGCGCGCCATGGCAGTGGCATACAGATCATTGTTAATGAGCTCATCCTCTGCATTGGCTTTGTGGTTCGTTTTGAATTGTAATACCTTGTCGGCCAGAGATTTACGATAGCTGAGATAGTTGTTCCATATGTCGTCATGTGTTGCCATTTCCATTTGATACAAGCCCCGAGCCGGTCCGTTGCCTAATTGTTTTCTCCAGGTTAGTCTGCTTTCAACTAGGGCAGTTCCGAGTAATAACTCTGCCACATTGTCGCCTCCCATCCCCATGGTTTTAAGTGTGGGAAGGATGGTGTCTCGATAAAAATAATGGCATATGGCTTTGGTTGGCATGATTACTCCATCAGATAAGCGGCTAAAGCCTATTCCGGCAAGTCTGGGAACTCAAATTAAGGTATCCAAAGTCCCTTGTCTTGATTAACCAGTCCCCCCACCTGAACATACACAGCTGTAAACACCAATAACGTTTGGCATGGAAGCAACGCCCCGCTAGATCTATACGTAAAAACGAACGTTCGTTCGAATCAGTCCTCCACTTTGCTATCGTTTTCTGCGTTAATCTCTTGATCAATTGTCCATTTAATTCATAAAAACAGCAGTTTTGGAGACTTTTCAATGAATTTGAATAAATTGGTGGCCGTGGTTACGGGTGGAGCGTCGGGTTTGGGCTTGGCAACAGTGGAGCAGTTTGTTGCTGCCGGAGCCAAAGTGGCCGTGTTCGACATGAACGAGGAAGCGGGTAAAGCGGCGCAAGCTGCCCACCCAGGCAAGGTGATTTTCCAGAAAGTGAATGTGGCTGATGCAGCTTCTGCCCGCGCCGGGATTGAGGCCACCATGGCTGCTTTTGGGGCTATTCACATTGCCGTGAATTGTGCCGGTGTGGGCACGGCGGGAAAAACGCTTGACCGCGACAGCAAAGCATTGCCACTGGAAGCTTTTGCAAAAACCATCAATATTAATTTGATTGGTACTTTCAATATTGCAAGCCTGGCCGCTGAAGCCATGGCCAAGAACGCACCCGATGAAGACGGCCAGCGTGGCGTAATTATCAACACCGCCTCGGTGGCCGCATTTGATGGCCAAACCGGGCAAGCCGCCTATTCTGCAAGTAAAGGCGGCGTGGTTGGCATGACCTTGCCCATGGCTCGCGATTTGGGTCGCTATGGCATTCGCGTGATGACGATTGCCCCCGGCATTTTTGATACACCGATGATGCAAGGCGTTTCGGAAGAATATCGCCAACCGCTGATCGCCATGGTTCAAAATCCGAAGCGCTTTGGTGCACCAGCCGAATATGGCCGCCTGTGTGTAAGTATTGTGGAGAACAATTACTTGAATGGCGAAACAATTCGCATCGACGGCAGCATTCGCATGCAGGCGAAGTAATAAAAGCACATAGGAAAGGGAATCATTATGGGCTCAGTGGACCAGGTAATAGGCCAATCAGCAGATCAATTCAAAATGGCTGAAAATGAAGACATCACATTGTTCCGAGACATGCTATTGCGTTGTCTTGAAAAGGAAGTGATTCCGCATTACGACCAGTGGGAGAAAGAGGGTTGGATGCCCAAGGAAACCTGGTTGATGCTGGGTGCTGCGGGCATGCTGGGGCCAGACATGCCAGAGGAGTTTGGTGCTGCTGGTGCACCATTCGAAGTGGCCCTGATGATTCTTGAAGAAACCTGCCGCCTGAATTTGCATTCACTGAGCACGGCGTTGAATGTGCATGCCAACATCGTGATGCCCTACATCAATAATTTGGGCACTGCTGAGCAAAAAGTGCAGTGGTTGCCACGCATGGTGACCGGTGAAATTGTGGGTTCAATCGGCATGACTGAACCAGGCGCGGGCAGTGACTTGGCCGGTATGCGCACCAATGCAGTTCGCGATGGTGATGAATGGGTGATTAACGGCTCTAAAACATTCATCACCAACGGTTTGCACTGTGGCTTGATTGTTCTGGCTGCAAAAACCGACGCCACCAAAGGTGCCAAAGGCATCAGCCTGTTTTTAGTGGATAGCAGTTTGCCCGGTTTCAAGAAAGGCAAGGGCATCAAGAAAATGGGCCAGCACTCCAACGACACAGCCGAGTTGTTTTTCGATAACTTGCGCGTGCCTGCCAATGCCTTGCTGGGCGAGGAAAACAAAGGCTTTATTTACCTGATGCAAGAACTGCCGCGTGAGCGCCTGGGCTTGGGTTCGCAAGCGGTGGGTGCTTGTGAGGGAGCTATGGCAGTTACTGCTGATTACGTGAAACAACGCAAAGCGTTTGGCAGTACACTGGCCCAGTTTCAAAACACCCGTTTCAAAATGGCTGAGCTGCGTGCGCAGCTTGAGTTGACCAAAGCCTACTTAAAACAGTGCGAGGCCCGATTCAAACTGGGTGTGATGACCACTGAAGAGGCATCTATTCTGAAACTGATGTCAACTGAATTGCAGGTGAAGTTGACGCATGAATGTTTGCAGTTGTTTGGCGGTTATGGCTACACCGAGGAATACCCAATTTCCAGATTCTTTACCGATGCGCGGGTGCAAACCATTTACGCGGGCACATCGGAAATCATGAAGGAAATGATTGCGAGAGGTGAGCTAGGGCGGTGATGCGAAGCGGTCGCTAACTCGGCGGGGTTGCCTGCTTCCTCACTGAAAACCGCTTGATCCCTTTTTGAATTAATTCTTGCTCACCGATCTCGGCAAAACACATGGCCGAGTATCGGTGTTGACTAATCGCCAAACGCAGCGAATGAATTCAAACGGGGCAGTTTTCTTGAAGTTCGGAACAGGCAAACCCACTGCCGAGTTGGCGTGGCGTAGTGCAAGCTCAATCGGCAGCGATGTCCCAATCGCTTCGCCTTCAAGAAAACCTGCCCTTGCGTGCCGAGCAGGGCCGGTGTCGCACAGCATGGGCGACAGAGAACGAGCCCGACCCGTTTTTTGGAGGGTCGTTCTCAGGCATCGCAAGGCTCAGCATGGGAAATACAGGTTTTCTGGCGGAGAGTTGGGATTCGCGCCGATAGAGCAGTTAACAGCGTCCGATAGTTAACAGCGCCCGATAGAGCAGCTAACAGCACCGATGGAATGCGTAATCACTCCGATTGAGCAGACAATACAGACGATTGAGCAAGCAATCACGCTCGACACAAAACCGCAACATCACACTGGCATAAAGAGAGGTTAGTACTTCCTCAATCTTTCCATACTTTGCCTACATGAAAAAAATCTTCGAGACTTTGCACGAACAGCGTTGGGACGACCACCGCTACTACCATCACAGCCGTATTAATCAAAGCCTGCACTTGCTCAGTGCCTTGTCATTCCTGTTTGGCTATGTGCTGTTGTTTATCGACCCTGTGTCTGCCGCGCTTGTCGCCTGGCTTGTGGCCATGACCAGTCGCCAGATCGGGCATTTCTTTTTTGAACCCAAAACCTACGACTATGTGAATGATGCCACGCACGATCACAAAGAAGACATCAAGGTGGGTTACAACTTGCGCCGCAAGGTGATTCTGCTCAGTATCTGGGGGGCTTTGCCGGTGTTGATGTGGTTTAGCCCATCTACTTTTGGTTTGCCTCCAACCGGTGCAGACACGGCCAGTTTTGTGCGCAGTGTTGGCGAATCATGGTTGTGGCTGGGTTTTGGTGGTTTGGTGTTTAGAACCATTCATCTGTTTTTCATTCGTGACATCGAAACGGGTTTGGTGTGGGCCTTGAAAATTATCACCGACCCATTCCATGACGTAAAAATTTATTACAAGTCGCCGTTCTATCTTCTCAAAGGCCAGTTGATCGACCCAATGGAAGATGTCAAAGCGCGCCAGGTTTCACTAAGCACGCGCCGCTGAATTTTCTTGTTGCTGTTGCAGGCCTCGCTGGTGTCCCACCAGCCATCGGCTTGCATGCGGCGGGCCGCTTGAATAAAGCGGTCGCAGAAAGTATCAAAGTCTGCGTCGGTGTAGTTGTGGCTGAAAATCATTCTGCCTGAACCCACCCAACTCAACATCATTCGGGCTTGCAGCAAGTAGAACTGAAACATCCAGTTAAACCGGGACGGTTTGGTGTACAGAATAGTAAACACCGACACCATGTTTTGTACTTCAACAGGCAATTCCAGTTCAGTCAGTCGTTTGTTTAAAGCAGCGCGTCTCGTATTCCAGACTGCGTCCACATTTTGGTACATGCGTTCCACTTCAACGCTGTCAATGTGTTTCAAAAACAGGTTCATGGTTTGCATCACATAGGGGTGCGAATTGAAGGTGCCCCTTGCAAAACAAATGTCTGCAGGTTTGTTGTTGCGGTAGCGCTTCATCAATTCTGCTTTGCCGCACAACACGCCCACAGGCAAACCGCCACCCAGTGTTTTTCCGTAGGTCACCATGTCGGCACGCACGCCAAAATAATCTTGCGCACCACCTTTGGCCAAGCGGAAACCCAGAAACACTTCGTCCAGTATCAACACAATGCCATTTTCTGTGCACACCTGTCGAAGCTGTTTTAGCCATTGGGTATAAGCCTCTTTGTTGTAGCCCGCTTTGCGGCCGCTGTTAATCAAGGCTGAATCGCCTGGCGCATTTGTGTTGGGGTGCAAGGCTTGCAGCGGGTTCACCAGCACGCAGGCAATGTCCTTTCGGGTGGCCAACACATGCAGTGTGCGCTGGCTCATTTCCTGTAGTGTCAGTGTTCTGTCTGCGCTCACCGGGTTACCAATACCTGGTTGTACATCGCCCCACCAGCCATGATAAGCGCCTGCAAAACGCACTATGCGTTGGCAGCCAGTGTGGTATTGCGCAAGGCGCACCGCTTGCATCACAGCTTCGGTTCCGCTCATGTGGTATGAAATTTCATCCTGGCCAGCCAGTGCAAGAATGCGCCGTGTGTTGTCCAATACCACCGGGTGATAAGGCCCGAGTACCGGGCCCAAAGCATCCATATCTGTAGCAGCGTGGCGAATGAAACTTTTGTAAATGTCGTAGCCCAGCAGGTTGGTGCCATAGGCACCGGTTACATCAATGTATTCATTGCCATCAATGTCCCACACATGTACGCCTTCTGTTTTTTTCAGAAAAAGTGCGGGCAACAGGTTCTCGTTCACCATCTTTCTGAATTGAAAGGGTACACGGTACTTGTGGGTGAATTGTGCATCGGAAATACTAGTGATCGCCTGTTCCAGCAAAAGCTTGCCTTGTGGGCAACGATCAAGCAGTTCTCTAGACAATTCATTGAAACCTTTTTTGCGCTTCTCAACGGTCAATTCATTTGCACTGTCGCAATTGAAAAACGAATCACCTTCAAGGCTGTACTGCGGTATCAATTTCGATACCCGTTTGGCCATGCGAACATGGCCGCTTAAGCCGGGGTGTTTTGCGCGCGACAATTGAAAGCGCCGATGCGCTTTGAAAACAAGATATGCACTGGCGCTGGCGCCAATGAGCAAGGTCAGGCTGTCAAGATTCATACACATTTCTGTCAAAAACAACAGGTAAGGTTGTACGCCAATTCGGTGACAGGCTGATTAAATTGCAAAAAAACTCACAGGTAGCTTCTTCGTTTCAGGCTTCCCGCATTCAGTTGCAGGAAAGTGCCAACTTCATGTTGACCAATCGAATTCCACGCTTGTTTAGCTGCTGGTTGATGGGGAAGATCAGCAAAATAAAACACCCATGGTTCGCGCAACCTGCCTTGTGGGTGTGGCGACAGTGTGCTGATTTAAATTTGCATGAGGCACAAAAGCAGCAATTCAATTCCATTCACGAGTGTTTTACACGTGCACTGAAGCCCGGCACGCGGCCCGTGGCCAGCCATGCTGCGGCCACCAGCCCGTGCGACGGAATTTTAGGCGCGCATGGCATGGTGGAAAATGGCATCTTGTTGCAAGTAAAAGGCTTTCCCTATGCAATTGAGGAATTGCTGATCGACCCTCTGCTGGCCCTTAAATTTCATGGCTACAACTATGCAACTATCCGAATAACAGCCAGCATGTATCACCGAATGCACTCGCCAATCGATGGCGTTTTAGAGCAGGTGGATTACATTCACGGCGACACCTGGAATGTAAACCCGGTGGCATTGAAACGCGTAAAAAAACTGTTTTGCAAAAATGAGCGTGCAGTGCTCAGCGGTAAAACCGCTGACGGTGAGCCGTTTGCAATCGTGCCTGTAGCGGCTATTCTGGTTGCGGGCATTCGCTTGCATTGCACCGGCCGGGTATTTGATCAAAACGACTGCGGGCCACAGCGTGTTCGCATACATACACCCATTCAAAAAGGTGAGGAGCTTGGTTGGTTTGAGCACGGTTCCACCATTGTTTTGCTGGTGCCGCCCCAACACAAGCTGGTTGAAGGCTTAAGCGAAGGAAGCCGATTGTGCATGGGGCAAGCCCTGTTTGAATAATTCGGTTATTCTTGCGCCCTATGGACATATTAATCAGCGAAGAAAAGGGCGTTCGCCAACTTCATTTTGGCAGTGACTGGGTGCAGGGAGCCATGCGAATAGCAAGGCCGTATGCGCTTGAGCTTGAATACACCCGCGAAATGATGGCCCCCTTGTTGCTAAACCCTGAAACAAACTGGCCACGCAGCGCTTTGTTTATCGGTTTGGGTGTAGGGGCTTTGCCCAAGTTTTTGCACAAGCACAGGCCCAACTGCAAAATTACCGTTGTAGAAATTTCCCATGCTGTGGTGGCCGCCGCTCAAATGCACTTCAAGTTGCCGGCGTTTTCAACGAACTTTCAAGTGGATGTAAATTGCGGAGCCGACTTTGTGGCAAACGCGGTTAGCAAAGGCAATCGTCAATTCGATTTAATCATGGTCGATGGTTTTGATGGCAAGGCCAAAGTAGGGCCTTTGAATTCCACTGCGTTTTATCTGAATTGCAAAGCACTGCTAAGTGATCAAGGGTATTTTGTTGCGAATTTGCTGAGCAATCAAAAAGATTCAGCGCAAAGCAAGCAGCGTTTGCTGAATGCATTCAACGGCCACACACTTGCCTTGGCGCCTTGTTCAAGTGGCAATGTGATCACACTGGCCCATTCAGGTGCTGGCTTTTCAGTTACAGAGGCCGAATTGTATGCAAATAGCCTGAGGCTAAAAGAAGAAACCGCGCTGAATTTGTCCAATACCGTAGCCAAACTTATCGCGGTCAGTCCAAAAGTTTAAATTGCATGCCTAAAATAGGACACAAAATAAACCCACAGAGACACCGAAACCATGCATAAAGAGCAACAATCCATTTGGTTTACCGCACCCAACCTGGAGCACATGAACGCCATGTGCAAAAACACGGCCTGCGAGGCTTTGGGCATTGAAATTACGGAAGTCGGGCCCGATTACATTCGTGGCACCATGCCAGCCGACGCCCGCACATTCCAGCCATTTGGTTTGGTTCATGGTGGCGCAAATGTGGTGTTGGCGGAAACCCTGGGCAGTGTGGCCGCCAATTTGTTGGTTGATAACAGCAAGTTCTATTGCGTTGGGCAAGAAGTCAACGCCAACCACTTGCGCGGCGTTAGAAGCGGCAAAGTGACAGGTACAGCAAGGCTTTGGCATGCCGGTAAAAGTTCTCAGGTTTGGAGTATTGAACTTCACGACGACAGCGGTAAGCTAAGTTGCATTTCCCGACTCACCATGGCTGTGGTGCCTGTCCCCGTTTCTAAATAATTCATGTCAAAAGTTACTGTGAAACAAGATAAAAACGTTCTCGGCGGTCCTTTGCTAGCCTGTTCTTATTCCCCACTAACTGGTTTCATGCGCGACGGCTGTTGCAGCACAGGCCCCAACGATCTTGGTCGCCACGTTGTATGTGCCAAAGTCACACAACAGTTTCTGGAATTTCAGCTGCGCATGGGTAATGATCTGATTAGCCCCATGCCGCAATATCGATTCGCCGGGCTGAAGCCTGGTGATCGCTGGTGCGTGTGTGCGGGTCGCTGGAAAGAAGCGCATGATGCAGGGGTTGCGCCTCCGGTTTATCTGGAAGGAACTAACCAAACTGCACTAGAAATTATCCCTTTGGAAGTGTTGCTCGAGTACTCGATTGTGTGAAAGGACCCCATGGCTAAAAAACTCGCCTCGCAGTGGCTGTCTGCGGCTCGCATCAGCCCCACGGCTTTGTACACGGGGCAGGTTTGGCAAGCCACGGGTCGATCAATTCCAGAGCTGAAGTCAATACCTGCCAGCGCGCTCTACCTCGCACTGGCGCCCTCCATGTTTGTTTCCAGAAGTTTCGGCGGTCCTACCCTCGAAGATTTCCTGTTGGCCCGCCACGACCTGATTGATCATCACCTGACCGAACTGATTGAGTCGGGCAAGATCACTCAGATCATCGAGATTGCGGCAGGAATGTCGCCGCGCGGCAGCCGTTTTGTGGAGCGCTATGGCGACAAAATCACTTACATTGAAGCAGACTTACCGGGCATGGTGACTCAGAAGAAAAGGTTGCTGGCGACCCGCCTGCGCGCTTCCCCAAATCACCATGTCAAGGAGGTAGATGCCTTTGCCGAACAAGGTGAACATAGCCTGGATGGTTTGGCCATGCAGTTGGATACAAGCCAGGGTTTGGCCGTTGTGACTGAAGGCTTGTTGAATTATTTCGACAAAAATTCCGTGCTGAACTTGTGGGCCAGAGTCTCGTCGGTATTGGAGCGGTTTCAGTATGGTGCCTACCTCTCGGATCTTCATTTGAAAGCCCAAAACTCGGATCCCTTGGCGCAGGCCTTTGTTGCGGGGCTTGGTGTTTTTGTGCGGGGCCAGGTACACCTGCATTTTGAAACCGCTGGGCATTTGCAACAGGCTATGTATGAAATCGGCATGGCTTGTCAGATACTCAAGCCCAGTGACTTCGCCGATCAAGTGCCGGCATGTTCTGCTAGAGGGGCAAACTTTTGTCGCATTCTGTTCGCCCGCCCTGCCGGTGCTGTAAAGTAAAGCAATAAAAGCAATAAAAAACCTGAACAACAAACAGGAGACAAAATGCGTTCCAAACGATTGCAGACCTTTTTGGTTTGCGCGGTGTGGGTTGTATTAAATAGCACTGCAGCAGTGGCGCAAACAGGCGCGATCAGCGCCATGGGTGCTGAAATGGCGGGAAATTCGGCTGGCACCATTCCAACGTGGACGGGTGGACTGACCAAAGCACCTGCCGGGTTTGATCCCAAAAAAGGCTATGCAGATCCGTTTGCAGGTGAAAAACCACTGTTTGTAATCAATCAAAGTAATTTGGCTCAGCACGAAAAATATTTGCCAGCAGGGCAAATTGCCTTGGTCAAACGCTACCCCAATTACAATATTCCCGTTTACAAAACGCATCGCACCGCCGCCTTTTCACAAGAAATGATGGCCAGCATCGGCTCTGAGGCGGGTAAAGCCAAACTGGCGCATGGTGGTTTGGCCGTTGAGGGTGTACAAGCTACCAGCGTGCCTTTCCCGCAGCCCACAAATGGGCTTGAAGCGGTGTGGAACACCTTGCTACGTCGCCCGGCTCAAACTTTAAGATCGCACACCGCCGGTTTTGTAGCCGGCAACGGCAGCAAGCCCGTTACTTTCGCCAGCAGTCAAACGATTGCTTGGGCCCCTGCAATTGGCAAGGCAGGCAGCACAACCTTACTCGCCCTGATCGGTGAGTCTACCAAGCCCTCGGCACAATCCGGTGAAGCGCTCCTTGTGCTCGATACACTGAATTTTAAAGAAGACGCCCGCAATGCCTGGATTGTGAATTCCGGTCAGCGGCGTGTGTTGCGCGCGCCTGAACTGGTACATGCCGCACCAGCAGGAAACACCGATGCCTTGCGCACAGTCGATGATATTTACGGATTCAACGGTTCGCCGGAACGGTTCGACTGGAAGCTGCTGGGTAAACGTGAAATGTACATTCCCTACAACAACTACAAGCTGAGCGACAAAAGCCTGAAGTACGAGAACATGCTCAATGATGCTTTTTTGAAGCCTGAATTGACACGCTTCGAGTTGCACCGGGTCTGGGTTATTGAAGGCACATTGAAGCAGGGCGCTGAGCACATCTACTCCAAGCGCACCATGTATGTTGATGAAGACAGTTGGTACGTTGCTTTGATGGACCAATACGATACCAAAGGCGAATTGTGGCGCATCAAAATGCTGTACCTGCTGCAAGCCTACGATGCGCCTGGCTTGTACACCGCAGGTGAGGTGCAACATGATTTGAATGCACGCAAATCAGTGTTCAGTGCATTTCAGAATGAAGAACCCGCCACAGAGTTCAATGTGCCAGTAAAACCAGGCGATTTCACTCCAGCGGCGCTGCGTAAGTTAATGCGCTAATTCCAGTTGAAACTGAAGGTGCGGTTTAGAGTGCTTTTTCATCAGCACTGGGCACGCAGCTACTACAATGTGCCCCACCTCACTTTGTATTCGCAAGGACTTTTAGCAGCATGGCCGAGCAGGACAAACCTGACAATGAGAAAGTTGATGCCGATGGCAGCATGATGGACCGCACCATGGACCGAATTAAGACCGGTGCATTCGAGCGAAATCTTGCCTTGACACGCATGGGGGTTGGTGTTGGCGCTAAAATTGCTGGCCACACCTTGCGCAATTTCTTCCGCCAGGGCGAGTCTAAAGAAGAGGCCAATCGAAATTTTTATCGCGCTCAAGCCAAGGAACTGGCCGACGAGTTGGGTCGCTTGAAAGGCAGTGTGATGAAGGCGGGGCAAATGCTCTCCTTGTATGGACAATACTTTCTGCCCGATGAAGCAGTAGAGGTATTGGCTACGCTTCAAGACAACACGCCAGCCGTGAATTGGTCCTTTGTTGAACCGCAGTTGATCGACGCCTTGGGCGAAAAAACAATTGCAAAGCTGGACATTCACCGAAAACCAATTGCTGCAGCGTCCTTGGGGCAGGCTCATCTCGCCACCATCAAAGCCACGGGTGAGCAGGTCGTGGTCAAAATCCAGTATCCTGGGGTTGCCAATGCGATCGATACCGACATACGTACTTTGTCGAGGCTAATATCAGCAACTCGGCTGGCTCCCAAAGCGCTTGATTTGACTGATGTGTTCAATGAACTGCGCGACATGCTTGTTCGCGAGTGCGATTACGCTCAAGAGCGTGAGTTTACAGAGACGTTTTACAACAGATTGGCTGACAACCCACGTTTTATAGTGCCCAAGGTCTACCCTGAATTCTGTGCCCAGCGGGTTCTAACCACACGTTATGAGCCTGGTTATTCGGTGGCCTCCAAAGAAGTGCAGGCCTTGTCGCAAAGCCGCCGGAACGCCTTGGCAAAAAGCTTTGCTGAGTTGTTTGTTACCGAGTTTTTTGAGTGGAATCTGGTTCAGACCGATCCCCATTTTGGAAACTACCGGGTTCGTATTGATCCCGTGGGTGATAACGACCAAATTGTGACGCTCGACTTTGGCGCAACCCGGCCATTTGACAAATCCTTTGTTGAAAGTTACGGGCGGATTGTTCGCGGATCGCTTCAAGCCAACAGACAGGAAGTAGCCCGTGGTGTTCTAGAGATCGGTTTGATGGACGCTGACACCCCTCAATCCTTTTTGGAGGGCTTTGGCGACTTAACTGAGTTGATTGTGGAGCCGTTTCGGAAACCATTCGACCCCTTGGTGCCAGAGAGGCTGTACACCCCAGGCGGTGCTTACCGGTTTGGCGACACTGATTTACCCGCCAGGGTTGGTCAGACCGCAGCCCTGAAAATGATGTCCAAGCATTTCAAGATACCACCTCAGGAAATCATATTCCTGCATCGCCGAATTGGCGGCGTGTTGGTTACTCTTAAAACCCTGCGGGCCGAATTGCGCTTGCATGAACTTCTTAAGCCGCACTTGGGTTTGAGTTAAGTTTCAGTCACGTCAATTATCCGTTGTCCGGAAATGTCAACTAAAACCCTGCTTTGACGCCAAAGCAGTTGGAACCTTTGTACCTTTGATTGCTCTAAATGTGCGTTAATGGTTATTGCAGTGCAGATTAATTATCTTTATTGAGCATATAGCGTAATTTGCATTGCTCAGTACATGAGCTTGTGGTCAAATAATTAAAGTTGTCCTAGACAAAAAAGGCGAACAAGATGTCAACAGCGCAAGACTCAATAGGTGTGGTCGTACTGGAACCCAACAAACAGTTGTTGGACAGGATTTGTGCATCTGCCCACAAGGTGTGGGGCCAAAATGAAGTGTTGCCTCGCCAAACCGGTAGAGAACTGGCCTTGGCGGCCAAAAACCTGAATGTGGGTTTGGTGGTGGTTCGCGCCAGTTTTCAACGTTCAAGCCAATTGGTGCAAAGCACCCTTCTTGACATGTATGGGGCTGGCACACAAATGATTATTCTTCAGGACACACCTTTCAGAGTTTCCGAGTCGACTTGGGCAACTGTTGCCGGCTTACATTTTTTATCGGACAAAGCCAATGACGAGCAACTGACCGACCTGCTTACGATTGCCTTGGTTCGCCACTGTATGCCCCAATTCAACAAGCTTATTTGACCTAGACAGACAATCCAAGTCATTCGCTTAAGTTTAGTGAAACCCATGGCAAATCGATAGTGTCACCGTGACCCAGCAGCCTGAAATCGCTGGGCGACAACTTGTGTTTTTCCAGAGCCAGCTTCAAATCACCAATCGGTTGATCCAGAGGTTCATCGGTCAATTCGAAGGTGCCCCAATGAATACCCATCGACATTTCTGACCCCACATCTTTGTGAATTTGAACGGCCTCGTCAGGATTAATGTGTTGGGCCTTCATGAACCAGCGGGGCTCGTAAGCGCCAACTGCAATTGCACTGAAGTCAAATGGACCCAAGCGTTTTCCAATTTCCTTGAAATCTTCGCTGTAGCCCGTATCCCCTGAAAAGTAGAAATTAAGCTTGGGGTTTTTCAGCGTCCAGCCGCCCCACAGTGATTTATTTCGGTCTGTCAGCGTTCTGGCAGACCAATGGTAGGCAGGTACAAACGTGATTTGGTTTTCTCCAATGGTGTGCGTTTCCCACCAATCCATTTCCTTGACTCTTTCAACCCCCCAGCTTTTCAAAAGTGCTTCAAGGCCCAGCGGCACCAAGAAGAGGGTGTCGGGTTGTTGTTTGGCCAATTTCACTACGGTGTTGTGGTCCAGGTGGTCGTAGTGACTGTGACTGATCACTACAACATCCACTTTTGGCAGGTTTTCAACACGACTGGGGGACTGAACCTTGCGTGAAGGGCCTGCCCATTGCACCGGAAATGCGCGAATGGAAAAGTGCGGATCGGTCAGCATGGTAAAACCGTTCGCTCGAACAAGAACGGTTGCGTGCCCAAGCCAGGTGGCAGTGGTTTCCGAGTAATCTGAAAGCTGGCTTTTGTCGAATGCTTTCAGTGGGAAATCTGCGTAGCTTGCAATAAATTCACCAGGGGGAGGTGGCAAATCCTTTCCGAATCGTTCGCGATACCAGCGAAGCAGGTCTGACATTGGTTTTGAGACAATGGTGCCGTCGGAGTTCACGAAGCCATTGGGCCTGTGGTGCGGTTTGCTGGAATCAAAGTAGGGATTCGACGCCGCACAGCCCAGTACTAAAACACCTGCGACAACACTAAGCACACCAGCTACAAAATACTTCATGGTTCAACACGGATGAATTAGAGTTCCTTCCACTGTGTTGCAAGGTAAACAGCAACAGGCAAGCCGAAGTAGAGTAAACAAAGTACTCTGAAATGATCCAGCGATTCTACCGCAGTGCTGCTGTTTGTGTTCAATTCAAGCCCGCCTAGTTGCCCCGGGTTTCCTGCGAACGCCAGTTCAAGGGTGCTGCTGGTTTCAAACATGGGTGCAATAAATGCGGGTTCGAGAATAAATGCACAACCCAATACCCACAGAATAAAAAACACGGCAAAACGCTTGATGCTCATCTTGATTACTCCTTTGACTGTTTTTATGTCGCCCTTAAAACAACTGTACAATAAACACTGTAACTGCGTACAGTATTTTTTAATGGTTGTGGTTTTTTGTAGTCTTCTAAAGTGCACTTGAATGAAATCAGACTGTTACAATCAAACTTGACGTGTTTTAAACATTTGGAGAAGAGTTTATGCAGTCCCAACGAATTTCGATCAGTGCAAAAGATGGTGGCCAGTTTGGCGCTTACTTGTCCTTGCCTCCAACAGGCAAAGGTCCGGGTATTTTGTTGATTCAGGAAATTTTCGGTGTAAACCAGCACATCCGTGAAGTGGCAGATCAATATGCCAGCGATGGTTTTGTGGTGCTCGCTCCCGATGTTTTTTGGCGCCAGGAACCTGGTGTTGACCTGGGTTATGACGACGCTGGCTTTAAAAAAGGATTCGGGCTGATGCAGGGGATGAACTTTCCCAAAGCAGTTGAAGACTTGTGTGCAGCGGTGCAAGTATTGAAGGCACGGCCTGAGGTAAACGGCAAAGTAGCCAGCCTTGGTTATTGCATGGGTGGAATGTTGTCTTATTTGGTGGGAACCACAGTGGGTGCTGTGGATGCAAGTGTTTGCTACTACGGTGGTGGCATACACACAGCACTCGATCGCGCGCCACAGGCCGAAATTCCCATGTTGATGCACTTCGCCGAAAAAGATGGTTTCATTTCCATGGAGGCAGTGTCTCAAATCAAAGCGGCGTTTGAGTCCAACCATGGTGTGGAAATTCACACCTATCCGAACGTGGATCATGGTTTCAATTGTTGGGGGCGCCCAATGTATCAGCAAAAAGCAGCATCACAGGCCAGGGGCCGTTCGCTGGAATTTTTGTCCCGAACCATTTCGGCCTAGACCATTTATTTTTTAAAGGCTATTTTTTTGAAAGCAACCCCTGCCAGTGCCGCTTCTTTGAGCAAGATCGTTTCAAATGCAATCAACGATTCTTGGCGCAATTACCCTCTGTTGTGTTTACTCTTTGTGATCGGTGTTGTTTGCTCAATTGTGTTCTGGACGCAATTGGGAGAAATGGCCTGGTTTGGGCAGCTTGTCTTGTTGCTGGTGTTTGTGGTGGTTTCGTTTGCCGCGGGTTGTGCACTGACCAGGGCATGGATGAGTTTTAAGCTGAAAGAAAGTTTGTTGAACTTGGGAGGCCACGAGGCTGTACCCGACCACCCAGAGGGAAAAAATTTTTTCGAAACCTTGGTCAATACGGTGTACCGCCTTGATCAGCAACAGCGTGCTTTGCTTAAAGGTTTTGACGATGAAAAACGTCGTCTTTTAAGTGTTGAAAACTGTCTGAATGGTTTTGTAGTTGAATTCAGCGTAACCGCGCAGGGGCTTGTGCGGGTTGAAAATGTCGACAATTCAATAGAACGTTTTTTTCCCTTGACAATGGCGGAATTTATTGCGGACTGGACCCAGGTTCTCAAACACATCGATTCCAGATATCACGCTGCGTTTCGAACGGTACTGTCTCGCCCGGAAGCATTTCCCAACCGTGAATCGCTCATTTTTTCGACCATCCGGCGTAGTGGGGTAGATCCACAGTATTTTCAGTTGACACTTCAGCGTGAAGCCAAGGCACCTGGAGTTTGCATGTATGCAGTTTGCCTTGATGTTTCTGATTTGGTGCTTGCCAAAGAGCAGGCCGAGAGCGCCGATCGAGCCAAATCCGAATTCTTGGCTACCATTAGCCATGAATTAAGAACACCACTCAACGCAATTATTGGTTTTTCCAAACTGCTTGAAGAACAGTTAGATGACCCGGAGTTGCGTGGAGACGTCCGCAATATTTCCAGCTCGGCCACCAGTTTGCATTTGATTTTGAGTGACGTTCTCGAATATTCGCGTATTCAGGCCAACGGCTTAAGGCTTGATCCGTCGCCTTTTGATCTGGAGGCCATGGTGCGTCAGGTGTATTCGCTCAACCGCAATTTGGCCCTTAAAAAGAACCTTGATTTTTCCTTTCTTAATGAGTCTGAAGGTCCCTGTTTTGTGCATGGCGATGCCAACAGGTTGCGGCAGGTGGTTCAAAACCTCGTATCCAATGCCTTGAAGTTCACTGACAATGGTTATGTAAAATTGCGTCTGATGGCATCACCTCCCACGCAAGGGCGGATCGAGGTGTTTATTGAGGTGGCTGACAGTGGAATCGGAATCAGCCAACCAACCATGCAAAAACTCTTTCAGCGCTTTAGCCAAGCCAGCCGCGAAATTAATCGCCAATACGGTGGAACAGGTTTGGGCTTGGCCATTTGCAAAGGGCTTGTCGAGTTAATGGGTGGGCGTATTGATGTCAGTTCTGAGCTGGGTGTAGGCTCGGTCTTTACGGTTAGCCTGAATTTGCCGGTGGCTTCTGCCCGGGCGCAGCTCAAGTCGAGCAAAGAATTTAACGCGCCATCAAGAGAATTGAGTATTTTGGTGGTAGACGATCACCCGATGAACATCAAGTTGCTAGACCGTTATTTGAGTAAAAGAGGCCACCAGGTGGTGCAAGCCACAGGTGGTTTACCTGCAGTAGAGCTGTGCGAGAAGCAGTGTTTCGATTTGGTGTTGATGGACATTGATATGCCCGATCTGGATGGGTATGCCGCAACGAAGGCAATTCGTGCCTCGGAAAATGCGCTGTCCAGGCATAGTTTCATTTGTGCTTTGTCTGGTTTGTCAGACGACAAAAGTATTGCCATGTCGACAAAAGTTGGTATCAATCTGCACATGACCAAGCCAGTCTCTTTCGAGAAGCTCGACAAATTGATTGACGAAATTGCTCAGAAGCAAGCCCCACAGAAACTGAAAGTAAACTGAAAAACCAATGGCTGGTTTAGACAATACCCAGTTGTTTTTCGAGGTAAGACCTTGCTTTTTCCAACCAAATGGTGAGTGCTGCAACCAAGTCGCTTTGGCTGAATGAGCAACTTTCTCCACCGAACATGGCAGTGCTTTCGAGGCGTTCAAGTATGCTTTCCAAGGCACCCTCGAAGACTGCGGGCAAATCGCGCAACAGGTCTTTCTCCTGCCGGAATGCAAAAATTAGTGCTGTCGTGTTTTCAAATTCATTATTTTCTAGCGAATCTGATAACTTTTTAATCCGCAACAGTGGATCTGCTGGTATGTTACTCATGAGTATTATTAAACCAAATTATTATTCCGGCCAGTGTACTCCAGCGTGGGTGGCTCGGCCTTAAAACTGAGGAGAATTTGACATGGACAGCAAGCTTTCGCTGGATAAAACCGCAACTGTGGCGCTGAATTACGACGCCGTTTTGGCCGATCTCGAAAAGATCGAACCGCTAATTTCAATTTTCCCCAAGCTGGAAAGCCTGAACAAGCTGGGCCCGAATACCTTTGAGTGGAAGCTCAAACCGATTGGTGCCATGGGTGTATCGCATGCGGTTCACTATGCGGCCACTTATGAAGTGGACAAAGCCAATGGGCGCTTAAGTTTCAAGGCCAAAGAGGGAGTGGGCAATGCCAGTTTGTCAGGCGCGTTTCAGTTCAAGCCAAACGGCAAGCAGGTGGATATTGAGATCGAGATTAACGGCCAGTTGCGGGACATCAAAGTACCAATGCTTTTAAAAGCAGCCACCCCTGGTTTTATTAAAACCATGTTCGATGGGCTGGTTGACCGATTCATTGAGAAGCTGGGGGAAAAATATGGCAAGTGATAAACCAGCCAATTACGACACCGGCAAAGCGATGCGTACCAAGGTTTTGGGTGCTGATTATGTGTCCAAAGCAGTGTCAAATCCTGAAGATTTCGCAGCACCGCTTCAAGACATTGTGACTTCTTATGCCTGGGGTACTGTGTGGCCCCGAGAAGGGCTTGAACCCAAAATTCGTAGTATCGCGACGGTGTCAATGTTGATTGCCTTGAATCGCCCCAATGAATTGAAGTTGCACATGCGCGGTGCAATCAACAATGGTGTAACGCCCAATGAGCTGCGCGAGTTGATTATTCACGCCAGCGTGTATTGTGGCTTTCCGGCGGCTATGGACAGCATGCGCCATGCCAAAGCCTTGCTGGAAGAGCTTGAGGCCGAAAAAACACCAGTTTCACAAGGCGATTAATTTCATTCAGGTATAAAAAAACCGGTGCCAGGGGTTTATCCCTGCACCGGCCTTGCGGGTAGTAGCCAAGAAATTATTTTTCGACGAATGCGCGTTCGAACACGTAATCGCCAGGCTCACCCACACCGGGTGAAACCACAAAACCTTTGGCATCCAGAATGCCGCGAATGTCAGCCAGCATGCTTGGGCTTCCACAGATCATGGCGCGGTCGGTTTCAGGGTTTAGCGGTGGCAGGCCAACATCCTTGCACAGTTCACCGTTTTCCATCAGTGTGGTTATGCGGCCAACATTCTTGAATTCCTCACGGGTTACGGTGGGGTAGTAAACCAGTTTTTCTCGAACCATCTCGCCAAAGAATTCATTGTTGGGCAGTTCTTCGGTGATGAATTCGCTGTAAGCCAATTCGTTCACATAGCGCACGCCATGAACCAAAATTACTTTTTCAAATCGTTCGTAAACTTCCGGGTCTTTGATCAAGCTCATGAAAGGGGCTAAACCAGTGCCTGTGCCAAACATGAACAGGTTCTTGCCAGGCTTCAAGTCGTCAAGAATCAGCGTTCCAGTGGGCTTTTTGCCCACCAATACAGAGTCGCCAACCTTCAAATGTTGCAATCGGGAAGTCAGCTTGCCATCAGGAACCTTGATGCTGAAAAACTCGAGGTGTTCTTCGTAGTTTGCGCTGGCAATACTGTATGCGCGCAACAAGGGCTTGCCTTCAACTTCCAGGCCTATCATCACAAAGTGACCATTGTGAAAACGCAGCCCGGGGCTTCGCGTGGTTTTGAAGCTGAATAAGGTGTCGTTCCAGTGGTGGACTTCGGTGACTTGTTCTTGAATCAGGTTTGACATGGTTGCGGCTTAACATCTCGTAAGTTTTTCGAACGGCCCAATAATAACGCACTGCATCAAAAAACGCTGTAAGTCATTCTATTTTTTAGTTATTTGCTTATTTGGAGTTTCCACTCTAACCGATTGGCAAGAATAGGGCGTCAATGGGGGTTATAAAGTGGGGCGAAGGTACACCACAACAACATCCAATAAGGGCACAAAACCCATGACAGAGACAAACGAAAAGCAGCGGCTTGCAAGCCAAATGGTTGTACATTCAGGCGATGTGGAACTGGCAGTGACCAGCCATGGCGAGCCTCACAATCCCACCATCATCCTGGTGCATGGCTACCCCGATTGCAGCACTGTGTGGGATCCCGTGGTCGAAATCCTGAAGCATCATTTCCATGTGGTTACCTACGATGTGCGTGGTTGTGGCAAGTCGACAGAACCTGGCTGGATGTGGGACTACTCCCTTGGCAAGCTTTCTGAAGATTTGCAGGCGGTTATGCGTGCGGTGTGTCCAACACAACCAGTGCACTTGGTGGCTCATGATTGGGGTTCCATTCAAACGTGGGAAAGCGTCACCGACTATCGCCTTAAATCCCGTATTGCCAGTTACACCAGCATTTCCGGCCCTTGCCTTGATCACATTGGCATGTGGATGCGCAACAGCTTTGCTGCGAGCAATCGCAAAGCCTTGGGCAATCTAATGGGGCAGTTAATGCACTCCTGGTATGTGTATGCATTTCAATTGCCGTTTTTGGCACCTGCTGCATGGAAACTGGGCCTGGACAAAGCCTGGCCAGGCATTGTGAAAAAAATGGAAGGTGTGAAGCACGACGCCAACCCCACGCAGCGCAAAGATGGTGTGAATGGTATTAATTTGTACCGTGCCAACATGCTGCCCCGAATCAGTAACCCGCGTTTGCGGCAAACCGAAGTACCTGTGCAGTTGTTGGTGCCCACCAAAGACAAATTCGTGACCACAGCATTGGTGGAATCGTGTTACCCATATGCCCACAATGTGTGGCGAAGGGATATCGATGCGCAGCACTGGGTGGTGCAAAGCCATGCGGAATGGGTCGCAAATTGTGTATCTGAATTTGTGGAGTTTGCTGAAACAGGGCGGGAGAACCCCGGCTTGGCCAAAGCCAGGGTGCATATTTAACCAGCAGGCAATATTCTCATCAAAATAAAACCCGGCATGACCGGGTTTTTTTGAGCGTCACAACAGGTGGGTTTGATGCGGTTTTTAACTTTAAATAATCCCCAACTTGATCATTACCATCAGTTGGCCTTCACCCACCAAGCCGCCCAGAATGGCGCCAGTCATGATCAAAATCCATTCTTCCTGCTTGAACACTGGGCGCAACAGGCCTTCAAATTCAAGTGGTGTCATCGCTTGCATTTTTTTGCCCACCACGTTTTCAATATCCAGTGAAGTCTGTACATAAGTTTCCGCGTGCATGATCACATCGGCCAGGCGGGCCATCAGCATTTCAGAAGTATCTTGCTTCATTCGCTGGAATGATTCCGCACCCACTGCCATCACTACAAAAGGCTTCACAATGCTGGCTTTGCTGTCCACCATTTCACGAACGCGCTCATCCACCATTTTCTGAACTCGTTCGGACAGCGGGCCAGCTACCATTTCACCAATGATGGTTTGCGGGGTCAAAATATCGCGCGCAATAATTTTTGCGTAATCGGCAGCAACCTTTTGCTGGCGTTTCAGAAACAAGCCTTGAATGGTGTACGAACCAAATGGAATGGGTTTCTTGGGTTCAAACAAAATATTCAACGCGATCCAGTCGGAGATAAAGCCAACCAGAAAACCGAACACGGGCAAAATCCACGGTTCTTTGAGCAGCACCCACAGAACCATTTGCACCACGCCGATCATGAAACCGAAATACAGGCCAGACACTCCGAAGAATTTGAATTCTTCACGTCCAACTTCCTGGAAAATTCGGTTCAGCAGGTGTTTGTCCTTCATCAGGATGCGAATGACCAGCGCTTTTAAATCCAGAATTTCATCAATATTGCCCTTGATGTCCTCCATCACGCTGGCGATTACACCGGGCACGTCTTTCTTCACGCGATCAATCAATTTTTTCTGGGCGAAGTTGGGCAAACTTTCCCAAAGCCTGGGTTGATGCTTGGACATCACTTCGCGAATGATGCTCTCGATCACTTCCATGGCCGGGCCTTCCAGTTCCTTGCCCAAGCGCTCGGAATCCAGTTTGGAAACCACCTCGTTTACCGAAACCAGTTTGGTGGTAATGGTGTCGACAGCAATTGATGCCATGCGAAGTGCGTTGCGCGGCACAATACCTTGCCAGCCAAAGAAAGGGGGTATGCCCACAAACTTCATGGGATAGAACATCATCTTTACGGCGGCAATCTTGGTGACATATCCGAGGATTGCAGCAACTACAGGGATTGAGAGGTAAAAGAGGTAGTTTTGCTGAACATCAGCGTAAATAGTTGCCCAATCCATGAAAGGCGTCCCCTTAGAATCTTATTATTTGTTGGTAAAGTATGAAAATATATAGTCGTCGCTCTATTTTTTGGACGGCTTTTTCTAATCTGTCCTGTCTCGTTCGCCAGTATAACGATCAATAGCTGCTCAACAGGTGGCAGAAATTAGATCAATTATTTTAATAATTACTTCAGGATGATCATTTTGGATTTTGCCTTCCATTATTTTGGGCTTCCAGCCTGGGCAGTTTTTATAGTCATGGCAGCAGCAGGGCTTTTTTTGGCCTGGTCGTTTCAGGCCGCTGCATTGTGGCTCATGTTTAATCCAAAGGAATTCAAGGGCTGGCGCATTCCCTTGTTCAGGAAACTTGGTTTACACCAATTGGGGCTGGAGGGCTTGGGTTGGCAGGGTTTGGTGCCCCATCAAAAATCGGTCATGGCCGAAATTGCTGTGCGTTTGATGACGCATAAACTGCTTCCTCTGGATGAAATGATCAAGCGCATACCCGCGCAAGGCTTATCTGATCGTTTAACCCCACCCATGCAGGAAACTGCAGACCTGGCCTGCCGCGAGGTAATGCTCAAGCACAAACCCACTTTGTGGGAAAGCCTGCCCAGCTTTTTACAAAACTCGATTATCTTCAGAATTCGCGGGATTGTGCCCGAGGTGTCCAAACAAATTATTCTTGATTTACAAAAAAAGCCCGCTTATTACCTCAGCTTGAAAACTCTGGTGTTGGATGTAGTCACCAGCAAACCTTTTCTGGTCGTGGATTTGTTCAAGAGTGCGGGCAAAGATCCCATGGCTTACCTTATCCGTTTTTCTCTTGTTGCCGGGCTGGTGGTGGGTGTGTTGCTGGCAGGAATTTCACTGTTTAACATGCAGTGGTACTGGTTGATTGTTGCGGGCGTGGTGTTGGGTGCGCTGGCCAACGAGTTGGCCCTAGAAAGCCTTTTCTTCCATCCGGATCACGGCACCATTCGCCTGGGCAAGTTCACCGGTTTCTTTTTTCGCGATCAAAAACACATTTCTGAATTGTTTGCTCAAACTGCTGCGCGTGAGGTGTTGACTACCGAGAACATTGTGCTTGCTCTTTGCCGCGGGCCCAATGCGAAAAATTTGTCATCGCTGATTGATTATCATGTTCAGCGCGTGATGGACATGGAGTCCAGCGGAATCAAGCCTTTGCTGGTAACCGTACTGGGCGCAGAGCAATGGGTGGCCATTAAGCGTGATGCAGCAAAAATTTTCGCCAGCAAACTGGAAGCGCATTTGATGGCGGCACGTGTTTATTTGAATGATGCCTTGAGAATTGAAGAAGTGATTGTTGAGCGTTTGTCGGGCTTGCCAGCCATGGAGTTTGAAAAAGCCTTGCGCCCGGTATTTTCCCGGTACGAGTGGATGATGCCCTTGATTGGCGCAGTATGGGGTGCGGTTTTGGCGGCGGCTTTACTGGTTCTGATGTAAATACAATCAGTTTTGAATCCGCCTTTGGATTGTCAGAGTATTACTTACAAATTCCATAACACAAACATTCACAGATTTTGGAGGCGACATGTCCGCACAAATAATAGGCGCAGTTACTGCATTGGAAGGCGCGGTCAGCATTATGCGTGACGGTGAAACCCGACCATTGATGGCCGGTGATGCAATCATGGCCGGTGATGTAATCACGGCCAGCGATTCTGGACGCGCATCCATTGTTTTGTCCAACAGTTACGGCGAGCCTATTGGTAATTTGCTGGTTGCGCCCACCGGCAGCGTGATCGCCGATACCACACTGAAAAATGGCCAGACAGCACTGGTGTTTGAGGCATTGTCGAATGACGGCGTGAGCATCGCAAACCTGGATCCAGATTTTGCTGAAATGGTTGAATTGCAGGGCGTTGAGCAGGCAGGTTCTGAAGGCGGCATGTTTGGTTTGTTTGGCGGCGGTTTGCTGGCAGGTGGTTCAATTGGTGGCACTGCCGCTGCGGTTGGTGCCGGCGCAGTGGGTTTGGGCTTGCTCGCTTCATCAAGTGACGACCAGGGCTCAGGCCCGACTGGTTCTACCGGTGGTGGCACAGTTGGTGGCAGCGATGGTGGCGGGGGTACGGATGGTGGAGCAGATACCGGTGGTACCACCGGCACGCCACTGGATGCAGTAGTAGACCCTGTATTGGAAGCATTGGCAACTACACCATTGGCTGCGGTTTCGGAGCCTTTGGCCGACGCATTGGGAATGCTGGGCGATGCTGCAGGTGGTGGTGGCGGTGAAACAGACGGCCCCACAGGTACACCTTTGGACGCAGTGCTTGGCCCGTTGGCTGATGCTGCAGGTGGTGGCGGCGGTGAAACAGACGGCCCCACAGGTACACCTTTGGACGCAGTGCTTGGCCCGTTGGCTGATGCTGCAGGTGGTGGCGGTGATTCAACAGGCGGTACCACTGGTACGCCGCTGGACCTGGCACTTGATCCTTTGTTGACAATGGCTGCCGATTCACCTTTGGCGCCGATTACCAGCATGCTGGACCCTGCCATTATTACTGACGCACTCGGTGGTGGTTTGCCAGTTTAAGTGAGAGATTTGTAGTGAATTCGCCTTTCTAGCGGGAGGCAAAACGTGACAAAATCGGGCAAGCTTAACTTGCCCGATTTTGTTTATGGATCTGATTGACACCAAAGGCGTGCCAGCATGGGGGCGACTGTCTACCTTGCCCGGCTATATAAATTGGCAGCAGTATGATGCACGCAATGCCATGGGTGCAAAGCGCATGGCTTGGCAACGTCGCTTTCTTTTCAAACACTTTGATTTTTACGGTGCACTCGGCCAAGGTTTTACCTTTGGCTGTGGCATGGTTCGCTTGGGCCTTCTGAATTCTACCTTCGCCTACTTGCACACCGCAAAGGGTTTGCACCGCATTCAGTTTGATTTGCCTTTAGACCTCGGTTTTCAAAGCGATTACAAACCAATCGGCCAAAGCAGTTGGGTTCACCCATGGAAAAAAAATCACCAGGTTTTTGCGGTGCGTACCGAAGGATCGCGCGCCATTGAATTCAGGTTTGGTGACTCATTTCATGGGCAAGTGTCAATTGATTGCACTGAATCTGAAACCCTTGCCTTGAACACACCCATTGCCAACACTGGTTTTGCCTATGCGCAAAAGAGCAGTGGCGGGGCGGTTACCGGCCATGTACATTGCAACGGCGAGGACTATAAACTTGACCCCGAGAAAGACGGCTGCTATCACGACTGGACCGCAGGTTTTTTGCGCCGCGAGACCTTTTGGAACTGGGCCTGTGCCAGTGGCCGCACTGCACCCGGCCAACCCTTGTTGTCACTGAATGTGGCGCGCGGTGTGAATGAAACCAGTGCGCATGAAAATGTACTTTGGGTGAATGGGCAACTGAACAATTTGCCTTTGGTGCTTTTCGAGTACGACAGGGACAATGTTCATGCACCATGGCGTGTGTACTCGCAGTGTGGCGCTGTCGATTTGCAGTTCACGCCCACGGGCAGCATAGGCGACCACCGAAACCTGTTCGTGTTGGCCAGTCGGTTTAATCAGTGTTTTGGCCAGTTCAGTGGTACCGTTACTTTGAAAGAAAAAGGTGCTACGTATTCATTGACTGGATTAAACGGCTGGTGCGAAGACCATTACGCCAAATGGTAATGGTTGGTGCATCAATCCTTACACCTCAACCATTTCGAAATCGCTTTTAGCCACGCCACAGTCGGGGCAAAGCCAGTCGGCAGGTACGTCGGCCCACACAGTGCCTGCAGGAATACCTTCAGAGGGCATGCCAGCAGCCTCGTCATAAATTAAGCCGCACACAATACACACATAGGTTTTCATTTTAAGTCTCCAACAACGATCGAATTTTTGTGTCGCAATCCTATCAAGTTGTATTGGAAAAAAGTTGGTGTAGCACTCAAGTCATAGGGATTGGTGATTACTCCTTTCTGTTCAATAGATTTAGGGTAAACGACAATCATTAGAACGCAGGGCTTTCCATTCGGTGTAAGCCTGCTGTGTGAAAAACAGGCTAGACTCACGCCTATATATAGAAACACCATACAAGACAAGATACGAGGAGAGTGTGTATGTCAGTGAGTACCGACACCGTACGCGACGCATTGCGTAGTGTCATTGACCCCAATTTGAACAAAGACTTCATCAGCGCCAAACTGATCAAGAACATTCAAGTAGACGGCGGTGATGTAAGTTTTGAACTGGAATTAAGCTACCCAGGCAAAAGCCAGCTGGATGGTTTGCGCAAAGCAGCCATTGCTGCAGTTCGTGCGCAGGTTCCCGGCGTTGAAAACGTCAGCGTGAACGCGTCCGTTAAAATTCAAACCCATGCTGTGCAGCGCGGCTTAAAACCCATGCCCAACGTGAAGAACATAATTGCTGTGGCCTCTGGCAAAGGTGGTGTTGGCAAAAGTACCACGGCGGTTAACCTGGCATTGGCACTGGTTGCTGAAGGTGCACGTGTGGGTATGCTGGATGCCGACATTTATGGTCCCTCACAGCCCACCATGCTGGGTATCACAGGGCGCCCTCAATCCGATGATGGTCAAATCATCGACCCCATGGAGGGCCATGGCGTGCAGGCCATGTCAATCGGTTTCTTGATTGATGAGGACACACCCATGGTGTGGCGTGGCCCGATGGTAACCAGTGCGCTTGAACAATTGTTGAAGCAAACCAATTGGAAAGATCTGGATTACCTGATTGTTGACATGCCACCTGGTACTGGCGATATTCAGTTAACACTTTCCCAAAAAGTACCCGTAACCGGTGCCGTTATCGTGACCACGCCTCAAGACATCGCTTTGCTCGATGCACGCAAAGGTCTGAAGATGTTCGAGAAGGTGGGGGTACCCATTCTCGGCCTGGTTGAAAACATGGCCATTCATGTGTGTACAAACTGTGGTCACCAAGAACATATTTTTGGCGACGGTGGCGGCCAGAAAATGGCCAAAGATTACAACATTCATTACTTGGGAGGTTTGCCGCTCGACATGAGAATTCGCATGCAGGCAGATTCTGGCAAACCCACTGTAGTAGCTGATCCCGACGGCGATTTGGCGAAAACTTACAAGGAAATTGCGCGCAAAGTGGCCATTCGGATTGCAGAGCAGTCAAAGGATATGTCTTTGAAGTTTCCGTCGATTGTGGTTCAAAATACCTGATCCGTTCTTTATCGGGCGCCTTGGGGGCTGATGTGCCTAAAGATGAACTAAATTTCCAAAAGGTGGCCAGCCCTGCATCCAAAGCGGGGTTGGCTGGTGTTTGGTCAGCCCCGCAAGTTATGCTGGATGTAGGCGGCAACCTCGCCGTTTGGGCCGAACAGGGTTTGGCCCAGTCCTTGTTGAATGGTGCCCGTCAAATTCCCTGGCTTGTGCTTCACGGTGGGCCGGGCGGAAGCCTTGGCGCATCTCACGTTGCCCCCCTTCGGTTTGCAGGTTTGCCCTGGTTCGGGTTTGATCAGCGCAATAGTGGCTTGAGCGAGGATCTCGACTTAAGCGTAATCGATTTGCAGCGATTCATAGACGACGCACTTGAAGTCGCTGATCGATTGAATGTTCCTAAATTTCACATTCTGGGGGGCTCTTGGGGCGGCACATTGGCCATGGCTCTAGCCGCTTATCGCCCCTCTCAAGTAGCCAGTGTGGTGTTGCGCGCGCCATTTTTACCGATGCGCGCGCGAGTGGACGCATTTTTCGAATCGCTTGAGCGATTTGATCCGGATTATTTTGCAGAGTACTTTGGTCCAGGTTCAAGAACCGATTTTGTGTGTGAGTGCTTTGATGTGGCCACACCAGAGCATCTGGTTGAACTTTCATTGGCTTGGAGTAAACTGGAAACAGCTCTGCTAACTGGCAATGCAGGAAGATTTGATCGCAAAAGGCCTTTTTTAAACGATGTTCAAGAGTTTGCCTTGGTGCGCAAATATCGTTTACAGGCACACTTTTTGAAGCACGACTGCTTTCTGCCACCTCACGATTTTGGTCTTCTTTTGAGCAATATGGCTCAGGCGACATGGCCACTGTCAATTATTCAAGGCATGAATGACCAAGTGTGCCCTCCAGGTGGCTCAAGGTTGTTATCGGAGGTGGTTTTGCGTTCAACCTTGATTGAGCTACCCAACACTGGGCATCTTGTTGATTCGACTGAGATGATGGCCGCAATTTCTCAAGCGGTCTCCCGCCATCAGTTGCTGGCCTGACGCAAGTATTCGCGGAACCTTCCTGGGTATACGCCTACTCAATAAATATTCAAGAAAAAGGGCTGTTTATTTTATGAATAATAATCAAATACCTCGTCCCCCGTTCCGCTCATCCTCCTCTTCAGCTTCTTCGGCCGCATCCACCGCTCGTGGCGAATCAGGCTTTTCGATGGACGAGACGAGACTGTTGCACGAGGCCATAAGCTTGGCCGGTATGCAATGGTTTGATGGTCAGGGTGTGATCATGGCTAAAAAAGAGCAGTTCGAGCTGTCATTTCGCATCGGCGAATCACAAAATGCCAGGTGGGTAGTAATGGCATTCCCTTTGTACAACATGAATGAGCCCAACGCCGCTGAAATATGCCTGCATTTTTTGGCTGAAGCACACGCCATGATTCACGTGCTGGATTTTCAGTACCAGGTGGGCATTAACATGCAAACGGAAAACCTCGAGTTTTTGATGCAGTTGCCAATTCAAGGAGTGACAGGTTCTCAATTGGCCAACTTGATTCAGGTATTTTTTGATGCGCTGGCCAATTCAGTCATGCAGGAATTAACCGAGATTCTCGATGGAATGAATCAGTAATGTCTTGTCTCATGTACCATTTCGCCTATTGAACTTCATTAAAGCAAAGTGAGCATGAGCATAAAATCGGACAAATGGATTCGCCGAATGGCTGAGAACACCGGGATGATCGAACCCTTTGAGCCCGGCCAGGTTCGTTATGCTGGCGACAAAAGAATCGTGTCTTATGGAACATCCAGCTATGGTTACGATATTCGTTGCGCCAACGAATTCAAGATTTTCACCAACATCAACAGCACCATAGTAGATCCTAAAAATTTTGACGAAAAAAGTTTCGTGGATTTCAAAGGCGATGTGTGCATCATTCCACCAAACTCGTTCGCCTTGGCTCGTACGGTTGAATATTTTCGCATTCCGCGCAATGTGCTTACCATTTGCCTCGGGAAAAGCACCTATGCACGCTGCGGCATTATCGTCAACGTAACTCCTTTCGAGCCTGAGTGGGAAGGGTATGTGACACTTGAGTTTTCGAACACCACACCCCTACCTGCAAAAATATACGCAGGTGAGGGTTGCGCACAGGTGCTCTTTTTCGAAAGTGATGAGGTTTGCGAAACGTCTTACCGGGATCGGGGCGGCAAATATCAAGGTCAGGTGGGTGTTACCCTGCCTAAAACCTGACGGCGCAAAGGTTTTTGAATGTTTCCTTCCCAGTCATTGGTGAGTTGAACATTCAACTTGGCCAATACCAAGGCCAGCAAGGCAACGCTACAGGCCATCGCGCTGATTGAAGAGACGCTAACCACGAGCGGTGCCAACGGGATAGAAATTGCCACTGCCATGCCTGTTCCAACCGCCATACCGACCCGACCGCCGAGAATACCGCCCAGCTTGTGACGCAGTATGTTTCTTCCTATGGCCGCGCCAAGATGCTTGTCAAAAGACCCTCCCAGTTTGTTGACGCCTTGAAATGTGCCATAAGCGATGTGCATTAAAGACCGTGTAACTGGGCCGTATTGATGCAGGTTTTGCCAAATGTAATTGCAGTTTGCTTTGCGTTTCGACACCAAATGCGCTGGAACCGAGGATTGTTTCCTGGACATGTACTTGGCCCATCTTTGTATAGCGCTACTCGGCTTACTTGTCGAAGTGTCCGTCCTGTCCAGTATTGTTTCGAGCATTTTTTCTTTGCGCGCAAGAAGTTTTCTGGCGATGAAAAGATAAGCGCTTGAATCGAAGTTTGATTTTTTTAAAGCGTCAGCAATTTCGATTTCAGTTCTTTTTTCTCCAAGCCCGGCTTTGATCAAGCCGAGGGCAGCCATACTTAATATGGTGGAAACACCAAAGAAGCCCAATCCAATCGCCTTGTGCACAGCAAAGCCCGGTGCACTCATAAAGCCCGAAAGGATTCGGCCCACTGCTGAGGCGATCACCAAAGCGATGTCAGGTTTTTCTCCTGATGAAATAATGTTTCTCGTTACTCGTTCTGTTAGCCCTGATATGTCGGAAATCCCCTCAGCGATTTCCTCGAGATGCTTGGCCGCATGAATCAAGGCGCGAATACCAGGATTCCTGAATTGCTCAGGAAAACTTAATCCCCTGTCGAACGAATGTACATGGCCAGTTCGATTCAATACTTTGGCCCGTACCTTGGCGACTCTCTCGTAAGACACGTCGAAGCTGCGCATGTAGTGATTAAGCCGCTTGGTAAAAGCGCGGGCAGGGCGAGCCGGTTCGGTGCGTGCCGAAAAACTGTAACCTGTGGCTGATACGGGACCAATCGGCATTCGATGTATTCGGGCGGTTAAATTTGAAATTTAACAGTTCAACGATGACAATTATGTGACATCACTATATGTAGGGATAAAAGCGTGACAATAAGACTTGGAACAGGGGGCCGCGTAGTGGATAATGCAGCCTTGTTTTGTGTTGAACCCCGATCACAGGAAGATCAATGAAATTTCGTTTTCCCATTGTCATTATTGACGAAGATTTCCGCTCCGAGAACGCATCCGGTCTCGGCATTCGCGCCCTGGCAGACGCTATCGAGAAAGAGGGCGTAGAGGTATTGGGAGTTACGAGTTATCACGATCTTTCCCAGTTTGCACAGCAACAAAGCCGGGCCAGTGCTTTTATTCTGTCGATTGATGATGAAGAATTCGGCTTGGGCAGCAAGAAGGAAATTGAAGACGCCCTGCAAAATTTAAACAATTTTGTTCAGGAAATTCGCTTTAAAAACGCGGATATTCCAATTTACTTGTACGGCGAGACCCGCACTTCGCGCCATATTCCCAATGCCATTCTGAAAGAATTGCATGGCTTTATTCACATGTTCGAGGATACGCCTGAATTCGTGGCACGCCACATTATTCGGGAGGCAAAAAGCTACCTGGATTCACTGGCGCCACCGTTTTTCCGTGCATTGGTTCACTATGCGCAAGATGGCTCGTACTCTTGGCATTGCCCCGGCCATTCAGGTGGCGTGGCTTTTCTGAAAAGCCCGGTGGGGCAAATGTTCCACCAGTTTTTTGGTGAAAACATGCTGCGTGCCGATGTGTGTAACGCGGTGGATGAACTTGGCCAATTGCTGGACCACACCGGTCCGGTTGCCGCTTCCGAGCGCAATGCAGCCCGTATTTTCAACGCAGATCACTGTTTCTTTGTCACTAACGGCACATCGACTTCCAACAAAATGGTGTGGCATGCCAACGTGGCGCCCGGCGACATCGTGGTTGTAGACCGCAATTGCCACAAATCAATTTTGCACTCCATTACCATGACCGGCGCCATTCCGGTGTTCCTGACCCCCACGCGCAACCATCTGGGAATTATTGGTCCAATTCCGCTTGATGAATTCAAGCCGGAAAGCATTGCCAAGAAAATTGCCAGCCATCCGTTTGCCAGCAAGGCCAAAAACAAGAAGCCCCGCATTTTGACCATTACCCAGAGCACCTATGATGGTGTTTTGTACAACGTGGAAATGATCAAGGACGTGCTGGGGTCAGAGATTGATACCTTGCACTTTGACGAAGCATGGTTGCCACACGCCAGTTTCCACCCCATGTACAAAGACATGCATGCGATTGGTCGCGACCGCCCGCGCACCAAGGATTCTCTTGTGTTTGCAACGCAATCTACACACAAAATGCTGGCTGGTTTGTCGCAGGCTTCACAAATTCTGGTTCAGGAAAGTGAAAACCGGAAACTGGATCGCCATATTTTCAATGAAGCTTATTTGATGCACACCTCCACCAGCCCGCAATACGCGATTATTGCAAGCTGCGACGTGGCTGCGGCCATGATGGAGCCACCTGGTGGCACCGCCCTTGTTGAGGAAAGCATCATGGAGGCGCTCGATTTCCGCCGCGCCATGCGCAAGGTTTCTGAGGAGTTCGGGGACGACTGGTGGTTTAAAGTGTGGGGCCCTGATGTATTGAGCGAAGAGGGTATGAGCCCCCGCGAAGACTGGCTTATCCATTCCACCGACACTTGGCATGGTTTTGGCAAAATGGCCAACGGCTTTAACATGCTCGACCCGATCAAGGCAACCATTGTTAATCCGGGTCTGGATGTGAATGGCCAGTTTTCCGATGAAGGCATTCCTGCCTCAATTGTGACCAAATACCTGGCTGAGCACGGTGTAATTGTTGAAAAAACAGGGCTGTATTCATTCTTTATCATGTTCACCATCGGCATTACCAAGGGCCGTTGGAACACCCTGGTTACTGCCCTGCAGCAGTTCAAAGACGATTACGACAAGAACCAGCCGCTGTGGCGTGTTATTCCCGAGTTCTGCCAGGCATACCCGCGCTACGAGCGAGTTGGCTTGCGCGACCTGTGCAACACCATTCACGACATGTATCGCAAGAAAGACGTGGCGCGTTTAACCACTGAAATGTATCTCAGTGACATGCAGCCTGCCATGGTGCCCGCCGATGCCTACGCCAAAGTGGCACACCGTGAAATTGAACGTGTGGCAATTGACGAATTGGAAGGGCGCATTACCTCTGCCTTATTGACACCTTACCCACCGGGCATTCCGCTGTTGATTCCCGGCGAAATTTTCAATGCCACGATTGTTGATTATTTGCGTTTTGCGCGCGATTTCAACAAGCAGTTCCCCGGCTTTGAAACGGATATTCACGGTTTGGTCGAAATTGAAGATGAGCAGGGCAACGTTAGCTACTTTGTGGATTGCGTGAAAGCTTAGGTGTAAACAAGGTCTGAGCAATGCTTTCTAATTCCAATCGGCCGAGCGCTTTTGCAGCGCCCGGCAGGCAGCTCCAGTTTGGCGCTGCCGCCTACTTGCCTCAAAGCAATTTGGCACGCACCACTAGCAATTTGTGGATGGCTTTGGGGGATGAAGGTGTGGTGCCTGACTTTAATCCTGGTAGTTTAGGCCGTTCGCCAAAGGCACACCCCACATTAATAGGTCAAATTTCCCGGCTGAAGTTGTTGCCGGGGTGGCAATCAAGCTTGGGGAAAAACAACTCGAAGCCGCACTTTACCCAGGTGTTGGGCGAGGCCAGGATGCTTGCCCAAGAAATGTATTCCATGTGGGGTGATACCGACGCTTTGTCACTTCTGCAACTGGTTGGGTCAAGCCGGGTGATCAAGGCTTACGACCGTGGAGATGACTTCGCGTTGTCTGCCTGTGCGGTGGCTTATACCCTTATCCGGGCTGACCAAGCGGTGCGTGCCCAGCTGGGTGAACTGGTTGATGATGAAATGCAATTGGTCGATACGCTTTCCAAAATACAGTTCCTGAATTACGACGATCTGGTTCCCAGCATTGCGAACACCAAAGGGGTACCTAGCATTACTCCAACCACAATGGTTTACAACAGTGAAGGCTTGCCAGTGTTGTTGAAAGTTCGGCTGAATCACCCCGATCTGAAGCCGGCCGGCCTTCTCACTGAGGTTTTGAGAATGTACGAAAACGTCAGTGCCCTTGCGTCACTCGGTGTAGAAGACATCGCCAACTTGCTCAATGAACCGCTTTCCGGGATTCACGTTATCACTTTCTTCACGTTGGTCGATGGACCTTTTCACCACGTGTGCAATTCAATAGAACCAATACCTGAGCCTGTGTTCTCGTCGTTTGAATGGAGCGACTGCAAGCACGCATTCGAACAATGTTGCCGATATTTTGGCGAAGATTTCATGCTCCAAACTACGTTTGGCAAACACCCCAGCACAACGCACGACACATTATTCAAAGACCGGCTTATGAAGATTTTGCCAGTCATGCAGCGCTTTCTGAACGGTGATGAAGCTTCTTGGTCCTGAACCGGCTTTAAATTAACGCGGCAAGTGCCTGGTTAAGGTCTGCAATCAAATCTTCTGGTTCCTCAAGGCCAATTGCCAAGCGAAGTATTGGCCCACACTGGCCTTGGTGGTCTGCAAGGTGGCGCCTTCTGCTGTCGGGAATGTTGACCACCAGCCCCAAACTTTCCGGGCCACCCCAGGAATAGGCAATTTTGAATAACTTCAGCCTGTCGACAATTGCACAGGCTTGTTCATCTGTGTATTGCGCGTTCAACACCACTGAAAAAATACTGGCAAAGCCGTTGAAATCGCGTTTGTAGAATGAATGGCCCGGGCACTCCGGAAATTCAGGGTGAAGCACTCGCGCAATCGCGGGGTGCTGCTTCAAAGCTGTTGCCACCTTCAAACCATTTTCCGCCTGCTGTTTGTAACGCAAGGGCAAGGTAAGCAGGCCACGCAACACCAGGTCGCAATCGGCCGGTGATACTCCCAATCCTAATAGTCGGTTTTTGCGCTCAACATCAGCAAAAGCTTTGGTATTGTTGCTTAGTACAGCACCCATCAACACATCGGCATGTCCACACTGGTATTTGGTCAAGGCCTGCACGCTGAAGTCAAAACCATGCTCGAAAGGCTTGTAGGCAATGCCTGCAGCCCAGGTATTATCAATGCCGGTGCGTGCGCCGTGGGCCTTGGCCATTGCCAGTATGGTTTGCAGGTCGGGTATTTCAAACGTGAGCGAACCTGGTGCCTCTGACCACACAAGCCGAGTGTTGGCACGCAAGCCTGCGGCTACAGTGGTGGCATCGCATGGGTCATATTCAGAAAATTCCACGCCATAGTCCGCCTGCAGGCTGCGCGCCAACGCCTGCACCGGGCCATAAACATTTTCCGGAATTAGCCAGTGGTCACCGCTTTTAAGGCAAGCCTGGGCCACCAAAGCGATTGCAGTCAGCCCGGAAGGGCATACCAGTGCATGTGTGGCGCCCTCTATTTCAGCCAGTTGTTTTGCCAGCGTGTACTGCGTGGGGTTGCCGTGCAGGCCATAGCTGTAGTCAAGCCCAAGCGGGTTCACCGCCGCGCGTTGCGCCGCAGTGTTTTCAAAAAAAGTGCTAGAACCCCGGTACACGGGAACAGGCAGGGCTGCAAAGCCCTCGCTGCTGACCGGTTTTGAGTGAATGATTTCAGTGTTTGGGCCGTGTGTGGCTGGCTTGTTTTTAAAAGTACTCATGTATGCGCCTTGTATGCTTATTGTGCGTTTTTCAAAGCGTTTTAATCAAGACTTGAGACTTTCGGTTCCAGTCATACAGGCGTTTTCGTTCAATTGGCAACTTGTCCACATCGCCCACGGCAAAACCACGCTTCAAGAAAAAGTGCGAGGTTTGCGTGGTGAGCACGAACAATTGTTTCAGGCCTTGTTTGCGCGCGTCGTGTTCAATTTTTTTCAGCAAGCGTTCACCGTCGCCTGTGCCTTGCCAGGAAGGGTGCACTACAAGGCAGGCCAATTCGGCAACACCCTCGGCATGGTAAGGGTACATGGCCGCGCAGCCCCACAAAATTCCGTCGTGTTCAAGCACGGTAAAGTGGTCGATGTCGCGCTCAATGCGATCTCGACCACGGCGTACCAAAATACCTGCCATTTCAAGCGGTTCAATCAGGGTTTTAATACCACCTGAATCGTCTAGCGTTGCTTGGCGCAAACTTTCAAGGTTCTCTTCGGAAACCATGGTGCCCACACCATCGTGCGAGAACAGTTCCAGCATCACACCGCCGTCCAGATTCAGCGGCACAATGTGGGCTCGGCCTACACCACCTTGCACCGCCAGAATGCAGCACTCCAGGTAATCTTTGGTTAGCTCGGGCAATTCTTCTTGAAGCATGATCTCCCGTGCACGGTCCAGTTCAAGCTCTTCGAGCAGCTTGCCACTTTTGTCGAAAATCCCTTCGATCTGGCTTACAAAAATAAGCTTGTCGGCCTTGATTGCGCGCGCGGTGCTGGTGGCCACGTCTTCCATGCTCAAATTAAAAGCTTCACCCGTTGGCGAAAAACCAATCGTTGATAACAGCACAATTGCGCTGCTGTTCAAGCTCATCTGAATGGCGGTTACGTCAATTTTTCTAACCAGGCCGGTGTGCTGCAAATCAACGCCGTCCAGAATACCCATGGGGCGGGCAGTAATGAAGTTGCCTGAAATAACTCGCATGGAGGAATGCGCCATGGGTGTATTGGGCAAGCCTTGCGAAAATGCTGCTTCAATGTCAAGCCGCAATTCGCCTGCCGCTTCTTTTGCACATTCCAGCGCGCCTTTGTCGGTAATTCGCCAGCCTTTGTGAAATGCTGGCTGAATATTGCGCAAGGCCAGTTGTTCCTCAACCTGCGGGCGGGAACCACACACAAGCACGATTCGCATGCCCATGGCATGCAACAGCGATAAGTCTTGCGCCAGTGAATTCAGGTAGCCTTGATAGGCCAGCTCGCCATCCACGGCCACCACAAAGGTTTTGCCTCGAAAGGCATGAATGTAAGGTGCAACAGTTCGCAGCCACTGAACAAAGGTTTGGCTGTTCATGGAAAGGTCGTCGTTGCTGGGGGCGTTACTCATTGGCTTGGGGGCTGTCCTGAAAAAAGGGAATACACTGTGTGCAGCCGCAGCCGCTCGTTCGATTGATTATAATTTCCGCTCGCGCGTAGTCCAGCTTTCGCATTGTTTTTCCCCGATTTGATCGGAATTTGAACCCAATATTGGTCATTTGTGTTGTCAAAAGAACAAACCCTTCAGTCCCTGCCTGAAATTCGATATCCCGAAGAACTACCGGTCTCGCAGCGCCGCGCAGAAATCAAACAGCTGATTGCTGAAAACCAGGTGGTCATTGTGTGCGGTGAAACCGGCTCGGGAAAAACCACCCAGTTGCCGAAAATGTGCCTGGAATTGGGGCGTGGCTTGAATGGCCGAAGCATTGTTCACACCCAGCCCCGCCGCTTGGCAGCCACGGCCACAGCCAAACGAATTGCGCAAGAACTGAATTCCGAACTTGGGCAATGGGTGGGTTTTAAAATTCGCTTTCAAGACCAATCCAATGCCAACACAGCCGTAAAGCTGGTGACTGACGGTATTTTGTTGGCCGAAAGCCAAACAGATCCGCTGTTCAAAAAGTACGACACCATCATTATCGATGAGGCACACGAACGTAGCCTGAATATCGACTTCTTGCTGGGCTATTTGAAAGACGTGCTCACCAAGCGGCCCGATCTGAAGCTAATTGTCACTTCCGCCACCATTGATGCCGAGCGGTTTTCTAAACATTTCGAGAATGCGCACGGCAAACCTGCACCGGTTATTGAAGTTTCTGGGCGTTTGTACCCTGTGGAGGTGCGTTACAAAGACCCCAACGATTACGATACCAACCGCCGAAAAAACGCACCCGTAAACCCGGCAGATGAAGTAGACGAGGACGCTTTTCAGGCCGCTACACTCGACGCTGTCGAAGAGCTTTGCCGTGAAGGGCAAGGCGACATACTCATGTTCTTGCCCGGTGAGCGGGAAATTCGTGACATGGCGAATTTTCTGGGTAAAAACACGCGGCAAACACTGGAAATTTTGCCTTTGTTCGCAAGGCTTACTGCACAAGAACAGGAGCGCATTTTCAAGCCCAGTGGCCGAAGGCGAATTGTTTTGTCTACCAACGTGGCGGAAACCTCGCTAACCGTGCCCGGTATTCGGTATGTGATTGATTCCGGCGTGGCTCGAGTGAAACGCTACAGCTACCGCAACAAGGTTGAAATGTTGCAGGTGGAGCGAATTTCCAAAGCATCGGCCAACCAGCGGGCAGGGCGCTGCGGCCGCGTGGCCAATGGTGTATGCATTCGCTTGTATGCTGAAGCTGATTTTGCGGGCCGGGCTGATTACACCGACCCCGAAATTCTTCGTTCCTCCCTGGCTTCTGTCATCTTGCGAATGAAAAGCCTGCACTTGATCGAGGTGGAGGACTTTCCGTTTTTGCAACGCCCCATGGGCCGCGCAATTGCCGATGGTTATCAGTTGCTCAGTGAACTGAACGCGCTGGACGAAGCCGGGCAATTGACCAAAACGGGTCGCGCGCTGGCCCGGTTACCGCTCGACCCCCGCATTGCCAGAATGCTGTTTGAGGCCAGCCAACGAGAGTGTTTAAGTGAATTGCTGGTATTGGCTTCTGCCTTGTCAATTCAAGACCCGCGCGATCGCCCGATAGATGCCCAAGAGGCCGCTGACAATGCCCAGCAGCAGTTTGACGATACCGATTCTGACTTTATGTCGTTTCTCAAGTTATGGAAGTACTACATCGGTTTAAAAGAACAAAGCTTGACGAATCGTGAAATGAAAAACACGCTTCAACGCAAGTATTTGTCTGCCAACCGCTTGCGCGAATGGGGCGAAGTGCACCAGCAGCTTACTTCCATGGTGAAAGAGCAAAAGTGGGTACTGAACACCAAGGCGGCAGAATACGATCAAATTCACATGGCTCTGATGGCTGGTTTATTGGGCAATATCGGCCTGAAACATGAAACCGACCCGGTTTACCTGGGCGCACGCAGCATCAAGTTTTCCATTCATCCAGGTTCTAACCTGTTCAAGAAAGGAAGCAAGTGGGTTATGGCTGCCGAGCTGGTTGAAACCACCAGGCTTTATGCGCGCAGTGTGGCCAGAATTCAGCCTGACTGGATTGAAAAGGTAGGTGCCCACCTGGTAAAGCGCAACCACCATAACCCCCATTGGGAAAAGGGTTCCGGCCAGGCTGTGGCCATGGAAACCGGCACTATTTATGGTTTGCCAATTTATTCGCAGCGCCGCGTTAGCCTGGCCAAGTTCAACCAGGCCGATGCGCGCAGGCTAATGATTCACGAGGGCTTGGTGCCCGGGCAGGTGAAAACCAATATGCCTTTCTATGTGCACAACCGCAAGCTGGTTGAAGACCTTGAAAAGCTTGAGCACAAGGCCCGCCGACAGGATATTTTGGTGGACGAAGCCCTGATTGCCCAGTTTTACGATGACAAGCTGCCCGCGGGCGTTTACAACCAGCAAACCCTTGAAAATTGGGCCAAACAAGCCAGCAAAGAAGACCTTGCTGCCCTGTACCTGAACAAGGAAGATTTGCTGAGCAAGAAAGCCGGGGACATTACCACCGAGTTTTACCCCAAGAAGCTGGAAATGGGTGGCCTGGCCTTTGATTTGACTTACCACTTTGAACCCGGAAGCCCGCGTGATGGCGTTACCCTGACCATTCCCCTGATGCTGTTGAACCAGGTGAATGCAGGCCGTACCGAATGGCTGGTGCCGGGCATGCTCAAAGAAAAAGCCTTGCTGCTGGTGAAAAGCCTGCCGCAAAAGGTGCGCCGCCATTGTGTGCCAGTGCCGCAATTTGCAGAGAAGTTTGCGCAAGCCCACTTTGATTCAAAGCTGTACGACAAACCCCTGCTGGAACGCCTGCGCGATTTCGTGGCCAGTGAAACCCCGGCCCGCCCATTGCTCAGCGATTTCCGAATTGAAAGCCTGCCTCCCCACCATTTCATGAACTTCAAATTGGTGGATGAACATGGCCGGCAGCTGGACATGCAGCGCAGTTTGTCTTCACTGAAAGCCGAATGGGGCCGCAAAGCACAAGAAAGTTTCAAGAGTTCTGATGTGGTGGAGCAGGTGCGTGCCCAGGTGGGCGGTGCTCCGATGTCCTCTACACCTTCTGTTACCGGGAAAGCCCCGGCCGCGCCCGCAAACACCCCTACTACAAGTAGCCCCAGTGCGTTTGGTGACAAACCAATCACCGATTGGAGCTTTGGCAGCTTGCCCGACATGTTGGAGATAAAGCGAGGTGGTCAAACTTTCTTTGGATACCCAGCCCTCAAAGACATGGGTGATCATTGTATTGTTGAGGTGTTTGATGAAGAAGACATTGCCCGCAAAGTGCACCTGGACGGCGTGCTGCGCCTGTTCAACATTGCCCTGAAAGAGCCCTTGAAGTACTTGACCAAGAACCTGCTCGATTTTCAGAAAGTGGCCATGCTCTACATGCCTTTGGGTTCATCCGAAGAGCTGCAGCAACAGTGGATCAAGCTAACTTTGATGCGCAGTGCACTTGCCGCAGGTTTACCCACCACGCAAGAAGAGTTCAGCAGCAAGGCGCAAGAAGCGCGCAGCCGAATGAACTTGATTGCCCAAGAAATCGGGAAAATTCTTTTAATTATTCTGAATGAATACAATGTCTTGAATAAAAAACTTCAAGCGCTGTCTAAATCATTCCCTGAATGTGTTGCCGATATTCAAAACCAGTTGAACTGGCTACTACCCAAGGGGTTCCTGCTGAAAAAACCCTGGGAGCAGTTGGCCCATTACCCGCGGTACCTCAAAGCAGCCCAAATACGCCTGGAGCGGGTGCGAAATTCAATTGATCGTGACAAACAACTGATGAAAGATGTCATGGATCTTCAATTACACTGGGTTCGTGCCAGTTCGCAGTTAAAGGGGCAAGAAGATGAAAGCCTTGCCCAATTTGCCTGGCAGCTTCAGGAACTTCGAGTCTCGCTCTTTGCCCAAGAACTTCGTACGCCAATGCCGGTATCTGTCAAGCGTTTGCAAAAAGCCTGGGAAACCATGGCCAGGCGGCAACAATAAAGGGAAGGTTTATGAACAACGCAATGTCAATTTTGTTTCACGCGCTGGTTGATTCATTTCGCCCCAAAATGCTGATGTTGACTTTGGTGTCGGTGGCTTTGGCATCTGTATTCTGGCTGGTGGTTATCTGGTTGTCGATTGATCCTTTGGTCAGTGCAGCAACTTGGGCTTTGGGCTATTTGGGTTTGGATTTTTCTACTGCGGCCTTAGCCACCGATTCCGCCTTCATGGGCTGGTTGAAATTTATTTTGGTGCCTTTGGCGGTGTTTGGTTTGCTGTGGCCAATTGTTGCCACTTCCGCAGTGTTGCTGGCCGGCCTTTACGTGACCCCACCCGTAGTGAACTACCTTACCGAGCGTGAATTTCGTGGCATTCAAAAGAAAGGCGATTCAGGCATGGTAACCAGCCTGTGGGTTACGTTGAAAGCAGTGCTTGTTTTTTTGATCGCATGGCTTGTCAGCTTGCCTTTGTGGCTGATTCCCGGAATGGCTTTTGTATTGCCAATTTTGTTGACAGCTTATTTGCTGATGACCGTAATGCGGTTCGACTCTCTGGCCGGGCATGCCACCAAACTGGAAATGAAAGAAATTAAAAAGCGCGACAGCACCTCGGCGTGGTTGATTGGCTTGGTGTGTGCATTTTTAAGTTTCATTCCGCCAATTTTGTTGATCATGCCAGTGATGTCGGCACTGGCTTTCACTCGCCATTACATGGGTGTGTTGCAGCAGGTGAGGGGCGACAAAATAATCGACTTACCAGTGATTGAATCCAACTAAACACGGAAAAGAGAAAAAATGGCAGTACCTAAAATTGGCCTGGTTGTCGTGGGCGACGAAATTTTGTCCGGTTTACGGCAAGACAAACACATTCCCGCGGTCATTGAACGTTTGTCAGCCCGAGGGCTCCAGCTGTCTTGGGTTCAAATGGTGGGTGATGACAGGGCATTTCTAACCGATACCCTGAAGCGATCGTTTGCGAGTGACCACATTGTATTCAGTTGTGGCGGCATTGGCGGTACACCCGACGACCACACCCGGCAAGCGGCTGCTCAGGCTTTGGGCTTGCCTATTGTGCGCCACCCGGGTGCAGTTGATTTGATTCGTCAGCGTTGCGAGGAAAGTGGGCAGCCCCTCGATGAATTTCGGCTGCGCATGGCTGATTTTCCCGAAGGTGCAAGCTTGATACCCAACCCTTACAACCGCATAGCCGGTTTTACCGTTGGGCGGCATCACTTCGTGCCCGGTTTTCCTGTCATGGCCTGGCCAATGATTGAATGGGTGTTGGATACGCTGTACCCCCAGTTTCATCACTTGGAACTTGAGTATAAAAAGGCCTTGTTGCTGTTCAACACCCCAGAGGCTCGGATAACACCGGTGATGGAGCAGCTTGAGGCTGCATACCCGGATTGCAGGTTATACAGCTTGCCGAGCGTGGGAGACAACAAACTGGCCCGTCACATAGAGCTTGGTGTCAAAGCGCGTGGCGCAGCGGACAAAAAAGAACTGGTGTCACAAGCCTTTGTGGACTTGCTAAAAATTCTTGAAACCATGCAATGCAAGTTTGAGTTGCTGGATTAGCTTTTCAGATAAAAAAAAGCCTGCCACACGAAGTGGGCAGGCTTTGAGAATTCGTTCCAGGAGGAACGAGGAGACATCGATACAGGCAAAAACAGGGTGTTACGCTGCTTTGCGGGCCTTGGTGGCTGTGTTGGTGGCCTTGATAGTCGCCTTGGTTGCGGCTTCTACATTGGCTTCTGCCATTTCAACAGCTTGTTTTGTGGCCTTGCTTACGCTGTCGTAAGCGGTGTTTGCTGCGGTAAGCGCTGATTTCATCAGTGCAACAGCACCTTCAGAACCGGCTGGTGCATTCTTACTGGCTGATTCAAACAACTCAACGAATTTTTTGTTGCTCTCGGCCACGTGTTCTTCAACCAACTTGGCTGCTTCAGACGCAATTCCAGAGGACAGGGTGTACAGATCCTTGCCGTAAGAAACAGCTTTTTCAGACAATGGTTGAGTAACTGATGAAGATACCGCCACGAATTCTTGAATATCTTTGGCAGAAGACAGGGCCTTCACTGCCTCAACACTTTCTTCCATGTAAGCTTTAACAGCGTTAAGATTCAGTTCAACAACTTTTTCAACGTTGCTGAATGATTGCTGGCTAAGACCCAGGATCTTTTCAAGGTTGGCTTTTTGAACGTCAAGAAATTGTTCGGGGGTCATCATCATAATTTGCTCCGTCAGGTTTCGTACCACTGGGGTTATTTTTTAGACACCGTTTGATGCGGTGCACAAAATGAATTCTACCAAAAAAAATCTTCGTGTCAACAAAAATGTTGCAACGCAATAATTTGGGTTCGTTCTGTCACATTAATCATGATTGAAGCGTTTTATACCGACGAATTTGTCCTTCCATTGCCTCCAGGGCATCGATTTCCCATGGAAAAATACCGCATTCTTCGGGATAAATTACTTTTAAGTGATTGTTCTGTAAGGTTATCGGTTCCCAATGCGGCTACCCCAGGTCAATTGGCTTTGGCACATTGCCCTTACTACATTGAACGGATAGAAACAGGAAATATTTCCAAGGATGAACAACGCGATATTGGTTTTCCTTGGTCTGATCGAATGGTGGAGCGCTCACGTCGATCCGTGGGGGCTACAGTTTCGGCGGTTCGAAGTGCGTTGCAGCAAGGCGCCTCGGTTAATTTGGCTGGAGGTACTCACCATGCCAAGCGTGACAAGGGTGGTGGGTTTTGTGTGTTCAACGATTTGGCAGTGGCGGCTCTTGTGTATCAGACAGACCAAATCGCCAATGGCCGTGAAGGCAATGTGTTGGTAATTGATCTGGATGTACACCAAGGTGACGGCACTGCTGAAATTTTGGCCAACGACTGCAGTGTATTTACCTTCTCGATGCACGGTGCGAAAAATTATCCGTTCCAGAAAGAAAAAAGTGACCTGGATATTGAGTTGGTTGATGGAACTAGAGATGATGAATATCTCACAAAACTGGAAAGTGCTCTGAGTTTGATTGGCCAGCGCTTTACTCCCAATATGGTGTTGTATGTTGCCGGGCTTGATGTTCATCAAGCCGATCGTTTGGGAAAGCTGGCGCTCAGCGACCAAGGAATTTTGCTCCGCGATCATCTTGTATTGCAATGGGCTCGCAAACGCAATTTACCTGTGGCGGCTGTGATGGCTGGTGGGTATTTTCCCGATCTGGAACACTTGACTGATCTTCAACTTGGGGTGGTCAAGCGTTTGGTTGATTACGGAGAACACTATCAAAGAGCGACAAAAACCACAAAGAACAGGTAGATTTAAGGAATCGCTTGAATTAGATGGCTTAAAACTCTGTTATTCCTTGATCTAGACTCTATGCGATCAATCTGATTCTGCGTAGAATTCAATAAAACATTTGTTTAAACAATAAAGAAGACAAACCATAATGACTCACAAAGCATTACTCTGCGCAACATTTCTTGCTTTTTCCATGGTGTTGAGCCCGGCTGTTACGGCTTCATCTGGTAAGGCGGAGCGTGCAAACCTGAAAGAGGCCCACGATCCACTTTCTTTAAATAGCGCAATTGCTTTGGTTGCCGATGCGGATACCCACGAGGTGCTGTATGCAAAGAATCCCTCCGCAGTCGTTCCAATTGCGTCAATTACCAAAGTCATGACCGTGGTGGTTACTCTTGAAGCCCGGTTAAATCTTGATGAATTGATCACAATCACCAACGATGACATTGATTATTACAAGAATACCCGTTCGCGTTTGAAGCCTGGTAGTGAATTTACCCGCCGCGAACTTATTCACCTGGCCCTTATGGCCTCTGAGAACAGGGCCGCCTCGGCGTTGGGACGTACTTACCCAGGCGGTCTAGCAGCCTGCGTTGCTGAAATGAATCGCAGGGCTGCTACCTTGCGCATGTACAACACCAATTTTGCCGAAACCACAGGCCTTTCCGTGGAGAACAAATCAAGTGCCAATGACCTGGCGCGCATGATGTTGCACGCTCAGCGCTTCCCTTTAATTCGTCAGTTTTCAACAGATCCCCAGTTTTCGGTACAGTCCGGTAAGGGGCAGTTGAATTTTAGAAACACCAACCGCCTGATTAAAAACAAGCAGTGGGATATTGAAATTCAAAAAACCGGGTTTATCAATGAGGCAGGGCGTTGTCTGGTCATGAAGGCACGTGTAGGTGACCGTAATTTGATTATTGTTTTGCTGGATGCGCTTGGTTCGCAAGCGCGATTCGCAGATGCCGAACGAATTCGTGAATACGTTATGGCAGCTGCTCCGGGTCCGCAAACCTATGCAGCCAAATAATTGGCTGGACTAAAAGAAACTTAAAGTCTGAATCGACCGCTCGGCGGGGTTATCCGACCCTGCCAGCCAAGAGAAGCGCTAATTCTTTGAGCGGTGTGTATTAGTTCTTGAAGCCAGTCTTCCTGAATTCGATCTGCAGGCGCTGAAATTGACAAACCTGCAATCAGTTTCGACGAGTCATCGTAAATACCGGCAGCCATGCAACGCACGCCCATTTCAAGTTCCTCATTGTCTCGCGCGAACCCTTCAGTTCGCACCAGCAATAGTTCCTTTTCCAGTTTTTCCAATGTGGTCAGGCTATTTAGGGTAGTGCCACGCAACGTGGTGCGTTCCGCATAAAGTCTAAGGTTTTCGGGTGTTTCATTGGCCAAAAAAAGCTTACCGGTTGAGGTTAGGTGCAAGGGGGCGCGACCACCAATTGCTCGCACCACCTGCATACCAGACCGTTCGCTGTAGGCGCGGTCTACGTACACAATCTCATCGCCTTGGCGTACCGACAAGTTCACAGTTTGGCCCGTTAACCGGTGCAGCTTACGCATCAGTTCAAGTGCCGCATCGCGCACGTTCAATCGGGCTTTCACCAGGTTGCCAAGCTCAAGCAAGCGCATTCCCAAACGGTATAAACCTGGGTCAGTACGATCAACCAAGCGGCAAGCCACCAGGTCATTCAAAATGCGGTGCGCCGTGGATGGGTGCAACTTGGTATCGCGAGCCAGGTCTTTCAAGGCAACTGGGTCTTGGTGTTCAGCCAAGGCGTCCAGCAATTGCATCATTCGCTCAATCACCTGAATACTGGTGCGTCCAATCGACTCTTCACTCATAAGGGTTGTGTCCTTTTCATCCAGTGGAAAGTGTAAACCATATCGTGAAATACGTCACTCGTTATGGTTATCACTACTGGCCTGGAAACAGCCTGCTGCATACACTTGGGAGGTTTTATGAATACTTTGGGGAAATGCCTTGCGCGTCGGTTTGTTTGTTACCTGCCTTGTTGATTCAATGCGGCCATCTATTGGTTTTTCAACCATCCAATTGCTGGAATCTGCCGGTTGTGAAGTGGTGGTTCCTCAGGCCCAAACCTGTTGTGGCCAACCTGCTTGGAATTCAGGTGATTTAAAAAGTACGCACAAGCTTGCTCAAAAATGGATGGCTGAATTCGAGCAGTTTGATTATGTGGTGGCGCCATCAGGTTCTTGCGCAGGCATGGCCAAGGTTCATTACACGGAAGTTTTCAAGAACGACCCTGACCTGAAAATGCGCGCAGCTCGATTGGCAGCACGCACCTATGAACTTACGGATTTTTTGGTGAACGTGCTGGGTGTAGACAAGGTTAAACTTGGGGTTAGTGAGCTTAAGCAGGTCACCTATCACGATTCTTGCAGCGGACTTCGAGAGTTGGGTGTGCAGAAGCAACCTCGCACTCTAATAGGCAAAATGGGTGGAGTTGAAATTCTTGAAATGAAAGACAGCCGGCAATGCTGCGGTTTTGGAGGCACCTTCGCCTTGAAGTACGGCGAGGTTTCCAGTGCAATTTGTACTGACAAATGCGAGCAGGTGCAGGCCACTGGTGCACAGGCCGTTGTGCTGGGCGACCTGGGTTGCATGCTGAATATTGAGGGCCGTTTGCGCCGCATGGGCGACACCACACAGGTGTTGCATGTGGCCGAATTACTCACTGGCCGCAAGCCAGGTCAAATTTAAAGTAGGGCAGTAACACCATGCAAGTACAAAGCATGTTTTTTGAGCGCAAGGCCAGTGAGAAACTGAACGACCCGCGCTTGCAGGAAAACCTGAAACGCCTGTCATCTAAATTCGTGAATGCCAGGGCCACCAGTATTCTTGAACTTGAGGATTTCGAGGGCACTCGATCTGCTGCTGTTGAAATTCGCAACCGGAGCATTAAAAACCTGGATGTGTGGTTGGAGTTGTTTGAGCAAAAGGCGGCAGAAACCGGTGCAAAAGTTTTGTTTGCACGCACGCCGCAGGAGGCTGCGCAGCTGGTAGTGAAAATTGCCAAGAAGCACGAAGTGAAATCGGTGATCAAATCGAAGTCGATGGTGACCGAAGAAATGGCGCTGAACAAAGCGCTTGAGGCAGCCGATGTAAAAGTACGTGAAACAGACCTGGGCGAGTATATTCTTCAGATCAATGACAACGAGCGACCCAGCCACATTATTGCGCCAGTGGTGCACAAAGACAAAGAACAGGTGGCCGATCTGTTTGAAAAGCACCACCATTTGCCCCGCAAAACTGATATTGCCGAAATGACCCGCGAGGCACGTGAAATTTTGCGCCCCCAGTTTTTGGCTGCCGACATGGGCGTTACTGGCGGCAACTTCATTATTGCTGAAACCGGTTCAGTGGCCTTGGTCACCAACGAGGGGAATGAGGGCATGTGCACCATTAACCCCCGCGTGCATGTAGCCATTACAGGCGTTGAAAAGGTAGTGCCTACACTCGAAGACTTTGCTACGCTGATTCGCTTGCTGCCACGCTCTGCCACTGGGCAAAGTATTTCCAATTATGTGTCTTTGTTAACTGGCCCGAAGCGGGACGGGGACCTGGATGGCCCCGAGCACATGTATTTTGTCATTCTTGATGGAGGCCGCACCGGTCTGCTGGGTGGTGAGTTCGAAGAAATGCTTCGCTGCATCAAGTGTGGTGCCTGCATGAACCACTGCCCGGTTTATCAAAAAATTGGTGGCCATGCTTACGGTTGGGTTTACCCTGGCCCTATGGGGTCGGTGCTTACGCCCAGTTACACCGGTATAGAAAAAGCGCTAGATTTGCCGCAAGCCGCTACTTTGTGTGGCGAATGCCATGTGGTGTGCCCCGTGAAAATTCCATTGCCCGATTTGCTCCGTAAACTGCGAGAGCAACAATTCTCACGTGGTTTGCGACCATGGCAAGAAAAGGCGGCATTTAAAGTGTGGGCTTTTGTGGCGCAGCGGCCCGCTTTGTACCGGGTGTTGTCGCGTATCGGCATCAAGGCCATGGCCTGGTGGGGCAAACGCAAGGGTGGCATTCACAGTTTGCCCGGTGCCAGTGGCTGGACAGGTCAACGAGATTTCCCTGTACCTACGGGTGAAACATTTTCGAATTTGTATCAGCGGCGTAAAAAAGGTTAAGCGACTGAAAAATTGAAACCGGCCTGAATCTAGCCGGAGGTCGGCATGATCTCAGCTTGAGAAAGGCCGGTTTGTCTTATTTCTTCATCATGTGTGGTTTGCAATTTACGCGAATGGTGGCCGCACATTCGGTCACCAGTTCTGGGCCTTTATAAATAAGGCCTGTATAAATTTGAACCAGCTTTGCACCAGCGCGAATTTTTTCCACGGCATGTTCGCCACTGGAAATACCACCCACGCCGATGATTGGAATGTCGTCGCCAAGCTCTGAATACAGGCGTTTGATCACATGGGTTGATTTTTCAAGTACCGGTGAACCGCTTAAACCTCCTTGTTCTTCGCCGTGCTCAAGGTGTGCCACGCTGGTTTTGTCGATTGTGGTGTTGGTTGCAATAACGCCGTCAAAACCAAAATGGGTAAGTCGCTTGGCAATTGCATCAATTTGATCATCATCCAGATCAGGCGCAATTTTCAAGGCCATTGGCTTGTATAGACCGTGCTCATCGGCCAGCGCCTTTTGTTTTTCTTTTAGCGAGCTCAGCAAAATGTCCAGGCTATCGCCACCCTGAAGATCGCGCAGGTTTTTGGTGTTTGGCGAAGAAATGTTTACCGTAATGTAGGTTGCGTAGGGGTACACCGCCTCGAGTGCAGCCAGGTAATCATCGGCCGCATTTTCAACTGGTGTTACCGCATTTTTTCCAATGTTTATGCCCAATACGCCCGGGTAATTACTCGTTTTTACGTTCTTTATAAGTGTGTCCACTCCTTCATTGTTAAAGCCCATGCGGTTAATTAGCGCATTGGCTTTGGGCAAGCGAAACAAGCGTGGTTGAGGGTTGCCTGGCTGTGGCTTGGGTGTGACCGTGCCAACTTCGAGAAAGCCAAAGCCCATTAGCCCAAGCTCGCTAATGTAGGCTGCATCTTTGTCCAGGCCGGCAGCCAAACCCACCCGGTTTGGGAAGTCGATGCCCATGACGCTCACCGGATCGGCTACCGCCTGGGGCGAAAAAAATTTCAACAAACCGAGCTTGCGAAGCATCTGAAGATTGCTGAACGTAACGTGGTGAGCTTTCTCGGGATCGAGGTAAAACAAGGCGGGGCGAACTAGCGAATAGGGCAGAAGCATGGCGGTTCTTGAACAATGGTAATTTGTGTGGGCAAGCCAGCATTGTAGCGGGGAAATAGGGTGCTTATTCTGACCTGGGTTCAGCCAAAGGCTGCCACGAATTGTCTTGAAGAATTTCAGCTGAAGAAAAGCGAGCCTTGTATGCCATTTTCTCGCTTTCTTTTATCCAGTAGCCTAAGTAAAGGTAGGGAAGTTCCAGGTCCCGGCATTGTTCGATTTGCCACAGCACGCCGTAGACGCCCAAGCCACTTTGCTCCTCGGGATCGAAAAAGGTGTACACCGACGATAGGCCATCGGTGAGAATATCAATGATGGATACCATCACCAACTTGCCTTCCGGGTTCCGGAACTCAACCAAACGTGAATTCACCCGTGTTTGAAGCAAAAACTGGGAATACTGCTCGCGGCTGTCTTCATCCATGCCGCCGCCATGGTGGCGAGCTGACTGATATTTCAGGTACAGCGCGTAATGTTCGGAATTGAAGTGCAGGCGTTGTACACTGGGTTTCAGATTTGAAAAAGCTTTCGCACAGCGTCGCTGGCTGCGGTTGGTTTGAAACTGCGACACTTTTAGGCGAAGCGGTTTGCATGAGCTGCAACCATCACAATGGGGCTTGTAAGTAAACAGACCGCTGCGGCGAAAACCCATGCGCACCAATTCGCTGTACACATCTGCGTTAATCAAATGACTGGGGGTTGCAACCTGCGATCTGGCGAGGCGATTGTCCAGATAGCTGCAAGGATAGGGCGCAGTTGAATAAAACTGTAATGTGGAAAAGGGCAGTTCCTTAGGTCTGGTCATACGTCCATTTCAGTTCTTGTGGTTCCCAATTCAAGGCGGGCTGCACAATGGAATTCGCCATTTCAGTCTCAAACACCTTTCTACTCACGGTGCGGGCCCCCATCGACATCAAGTGCCTTGTAGCCTGCTGACAATCAATTATGTACACATTCTGTGATTTTAGCCAATACACAAAATGAGCGAATGCAATCTTGGATGCATCGGTCTGTGTGGCAAACATGCTTTCGCCGTAAACCATTTTTCCAAGGGCCACGCAATACAGGCCGCCGATCAATTGGTCGCCACACCAGTGCTCGACAGAATGAGCAAAGCCGCGCTTGTGTAGCGTTGTGTAAGCTGCAATTACTTCCTCGGTAATCCAGGTACCTTCCTGTCCTGATCTGGGTTCAGCGCAGGCTCGCATTACTTGTTCAAATGCCGTATTCAAGCGAATGACGCTACCTGGTATGGCTTGCATTTTACGTATGGCCTTGGCCAGCGAACGGTGCAGTTTGAATTCGGCGGTGTACAACACAGCGCGTGGGGAAGTGCTCCACCAAAGCACAGGTTCACCTTGTGAGTACCACGGAAATATGCCGCGTGCGTAACTTGCTTCAAGCCAGTCTGCGTTAATGTCTATACTAGCCGCCAGCAACCCAGCTGGGTAATCCAGTGCTTGCGTGGTGCTGGGGAATTCGCTCGGGGAATTCAGCCAGGGAATGGTGGTTTTTGTCATCAAGCCTTGAACTGTGAATCAGTCCAGTCGGTGTGATCGAATACGTCGCCCGTGTGCAGCGTGTAGCGCCCGGCTTTCCGGTCCGTAAAAAAAAGCGTCAATGTTTTTGAAACGGTTTTGAAAGCCAGTTCATCCCAAGGAATTTCTTCCTCTGCAAACAGTTTCACGTCCAGGCTTTCTTCACCTGCACAAAAGGTCGAGCTTGACATTTCTGCTCGGAAAAATATGTGTACTTGTTCCGCTCGAATAACATCGAACATCGTAAACAATGGGCCCAGCTGGACTTTTGCACCGGCTTCTTCCCAGGTTTCTCGAGTTGCGCCTTGATGAGTGGTTTCGTTCAGCTCCATGAAGCCAGCGGGTAATGTCCAAAATCCATAACGTGGTTCTATGGCCCTTTTGCAAAGCAACACTTTGCCTTGGTAGGTTGGAATAGTGCCGACCACAATTTTTGGATTGATGTAATGAACTGCGCCGCACCCGGGGCAACAACTGCGCTCCCTGTTGTCGCCGACAGGAATTTTCTTTTCAAGGGGGGTGCCACATGTGCTGCAGTATTTCATTTGTGTTTGCTTCTATTTTTTTAAAAAACTTCTTGCAGTGTAACCGACAAATATGTGTATAATTCTGGCTGCTCAAATTGCTGAGGCAATGCAGGCAGAAGGCAAAAAGATTTAAAAGTTTTGTTTAAAAAGTTTCAACAAGCTGTTGACAAGTTGGGCGAAATAAATAATAATCTCGGTCTTCGCTTAGGGGGTATAGCTCAGCTGGGAGAGCGCTTGCATGGCATGCAAGAGGTCAGCGGTTCGATCCCGCTTACCTCCACCAAAGCACACGATTTTAGGTCCCCATCGTCTAGAGGCCTAGGACACCGCCCTTTCACGGCGGTAACACCGGTTCGAATCCGGTTGGGGATGCCAAATTTGGCAATAAACGCTTCTGGCTCAAAGGGTCAGAAGCGTTTTTCATTTGCGGCAGCAAGGTAATATGGCTTTAATCTTGAACAAGGCAGTTCTCTTCTCGCTAGCGGTTGTTGTGCTGTCTACCATTCAAGGGTGTGCGGTGGTCAGTGCAACTGCTGGTGCGGCCATTTCTATTACTGGTGCGGTTGTGTCTACCGGCATTAAAGTCACTGGCGCAGTGGTCGAGGCTGGTATTGATGCTGTTAGCGACGACGAAGATTCTGACGACTGATGTTTTCGGGCCTCAGGCCTAAGTTTTGCTCCTGAATCCTTTCTTCACTGCATTCCCCATCAACCAGGGGATATCCGAACTTATTTACTGCACAAGAGTCTCCTTGTGAGTACTTTCTTACGTGATAACCTTTTCCGTCGCAAATGCAGTGGAGCGCTCGGCTTGATCAAACGTCTGGTTTATTTATTTGTCTTCTTGTTAATTGCTGGGGTGACCTATTCATTTTCCCCAACTTTTGTAGGTAACAGGCCCTTGGACATGCCCAAACAGGGAGGTAAGGGTGCTTCGCCCAAGGTATTGGTCGAGGTGGTTAAACTGGAGTCGACAGCAAGTTCGTTCGGTGCTGTTGCTACTGGCTGGGCTGACAAATCAGCAGAAGTGTTTGCGATTGTTGATGAAAAGGTCACCAAAGTGTTGTTTAAACCGCAGCAGAGAGTGAATAAGGGCGATTTGCTGGTTCAACAAGACGACCGTGAAGAACAGTTGGCGCTTCGGCTTGCTGAGGTCCAACTGAAAAATACGAAAAGCCTGTTGGACAGGTACAAACAGGCAGTTGGCAAAGGTGCAGTGCCACAAACACAGGTTGATTCAGCTCAAGCTGATTTTGAAGCTGCACAGGTTGCAGTTGATCAAGCCAGGCTCGCAATATCCAGGCATCAAATTCGAGCTCCTTTTTCTGGTGTGGTAGGCATTACTGACATTGACCCAGGCCAGCGTATAGGCCCAGGTGTACTGATTACAGGCATTGATTCCCGCGAAATTATTTACGTGGATTTTGATGTGCCAGAAGCTTTGGTGAGTCAATTGAACACCAGCAACATGGATCAAATTCAGTTGATTGCCAGCACACCATCCGTACCGGGCAAGCAATTCCAGGCGCGTGTCGTTGCCTTGGACAGTCGCTTGAATGCTGAAAAAAGATCGTTGCGGGTTCGGGCAAATATCAATAATCCGGATGATGTGTTGCGCCCTGGTATGTCGTTCGCTGTGCAAATGGCTGTCAGGGGGCAAATATTGGCCTCGGTGCCCGAAATTGCTCTGCAATGGGATCGAGAGGGCTCCTATGTCTGGATGATTCGAGACGGAAAAGCCGACCGTGAAAACGTCCGTGTGGCCGATCGCCGCCAGGGCAGGGTATTTCTTGAGGGCAATATCAAGGAAGGTGAAATTGTTGTGATCGAAGGTGGTTTACGGCTTTCGGAAGGCATCGCCGTGGAGCAGGTAGAGGACCCCTTGCAATGAGCAGCGCAAAGGACGGTTTAACCGCATTGGGTTTGAAAAGACCCGTTTTGATTGTGGTGCTCAATCTGTTGATTATGTTGGCTGGCGTTGTCAGCATGTTTGGCGTAGAGGTGCGTGAACTGCCCGACATCGACAGACCGGTTGTATTGGTTCGTGCGGTGTATCAAGGCGCATCGCCCACAACCATGGATGCAGAAGTAACGTCAAAGGTAGAAGGGGCTGTTGCCCGGGTTGCCGGCGTGTTGCGCATTCAAAGCTCTAGTGAAGAAAACAATATGCGCGTGCGTATGGAGTTTTCACCCGATGTAGATGTGAATGTGGCCGCCAACGATGTGCGTGAGGCGGTTAGTCGAATTACCAATCAATTGCCGGAAAACCTTGACCAACTGCTGGTGATCAAGGCAGATGACAATGCGCGGCCTGTGGTTCAGCTGGCGGTGTATAGCAATACCCTGGCAGTGCAGGACTTGGCCGAACGTGTTGAGCGCGATTTGGTTCCCGCTTTTGTTTCTATCAATGGCGTGGCCGATGTACCCTTGAACGGAAGCCAGCCGCGAGTTTTGCGTGTGCTGCTCGACCCCGCCAAACTGGCCAGGTATGGCATGGTGGCCACCGACGTGTTGGCCAGCCTGGAAACCATGGACCTTGATGTGCCCGCGGGCAGTTATTTGTCAGGCAAGCAAGAGTTGTTGGTGCGTGCAAATGCTTCCACCATTGACACCGAAGCGATTAATTCTATCTTGATAAAAAATGGCGTGCGAATTCGGGATGTTGCCGACGTTTACTACGGCCCCATGTCCGCAGAATCGTATTCTCTGCTGAATGGCAGGGCAGTGGTGGGTATGGGCGTGCTGCGCCAAGCTGGCGGTAATACGATCGCGATTGCCACGGATGTTAAAAAGCGCATGGCCGAAATTAATGCTCAGTCTAAAGACTTGCAGATCATCATGATTTCCGACGATTCGGTATTTATCAAAGGCGCTTTGCAAGAGGTATTGATGTCTTTGGTGTTTGCCGTTGTGGTTGTGCTTGTAGTTATTGCTTTGTTTCTTGGACAGTGGAAAGCGGTACTGATTCCAGCGGTAACGATGCCAGTATCGCTGGTGGGTACTTTGGCTGCAATTTGGTTGGTCGGTTTTTCGGTCAACATGCTTACCTTGCTTGCTCTTGTGTTGGCTACAGGTTTGATTGTCGACGACGCGATTGTTGTGCTTGAAAACATTCAGCGCCGCAAAAAACTGGGTGAAAGCATTACCGTGGCTTCGGTGTTGGGCACACAGCAGGTTTTCTTTGCTGTTATAGCCACCACCGCTTCTTTGGTGGCTGTGTTTCTGCCAATCGCTTTTTTACCCGGTGAAACGGGGCGGCTCTTCCGCGAATTTGGCATGGTCTTGTCCATGTCAGTAATTATCGGCACGTTTGTCGCCTTGAGTTTGTGCCCCATGCTGGCTGCAAAGCTGTTGAAAGACGATGTACCCGTGACAGGGCGCACAGCAAAATTACTTGGTTCACTCGAAATTTTTGGTGACAGAATTGCCAACACGTACTTCCGTACACTTGAAGGTTTCTTGAAACATCGCCTGTTGTTTTTGTTTGTATTTGTGGGTGTTGCTGCTGCGGGTGGAGTTGCATTCACCTTGTTAAGCCAAGAGCTGGTCCCGCCCGAGGACAGGGGCCGTTTGGTGGTTGATTTCACAGGGCCTGATGGGGCCTCGCTGGAATACAGTGGCCGGCAAGGGCAAATTGCAGAAAACATCATGAGGCCTTATCAAGAACAAGGCTTGATCACCGATATGTTCACGATTGTGGGTCGATACGACAAAAACCGTGTGGCCATTCAAGCCAATTTGGCCGACTGGAGTGAACGCGATACTACCCAGCAAGAACTGGCAGCAAAACTAAGCAAAGAACTCTCGAGTATTCCGGGTGCGCAAGTACGTTTTCAAAATGAAAGCAGTTTGAATATTCGCGGTGGCGGCGGCGGTTTGCAAATTGCACTGTTGGGCGATGATTATGATGAGCTGGCGAACTCGGCAGACGCGCTGGCTGATGCCTTGATCAAGCAGATTGATGCAGTACAAGATGTTCGCGTTCAATACGACACCTCACAGCCTGAACTTGGCTTTGAAATTGATCGCGAGAAGGCCAGCGATTTGCAAGTGCCAGTTAACCGTATTACCCAAACTTTGCAAATTATGGCCGATGAGTATCAGCTGTTAGATTTAAGTGTTAAGGATCAGGCCGTGCCGGTAATGCTGGGTTCAAGCAATGGGAGCCTCAACTCACCCCTTGATTTGTTGAATATATACACCAGTACCAACACTGGCCAGCTTGTACCATTGGCTTCAATGATTAAGGTACAAGAACGAGGTGTAGCAGCCGAACTGGATCGCCACGCACAGCGCAGGGCAGTGGAGTTGAATATTGGCATACCACCAGGTACCGACCTGGGTACTACCATGCAGCAAATACGCGCAGTTGCTGAAAACACCTTGCCCGCCAAAGCAACTTTGATTTTTCTGGGCGAGGCGGCCACCCTTGAAGAAACTTCCAATGAAATGTTGATTACCTTTGCTGTGGCATTGATTGTGGTGTTTCTGGTGTTGGCCGCGCAGTTCGAGAGCGTTGGTAGTGCTTTGGTGGTGATGTTCACTGTGCCGTTTGGTTTGGCAGCAGCAGTGTTTGCTTTGTTGCTTACCAACCAGTCGTTGAATTTGTTCAGCCAGATTGGTTTGGTTTTGCTGATTGGTTTGATGACCAAGAATGCAATTTTGCTGGTTGAATTGATGGACCAGCTTCGTGATGAGGGGCACAGCATTGAATCGGCCATTCGAGAGGGAGCGCGCATGCGGTTGCGCCCAATTGCGATGACTGTGCTGTCGACCTTATTGGGTGTATTGCCCTTGGTTCTTACTTCAGGCCCAGGTGCAGAAGCACGTGAGGCAATCGCCTGGGTTGTTTTGGGTGGCTTGGGTTTGTCTACTTTGTTTACTCTGTACCTTGCGCCCATGGGATACAGTTTCATAGCGCCATTCATGAAGCCTAGGGCCCACGCAGCCGAGTTGCTCGACAAGGAGCTTGAGGAATACCAAGCCAGTTTAAAAAGCGATGAGGTTAAGTCATGAACCGCACTGTATGGCCGATCGGTATCGTTTTCTCCCTTGCCTTATTGTCGGCATGTGCTGCCAATGCGCCTGCGTTACCCAAAACTGAAACAAAACCACCGCGACAATTTGTTGGGCAAAATATTCTTGAAAGCCTGGGTAGTACAAAGGATGTAGGAGTGGCCGGAGTACGTTGGTGGGAAGGCTTTAACGACCCTGTTTTGAACCAGTTGGTGAGTACAAGCATTCAAAACAATTTTCAAATTGTTGCAGCGGCTGCTCGTGTGAAAGAGGCGCGTGCACTGCTAGAGCTGAGTGAAGTGGGGGATTCTTTGCTGGTTGAGCTCGATGCAGAGGTAAGTGCACAGCAGTCGGACCGAAATAACAACACCGCCAGCAACAACCCGAGGAATGAGCGAAGAACCTCGTTGGGGTTCGGTTTTACCTTACCCATCGATTTGGCGGGTCGAGTTGAGCAAGAGGTGCGTGCAGCGGCCGCCAATTTACTGGTGGAGCAGGCCGGTTTGCGCGCACAAATTATTCAAACCAGTACGGCGGTGGCCCAAGAGTATTTGAGTTTGCTTGGTAATCAAAAACAATTGGCGATGTTGCGTGAATCGGTTGAGCTGCAAGAAAAAACCCTGGCAATTGTTCAGGCGCGGTTTGAAAGTGGTTTGTCGCCCGAACTGGATGTTCGTCGGGCGGAAACTTCTGTTGAGACCCTGCGGGCCAGCATTGCACCTTTGCAACAGGCTTTACAAGACTCCCGCCACCGTTTGGCTACTTTGAGTGGCCAGTTTCCTGGGGCCTATGAACAATTGCTCAAACCCGATGGCGATTTACCGGGCTATGGTTTGGCCATTCCGCTCAGTGTGCCTTTTCAGGTGATTCAAGCCCGCCCGGATGTTCAATTGGCGCAGGCCCGGTTTGCGCGGGCTGCTGCCGAAGTGGGTGTGGCACAGGCAGATTTCTACCCAAGCATTGAATTGATGGCGAATATTCAAATTGGCAGTACTGCCATCAATTCAAACCCAGCAACCAGCTTGGTAATCGGATCCTTGGCCGCCTTGTTGAATCAGGTTGTGTACGATGGTGGAGCTCGAGACGCTCGTTTAAACGCGGCTTTAGCCCGCGCTGAAGAGGCCTTGGCCGAATATGAACAGGTGCTGCGGGTGGTGATTCAAGAGGTTGAAAATTCGCTGACTGCGATTGATTCCTCCGCCCACCGGCAAACTGCGCTGGGTAAAGCGGTCGTATCCAGTAAACGCAGTTTTGAGCAAGCTGATGCCCTCTATCAATTGGGCTTGGTAAGTTTCCTCGACGTGGTGGATGCACAGCGGGTTTATGCCAATGCCGAACAGGCTTTGGCGACAGAACAAACCAATTATGCGACTCTGATTGCCGGGTTGTTCCGCGCGCTCGGTGTGCAGTCGTAATCAAAACCGCTCTGTAATGCCAATGCCCAAGAAGTGGGTGTCTAGCTGTACATTCCCTTTGAAGTCGCCACCGCGAACTTCTTCAGGTCGAATGCCGTCATTGTTGCCAACGGGTGCAGGGGTGGTGTCCAGTTTTTGATAGGCGAAATAAATGCTGGTGTCGCGGCTTACGTCAAACTGACCGCCAAACGCGAAATATTGACGATCACTGTCGGGCAAGATGGTAATTCGGGTTGCATCGTCGATTACGCTGTTTTCCACTGCGTAGCCAGCACGCAGCGTGAGCCTTTTGTATAACTTGTAATTCAATCCAACTCTGTACGATTCCGCTGCTACAAAGTTTTGTGGAATATTTTCCAATGTTCGTCCATTGCTTTCACGTTCGAAATTTAATTTGGTTACCGAGAAATCCTGGCGAGTGTAAGTGGCCATTAAATCCAGTTTGGGAGTGGCATGGTGAAACACTGAAATTCGCAGTTCATCTGGCAGGGTGATGTCTTGCTTGATTACTTGCTCGGGCGCCAAGTCCTGCGCAGCCTGAATCGTATCGATGCCTTGAAGTTGTGCTGTTCCGGCATTGTTTACCAAGCTGTCACGAAATGCCTGCAAATTAGGGTCTTCAAGTTTGAACTTGCCACGATTCCCGGTAAATCGCGTTTTGGGACGATAAGAAACGCCTACTCGGGTATTTTCGGTGGGTTCCCATAAGCCTCCCACTTGGGCATTGAATGCCCAGCCAAACATTCTCAGGCTGCCGTTGGCTTCACCCTCGGGCGTTTGAAGTATGCCATTGGCCAAATCGGGGGTTAACACGCAAGGCAATCCCAAAGGTGATTCGCAATCACGCTCCACGATGTCAGCAACAGCCTCCCGGTAATTCAACTTTAGCTTGATTGATTGAAAATACCGTTCATACGACCCATTCATACCCCATGATAAGGTGGGGCTAAGCTTGTAGCCAAAACCCAGGTTTAAGCGGGTGACCTTAAAATCAATGTCCCGTCCTTGATTGCGCCCTGGAAAGTTTTCATCGTAACGTACCACCAGCCCATGCGAGGCTGATGCGCTGAAACCCATCACCAGCTTTTCATTCACAGGAATTGCAATAAACAGATTGGGGGCCAGCGCAGCCGCGTCTGATCCGTCACGTCGGCTAAATACCTGACCGTTTTGACCTTGAGGCGCGCCTGACCCGGCACCATCATTATTTTGTGTCGATGTGTAGTCTGTTCCTATCGAGATAATCGCCGCGCCCTGGGTGAGTTCAGCGCGTTTAAACCGGGTTAAAGCTGCAGGGTTGGCAAACAACACCGATGCATCGCCGGCCTCTGCTGCTTGTCCGGCCGATGCATTTCCCATGGCACTGATGCTGGTCGCATCAAATGCTGTACCTCCCGCCTGGGCGTATCCGCTGTAGCCGATGGCAATCAAGGTGGCAGTTGCCAGGCAGGCAAACGGGAAAAGGGAGTCTGTCCCTCGGGCAGAAGAATGCATGGTGGTTGTCTCCGGTATTTTGGCTAGCGCACTTGCAAGGAGTGTTAACTCGAAGTAGTGACTTTTATGTAGTCATTTTAGTGTATCACCAAAGTGCAAAAATGTTACTTTCGAGTATCGAAATAGGCGAGACACTCTAAAACCGGTGCAGTGGCATTCATTGATTGTTCTAACTAAAAATAGGCAACCCGGAATGGTGCTGGTCATCTTTACGGGTTGTTTGATACTAAGGGTAATTGCTACAAGAAGTAAGTAACTTTCTATGAGGGGGGTGTTTTATGGCATTGATCGGTTTAAAACCCCCGGTTTTAATGGCACCCATTCTGATGTTGGTTTGTATTTATGCGCAAAGCGCAAGCGCAGCTGAACCGCTTGGATTGAAAATGAGCGGCAAGCTTGGCTATCGCGCAGCGGCCTCCAATTACGCCATTGATCAGGAAAAGCCAAAAACAAGCCTGTTGGGGAAAATCAATTTTTTCAAAGGCGTCGAGGTTGACGATACAGTGGCTCAAGAGGCCAATCAAATACCAACCAAAACAACTTTGTCAGTGTCTGAGGAAAAGCCTGCGTCATCAATTAAGGCAATTTATGGCGGCGTGCAGCTCTCACTGCAGGAAAATTTGAGCCTTGTTTACACACCTGGTCGCCTCTCGAAAGCGACCATGAACGGTGAGGGAGAGGGTTTGTATTTGCTCACTAATCGCGGTGGTTTGGCAAATTGGTTTGTCGGGATTGAGTCCATCACTGATTCAACCCCAAGTAACCCGCGCCGAGATACCAACACTGCACAAATTGGCGTTATGTTCAAATTGGACTAGGCTGTATTTACTGTATGGTTTCGCCATGTCGGCCCAAACCTTCTTTAAAAGCAGTTGCCCCTTGAACTGTTTCGCCTGAAGTCAGGGTGTTTAACCCAAACTCAAATTCTTCCTCCAGCGCTTCTCGTTCACCAAAGCCCCACTGGGTCAGCACGCTTTGCCTGTCGTTGCGCATGCAGGTTTGTGGGTGTTTGCTCAACAGGCTGGCCAATTCAATTGCACCTTCCAGCGCTGTTCGTTCCTTCTCAAACCGGTTGGCCAGGCCCCATGAAAACGCCTCCTCAGCATCAACAGGGCGTCCGGTCAAGATCATGTCCATCGCGCGGCTTTGCCCAATCAAGCGTGGCAAACGCACCGTTCCCCCGTCAATCAATGGCACACCGAAACGCCTGCAAAAAACACCAAATACGGTGGTGTTGTCGGCCACCCGAAGGTCGCACCATGCAGCCAGTTCAAGCCCGCCTGCCACGCAATAGCCTGATACTGCCGCAATCACTGGTTTGCTTAATTCCATGCGGCTAATGCCCATGGGGCCTGCGCCGTGTCTTTCCAGGCGGTTTACGCGGCTGGGATCGCCGGATGCCACTGCTTTCAAATCAGCACCTGCGCAAAAATTACCGCCTTCACCAGTGAGGATTGCCACCCGTGCCACCGCATTCGTCTCGAACGAATGAAAAGCTTTTTCCAATTGGTCGGCAGTGTATCGATCGACGCAATTGCGTGCTTCGGGTCGATTAATTGAAATTTTCCAGATCTCGCCTTGCTGTAATATCTCGATATTGACGGGTTCTTCTGTCTTGTTGTCCATCATGCGCCCTTTGTTAGATTTTGAATTGAACACAGCCACCAGCATACCGCGAGTTATGTCGCTGCGGCTGCCTGCGCGTTTTGTGAGCACCCGGACCGGGCTTTATTTTGAGTGGGGCATGAAAGCGCGTGTCAAACTTGCCGAGTCTTGCCGTGTGGTGTTGTCGGACGAAGCGGCATGGAATCTGAAATCGGATTTAATGCGTTCTGTGTGGCAAGCGCCACCCAGTATTCAGGTGCCTGAATGTTTGCTTGAATCCCGCCTGGATTTTCCGCTTGAAGCAGCCAGCCTGAACGACATTCAGCGTGCCTGGACCAGCGCTATTCGCAAGCGTTACGGTGCCGATGTTTTCAAGCTGGCCCTTCGAATTATTCCCAAACACACCACCCTGCTTGATTTAAGCCAGGTGGCTGCATTTAAAACAGTGCTTCACGCCAGGCTTGGCGAAAACCCTTCCTTGGCGCCTTTGTTGGCCCAAGACCGAGGCATGTGGAGCAATTTGCCGAATTGGCAACTTGTTAAAAACAGAATGTTGGCACAAGGCCTAAGCCAGCAAACTTGGCGTTGGTTAACACATCAAACAACCGCCTACATTGCCCGAATTAATTGGGGGCAATTAAGCCACTTGAGTTGGGTAAATTTTCACGCTGCATTAAATAGAAATATCCCGATTTCCTGGGTTGACAAACAAACGGCAGCTTTGATGGGCTTCGGTGGTTTGAGTACCTGGCTTAGGCGCAATCACGAGAATTTGGGCACAGTTGCTGCATTGAATATTTTGCGAGGAACGCGGCTTGCCTTACAGCGTCGCGAGAGCAATATAAAACTGGAGCATCGAAAAGAGTTGGAACTGGAGGAGTTTCCGCTGATCGCGGACTGGCTGTTAGGCAGCGCTGCGAGTACAAGAAAACGCCCCTTGGTCATTTCCAGAAACTGGACATACGACACTTTGATGGCTCGCCAGGCGCACTGGCATCTGGTCGAACTCGATGTCGATTTTGGTCGTCAGAATGTGTTTTGGCCTGAAATTCTGGGGATGGGCAAGCTGGGTGATAACATTGAATTTATTGAATTGAATTCTTTGAATGCTTTGCTAAGCGAAGCCAAAAAAATGCACCATTGCGTGCCTTCTTACATTGATCGCTGCATGGCTGGCGATGTTTGTATTTTTCATTTGCAGATCAAAGGCCACAGCCCACAGCGCGGCACGCTTGAACTGAGGCGGGTAGGTGCCAAGGCTTGGCAAATTAGCCAGCTGAAAGGGCCGTGTAACGCGCCTGTTTCAAGCCAATTGTGGAGCGCGGCTTATTTGTTGCTAAACCGCGCGAATTAAGTAACAGGGATGTTTTTATTCAAGCTGCTTTGTTTTGTTGACCTGTAAAAGCCTGCTCAGCATCAAGAAACGCTTTTTTTGCTTTTACAGAGAATTCTGCGATTGAAATATTGTGTGTTTGGAAAACGATCATGCGAGCATAAAGCTCGGCCAAGCAAGAGGCCTGCGGGCACAGGGTCATGGTTTCCCGGGATGAGGGGTGTTTCGAGCGCCAGTAATTGATTGCGCGTTCCAGCTCAGTAATTGAAATTTGTTGTTGTGCTTGCGTTGGCATAATTACACCTGCATGGTTGTCTTTATTTGCAAGTATAAACCCAAAAGCTGTTTTTATATACAGTAAAAATTTCAAAGTACACGCTTCAAAAAACTGGCAATTTCAACAACTTCCTCACCACAAACCGAGTGGGCCATGGGGTAGGTGTGCCATTGAACATCTACACCTTTGGCCTTTAGCAGATTCACAGCCTTCTCTCCGCGCTCAATCAGCACAATGTTGTCTTGTTCGCCATGTGCGGCCAGTACCGGAATACCCAAGTTTGCCGGCTTAAGCTCAGTATCCAGTGTGTTTTCACAGGGCAGATAAGTGGACAAGGCAATTAAGCCCGCCAGTTTGTGGTTGCCTCGCAAGCCCGCCTGGTAGGTAATTGCACCACCTTGCGAAAAACCGGCCAGTACAATTTTTTCAGGCGCAAAACCAAGATTAATTTGGTCATCAATCAGCTGTTTAATGGTGGCCTGGCTTTGCCGAATGCCACCTTCATCTTCTTGGCGTTGCAAGTCGACATTTTTGATGTCGTACCAAGCCCGCATTACATAACCGCCGTTGATGCTGACGGGAATTTTCGGCGCGTGAGGAAACACGAAGCGAGTGTTTGGCAAACCCAATTGTTCAAGTTCTTTCACGATGGGCACGAAGTCGTAGCCATCAGCGCCCAAGCCATGCAACCAAATTACACAGCCAGTGGGGTTAGGGCCGGTTTCAACAACAACGCATTCTATGTTCGATTGCATACTCAAAGTATATTTCCTTCAGGTGGCCTGTTTTCACTGAGCTTTCGCAAGGCCGATTTTGGCCGGAATACCTTAATTACGGCTTCATTGGTTTCAATATACGGGCCACCGATCAGGTCGATGCAATAGGGCACCGCAGCAAAAATACCTTTCACCAAACTGTTGCCCTCGCTGTCTTTTAAACCTTCCAGTGTTTCGGCAATCGCTTTGGGTTGGCCTGGCAAATTCAAAATAAGGCTTTCACCGCGAATAACGGCCACTTGCCTTGACAAAATAGCTGTGGGCACAAAATGAAGGCTGATTTGCCGCATTTGCTCGCCAAAACCTGGCATTTCCTTGTGCGCCACTGCAAGGGTTGCCTCAGGGGTAACGTCGCGTTTGGCAGGGCCAGTACCACCTGTGGTGCAAATCAAATTGCAGTGGTGTTCATCCGCCAGTTTTTTCAAGGCATTTTCAATTTCAGGCTGTTCGTCTGGAATTAAAATTTCAACGAATTCAATTGGATTCAGAAGCGAGTTTTGCAACCAGGCTTTAAGGCTTGGAATGCCTTGGTCTTGGTAAACACCTGCGGATGCACGGTCACTCACCGACACCAAACCAATTTTTACGGCGTCAAATGTCATGCTTCATCTTCCTGGGCTTTTTCTTCGATCAGGCGGTAAATGATCTGAAACAGTTGCCGAAAATTTCGGGGCGCTTTTTTCGCGGCACGTTCTTGCACTGCTTGCCGAATAATCGGGTTCAGGTTTTCACGTGCTGCGGCTGGGTAGCTTTCAATAAAAGTGGCCAATAGGCCTGGTTCTTCAATTAACCGGTCGCGCCATTGTTCGGCTGCATGCAAATGCAGCACCTTCAGTTTTTGTTCAACAGTTTCGCCATTCACCCAGGCCTGAATCTCCTCATGCTCTTCATCGCGCATTAATTTACCGATGAATTGCATTTGGCGTTTTTTTGCGCCAAAGGATTTGCATTTGTGAAATTCTGCGATCTCGATGAGCAGGCGTTCGCCGATCGGTGCCCGTTTAACTTTGTCATAGGGCATTTCGCACAAGGTTTTGCCCAAATCTTGCAGGGCCAGCATGTCTCGCTTAATCGAGGACTTGCTGGGGCGATCATATTCTTCAAACTCGCCCTGTTTTTCGTTTTCTGGTTCCATGGGCTGTATATTAGCCATTTTTGGCAGCTTTTTTCGCAGGGCAATATGGGCTTTAGCTTTAAATCCGAGACATTTCAGGAATTAACCGAATACGCATTGAAAAAAGCCAAATCACTGGGGGCCACCGATTGTGCGGTCGACATCAGTGAAGCGGTAGGCCAATCGGTCAGCGTGCGCATGGGGAAAATTGAAACCATTGAACACACCCGGGACAAAAACATCAGTCTCAGCGTTTATGTTCGAAATAAACGCGGCAATGCATCGTCCTCAGATTTTTCACTGTCTGCAATTGATTCTGCAGTTCACGCCGCCTTGGACATCGCGAAATACACGGCGGCTGATAAATTTGCAGGCCTTCCCGATGTGGCTAGCCTTGCCAAGCGTCACCGCGACCTGGACCTTTACCACCCCTGGAACCTGAGTGTTGCGAAGGCGGTTGAGAAGGGCTTGGCCATGGAGCAGGCTGCATTTGATGTTAGCAAGCACATACGCAATTCTGAAGGCGCCAGTGTTTCAACCGAGTCAGGGCATTTTTTTGCGGCCAACAGTAAAGGTTTTAGGGGTGGGTACTTCTACTCAGATCATTCTTTGGGTGTTTCGGTGATTGCTCAGGCCAAGAAATCGAAAGATAGCCCAATGCAACGCGATTACTGGAACTCCTCAGACCGGAATGCCAAAAATTTGGCCAAACCGGCAAAAATTGGGGCTTATGCTGCACAGCGCGCGCTGGCCCGTTTGGGGTCAAGGCAAATTACCACGGGCAACTACCCTGTTATCTTTGAAGCGCCTGTTGCAAGCAGCTTGATTCGGCATTACGTGCAGGCGGTTTCGGGTGTACCTCAATACCGTAAAACCAGCTTTTTATTGAATTCGTTGGGTAAACAGGTGTGGGCACCACACATTACCATCAAGGAAGATCCGTTCATTCCAGGTGCTCAGGCCAGCTCCCCCTTCGATGAAGAGGGTGTAAAGGTAAAAGCCCGTACTGTAGTTAAAAAAGGGGTATGTAATGGCTATTTTCTTTCAAGTTACTCCGCACGAAAACTGGGCTTGGAAACCACCGGCAATGCGGGTGGTACACACAACATTATTCTCAGCTCAAGCAAAACCGTACAAGGCGGTCTTGATGCATTGCTGAAAACCATGGGCACTGGTTTATTGGTCACCGAGATGATGGGGCAGGGCGTGAACGAAGTCACAGGCGATTATTCACGTGGTGCTTTTGGTTATTGGGTTGAAAACGGCATTATTGTTCACCCGGTTGAGGAAATAACGATCGCCGGTAACTTAAAAGACATGTTAGGCAATATTGTTGCCGTGGGCGACGACGCTTATTGGCGCGATGGCAAATACGTGGGCAGTATTTTGCTTGAATCAATGACAGTAGCGGGTAACTAAATAAAGCCAAGATATGAGGGAGATACAGTAATGGAACGTCGTTCCTTTCTCAAAAAAGCAGGTTTGGGAGTGGCTGCTACAGCCACAGCAGCCTCGGGAACTGCGGCGATTGCGGCCGATGCACCCAGTGTACGCTGGCGCCTCACCTCGAGTTTCCCCAAAAGCCTGGATGCTTTGTGGGGTGCTGCGCCTCAGTTAGCCAAACGGGTGTCGGAGTTAACCGGTGGCAAGTTCGAAATTCGCCCTTTTGCTGCAGGGGAGATCGTGCCTGGCTTGCAAGTACTGGATGCTGTGCAGCGGGGCACCGTGGAGTGCGGGCACACCGCCGCGTACTACTATGTCGGAAAGGATGCTGCATTTGCATTCGAAGCAGGCCTGCCTTTTGGTTTAACGGCACGTCAACAAAATGCCTGGCTGTACCATGGCGGTGGTTTGCAAATGACCCGCGAGTTTTTAAAAAACTACAACATTATTAATTTTCCTGGCGGAAATACGGGGACTCAAATGGGGGGGTGGTGGCGCAAGGAAGTAAAAAACCTAAACGACCTGAAAGGTCTAAAAGTTCGAATTCCTGGCTTCGGCGGCAAAATTATGGCTGCCTTAGGCGCAGTGCCACAAACCATTGCCGGTGGAGACATTTACCCTGCTTTGGAAAAGGGCACGATTGATGCAGCCGAGTGGGTTGGGCCCTACGACGACGAAAAACTGGGCTTCCAGAAAGTGGCTAAATTTTACTATTACCCTGGGTTTTGGGAGCCGGGTCCGTCGCTGAGTTTTTACATCAATCTTGATGCCTGGAATAAACTGCCAAAAAGCTATCAAGCCGCACTGGAGGTGGCTGCAGCCGAGGTTAACGTGACCATGACAGCTGAATATGACGCCAAGAATCCGGCGGCTTTGAATCGATTAATTCAGGCAGGTGCGCAGCTCAGAATCTATCCAAGAGATATTCTGGATGCTGCTTACAAAGAAGCTGAAAAACTGTACACCGACGAATCCAAAAACAACCCCGCATTCAAGAAAATTTTCAATTCCTGGAACCGATTTCGTAATGACCAGAATAACTGGTTTCGAGTTGCTGAAAATTCAATGGCGTCCTATACACCCAGATCGAAGTAAGTTTTTGACCCATTTGGGAGTCATCGGATATAAAGAAAAGCTAATAGCCTCTTTTTCGTTCGATGGAACCAAAAGGTTGGCACAAGTCACCCAACGCAGTGTCGCCCCTATCGGGGTTGTTTGCACTTCTTTTGGCTGTCTTAATAAGTGGTGTGGGCTCTACCTACTTATAAACGACAGTTTCTGACACTTGACTTGTATGGGACAATTTTATGTCGACTCCTAATCAGCTACGCGTATTCATCATCGACGATCACCCAATTATCGCAATGGCACTGCGTGACATCATGAACTCACGCTACACCGACCTTGAAGTCAAGTTGTTCAGCCGCATCGGGCCTGCTCTGGAGCACAGCCGTTTTGAGCAGCCAGACCTTGTGCTTCTCGACCTTGGTTTGCCCGACATGGCGCCAGAAAAAGTGCTTGAAACTGCGCTTGAAACCTTCGATTACAGCCGTACATTGGTTATTTCCGGCATCGAGGAAATTTTGGGTGATATGGCCGACGAATACCCTGAAACAGAATTTGTATCCAAAGGTATAACCCAAGATCGCGTTCTCAGTGTGCTTGACAGCATGGTATTGCGCCTGCGTCGCAACAACTGGACGGATCAGATCAGTCAGAAAACCCAGCATGCGAGTGGGTTCACTATCGGGCAGCGTATGGCCCGAATTACCGAGCGACAGGTATCCGTGTTGTACCGCATCGCCAAAGGTGAGTCCAACCATGAAATAGCCCAGAATTTGGGTTTGTCTCCTGAAACGGTGAAAACTCACGTTCGAAGTATTCTGGCCCGCTTAAACGCGCGCAATCGATTGGAAGCAGCCATGTTGTATCGTGCTTGGCAGGAGCAAAAAACGGACGAGGTTTACTCCGATTAAGCTGCCTCCCATGAGACATATCAACAGGCTAAGCGCATGGGTGCAGCAGCACTATGACGCTTGTTTGCTGGCCTCACTGTGCCTGCTACCCTTGTCTTTCCAGTTATTGGGCCTTGATACTGGCGCGCAGGCACAGTTGGCGTACATTGCATTTATTAGCGGCTGTCTGCTTAATGCCAAGGTTTCCTGTCGGCGTGCATTTCGGGTACCCCCCACGGAGAAGCTTTGGTTTTTGGTGTTTGCATCGGCTTTTGGTGGCTGGGTTTTGTCGCTGAACTGGCAGCACCTCAGTTTTTCGGTTTTATGTTGGGTTACTCCGTTCACCTTGCTGGCTGTTCTGCTGGAAAGGCAGCACCGTTACAGCATTGCAAAACAACGAATTCAAAACAGGCGAGCTCAGCAGGCTCGCTGGCGCAATGCAAAACATGCTGTGCTTAGTGAATGGAAAGACAGGTTGCGTTGGCTGGCTGGTGTTCAGCACGACATGCGGCAGCCTTTGCACGCGCTTGGCTTGTTGGTGGGGCACCCCTCACTGGATTCTCTCCAGCAACATGCGGCATCCAGTCAGGTTATTCGCCAAATGACCAGTTGCCAGCGATGGCTCCACGATTTGGCTGAGAACATGCTCGATGCTACTCGCCTTGAACTTGGCGAGCAACGCGAGAAACGAATCGAGAGTATTTCAAGCACCGACCTTTGTAAGTCGTTTGAGGGCTGGATGGGGCAGTTGGCTGAGATGAAAGGCCTCACCTTCAATGTGGATGTAGAGGAATTTTTAATCCACACGGATGCTCGCCGGTTAAAGCGGGTAATGGGCAACCTGGTATTTAATGCAGTAGAGCATACCCTGGAAGGTGGCGTAGCTTTCTCCTACCGTCGCCATGGAGGAATTCACCGGTTTACAGTCAAAGATTCTGGTCCTGGCCTACAAGAAGACATTCTGCAAAACCAGGCTGCCAGGTACTCCACATTCGGCAGCGACCTTCCAAAGACGGGCATAGGCCTGTACGTTGTTAAGCGCCTTTGTCAGGAAATGGACTGGAATTTGTCGATGTGCAATGTTAAAGAGGGAGGTACGGTGTTCGTACTGGAACTTGCAGACCGAATTTCAAACAAGGCTGAAGTTGTGCCAATCAACTCAAAGAAAACCGGTTAATCTGGCTTGGAGTTGGTTCTAATTCAGCTTTCAATAAGGCTCAATCTATTCCCGACAAGTCGACAACTATTGACTAAAGTTGGGTACGAAAGGTTGGTGCTCTTCAGAGTCGGTTCCGCTGCCGTAGTCTTGTGCGGGCAGGTTTAGTTGTAACGGGCTGTCCTCATATTTCACTTTTTTCTCTTGGCTTACCAGTTGAGGAAATGCAAAAATTAACACTACCATCAACAGCTGCAAGGCAATAAATGGCAAGGAGCCCTTGTAAATTTGAATGGTTTTGACCGCTCTTGGTGTTACTGATTTCAGATAAAACAGCGAGAAACCGAAGGGTGGGGTCAGAAAGGAAGTTTGCATGTTCATGGCTATCATGACTCCAAACCAAACCAAGTCTATACCAAGTTTTTCAGCTACAGGCACAAGCAACGGAATCACGATAAACGCAATTTCAAAGAAATCCAGAAAAAAGCCCAATACAAAAATCAGGATCTGCACGGCTATCAGAAACCCAAGTTCACCGCCGGGTAAATCGCCCATCAAATGTTCTACCCACAAGTCTCCCTCAATGGCCCTGAACGTCAGGCCAAACACGGTAGAGCCAATCAAAATGAATAATACAAAGCAGGAAAGTTTGCTTGTTGAGTCGATTGATTGTTTCAGTAAATCCAAACTCAATCGTTTCTTGGATGCTGCAATCAGCAAAGCGCCCACCGCGCCCATAGCGCCGCCTTCAGTGGGTGTTGCAATACCCAGAAAGATAGTGCCCAACACCAAAAATACCAAGGCCAGTGGTGGCATCAAAACAAAAACAACAGCTTTTAGTGTTTCCAGGCGTGAGTTATTTTGACCGATGTAACGAGCTTCGGGGGGTAAAGCGGGCAGTGCGGTTTTTTGAATTCTTGTGACCACAAATACGTAGGCAATGTAAACAAGCACCAGCAACAAAGATGGAATAAGTGCGCCTTGGTACATCGCGCCTACTGAAACCCCAAGTTGGTCGGCCATAACAATTAAAACCAGCGAGGGTGGTATTATTTGAGCCAGTGTTCCAGAGGCCGCAATCACACCAGTGGACACCGATTGGCTATAACCGTACTTCAACATGATGGGCAAAGATATAAGCCCCATTGAGATTACGGAGGCTGCGACCACTCCGGTGGTGGCGGCCAGCAAGGCGCCCACCAAAATTACTGCATAAGCCAAACCACCTTGCACTCGCCCGAACAGTTGACCGATGGTTTCCAACAGGTCCTCAGCCATACCGCTGCGTTCTAATACCAAGCCCATGAAGGTAAAAAACGGAATGGCGAGCAGTGTGTCGTTGCTCATGATTCCAAATATTCGATCTGGCAGCGCTTGCAGCAAGGCGACGTTCATCATCCCTTGCTCAATGGCAATGTAGCCAAACAAGAGCCCGTTGGCCGCCAATGCAAATGCCACGGGAAACCCGCTGACCATAAACAGCAGCAAGACTGCGAACATGAGGGGTGCCAAAAATTCGACTGGAATTATTGGCATGTTGTGGAGTGCCCTTTGATTACAGCAATCTTTTTGATGATTTCAGAGCAGACTTGCAAGCCAAGCAAAGCGAACCCCAGAACAATCAATGCTTTGGCAGGCCAGCGAATTAAACCGCCGGGATCTGCAGAATATTCATTAATTTGAAAGGATTGATATGCAAAGTCCCAGCCAGACACAAGTACAAAACCAATGAGTGGCAATGTAAAAAGTACATGTCCCGCAATATCGATCCATGCCCGTGTTGACTCAGAAAACCGGTTTGAAAGCACGTCGATCCGAACATGGGCATTTTGTTGTAGGGTGTAGGCGGCGCCCACCAAAAATACGGCACCGAAAAAATACCACTGAATTTCAAGCAGGCCATTGCTGCTGATGTCAAAAATTTTGCGCACTGTGGCGTTGTAAGCAGACACAAGGGTTGTGAGCAAAATTAACCAACCCACAGCCCGCCCAAGCATGGTGTTCAAGTGGTCTATGCTTCGAGAAATAGCCAACAAACCTTTCAACTTTATAAACCCAGGCGCTTACGGGTTTCAGCTGCAGCCGCCTTTACTTGGGCAGGGTTAGTGCCGCCCACGTGGTTGCGCGCCTGTAGCGAGCCTTCCAATGTAAGCACTGCGCATAAATCTTTATTCACAAGATCATCGCTGTAACCCAATTCAGTCAGTTTCAGTGCATCTTGCAACTGCGGTACGCTTAGCGCCTCCAGGCCGCATTGCTGGGTGTCGCAGTAGCGCACAGCGCGGGCAACGGCTTCGTGTGCATCGCGGAAGGGCATGCCGCGTTTTACCAGTGCATCGGCCAAGTCGGTTGCTGTCGCATAACCCTCGAGTGTGGCAGTGCGCATGTTGTCTGCTTTTACTTGAATGCCTTCCACCATTTCAGCAAAAATAGTCAGGGTGTCGACTACGGTATCTACTGTGTCGAACAAAGGTTCTTTGTCTTCCTGGTTGTCTTTGTTGTAGGCCAAAGGCTGGCCTTTCATCAGGGTTAGCAGGCCCATCAAATGCCCATAAACCCGGCCGGTTTTACCGCGAGCCAGTTCGGGTACATCGGGATTTTTCTTTTGGGGCATGATCGAGGAGCCTGTGCAGAAACGATCGGGCAAATCGATGAATGCATAACGCTGGCTCATCCAGATGATCAGTTCCTCTGACAAGCGCGACACATGCATCATCAGTATGCTGCTGGCCGAGCAAAATTCAATCGCGAAGTCGCGGTCAGAGACCGAGTCAAGACTGTTGCGCGTTGGGGCGTCGAACTCAAGTAGTTCAGCTGTTCTGCTTCTGTTGATTGGAAATGTAGTGCCTGCAAGAGCGGCGGCGCCCAAGGGTAGCCTGTTAATTCGCTTGCGGCAGTCTTGCATGCGTTCGAGGTCGCGTTCAAACATTTCGGCATAAGCCAGTAAGTGGTGTCCGAAAGTAACTGGTTGTGCCACCTGCAAGTGAGTAAAGCCAGGCATGACTGTATTGTGGTTGCGCTCTGCCACGGTGATCAGTGAATTGATCAGCGCTTTGAGTAACCCCTGTATGCGGTCTACTTCGTGGCGCAAAAACAGGCGAACATCGGTGGCCACCTGATCGTTACGTGAGCGACCAGTGTGCAAGCGCTTGCCCGCATCACCCACTAACTCGGTCAGTCTGCGTTCAATATTCAGATGCACGTCTTCAAGATCAAGTTGCCAAACAAATTGGCCTGCTTTTATTTCGTCCATAATCTGCGCCATACCGCTTTTGATGGCTTGCAGATCTGCATCAGCAATAACCCCGGCCTCGGCCAGCATGGTGGCATGGGCCAGCGAACCTTGAATGTCAAATTCAGCCAGCCGTTTGTCAAAAAACACGGATGCCGTGTAGCGCTTGACCAGCTCGGACATGGGTTCATTGAAACGGGCTGACCATGCTTCCTGTTTCTTGGACCATTGGTTTGACATGGGGAATCCTTTATGCACTTTGGGACAGGTCCTAATTATAAGGGGTTGCCGTGCTAGACTTTCACCATGAAAGCCTTCTCGCGGCCTTGTCGTGGGAAATTTGATTGAAATTTATCCATTGAATCGCGGCTGGCTGTGTCGCTACACCTAATGAAAATAAGAATTGCTTCTAGAGAAAGTCGCTTGGCAATGTGGCAGGCCGAACATGTTCGAGACCTGCTTTTGGCCTTGCCAGGGGTTACTGGTGTTGAAATTGTGGGCATGACCACCAAGGGTGATCAAATACTGGACCGTTCACTTGCAAAAATTGGCGGAAAAGGGTTGTTCATCAAAGAACTGGAACACGCTTTGCTGGAAGGGCGGGCTGATTTGGCCGTGCATTCGGGCAAGGACATTCCAATGGATGTTGACGCAGAGTTCGAGTTGTTGGGGTTCATGACACGCGAAGATCCTCACGATGCTTTTGTGTCTAATAATTATGCCAGTCTCGCTGAGTTGCCTGAAGGCGCTGTTGTGGGTAGCTCCAGTTTACGCAGGCAGGCACAGGTGCTGGCTCGTTACCCCCATTTAAAAGTTGAACCTTTGCGTGGCAATCTTGATACCCGCTTGGCCAAGCTGGATTCGGGCCATTATCAAGCGATTGTACTTGCCGCTGCTGGGCTCAAGCGCTTGGGTTTGCATTCAAGAATTCGCAATATAATCAGTTCGGCTGATATGCTGCCCGCCGTGGGCCAAGGTGCTCTGGGTTTGGAAATTCGCGCGGGTGATTCACAATTGGCTGAATTGGTGAAGCCTCTAATAGACCCTGTGTGTACCGCTTTGGTGAGTGCAGAGCGTTTAGTATCCAAGGCTTTGGGTGGTAGTTGCCAAGTGCCAATTGCGGGATATGCCACGCTGAATGATGCCCAAACTTTTACTCTTCGTGGCTTGGTGGCCAGCCCGGATGGAAAAGCGGTGATACAAAAAAGCGCAGATGCCAGTTTGCAAAACTGGGAAACCGCTGCAAACGTTGTGATCGAAGGCTTGTTACAAGAGGGTGCGCAGGCTCTTATTGAATCGGCTGTTGAACAATTTAAAGGATAAACCGCGGACATGGCCCACACTTTGGTCGTTTGCAAACCCAAGTTGCCCGATCAGTACCTGACACAACGCCTTGATTTGAAGCGTCAGCTTGATCAAACGCATTCAGGCCATGTGATGTATTTCCCGGTTTTCGAATTGGTGCCTGATCTAGCCGCCATGTCCGCCATACGGCCATGGTTAGATGGTGTTGCCGAGAAACCGAATCGCCTGATCGTATTCGTAAGTCCCTCAGTTCTTGAGATTGCCGTTACCCACTTGGGGCAATGGCCTGCGAATGTATATTGTGGTGTCATGGGGCGACAAAGCGCCAAATTGGCTATCGATCTTGGTATTCCGAAAGACAAAATTATCGCGCCTTCCGGCGAGAACGATGTTGAATCGGAGGACTCTGACGGACTGGCCCGCCTGATTGCAACTCATTTTGAGGCAGGTAGCTGCAGCGTAATGGTATGCAAAGGGCCAAGAGGGCGTGTTGAATTTCCGATAAAACTGGAGGAAATGAAGCACGACGTAACTGTGCTTGAGTGCTACGACCGCAAGGTAATAGCGCAAAGCGATAGCCAGTGCGAAGCGCTTTTTGCCCGAATGGCTGATGCGGTTCTTTGGATAACCAGCAGTGAAACAATTGAAGTATTAAACTCTCAGTTGGCGCGAAAATCTGAATCGCAACTCAAAGCCTTAAAACAAACAGTCACCGTACTGACAACACACCCCCGTATTACGGCCAAATGCAGGGAATTGGGATATGCCCATGTTGTCCAGATAGCAACAGGGATACAATCGGTAAATTCATGGCTGAAATCCAACAAGAAAAGCATGGAAAATAACAATCAAACCAACACTGCCACGCCTTCCGCCAACCTGCCGCCGGTGGCCAACGCCCCAATCACTCCTCGTGTTGCAAGCCCTGCCGAGCCTGCCGGGCAGTGGCTGGGCAGGGCCGCATTTTTTATTTCGGTGGTTAGCTTCGCGCTGATTTTGCTGATTGCCTTTGCCGGTAAAAATCAGATCGAAAAAACAAGGATGGCTTTCGGTGAACGGATCCAAAAAGAGTCCACGACGCTTGATTTGGTGAAGGAAGAAATCAGTAAATCCAGCGATTTGGCAAAAGACTTGAAAACCCGGTTTGACTTGCTGGAACTTGCCCAGAAAGAGGAAGCCAGCCAGCGCGCCAGCCTGGAAGAGGTTTACAACAGTTTGTTGTCCAGTAGAACCGAAGTCTCGCTCAGCGAAGTGGAGCAGTTGATATCGATTGCCAAGCGCCAATTGTATTTGTTGGGCAATGTCAAAGGTGCCTCAATTGCCTTGTCTCAGGCCATCGATTTGCTGGAGGGTACCGAAAAGCCCTCGCTGTTGAACCTTCGCACCGCCTTGGAAAAAGATTTGTCCGAGATCAAGGCTTTGCCCAGTGATGACTTGTTGCGGCTGGCAATTTCGCTTGATTCAGTGGTGAACTCTGTCGAAAGTTTGCCAACGCTCTCAAGCGCCCATGCAACCACCGATCAAACACTGGCTCAGCTGACCGAAAATGCTAGCTCAGAGCCTCAAATCGAGACAACAGCGCCGGCAGTCGAAATCAATGAGGCCCGAAAGGGACTTGATCAAGTGTGGGTCACTGTTAAAAATATGGCTCAAACCGTGTGGTACGACATCAAATCGTTGATCGAGGTGACCAAGGTGAATAGCCCCGAGGTGTTGATGCTGTCAAGCCGGCAAGAAACTGATTTGCGCAACACACTGCGTTTGTCTTTGTTGAACGCCCGGATTTCGCTGTTGTCTCGGCAAGCCACCTTGCTCAAATCTGATCTTGAGCGCTCCAGTTATTTGTTGAACACCTACTTCGATGTGAAATCTGTTCAGGTTCAGCGTGCACAAACCGTAATTGCCGAAATCGGCGAAGTGCAACTGGATTTGGCATTGCCTGAATTGCAGGCCACTTCTGCCGCGCTCAGGCTGGCCGTGGCTGGACAACAGGGAGAGCGGCAATGAAGCAGCTGCTTGGGTTGTTGCTTGTTGTGGTGGTGGCCGTTGCAGTAACTTTGATGGCGCAGGGCAATACGTCGAAGGTACTGATATTTCATGATCAATACCGAATTGACATGTCGCTAAATTTCGCGATTGTTGCAATTGTGCTCGTATTTGTGGTGTTGTACGCCATGATGCGCGCTTGGCGCGCCTCCAGCCAGCTACCCGAGAAGTTCAAAGAGTATTGGATGAACCGCAAGCAAAGTGCCTTGTTAAAAGCCAATACCGAGGGTTTGATCGCCTTGATTACAGGCGACGACCAGGGAGCACACAAGGCCTTGAATCAGGCTTGCAAAACCGGCATTGAAACTGACCTTAGTTATTTGATCCGGGCCATGTCAGCTATACAAGCTGACCGTTACGACGTGGCCGAGGAAATTTTGAACCAGGAAAAGGCGAAGGTTGGCGAGCATTCTCACGCACTGGTGGTTTTGCGTGGAAAGGTGGCCTTGTCCAAGCAAGACTTTTCAGGTGCCTTGAATTTGCTGGAGACGATGGATCCGCTGGCCACTAAATTGCCACAAGTGCAACGACTGCGGTTGCTCGCCCTGATGGGCATGGCGCGTTGGCAAGAGGCTTTGATGCAGTACCGAGCTTGCATGGCGGCTTCTGCGCTGACCATTAGCGAGAGAAATGAAGCGTTGATGCGTATATACACCGGCTTGTGCGAAAGCGCAGGGCAGGAAGCCAGCCAAATGCAGCAGGTTTGGTCCAATGCCAAGCCCGCTGAACTTGAAAATATGGGCGTGTTACGCCTGCTGGCCACAGGTTTGCTACGAAGTGGTTCAATTACCGCTGCCCGCAATTTGCTGGAAACAGCTTTAAATCAAACCTACAACAGGGATTTGTTGCCTGTTTACCATCAGGTGGCGGTTCTTGAGCCACGCGAGGCCCTGCCCAATGTAGAACGCCTTTTGGCCCAGCAGCCTGCCGATTTGCGCCTTCTGGAATTGGCCGCTGATGTGTGCGAGCGCGAGCAATTGTGGGGCAAGGCGATTTCGCGGTTTGAGGCGGTTTATGCCAAACAGCCCTCAGCGCATTTGGCCGGAAAGCTGGAGCGTTTGTACGAGGCTGCAAACCAGGGTGAACGTGCTAAAACGTGGCGCGAGAAATTGAACAATCACCTTCAGAACGATCGTCAGCTTGCCTAAAGCAATATTCGATACAATACGACCAAATTTTATTTTAAGGACCAATTAGCATGGGCTACGAAAGCATTTCCCCTGGTAAAGACATTCCCAACGACGTGAACGTGATTATTGAGATCGCAGCGAACTCTGATCCTGTCAAATATGAAATCGACAAGGAAAGCGGCGCCTTGTTTGTGGACCGTTTTGTGGGCACGTCCATGCAGTACCCTTGCAACTACGGCTATATTCCACAAACCTTGGCCGCCGATGGCGACCCCGTGGATGTTTTGGTAATGACACCTTACCCACTGCAACCTGGTTGTGTGGTGCGTGTGCGTCCAATCGGCATGTTGAAAATGACCGATGAATCCGGCGGTGATGCAAAGTTGCTCGGCGTACCCGTTGAAAAACTGTTGCCACAGTACAAGCACTACCAAAGCATTTCCGATGTTCCACAGGAATTTTTGGCGCGCATTCAGCACTTCTTTGAACACTACAAAGACCTTGAAAAAGGCAAGTGGGTAAAAGTTGAAGGCTGGGGCGATATGGCCGACGTGGAAAAAGAAATCCGCGATGGTGTGGCCAACTACAAAGGCTAAACAAAAAGCCAACCTTCGGGTTGGCTTTTTTTATAACTGGCTATTCTTGCTTTCCCGAAAAGCAGTGTGTTCATTTAACTCCACTGCATAGGCTTGAAGGTGCGCTTTTTCCCGGCGCAGAAAGTTTTCAATGGGTAGCTTAAAACCGTTGTCGTGCACATAATGCGCACTCACCATGGTTTGCGGGTTCAAGCCCCGTGCCATTTTATGCTCACCTTGCGCACCGCCTTCAAACCATTCAATTCCTCGCTCGATTGCAAATTCAATCGCCTGGTAATAGCAAAGTTCGAAATGCAGGCATGGCAGGTTTTCAATGCAACCCCAATAGCGGCCATACAAACGTTCTTCGCTGGTCAGGAAAAATGAACTGGCCACGGCTTGGCCATGCAGGCTGGCTTGTATCAGCAACACCTGTTCACCCATGGTAGTGCAAATTTGTTTGAAGAACTCAAGGTTCAAATACGGGCTGGAAAAATGCTCCATGTATGTGCGGGAATAGCACTGATAGAAAAATTCCAGCTCAGTTTCGCTTACTTCCGAACCGTTAATACGTCGAATCTCCAAACCTTTCATATGTGCCTTTCGGCGCTCTGCGCGAATGTTTTTGCGCTTCTTCTGATTCAGGTTGTCCAGAAATTCATCGAAATTATGAAACTTTTTGCCACTTGCGGGGCTTTGGTTGTGCCAGTGAAACTGCACCACATGCCGGCTGCCGTTGTTCAAACTGGTGGCTTCGCCCAACAACAGTTGTTGGTCTTGCTCAGTTAAAAACAAGGCATGCAGGGTTGAAATTCGAGTGCCCAGCAATTCGGTGTTTTCTGCGGCTTGCCAAGTTAGCTGCGCCAGGCCCTGTGCTAGTGCCTCACCAGCTTCCGGCGTTGAATGCAAAATCTTGGGCGCAAGTACCGGAGTAAATGGAATGGCACACAACAACTTGGGGTAATAGCGCTGACCACTCCGTTCATAAGCCTGAGCCCATGCCCAGTCGAACACATACTCGCCATAAGAATGGGATTTCAAATACAAAGGCATGGCAGCCAATAGCGCACCCGCATCGCTGCGAATGGCCAAATGAAGGGGTCCCCAGCCAGTTTCAGCTGTGGCACTGCCGCTGGCCTCTAAGGCCAGCAGGTATTCATGACGAAGGGCAGGGTGAAGCACACCGCCATTGCATTTTCTTAGAAGCGAATTCCAGTCAGCTTGTGCGATCTCGCCAATTGATTGGCAAATCTGCATGCGATAATTCATAAAGGCGTCAACTACTATGCAGGTATCCAGTGAGTTTATCCCGAGTCCGATTGGCCATTGCGCAGTTGAACCTGACTGTGGGCGATTTAAAAGGCAATTGCGCAAAAATTCTTGAGTATGCGCACCGAGCCGCGGCACAAGGTGTGCGAATTCTTCTTACTCCCGAGCTTTCCATCACAGGTTACCCACCTGAAGATTTGTTGTTGCGCCCTTCGTTTCAGCGTCAAACCGACAACGCATTTGAGCAGTTACGTCAAAACCTGGCGGCCCTCGATTTGTATGTGGTGCTCGGCCACCCGGTAAGTCGTGAGGGGGAGCTGTTCAATGCGGCTTCCGTGGTGTATCGCGGAAAAGTGGTGGGCCGCTATCACAAACACGATTTGCCCAATCGGGAGGTATTTGACGAGCAACGTTACTTCACGCCCGACAACCGCCCCTTGGTGTTCGAGGTGGATGGTATTCGTTTCGGCGTGAACATTTGTGAAGACACCTGGAACCGCTACGCACCGGAGGCCGCTGCGGCTGCGGGTGCTGAAGTTCTGTTGGTGCCAAACGCGTCGCCTTACCACATGGGCAAGCAAAGTATTCGCCAATCGATTGTGGCAAAGCGTGTTCAGGAAACAGGCATGGCCATTGTGTATGCCAACATGCTGGGCGGGCAAGATGAACTGGTGTTTGATGGTGCATCGTTTGCCATGGACGGCAAACAACATGTGGCCATGCGCCTGCCGCAGTTTCAGGAAGCCCTGGCTATGCTGGACGCAGTGGCCTGCCCGGGCGAGCCCATTGTGCTTGAAGCACACCAGCCTTGCGTGCCTGAACTGGAGTTAACCGCACAGGTGTATGAAGCCCTGAAAATGGGTGTGCGTGATTACGTGACTAAGAACCGCTTTCCCGGCGCGATTATTGGCTTGTCCGGTGGCGTTGATTCCGCAATTACACTGGCCATTGCTGTGGATGCCTTGGGCGCCGACAAAGTGCGCGCGGTGATGATGCCCTCGCCATACACCGCCGACATATCGCTGGAAGATTCTCGCGACATGGTCAGGCGCCTCGGCATTCAGTACGATGAAATATCGATTCAAGATTGCATGAAGGCATTTGATTCCAGCCTTGCACCACTGTTTAAAGGACTGCCGGCCGACACCACTGAGGAAAATTTGCAGGCCCGTATTCGCGGCACCATGCTAATGGCCATATCAAACAAAACAGGCCGCATTGTCTTAACCACGGGCAACAAAAGTGAAATGGCCACCGGTTATTGCACGCTGTATGGCGACATGGCGGGTGGCTTTGCAGTGATCAAAGACATTTTCAAAACATTGGTTTACCAGCTTTGCGAATACCGTAATAGTTTGTCAGATGTAATTCCAACTCGAATTATTACACGCCCGCCATCGGCAGAATTGCGACCCGACCAAGTGGACCAGGACAGCCTGCCACCTTACGATGTACTCGATGCCATTTTGGCCCGATACATGGAAAAGGATGAGTCGGTTGAAAACATCATTGCCAGCGGCTTTCAGAAAGAAGACGTGTTCAAGGCTGTTAAACTGCTTCGTATCAACGAATACAAAAGAAGACAGGCGCCTGTGGGTATTCGGGTCACGCACCGAGCTTTTGGTCGCGACTGGCGCTATCCAATCACATCGAAGTTCAACGATCTAGAAGGATTCAAAGAATGAAACTGGTCAGCGCAATCATCAAGCCTTTCAAGCTGGACGAGGTACGTGAAGCATTGTCGGAAGTGGGTGTTACCGGCCTTACTGTGACCGAAGTGAAGGGTTTTGGTCGCCAGCGTGGCCACACTGAACTGTACCGTGGTGCAGAGTATGTGGTTGATTTTTTGCCCAAAGTAAAAATTGAATTGGTGATTGAAGACAAGCTGGTAGACCAAGCAATTGATGCAATTCAAAACGCAGCGCGCACCAATAAAATTGGGGACGGAAAGATTTTTGTGACCAATGTAGAACGTGTTATTCGCATTCGTACCGGCGAACAAGGCGAAGAAGCCATTTAAATTAAAAAGCCCAGCTTGTTCAGCCGGGCTTTTTTTAGCATTGGTGTTACGCAAATTTTGATTTTTTTTAACTCAAATGGCTGTGAATAATTTCCGCAAAAGTGGGTGCCAGGGGTTCAGGCAGATCATGGCCTAGCCCCTTGATCAAATGCAGTCTTGAATTCGGCACCAGTTTCGCAATTCGTTCGGAACAAGCCTTTTTCAACAAAGGGTCGTCTAGCCCATGTATCACACAGGTGGGCACCTTAATTTCACGCGTGTAATCTTCAATTGAACCCGTGGCTACAACACAGTGGGTTTGGCGCAGCACACCTGCTGGTTTGTAAGCGCGGTTGTATGAATTACGGGCACGCTCTCGTAGTTTAACTGGGTCGGGCGGGTAGCCTGGGCTTCCAATCGCAGTGAACACTCGCTCCACATGCTCAACCACATCGTCAATTTTTTGGCTTTTCGGTTTTTTCAGGAACATGTTGTGCAACACATTCGGTGATGGCATGGGCAGTTTCGGGTTGTTGGTGCTCGACATCAACGTGACCAGTTTTCCAATTTTTTCCGGCGCTTTGGCTGCAACAATTTGCGAAATCATGCCGCCCATTGAAATGCCCAAAAGGTGAGGGCGATTCAATTCCAGTGCTTCAATCAAGCCAATGGCATCATTCGCCATGGTGTCCAGTTTGTAATTCGTTGGGGTTTTTAAACCGAGTTTGTTGCGAATGAATGTGGCCGGCACATTCACTTTCATGCTGGTGGGGTGTTGGTCAGTTAAGCCAATGTCGCGATTGTCGAAGCGTACCAATCGGTAGCCACGTTCCAGCAAAGGTTTACAGAAATCATCATTCCACATGGTCAACTGGCAACCCAGGCCCGCCACCATGAAAATGGTTTCGCCGTCTGCCGGGCCCGCTGTTTCCCAGGCCATGTTCAGCCCGGTGGTGCTCGATTTGGCAAAGCCTTGTTGCCATTCAATGGGGGTGCTGGCCTTTTTCATGTGTGCTGTCTCCGTTGAGCTTTATTATTGTCGGGCTTTCAGTATTACCAGCAGGGCACCAGCACCACCGTCTCTTGGTGGCGCCTGGCAAAAGGCGAGTACCTCGTCTTTTTGCACCAGCCAGCGTTTTACTTTCTCTTTCAGAACGGGTTCTTTGCCAACAGAACCCAAGCCTTTGCCGTGAATGATTCTGACACAACGAATGTCATGTTTAACGCTGGATCGCAAAAATTCACCCACAGCAGTTCGTGCTTCATCTGAACGAAGGCCGTGCAGATCAATTTGTGCCTGAATAACCCATTTCCCCTTGCGTAATTTTTTCAGTGCTTCAACACCCACGCCATTCCGGCGATAGGACAGTTTGTCGTCGGTTTCCAGAAACCGCTCAATATCCATTTCATCGGAAATGCTTTCCAACAATACGGCTTCATCATCAAGCTCGCGCTGTCGGGCAATTGGGGGTGGTTTTTTTGCTTGGTGAATTTTGATGTTTGCCTGGGGCAGGGGGGTAACGTCGCGAACCTGTCGCTTGAACAGGTTCGCTTCTTCTTGACGCTTTTTTTCTTCTTCAGCCTTAATCCTTGCTTTTTCTGCCTTGATTTCTTCAAGTCGCTCGGCCTCAAGGCGCTGTGCTTCAAGCGAGCGCCTTACACCTTCCAGATCAGCCATGGATGTAAGCTTTTTCACTGCCCTGCTACCGCCATCAAAAGAAGGGCTTAGCCTTCCTGCGCTTCCAGCCAACGCTGCGCATCCAGTGCGGCCATACAACCTGTGCCCGCGCTGGTAATAGCCTGGCGGTACACGTGGTCTTGAACGTCACCGGCGGCAAACACACCTTCAATGCTGGTCATGGTGGCCAGGCCATTCAAACCGCTGCGGGTTGTAATGTAGCCATTTTTCATCTCGATCTGGCCTTCGAAAATATCCGTGTTGGGCTTGTGACCAATGGCAATAAACACGCCTTGAAGCGCCAGGTTTTGGGTTTCCCCGGTTTTAGTCGATTTGATGCGGGCACCATTCACGCCCATTTCATTGCCCAATACTTCATCCAGGGTGTAATCGGTTTTCAACTCGATTTTTCCTTCTTTCACCTTGTCCATCATTTTGTCGATCAAAATGGCTTCGGCTTTGAATTTGTCGCGACGGTGAATCACGGTCACTTTCTTGGCAATGTTGCTGAGGTACAGCGCTTCTTCCACTGCGGTATTGCCACCACCCACCACGCACACCTCCTGGTTGCGATAGAAAAAACCATCGCAAGTGGCGCAGGCCGAAACACCTTTGCCAGCAAATTCTTCCTCAGACGGCAGACCCAGGTACATCGCGCTGGCGCCGGTTGCAATAATCAATGCGTCACAGGTGTAAACGCCTGCGTCACCTTTTAGCGTGAACGGGCGTTGTTTCAATTCCACTGTGTGAATGTGGTCGAAAATGATTTCAGTATTAAAACGCTCGGCGTGGGCCAAAAAGCGGCTCATCAGGTCGGGGCCTTGCACGCCTTCCGCGTCGGCTGGCCAGTTATCCACGTCGGTGGTGGTCATTAGTTGGCCACCTTGGGCCATGCCAGTGATCAACACTGGGTTCAAATTGGCGCGTGCGGCGTACACTGCGGCCGTGTATCCGGCAGGGCCAGAACCCAAAATCAGTACTTTGGCGTGGCGTGGCGTGTTAGAACTGGTCATTGCTACCTCTTTTGTGCTTCAAATGGTGTCTGTTCAAGATATTTGTCTCGAACTTTGTCAGAATACAGACTTCAATTATAAGCTGCATTGCGGACTACTCTTATTACAGTGAATTCCAGGACCACACAAAATACAGGCACCCTTCGAATCAGCAAGTTGTTGCTGGAAATTCGTTGGCTGTGCCTGCTTGTTTTTTCCATCTACCTGTTTCTGATTCTTGTGTCGCACAGCAGCACCGACGACAGTTTTTCCCATGAATCGGGCAGTAGCAGGGTTAGCAACTTTGGCGGTGCCGTGGGGGCACATTTGTCAGACCTGCTGTTTTTTATCGCGGGTTACTCAGCCTACGCCCTGCTGGGTTTGTCGTTTTTCATGTTGTGGCGTGCCCGTAAAATGGTAGACGCCATTGAACTGCCCGGCTTTGACGAACCCCTGCCTAAGTGGATTCCGTGGGTAAGGCCGATTGGCTTTATGGTGCTGTGGCTTGGCCTTATGGGGCTTGAATCTTTGTCCATTTTTAAGGGCGTAGATTTGCCCGCCGGAGCAGGTGGAGTGGTTGGGCAGACCATTTCAGCAGTTTTTCAACAATTGCTGGGGCTTTCTGGCGCAGTTATGTTGTTGCTGCTGTGCATCGCATCAGGCCTTAGTGGACTGCTTGGTTTGAGCTGGGCAGTAATGGCTGAAAGGCTGGGTGCTTTTCTGGAAGGTTTGGTATTCAAAACCAAAGAACTGATTACCGCTTATTTCGACCGCAAGGAAGGCAAAAAGGTAGCCTTGGCGCGTGTTGAAAAAGTGGAACAAAAACGCGAGAAGTTTGAAGAGCACAAGCCAATTCGAATTGAACCGGTGGCAGTGCCTGCCGAGCCTTCGGTGCAAGCCATTAAGGAAAAGCAGCAACCCTTGTTTGCTGAATTGACCGAAACCGAGCTTCCACCCCTGGGGCTGTTGGACGATGCTCCAGCCGCGATTGAAACCGTGTCGGCCGACACGCTTGAATACACCTCAAGGCTGATTGAGAAAAAGCTCAGCGACTTTGGCGTGCAAGTGCAGGTAATGGCTGCACAACCAGGGCCTGTAATTACTCGTTTTGAAGTGGAACCCGCAGCAGGTGTTAAAGGCTCCCAGGTGGTGAACCTTGCGAAAGATTTGGCCCGCGCCCTGAGTTTGGTGTCCATTCGCGTGGTTGAAACCATTTACGGCAAGAACCTGATGGGCCTGGAATTGCCCAACCCACGCAGGCAGGTTGTCAAACTCACGGAAATTCTGGGTTCGCAGGTTTACAGTACCAACAAATCACCAGTGACCATGGCCTTGGGCAAAGACATCGCCGGCAAGCCCGTGGTGGCCGATTTGGCCAAAATGCCCCACCTCTTGGTGGCGGGTACCACGGGTTCGGGTAAATCGGTGGGTATTAACGCCATGATTTTGTCGCTGCTGTACAAAAGCGGTGCCGAAGATGTTCGATTAATTCTGATCGATCCGAAAATGCTTGAAATGAGCGTGTACGAAGGTATTCCGCACCTGCTCTGCCCGGTGGTCACCGATATGCGCCAAGCGGCCAATGCCCTGAACTGGGCCGTGGGCGAAATGGAAAAGCGTTACAGGCTGATGAGCAAAATGGGTGTGCGTAACCTGGCGGGTTACAACGCAAAAATTTCAGAAGCCAGGAAAGCCGGCCAAAGTATTCCAAACCCTTTTAGTCTGACTCCCGACGCACCCGAACCGCTAGAAACCCTGCCAATGTTGGTCATCGTGATCGATGAATTGGCCGACCTGATGATGGTGGTAGGCAAGAAAATTGAAGAACTGATTGCGCGTTTGGCCCAGAAGGCGCGCGCAGCAGGCATTCATCTGATTTTGGCTACCCAAAGGCCTTCTGTGGATGTAATCACTGGTTTGATCAAAGCCAACATTCCCACCCGAATTGCATTTCAGGTTTCATCGAAAATCGATTCCCGCACCATTCTTGACCAAATGGGTGCTGAAGCACTTTTGGGTCAGGGTGACATGTTGTATCTGCCGCCCGGTTCCGGCGTGCCACAGCGTGTGCATGGCGCTTTTGTATCTGACGACGAGGTACACCGCGTGGTTGAATACCTGAAAGAAAAGGGCGGTGAACCCAACTACATTGAAGGTATTCTGGAGGGTGGAACGGCTGAGGAAGGCGGCAACGCCAGCATGGACGCCACTGCAGGCAGTTTCGATGGCGAGAAGGATGCCCTGTACGATCAAGCGGTGGCCATAGTTCTCAAGCACAGGCGCGCCTCCATTTCTTTCGTGCAGCGCCATTTGCGTATTGGTTACAACAGGGCAGCACGCTTGCTTGAAAGCATGGAGCAGGCGGGCTTGGTTTCGGCCATGCAATCCAATGGTAACCGTGAAATTCTGGCCCGCGCTGAGGCTGGCCAGGATGATGAGCCGTTTTAAGTTAAGTAAAGCCTGTTTACCGAAAGCAGCTGCATGCGTTATTTGGGCTAGGGCAACTCACTGGAAGTACTTGAACATGCGAATTCAACAGATTTTGTTCAGATCGTTGCTGATCTTGTTTCTTGGCGCGGGCACGATAAGCTCGGCCTGGGCTTCGGCCCAGGATGCGTTGAACAACTTTGTGAAAAACCGCAGTTTTGCGGAAGGCCAGTTTTCACAGGTGGTCGTCTCCCCTAGTGGCGCAGTCAAACAACGTGGCACGGGCGAATTCACTTTTTCACGCCCGGGTAAATTCCGCTGGGAAATCAAGAAGCCTTATCCTTTGTTGTTGCTGTCCAATGGCATCAACGTGGTTTCTTTTGATGAAGACATGGGTCAAGCCACCCAAAAGCCGATTGGCAACGCCATGGATTCCACCCCGGTGGCCCTGCTGTTTGGCAACAAAGATGTCAACAAGCTATTCAATTTGAAAGACGAAGGCGTGAAGGACGGCAAAGAATGGCTTGTTATTAAACCCAAGGACAAAGACAACCTGTTCGATTTTGCCCGCATAGGCTGGAAAGACGGCTTGCCCGTGAGCCTTGAAATTCACGATGCCTTGGGGCAGGTGACCCAGTTGGAGCTTAGCAATTGGGATTTTTCCAAACCGCGCCCGGCCAGTTTTTTTGACTTCAAGCCACCCGCAGGCGTTGACTTAATTAAAACGCAATGACCCAAGACCTGTTTGGCGAAAGCACAGAAAAACCTTCATCACCCATCAATCAAGCCGGTGTTACAGGTTCCGTGCCGCTTGCCGAGCGTATTCGCCCAACCAATTTGTCGGAAGTGGTGGGGCAAATCCACTTGCTGGGACCAGGCAAGCCGCTGACATTGCTGTTTGAGCAGCAACATGTTCACTCGCTTATTTTGTGGGGTCCTCCCGGTGTTGGAAAAACTACGCTTGCACGCTTGTTGGCAGGCGCGGCCAAGGCGCAGTTTATTGCTTTGTCAGCGGTGCTTTCAGGGGTCAAGGAAATTCGCGCAGCCATCGAGCAGGCCAGTGAATACGCCCGAACAGGGAAATCCACCATTTTGTTCATCGATGAAATTCACCGATTCAACAAATCGCAGCAAGATGCGCTTTTGCCGTTTGTTGAATCGGGCCTGGTCACATTCATAGGCGCCACCACTGAAAATCCATCATTTGAGGTGAATTCAGCCCTGTTGTCGCGCTCGCAGGTTTACGTGCTGAATAGCCTGAATTCAGATGATTTTGCGCGCCTGCTGAAGCGTGCGCAGGCTGAATTGAACACTGAAATTACTGTTGAAAGTGATGCTTTTGATGCACTGTGCGCATATGCAGATGGTGATGCACGCCGTTTCTTGAATTTGGTGGAAATTACACTGCTTCAAACCAAGGCGCAGGGCTTGAACAGGCTTGATTTACCGGCGTTGAAGCAAATAGCGCCCTCGCAAATTCGCCGTTTCGATAAAGGTGGCGATGCCTTTTACGACCAAATATCTGCGCTGCACAAGTCGGTGCGCGGTTCCGACCCCGATGCGGCGCTGTACTGGTTTTGCCGCATGCTGGACGGTGGTGCAGACCCCCGTTACATGGCCCGACGAATTGTGCGCATGGCCTGGGAAGACATCGGCTTGGCCGACCCCCGCGCTTTTACCATTGCCAATGAAGCTGCGCAAACCTATGAACGGCTGGGTAGTCCCGAGGGCGAGCTGGCTTTGGCCCAGTGTGTGCTTTACCTTGCGATTGCTGCGAAAAGCAATGCAGGTTATAACGCCTACAAGCAGGCAATGGCGCATGTGAAGCAAAGCAGCTCCATGCCTGTGCCCATGCACTTGCGCAATGCTCCCACCAAGCTGATGAAAGAATTGGGGCATGGCAGCGGCTACCGCTATGCTCACGACGAAGATGCAGGGCATGCCGCAGGTGAAACTTATTGGCCAGAAGGCATGCCAGCCCCTCATTTTTACCAGCCCACAGACCGGGGACTGGAAGGTAAGATTGCAGAAAAGCTGGACTGGCTGGCCCGGCGCAACTCTGAGGCACGCCAAAAAAAGTAAGAAGCGCCTTAATCAGACCTCACTGGGCTGGAAGTTTTAGTACCATCATCGCTATTCACACCAACCGCATTTTGAGAAATTTTCATGCTAGACATCCAATTGCTGCGCAAAGACCTGGCCCATGTGGCAGAACGACTGGCCCAACGTGGCTACAGCCTCGACATCGATCAATTCAATTCGCTGGAAGGCAAACGCAAGCAACTGCAAACAAGCACTGAGGAATTGCAGGCCAAAAGAAACAGCATGTCCAAGCAAATTGGTCTGCTAAAGGCCAAGGGTGAAGATGTTTCCGCTGTAATGGCTGAAGTGGCGGGCCTTGGCGACGAATTGAAACGCAATGAAACCGACCTGGGCGTTTTGCAAGAAGAGGTCAATGCATTCTTGTTAAGCATCCCAAATTTGCCGCATGAATCAGTGCCGGCAGGCAAATCGGAAGAAGACAATGTGGAATTGCGCCGTTGGGGAACGCCCACCCAGTTTGATTTCGAAGTGAAAGACCATGTGGACTTGGGCGAAAAGTTGGGCCTTGATTTCGAGACTGCCGCCAATTTATCGGGTTCTCGTTTCGCTGTTCTGAAAGGGCAAATCGCCAAACTGCATCGTGCACTTGCGCAGTTCATGCTTGATACCCACACCGAACAGCACGGCTATACCGAGCACTACACGCCTTATATTGTGCGCGGTGAAACACTGAAGGGCACCGGTCAGCTTCCAAAGTTTGCCGATGATCTTTTTTCGGTGAAGAAGGGCGGAGAAGAGGGTAATTCGGAGCCTTTGTACCTTATTCCCACAGCGGAAGTGACCTTGACCAACCTGGTGGCCGATCAAATCCTAAAGGCCGGCGATTTGCCCATTAAAATGACCGCGCATTCGCCGTGTTTCCGTTCCGAGGCGGGCAGTTATGGCCGCGATACCCGTGGTTTGATTCGCCAGCATCAATTCGACAAAGTAGAAATGGTGCGCATTGAAAACCCTGAAAACTCCTATGCAGCTTTGGATGAAATGACCCAGCATGCTGAAAATATTTTGCAAAAGCTGGGTTTGCCCTACCGGGTCATTGTGTTATGCACTGGCGACATGGGCTTTGGTTCTACCCGCACACACGACATTGAAGTGTGGCTACCAGCTCAGAACACCTATCGCGAAATTTCCTCTTGTTCCAACTGCGAGAGTTTTCAGGCGCGTCGCATGAAAGCACGCTTTAAAAACGAAGCTGGTAAAACCGAGTTTGTGCACACATTGAACGGCTCAGGCTTGGCTGTAGGGCGTACCTTGGTGGCGGTGCTTGAGAATTATCAGCAAGCTGATGGTTCAGTCAAGGTGCCCGAGGTTCTTCAGCCTTACATGGGCGGAAAAAACGTGCTAAAGCCTTAAGAAGTATCATGTAGTAATTAAAAAGGCACCCTAGGGTGCCTTTTTACTGCCTGCAAGTATTTTGACCCTAAATTATTGGGCGCCAACTGTTGCTTTGATTGCAGCGATGAATTTTTCGCTTTGAGCTATGTTGCTGACAGTGGCCTCAAGGCCGTGTCTTGCAGATGCCAAGCGAATGAAACGCTCCATACGGCGTGTTTCATGCTTGTTCCAGCGAACTGTGAATGAAATTACACGATTGTTATCAATCCAGACATTGCTAGGTTTCAGGAACATGAAATCGCCAAGCGCCAATTTAGGCAACCCCGGATGACCGCTGGCATCAGTGCCGGTGAACTGAACCAGCAGCGGAGTACCGTTCTGAAGCCAGTTGTTATTTTCTATGGCGTCACAAAAAATTGAGCAGGTTGACCAAGTTAGACCACTGTAGCGAACCATGAAGGCCAAGCGGGATTCCTCAAAATTATCTGTTACATCAGAACCCACTGCGGCCAGGTCTTCAGGTTTTACTTTAAGTGCCAAAAGTTCTTGTTCAAGTGTGTTGTATGCGACACTCGCGCGAATTTGATCCGGAATCGGCTTGACCTGTAACCAGTGAAACAGGCAATAAGACCGGGTCAAACGCTCTGCAATTGAACTCATGGTGAACTCCTGAAAACATGTTGCAACGTAACTAATACTGGCCTCGCTGGTTTTCAGATTCACATCGAGACCTTGACCGAGCCCTATTGCTTTCACGAAACAATCAACAATTTAAAGTCTTTCTGTTTGGTGTGTGTTCCACAATAAAGGTTCATTGTTTTTTAACGTTGGTCAGCTAAATCTGGAATACCAATTTTTAAAAACTTATTTACGCTGCCTTTTCTTGGTCCTTAAGCGGTTCTTCCATTCGTTTAATTGAATACTCGTTAGAAAATTGAGGTAGCAGGTTGTCCCAGTCAGGGTTTAAAGATTCAATCAGCAGCAAACGCATGTCTCGGGGCCAGTTACGTACTCTGCGAAGTCGGGCTATAAATTTGTCATGATCCGTCCAGACTTCGAAGTAAACGAGTCGATCAAGTCGATGGTAGTGGGCGTAATCACGGCGAAGTCCCTGAAGGTGTTCTTCCATGCGGGTGGCAAGACAGGTGGTATCCCCTAGATAAAGGGGGCCATTTGGTTTGTTGTTCGACAGAATGTAAAGCCAGTATTTGTCTTGTTTTCTGGCGGTGTCGTTCAAGCTACTGTCCAGATTTTTGCTCAATTCATCCTCCGCACCATTCAACTTAAAGGGCAATTAGTGGTTGTAAGTACAATGCTTAACGATTGTATGTGTATTACCTATTTTGGGGTGCAAGTTTCTCCCTCTTAATGGGTGCTGCCATCGCTATTTTTGACAGATATTCGGTGTTAGTATATGACTGGGTAACTACCTCCCGATGATGAAATAATTTTGTCTGTTTAATTATTTATATATTTATCAAAGGCTTATATGCTCACTGCTATCCTTGTGGATGGTCCATTTTTCATTCGCAGAATTCGTCAAATTTTCCCGAGCTCAGTTCACCATGATGCAAAAGTCATGGCAGACTTGGTGTGGAGATTGTCCGCCGCTCATTTATTCGAGCGCAATCAACCGAAAAGACATCTGTTTCGTATTTTTTTCTACGACACGCCTGTGTTTACGCAACGTGTAACCTTGCCAGTTTCCAGGCAGCAAATTGATTTGTCCAAGTCTAAGGAGGGGCAGTTCAGGGTTGCTTTTCAGCGTCAGTTACAACGAAAGCGTAAATTGGCAGTTAAGTTGGGCGAAGCTCGTGAAACCGATACATGGAAATTGAATGAAGATGCCTTGGCGGATTTGTTGGGTAAAAGAATTACCGTTGATGATTTGACCGATGAGGATTTCACACCCGATTCTCACCCAAAAGGAATCGAACTGAGGATGGGCGTAGATTTGGCCACTTTGGCTTACAAACGCCAGGTTCAGCAGGTTGTGCTGCTCACCGGCGATGGGGCTTTTTCAAGCGCTGCCGAACTGTTGCGCCACGAGGGTGTGGACGTGGTGCTTGATCCAATGTGGCAGAATATTTCCGAAGACCTTTTTTCATATATCGACGGGCTTCGATCTACCTGTCCGCCGCAAGAACGGGCCGCTGACTTTTTGGCGCGAATCGGATCCGACAATTACGACAGTGACGATCTGCCTGCTGAATGAAATAAAAGCCCACTGCAAGGTGGGCTTTTTTGCACAAATTAAAACATCGCAGCTTGATTAATCGCCCACGCCCTCGGCATATAGATCATCAATACGGTCTTTGAACGCTTCAATTACTTTAAGGCGCTTTACCTTCAGCGTGGGTGTTAGCAGGCCATTGTCAACGGTCCAGGGTTCTTTGGTGGTGATAATACGCCGCACTCGAATATAGCGGGGCAGATGCTGCAAACGCTCGTTGGCCCGCTTGATCAGTTCTTTTTCATTGGAGTTCGCCGTTACTGCAATCATGCCGATGAAAGCACGACCTTCGCCAATCAAAACAATTTGCTCAAACACATCGTCACCGATAATGGCCATTTCCGCATCCTGTGGCGAAAATTTCTCGCCATTGGACAGGACCATAATGTCCTTGATTCGGCCACGAATATAAATTCGCTTGTCCTTTATTTCAGCCACATCACCTGTGTGTAACCAGCCGTTTGAATCAATGGCTGTCTTCGTTGCTTCCTCATTTTGCCAATACCCCAGCATGATGTTGGGACCGCGTGCCAACAATTCATCGTTTTCACCCAGCATTACCTCTACATTAGGCAAGGGAGGGCCTACAGATTCCGGAACGTTGCCTTCGGGACGGTTTACCGAAATAACGGGGCATGCCTCGGTCATGCCGTAGCCGTGAAGAATGGGTAGCCCCATGGCAATAAAGGCTTTGGCGATGGTGCTGTCTAGTGCTGCACCGCCAACCACGGCCAAACGCAGGCGGCCACCCAACCTTTCCAGAATGGGTTGGGCCACTTTGGCGCGCAAAAGCGGAAGCTGAAAGTGGTCAACAATTCCACCTTTGCCTTGTTCCATACGCCAACCCACATCTACAAGTTTTTCGAATGCCTTTCGCTTGAAGCGAGAGTCTTTTACTGAGGCTTGAATGCGTCCGTAGAATTTCTCGAAAATACGCGGCACCGCAAACAACACGGTTGGTGCCTGGGTGGCAAGGTCCTCTGGCAACTGGTTGATTCCGCGTGCATAAATTACTTTTGCACCCACACGCAGAGGCAGGTAGTAGCCGCCTGTGCGCTCGAACATGTGCGACATCGGCAAAAACGACAAAAACACGTCTTCCGGTTTTGCAATGTCTAGCTGAAAGCAGCTATCTACGTTGGCAATTACGTTTTTGTGCGACAACATGACGCCCTTGGGGCGGCCAGATGTGCCGGAGGTATAGCAGATGGTTGCAAGAGTGTTTTGTTCAAGATCAAGCAACTCGAAAGGCTCCAGTTTTTTATCGAGGCCTTTCAGTACATGGTTTGCGTTTTCAACGCCGTTGGCTTGCTTTTCGATGTCTGATTTGATTGACAGAACACGTAGGTCTTTCAGATTTTCTTTCAATAAATTGCGTGCGATACGATCGTTTTCTACAACAACGGCGCGTGCCCCCGAGTCTTGAATGCAATAGGCAATGTTGCTGGCGTTGTCGTCCACATAAAGTGGTACTGATACCAAGCCCATAGCCACAGCACCTTGATCAAACGCTACCCAGTGCACACTGTTCTTCAAGCAAATAGCAACCCGGTCTCCAGCTTGCAGTCCCATTGACCTGAAGAAGGCTTGCCAGCTGCGCGCCAGATCAATTATTTCCCGCGCCTTGAAGTCAACCCATTCATTGTCGATAAATTGGCGGTACAAGACGCGATTTGGGGTGTCGTTATGTTGAAACAGGAATGTGGCGATGTTCGCCATAAGGTGGTCTCCCAAATTGCTGTTTTTATTAAATTGACCGTAGTGTACTGAACAGTTCGAGGATTGATAAGAACACTCATTCTAGATTTGGATTAAAGGTCCTGGTAACAGCCATCCAGAAACTCAGCGCATGTCAATACAAGTGGGGTAACACGTTCGTGTTAAGTCTTTTCAAGGATACCTCACTCAGTAATGTTGTGGGTATGCTGACGCTTACTGGAACAATTGAACCGAGAGTTTACATGCCGATTTTCAGGACCTATGCCGCTCAAATAAACCACCTTTCGGTGATTTCCATGCTCGGTGCCATGTTTGCGCTTATTCCCATGTCAGCCTCCAGTTTGGAGATTTCTACGCCTGTGGGAATTCAGCAAATCGGGCAACCACTGAATTTAAAAAGTACGTTAAGCAACATGCCTGAAGGTGCTGAGTCGCAATTGCGATCGACATGCTTGAAAGCCAGAATGCATGCTTTGGAAACCACACCGGGAACTTATGAAAGTGTGGCATCGCGTGAAGTTTTGGTTAACTTTGACCCGACTATTCGGCGCGGTGGCTTACTTGAGTTCAAGTCTGTGATGCCTGTACAAGACGCAGTGGTTGAAATGGAGCTGATCTCGGAGTGTCCTTTGATTGTGTTCAGCACCAAATGGACTCTAATCATGAAAGAGGGCTCTTTCGAGCCAAGTCGGGCCGTCAGTTCGAACTATGTGAAATCAGCGTCGTCTTTCGATCCTCGGCGTTCCTCTTTACTGGAGGTTTCTCGCCGCCCGCCTCCGCCAAAAGCTGACACACAAGCTACCTGGGTCGATGTGGCCGAGCGAAAGGAAACGAAACCTTTGCTGGAAGAAAAAGAAGTCGCTACAGCAGCCATGACGACGGCAGAAAATAAGGTGGAGGTTGCCAGTGAAAGCGTAGAAGTTGCTTCGCTTGACGCAAACTTGCTCGGTGGAGCTGGCTTGATTGAGAGTCGGAAAGAGACCGTCGATGCAAATGGTGGACTTGGGCTCGACGCGCAAATCGGGCAGGCGCCTACTGCAAATTCCCTGTTTGACATGCTGATGCCAATCCTCTTGGGAATAGCGGCATTGCTGATGATTACTCTGCTTGCATACTGGCAATACTCGAAGAGAAGGGCCCAAATTCATGTGAGCACAAATATTAAGGGGCCAGCCAATCGCCAAGCTGTGAGGTCAGAGCCGAAAGATTTGGCAGCAATTAGCCGTGAGCACGTGTCAGCTTTCTCGGGTGAAACCGAATCTGCATCGGCAAGTAGTCATCGGGTATTAGAGTCACTGATAGGTGTTGAAGAACAGCACTTTGATGCCAAGCTGAACTCACCACTTCAAGACTTTAATTCAGGTGTAACGGAGTACGGTAATCGATCTTCTCTTAAAATCAGCTTGGAGCTGATTTTAAGAGCTGACATTCCGAGCTGGAAATTGCCTCCTTCATACTTAGGTCTTGTTGAAGCCCGAAACAAGTCCATCGAGTTACATAAGACAAATGAAGCATTAATACTCCGAAGCCACATTGGTTTGGTTGAGCTGGCATTTCAAGATGCCAAGCAAGGACAAGTCACTTCGAACGAGTCTGCCCTAGAGTTGTTGGACAAAGTGCTTGGTGAGCGCTGGTATGAGCTTGATTTACAGAACATGTTGTCAGTGCCTGATTTGGTCAAGAGCCATGTGCGAGCAAAGTTGTGCGAAGTAGCTGGCTTTGATAGCAGACAACTACTTCGCGAAAACCTTTTGAATTTGAATAAGCAGGTGACTAGTTCAGCACTGTGTTTCCAGTCCAATGAATGGCGTGAATTTTTGAGCGAGGAAGGAATTCTGGAATAAAGTCTTGAAATCGTGGTTCAAGCCGTTTTTAAGGATTCTTCCAGCTGTTCAATTTCCACCATCAATTCCAGCAATTCATTTTCAGCATTTTCCAGGCGAGTGGCAATCAGGTTGCGCTCGCTGTGAAGTTCAGCTGCATTTTTCGAATCATCGGGTTTGCTGTAGTCGCATTTTGCCAGCGCTTCATCGAGCTTGGTCAGTTTGGGCTGGTCGATTTCAATTTGTTTCTCAAGCTTTTTCACCTGGTTGCTCAGCTGTTTAATGCACTGGTTCACCGCCTGCCTGTCTACGGGGGCGGCCACAATTGCAACGGGTTTGTTGTTGACATTATTGTTTTGTTTCGCATTGCGGCTTTCTTCGCTGGTTTCTTTGCGAAGCAATTCAGCGTAATCGTCGAGGTCGCCGTCAAATTCAGTGACAGCGCCTTGGTGAACCCGCCAAAATCGATCGGTGATCGATTCAAGCAAGTGCCTATCGTGAGAAACCATGATCAAAGCTCCCTCAAATTCCAACAGGCTGCTTGCCAAGGCTTGACGGGTTGCTATGTCCAGGTGGTTGGTCGGTTCATCCAGCAGCAATAGGTTGGGGCGCTTGTAAGCCAAGAGTGCCAAAGCCAAGCGCGATTTTTCACCGCCTGAAAAACTTCCAACCAACTGGCGAACTTTGTCATCGCGAAAGTGATAGCGCGCCAGGAATTCTCGCGCTTTTTGTTCGGAAATTTGCCGCTCCAGTCGCGACATGTGCTGTAACGGTGTGGCGTTCATGTCGAGCGATTCAATTTGGTCTTGCGCAAAGTAGCCGTACACCAAACCCTTGCCCTCAACCCGTTCACCACCCAACATATTGAGTTCGCCAACCAGGGTTTTAACCAAGGTGGTTTTTCCGTTGCCGTTCGCGCCCAAAAGACCAATTCGGTCGCCAGGGCGAAGTTCAAGGCTGATGCTTTTAAGAATCGGGGCGACACCTTCGTAGCCGCAATCGCTGCGGTTTAACACCACAAGTGGGTCAGGACTTTTGTGAGGCTCCATAAATGGAATGGCCACATGAGGTTCAACCTGCAAGGTTTCTATCAGCTTGATTTTTTCCAGTCGTTTTACCCGGCTTTGTGCCTGCTTGGCCTTGCTGGCTTTGGCCTTGAAACGATCCACAAACTTTTGCAGCTTTTCCATTTCACCGGCAGCCTTTTTGTTGGCTTGGTTAACCTGGTCTGCCCGTTCAGCAAATGCACGCTCGAATGCGGAATACCCGCCGGTGTACTTGGTCAGTTTTTCATTGTTCAGGTGCACGGTGTGGGTGCACACTTCGTCTAGAAAATCACGGTCGTGAGAAACCAGAATTACAGTGCTGTTCACCTGTTTAATCCATTGTTCCAGCCATACCACCGCTTCAATATCCAGGTGGTTTGTGGGCTCATCCAGCAAAATCAGATCAGCCCGTGAGCCCAGCACTTTGGCCAGGTTCAGGCGCATTTTCCAGCCGCCAGAAAATTCCCCAACTTTGCGTTGTAGATCTTCTGTTGTAAAACCCAAGCCGTGAAGAATAGTCGCTACTCGGGCTTCTGCGGTGTAACCGTCAAGATTCTCTAGTTCCTCGTACAGGTGTCCAAGTTGCTCCATGTCGCCGCTTTCTTCAACAGCATGAATTTTCTGGCGCACTTCGTGCAAGGCGCGGTCGCCTTCCAGTGCGAAATCAAGCACGCTGAGGTGGTTCGCGGTTACTTCCTGGTCAATCCACGACAGGCGCCAAACCTTGGGTAAATCAATGCTGCCTTGGTCAATATGAAGTTCGCCGAGTAGGGCGCTTAAAAAGCTGGATTTACCTGCGCCATTGTGGCCAATCAGGCCCACCTTTTCACCAGGAAAAAGGGTGAGTTCAGCATTGGTTAAAATGGGCTTGCTGCCCCGCGCAATGCTCAGGTTGTTAATTTGAATCATGAAAAGTGTTTAGACCAAGTCTTCTTTGTTAAGCAAAAACACTTGTTCGTCACCTGCCGAGGTTTCAAGCCAAATGGGATTTAAGTGGGGAAAGGCTGCCTCGAAATGCTGTTTTTCATTGCCAAGTTCAACCACCAAAAAGCCGCCATCTTTCAGGTGTTTGGGTGCTTGCTCAATAATTTCGTGAATCAGGTCCATGCCGCTGTCGCCACCGGCCAGAGCCATACGTGGCTCGTGCAGGTATTCGGGGGGCAGCTTTTTCATGGAGGCTTCATTCACATACGGCGGATTGGTCAAAATGAAGTCGTATTGTTTTCCGTGCAATTGCGAAAACAGGTCGGACTCTATGGCGTGAACCCGGTGTTTAAGGTCGTGAAGCGCAATGTTTTCGCGTGCAACGCTGATTGCATCGACAGACAAATCCACTGCATCTACTTCAGCATTTTCAAACATGTGTGCCGCCAGAATTGCCAAGCAGCCAGAACCGGTGCACATGTCAAGAATGTCGAATGGCATTTCCGGAGCATTCACCCAAGGTGTGAACTGGTCAGCCAAAAGTTCAGCAATGAATGAACGCGGAATGATCACCCTTTCATCAACCTTGAAACTGTGGCCTTGCAACCAGGCTTCGCCAGTGATGTAACTGGCAGGTTTGCGATCAACTACACGCTGGGTTATGAAGCGCACCAGGCGTGTGGTTTCATGGGTAGTAACCCGTGCATCCCAAAAAGGCCCAATGTCGCCAATCGGCAAGCTGAGTGCTGCCTGCACCATGTAAACCGCCTCATCAAATGCATTGCTTGAACCATGGCCAAAAAATACCTGGCCACGGCGCATTTCACTCACGTAGAACCGCACCCAATCGCGAACGGTATGAAGTTCTCTCGGGTCGACTGCGATGTGTGCGGTGTGTTCCTGATTCATGAATTGCCTATGCTGAAATCGGTTTGCCCTATGCTAAGTACGCCGTTGAATTCAACCACCGGGCGTTTGATGATGCTGGGGTATTCCAGCAGCAGGGCTTTGGCCCCCTCGGGTGACTGGGCTTTGCCTTGCAGGCTTTCATCCAGGCCACGCCAAGTGGTGCCTTTGCGGTTAATTAATTTCTCCAAGCCAAAGGTGCTGATCCATTGGTCTAGCAATTCAGCGGGCACGCCGTACTTTTTGAAATCGTGAAAAACAACTTCTATGTTGCTGTTCTTCAATGAGGCAATCGCCTTTTTTACGCTGTCGCAGTTTGGAATTCCGTACACTTTGGCTGTCATTACCGGCTTACTCCGCGTTGCGCAGCAATTCGTTGATGCCGGTTTTTGCACGAGTTTTGGCGTCTACGCGCTTTACGATTACTGCGCAGTACAAGCTGTATTTGCCGCATGCACTGGGCAGTGAGCCACTTACTACGACTGAGCCTGCAGGAATGCGGCCGTATGTGACTTCGCCGGTTTCGCGGTTGTAAATTTTCGTGCTTTGGCCGATGTAAACGCCCATGGAAATGACGGAGTTTTCTTCGACAATCACACCTTCCACTACTTCAGAACGTGCGCCAATAAAGCAGTTGTCTTCGATAATGGTTGGGTTGGCCTGCAGGGGTTCCAACACGCCACCAATGCCTACGCCACCGCTTAGGTGTACGTTTTTGCCAATTTGTGCACATGATCCTACGGTGGCCCATGTGTCAACCATCGTGCCTTCGTCTACATACGCACCAATGTTCACGTAGCTGGGCATGAGCACCACGTTCTTCGCAATGAAACTGCCACGGCGTGCCACTGCTGGTGGCACCACGCGGAAACCACCTTTCTTGAAGTCTTCTTCGGTGTAGTCCACAAACTTCGTGGGCACTTTGTCGTAAAACTGGGTAAAGCCACCAGCAGCCATGGGCTTGTTGTCTTCCAGGCGGAAAGAGAGCAATACCGCTTTCTTGATCCACTGGTGCGTAAACCACTCGCCGTTTTCCTTGGAGCAAACACGCAGTTCGCCAGTATTTAGTTTTTCAAGTACATCGCTTACAGCCGCGCGAACATCGGCGGGGGCTGACGAGGGAGAAATTTCTGCACGGTTTTCCCAAGCGGCTTCGATAATGGATTGATGGTTTGTTGTCATGGTGATTTCCTGTGTCAGAGATTGTTTTTAATGTGGTTCGCAATGCGCTGCGCAGCTTCATTGCATTCTTCGAGGCTGGCCACCAAGGCGATGCGCACATGGTTGCTGCCGGGGTTTAAGCCATTTACTTCGCGGCCCAAAAAGCTTCCGGGCAACAGGGTAACATGCGCCTGTTCGAACAATGTTTTGGCAAACACGGTGTCGCTTTGGCCTACATCGGCCCAAAAATAAAAGCCGGCCGGTGGAATGTGCAATTCAAGTTTGCCTTCAAGAATTGCGCTGAATGCCTTGAACTTCTCGGTGTACAGGCGGCGGTTGTCTGCCACATGTTCCTCATCGTTCCAGGCCGCTACGCTGGCCATTTGAATGGTAGTAGACATTGCCGAGCCATGGTAGGTTCGGTATCGCAGGAATGCCTTGATCAGGTCAGCATCGCCAGCCACGTAGCCTGACCTGAGCCCAGGCGCGTTGGAGCGCTTGGACAAGCTGGAAAACACGATCAAGTTATTGTAATCAGATCGACCCAAACGGCTTGCGGCTTCAAGCCCGCCAATAGGGGCGGCTGTGCCATCCAGATAAATTTCGGAATAACATTCATCGGAGGCAATCACAATGTTGTATTCATCGGCCAAATCAAACAGTTTTTGCCAATCTTCCAGCGAATACACAGCACCCGTGGGGTTGTTTGGCGAACATACATACATCAGCTTTGTTTTTGCCAGAACATCTGGGCTGAGCGTTTGAAAATTTGGTAAGCCTGATGCCGGGTCGATATTCACAAACACCGGGCTTGCGCCACCCAGAAAAGTGGCACCTTCGTAAATTTGGTAGAAGGGGTTTGGGAAAACCACGTGGCTATCGTTTTCACAACCATCCAGCACCACCTGCGCGAAAGAAAACAGCGCTTCGCGTGAACCCAAAATTGGCAGTACCTGGGTTTCCGGGTCTACCAAAGCATCGAAGCGTCGCAATATCCAGTCAGAAATTGCCTTTCTCAACACCGGCAAGCCCTGTGTGCCAGGGTAAACCGATAAGCCATCGAGGTTGTCAATCAAGGCTTGCTTGACCAATTCCGGGGTAGGGTGCTTGGGTTCGCCGATTGAAAGGTTCACGTGAGCCAGTCCGCCCGTGTGCTGGCTTCCTGCGAACAAAGCTCGAAGGCGTTCAAAGGGGTAGGGCTGGAGTTTGTCGAGATTTTTCAATGTATTCACCGGAATTGCTGTTTAGCCAAACATGTTAGCCACGCGATTTTTAGCCTCGGGTGGGGTTCATGGTTGAAATTGAATCAAGTTCAACTTTTGGCAAGGGCTGAAAGCTGGCATGGCGGTGCTCTGCCACTACTGTGGTGTATACGCCACCGCGAACATACCATTTTGCGGTCAGTTTCATGTAGCGGGGGTCGGTTGCTGCCACCAGGTCGTCCAGAATTTTGTTGGTGACCGCTTCATGGAAGGCGCCTTCTTCGCGATAGCTCCACATGTACATTTTCAGGCTTTTCAGCTCTACATTCTTCTGGTTTGGCAGGTAGTCGATCACCAAAGTGGCGAAGTCTGGCTGACCCGTCAAAGGACAAAGGCATGTAAATTCAGGCACTTCAATGTGAACGTGGTAGGGCCGATCCGGGTTTGGGTTCGGGAATGTCTGTAAATCGCGGCTGGGTTTGTTACTCATGCTTCTCTCGTAAGCCTGTCGGGCCATGGGCCACTGTGGCGTTAAACAACTCAATCATCCTGCCAACTAAGGGCCGGTGCCCGGCGTAAAGCGCAAAGGCTTTGCTATTATAAGGTCAGCGGGTTTTCAAGTTCCCGTGGGTTGAAGTTTTTATTCGTTCTATTGGCCTTCTTTCCACTTCATCGTGCGATTAACTCACATTCGTTTAGCTGGCTTTAAGTCATTTGTTGAACCAACGTCCTTCGCTGTACCCAGTAATTTGGTGGGTGTGGTGGGGCCGAACGGCTGTGGCAAATCCAACATTATCGACGCGGTTCGCTGGGTATTGGGTGAATCCAAGGCGTCTGAACTGCGTGGTGAGTCCATGCAAGATGTTATTTTCAACGGTTCCACCAACCGCAAGGCTGCATCGCGAGCCAGCGTTGAGCTCGTATTCGACAACGCCGAGGGCCGTGCAGGCGGCAGCTGGAACCAATATTCGGAAATTTCGGTAAAACGCGTGCTCACGCGAGACGGCGCTTCAACTTATTACATTAACCAGCAGGCGGTTCGCCGCCGCGATGTTCAAGACATTTTCTTGGGCACAGGCCTTGGGCCACGTGCTTACGCCATTATCGGTCAGGGCATGATTGCCAGAATTATTGAAGCGCGCCCGGAAGAACTGCGAATTTTCCTTGAAGAAGCTGCCGGGGTTTCTAAGTATAAGGAACGCCGACGTGAAACGGGTAACCGTTTGGCCGATACCCGCGACAACCTGACCCGAATCGAAGATATCCTTCGTGAATTGACCGGTCAAATTGAGCGCTTGGAGCAGCAGGCCACCGTGGCGCGCCAGTTCAAGGAACTGGAAGAAGCCAAAAACACCAAACAACGCCTGCTATGGTACATCCGTTACTCAGAAGCACTGGAACAGAAAAACACGGGCTTGGCCAAGCTGGAACGCGCCAAGGCGGATCTTGAAGCCATTCAAACAAAATCCATCAGTACGCAAACTGAATTGTTTTCCGTGCGTGAAAAGCAGGTGGATGCCCAACAGCAACTTGAAAATGATCAAACCCAGTGGATTGAAGCCAACCGGCAGGTAAGCCGCCTGGAGGCGGATTTGAGAGTGATGGCTGAATCGCGTGCCCGTTTGGGTGCTCGCGTGGCCGAGCTTGAGCTTGAAATCCAAAATTGGACTGTTCGTGAACAAGACGCCAAAGCCAGGCTGGAAGAAATTAGTGGTTCTGCTGAAGAGCAGCAGGCAGAACTAGAAGAGCGAATCATTGCACTTGAAGAAGCCGAGTTGGCCATTGAGCCAGTGGAGCTTGCTTTGCAGGCTGCCCGGTCAGCGGTTGATCAACAGCGTGCGGGTGTTATGCAAATTCAGCAAGCGCTCAGCCAGGTTTCCTCGCAGCAGGAGTCGGCTAGTCGAGCGGAAAACACCATTCAAGTAAAACTGGATCGACTTGAAAGTGAAAAGCAGCAAATTGCTGCACCTTCCGTGCATGAAATGGATGAAGTGCAGTCTCGGGTTCAATCCCTTGAACGCGATCTTGAGGATGCCACTGGCAAGCTTGCTGAACTCGAAAGCAGGCTGGCTTCGGGCAGCGCCGAGCTTGACCACGTGCAAGCTGCATTCAACACTGAGCGCGACAAACACGCCAATGCGCAAGCCCAGTTGCATGCGTTGGAAAAACTGAATGAGCAACTTGCAGAAAGTGCTGAGTTAAAACCGTGGGTGGAAAGCAGTGGGCTTGGTGAAACGCCCCGCCTGTTGGGCAAGCTGCAGGTAGAACGTGGCTGGGAACGGGCGCTGGAATCAGCATTGCGAGAATCGCTAGACAGCTTTCAAGTGCGTACCTTGGACATGGTGGAAGGCTTTGCAAAACAGCCGCCACCTGCGCGGGTTGCATTTATTGAAGCAGCCAATAGCGGCAGTGGCAATAATCTTCCGGTTGGGCCGGAAGACCTGGCCAGCCTGGTTCGCAGCTCAGATTACGCCATTCAGCAATCATTGGTGCAATCGTTGGCGGGCTACCTTTTGGCGCCCGATTTGCAAGCAGCACTGGCAAAGCGAAAAAATCTGAAACCTGGTCAGCGAATTTTTACGCCACAAGGTCATTGCGTAAGCGCAACAGGCGTTTCGTTTTATGCAGCAGACAATGCCCAAAGCGGTCGGCTAGAGCGCCAGCAGCAAATTGAAGCCTTGCGCACCGAAGTGCGCGCGCTCGACATGCTGAAAAATGAATCAATGGCCAAGCGGGACCAACTGCAACTTCGCACTGGGGAAATGAAAGCGAATGTGGTGCAGGCACGCAACCTGGTTGAAAGCTTGACCAAGCGTTTACATGAAGCACAGGTGCAGCTGATTCGTTTGCAGGAGCAACAAAGCCGGGCAGACAGCCGCCGCGAACAAATTGGCTTGGACCTGGCCTTGCTGCAAAGCGAACTTGAAGAACAGCGCGCGATTTTGCTTGAATCGGAAGACAAGTACGCTGAACTTGATGAGCAGCTTGCTGTGGCCAGTGATGCACTTGAAAGCAAGAAAGACAAGGTAACCCAAGCAGAGCAAGCGCTACGCGACAAGCAGGCACAAGTACAGGATGCACTGCGCAGAAAGCAGGATGCTGAATTCAACATTCGCAACCAAGAATCTCGCCAACGAGAATGCGAGAGGGATATTACCTTTGCCAACAGCCAAATTCAGCAAATTCAGCAACGCAAACAATTGGCGGTTACTGAACTTGAAAGCCTTTCCGAAACAGAAGGCCAGGAAGCCCTGCAAGCTGCGCTGGAAGAACGGGTGATAGCTGAAGAAAGGGTAGCAATTTCTCGCGACGCACTTGAGCAAATCATGTCCAAGGTCTCTGAACTTGAGCGGATAGAGAAAGAAAGTGACAAACAGGCCGACCCTCTGCGAGATACGGTTCAGGACCTTGCCTTGAAAATTCAGGCAGCAGAGCTAACGATCGAACAGTACAAAAATTTGATGGACGAAGTGCAGGCTGATGTAAACGAATTGGCCCAGCAGTTCGTTGCCATGGAGGTGCCTCCCAAAGCGTCGGTTCTTCAGGCTGAGGTAACTCGCCTAATTAACGGTATGCAAGAGTTAGGCGCTGTAAACCTGGCTGCACTGGATGAACTGGTTGCCGCAACAGAAAGAAAATCATTCCTCGACCAACAGGCTGGTGACCTGATGGAGGCCATGGAAACCCTTGAGGACGCCATTCGTAAAATTGACAAGGAAACACGTGATCTTCTTTCTGAAACTTTCGGTGTTGTGAACGGACATTTTTCTCGTTTGTTCCCGAAATTATTCGGAGGGGGCGAGGCGCGCCTTGTCATGACCGGAGATGAAATTCTGGATGCCGGTGTGCAAGTGTTTGCCCAACCCCCAGGCAAGAAAAACGGCACCATCCACTTATTGTCGGGCGGAGAGAAGGCGCTCACCGCGACCGCGCTGGTTTTCGCGATCTTTGAGTTAAACCCGGCACCATTCTGCTTGCTCGACGAAGTTGATGCTCCGCTAGATGATGCCAACACCGAGCGTTTTACACGTTTGGTCAAACAAATGTCTGAACAAACCCAATTTTTGTTCATTTCTCACAATAAAATCGCCATGGAAATGGCACAGCAGTTAATTGGAGTAACAATGCAGGAAAAAGGTGTGTCCCGCATTGTTGCCGTTGATTTGGCTGCTGCAGAAAAAATGGCAACGGAAACTGTATGAACGACTTACAACTAACCCTACTGATTGTTGGTGGTGGTGGTATTGCTGCCATGATTGCCTACAACTGGTGGCAAGATTATCGGCTGCGCAAACAAGCCAGTGAACGTTTTGGTGAAACTGACCAAGACCCTTTGTTAAATACCGGTACTGTGAAATCAGGATTTGAACGAACCGAGCCCGGATTCCTGGGGCAGCAGGATCTCAACCCCCCTCAAGACTTCGAAGAGACAACCCACGAGGCTCTCGGCCAAGCCGTAACTGATACAACCAACAATGACAATCATTTGCAAAATGAGCCGCAGATGGCAATCGACAAACGTCTGTTTGCGGAATTCATGATTCGCTTCGACGAAAACCGGGACGCAAACACTTGGAAAGGATTGCTTGATGGCTTGGAACAAATCAACCGCAAGCGAATTATTTACTCAGCAACCCCCGATATCGCTGAAAGCACCGAAACGCTTTGGTTCAAGGCGAGCAACTACATGGGTACTGCAAAATCGCTCAAGGCGAGTGTTCAAATCGCTAACCGCAAAGGCCCGATTAGCTCAATCGAATTCTCTGAGGTGCTTGGAAAATTGAGGCGATTTGCTGAAGATCACAATGCAGAAATTGAATTTCCCGAAATGAAAGAGGTTGTGGCCAAAGCTGAAACCCTTGATCAGGCTGCAGCAGCGCTGGATACCTTGCTCGGGCTGCACTGCCTGCTACCAGAAACCGTGCAGGAAAGCATGGCAATTGACATGCTAGCTGTGGCGGGTTGGGTTCAAAAAGGCCACCAGTGGTTTTTGAATGATGATTCGGGCATTTTGGCTAGCATGGTCATTCACAATGCACCGGGCAAACGCCTGCTAAGTTTTAGCATAGATGTGCCTAACTCTACCGAGCCCATCAAGGCATTGGGCGATATTGTGACAGTGTGCCATGGTATGAATGAAAAATTTGGCGCACCACTGATGGACGATTCTGGCAGAACACTGAGTACCCAAGCAATTGAGGGTATTTACAATCAGCTTATTGAACGGGTACGCAACCTGACCGATTCCGGCTTCAAGCCGGGCTCACCTGTGGCTCGCATCTTGTTTTCATGATCAATCTGGATTTATTTGAAAACACTGAAGGTGGCGATCGCTCCAATTCTGCGGAAGAATCGCCAGGTTCCGCCATGCGCCGCTTGATCGATCTTTTGAATCGCTGGGAACATGCCTACTACGTGCTTGATGCCCCAGAGGTTCCCGATTCGGAATACGACAAGGTTTATCAGTCGCTTCAACAGCTCGAGAATAGCCACCCCGAGCTGATTCAAAGCGATTCGCCCACTCAACGTGTTGGTGGAAAGCCCGCTGACGGATTCGAGCAAGTAAAGCACCGCATGCCCATGTTGTCGCTGGGCAATGCGTTCGAAGACAGCGATGTAATTGCATTCGACCGGCGGGTAAAGGAATTGGCTGACCTGCCAGCAGACACCACCATCGCTTACGCAGTTGACCCAAAATTTGACGGCCTGGCCATTTCAATTCATTACATTAACGGAATGTTTCAACAAGCGATTACTCGCGGCGATGGAACCGTGGGTGAGGATGTATCGGCCAATGTAAAAACCATTCGAAGCCTGCCACTGAAATTGAAAGGCCGAGCCATCCCTGCACATCTCGAAATTCGCGGTGAAATCTTTATGACCAAGAGAGATTTCCTGCAAATGAACCAGCGACAGGCCGAGCTCGGTTTGAAGGTGTTTGCAAACCCACGCAATGCCGCCGCCGGAACTATTCGGCAGCTCGACCCGAAAGTGGCAGCCAGCCGTCCTTTGCGTTTTTATTGCTATGGCGCAGCCCTTGAACGAGAACAGTTGCGCGAATTAAAGAGCCAATCCGCGATGATGAAATGGCTGGCCAATATGGGTTTGCCTGTCTCTGAATTAAGCCGAACCGCCGTAGGTGCGCAAGGCCTTCTGGCCTTTTATCGGGCTGTGGGCGAGAGTCGCGATAACTTACCTTTTGAAATTGACGGAGTCGTTTACAAAGTTGATTCGTTCGATCTTCAAGATCAATTGGGTTACGTGGCCAAGGCCCCCCGTTTTGCGATAGCGCACAAGTTTCCGCCTGATGAAGTACTGAGCCGCTTGTTGAACATAGAAGTTCAAGTCGGGCGCACAGGTTCAATTACACCGGTTGCAAAGCTTGAGCCGGTGAAAGTAGGCGGTGTTGTTGTATCCTCCGCCACCTTGCACAATCTGGATGAAATTCAACGCAAAGATCTACGTGTGGGCGACCAGGTTTTGGTTCGCCGGGCCGGCGATGTTATTCCCGAGGTATTGCCTTTTCCGGGTAATCAGCGAAGCGCCAGCAGCATTGTTTTTGTAATGCCAAGCCACTGCCCAATTTGCAATTCACTGGTGCGCCAAGAAGAGGGCGAGGCCGCTTTCAGGTGCACAGGTGGCTTGGTCTGTAAAGCCCAACTTACACAAGCTATCATTCATTTTGCACACAGGCGCGCCATTGATATTGACGGCCTGGGTAGCAAATTGGTTGAATTATTGGTCGAGAAGGAATGGGTTAAGACACCCGCTGACCTGTTCCGCCTACAATTTGATGCATTGGTTCAACTTGAGCGTATGGGCGAAAAATCTGCCCGCAATCTGCTCGAAAGTATTGAAAAAGCCAAACAAACAACCTTTGGCAGGTTTCTATTTGGCTTGGGAATACGGCATGTTGGTGAAGCCACAGCCCGTGATTTGGCTGCACACTTCAAAAATATTGATCGGCTGATGAACGCCACCGTAGAAGAACTGCTCGAAGTTAACGATGTGGGCCCAGTAGTTGCTGATTCAATACGCCAGTTTTTTGATGAAACCTCTAATCAACAGGTTGTGCGTGAATTGATTTCGCTGGGGATCAGTTGGCCAAATGAGGAAGGTCAAGCTGCCGATGAATCGCATCCGTTTTTTGGAAAAACATTTGTTTTGACAGGCACGCTCAGCCAGTACAGCCGCGATGAAGCCGGTGAATTGATTGTGGCGCGAGGCGGCAAAGTAACTGGGTCCGTGTCTAAAAAAACAGATTACCTTCTGGCTGGCGAAGCTGCCGGGAGCAAGTTAGACAAGGCCACCGTCTTGGGCATTACCGTACTTGATGAAAGTACATTTCAAGGTATGCTCTGAGTCGGAAAGTTATGCCAAACAATGAGACAGAACACTTATAACGTTTTTTACATTTATCTTTTATTGATCGATTACTGAGTGAGCAATCATGTCCCGAGTTAGAAAAGCTGTGTTTCCTGTGGCGGGTATGGGTACCCGATTTTTACCGGCTACCAAAGCCAGCCCCAAAGAAATGATGCCCGTGGTAGACAAACCACTAATTCAATATGCCGTTGAAGAGGCCTTGGAAGCCGGTTTGAGCGAGTTGGTTTTCATTACTGGCCGAAGCAAGCGTTCGATTGAGGATCATTTCGACAAAGCCTACGAGCTGGAAGCCGAATTGCAGGCTCGCGGTAAAACTGCGCTGCTTGAGATTGTCAAGAATATCGTACCCAGTCACGTGAACTGTATTTATATTCGCCAAATGGAGCCTCTAGGGCTTGGTCATGCGGTACTGTGTGCAGAACCAGTGGTAGGTACTGAGCCTTTTGCTGTACTTTTGGCGGACGACCTGATGGACGTGGATAAAGGTACACCGTCGGTTACGCACCAAATGGTGAAAGTATTTGAACGGGAGCATGCGAGCGTCCTGGCTGTGCAAGAAGTGGATCCTTCGGAAACAAAGTCGTACGGTATTGTTTCAAGCTCGCCTTGGAATAATCGCTCCGAGCGGGTCAATGCGATTGTGGAAAAGCCAGACCCCAAAGACGCGCCAACCAATTTGGCTGTGGTGGGTCGCTACGTCTTGAATTCACAAATTTTTGATCACATTCGAAAAACCGGCAAAGGTGCTGGCGGGGAAATTCAGTTGACTGACGGTATCGCGTCGTTGCTTGAAGACCAACCCGTGCTGGCATACCGATTCGCAGGTACCCGTTTCGACTGTGGTTCAAAAATAGGTTACTTGAAAGCCACTGTAGAACTGGGATTAAAGCACCCGGAGGTGGCGGCAGAGTTTGAACAATACCTAACTGACAGGAAGTAAACCATGTACGCAGTGTTGGGAGGCAGTGGTCTAAGCCAATTACCTGAATTTGAAATTACCAATCGCAAGGTCCAGCGCACGCCTTATGGCGAACCCTCGGGTGCGCTCACCTTTGGCATGTTGGCCGGCCATGAAATTGTTTTTCTGGCCCGGCACGGGTATGGGCATACCATTGCACCCCATCAAATCAATTACCGGGCCAATATCTGGGCTCTGTCTCAGCTCAACATCGACGGTATCCTGTCGGTGGCCTCGGTGGGCGGCATTCGCCCTGATTTGAGGCCCGGGCAATTGGTGGTCCCCGACCAAATTCTGGATTACACACACGGTCGCGACGCCACATTCTTTGAGGGCGACAATCAGGCTGTGCAGCACATCGACTTCACCTGGCCTTATGACCAAGCGCTGCGCACCTCGTTGTGCCTGGCTGCAGATGCGGTTGGCGAGCAAGTGGTGCAGGGTGGTTGTTATGCCTGCACCCAAGGGCCAAGACTCGAAACAGCGGCAGAGGTGAAACGCCTGGCGCGCGATGGCGCTGACATTGTTGGCATGACGGGAATGCCCGAAGCCAGCTTGGCCCGGGAACTTGACATTCCTTACGTGCACTTGGCATTGGTGGTTAACCAGGCAGCCGGGGTGGGTGAAAGTGCTCAGGAAATTTCACATGCCCAAATCAGCAAAACCGTTCACGAAGGCATGGGCCGCGTAATGGCGATAATTAAGTCCATGGTGCAATTGCACGACGAATAAAAGGGCAAAAAGACCTGCCCTTTATTTTTTACTTATATTGACAGCAATTCGAGAAGTTCGGCTTCTAACTGAATTTGCAGTTTTCCCGAGTTCAAGGACTGTCCGTAGAGTAAAAAAGTGTCTTCGGCTCGCTCGCCCAGAGTCATAATTTTAGCGGTTTGTACGCTAACCTTGTATTGCGCGAGCAAGCGGGTAATCGAGTACAACAAACCGGTGCGGTCGGTGGCTGACACAGTTAGCAAATACTGGTTGCCCTTTTCGTCTGGCTTCAAATCGACTGAAGGGCGAACCGGAAAATGCCTGGACTGTCGGGACATTCGACCAAACACCGGTGGTTCCAACGGAAGACGCTTGACCAGCCGATCCTGGAGTTCAGCTTCAAGCAGCGACAGTGTTTCGCGGTAAAACTCATGCTGACTGTCGTGTTGAATCAAAAACGAATCAAGTGCATAGCCGTGGGATGTGGTATGGATTTTTGCATCCAGAATGCTCAGGTTTTTGGAATCGAAATACCCGCAAATCCGTGCAAACAAATCCATTTCGTCACGGGTATACACCAACAACTCCAAACCCTCGCCAATCGATGAAAGGCGAGCCTTGACGATCGGTTGCTCGGTGTCTACGCGCCAGTACAGGTGCCGTGTGTGCCAAGCAATGTCACTGGGTCCCTGCCGCAGGAAATAGGACACATCAAGTTGGGCCCACAGTTTGTCCTGAACGTCGTCTGAAAGTGCGTACAGCCGCAAAATTCTGCGCGCTTCAGCTTGCTGCTCGGCAAGCATTTGCCTACGGTTCGGGGCCTCTCCACCCAAATATTTCAGGGTCAGTCGATACAAATCTTCTAGTAGTTTGCCTTTCCATGCATTCCACACCTTCGGGCTAGTGCCACGAATATCTGCAACAGTAAGCAAATAGAGAGCTGTGAGGTTTCGCGGGGTTTTTACAAGCGCAGCAAAATCTTTCAACACCTCGACATCTGACAGGTCTTTCTTTTGGGCGATATTCGACATGGTCAGGTGATGCTTGACAAGAAACGCCACCAAATCTGTGTTTTCCTCATTGAATCCGTGGTCTTTGCAGAATTTGCGTGCATCGACCTCGCCCAACACGCTGTGGTCACCGCCTCGGCCTTTGGCCACATCGTGAAACAAGGCAGCAATATACAACAACCAATGATCATCAAAATTGGCCATCAATTGGCTACAGTATGGGTACTCATGGGCGTGCTCAGCCATGGTAAAGCGGCGCAAGTTGCGCACCACAGTCAATATGTGCTGGTCAACCGTATACACGTGAAACAAGTCGTGCTGCATTTGTCCCACAATTTTACGAAAAACCGGCAAATACCTTCCCAGAACACTGGTTTCATTCATGCGTCTAAGTTCGTGAACGATACCCTGCGGTTGCTTGAAGAATTCAATAAACAAAGCTTTATTCACCGGGTTTTTTCGAAAATCACTGTTGATCTTTACCCTGCTGTGCCACAGCTTCCGAAGCATTCGGGCGCTCATACCCTTGAGCCGCGGATTTTGCTGCATCACGATAAAAGCACGTAGCATGGCAGACGGATTTTTAGCGAATACCTCGTCGTTTCGAATGTCCAGCAGTGAATCTGTTTCCTGAAACTCATCATCGATCACCACTGCCTGTGCGTTGGTGCCGAAAATGGAAAGCTCAATGTTTTGAAGCAATATGGTGTTCAGCTGCATGACTGCCTTGGCTGCCAGGTAATAGAGCTGCATCAATTGCTCACTCGATCGTTTTGCAGCAGTCGGGTGATATCCCAGCGACTCAGCCAGTTGGGTCTGAACATCGTACACAAGCCTGTCTTCTCGACGGCCTGTAGTGACATGTAACTGGTATCTGATTTTTTTGAGGGTGCGTTCGTTGTTCCTCAATTTTGCAGCTTCAAAAGGCGTGATCAACCCTTTTTTAGCCATTTCGGCCCAGCTGTTGCCCAAATTCGCGGCGCGGCATACCCACAGAATTACATGAAGGTCTCGCAGGCCACCCGGACTTTCCTTGCAGTTCGGTTCAAGGCTGTAGGGTGTCTCCTGATATTTTGCATGACGCTGCCTAAGTTCCAGGGTTTTTTTGCGAAAGAATGCCTTTACTTCAAGAGCTTTCTTCAGAGAAGATTTTAAGTCATTGAAGTTTCTTTTATTTCCTGCCAAAAAACGTGCCTCTACAAGTGCAGTTTGAACCGTAATGTCTTTGCCTGCCTCTTCGATGCACTGCGCCGGGGTTCTAACACTGTGCCCAATCTCAAGCCCGATATCCCAGCCGGAACCGCAAAAGATTTCAAGTTTCTCAGTGTTTGTCTCGTTGGGCTCTTCATTAATCAGAATCAATACATCGACATCTGAAAATGGAAACAATTCGCCACGGCCATAGCCACCCACGGCAACCAAGCTGTATTGCGCTGGCATTTCAATTGAATCCCACAAAGAGATCAGTGCTTCGTCCACACAAGTGCAGCGCCTTTTTAATACAGCTTCTACGGCTGAAGCAGGTGTATTCTGATCAAAGGGTGTAAGCCATTGATGCGCTTGGCTTTTCAACTGATTCTTAATGCTCACTCGCACAGTGCTCAGGTCGGGAGCAGCGGGTGTTTTCGCAGATTTTGCCACTTCCTTGCTCAAGTCAGGCTGCCTGTGTTTTCAAGCGAGGGTTGGCGGGCGTGCCTGCCGATTGAGTCAAGATTTCATATCCATCGGCAGTGACTAACACCGTGTGCTCCCACTGTGCCGACAAGCTGTGGTCTTTCGTCACAATAGTCCATCCATCTGGCATTTCCTTGATTTCCCGGCGACCCGCATTCAACATTGGCTCAATGGTGAAAATCATGCCTTCCTGCAACACCACGCCAGTGCCAGGTTTGCCGTAATGCAAAACCTGTGGTTCCTCATGAAACTTGGTGCCAATTCCATGACCACAAAATTCCCGAACCACCGAGTAGCCGAACCCTTCTGCGAATTTTTGAATGGCAGCTCCAACGTCGCCAAGCGTAGCCCCGGGGCGCACTTGCTCAATACCAATCCACATGGCTTCAAATGTGATCTCGCACAAACGTCTGGCTGCCAGTGAACCCTCACCCACGATAAACATGCGGCTGGTGTCCCCGTGATAACCGTCCTTGATTACGGTAATGTCAATATTGATGATGTCGCCATTTTTCAGCTTTTTTGGCCCTGGAACACCATGACAAATTTGGTGATTAACCGAGGTACATATTGACTTGGGGTAGGGGGTGTAACCCGGAGGTGCGTAGTTCAATGGAGCGGGAATTGTACCCTGCACGTTCACCATGTAATCGTGGCAGAGTTTATCCAGCTCCTCGGTGGTAATCCCTGCCACCACATGTGGGCCGATAAAATCAAGAACTTCAGAAGCCAAACGGCCTGCCACACGCATTTTTTCAATGTCATGCTCGTTTTTAATCACAATATTCATGGTTTTGTTTAATTCCTGCTTGAGCTAACGTATTTTAACCGAGTATAATCTTTGGCTGCTCTAGGTCTGGGGGTGGCCCGCTTAGTTAAGCATCTAAGTGTTAAATTAGTTGCTCGATATGGTAGGCCAACTCCCAAGAGCAAATTTAATGGTTTGTGCGACAGGGTGCTAGTAATTATTGGTGTTTAACCCGTTGCTGGCCCAGTACAAACCCATTTAACCCTGTCTACACTGGAGAAATTCATGGCAGTATCAATGCGCGAAATGCTGGAAGCAGGTTGCCACTTTGGCCACCAAACACGCTTCTGGAACCCAAAAATGGCCCCTTACATTTACGGCCATCGTAACAAAATTCATATTATTAACCTGGAAAAAACGGTTGTAATGCTCGACGACGCGTTGAAATTCGTCAAGCGCCTGTCAGCCAACCGCGGAAACATCCTGTTTGTGTGCACCAAGCGCCAAGCCAAGGAAATTATTGCCGAAGAAGCACAGCGCTGCGGCATGCCCTTCGTTGATCAGCGTTGGTTGGGCGGCATGCTCACCAATTTCAAAACCGTGAAAACATCCATCAAGCGCTTGAAAGACATGGAAGCCATCATCGCAGACGGCGGTACCGAGCGCATGTCCAAGAAAGAAGCTCTGATGTTTGCCCGCGAGCTTGAAAAACTGAACCAGTCAATCGGCGGCATCAAAGACATGCCCACCTTGCCCGATGCGATTTTTGTGTGCGACGTTGGTTACCACAAAATTGCGATTACTGAAGCTGAAAAGCTGGGCATTCCAGTAGTTGGAGTTGTGGATACCAACCATTCACCAGCAGGCGTCAGCTACATTGTTCCTGGTAACGATGACTCCGCCCGCGCCATTCGTTTATACGCTCGTTCTGTAGCCGATGCCGTACTGGCTGGCCGCGATCAAGCTGTAAACGATGTGGTTGAAGCCATCAAGGGCGGTGACGACTTCGTGGAAGTGTCTGAAGAGGGAGCCGAGGGCTAATCAAGCCCTTGCCTTCCAATGGGGCGATCAATCGCCCCTTTTTTTTGTCTAATTCAGAATCCGACTTTAGGAGAAAATCAATGGCTGAAATTACAGCAGCAATGGTTAAAGTACTGCGTGAGAAAACAGACGCGCCGATGATGGAATGCAAAAAAGCCTTGACTGAAGCCGCCGGCGACATGGACAAGGCTGAAGAAATTTTGCGTGTTAAATTGGGAAGCAAAGCCAGCAAGGCGGCCACCCGTGTAACCGCTGAAGGCTTGGTTGGGATTTATATCAATGAATCCAGCAAGTTAGGTACCATTGTTGAAGTGAACTGCGAAACTGATTTCGTGGCAAAAAACGACGACTTTCTGGCTTTTGTAGCCAATGTAGCAAAGTTGATTGCAGACCATAACCCAGCCAACGTTGAGGCTCTTTCTGCCTTGCCTTTGGGTGAAGGCACGGTAGACACAGTGCGCGCCGCTTTGATCGGCAAAATTGGTGAAAACATGTCCGTTCGCCGTTTCAAGCGTGTTGAAGCCAAAGGTAGCTTAAGCTCATACATTCACGGCGGCAAAATCGGCGTTTTGGTCGACTACACTGGTTCCGATGAAAATGTGGGCAAAGATGTTGCCTTGCACATCGCAGCGACCAAACCCAAGGCCTTGCACGAAAGCGGCGTTCCTCAGGAAGACATCGATCGCGAGCGTTCAGTGGCCAAGGCCAAAGCGGAAGAATCGGGCAAACCGGCTGATATCGCAGAGAAAATGGTTGAGGGCTCAATCAAGAAGTTCTTGAAAGAGGTAGCCTTGCTGTCTCAGCCATTTGTAAAAGACGACAAACTCACCGTTGAAGCCATGCTCAAAAGCAAGGGCAGCGAAGTTAACGGCTTCGACTTGTTTATCGTAGGCGAAGGGATTGAAAAGAAAGTGAACGATTTTGCAGCTGAAGTTGCTGCACAGGCTGCGGCTGCCGCTACAGGTCGCTAATTCCTTGGTCTGAACAGGGGTTTCTCGTCACGAGAAGCCCCTTTTTATTTGCTTGTCTACTAAGTTCTGTGCTTTACGTTATAGAATCCTGACAATAATCCAACAAGAGGCTTGAATGGCAGCATACAAACGTGTGTTACTGAAATTGTCAGGCGAGGCCCTGATGGGCGAAGATTCTTATGGCATCAATCGGCAAACCATAGAAAGAATGGTTTCAGAAGTTGCAGAAGTTTCAGCATCGGGTGTCGAATTGGCAGTAGTGATTGGTGGTGGCAACATATTCAGGGGAATTGCTCCCGGAGCCGCTGGTATGGACAGGGCCACCGCAGACTATATGGGCATGATGGCCACCGTAATGAACGCGCTTGCGTTGCAGGATGCGTTTCGTCGAGCTGGCGTCGAGGCCAGGGTGCAGTCGGCGCTCAATATCGAGCAGGTTGTAGAGCCATACATCCGGCCCAAAGCGATTCGTTACCTTGAAGAAGGCAAGATAGTCATATTCGCAGCGGGTACCGGTAACCCATTCTTCACCACCGACACAGCAGCAGCGTTGCGTGGTTCTGAAATTGGCGCTGAGGTTGTACTGAAAGCCACAAAGGTGGATGGTATTTATACCGCCGACCCGAATAAGGATCCCACCGCAACTCGATATGAAAAAATTTCGTTTAACGAAGCAATCTCCAAAAACCTCGAGGTAATGGACGCCACGGCATTTGCTTTGTGTCGCGACCAAAAGCTTCCAATCCGGGTATTTTCCATCAACAAGCCAGGTGCCTTGCATCGCGCCGTTGCTGGTGAAAACGAGGGCACTTTGGTGCATATGTAATTAACTGGCCATTCGATCGACTAATTAATTTACTAATTAATCCACTTAGGCAGTGAGAATCCAATCATGAGCGTTGCGAACATTCGAAAAACAACTGAAGAGAAGATGGTGAAATCCATCGAGTCCCTGAAAACCGATTTGCAAAAGGTGCGCACCGGCCGTGCACACACAGGTATTTTGGACCACGTGCAAGTTGATTACTATGGTTCTATGGTTCCAATATCCCAGGTGGCGAACCTGAGCCTTGCAGATGCTCGAACAATCGTGGTTCAACCGTGGGAAAAAAACATGGCCAACGCTGTTGAAAAGGCCATTCGTGAATCGGACCTGGGCCTTAATCCTGCATCTATGGGTGAAACCATTCGAGTCCCAATGCCTGCGCTGACGGAAGAACGTCGCAAAGAGTTGACCAAATTCATCAAAGGCGAAGGTGAACAAACCAAAGTGGCTATTCGCAACCTTCGTCGCGACGCGAACGAGGCACTGAAGCGTCTGGTTAACGACAAGGAAATTTCTGAGGATGATGAGCGCCGTGCTCAAGCGGACATTCAAAAACTGACCGACAAGTTTGTATCCGAAGTCGATCAGGTTTTGCAGTCAAAAGAAGCTGAAATCATGACGGTTTAAGTCATTCATGACCGTCTACACCAGCTCAACTCTGGATGTTCCAGTTACATCCGAAATTCCAAAGCACGTTGCAATCGTGATGGACGGGAACGGCCGCTGGGCCAAGAGCCGTCTTATGCCCCGATTTGCCGGGCACAAGCGTGGCGTAGACGCTGTCAAGCGCACTGTTCAAGCCTGCTGCGAACTTGGCGTCGAACACCTCACGCTGTTTGCTTTTTCCTCGGAAAATTGGCGCAGGCCTCCCGAGGAGGTCAGCCTTCTGATGCGTCTTTTCATTCGTGTGCTGCGCAAAGATGTGGAGGCCATGCATCGAGAAAACATTTGCCTCAGAATTGTAGGTGACACTTCGGCATTCGAGCCAGAGTTGCGCGCGGCGATTGCTTCAGCGCAAGAACTTACAAAAAACAATACCCGGCTGTTTTTAAACATCGCTGCAAATTATGGTGGCAGGTGGGATATTCTGCAGGCCGCTAAAAACATGCTTAAAAACAACCCTGAGCTGGCTAATAATCCAGATCAGATTTCAGAGACCGACCTTTCCAGACACCTGTGCCTGCAAGGCAGTCCCGAGCCAGATTTATTTATAAGAACTGGCGGAGAGCAGCGAGTGTCCAACTTTTTACTGTGGCAGTTGGCTTACACAGAATTTTATTTCACTGACAAATTTTGGCCTGATTTCGGCAAGTCCATGCTTCTTGAGGCCATCGATTCCTATAACAACAGAGAACGACGCTTTGGTCGAACCTCCGAGCAAATTCAGGCCCCAGTGGTCCATGTTCGGCAATCCGCCCTGTGATCCAGTTCTCAATCGAGACATATCATGCTTAGAACGCGTGTGATCACGGCTGTAGTCCTGCTGATCGTGCTGCTTGTAGTTCTGTTGTATGGCGGCAAGATCGGCTGGAATCTTTTCGTATTGACAGTGCTGGTTGGCGCATTCTGGGAGTGGGCCAGGCTTGGTCTTTTCGAGCCTGGAAAAGCCGTTGCATATGCAGTGGTTGGCGGCTTCGGTTGCATATTGCTGGAACGCTCACTTAACCTTCAAACACAGGTTTTTCCTTTGCTTGCACTGGCCAGTGTGTTTTGGGTGGGTTTTGCACCCTGGTGCCTTCGAAATGTATCAGTTGGAGTGCTGAACAACAAGGCACTCTATGGTCTTGTCGGGTTTGTGTTGATTGCAGCAGCGGGCTTGGCACTGGTGATCACCAAAACCTACGGTGTTATTTTTTTGCTAAGTACCATCGCTATTTGCTTTGCGGCTGATATTTTTGCGTACTTTTTCGGAAAAACCTTTGGCAAGCGCAAATTAGCCCCCCGAATTTCTCCCGGAAAAAGCTGGGAGGGTGCTGTCGGCGGCGCATTTAGCGTGGTTGCACTTAGCTGGATTGTGGTTTCATTGGCAGACGCATATCCTGAATTGAAAAACACTTGGCAAGTCATGGCCTTTGATCGCTGGCATCCAATTGTGTTTACCTTTTGGCTAATTGTGCTGAGCGCTTACAGCGTGGTTGGTGACCTGTTTGAGTCTATGTTGAAACGCAAGGCCGGTTTAAAGGACAGCAGTCAGCTATTGCCGGGCCATGGTGGCGTTCTCGACCGGATTGACGCACAGTTACCCGTGCTACCCCTTGCGATTTTGCTGGTTAGTGCAACCGTGGCTTGAATTGAAGAATGAATTTGCAAAACCTACTTATTCTTGGTGCAACCGGCACCATCGGCATCAATACTCTTGACGTGGTCGCCAGGCACCCCGATCGTTTTCAGGTGCATGGCTTGGTTGCGGGCCGAAATATCGAATTGCTATTCGCACAGGCCTGTGTACACCGACCCAAAGTTTTAATTATTTGTGACTCCAATGCCCTTAATCAATGGCATGCGTCGGGTCTTAATGCGAAGCTTCGCGAGCAAATTGGATACATTCCAGAAATTGGTGGAGAGGATGCTCTTGCATCGCTTTGCCAAAGCGAACAAATTGACACGGTTGTGGCCGCAATTGTGGGTTCAGCCGGGTTAAAGCCCACGCTCAGTGCGCTACAAGCCGGTAAACGGGTATTGTTGGCCAACAAAGAGTCGCTGGTTTTGGCTGGACGGTTCATGATCCAAGCCAGTTTGAGCTCGGGTGCCACCATTCTGCCCGTCGATTCAGAGCACAATGCCATTTATCAGTGTTTACCTGCCAATTACGATTTGAGCCGAGCGGCAGAGTTTGGTATCGAAAGGCTTGTGTTAACAGCCTCTGGTGGTCCTTTCAGAAATAAAAGCGTAGCGGAACTTTCTCAGGTTAGTCCAGCCCAAGCGATTGCGCATCCAAATTGGGTAATGGGGCGAAAAATCTCGGTGGACAGTGCCACAATGGCAAACAAAGGTCTTGAGTTAATCGAGGCACTTTGGCTGTTTGGTTTGCCTGCCGGGCAGCTGTCAGTTTTGGTTCACCCGCAATCAATTGTCCATTCATTGGTTGAATACAAAGACGGTAGCATGCTGGCGCAGCTGGGTTGCCCAGACATGAGAACACCCATCGCCCACGTCTTGGGTTTACCCGACCGAATTGAGTCAGGCTCACCGCGTTTGAATTTGGCCGCCCTGGGAAAACTGGATTTCGAGGAACCTGATTTGAGCCGTTTTCCGATGTTGAAGCTCGCATTTGATGTACTTGCGAAGCCCGACACAATGGCACCAGTGTTTAATGCGGCCAATGAAATGGCAGTTGATTTGTTTTTGAATGAAAAGATTGCTTACATGGATATCGTGAAGTTGACGCAGATGAGTTTGTCCCGTTTTGCATCAACTTGTGTTGCCAACCTGGACGATGCGTTCGAACTGGACAGAGAAGTGCGCGCTTTCGCAGTTGAATGCGCCAAGAAGTGTTAAACACAGGATTTAAATGCTGAATTCAATTGTTTCGTTCCTGATTGCCCTAGGTATTCTTGTTTTTATTCATGAGTACGGCCACTATTCCGTGGCGCGCTTTTATGGTGTGCGTGTAATTCGCTTCTCGGTGGGGTTTGGTAAACCCATATTCAAGTGGATTAATAAAAAAACCAAAGTGGAATGGACCATTTCGTGGATACCCTTGGGTGGTTACGTTCGAATGCTCGACGAACGCGATCCCGACAGCTTGAGTGGTCACGATATAGATCTTTCGGAGGCATTCAATCGCAAACCGGTTGGCCATCGAATTGCAATTGTTTTGGCCGGCCCCATGGCCAATCTTGTTCTTGCGGCACTTATTTACGGTTTTTTGGCTTACATGCAACCCACTGGCCTTGCTACCCAAGTTGCAAATCCAACACCCAATTCGATCGCTGCAAGCTCAGGCTTGATTGCAGGCGATGAAATTACCCACGTCAATGGCGATACAACCAAGAACTGGAATGAGGTGTCTTGGGCGCTTATCAAAGCGCGGCTTTTCCGTGAAGATCTAGCGATCAAGGTCAATCGTCAAGGTTCAGAATTAACTTTGGATACAGTGCCGTCCTCCACGATCAATGCAGAATTGGGGCCAACATTAACACGCGAACTCGGGTTTTTGCCTTTTGAAAAAAGTGTGCGGGTTAGGGCAGTTGGCGAGGGTAGCGCGGCAGCTGCGGCAGGTTTTCTAGCCAATGACCAGATACTGGCCGTGGACAGCATACTGGTTGAAACATCTGCCCAATTCACGAACCTGATCAAAGAGCGCCCGGCACAAGAAACTGCCATTCGCATCCGCCGAGATGAGCAAGATATAAGCCTCTTGGCAACACCTGAGAAAACCCGGTTGGAAAATGGTGAAACCATCGGTCGACTGGGCTTGTCGATCGGAGGCGAGTCAGTGATCGTGAGCAATCCTTTGAGCCCATGGGAATCGATTGTTGATGGTAGTGGTCGAATGGTGGAAGTCAGCGTATTTTCCCTGGCTGCGTTGGGTAAAATGCTCATTGGAGATTTGTCTTGGGAGCACCTGAGCGGGCCTGTGTCGATTGCGTCCGCAGCTGGCGAATCATCGAGTCTCGGGATTCTTCCTTTTTTCGGTTTTCTAGCCATGGTTTCTGTTAGCCTAGGCATTTTGAATCTTTTGCCGATCCCGCTCTTGGATGGGGGGCACTTGATGTATTATTTGGCCGAAATCGTCAGAGGCAAACCGGTTGATGAAGTGTGGCAGATTCGAGGCCAAAAACTGGGTATTTTGCTAATTGGCATTTTGACCAGTGTTGCTTTTTTTAATGATATTCAAAGGCTAATTTTCTAAATGCCTTCATATATTGGTTCCAGCCTGACTGGGCTGGTAGGAACGATCTGAATGACAATAAGAAGTACTCTGTTTCCAGCGCGCTTGGTTTATCCAGTCGTGGCCACCTGCGCTTTGTCAGTGAGCGTGGCACATGCTCAGGCAAACCAGTTTGTGGTGAAAGACATCGAGGTAGAGGGTTTGCGCCGCACTGAGGCTGGTACGGTGTTTAGCTACCTGCCTATTCGTGTGGGTGACACGTTTACAGATGAAAAAGCCCTGCAGGCGATTCGATCGCTTTTTGCGACCGGCTTTTTCGAGGATGTAAAAATCTCGGCAAAGGGTGACGTCCTGGTGGTTACCGTGGTTGAACGGCCAGCAATTGCCTCTGTTGAAATCAACGGCACCAAAGAATTTGACAAAGAGACCCTTAAAACTGCATTGAAAGGTGTCGGTATCGGTGAGTCTCTTATTTTTGACAAATCGCTGCTCGACAAGGCGGAGCAAGAATTAAAGCGTCAATACCTTTCTCGCAGCAAATATGGTGCGCAGGTTCAAACTCGTGTCGACGAGTTGGCACGTAACCGGGTTGCCATTACGTTCAATGTGGATGAGGGTGAATCTGCATCAATCAAGCAATTGAAAATTCTGGGTGCAAAAGACTTCAAGGAAGAGGAGCTTCTTGAGGAATTTGAACTCAGTACCGGTGGCTTCATGTCGTGGTACAGCAAAAACGACCAGTATTCCCGACAGAAACTGAGCGGCGATATCGAAAAGTTGCGCTCTTTTTATCTGAACCGGGGTTATGCCGATTTCAATATTGAGAATACTCAGGTTCAAATTGCTCCAAACAAGCAAGACATTTTCATCACTATCACAATTAAAGAAGGTGCGAAATTCACCTTCGGTGACATTGAGCTGACCGGCCAGTTGCTGGGACGCGACGAAGAGTTGCGTTCTCTGGTCAAAATGAAAAAGGGCGATACCTTCAATGGTGAACTGTTGACAGACAGCTCTAAAGCCATTCAAGACCGCTTGGGCAATTACGGCTATGCATTCGCCAATGCCAACGTCATACCCGACCTCGACCGCGAAAAGCGCGTGGTCAACATCAATATGGCAGTGGACACGGGCAAGCGGGTTTATGTTCGCCGCATGAATGTAGGTGGCAATACCCGCACCAAAGACGAAGTTATTCGCCGTGAATTCCGCCAATTTGAATCGTCTTGGTACGATTCGAGAAAAATTCAACTGTCCAAGGAGCGGGTGGACCGCCTCGGCTATTTCTCCAACGTAGACATTGAAACCCAGCCCGTGCCCGGCACATCAGATCAAATCGATGTGAACATGCAGGTTGAGGAAAAGCCAACCGGCAACTTGCTCTTGGGTGCTGGTATTTCCAGTACCGACAGCCTGGTACTCTCTGCCGCCATTCAGCAACAAAACCTTTTTGGAACCGGTAAAACCGTGGGCTTGGAGCTGAATACCAGCAAGGTTAACCGTACCATTTCGTTTTCGCAGACAGACCCCTACTTCACAATTGACGGTGTTTCCCGCAGCTTTGAAGTTTATAACCGTCGCACCGACCCCAGCGAACTGAACTTGGGTGACTATATTATTGAAACAACCGGAGCGGGTCTTCGTTTTGGTTATCCGATCAGTGAGTTCGAGCGCATTTCTTTTGGTGGGGGTTACGAAGGCACAGACCTTGAAGTAGGGCAGTTCAGCCCGGCTCGCTTCCAGCGTTACGTGAACGACTTTGGCAACTCTAGCTATGCGGTTTTGCTCAATGCAGGTTATTCATTTGATTCCCGAGATTCCGCGATTGCGCCAACACGGGGCCGTGTAACCAGGCTAACTGCTGAATATGCGACCCCGCTGGGCGACCAGGAATTCATCCGCACTACATACCAGGAACAGTTCTACTTTCCGATCGGCAAGCTGTATACCTTGGCCTTGAACGGTGAGGTGACCGGTGGTTTCGGGCTGAGCGGTTCACCGTATCCAATTTTCCGCAACGTGTATGCAGGTGGTATTGGTACTGTGCGTGGCTATCGTTCCTCAACCTTGGGCCCTCGTGATGCAGACAATGTGCCTGTTGGTGGTTCCAAGCGGGTTATCGGTAATGCAGAATTCTTCTTCCCGATTCCCGGTATGAGCAAAGACCGTACCTTCAGGGCATTTACATTCCTGGATGCGGGTAACGTCTTCCAAAGTAGTGAGAAGATTGATATTGGAGAGTTACGTTACTCAACCGGTCTAGGTATTTCCTGGCTATCCCCGGTTGGCCCGCTAAAGTTCAGCTTGGGTGTACCTCTGAATCGCGAGCCACAAGATGAAACCCAACGTGTGCAGTTCACGATTGGTACTGGCTTCTAAGTTCGAATCAATATTGGAGAATGGTTTTGAATAGTGTGAAAAAATTGTTGATTGGTGGTGCCTTGTCGCTGGCAATTGTGTTGCCAACCATGTCCCACGCCCAAGCAGCGACAAAAATAGGATTTGTAAACACAGAACGCATTTTGCGTGATTCAAAGTTTGCAGTGGAATCCCAAAAGAAACTGGAACGCGACTTTTCCAAGCGCCAAAAAGAACTGGAAGACTTGGCCAGCAAAGTAAAGGCTGAGGCCACCAAGCTGGACAAAGACGCCATCACCTTGCCTGAGGCCGAAAAAGTTCGCCGTCAGCGTGATTTGGCTGAGATGGACCGAGACTTCCAACGCAAGCGCCGCGAATTTGAAGAAGACTTGGCTCAACGGAAAAACCAAGTAGTAGGTGAGTTGGTTGAGCGCGCAAACCGCGTGATTCGTCAAATTGCAGAAAAGGAAAATTACGACATCATTTTCCAAGAGGCTGTATACGCCAACAAACGCATTGACATCACCGACCAAGTGCTCAGCAGCTTGGACGGCGCGAAGTAAACCACATCGATGAATTTCATTGAAACGAAGCTCAGCACCCTGCTTGAGCAGTTTGGCGGCCGGCTGGCTTCGTTCGGTGGTGATCAGGCAGTGCCAGGCAACATCGTACTGGCAGGCATTCAGCCACTTGAAAAAGCGGGCGCCAAGCACCTTGGCTTTCTCGCCAACCCAAAGTTTCGTGACCAACTGTTTTCAAGCAAAGCCGGTGTGGTGCTCGTTCGGGAATCGCAATTCGAATCGCTTTGCCAATTCATCAAAGAAAGTACGAACACCGCACCTTCCGCTTTGGCATGGCTTGTTAGCGATCCTTACTTGTACTACGCCAAGCTGCAGCAATGGTGGGTAGCCCACAGTGAATTCAAGCCACAGCCAGGAATTCACCCAAGAGCTGTAGTAGACCCAACTGCCACAGTTGCCCCAAGCGCAACGATTGCTGCCAACTGCGTAATAGGTGCCCATGCTAAGGTGGGTGAGGGCAGCCGAATTGAATCGGGCGTGGTGTTGGGCAATCATGTTGAAGTGGGAGCAAATACCCGTATTTACCCAAATGTGACGATCTATGACGAATGCGTTATAGGTTCAGATTGCATCGTACATGCGGGTGTGGTTATAGGTGCCGATGGTTTTGGTTTCGCCAATGAAAAAGGGGCCTGGATCAAAATTCCACAGGTGGGCAGAGTACTGATTGCAGACCAAGTGGAAATTGGTGCCAACACCACGATCGATCGGGGTGCGCTAGACGACACGCTAATCGGTTTTGGTGTAAAACTGGATAATCAAATTCAGATTGCTCACAATGTGACTGTGGGAGAACATACTGCCATGGCAGGTTGTGTGGGTATTGCAGGCAGTACCCACATTGGCGCGCGGTGCACAATTGGGGGTGCAGCCATGGTGTTTGGTCACCTTGACATTCCAAATGGTACCCATGTTTCTGGTGCTTCAGTGGTAATGAGCAGTATTAAGGAACCTGGTGCTTATACTGGAATTTTCCCCTTGCAAGAGCACAAAGAGTGGGAGAAAACTGCAGTGACCCTCAGACAAATACTCAAATTGCGCAGCGAAGTGCGCGAACTGAAAAACAAGCTGTAATAAAACAAGCTGAAATAACAACAAACCCAAACTTAAAAGTGTGAACTCAGAAGCTATGAATACGCCAGTTATGGACATCAAAGGCATTTTGGAAAACTTGCCGCATCGTTACCCTTTTGTGCTTGTTGATCGAGTGCTTGAGCTTGAACCCAATGTTCGAATTCTGGCCCAGAAAAACGTCAGTTACAACGAACCTTTTTTTCCTGGGCACTTCCCAATCCACCCGGTTATGCCAGGTGTGTTGATCATGGAAGCCCTGGCGCAGGCAGCCGGTTTACTGTCGTTTAAATCGATGGAAGCATCACCAGACAAAAACCTGGTGTATTACTTCGTGGGCATCGACAATTGCCGCTTCAAAAAGCCAGTGGTGCCGGGTGACGTTTTAATGCTGGATGTACAGGTGGAGCGAGTTTCGCGCGGTATCTGGAAGTACGCAGCGAAAGCGCTTGTGGATGGCAATGTGGTCGCGCTTGCAGATTTAATGTGCACGGCCCGCGAAGTTTAAGGAACACTTTCAAATGCCCATACATGCGTCCGCAATAATCGATCCGAAAGCCGAACTGGACAGTACGGTTGAAGTTGGTCCGTTTTCAGTAATTGGCCCCAATGTCAAAATTGGGGCGCGTACTAAAATTGGCCCGCACATGGTCATTGCTGGGCACACCACAATTGGTCAGGACAATGTATTTCACGGATCAGCCACCATTGGCGGCGACCCGCAAGACAAAAAATACAAAGGCGAGCCCACTGAACTGATTATTGGCGATCGCAATACCATTCGTGAATACTGCACCTTTAACACAGGCACAGTGCAAGACGGTGGCAAAACCACCATGGCCAACGACAACTGGATTATGGCCTATGTGCATATTGCGCACGACTGCCACATTGGCAGCAACACCATCATCGCCAACAGCGTGCAGCTGGCAGGCCACGTTATTATTGGTGACTGGGTTATTTTGGGTGGTATGAGTGGCGTTCACCAATTCATTCGCGTGGGGGATCATGCCATGACAGCTTTTCAAACCAAGCTAATGCAAGACGTTCCTCCCTTCGTGATGGCGGCAGGTTATCCAGCCGCGCCGGCGGGAATTAATTCGGAAGGTTTAAAGCGCAGGGGTTTTTCACCCGACGCGATCTTGAACATCAAAAGGGCATACAAGGCAATTTATCGCCAGGGTTTAAGTATTGCAGAAGCAAAAGAGGCCATTGATTCGCTAACGGCTTCCGCCCCCGATGATGCAAAGCAACACCTTGCCCAAATGAACGCGTTTCTCGACAAAGCAACTCGCGGCATTATTCGTTAAACCATGAAGTACACGCGATCACCTTATTCCACAGATCCTGTAGATCTTGCCATTGCTGTAGGCGAGGCCTCTGGCGACTGGATAGGTGCCCTGGCCATTGAACACCTGATTCAAACCCAAATACTTGCCATGGAGGGCATAGCTGGCCCGAAGCTTCGCGATTTGGGTGTGAGGCCTCTGCATGGCTCAGAGGAATTGTCTGTGCGTGGCTATGTTGAAGTGTTGCGCCATTTGCCACGTTTGCTGAAAATGCGCAAAAAACTGATCAAGCACTGGTCTGTAGACAATCGCCCCAAAGTGTTTGTGGGTGTAGATGCGCCCGACTTCAATTTGGACCTTGAACTAGCGCTTCGCGAAAGTGGTGTACCCACGGTGCATGTGGTGTGCCCATCCATTTGGGCCTGGCGCATGGAGCGCATTCATAAAATTAAAGCGGCCTGCAGCCACGTGTTGTGCATATTTCCGTTTGAGCCTGAAATTTTAGCCAAAGAAGGTATTGCTGCCACTTATATTGGTCATCCCATGGCTGCGCTGGTACCGGAAACAATCAATCCCATGGCCTACCGCGCCAAGCTGGGTTTGCAAAGCGAAGGGCAATTGTTGGCGGTATTGCCAGGCAGCCGAGGGGCTGAAGTGAAACACATCGGCCCAGCATTCGTTCAAGCCTGTGTCGAGTTGCTCAAGCAAAAGCCAGATTTGAGATTTGTAACGCCCATGCCGCCAGCCAGCAAATTACTGAACATGTTCAGGGCCATGATTGCACCGCATCTGCTTGAACGATGGGCCCTTGTCGAGGGCAAATCGCATGAATGCATGGCGGCCGCCGATGCCGTAATGCTGGCCAGTGGAACTGCCACACTTGAGGCAATGATGTACCGCAAACCCATGGTAATTGCCTACAAAATGCCCTGGCTAAGCTACCAAATGATGAAAGGCAAGGGCTACTTGCCCTATGTTGGCCTTCCAAATATTTTGCTCAATGAATTCGCCGTGCCCGAGCTGCTGCAAGATGATGCAACACCGGCAGCACTTGCGGAAAAAGCACTGTTCCAGCTGGACAACGACGCAAATAGGGACAGGCTACAAACCCTTTTTGCCGAGCAGCATCAACGTTTGCTAAAACCATCTGGTGAAATTGCAAGCCGTGTCATTCAGCAGGTGATGAATGGCTAAGCTTCAGGAATGGCCTGAAATTCAGGCCTATGCCTTAGAACGTGGCTTGCAGGTGATTGGTGTGGATGAGGCAGGGCGGGGACCCTTGTGTGGCCCGGTAGTGGCTGGCGCAGCCCTGTTGAACCAGCCCAACACGGTTGAGGGTTTGGCTTGCTCGAAAACATTGACTGCCAAAAAGCGCGATACCCTAGCTGCAGAAATTCAACAACATGCCAAGGCTTGCGCGGTGGCGCAAGCCACGGTTGAAGAAATTGATCAATTAAATATTCTGCAAGCTAGTTTGCTGGCCATGTGGCGAGCCGTGGATTCAGTGCTTGAACAAACAGGCCTGAAACCCGAGGAATGTTTAATTGCAGTGGATGGCAACAAACTACCAAAATGGCCTTACAGGGCAATTGCAGTGGTAAAAGGCGATACTAAAATCCCTGCGATTTCAGCTGCATCCATTCTCGCCAAAGTAGCCCGCGATGAATGGTGTAAAACGCAGGCACTGCAATACCCGCAATATGAACTCGATATTCACATGGGTTACCCAACCGCACGTCACATGGCCTTGCTGGCAGAACATGGGGCCACGCAGCTTCACAGAAAATCCTTCAGGCCAGTGCGTGAAGCGCTTGAACGTGAACAGCAGAATTTGTCGTTCTAAAGGCGGCCATGAGTTACGAACGAAATTTTACGCACATTGAATCGGCCCAAAACGAACGGCTGAAGGCAGCTACCAGATTACTGGCCTCTAACAATGCCTTGCGCAACAGTGGATTGGCTGCAGCAGAGGGCCTGCACCTGGCTGAAATATTGTTGCACCTGCCTGGGGTCAACATTGAATCGGTATGGATTCCTCAAAGTTTGTTGAACAAGCCTGAATGGTTGACCATGTCGGCCTTGAGCGATGTGCTTGAAAATGGTGAGACTCGCTGCTTGGTGCTTAGTGACGCGCTGTATTCAAAATTGAGCAAACTGAGTACTCCCACCGGGCCGATGATTTTTTTCAGGCCGGTGAATGCAAGTGCAGCCCTAGAGTTAAAACATGACATTGCCTTGCTCGATGGTATTCAAGACCCCGGCAATGTAGGTACCTTGTTGCGCAATTGTGCAGCGGCCGGTGTTCAACAAGTGGCGCTTAGCGACCACAGCGCTTGGGTGTGGAGTGAAAAAGTACTACGCGCGGGCATGGGCGCGCAATTCAGCTTGCAGCTATACACCGAGGCCGATTTGCTGAAAGCCCTTTCATCGAACAAATCAGCAGCCAAGCCAACAGTGCCGGTGCGGGTAACCAGCCTTCACCCAAAAAGCGTTGACCTGTTCAACGCTGATTTAAAACCCGCTGGCGTTTGGGTATTTGGCAGCGAAGGGCAGGGCGTAAGCCAAGCCTGGTTGGACCGCGCCAGCGAACACATTCGAATTCCTCAAAGCCAAAACATTGAAAGCCTGAATGTGGGCAGCAGCAGCGCAGTGTGTTTATTTGAACAATTCAGGCAAAGGCGGTAAAATCGAATTCACTGTACACTTGAACAGTGGTATTTGGATTTCGCTGCATGCACCTGCACCTTGTTTGGCTGAAAAAAGACCTGCGCCTTAGCGACCATGCACCCTGGCATGCGGCAACCGAAGCCGCCCAGGAAAGCAAAGGTTGTGTGCTTGCTTTGTATTGCCTTGAACCCAAGCTGATCAAGCAAGCCGACAGCGCGCCCCAGCATTTTGAATTTGCCCGTGAATGCCTGCAAGAACTGGCCGGGCAATTGCCAGATCATGTGCCTTTGCTGCTCGCGAAGGCCAACGCGCCAGTTGCCTTGCAAACATTGGCTTTGTGTTGCCAGCAAATCAGCATTTATAGCCACGAAGAAACGGGCAATTGGGCAAGTTTCGAGCGTGACAAGGAAGTAAAAGCTTGGACCAATCGCCATTCAATTCCTTGGATTGAATTTCCGAACAACGCTGTGGTGCGGAAACTGAAGAATCGCGATGAATGGGGCAAGTTGTGGCTGGAAACCATGCAAAAGCCAGTTTTACCGGCGCCTGCGTTCTCTGAATTGCCACAAGCAAACTGGTTTGATTTTCCACAAAACCTGCAGGAGCAACTTGAAATAAACGGGCTGCCCTGTGTTCAGCTAAACCGCTCGCCGTGGCCGCAGTGGGCACAGTTTATTCATTTTTACCCCAGGCATTTAGTTGACAAAACCCTACGCCAGCAGGGTGGCCTGAAACAGGCGCAAGCGTGTTTGCGTGAATTTTTAAGTGAACGCGGCATGAATTACCGCTTCGAGATGTCCAGCCCATTAAGTGCTGAATCCGCTTGCTCGCGCATATCGCCTTACCTTGCGTTTGGCGTAATCTCTATTCGGGAAGTGTTAGCAATGTTGGGGCATGCGCGCCAAGAATTGGCTGAGAGCCAATTGCCGCCCAAAGCCCAAACGCAGTGGAAGCAATCGCTGAAATCGTTTGAAAGCCGTTTGCATTGGCATTGCCACTTCATTCAAAAACTGGAAAGCGAACCCGAGCTTGAATTCAGATCAGCTCACCGCGGTTTGAATGTCATGCGCAATTTTGCGGAGTTAACACCGCAAGAGAATGAAAAGGCAAAAGCCTGGATAGAAGGGCGCACCGGTTTTCCCATGGTAGATGCCTGCATGCGCATGTTGCGCGCAACCGGGTGGGTTAATTTTCGCATGCGTGCCATGCTGGTGGCATTTGCTTCTTACCAGCTGTGGCTTGATTGGCGGCACACCGCACCCATGTTGGCCCGTGAATTTCTGGACTACGAACCCGGCATTCACTACCCTCAATTCCAGATGCAATCGGGTGTAACAGGCATTAATACCTTGCGAATTTACAACCCCGTTAAGCAAGCCAAGGACCACGATCCGCAAGGCGTGTTCATTCGCCGCTGGATACCCGAACTGAAAAACATTCCTGACCCATGGATAGCCGAACCCTGGAATACGCCCCAGCTCATTCAGCAAGAATGTGGTTGTATTATTGGCCAACGCTACCCTTGGCCCGTGGTTGATCCCGACACAGCCATTTCAAAAGCCCGTGCCAATATCACTGAATTCAGACACAGGAAAGGATTTGTTGAAGAATCAAAACGTGTGTATGAAAAACATGGTTCAAGAAACCCAAACAGAAATGGCAACCCTGCGCCACGCAGCAAGAAAAAACAAAAAGCTGAGCCAGTGGAACAAACCGACCCACAACAAAGTTTGTTTTAGTAAATCGGTGAACCCAAATTCAGCTGCTGCAAAATTGTGGTTGAAATTTCTTCAATCGATTTGCTGGTTGAACTTAGCCAACTGATGCCTTCACGGCGCATCATGAATTCAGCCGCTTTAATTTCCTGCCTGCAATTTTCAAGCGAGGCGTATTTGCTACCCGGGCGGCGCTCATTGCGAATTTCACTTAAGCGTTCTGGCGAAATAGACAAACCAAAAATTTTTTCTTTGAATGGGGGCAGGGCTGCGGGTAGCTCGCCACGCTCGAAGTCTTCGGGTATTAAAGGATAATTCGCTGCTTTAATACCGTATTGCATGGCCAGGTACAAGCTGGTTGGGGTTTTGCCTGATCGGGAAACACCCACCAAAATTACATCCGCGGCATGGAGGTCTTTGTGGGTTTGCCCATCATCATGGGCCAAAGTGTAGTTAATTGCTTCAATGCGGTTTTTATATTGCTCATTGTCGGCAATGGTGTGCGATCTGCCAATTCGGTGTGTGCTCTTGGTGTTCAGTTCTTTTTCCAGGGGTTCTACAAAAGTAAGAAACAAATCCATAAACACGCCATCGGCCTGTTTGACCACGTCGTTGATCACTGTATTCACCAGCGTGCTGAAAACAATCGGTTTCTGACCGTCGTATTTTGCAATATCGTTAATCTTCTGGCGGGCTGAAATTGCCTTCACTTCTGAATCAATAAAGGGGATGCGAATTTGTTTGAATCGTATACCCTCGAATTGTGACAACACGGAATGGCCAAGGGTTTCAGCGGTAATACCGGTGCCGTCAGATACAAAAACCACCGTGCGTTCCTGGCTTACATTTTCTGACATGAATCAATCCTGTGTGTGTCGGTGGCAAAAAGGCGGGTTACAGTTACAATCATAAAAAGAAATCAGGGGAAATAGTCGATGCATGTGTGTTCCCTGCGCTGCATTCACTATTTCTTTTGAACTACAAGGTGAACCAATGTCAACAAATCAAGGAGTTAGCCCAACAGCACTCGTTGCGCCATTCGAAAAACTTCGAATGGAGGATGTAGAAACTGTCGGTGGTAAAAACTCGTCGTTGGGGGAAATGATCTCTCAACTGGCTGAAACCGGCGTGCGCGTGCCGGGTGGCTTTGCCACCACGGCCCATGCGTTCCGTGAATTCCTGAAAGCCAACAATCTGGTTGAGCGTATCAATGCCAAACTGGATACTTTGAATGTAGATGATGTTCGCGCCTTGACTCAGGCAGGTTCAGAAATCCGCAAGTGGGTGGTTGAAGCACCGCTGCCTGCTAACCTGGAAAAAGAGATTCGAGATTCTTATGCCACCATGATGGCGCAAAGCGGTGGCGAGATTTCTGTGGCTGTTCGCTCCTCCGCCACAGCTGAAGACTTGCCCGACGCTTCCTTTGCAGGCCAGCAGGAATCTTTCCTGAACGTCACAGGCATTGACGATGTGCTGGAGAAAATCAAGGAAGTGTTCGCATCGTTATACAACGACCGCGCTATTTCTTACCGCGTGCACAAGGGCTTTGCCCATGCCGATGTGGCTTTGAGTGCCGGAGTGCAGCGCATGGTTCGTTCCGACAAAGCGGCTTCTGGCGTTATGTTCACCATGGACACCGAAAGCGGTTTTGATCAGGTGGTGTTCATCACCTCCAGCTACGGTTTGGGTGAAACAGTGGTGCAGGGCGCAGTGAACCCAGATGAGTTTTACGTATTCAAGCCCACCTTGGCTGCTGGCAAGTACCCAATTATCCGCCGCCAAATTGGATCGAAGTTGATCAAGATGGAATTTGATGCGCTGAAAGAGAGCGGCAAAAGCGTGCGCACGGTTGATGTGCCTGCAGAGCAGCGCAACCGCTATTCCTTGAATGATGACGATGTGATTGAGCTGGCCAAGTACGCCACGATTATCGAGAAGCATTATGGCCGCCCAATGGACATTGAGTGGGGTAAGGATGGTATCGACGGCAAGTTGTATATTCTGCAAGCCCGCCCTGAAACCGTAAATTCCCAGAAAGACAATGATGTGCAGTTGCGCTACAAGCTGAAAGGCAACTCCGCTATTTTGAGTTCAGGCCGCGCGATTGGTCAAAAAATTGGTGCGGGCTCTGTGCGTGTAATTAACGATTCTGCTGAAATGGACCGCGTGCAGGCCGGCGATATTCTGGTCACCGACATGACCGACCCCAACTGGGAACCAGTCATGAAGCGTGCAGCCGCCATTGTGACCAACCGCGGCGGCCGCACTTGCCATGCGGCGATTATTGCCCGTGAACTGGGCATTCCCGCTGTAGTGGGTTGTGGAGACGCAACCGAGAAACTGAAAGAGGGCATGCTGGTTACAGTCAGCTGCTCGGAGGGTGACACCGGTTACATTTACGATGGCCTGCTTGAAACAGAGGTTAGCGAAGTAAAGCGCGGTGCGCTGCCCGAAATTCCAGTGAAAATCATGATGAACGTGGGCAATCCACAGTTGGCTTTTGAGTTTTGCCAGTTGCCCAACAAAGGCGTTGGCTTGGCCCGCCTGGAGTTCATTATCAATAATGCGATTGGCATTCACCCCAAGGCAATTCTTGATTATCCGAATGTGGATGCTGACTTGAAGAAAGCCGTGGAAAGTGTGGCCCGTGGCCATGCCAGCCCGGTTGCCTTTTTCGTAGACAAACTGGCCGAAGGCGTTGCAACCATTGCGGCTGCTTTTTATCCCAAGCCCGTTATTGTTCGCATGTCAGATTTCAAATCGAATGAATACCGCAAGCTGATTGGTGGTAGCCGGTACGAACCTGAAGAAGAAAACCCGATGCTGGGTTTCCGCGGTGCGGCACGTTACATCTCTGAAGAATTCGCAGAGTGTTTCGAGATGGAATGTTTGGCCTTGAAGCGCGTGCGTGAACAAATGGGCCTGGACAATGTCCAAATTATGATTCCGTTCGTGCGCACATTGAACCAAGCCGCCAAGGTAGTTGACCTGCTGGCACGCAATGGTTTGAAGCGAGGCGACAAAGGCCTGAAAGTGGTGATGATGTGTGAGGTGCCTTCCAACGCAGTGTTGGCCGACCAGTTCCTGGAGTACTTTGATGGCTTCTCGGTTGGTTCCAACGATCTGACCCAACTTACCTTGGGCCTGGACCGCGATTCAGGGCTGGATATTCTGGCCGCAGATTTCGACGAACGCGATCCCGCCGTGCGTGCCTTGCTGAGCAAAGCCATTGACGCTTGTAAATCGAAGGGCAAGTATGTGGGCATTTGTGGTCAAGGACCTTCGGATCATCCCGATTTTGCCTTGTGGCTGGCTGGTGAGGGAATTGAATCCATTTCACTGAACCCAGACACCGTGATCGACACCTGGCAGAAACTGGCCGACAGGTTTAACAAGAAGTAAAGGGAGATGCACCATTGAGTAATTTGTCACTGTGGCTGGTATTGGCGGGTATATTGTTGATTGCCGAAATTACCACGGGTACGTTTTACCTGCTCATGGTGTCCCTGGGGGCGGCTGTTGGTGCGCTGATGGCCTACCTTGGTTATGGTCTTGAGATTCAAATTGGCACAGCCGCCGTGTTCGCGGTGGCTGGCAGCCTTCTTCTTCGCAATCGCTCTTTGAAGCGAAGCAAAACAGACAAACAACATGATGTGCTTGATATTGGCAACAAGCTTGAAATATCAAGCTGGAATGCTGGTGGGCGCGCCAATGTGCAGTACCGTGGTGCTACTTGGGCAGCCGAGAGCACCGACAGCACGCCTGTAACAGGCCTGCATCAAATTGTTGATGTTCAGGGCAATGTGCTGAAAGTCAAAAGCGTATCCACGCACGCGTAATCGGCCGGTTCTTTAACAAAACCCGCCAATCAAAGGAGAATATTCATGGAAGTTTCAATTGTCATATTGGTGTTGGCGATTGTATTTGTGAGCCAAGCCCTGCGCATTGTGCCGCAGCAAAGCGCTTGGGTGGTCGAGCGTTTGGGCAAATACGATAGAACCTTACAGGCAGGGCTGAACTTTCTGGTGCCGTTTGTTGAGCGGGTTTCCTACAAACATTCATTGAAAGAAATTCCGCTGGATGTACCCAGCCAGGTGTGTATCACCAAAGACAACACGCAGCTTCAGGTGGACGGTATTTTGTACTTTCAGGTCACTGATGCGATGCGCGCCAGCTATGGTTCAAGCGACTACATCAGCGCAATTACCCAACTGGCACAAACCACGTTGCGATCAATTATTGGCCGAATGGAGCTAGATAAAACCTTCGAAGAACGCGACATGATTAATGCTGCAATCGTGAATGCCTTGGACGAGGCCGCCCTGAATTGGGGTGTTAAAGTATTGCGATATGAAATCAAAGACTTAACGCCACCACGTGAGATTTTACTTTCAATGCAGGCACAAATTACAGCCGAACGTGAAAAACGTGCCTTGATAGCCGCTTCGGAGGGTCGCAAGCAAGAACAAATCAACATTGCCAACGGTGAGCGTGAATCTGCAATTGCACGTTCGGAAGGCGACCGAATCGCAGCAATTAATCGCGCTCAGGGTGAGGCGGGGGCAATCAAGGAAATCGCCGACGCCACGGCCGATGCGCTGCGAAAAGTAGCCGCAGCAGTAGCCGAACCAGGCGGCATGGAAGCCGTTAACCTGAAAGTGGCCGAACAATACATTGAGGCATTCTCAGGTGTGGCCAAAGCTGGCAATACGCTGATATTGCCAGGTGATTTGTCCAATATGGGTTCAATGGTGGCTGCCGCCATGCAAGTGGTGAAGCAGGGCGGCAAGTAATAATGCCGCCCACACGCTACACGTAAAGCTTTTTGCTTTTTCTAAAGACCGGTGTTCACTGCCCTTAACCATGGCAGTGTCTGTTTTAAAGAGAAAATTCCCTGCTGTGTGACACGCGGACAATTGCTCACATTCAAGTGCGTCAGCTTTCTGAATCCAGTGGCTGATATTGCACTTATTTTGAGCAAGCTGGAGTTTGAAATTTGCGGGCATTGATCCAATACCAGAGATTCCAGTTTTTTGAGTTTTCCAAGTGCCCGAAGACCGGAGTCACTGAATTGCGTGCAGGCTGTGAGTATCAAATTTTTGAGTTGATACATATTGGGCAAGCTGCTTAAGACCTCGTCATCAATTTGAGGGCAAGAGGTCAAATCCAGTGTGTCAACGTTGTCCAGCACGCTCGAAAGGTTGATCAAACCCGCCTTGCTAATGCCGTCGCAACCTGCAATCGAAAGGTTTTTCAGGTTGACCATTTGGGAAATATGAACAAGGTCGTTGTCATTGAATTGTGAACAACCCGTTAGATTTAGACTGTTTAGCGCGGGAAGTCCTTGGCTCAAGGCAAGCAGAGATGCTCCGGACAGCTGCTTACAAAACGTGAGATCGACGCTTGTTACGTAGCTCAAGGCATCGGGGTTACAGTGAACCAAAACAAAGTTCACTAGAACATCGTCGGTGACCACAGCTGGAAACTTCAAATGCATACCCCCATGGGCCTGCATATCAACCTCAATTCCCGCCGTCAAACTCTTGCTGCTTTCCTGAAGCATTTCATTCAATGCCAGGCCCTCATTCACCGCGACATTTTCAGACAAGGGGGCGGGAATCTGCAGGTTTTCGATTTCAGGTTGAGGCGGAGATTGCGGCCTGCTCGGCTCACCGAGTACCGGTGGTGGTTGCAAAGCCTTTACAACTTGAGTGTCTAGTTGTTCGCTAATCAGGCCAGCGGTGGCAGCAATGGCAGATCTTTGCCTCTTCGCTGGTGAGGGAATTATTTTAGATTCATCGATGTTGTTCGTTCTTTGACTGAACGTAGAGCTGCGGGTAATTCTATCCATTTCAAGACAGACCTTCGGTAAATATAGGATCGCCTTAGTAACAAGGTCACCTCAAAGGTTCATAAGCCCGCTACACCCGGTGAACTTTCATCAAACGTTCCTGCTCCCGCTTCCAGTCTTTGTCTTTTAATGTATCGCGTTTATCGTGTTGCTTTTTGCCTTTGGCAAGAGCCATGTCCACTTTCACCCGCCCATTTTTGAAATGCAGGTTAAGTGGCACCAGTGAAAAACCTTTTTGCTCAACCTTGCCTATCAGACGGTTAATTTCTTTCTTGTGCATCAATAACTTGCGCGTGCGTGTATTCACCGGGTTTACATGGGTAGAAGCGCTGGTCAACGGCGAAATGTGGCAGTTCAGTAGCCATAACTCACCATTGCGAATCACGATGTGGCTTTCTTTGATTTGCACACGGCCATCGCGGATGGATTTGACTTCCCAGCCTTCAAGCACAATACCCGCCTCGTACTTCTCTTCGATGAAGTAATCAAAACCTGCTTTTTTATTGTCGATAATGCTCATGAATTCGGCGAAAACGTCCTTTGAGTGCGGCGCAGCGTGAAAAACGCTAAAATAGAGAGTTTAATCCTTTCTCCCAGCGGGAAACAAACCCTTCAGCATTCATGGCCATTGTAGAGAAGTCCGTGTTGGTTCATTTTTCCACGCAGCAAATGTTCAATTTGGTGCGGGCGGTGGCCGATTATCCCCAGTTTTTGCCTTGGTGCGGTGCCGGCAACGTTGAGCCGGTCGAATTCAACACCGAAAAGGCGACCGTGGAAATCGCCTTTAAAGGGATAAGGCAAAGTTTTTGTACCATGAACAAACTAACGCCTCACAGTGAAATTCACATGACCCTGGTAGAGGGTCCCTTTACCCATCTCGAGGGTACATGGCATTTCATCGAACTCACCCCTGAAGCCTGTAAAGTTCACTTTAAACTGGCATACGAATTTTCAAGCAAGGTATTGGAGCAATTGGTAGGGCCAGTTTTTGCAAGCTTGGCCAACAGCTTTGTCGATTCGTTCATCAAACGTGCTGAATCACAATACAACACGGGGGCGGCGCAGTAATGCTTGTTTATTGGCTTGAACTCGGCCCAGGCGATGGCGGTGTGCTTACAACGCGCCCCTCTGCTATCAATTTGCCCGAGAAAGCCACCGTAGAGCAGGCCTTGCACGCTATTGGCATGGATACTGAGCGTATTGCTTGGCTGCTCAAAGAACGTGCCGTGGCGATTTATGGCCTGTATGCCACCGAGGGTATGATGCTTCACCCGGGCGATCGAATTGAAATTCTCGACGGGTTAAGCTTTGATCCCATGGAAAGTCGCCGCAGGCGTGCGAGGCACAAGGTGCTCACAAAACGGCAGAAAGAACTGGCCAAATACGAGCGGCGAAGCCGCAAGCGGTCAAAAACAGCCCCTTAAAACTTAAATTCCCCGGTTTTTCTGTTTGCAAACCAAAACAGCCAAGCCGGGTATCCTTTATAATTCGCTTTTGCGCAAGGAGAAATTGCATGCGTGTCACGCAGAAAGCGTTAACGTTTGATGATGTATTGCTGGTTCCTGCGTTCTCAGACGTTCTTCCCAAAGACACATCGCTGTCTACCCAACTGACCCGAAACATCAGCCTGAACATTCCTTTGGTGTCCGCCGCCATGGACACAGTGACTGAAGCCAGGTTGGCCATTGCCATGGCCCAGGAAGGTGGTATCGGTATTGTTCACAAGAACCTGACAGCAACGCAGCAGGCCGCTGAAGTGGCCAAAGTGAAACGCCATGAGTCTGGCGTGCTTCGCGACCCGATCACAATCGAGCCTGAACTCACGGTTCGCCAGGTTATAGCACTTACACAGCAACACAAAATATCGGGCTTGCCCGTTGTGAAAAACGGCATGGTAGTGGGTATTGTTACCAACCGCGATTTGCGCTTTGAAACCAAACTGGACCAACCAGTTTCGAATGTGATGACTCCGCGCGAGCGTTTGGTCACGGTTACCGAGGATGACAGCTTGGAGCAAGCCAAAGCACTGATGCACAAGCATCGACTGGAACGCGTGTTGGTCATGGATGCGAACAATACGCTCAAGGGCTTGATCACGGTTAAGGACATTCAAAAAGCCACCGAACATCCTTGGGCCAGCAAAGATGTTCATGGCAAGTTACGCGTGGGCGCCGCTGTGGGTGTAGGCGAGGGCACAGAGGAACGTGTTGAAAAGCTGGTGGCTGCAGGTGTTGACGTAATCGTGGTCGATACTGCCCACGGCCACAGTAAGGGCGTGCTTGACCGTGTTCGCTGGGTAAAGCAAAACTACCCGCAAGTGGACGTGATTGGCGGCAACATTGCTACAGCAAGTGCCGCGTTGGCTTTGGTGGAGCATGGCGCAGATGGCGTAAAAGTGGGCATTGGTCCTGGTTCAATTTGTACCACGCGAATCGTAGCTGGTGTGGGCGTGCCGCAAATTAGTGCGATTGCGAATGTCGCCAAAGCGTTGAAGGGCACAGGCGTGCCAGTTATCGCAGACGGCGGAATCCGTTATTCGGGCGATATTTCAAAAGCGCTGGCTGCAGGCGCCAGTTCCGCCATGATGGGCGGCATGTTCGCTGGTACAGAAGAAGCACCAGGTGAAGTAGTACTGTTCCAAGGCCGCAGTTACAAGGCCTACCGAGGCATGGGTTCACTGGGCGCAATGACACAAGGTTCAGCAGATCGATATTTCCAGGACCCAGCCAACAATGCCGACAAACTGGTACCCGAGGGAATCGAGGGTCGAGTTCCATACAAAGGCTCTGTGCTCTCAATCATTTTCCAGCTGGTGGGTGGTGTCCGTTCATCATTGGGTTATGTGGGTTGCCGTTCCATTGCTGAAATGCATGAAAAAGCTGAATTCGTTGAAATTTCATCGGCAGGTATTCGAGAGTCGCATGTGCATGATGTTCAAATTACAAAAGAAGCACCAAACTACCATGTCGACTAACAAGGCCTGAATACAGCGAAGCCGCCATGCAAAAACCCGACATTCCCCTCAATGAAGAAGAAAGAACAAGGGCTATTCAGAACCTGGGAATAATTTATTCTCCTTCTGAGGCCCGGTTTGATCGAATCACGCGATTGGTTTGTCGGCACTTTGACATCGATACCGCGCTGGTATCTATTGTTTATAAAGAAATTCAGTGGTTCAAATCGCTTCAGGGTCTAAATGCCTGCTCCACACAGCGGGAAATTTCATTCTGTGGCCACGCCATTATTAGTGACGAACCACTGGTGGTAGAAAACGCGTTGCTCGACCCCAGGTTTATGGATAACCCGTTGGTCATTGACGGACCCAAGATCAGGTTTTACGCGGGCCAACCTGTTCATGATTCATTCGGCGTAAGAATTGGTACGCTTTGCGCGATTCACAGTGCGCCACGTACATTTTCTCAGGAAGACCGCCAAGATTTACGCGATTTTGCGCGTTTGGTTGAAGTTGAAATCGCCAAACCGGTGGATGACAACGTGGTTTCGCGTTTCGTTCACTCCCTTAACGAACATCAACGGTCTTTACTGATCGATCCAATCGTAGGATCCTGGAACCGGCGAGGCTTTGAAGCGCTGCTTGACAGAGAGCTTGAGCATGCTTTGATCAAAAGTGAAGATGTTTACTTGCTGCATGTGAAGCTAAGCGCGTTTGATTTGATTCTGAACCGGTTTGGTCGTGATCGAATTGTTGACTTCACCAAATTCACTGCATCGATTATTCGGGATATTTTGCCAAATGGTGCCAGTATTGGTTCCTTGGGTGCAGATGCATTTGTTGCAGTTTGTTCTGGAATTAGAAATTCAGAAGTGCAGCGTTTGCTGGATCAACTAAAAAGCCGCTTTGGTGAAACCACTCTTGAAACCCATGGCGTGAAAGCTTTGGTTGATGTGGACATCAACTTTCTCAGCATCTCAGGCGAAGAACTAAAATGCACCTCGGTGCAGGCGGTTGATCGACTGTTGAGCATTAGTTAAGCCCAGGTACAAGATTGCCTTGGGTCAATTACTTTTAAGACATTCAAAGAACACCTCATGAATCATCAAAAAATATTGGTACTCGACTTCGGGTCGCAAGTGACACAGCTTATTGCTCGCCGGGTGCGCGAGTGCGGGGTTTTCTGTGAAATATTGCCCTGTGATGTTGACCCCCAACGCATCAAGGATTACGGCGCATCGGGCATTATTTTGTCGGGCAGCCATCAATCTGCCTACGAAGAAAGTACCGACAAAGCACCTGAGCTGGTGTTTACCATGGGTGTGCCAGTGCTGGGTATTTGCTACGGCATGCAAACCATGGCCATGCAACTGGGCGGCAAAGTTGAGGCAGGCACGATTAGGGAATTTGGGCACGCCCAAATTCGGGCCCACGGCCACACCCGCTTATTTGATGGCATTCAAGACGAAACCAATGAACATGGCCACGGCCTGTTGAATGTATGGATGAGCCACGGCGACAAGGTAACCGAGCTGCCACCCAACTTCAAATTAATGGCATCTACCCCCTCATGCCCAATTGCTGGCATGGCCGATGAAACACGCGGCTTTTACGCCGTGCAGTTTCACCCCGAGGTGACCCATACCAAGAAGGGCAAGGACATACTGGCCCGCTTTGTGCGCGACATTTGCGGATGCAAGGGTGATTGGTCTATGCCCAGCTTCGTGGACGAAGCTGTTGAAAAAATTCGTGCGCAGGTAGGTACTGATGAAGTGATCTTGGGCCTGTCAGGAGGCGTCGATTCTTCTGTGGCGGCTGCGCTGATTCACAAAGCGATTGGTGACCAGCTAACTTGCGTATTCGTAGACCACGGCTTGCTGCGCTTCAAGGAAGGCGAGCAAGTGATGGAAACCTTCGCCAAGCATTTGGGCGTGCGCGTGGTGCACGTGAATGCCACTGAAGAATTCATGGGGCAGCTAAAGGGCATAACCGACCCAGAGGCAAAACGCAAAATTATTGGCAAGGCATTCGTGGATGTATTCCAGCGCGAGGCGGGCAAACGCGCTAACGCCAAATGGCTTGCACAAGGCACCATTTACCCCGATGTGATTGAATCGGCGGGCGCAAAAACCGGCAAAGCAACCAGTATTAAAAGCCACCACAACGTAGGTGGCTTGCCCGACACATTGAACCTGAAATTGCTTGAACCCCTGCGTGATTTGTTCAAGGACGAAGTACGCAAGCTTGGCGTTGAACTTGGCCTTGACCCCGAAATGGTCTACCGCCACCCATTCCCAGGACCTGGCTTGGGTGTTCGTATTCTGGGTGAAGTAAAGGCGGAATATGCTGAAATTTTGCAGCGTGCCGATGCCGTGTTCATTGAAGAATTGCGCAATACCAAAGCCACTGCGAAAGACGCTGCCGCCGAACTTTGTTCTGAGGAGCAGGTTGGCAAAAGCTGGTACGACTTAACCAGCCAAGCCTTTGCAGTGTTTCTGCCGGTGAAATCGGTCGGCGTAATGGGCGATGGCCGCACCTATGAATACGTTGTGGCCATTCGTGCAGTGCAAACCCAGGACTTCATGACCGCGCATTGGGCGCACTTGCCTTATTCTCTTTTGGGAAGAGTATCGAACCGCATTATTAACGAGGTGAAAGGCGTAAACCGCGTGGTTTACGATGTTTCAGGAAAGCCACCAGCCACCATCGAGTGGGAGTAGGGCTGATACCCTCAAACCATTTCAGGCTGCGGGTCGAATGAACCCACGCTTGCTCGCTTCTTTTTTGATTGTTTGATTAAGCACATTCAAACGCTTTTTCAAGGTATCGCGCATCGCAGGTTCAAGGTACTTCGCAATTAAATATGAAACCAGCACAATCAAAATGATCCCCGGCCAGGGTGTAAGCAGCTCCGGCAATTGGGGAGCAAAGTGATAAGTTTTTATAGTCATCGCGACCATGGCGTTTTCGTGAATCAGGTACAGGGGGTAGCTGATGAAGCCGAAAAAAGCGAAGAGGCGGCTTGCAAAAATTGACGATACAACGCTAGTGTTCAATGCCAAGTAAAAAGTTAGGTACACCAATGTGCAAGCGATAAGAACAGAAGCTTCAGGGTCATACTTAATCATGATGGTGGGAATCATCATGAATACCGATGCGCAAACAAGCAGCTTGCTGTTCTGCATATAAGCTTTATAGAGCAAGGCACCCACACAAAACCAACCAAAGTATTGCAGCGATAGCAGGTTGAACAGAATTTTCTCTGCGAGTTTCAATGAAAAGCCAGGTATCAATTTTGTTGCGACAACATAAGCAAAAGCACACAGAAAAATCATGATCAGATTTCGCAGTGCTGTTGCTTTGTTGTGGAAATACAATGCACCAAACAGCAGGTAAAATTTCACCTCAACAAACAAAGACCAGAAAGCCCCCTCAACCGGTATGAAATCGGTGATGTTTTGCAGGGCATTCATGATTTGGTGATCTATAAAAAGCAGGCCTGGCAGGGTATTTAACAGCGTGGCCTCACCATTCGGGCGTTCAATCAGGTAATACGAACTGAGGTAAACAAGTGCTGTTCCTATCAGCATGGCTGGGAACAAGCGAAGCCACCTTCTGTACATGAACTCGCTGAAAGAGCGACACTTTTCAAGTGTCATGTAAATGACGAATCCGGAAATCAGAAAGAAAAGCTCTACACCCAAATGACCGAATTTGAAGAGAAAGAAATCTTTGTGAACGGTAGCCCAGGGCATGAAATCAGGCCAACGGGAATAGGTGTGAAAAAGCAGTACAAGAAGAATGGCCAAACCACGCAAGCCATCAAGAGAATTAATGCGTGCGTGGTTAGAGAGGCCGGGATGAACAGGAGTTAAAGGGAGTGTCATTCGCAACAGTCAAAAATTGGGTAAGGCTGCGCGTAACGGTCCAACTATGAAAATTGAACACAGCATAATCAAATCAGGTCCGTTCTGCCAAAGACTGTTTTCTGAATACCCAGGTAAACAGAAGTTTAAAGTCTCCCGCCGCCTATTTTTTTTATGTCAAACTTGCAGCATTTCTAGCTGACTGGGCAGGGCATGCAAACCAGCAAACCTTTGGAAAAATTTTCACTGTTAGCACACCAAGGCCAGGCCGAAGACGAAGTCTGGATGACCCTTGCTCTTGAACAGGCCAAGCTTGCAGCACAAACTGGTGAAGTTCCTGTTGGTGCGGCATTGGTAATTGATGGAGAGGTATTCGCGCAGGCACACAATGCACCAGTTATGCTGAACGATCCCTGTGCACATGCTGAAATTCAAGCAATACGGCAGGCCTGCAACGCGGCTGGTAGTTACCGCTTGGGCACTCAAGCCACTTTGTATGTCACCCTGCAGCCCTGCCTGATGTGTATCGGCGCAATTTTGCATGCCCGTATTGGTCGGGTGGTAGTGGGTTGTGCGCAATCGCGTTACAACGGGGATTTAAAACAATCCTTGCAACTATTCGAACAAGCACAAGCCTGGCACCCTTGTGTTTTTGAAACTGGCTGTATGGCACAACAAAGCGAGGAATTACTGGCCGGTTTTTTTAAAGCTCGCCGAAAACAGCGAGAACAAACCATTGCCGACCTGGCGAACTTGCTGCACCTGCCCAATGCCAACAAGCAAACCATTGAGGAACTGGCACAACTGGGTTTTAATACCCCGCAAGATTTCTTGCAGGTGGGCCTTGAGCAAACAAGCCAACTGCTTGCGCAGCGGAGCAATGCATTGAAAGCAAGCCAGCATACCCAGCAGGCAGCCATACTGGCCAGTTTGTGCGATTATTTCAACGGCGAGCCTGTGCGTTCGTGGAAACAATATTTGTGACACCAGCATAAACAACAAACTTGAAAGCGAAATTGAATTGAGCACACTCAAGCGCACAGCACCAAAGCAACTTGTCATGTTCTCGCCCAGCGGTGCACTGGTTGATGAAACACTGCTGGACCGGGCCTGCAGCCATTTAAGCGCTCAACATGGCTTTTCTGTAACAGAGATGCCTGAGGCTCGCTTGCGGGTGCAGCGCTTTGCTGGCAATGAAAGTGAACGTATTACCAGCATTGAAAACGCATTTGCCATCAATACGCCCAGCCTACTGATGGCTACACGCGGGGGTTACGGTCTAAGCCGCTTGCTGCCGCAGTTGAATTTTCCAAAGCTTGCTTCATTACTGAATTCAAACGCCCACCAATTGTGCGGCCACAGCGACATTACCAGCTTGCAGTTGGCTTTGCTGAATGCAGGCGCGAAGCCCTTTACACTGCTGCATGGGCCCATGGCCTGTTTCGATTTTGGGGCAGAGCAGGGCGCAGACCCAGTCACTGTTGAACACTTTTTGCGGGCGGTCAACAAGCAGGCTGTTGACATTCAATGGCCTGTTGAGGGTTTTGGCTTTTGCAAGCAACAGAATATTGAAGGCCAGGTATGGGGAGGCAACTTAACTTTGTTGTGTAGCCTGTTGGGCACACCTTGGTTGCCCAACATCCCTGGTGGCATATTGGTACTTGAGGACGTTAACGAACCCGCCTACAAAATTGAGCGCATGTTGTTGCAATTGCTTCATGCTGGCGTGCTGGCGACACAACAGGCCATTTTGCTGGGAAATTTTAGCGAGCCCCAACCCGGCATACACGACAATGGCTTTAGCCTGCGCAGCGCCGCAGAGTTTGTTCAAAGTGAACTGAGAAATCAACTAAGTGGTGAAACAGGCACCACGCTGAAGCAAATACCAGTGCTGATGAATTTTCCATTTGGCCACTGCACGCCAAAGGCCTGCTGGTTTCAGGGCGGGCAGGGCAGTTTGACCATCGGTCCCAGCACCGCTGCGCCAAGCGAACTCCGCGCTCGCCTAATCCAAAACCTTCAACAATAGTCACTCTGAAAGCGCGGGCATGTATAATGCCCCCTTCCTTAAAAATCTCTGAATTTTCCAATACTTATGCTCACCGCAGCCAATATCACCATGCAGTTCGGCGCAAAGCCGCTTTTCGAAAACATCAACGCAAAATTTGGCGATGGCAACCGCTATGGCTTGATTGGCGCAAACGGCTGCGGTAAATCTACTTTCATGAAAATTCTGGGTGGCGACCTGGAACCCAGCAGCGGCACCGTGGTAATCGAGCCCAATGTGCGCTTGGGTAAACTAAGTCAGGATCAGTTCGCATTCGAAGAACACCGCGTGCTGGATGTGGTCATGATGGGCCACAAAGAAATGTGGGCCGCCATGACAGAACGGGACGCCCTGTATGCCAACCCCGAAGCCACCGACGACGACTACATGCGTGCTGCTGACCTGGAAGCCGTGTACGCCGAGTTTGGCGGCTACGAAGCCGAAGCCCGTGCGGGCGAACTGTTGCTGGGTGCAGGCATTCCGCTTGAGAACCACAACGGCCCCATGAGCGAAATTGCCCCGGGCTGGAAACTGCGGGTGCTGTTGGCACAGGCCCTGTTTTCCAAACCCGATGTGTTGCTGCTGGACGAACCCACCAACAACCTGGACATCAACACCATTGCCTGGCTGGAAAACGTACTGAACCAGTACGAAAGCACGATGATCATTATTAGCCACGACCGCCATTTCTTGAACGAAGTGTGTACCCACATGGCCGACCTGGATTACGGCACCCTGCAAGTTGTTCCCGGTAACTACGATGATTACATGCTGGCTGCTGCGCAAGCGCGCGAACGCGCACAGGCATCGAATGCCCGCGCCAAAGAACGCATTTCAGATTTGCAAGACTTTGTACGCCGCTTTGCAGCCAACAAATCGAAGGCTCGCCAAGCCACTTCACGCCAGAAGCAGATTGAAAAAATCAAACAGGAAACCGTGGTGCTCAAACCTTCCTCACGGCAAAACCCCTTCATTCGCTTTGAGCAGAAAAAGAAAATGCACCGCCTGGCTGTGGAACTGGAGAACGTAAGCCTGGCCTATGGTGACAACAAGGTAATTCGCGACTTCTCGATTATGGTGGAAGCCGGCGACAAGGTAGGTATTGTGGGCGCCAACGGTATGGGCAAAACCACACTGCTTAAATTGTTGGCTAAAGCTTTAGAGCCCACTTACGGTGAGGTGAAGTGGTCAGAAAATGCAGACCTTGGCTATATGGCGCAAGACGTAAGCGATGAATTCAACGTGCCGATGAATTTGCGTGAATGGACCGAGCGCTTTGCGCAGGATGGTGACGATGACCAAGCCATTCGCGGCATTTTGGGGCGCTTGCTGTTCTCGAACGATGAAATTTCCAAGCAAGTGAAGGTGTGTTCCGGTGGTGAAAAAAACCGCCTTGTATTCGGCCGCCTAATGCTGGGCCGCCACAATGTGTTGCTGTTGGATGAACCTACCAACCACCTTGATATGGAATCGATTGAATCGCTGCAATACGCACTTGAGAAATACGAAGGCACGGTGTTTGTGGTGTCGCATGACCGCCAGTTTGTTTCCGGCATTGCCACCCGAATTTTTGAGATGCGTGAGGATGGCATTACCGACTACCGTGGAACCTACGAAGAATACCGGGAAAGTTTGGGTTTGGCCTAAACCGGGTTAACCTTTAATTGGTTGAACTGGGGCGGCCTCAAAGATTACTTACGTTTTTAATTCAAAACAAAGTGTGCCGCCATGCCCAACCCTTTGTCCAATCAAGTCAAAAGTCTGAGAGATTTATTTGACAACCACCCTGCTTATCAACCCCTTCGTGAGCTTGGATTCACTTCATCAAGTGTGGCTAGTATTTCTGGCTCTTCATCAGACCAAAGAACCTTTGTTCTGGTTGCCGAATCCTTGCTCAACAATCTGGACTTAATCAAAGGCATCAAAGACAGTACTTCATTTGGTGCTAAAAAAATTGCTTCTTTATTGTCTGAATCAAGCTTGGGCGTGAATCAAGCAATCAAAGGTTTATCACAACACAAAGATGCAGTGTTGAAATTAACAAGCCTAGGATTTTCCAGGAACGACCTTGCTGTGATGCTAAGTGGGACAGCCACCAATGTAGGACAAGCGCTTTCTTCACTAATTGAGCACAAAAAAACTTTGCTTCAATTGAAAAAAATCGGTTTTTCAACAAGCAACCTTTCTTTGATACTCGGTAAATCAGGAAAAGAAATTGGTGCCGCACTGACTGGTTTAACACAAAACAAACACATCTTGAGTCAATTGCTCAAAGACGGCTTCTCCGCGAACGACTTGGCTATGCTCCTTTCAGGCAAGGGTGCAAACTTAGGCACGGCAATTCGTTTATTGTTAAAGAACAAAAGTGACTTCACTGGACTAATCAAGCCTCCTCAAAATAATACAGCTGTAACGATAGACCTTACGAATGACGATCAATCAGTTGCGAGCTCAACTGATTCCAATTTTCCCTCGTGGGTTTTGAAAGAGGACTTGGTTAACGGCGATCAAGATTCACTTGAATCGATTGATTTGGACCTGTGGATTGATAGTTTTTTTGATACTGAAAATGTTAGCGGATCAGACAATCAAAATGCTTCACGGAAACGATCTGCAAATACAGCATTTGACAACTGAAGCCATGACCAAATCTGAGCAACATGGCCACAGCAATTGCAGCATGCACAGCCCGACATGCTAAGCAGCTTAACCGACAGGCTTTACCTTCGCAGCAACCCGCTTGGCCTTTGCTCGGGCTTCCTCAACATTCACATCTCGCGCCAGGGCAACACCCATTCGCCGCTTCAGAAAAGACTCTGGCTTGCCAAACAAGCGCACGTCAGTGCCTGGTTCGGCCAATGCATCCGCCACGCCTTCAAATGCAATGCCTTCTTTGTCGATGCCGCCATAAATAACTGCACTAGCACCGGGTGTTTTCAGGCTGGTGTCAACAGGTAAACCCAAAATTGCACGTGCATGCAATTCGAATTCGTTTTGCCACTGCGTAATCATGGTGACCATGCCGGTGTCGTGAGGGCGGGGGCTTACTTCTGAAAACCAAACCTGATCGCCTTTTACAAACATTTCAACACCGAATAATCCGGTTCCTCCCAATGCGGTGGTAACCAGGTCCGCCATTTTACGGGCCTCATCCAGTGCCTTAACACTCATGGCTTGGGGTTGCCAGCTTTCAACATAATCGCCACTCACTTGCAGGTGGCCGACTGGTTCGCAATAACTGGTTTCAATGGCTCCGCTCTTTGGGTTGCGGGCGCGCACAGTGAGTAGCGTAATTTCATAGTCAAATTGAATTACCGATTCAGCAATTACACGCCCGGAATTAACGCGCCCGGCGGTGCCTGCGTAATCCCACGCCGCTTCAAGTTCGCTGGCTTGGTCTACTTTGGACTGCCCTTTGCCGGAAGAAGACATTACCGGTTTGATGATGCAGGGGTAACCAATCGGCTTTTTTCCATCAATGCCTTTTTCTACAGCCCGCTTCAGGGTTTCAAAGTCTTCGGCGAACGCATAATGTGAACAGCTTAAATTCAATTTTTCAGCGGCGAGGCGGCGAATTCCTTCCCGGTTCATGGTTAGCCAGGCCGCATTGGCAGTGGGTACAACGCGCACCATGCCTTCGGCCTCCAGTTCTTTCAGGGCAGGGGTGGCAATTGCTTCAATCTCTGGCACAACAATGTGTGGGTGCTCTTGTGCAATCAATGCGCGAAGGGCATTTGAATTGGTCATGTCAATAACATGAAAACGATGCGCCACCTGGTGCCCAGGTGCATTGGGATAGCGGTCTACGGCAATCACCTCTACGCCCAGGCGTTGAAAGGCGATGATCACCTCTTTACCCAGTTCACCGCTGCCCAGAAGCATCACCTTTAGGGCGTTTGAGGCCAATGGTGTGCCAATTTGCTTTGGAAACTGAATTGCTGTTGTCATGGCTAATCTCGCTTGATTAAATCATTGTTTAGTTAATGGATTCGGGTGTGTCGTGGTGGTGCGCGTGCGATGCTTCATCGAAAAATACCACCAATAAAACAAGCAACACTGGGCCAATAATCAGCCCCACAATACCCATGGTAATCACACCGCCGAACACGCCAAACAACACAGCCAAAAACGGCAGGTGGGTTCCGCCTTGTATCAGCAACGGCCGCACCAGGTAATCGGCAATTAACACCACCAACATGCCCACGGTAATCAAAACGACAGCGTCGGCCCCGTTACCACTTAAAAACAAAATCATACCTACTATGGCCAGCAAGCCTGGCGCTGCCATGGGAATGAAAGCAATCAATGCGGTAATGGTGCCCAACAACACAGGTGCGTACACACCACATGCAGCAAACAGCACGGAAAGGATAACAGCCTCTGCGAAGCTTACAATCACAAGTCCATTGACCGCCGCGCGCAGGGCAGGTGGCATGTGCGAAACATAAGGCTTCCAGCGTTGGCCAAGCCAATCAGTACCAATTCGGTTCATTCGTATGCTGATGCCAGAGCCATCGCGATAGAAAAAGAATAACACCCACAACGCAAAAAACAGGGTGGCAACTCGGCCCAGCAATTCCAGCAAAATTGCTGAGGCGGTGCCTTGCACATCGCCCAATCGCTGGGTCAGTGTTTCACGCAATAATCCTGAAATTTGTTTGGGTACACTCAAATATTCTTTCCAGCTGGCCACCAGCATTTCACCAAGTACGGGAATTTGAGGCAACCAGTCAGGCACGGCTACACCAGCGTCATCGGCTTGTCGCAAGAAGGTGGTAATTTCAAGGACGTCTTGAACCATGAATACGATCAAGCCGATCATGGGGCCAACCAACAAGAAGGCGACGACCAGTGTGGTTAAAAATGCGGCTGCGTTGGGTTTGCCGGGAAAGCGCCCACGAATGCGGCAATGCAGTGGCCAAAACGCGGTTGCAATAATGCCTGCCCACAAGATTGCCAACAAGAAGGGTGACAATACAATGGCAGCCCCCACCAGAATCAGCACAGTAAAAAGCGTACTGATCAGGGACTTCGGTTGTCTTAGGTGTTCTGCCATGTCAGCCAGCCATGCGGATTACGCGTTATTTGTATTATTGTTAGTGGTTTAGTCATTGTAGCAACGCCTGAATTGCAAATTGTCCCTTATTTCATTTTCATGAGAACACATATGAAATTATCCAACACCTTGAGAATTGTTTTGTTCGGTACCTCTATTGGTTTGTTGGCTCCGTCAGTTGCCTTTGCAGACCTGTGCGAGAAAACACCCGCAGTGAACCTGAATGCAGTTAGCAGTGAAGACGTGGACAATGACATGGTGCGTTTGAACTGGCAGGTACAAATTCAGGCGGGTACAGCCAATGAGGCGATGACAGCCGTGAACACTGTGCTGGAAAAATCGATCAACAACTTGCAGAAAAACAAAGAGATCAACAAGCTGAAAAACAATATTCAAACTTATCCGCAATATGGGAAAAACAATTCAATTCAAACCTGGCAAGGCGTGGGTTCACTCACCTTTGAAATGCCTGTGCAGGCTTTGAAAACCCAGAAAAACCTGAATGTTGCAGAAGGCTTAACCCTGAGTAATCTGGAATATTTTCCAAGTGAGGGCCGTATTGAACAGAGCCGTGAGAAATTGCTGCAAAGTGCGATGAAAGAGTTTCAGAGCAAAGCAAGCGTTGCCGCGAAGGGTTTTGGAAAAACTGGCTATACCTTGGGTGAAGTGTCGATTAACGACGAGAACCAGGGCCCACCTTCTTACCCCAGAATGTACGCAGCCTCTGCGGACATAATGAGCAAAAGCGTGGAAGTAGCCCCAGCCGCTGGTTCAAGCAGGGTGAGTGTTTCGGTTACCGGGCGCGTTTGCCTGAAGCCGTAAAAGGAATAACTCGTGCCAGGTTGGCTTCAGGGTCGGCTTGCTTGGCTGCACGATCTGCCGAAGAATCAGTATGCGTTTGGTTTTGATCGATCAAACGCAATCCGTTTTGCCTCAGTGGAGCAGGGTTAAGCTCCTGCTCCAGCTTTTGAACATGCTCGCGCAGCTTTCCAAATGATTCCCACATCAGTTTTGATGACTCCAGTGCCGACTGCAGCGGGCTTTTGGAGCGCTGCCGCACCATACGAATCTTGAATAAAGTTTGTTCAAGCGCCAATCGATTTTCGGTATCCACAGTGGCTACGTAACCTTCGAGTACCGCTTCCCGGCGCTGCTCAAAAGCGACAGGGTCAACTTGGTAAAGATCGGCCCATTCCTTGAAATCAAAGTGTGTCATGGCTACTCCTTGCTTTCCTCTATCAGCTTTGCTTTGTTGCTGTCGTAATTGTCGGTTCCCATCAAAAACGCATGCACTGCCTTTTGCAGGGTTCTTAAACGGGCTGTTTTTAGGTTAAGCTCATGTTTAAGAGCTTCGTTCTCTTCCATGAGTCTGTCAACCAGTGCAAGAGTTTCAAATTTCTTTCCCAAATTTTTTACCTGGTTTACTTCAACGCTTGAATGATGGCTCATGATGACTAGTAACGTTGCTATTAACCTTTGTACTTGCAAACAAGGCAATCGGTTTTAGTAATACTCTTCAGTAACAACAATAAAATGACAACAACCATGGTGTTTATGAAAGGCGCTTGGACTTTTTCTCTTTTTTTCGGTGTCTGCGCTTGGGCGCTTGCACCCACCGCTTGGGCCCAGGAGGCTGTTTCGGACTTGACCCGTTGCGAGAAAAGCTTTGGCAAAGAAGCTGTGAGCAACACGATTGAAACGTGCCGGCTTGAATTAACTGGGCCGGTTACCCAACCCAGGCGGATAAAAATTCTTGAGACTTTGGGCAAAGCTTACCTCGCACAAAACGAGGCAGACCTAGCCATCTCAACCTGGAGTGAGGCCAGCCAGTACAGCAAGCTAAGCAGAGAAGATCAAAGTGCTGCGGAATCGTGGACCCGCTTACAGGTTCTGATTGGCCAAACTTATGCACAAGTCAATCAAACTGAACGTGCGGAATCCCACTTCAAAAAAACACTCAACACGGTTGAACAGGTGGTCGGCCGGTATTCTTTACCCGCAGGCATGGTTCAAGATGCATTGGGAAGTTACTATGCATTGCAAAACAAGCCCGCCGAAGCAGAAGCAGCATTCAAACGATCACGTATAGTTTATGAAATTCGCTTGGGAAAAACCCATGCACGTACGCTTGAAACTCGCATGAATCACGCCATCGGTTTGCTAGACATGCAAAAAGAGCAAGAGGCGATTGAAAGCTTTCGGGTACTTGCCGAGATCATCAATCCCTTGGCTCAATACAAGAAAGAACCCATTCGGGCTGAAATTCTTACATTTTTGGGCACACTTCAAATGCGCAGCGAAAAACTGGCAGAAGCCGCAAAAAATTATCAAACAGCATTTGAAGTAAGACAGGCTGCATTTGGCCCCAATGACATCAGAACCAGCCAATCATTGAATAATTTGGGGGTTGTGCTGTACAGAGCAGGGGATTTAAAGCGGGCTGAAACAGCCCTGAGCCGCGCTTACATTATTCGAGCTGACGCATTGGGCAGCCAGGACCCATTAACTTTGAGTACCCAGAAAAACTTGCAGGCGGTAATCGCCGCACAGAATGCGGCGAAAAAGGTGCCTGCCGAGAATGAAAAACGCAATTAAATCTTGCTGTCACGCGTCAGTTTCCGGTTGGCTTTGAATGATTTGAACTCATAAACGCCAACCAGCAGGATCGCTGAGAATACACAACCAAGGGCTGCAAGAATACTTGGGCTAGCTACTTCATAGTTGATGTAATCAACCAAACCATGAACAGACATGGCAGAGGCGATCAACAGTAACACCAAGACGCCTGGGTAAGAACGAAGAGCTTTCATACAACACCTCTAAAAATTTACTGCGATGTTTGCTGACCAGCGAGTCAGCAAATTAACTTTACCATTGAGCGATGTAAGTAATTGGAGCTGTACTTCTAACGTTGTATTTAAACAAACAGCCTTATGTTAAAGCGTATTTTTTCTTTTAAAACAAAGTAGTAGAACCGCACAAGCAAGCAACCCCCACAAACCGGTAGTACCACCACCACCACTTGAGCCTCCAGTGGCTGCTGCCCCGTTACCTGAGTCGCCCACCACTTCGTCGCCGACGGCTGAGGACGGAGTCCCTGCGCTGGTAGAGGCTCCGTTGATTAATGGCGACAGAAGGCTGGCCAGCAGAGTAGGGGATGTTGCCCCCTGATTGGCTACTATCACCGAAGCGATGGCAGTGCGTCCGTTAGTAGCCAGAGCCCTGAGATCAAACCCAATCACACCGGCAGGCGCAGTAAGGTCTACATTCAAACCACTCACAGACAGGATCGGATCTGTGGCTTCTGGCGATGATTTAATTACATTAATAACATCGAAGCTGACAGCATTCAGTTCCTGGCCGGCCGCGTTAAAGGTTCCGGATGCGGAGAAAGTGCGGGTTTGGCCTGGCGGTATTACATTGCCAGTGTTCGAGAATAGGTTGGTTAATCCCCCGGAGGCCTGGGTATTGATTAAATTGGTAACGTCCAGCATGCCTGCCCCACACAATGCGCGAGTACAGTTACATTCGACACCCTGAGTATCGGCAGCGCAAGTGGGGCGCCCACCCAGTGATAAAAAAGGGCGCGCAGAAGTTTTCAACAAATTCTCCACGGTATCTACAGATGCTGAAGGGTTCAGTGACCAATACAAAGATGCGGCACCTGCCACCATGGGTGAAGAAAAACTGGTGCCCACTTTGGTGTTGTAGGTATTGGTCAAGGGCCCTGTAGCGCCCGTGTTACTTGCACTCCAGATTGGAAATGCAGCATCACCGCCAGGCGCAGAAAGCTGGATACTTGAGCCAAAATTGCTGTAATTCGCCTTTAAACCTTCCTGATCAATCGCCGCCACGCCAAACGCTCCTGGGCAATTAGCGGGGGAATCGACAGTGCCACCGTCGTTACCAGCCGCGACAACAACCAAAGAGCCAGCCTGCCGCGCAGCAGCAATTGCGGCACCCTCGATGGAAGCGATACAAGGCCCTTCGGCACCCAGACTTAAATTGATCACCTTGGCTGGAAAAGGATTATCTGGAACACCTGGAACACTTAAACCGGCTGCCCAACGAATGCCATCCGCCAAATCACTTGAAAATCCACCACATTTACCCAGTACTCGCACTGGCAACACAACCGCGTTCCAGTTAACTGAAAAAACGCCTTCACCAGGAACGGGATTGCCAGCGAGCAGGGCGGATACAAACGTACCATGCCAGCTGGACTGGCTAAGACCTGCACAGGCGGGATCAGCCAATAGATCAGCGGGCCCAACACCATCACCGGGATCACTCGGATCCGGGTCACGATCAGAGCCCGCAAGACTTTGGCCGTCAGCACCGATCAGGGGATCTGCTACAAAGTCATAACCAGAAAGCAGGTGGCCCTGAAGCATGGGGTGGCCAGGCAATACACCTGTGTCCAATACAGCCACAACAGTAGGTGCGGTGCCATGAAAGCTAGCCCACATGGCGCTGGTGTTAATAGAGGCGGGCTGTGTACTTAAATCCTGGTGAAACCATGAACGGCTGCGCCGCGAAAGATCAAGCGCATTCAAAAGACCAATCAAAGGCGATTGGGCATGTAAACGAATACGCCGATCAAGCTCCACTGATTCAATCGCTGGGTCGGATAACAAACGCAAACGGGTTTGATCGATATTTGCGTCGCGCGGTGTAACTACCACAGCACCTCGATCGCCGAATGGACGAACCAGCTGAAACGAGCGTTTATGAATGCTCGACAACTCCAAAAGCCTTGCGCGTAACTCGACCGCGCGATATTCAAGCAACCGTTGCTGGTCGAATGCGTTTGAACCGAACCGCTCTACATGCGGAGTGTTGTTGACAACTTTCTCTTTGAACTGGATAACCCAACGGTCTGCAGCCACAGAATGAAGCGAATAGAGAGTGAACAAAGCGAAAAGACAGCTTTGGATGGCAAGGCGCAAATGCATGGATCGGTAATACCCCCTGCAAATAAACGGGATCGGAAGTAGAATTTTCAACCATAGAGGAAGAGAGTTCTGCAATGAAACAATCAAGGTTTACCGACAGCCAGATCATGGCAATCCTGAAGCAAGCCGA
>Ga0315907_10000017_pt1 | contig 227510 bp, 205 predicted proteins | sample LakEriMetagenome_3_FD_203525 | JGI IMG/M metagenome (GOLD analysis project Ga0315907, IMG submission 203525) | Freshwater fungal communities from buoy surface, Lake Erie, Ohio, United States - Buoy 12 MA123 | ecosystem: Environmental > Aquatic > Freshwater > Lake > Lake biofilm | place: USA...
AGACAGGCGCATCGAGTTGCCCCAGGCCTTCTTCATGCGCGTGGCCATGGGTCTGGCGCTGAACGAGATCGACCGCGAGGCGCGTGCCATCGAGTTCTATGAGGTGCTGTCGAGTTTTGATTTCATGAGCTCCACGCCGACGCTGTTCAACTCCGCATCGCGCCGCTCACAGCTGTCCAGCTGTTACCTCACGTCGGTGGCGGACGACCTGGACGGCATTTACGAAGCGCTCAAAGAGAACGCACTCCTGTCCAAATTCGCTGGCGGGTTGGGCAATGCCTGGACCAATGTGCGCGCCATGGGCAGCCACATCAAAGGCACCAATGGAAAAAGCCAAGGTGTTGTGCCCTTTCTTAAAGTAGTCAACGACACCGCCGTTGCCGTGAACCAGGGCGGCAAACGCAAAGGAGCGGTGTGCGCCTACCTGGAAACCTGGCACCTGGACATTGAAGAGTTCCTGGAGTTGCGCAAGAACACGGGTGACGACAGGCGCCGCACCCACGACATGAACACCGCCAACTGGATTCCAGATTTGTTCATGAAGCGGGTCATGGAAGGCGGAAACTGGACACTCTTCTCGCCCAGCACCTGCCCTGATCTGCACGAAAAGTTCGGCAAAGAGTTCGAGCTGGCCTACACCGCCTACGAAGACAAAGTCGCGCGTGGCGAGATCAAACTCTTCAAGACCGTGGCCGCCAAAGACCTGTGGCGCAAGATGCTCTCCATGTTGTTCGAGACGGGCCATCCTTGGATCACCTACAAAGACGCTTGTAATGTGCGCTCACCGCAGCAGCATGTGGGTGTGATCCATTCCAGCAATTTGTGCACTGAAATCACCCTTAACACCGGCCCCACTGAAATTGCGGTGTGCAACCTGGGGTCCGTTAACCTGGTGCATCACCTGACCGATGGCCCCGATGGCCAAAAAGTGATCGACCAAGTCAAGCTGAAGAAGACCGTGGCCACGGCCATGCGCATGCTGGATAACGTCATCGACATCAATTACTACGCCGTCAAGAAGGCGCGTGACTCCAACATGCGCCACCGCCCCGTCGGCTTGGGCATCATGGGTTTTCAGGACGCGCTCTATGAACTGCGTATTCCTTATGCGTCCGAGGCAGCAGTGGCATTTGCCGATCGCAGCATGGAAGCCGTTTGTTACCACGCTTACTGGGCGTCCACAGAACTGGCCCAAGAGCGTGGTCGCTACAGCAGCTACCGCGGCTCCTTGTGGGACCGTGGCATCTTGCCCATCGATTCAATTGATTTGCTGGCCCAAGAGCGCGGTGGTTATGTGGAAGTGGATCGGTCATCAACCCTGGACTGGGCACCGCTTCGCCAGCGCATTGCTGAGCACGGCATGCGCAATTCCAACTGTGTGGCCATTGCACCCACCGCCACCATCTCCAACATCATTGGTGTGTCCGCTTCGATTGAGCCGTCGTTTGGCAATCTGTCGGTGAAGTCCAATCTTTCCGGCGAATTCACCATCGTCAATGAGCACCTGGTGCGTGACTTGAAGCGCCTGGGATTGTGGGATGACGTCATGGTCATGGACTTGAAGCACTTTGACGGTTCCCTGCGCCGCATTGACCGTGTGCCCGAAGAACTCAAGGCCCTTTACGCGACAGCGTTTGAAGTGGAAACGCAGTGGTTGGTGGAGGCCGGTGCGCGTCGCCAGAAATGGATAGACCAAGCGCAGTCTCTCAACATTTACATGGCCGGTGCATCGGGCAAGAAACTGGATGAGACCTACAAGCTGGCTTGGTTGCGTGGTCTCAAGACCACCTACTACCTGCGCACTGTGGGCGCGACCCACGCTGAGAAATCCACAGTGAGCCGGGGTCAGCTCAATGCAGTGTCGAGCCATGCATCCACTTCATCTGCAGCTAGTGTGGCTGCCGCCGAAGTGTCCGCAGATCCCGCAACCGACATCAAGTTTTGCGCCATTGACGATCCTGGTTGCGAAGCCTGTCAATGAAGAAAGGAATTCATACCAAGCACTGTTGAGGTTCTTCCAAGCTGAACCAACGATGCGGTCAACGATGCGATGACGCAACAATGAACAACATCGAAGCGGCTCTGATGTCAACAAGTGCTTGGTGTTTCGACACAACACTCCGATAATTCAAACGTTCAGGAAACACACACCATGCTGGTCTGGGAAGAAGAAATCAGTCCTTCGTCATCGAATGCAACGATCCCCTCGCAAGGCTTGGCTCACGCTCAGCCAATTGTGCGAGCAGCATCTACGTCGGCGGCGTTTTCTGCACCTGCTGTTCAAACGCCCGTGGCTGCTTCAGCGCCTTTGCACAAGGAAGCGGCTGTTGGTGACGCGACATACCGCCGGGTCACAGCTGCTGACAAACGAATCATCAATGGCCAAACCGACGTCAACCAGTTGGTGCCATTCAAGTACAAGTGGGCTTGGGAAAAGTACTTGGCCACCTGCGCCAATCACTGGATGCCGCAAGAGGTCAACATGTCTCGCGACATTGCCTTGTGGAAAGACCCCAATGGCCTCACGCCCGATGAGCGTCGCATCATCACGCGCAACCTGGGTTTCTTCGTGACGGCCGACTCACTGGCAGCCAACAACATTGTGCTCGGCACCTACCGCCACATCACGGCTCCGGAATGCAGACAGTTTTTGTTGCGCCAAGCATTTGAAGAAGCCATCCACACCCACGCCTACCAGTACATCGTGGAATCCCTCGGCTTGGATGAAGGCGAAATTTTCAACGCCTACAACGAGGTGCCGTCCATTCGCGACAAGGACGAGTTCCTGATCCCCTTCATTGAAGCGATCATGGATCCCAACTTTCACACTGGCACACCCGAAACCGATCAAACCTTGCTCAAGAGTTTGATTGTTTTTGCCTGTTTGATGGAAGGCATGTTCTTCTACGTTGGTTTCACACAAATTTTGTCCATGGGTCGCCAAAACAAAATGACCGGTGCTGCTGAGCAGTACCAGTACATCTTGCGCGACGAGTCCATGCACTGCAATTTCGGTATCGACTTGATCAACCAGATCAAACTCGAAAACCCCCATTTGTGGACGCCTGAGTTCAAGGCCGAGGTCAAAGCATTGTTCTTGAAAGCGGTGGAGCTGGAGTACCGCTACGCTGAAGACACCATGCCACGTGGTGTGCTCGGACTCAATGCATCCATGTTCAAAGGTTATTTGCGCTACATCGCCAACCGGCGTGCAACACAAATTGGTTTGGAAGAGCTCTTCCCGAACGAGGAAAACCCGTTCCCCTGGATGAGCGAAATGATCGACCTGAAAAAGGAGCGCAATTTTTTTGAGACGCGTGTCATCGAGTACCAATCCGGTGGCGCGCTCTCTTGGGATTGAAGACTCCTGGTGCCAGCAAGGTGCCGAGGTCTTATGTGAGCGGTCAAGATCCGCAAGGCGCGAAGCAACGACAAAGAAGCGTTGCCCGCGATTTGCAACCCCATTCATCTCACCGGGGCGCCCCTCCTGGGCAGACTTTCGGGTGATGAATAGCTGTCTGGCAATGGCAAGCGCTGCAAAAAGCAATCGCTGGTGCTCGGACAGTTCTCTTGTAACTTGATCAAGGAGAAATGTAATGGCAACTGCGAAAAAGAAGGCTCCGGCCGCCAAGAAAGCGCCCGCTAAAAAAGCGGCAGTGAAAAAAGCCCCTGCGAAAAAAGTAGTGGCGAAGAAGGCAGCACCGAAAAAGGCAGCAGCAAAAAAAGCGGCTCCTAAGAAAGTAGCGGCCAAGAAAGTCGTGAAGAAAGCTGCACCTAAAAAAGTGGCAGTGAAAAAGGCCGCTCCTAAGAAAGCTGCTGCGAAAAAGGCTGCACCAAAGAAAGTTGCAGCGAAGAAGGCCGCTCCTAAGAAAGCTGCCGCCAAGAAACCTGCTGCTAAAAAACCTGCAGCGAAAAAAGCGGCTAAAAAGCCCGCAGCTAAGGCCCCTGCCCCTGCTGCCGCTGCCCCTGCTGCGAAGACGGCCCTCAGCCCTCAAGCGGCTTGGCCTTTCCCAACGGGCAACAAGCCTTAAGCTTGCTGGCAACCGTCAAAAACCCGGCCTCGGCCGGGTTTTTTTTATGCGATCAGCAGTGGGGCCGGGCGAGCTTGTTATTTTTGGGACCCTTAAACACCGAGTCGTGCGCGATCCAGGACGTGGTTTTGACCACCACGAGCGGCGATCTTGAGCGCTCCCAATTGGTTGCCAAGCCGAGCGCATCTCTGCAGATCCCAGTCGCGCTCCAAGCCATAAAGCAACGCAGCCCGAAAAGCGTCGCCACAACCCGTTGGATCCACCACCTCCGTGGCAGTCACGCTGGGTACATGTTGGCGCTCGCCTTGCTGCCAAAGTTCGCATCCTTCTGCGCCCAAGGTCACGACCACACCGCGCAAATGGCTTCGCGACAATGACTCCAAGGTGTGCCCAGTTCTGTCACACAACATGCGTGCTTCGTAATCATTCAGTGCCACCCAGGTGGCCTGGGCGATGAAATCCTTCAATTCGGATCCATCAAACATGGGTAGACCCTGGCCGGGATCGAAGATGAAGGGAATGTTGGCGGCTTTCAACTGCGCTGCATGCTGCAACATGGCGTCGCGTCCATCCGGGGCGATGATGGCCAAACGAATGCTTGAGTCGACCGGTACCTCGGTGAGATGGGCCGATTGCATCGCGCCGGGATGAAATGCCGTGATCTGGTTGTTGTCTGTGTCGGTGATGATGATGGCTTGTGCCGTGTAGTGCTCATCCACCCGACGTACAAGGTCGGTGTTCACACCCCAAGTTCGCAGACGCTCCACATACTCGACACCGTCATTGCCTACTGCGGCCATGACCACTGCTTGCCCACCAAGCGCGGCAAGGTTGTAAGCAATGTTGCCTGCACAGCCTCCAAACTCGCGTCGCAGCGTGGGGACCAGGAATGACACATTCAGGATATGCATTTGTTCCGGCAGAATTTGCTGCGCAAATCGCCCGGGAAACATGGTGATGGTGTCAAAGGCCAAAGAGCCGCAAATGAGTGCCGACATGAAAACTCCAGAACGATTGATAACGCGCTCAACCAAACGGGTGGTGAGCGAAAAAAACATCGAAACTCAGGGGTAAAACACCTCAACCGTGTAGCCATTGACGCGCTGGTTGGCGGATCTGAGTACCAGCGTCAACGTCACCTCGCTGTTGGCGAGGATGGTGTCCTGGCGGGTTTGAAAATCCGAAGGATGTAAGGTGCGCCTCGCAAGCAGCTGACCTCCACCGTCGTTGACACTCAAGTCCAGGGAAGGAAGCCTCAACGGCAAGCGCCCGCGGTTGCGCAGCGTGACAGACAACCGGTAGGCATCGTTGCCCTGAGGTAAACGGTTCAGCGCAGAGGTCTCGACCGTGATGTCTTTGATAGATCGATAGGTCTCCACCTGGCAATTCAGCCACCCACACCAACGGACTAAATAGGGCAGGCTTGCTGGAGCTTCTGCAGCAAGACGGTCTCGCCAATGGTGGGCACCCTGCAGTCCCAAGGTCACGATCATGATCAACGAAGCCAAGGACAGTAGCCAGCGTGCCCTTGGCGATTTCCAGCGTGCTTGGCGGTCGGCATGGCGAACGAAAGCGGGTGTCTCGTCAGAGGGCACGGGTGGTGTGTAGTCAGCCCGTGACTGAGTGCGGTGCTGCTCGGGTACGGCAAGAGCATCTTCTTCCGTCATCAAATCGGAGTCGAACTGCGCGTCGGCGAACTCGTTGCGGTCCCGGCGCTTGACCAAATCAGATGGCGTTTGATCTGGATTCTTCCGGTGAGGTCCAAACAAACTGCGTGAAAACTCGTCGTGCGGGTCTGCGGAAGCTTCAGTCGTCTCGTCCACGACGCCATCGTTTTCCAGTGGCGATGGCTGACTGGTTTCTATGACGTCGGTTCGTGTCTGTTGTGGCAACTCCGGTAGGGTGGGTCGAACAACGGGTTGCCGTACACCACCAATGATGGTGTCCCCATTGAGTTCGAAAAGTTCTTCGAGCGCGTTGAATACCGTGTCACAGCGTCCACAACGTACCCAGCCTTTGGAAACCTTGAGCTGGTCTTGAACCACCTTGAAGACGGTGCCGCAAGCGGTGCAACGGGTGGCCAGGCTCATACTGCGATCATGCCATGCGGCCTGTCATCAAAATCCATCCGTCTTGGCTGTCCGCGACTTGCAGCGACACCCAGGGGGCGTAGGCTTGCTTCAACTCGTCGGCCTGACGCTCCAAAATGCCCGCCAAAACCAAATCTCCCCCTTTGGCGACGTGTCCGCATAAAAGCGGAGCGAGCAGCTTCAGGGGTGTTGCCAGAATATTGGCCAACACCACGGCGTAATGCCCTGAGCATGTTTCGGGCAGTCCGGCTTTGAGTGTGACCCCATTGGCTTGTGCGTTGGCCAGCGTAGACGCAACAGCTGCCTGATCGATGTCCACGGCATCGATGTGGGCGGCGCCATGCAGCGCGGCACCAATGGCCAAAATGCCGGAACCACAGCCGTAGTCGAGTACCCGACAGCCTGTTTGATCAAACAGCCGGTGCTCCGCAATCCAGCGCAAACACATGCGCGTGGTGGGATGGGTGCCCGTGCCAAATGCAAGGCCCGGATCCAATCGAATGACCCTTTGCGCCTGGGGCGGAGGCTCATGCCATGTGGGCACGATCCAAAACGTGGGCGTGATGTCTACCGGCGCAAACTGCGACTGCGTGATGCGCACCCAGTCTTGCTCAGGTACTGCGCGCAACTGCTGCACGTGCAACTCGCTTGCTTCCTCTTGTGCCAACAGCAAAGTCACAGCTTCTGTCGCCGCGGTTTCGGTCGCGAACAGCGCCTTCACCACGGACCGCTGCCAACTTTGCTGAGCGATTGCCATGCCTGGCTCACCAAAGAGTGCGCGCTCCTGCGGCGTATCAGCATCAAAGTCCTCAACAGACACGGACAGTGCGTCCAACTCGTCCATGAGCGCATCGGAAACCCACTCGACCGAGGCTTCTGGTGCCAACAACAAGAGCTCAAACATGATGGGCGCGGCTGTTAACGCTGATGCTGACTCAACCAACCTTCCAGGTAATGGATGCTGGTGCCGCCTTCTTTAAATTTGGCATCCACCATCAACTCGCGGTGCAAAGGAATGTTGGTTTGAATGCCTTCCACGACCGTCTCTGACAGCGCAATGCTCATGCGTGCCATGGCCTGCTCTCGGGTGTCGCCGTGGGTGATGATCTTCCCGATCATGGAATCGTAGTTGGGCGGTACAAAGTAATTGGTGTAAATGTGGGAGTCCACCCGAACGCCGGGTCCACCCGGGGCATGCCACATGGTGATGCGGCCCGGGGAGGGGATGAATTTATAGGGATCTTCTGCGTTGACACGGCATTCAATAGCATGGCCGCGCAATTGAATGTCGCGCTGGGCAAAAGGCAGTTTCTCGCCCGCCGCTACCCGAATTTGGGTTTGTACGATGTCAATGCCCGTGACGAGTTCGGTCACCGGGTGCTCCACCTGCACGCGGGTGTTCATTTCAATGAAGAAAAACTCACCGTTCTCGTACAGAAACTCAAAAGTGCCGGCACCGCGATAGCCGATTTTTTTGCAGGCGGCCACACAACGCTCGCCAATTTTCTCGATGATCTTGCGTGGAATGCCAGGGGCCGGGGCTTCCTCGATTACTTTTTGATGGCGGCGCTGCATGGAGCAGTCACGTTCGCCCAGCCACACCGCGTTGCGGTGCTGATCCGCCAAGATCTGGATCTCGATGTGGCGCGGGTTCTCCAGGAATTTTTCCATGTAAACCGCAGGGTTGCTGAATGCTGCACCGGCTTCAGCGCGTGTTGTTTGTACCGCGTGAATCAGGGCGGCCTCGGTATGCACCACACGCATGCCACGCCCGCCGCCGCCGCCTGCTGCCTTGATGATCACAGGGTATCCGATGGCACGGGCTTGGCGAATGATCTCTTTCGGGTCATCGGGCAGCGCACCCTCGGAACCAGGAACGCAAGGCACGCCCGACTTGATCATGGCTTGTTTGGCGGACACCTTGTCGCCCATGATACGAATGGATTCCGGCGTGGGCCCAATGAAAGCGAACCCGCTGCGTTCAACGCGCTCGGCGAAGTCGGCGTTCTCAGATAAGAAACCGTAGCCTGGGTGGATGGCTTCGGCGTCGGTCACTTCCGCCGTGGCGATGATGGCCGGCATGTTGAGGTAACTTTGCGCCGACGGTGCGGGTCCAATGCACACCGCCTCTTCCGCCAACTTCACATATTTGGCCTCGCGGTCGGCTTCAGAGTACACCACCACCGCCTTGATGCCCATTTCACGGCAAGCGCGTTGAATTCTGAGGGCGATCTCGCCTCGATTAGCAATGAGAATTTTTTTGAACATAAGTGCCTCGGCTCAATCGCCCTGGCATGCTGCGCATGCCACAGGACCATTTGGCTGCGCCGCAAAGCCTGCGGCTTCGTCGCCTCGGTCAGCGATGGAATTTTTTATAAACATAAATGCCCCTGCTCAATCGCCCAGGAATGCTGCGCATGCCACGAACCACTTGCGCCGATCCGCAAAGTCAGTGGCTTTGTCGCATCGATTGGCATCCAGACTGTTGATGACCATGGGGCGGACGTTCAGTGTCGCGTCACTCAATGATCATCAAGGGCTGACCAAACTCAACCGCTTGGCCGTTTTCGCAATTGATCTTGGTGACGGTGCCGGATTTGTCGGCTTCGATCTCATTCATGATTTTCATGGCTTCAATGATGCAAATCGGTTCGCCCTCTTTCACCACCGACCCGACTTCGACAAAGGCTTTGGCGCCAGGGCTCGATGAACGATAAAAGGTGCCCACCATCGGCGACTTCACGGCATGCCCGGCATCAACGACTGGTGCCGGTGCTGCCACCTGCGGCGCAGGTGCGCTGACTGTTGGGGTGGAGACCGGTGCCGGTGCGCTGGCAGGAACGAAAACGGGTGCGGCTGTTGCAGCGGCCGGGTCTGATTTCACAATACGGACTTTGCCATCCGCTTCTGTGATCTCAAGCTCGGAGATATTGGATTCAGAAACCAGGTCGATCAAGGTCTTGAGTTTGCGCAGGTCCATCAAAGGTCTCCAACGGAATACGAACAACGGTTTTTCTGTTCAAGGGCGAAAGTGGGCGCAATGCCGCAAGGTTGGTCAGTCTCGTCGTGATTGGAAGGCAAGCGGTTGAAAAACCTTGTACGACCAACCCGGCTTGCACCCACTTGGTGAAGTTCTGTGTGTCAAGAGGCGCGCAGTTTATGTCGACTTGAGTGCAAATCACAGCGGTTGACGGGAATTTAATTCCGTGAATCGAATTTTGCTGCCTTCAGGCCATTTTCAATGCTCAACGCCAGCCGCGGGTCGCCCAGTCGTCAAGATCGGCCTGTTTCAGCGGCCCCAGCTTCACATGCCTGAGTGCGCCGTCCGAATCCCATACGGCTGTAAACGGCAGTTGACCACCTGCGTTTCCCAGCTCCCGGCTGAGTTCCAGCCCTGCCAGACCTGCAATGGCCACTGGAAAACTGACCGGAACACGCTTCAGAAAAGACTGGACAGCGTTGAGGTTGTCCAGCGCCAATCCAATGACACGCCATCCTTTTGGATGCTGTTGCTGCGCGAAGCCATCCAATAGCGGCATTTCTTCCACGCATGGCGGGCACCAAGTGGCCCAGAAGTTGACAACCAGCACGTGGCCTTGAAAGTCTGCCAAAGCGACGTCTCCGCCCTGAGGTTGCTCAAAACGTGTGCGCCACCAAGGCAGCTCGCTGGCTGGCTTGGATGGGGCAGGCGCGGACCGATGCCACCAGGCCCAGCCCAAACCGCTGGCCGCTGCAACCGTGGCCACCAGCACCGTGTTGAAGTGGCGGCGCTTCATGGCAACCCTTGACTTACTCGAGCCGCGACCATAAGTCGGCGCAAGGCGGCGGCGTCGCCTCGCTGGGTTTGTCCGTCTGAATCGGGCTTGAGCCCGCCGCGCAAGTCGTCATGGTCCAAGATGGACAAGTGCAAGGTCACGGGCTCGCCCAGGGCGTTGCTCATCCAGGCCAGTGTGAGCAGATCGACAGGTTGACCCCTTGGTCCATCGATGCTGCCAACGTCGTAGCGAACTTCCTGATTCAACAATTCAATTTCAGCGGCTTTGCTGTCGTCGCAGAACAGCTGCAAATGCACAGCGTTCAGTCGTGTTGCGGTGCCTCGCCATACGGCTCCGGTGAGATGGGGGCGAAATTGAACAAGCCTGTCCATCCAAAACAAGGCCGCTTCGCGAAGCGCAGCGAGCTCTGCAGGTTGGCTGTCTGCACAGAACAAAGCCAGGTACTCGCGCACTTGTTCTTCGAGCAGTTCGTTGCTGGGCAGTTCAGCCTTGCGCTGGGCGCCGTACCCCAGTGCTTTGGCTGCCCGGCGCTTGGCAGGGCCGTACTCCATTCCTTCTTCCACCACCAGGCGGGCGGCCGTGGCGGCGATCTCTTGGGTGATGGGTGACGCAGTCACGGGATTTCCACCGCGTTCATTCGTGCAGCAACGGTGCTGGCGCGGCCATTCACATAAGCGGACTGAGGTCGCTTTTCGAAGCGTTTCGGGGCGGGCAACATGACGGCCAAGCGGGCAGCGGCCATGGTTGAAAGCTGCGATGCGTCTTGCCGGAAGTAATGCCGCGCCGCTGCTTGCGCACCGAAAACACCTTCACCCCATTCCACATGGTTCAAGTAGATCTCCAAAATGCGTTGTTTACTGAGCACTGCTTCCAGCATGCCCGTGATCAAAAACTCTTGCGCTTTTCGGGCAAGGTGACGTTCACCACTGAGAAAAAGGTTTTTCGCGAGTTGTTGAGTGATGGTGGATCCACCGACGACCCTGGGTTCTACTTTGCCTGCCGTGGGTCGCTTTTCGAGCTGCTCATTGCGTTTGTCCGCCCGTTCCTGAGCTTTGATGTTGCGCTCCCATGCTTTTTCGATTGCATCCCACTCCACACCGCTGTGGTCGGCGAAGTTGGCATCCTCAGATGCAATGACGGCACGTTTTAGTTGGTTGGAAATGTTGGCGTAAGGCATCCAATTTTGTTGCCATGTGAACGCGAGCTTTTTCTCTACAGCCAGCCGTACCAGCTCGGAGCGCTCGAAGGTGGTTGACCCCGGTGCGACCACTGTCATCAGGGCGATGCGTATCAAGAAATAAAGCTGCAGAGCCAAGAGCGAGAGCAAAAAGACGCCCACAAGCCGGAGAAATGCCAGCGCTGCGGTTTTCATGGTGTGGCGAACTTGATGCGCAAGGATGTCAACACCGATTCGGTTCGTGGCCGCACACCACGCCACACAGCGAAAGCTTCAGCAGCCTGTTCCACCAGCATGCCCAGGCCATCTCGGCCATGGGCGCCATGCTCCTGAGCCCAGTGCAAAAAACCTCGGGCTGCAGCCCCGTACATCATGTCCAGGGCCAAACCACCCGGCCGCAATACCGTGGCCGCAACCGGAACCTCGCCGCCTTGCAGACTGCTGCTGCTGGCGTTGATGACCACATCGAAGTGTTCGCCGCAGTGCTGGAGCGGCCTTGTGTGCAGTTGAACGCCGTGGTTCTCAGCCCAGGCGCTGTGGTTGTGGGTCAAAGCTTGCGCCTTGTCTAGAGAACGATTGGTCACCACGAGCGTGTGTGGGCGTTCTGCCAAAAGGGCTCCGAGCGCTCCGGCTGCCGCGCCGCCTGCGCCAATCACCAGCACTTTGGCACCTGCCAGTTCAACGCCTGCGTTGTCTTGAATGTCACGTACCAGGCCTGCGCCGTCGGTGTTGTCCGCGAGCCATCCCTCTTGGTCGAAACGTAAGGTGTTGGCTGCACCTGCCAACCGAGCGCGTGGCGTGTGTGACTGCGCGAGTTTGAACGCCTCAAACTTGAACGGGACAGTGACATTGCAGCCGCGCGATACTGCGCCATCATCAACACTGTTCGCAAAATTTTTGACGGTGCTGGAGAAAGCTTCCAGTGGGCACAGCAAACGTTCGTACTGCAGCAGTTGGCCAGTTTGTTCTGCGAACTGCTGGTGGATGTAGGGGGACTGGCTGTGTGCAACCGGGTTGCCAGCCACGGCGTAGCGGTCAATGGAAGAGGTGCTCATGGGGGCGTTGTGCCAGAGACCAAAGGCGCAAGCGGGATGGCTTCCATGCCATCTTCTCGGCTGAAGCGAAATCTAGAGGTCAACACCAACTGGTCCGCCTGGCCGCGCATCTTGGCGGGAAAACTCAGAAATGGAGCGGCTGCCATCACGATGGCAACCGCTTGGCGATCCAGCACCTTGGATTTGGACGGGCGGACAATTTCAGTTTCCACCACCCGCCCAGCCGCGTCCACAGTGATGTTCATCGTCAGTTCCCCATAAATTTTTCGACCTTGGTGGCTGGGGAAATTGCGTGTGCCGCGGTCTTCGATTTTTCTGCGCAACTGGTCGTAGTACTGAGCGTAAATTTCTTCGCGCGTGGCGGGACTGACATAACGTTTTTTGGGACGCGAGTTTTCTTCGTTGACACGCTTCTCAATCTCGGCCAACTGATCTACTAATTTCCGCCGCTTGTCCTCCAGGGCTGTGTCCTGAGGAGAGCCTTTGTCTTGTTTGGGGTCTGGCGGCGGTAACAAAGCCAGATCGCGTCGGAGTTGAGCCAGCAACTGCTGCTGTGCTTGTTGCAACTGCTCGACCTGGCGCCTGGCATCTTCTTCCGCATTGCCCAGAATCATGGCCGGTGATGGAGGCAAGGGAGAGGTTGCCCGGCCACGCTCGACATCGCCTCCACCTGTGAGATTGGCTTGTGCAATGGCCTGCGCTTGCGGCGGAGCCTCGGGGGAGCGGGCGTTGACGAGAATCACCTCCAGCGGCGTGTCCTGGAATACGCGGTTGAAACCTTCCGGGTTGGCGAATCGGGCGAACGCCAGCAGGGCGTGCAGCCCGACTGAAAAACCAAGGGCAAGCTGCAGGGTCGTGAAACGCTTGAAGAAGGACATCGTTTCGGTGTCTTGATCAACTCAGGAGGCTGGCGTGGTGGCAGGCTCTACTTCACCACTGTCTTGCAAGTCGATGGCCAGGGTCAGGCCTCCAGCGGATGTCGTTGCATCGTCGCTGTCGTCGGATTCTGTCTCGGGTTGAACCTCCGTGGAATCGTTGTCTAAACGGGCCAAAAGCTGCCCGTGAACGTCCAGCGTCAGCAAATCACACCCTGTCACGCGAACCCGCACCTGGGCATGACGCGGCAAGTTCTCGCACCCCGCGACGCGGAAAACCAGCGGCAATTCATCGGCACGCACCAGACCGTCCTTCATCACGGCGGCAGTCAGTTCCTGAATTCCGTTTTGTTCCAGGTATTTCAGCGTCCAGTAGCGCTCAATGCAGGACTGGAAACCGTTGTAAGCCGTGTAGGCCGCGTCAAAACCGGAGATGATGGAAAAGAGTGCTGTGTCCTTGGGTTTGAATGGTGCCACCAAGGCTGCGGTTCGGCCGTGTTTGGCGCAAGCAATGATTTGCCATTGATTGACCAGGTCTACATAACGGCGCAGGGGCGAGGTAGCCCAGGTGTACTGGGCCACGCCCATGCCTGCATGGGGCAGAGCCTTGGTGCTCATCCGGACTTTGATTCCAGGCGCCAAACTGGCCTGACTTCGGTAAATTCCAGGCACACCGCAATCGTTCAGCCAGGCTCCCCAGGTGCTGTTGGCCAAAATCATGGCTTCAGCCACGATCAAATCCAGCGGTGCGCCGCGCTGCCGTGTGCTGATTCGAACGATTTCCTCGCCTGTGGGTTCAGCGCTGTCACTACGCTCCACACCTTCCAGGTTGAAGTTGTAATCAGGCCGGTTGAAGTTTTCTGGTTTGCCCCGCACCACCTCGCGCGCTGCTTTTAAATGCCGCGCCAAACGAAATGCAAAGGCCAATTCAGGGGCGAATTCGTAGGCGGCAACTGATTCACCGATGAGTGAACTTTCAGTGACCACGGTATCCAGTTGGTCATGCCTCAGATTGGCTTCAATCCAAACCTGCTCCAATTTGGTTTCAGATGCAGCTACAGCGAGTGTGGTCTCATCCAGGGTGACATAAAGCGATACAGCGGGGCAGTGACGCCCCGCTTGCAGCGTGTAACTTTGCACGACGGCGTCGGGCAACATGGTCAGCTTGTGACCAGGCATATAGACCGTTGACAGACGGTCACGCGCCACCTTGTCAACAGGACTGTCAGGCAGGATTGCCAAGCCTGGTGCCGCGATGTGGATGCCGAACACCACGGTGCCTGTGCCCAGGCCTTGCACCGACAGCGCGTCATCAATTTCTGTGGTTTGGGAGTCGTCAATCGAGAAGGCGTGCACATTCGCCTGCGGCAAAGCCTCTTTGATCGCAGGGGCCTGCAAGGTGGGAAAGCTCGTTCCCTTGGGGAACTCCTCAAACAAGAACCGTTTCCAGTGGAACTGATACGGCGACGTGATGGCTCCCGCCAGGGTTAGCAGGTCGAGCGGCGCCTTCTGCGATCGTTTGGACGCTTCCACCACTGCCTTGTATTCGGCGGCATTTTTGTCCGGCTTGAACAAAATTTTGTAAAGCTGCTCACGAACCGGTGCCGGGCAAATGCCTGCCATCAGTTCTTGTGCCCAAGCTTCAATTTGTGCTGCCAGCTGTTTTTTCCGTTCGATGCCGAGCAGGGCGGCCTTCACGATCTCCTGAGGCGCTTTTTTGAACTGCCCTTTGCCCAGACGGCGGAAGTAATGCGGCGCGTCGAACAGCCGGAAGAGGGCAGCTGCTTGGTGAGGCGGATCGGCATCTTTGCTGAAGTAGTCACGAGCCAGTTCGGCAAAACCAAACTCGTCTTCGGATGCAAATTCCCACGCCAAGTCCAAATCAATATCGGCCGAAATTTGTTTGGCCGATGAAATCAATTCGGCCGGAGCGGGTGCTGCAAACTTCAGCATCACGTTGCTGGACTTCACTTTGATTCTTTTGCCGGAGTCGAGCTCAATTTGTACCGAGCTGTCTGCTTCGGACATGATGCGGCCGGCCAGGAACTTGCCTGTCTCTTCAAAAAGTACATACATGGCAGAGATTGTCGCCGACTGGTGGGCCTGCCCGCTCAATTCAAAATTCAGGGGCAACCTATCTCTCCTTATGGCCCTTGAGTGCCGACTTTCGTTTCAGCACTCAAGATTGCCGGAATCTTTTTCATAGCGGCGGCGACTTAGGAGCGCTGGCCGCCGGGGCGGGCAACGAAGCGGCATCCGGTCTAACAGCCGATTTGGATGGTTGACTCAGCGGACCTTTTTGTCCGCAAGCACCGAGCACACTCAATGCGATGGTCACGCACGCCGCAGAGAAAACTCGGGCAAAACTTCCTTCTCGGCGCCAGACCCAAGGTTTTTGGTGGATGGCTACACTGCTCTGCAATTGATTCATGGGTTCAATTTTAATGACTGACTTGCAACACACGCCTCTGAGCGACGCTGACTACTACCGCATCACCGACACGCTGCTGGCGCGAATTGAAGCCACGGTGGATGATTGGCTGCAAAACGATGTGGTGGACATCGATACCCACAGAACCGGTGGGCTTTTAGAGCTGATTTTTCCGGGAGGTAGCAAAGTGGTTGTGAATACACAGCCGCCTCTGCACGAGATTTGGCTTGCCGCCCGTTCCGGTGGTTTCCACTACAAATTCGTCGGTGGGGTTTGGACGGACACGCGCGACGGTCGTGACTTTTTTGACGCCTTGTCTGAATGTGTGTCGGATCAGGCTGGAAAAATGCTGACGTTCACTTCAGCAGCCTGAAAACCTGAATTTCATCAGCGCGAAAACAGGTCGAGAATGCTTTTGCGCTCTTCGGCTGCCGTCGGTTCCAGCTTGTCTTCCAAGCCCAAGCTGCTGACACCTTGATTTTGCGCATACTCTTGGTAGTACCACTCGCCTCCGACTTGCACAACGCCCTCCGGTGGGGTGGCCTGTGCGACCGGCGCTCCTTTTAGTGCGGTCATCATGTAATCAATCCAAACTGGCAACGACAGTCCTCCGCCAGTTTCGCGGTCCCCCAGCTTGCGGGGATTGTCGTAACCCATCCAAACAACAGCCACTACTTCGCGCTGAAAACCGGCAAACCAGGCATCCATTGAATCGTTGGTCGTACCGGTTTTTCCGTAGATGTCGCTGCGCTTGAGTGCCGCTTGCGCTTTGGCGGCTGTTCCGCTGCGGGTTACCTCTTGCAGCAAGCTGTTCATCATGAACGCGTTCCGAGCATCCAGCGTGCGCAAAGATTCGTCCAGTACCAAAGGTTTGGTTTCGCTGATGATGCGACCCTTTGAATCAGTCACTTTTTGGATCAGAACAGGATCGAGTAAGTAGCCACCATTGGCAAAAACCGCGTAGGCGGACGCCATTTGCATGGGCGTGACGGAGCCAGCGCCCAAGGCCATGGTCAGGTAGGCCGGATGTTTCGCAGTCTCAAAGCCAAAACGAGTGAGCCACTGCTGCGCGTAGCCGACACCGACAGACTGAAGGATGCGGATTGACACCATGTTCTTAGACTTCGCCAGGGCGGTTCGCATTGACATCGGCCCCGCAAACGTACCGTCGTAATTCTTTGGCTCCCATGGCTGACTGCCTGTCACGTCTGCGCCGAAAAACAAAGGGGCGTCATTGATGACGGTGCTGGCGGTAAAGCCCTTTTCCAGTGACGATGAATAGATGAATGGCTTAAAGCTGGAGCCCGGTTGCCGCCAGGCTTGAGTGACACGATTGAACTTGTTACGGTTGAAATCAAAGCCTCCCACCATGGCACGAACGGCGCCAGTGCTCGGATGTAAAGCAACAAAAGCGCCCTCGACCTCCGGTTGTTGGGTGATGCTCCATTCACCTTTGCTGCCGCGAATCAGGCGGATCACCGCCCCACGACGAATTTGTACTTTGGGGTTTGCTTTGTCTGCCAACCCCGAGGTTGCGGGTTTGAGACCCTCACCCTGGACGGTAACGTTCTCGCCGGACTGCAAAACGGCCACGACCTTGCGAGGGTTTGCCTCTAAAACGACTGCGGCTTTGAGTTCATCGTTGTCAGGGTGCTCGACCAGGGCCTCTGCAATTCGCGTGTCTAAGTCGGTGGCATTCGCTGGCAATTCAATGGTGGCCTCTGGGCCGCGGTAAACCTGGCGACGTTCAAAGTCCATGATGCCCTTTCGCAGCGCTCTATATGCAGCGAGTTGCTCATTGGCGTTGACCGTGACGTAAACATTCAAACCTCTGCTGTAAGCATCGTTACCATAGTGCGCGAAGATTAACTGCCGCGCCGCTTCTGCCACGTATTCGGAGTGGACTGGAACTTCAGGTTGAGTGCGGTACTTCAAAACTTGCTGCTTCGCATCTTCGTGCTGCTGAGCGGTGATAAAGCCGTTCTCCAGCATGCGGTCGATGATGTATTGCTGCCTTTGAGCGGCACGCTTGGGGTTGCTGACAGGGTTGTAGGCGGAAGGTGCTTTGGGCAATCCTGCGAGCATGGCGGCTTCCGCAACGGTCAGCTCCTTCAACGACTTGCCGAAGTAAATGTCAGCGGCAGATGCAAATCCGTAGGCTCGCTGTCCTAAAAAAATCTGATTCATGTAAACCTCCAAGATCTGGTCCTTGCTCAGCAAGGTCTCAATCTTGAGTGCCAACAGGATCTCGTAAATCTTGCGGGTGACGGTCTTTTCGCTTGAAAGATAAAAATTTCTGGCCACCTGCATGGTGATCGTGGACGCCCCTTGGCGGCCCACGCCCCCAAACTGGGACAGGCCAGCTCTCACGATGCCTTTGTAGTCCACTCCGCTGTGGGAATAAAAACGAGCATCTTCAATGGCAAGAACGGCGTCCTTCACCACCTTGGGGATTTGCCCGATGGGCGTGAAATCACGCCGTTCCTCGCCGAATTCACCCAGGAGCACGTTGTCTTGGGAGTAGATTCGCAACGGAAGTTTGGGTCTGTAGTCACTCAAGCCTGAAACTTCAGGCAAATTTGGATAGGCGACTGCCAACGCGATAGTGACCAACAGCAAGATGGCCAGCATGCTGGCCGCAAGCAGCCCACAAAACCAACTGCACACCCAAAACAAGCCCCTGACCCATGGTGACGAGGAAATTGGCATGGTGGGTTTTGGGTTGAGGTGGAGTGGATCCCTGCAGGGGATACAAAAGGATTAGGCGCTACCAACGACGCAAGCCTTGAATTATAGAAAGGGTCTGAGTGAGCAGATGCCATCCTACCGGCCACGAGTAACAGTTCTGAAACAGTTGGCATCTTCCCTAAGGGTTCACCCCAAATTGCCGAAGTTCGAAAGCGTTTTCCGTCAGTGTTTCGCAACGAGGGTCATCGCTGTGAACAGGATTTCTCTTTGTTGAACAAGGACTTTACTGCTAGCATTCAAGTGAACTATTAACAAGCCAGCGCCTTTGTTGGCGCGTTGGGAGAAGGTGTCGTGAGCTTGCTGGACACGTTGTTAGGCCGAAAACATCCGCCAATGATTGGGCTGGACATCAGTTCGTCCAGCGTCAAGCTCGTTGAATTGAGCCAAAACGCTTCGGGCGAATACGTGCTGGAGCGATTCGCATCCGAGGCCTTCGAAAAAGGCTGGATTACCGACGGTCAAATCGAAAAATTTGATGAGGTGGCCGAAGCCGTCAAGCGCGTCGTATCAAAAAGCGGGACACGTACCAAGCAGGTGGTTCTCGCAATGCCCCAGTCGGCGGTGATCACCAAGAAGATCATGCTTCCTGCGGGTTTGCGGGAAGAAGAGCTTGAGATGCAGGTCGAATCTGAGGCCAATCAATACATCCCATTTTCATTGGATGAAGTGAGTTTGGACTTTTGCGTGATAGGTCCGAGTCCGACTTCTGTTGGTGATGTCGAGGTTTTGATCGCTGCTTCCAGAAAAGATCGGGTTCAGGATCGGCAGGGCCTGGCGGAAGCGGCTGGACTCAAGCCAGCCATATTGGACATTGAGTCGCATGCCTCTCGTCTGGCCATGGGTCGAGTTATTTCCGCTTTGCCCAATGAGGGAAAAGATGCGCTGGTTGCTTTGTTCGAAATCGGGGCAGATACCACCAGTCTCAAAGTGCTGCGTGACGATGAAATGCTCTATGACCGGGACCAAGCGTTTGGTGGAGCACAGTTAACGCAGCTGATTTCTCGGCAGTACGGCTTTTCTTTCGAAGAGGCGGAGCAGAAAAAGTTGGCGGCTGACCTGCCGGAAGACTACGAAACCACGATTCTTGCCCCCTTTGTTGACAGTTTGTCTCAGGAGATTGGCCGGGCTCTGCAGTACTTTTTCACCAGTACGCCGCACCATAAAGTGCACTACGTCATGCTCGCAGGTGGCACCGCCGCGCTTCCCGGTTTGAAGGACCGGGTGACGGAGCTGACCGGTTTTGCTTCAATGGTGGTAAACCCCTTTGACAATATGCAACTCGGTTCTGCGGTGCGCGAAAGCAAGCTGCGTCGGGAGGCATCCACTTACCTCACGGCCTGTGGTTTGGCGATGCGGAGGTTTTTGCAGTGATACTGATTAATCTGTTACCGCACCGTGAGGAGCGACGCAAGAGGCGTGAGAAAGCCTTTATCGCGGGTCTGGTTGTGGCTGCGGCACTTGGTCTGGCGGTAGTGGGTATTTGGTACCTGATTCTCCAGCAAATGATTGCAGGCCAGCAGCAACGCAACTCCTTTCTCACCGCTGAAATTCAGAAGCTCGAATTGCAAATCAAGGATATTGCTTCTCTTCGCAGTGACATTGAGTCCCTCAAGGCGCGTCAGAAAGCAGTAGAAGATTTGCAGATCGACCGTAACGTGCCGGTTTATTTATTAAACGAACTGGTGAGGCAAACCCCTGAGGGTATTTACTTCACAAGCGTCAAACAGGATGGTCAGGTACTCACGGTCAGCGGAATCGCGCAGACCAACGAACGAGTTTCCGAATTGCTGCGAAATACCAATAACAATTCACCTTGGTTGGTAAAGCCCGAACTGATCGAGATCAAAGTGGCATCCGTACAGGCCGCCACTCGTGATCAGCGCAGGTTATTCGATTTTTCTATGAAGGTCAGTGTTAAACGTCCGCAGGATCAGGCCGCCGCGCCTGACGGCGGGGCGTCCGCCCCTGTGCCTAGCGCAACGTCGGCGGTAGAGAAAAAAGTCTGAGGTTTACATGGCGAACAGTCGATCATTCAACATGGACCTCAACTCAGTGTTTGAGGGGGCGGCCTCGCAGTTCCGAGGACTCAACCCGAAAGAACCAGGCCAATGGCCGATCATGCCCAAATTGGCCATGTGGTTGGCTTTGGCAATCATGCTTGTGGTTTTGGGATGGCTCTTCGTTTTGTCGGAGACGTACGATGCCCTGGAAGCTGAGCGTGCCAAAGAACCGAATTTGAAGCAGGACTACCGGGGCAAGCTTGCTCAGGCGGCGAACCTCAGTGAGTTGCGAAAGCAAAAACTTCAGGTCGAAGAGTATGTGACTCAACTGGAGAAGCAGCTTCCCGGTAAAGCGGAGATGGATGCGCTCTTGTCGGACATCAACCAGGCCGGATTAGGGCGTGGCTTGCAATTCGAGTTTTTCCGCCCTGGCCAAGTTGTGGTTAAGGATTACTACGCCGAACAGCCTATCGGAGTGAAGGTATCTGGTCGCTATCATGATATTGGTGCGTTTGCTGCTGATATCGCTAATTTGTCGAGAATTGTGACCCTGCACAACATGCAAATTAACGCCGCAACCAAAGAGTCCGGGTCGGCGCTGACCATGGAGGCCACCGCAAGAACATACAGGTACCTTGATCAAGCGGAGATCCAGCAGGTAAAGGATGCTGCAGCGAAAGCCAAAGCGGGAGGAAATAAATGACACTCCAGCAACGTGTACCAACTGCTTTTGCGTTGGCAGCGGTCGTGTTTCTCACCATCAATATGGCAGGATGCAGCGGTGGTCAAGAAGAACTTCAAGAGTGGATGGAGCTTCAACGCCGCGAAGTTAAACCCAACGTGACACCGTTGCTACCACCCAAAAAGTTCATCCCCGAACCTTATGCGGCCTTCGATGCGGTGGAACCGTTCAGTACCCAGAAGTTGACCGTCGCACTGAAGCAAGAAACCAGACAACCAAATTCCCTACTGGCTTCGGAAATCAACCGGCGCAAAGAGCCGCTCGAAGCCTATCCCTTAGACAGCATGGAAATGGTCGGAAGCGTCACCAAGCAAGCAAGACCGACTGCTTTGTTGCGTGTGGATAAATTGCTTTACCAAGTTAAATTGGGTGACTATCTTGGGCAAAACTACGGAAAGATCACCAAGATTACCGAGACAGACATAGCCCTGAGAGAAATAGTTCAGGACGCTGCGGGCGAATGGATTGAGAGAAATACCACGCTGGAGCTCCAGGAGAAGGCTAAATGAAGAATATGGGAAATGACATGATGGCAACTCAGCGAGCTAGTCGGTGGGCAAGCGTGCGCGTTGGTGTGATCGCTCTTGCAACGCTATTTGGCGCCTCTTTTTCTGCATGGGCCCAGAACGCGGTTCAATCTGTCAACAGCAGTCAACAGGCTGGTGCCGATGTGGTTCGCATTGAGCTGTCGCAGGCGTTGACCGAGCTTCCTAAAGGGTTTGCTATCCAATCACCGCCGCGGATCGCGATCGATTTGCCTGGAGTTTCAAACGGCGTGGGTAAGCCCTCTGTTGATGTCAATCAGGGCAATGTGCGGTCAATTAACATTGCTCAATCTGGTGATCGGACTCGTCTGGTCCTTAATTTGAAACAAGCCGCTAGCTACCGCGCGGAGTTGCAGGGCAAGGTGCTGATGTTGATTGTGGAGGCACAGGGCTCGGGTGTTGCGGCTGTGGCGACTCCGTCACAACCGGAAACAGTGCGATTTGCTGAAAACCTCAACCGCACACAACTACCGCTGCAAGGTATTGATTTTCGTCGTGGTCCGGATGGTTCGGGTCGCGTGGTTGTCGATTTGCCGAACAACCAAGTTGGGGTAGACATTCGCCAGCAGGGGCAAGGCCTTGTGGTTGAGTTTCTGAGGTCAAGTTTGCCCGATAGCCTGCGTCGTCGTCTAGACGTTACGGATTTTGGTACACCCGTTCAAGTGATCTCTACCACGCAAAGCGGAGACCGGGTACGCATGGTGGTTGAGCCACGTGGCAATTGGGAGCATAGCGCCTACCAAACAGACAACCAGTTCGTACTCGAAGTGCGAAATCAAGTTGTGGATCCCAACAAATTGGTTCAAGGCCCCGGCTTCAGCGGAGAGAAGTTGTCGTTGAATTTTCAAAACATTGAAGTTCGCGCGCTGCTGCAGGTTATCGCAGATTTCACGAACTTCAATGTGGTTACTAGCGACACCGTAACTGGCAACGTTACTTTGCGTTTGAAAGACGTACCTTGGGATCAAGCGTTAGAAATTATTTTGCAATCCAAGTCACTGGGTTTAAGAAAATCCGGAAACGTGATTCTCATTGCCCCCAAGGACGAGTTGGCAGCCAAAGAAAAAGCAGATTTGGAATCCAAAGCGCAGATCACGCAATTGGAACCGGTACGCACACAAGCTTTTCAATTGAACTACGCGAAAGCGGAGTCGGTTGCGAAAGGGCTTACTGGTCAAGGCAACAGTGCAGACAGCGCATCTAAGATCGTCTCATCGCGCGGAAGCGTGGTGTTTGAAACCCGAACGAACCAGATCTTTGTAACCGATATACCTTCAAAGTTGGAAGAAATTCAAGGATTGATCGCGAAAATCGACATTCCGGTTCGTCAGGTTTTAATTGAAGCAAGGGTCATTGAAGCTGAAGATACTTTTGGTCGATCTCTCGGAGTTCGATTGGGTACTTCGGATCTTCGTGGAATCCGTGGTGGCGTTCCTGGATACAGCGTCGGTGGAGACAACAGAATCACGATCGGCGGTAATATGAACGCCATCGGCGCACAAACGGTTCAAACTACAGCGGCCACCGTACCTTTTAACGACACACAGTTTGTCAGTCTTCCTGCAAACCGCCCCGGCAGTGCATCTGCCGGAAGCTCTGTTGCAACATTTGCTCTGTCACTGTTCGGGGCAAGCTCTAATCGGTTCTTGAACCTGGAAATATCCGCTTTGGAAGCCGATGGACGAGGGAAGGTCGTATCCAGTCCAAGGATTATTACAGCCGATCAAGTCAAAGCTTTCATTAAACAAGGCCAAAAGGTGCCATTCCAAACAGCGACATCGAGCGGTGCGACAGCGGCCACGTTCATTGAAGCAGTCCTGAAACTCGAAGTTACTCCACAAATAACTCCAGAGGGAAACGTCATCCTGGATGTTGAAGTAACTAAAGACAGTATCGCCGCCGCGGCTACCTCATTGGGAGGGGCCGTCAATACCAAAGCGATCAAAACACAGGTTTTGGTAGAAAACGGTGGCACCGTTGTTATCGGCGGAATCTACGAACAAAATGACCGTGAAAGTACAACAAAGGTGCCGGTGTTGGGCGACTTGCCATATGTCGGAAACTTGTTTAAATCCAAGGACAGAGTCCGCGACCGAACAGAGTTGTTGATTTTCCTCACGCCGAAAATCATCAGCGAACGTGAACCTTCACGCTGATCTACGCTGGTAAAGATTTGAAATTCTTAAGAATAGAACGGGTTTGAACATGAAATCTTCAATCTGGATCGCCGGGCTGGCTGTGGCTGGTTTACTTGCACTTTCAGGATGCGGTGGCGGTGGTGGCGGAGTAGTAGGTACAAGCGGGACGCAGGAGGGAACATCGCCGTTTGCTCCGCAAACGCCCGCAGTGGTGACGGCAGCCGATCTGGATATCAGTCCGGCGTCCCTACAGATTCCAAATTCACCTGGATCGAGCGTTATCGTCACCGTGACAGCATTGGACTCAAGCAAGAAGGCGCTTCCTAATGCCACGGTAGTGGTGTCAGTAACCACCCAGAATGCGGTTTTGACTCAATCTACGACGAAAACTGACGCCCAAGGAAAACTAACCGCCACGATTTCCGCTGGCGGTGACGCAACGTTGAGATTGGTCACAATTACCGCGACTTCGGGCGCTGTTGCCAAGTCCGCTACCCTGCAAGTGGTAAGTGCCGGTGTGGTGGCGTCTGACGTAGATCTCGTTCTGAGTCAGCCCCAGCTGTCGAATACCTCTGCGGCAAAAGTCACCCTCACTGCAACCGCACTTGACAGCGGTAAGCGTGCTCTGAGGGATGTTGAGGTTGTGATTTCTGTGGCATCCGGCAGTGATGCGGTCGTTACTCAATCAAATACAAAAACAAATGAACAAGGACGGGTTACAGCAGACATAACGGTAGGTGCGAACAGGGCAAACCGGACGGTGATTATTGAGGCGACGTCTGGTTCCATCAGAAAAACAACTTCTCTTCAAGTTGTTGGCGCTGTAATAACCAGCACTTTGTCGGCCCCTGTTGTGCAACCAGATACAAATGGATTTGTTCGGTATCGTGTTGTAGATCAAGCAACCAATCCCATGGTGGACCAAGCCGTTAAAATCACCGCACCTGGAATGGATCCCGCAGCCATTACCGGAAAAACCGATTTGAACGGTGAATACACATATACATTCAAGGCTTCTACTACTGCGGGGCAATACAACGTATCTGCAGAAATAGCAGGCGCTAAGAGCGATGTGATCGTTTCCGTACAACCGGCTAGCTCGGTTCCTGTGGTGCCTCCTGAAGTGTCAATTCTGGAAGCATCGGTTTCTGCCAACCCCAGTGTTGTGCCGGTGAACGCAACCGGCTCTCAGAACAGAACTGAAATTCGTGCCAGGTTCATCGGGGCAAACAATTCGCCGATTAAAAATGTAAGGGTTAGGTTTGATTTGAATGGAGATCCAAACTCCATTGGTGGAACTTTCTCCAACCAGAATGCTGTTATTTACTCTGATGCAAATGGATTGGCAACAACAGCTTACATCCCTGCTGAAAGACCTAGTCCTACCAATGGGCTGACGGTGAGGGCTTGTTATGGAAAAACTGATTTAGATTTGGCAAATGGCGCTTGCCCTGCGGCGGTATTCACAACGCTGACTGTTATCAATGATCCACTCGGTGTAACCATCGGTACTGATGGGCTCATTGAAGTTAACGCAGCAAGGCTAACCTACATAAGAAAATATGTTGTCCAGGTCGTTGATTCGGCCGGTAATCCCAAGAGAGATGTAAATCTTTCGGCCTCCATCTATTTGCCCTGGTACTACAAGGGCGAATACATTAGGGGCGTTGATGCACTGGGGAACTTGGGTTGGGGTAAAAGTTCCAATACTGTCTGTGTGAGCGAAGATTCCGATAGGAACGGTAGCTTTACTACCGCTGAGGACATTAACCAAAACGGAAGACTGGACCCTCGCAGTTCCGATGTCCAGGTTGTTCTAATTGAAACAAAAACTGGCGCAGATGGTCTCGCACTTCTAAAGATTGAGTACCCGCAGAATTACGGGAGTTGGGTTGCCGCTGAGATTACGGTTGCGGCGTCGGGTGTACTTGGAACAGAAGGGCGTGCCAGCTATCTGGAGAATCCGGTTCCGGTACCAATTGATGCGATAAAAGCAGAAGCTAGCCCGCCCTTTCAATTGAGCCCGTACGGTGTAACCCCGAGCTGTACCAGTCCGTTATAAAACCAGGGTGATCGAGAGCGGTGTTGATTGGTAACCCTCTGTAAAAGCCATTGAGGTGGGCAAAATTTAGACGATATTCTGGCTGATATGTTTCTTTACAGGAGACCGGCCATGAATCGAATCCTTTCTCTGCCTCTCAATACTGTCACACCAGCTCAATTGCAGGCCCTCTCTCGGGGGCGGCACGAAACCTGGGTTACCCCGTTCGGCTCCGTGGTTCTCAACCACGGGATTGGGCAAGTTGAAATGAAGTTTTCCTCTTCGGAAAACCCGCTTGATGCAGGGGTGCGCGTCTACGTTTGGTGGAAGGGCGGCGGTTTCGTCTGCGCGCCGGCTGACGAGGTCGACGCTCAAGCCTTAGAGTCAGAGCGCGTGGCCCGTCGCGTGTCCGACGCTCGCTCTGCGCTGGCTGAGGCACGTAAGGAGCGAGCTTCGCGATTTGGTGGACTGAACTCCGCGCCCATGCCGCTGGATGTTGATTTGGGCTCGACCGACACCGTGAGTATTTATTGATTGACGACCGCCAGAGTCAGCGACCAGCGACATCAAGCTGACCTCCAGTGCCAGTTGCCCTCTTGCGGTCAACTGAATTACACGGGTGGTTCATCGGGTAGCTTCCCAAGCAACGCCTCCAAGTGTGGCCTCAAACCGGGTGTTTTGCGATTCGAAATTTGTACCAACGGCCATTGCCGACGCGTGAGTGCTTTGTAAAAGGCCAAATGCTCCCCACCAACCGCGTCGAGCGCATTGATGTGTTTATGGATCACGCCGACATCCCCTCTGGAAAGCGGGCCCGACATTGCACCGACTAAACCGCGCCGATCCACCGATGTCAGGGTGCCTTGGGCCAAGGGCACAAGCGCTTGAAGCGCCTGCGCTTCATCCAAACCAAACTCACGCCATAACTGCACGGCCTCGTGTAACAAACACAGTAGAAAGCTGGCCGCATAACCGGCACTGGCGTGATAAAGCGCTCTGGATCCAGCGGGCAGTATGAAAGGCCGCATGCCCAGCGCGTGCGCCATTTCGTGCAATGTCTTGCTCAGGACTGGACATGCCTCAATCGCCACGCTGCTACCAGCCAGCTTTTCAAGCGCGGACTGCGGGTCCGAAAAAATTTGCAGCGGATGGAATCCTCCTACCTGAGCACCCTGTTTCTGGGCCGAAGACAGTGCTGTCAGTTCTGTCGCACCGCTGCAGTGAACGACCGACTGACCGACGCGCCAAGTGAGTTCAGAGCAGACTTTTGAAATAGCATCGTCTGAGACGGTCAGAAACACAAAAGAATGTTGGCTGGCTTCGACCATCGAGACCGTACGACAGTTAGGAAGCAGACCAGCCAGGGCCTCTGCGGATGTTGTATTGCGACTGGCGATGGACTTCACAGTCCATCCAGCATGGATGAGTGCTTGCGACAACGTCTGGGCTACACGTCCAGCACCAATGAAAGATATATCGTCCATGCCCAGAGTTTAGAGATACTTCGGGGATCTCCACCCGGAAGCAGAGCGGCTCGATGTCCACTCTGTTCATAAAACATGTTTGACGCCAAACCTCGATTTGATTGGGAAGACCCGCTGATGCTTGAGTCACAACTGAGCGCCGAGGAGCGAGCAGTACGTGACGCAGCAAGGTCCTTTGCGAAAACACGACTGGCGACCCAAGTCGTGGGTGACTTTCGAGACGAACAGCCAAACGCTTCTCTTCTTTCTGACATGGGCGCCGTTGGCCTATTGGGTTGCAGCATCCCGACCGCGTATGGGGGTGCAGGTGTGAATCAGGTTTCCTATGGTCTTGTGGCGAGAGAAATCGAACGAGTGGACTCCGGCTACCGCTCTATGATGAGTGTCCAAAGCTCTTTGGTTATGGGCCCAATTTTTGATTTTGGTACGGAGGCGCAGCGACAAAAATACCTGCCTAAACTGGCCAGCGGATCATGGGTAGGATGTTTTGGTTTGACTGAGCCTGACCACGGTTCAGACCCCGGTGGTATGACCACCAAAGCCAAAACGGTTCCGGGTGGTTATTCATTGAACGGCACCAAGACGTGGATTACAAATTCCCCCATCGCCGACGTACTGGTGATTTGGGCTAAAGACGACACCGGTGACATCCGTGGGTTCATTCTGGAAAAAGGATGGAAGGGATTGAGCACACCTTCGATACAGGGCAAGGTGGGTTTGCGCACCTCTGTTACTGGCCAAGTTGTGATGGACGGTGTGTTTTGCCCGGAAGAAAATGCGTTACCCAGCGTACGTGGTCTGAAAGGACCATTCACCTGCTTGAATTCGGCGAGGTACGGTATCGCTTGGGGCGCGCTCGGTGCGGCAGAGGACTGCTGGCACCGTGCACGCCAGTATGTGCTGGAACGAAAACAGTTCGGTCGTCCATTGGCAGCCAATCAACTGATACAGAAAAAACTGGTCGATATGCAAACCGAGATCACGATAGGTCTGCAGGCCTGCCTGCGGTTAGGCCGCATGAAGGACGAAGGCGGCGCAACACCAGAGATCACCTCTATGCTCAAACGCAACTCTTGTGGAAAGGCGCTCGACGTGGCGCGCGCTGCCAGAGACATGCTGGGGGCCAATGGCATTTCAGACGAATATGGCGTGGCCAGGCACCTGGTGAACCTGGAAGTGGTCAATACCTACGAAGGTACCCACGACATCCACGCTTTGATCCTCGGACGTGCCATGACGGGCATCGCCGCTTTTTGAGGGGTGGGCAAGGTTGAGGGGTCAAATCCACAGCTTGCGCCAGCCTTCTAAACCCAGTCTTCGCATGGTAGCTATGTTGCGGTCGACAATGGCGTCTGCACCATCGAAACTCTGCATTGCCCTTTCAATGCTGTCCTCGCGCAGAAGGTGCAGCATGGGAAAAGGTGAGCGGTTGGTATGGTTCTCGATGGAGTCGGGTTCAGTGCCCGCAAACTGGTAGTGGGGGTGAAAGCTGGCGATTTGCAGCACGCCTTCCAAATTCAGATCCAGTAAAGCAGCATCAGCAATCTCTAAAAAATCGTTGAAATCCAGAAAATCAGTCAGGACGCCAGGGTGAATCAAAAGTGTGGTTTCGACAACTTGTGGGTCGGACTGCGTCAGGTGTTGCAGTTCATGTACCAGCGTTTCAAGCAGCGTATGGGGTTGCGTGGCATGGCTCACCACATAACGAATCTGATTTTTCAGATGCACCGCTTTGGCAAAGGGGCAAAGTTGCAGGCCGATAACCGCGCGGGCGAGCCAGGTCTGGGTGGTGGCGATGATGGTGTGGTCTGCGGACATGGTCGAGGATTGTCCATGCAGGGTGTTCGTTTGCCAGGGGCTGTCAGTTCCGTCCCACACTGCACGACCAACTCAGTTGTTGCCAGGATGTCTGAGATTTTGGAGTTTTCGATGAAGCGCATTGCCCTGCTGCTTGCCGCATGGTGGGTTCTACCTATGGCGCAGGCTGCTGTATTCAAGACAGACCATGTCACCGCCCAACTGGTCGCGGAACACAGCGCTGTGCGGCCTGGGCAAACCCTCAGAGTCGGCCTGAAGATCGACCACCAACCGCATTGGCATACCTATTGGCGCAACCCCGGCGATTCTGGCCTTCCCACCACGGTGAACTGGACGTTGCCGCCCGGTGCGAACATCAGCGACATCCAGTGGCCCGTTCCCAAACGGTTGCCCGTAGGACCTTTGGTGAACTACGGGTACGAAGACCAGCTTCTGCTTCCTCAGACTTTGGTCGTGCCCCCCAACGCCCTGCCGGGCACCACGCTTGAGCTTCGCGCCCAGGCGAACTGGCTGGTTTGTAAAGACGTTTGTATTCCAGAAGGCGGCGAGTTGAGTTTGCAACTGCCCGTGGTCGGTAAGGACGTCATGCTGGGTTCCACGGCCCATTCGCACACCTTCGACCAATTGGAGGCCACCGCGCCTCGGGCATTGCAGGGCTGGACGGCGCGCCTGCAGCGCGCGGGTCATGAGCTGCTGTTGACCTTGGATGCGCCAATACCCACTGTGACAAACCCGGCCCGGCCCGTGGGAGCCACAACCGTGCCAAGCGCACCGTGGCCCGTGGTTCACATCTTTCCCTATGACGAACAACTGCTGGTGCCGGCTCGCCATGAGGCCTACCGCACCGACTCGGGTTATGCCGTCAAACTGGCTTTGATGGACGGGGCTAACTTGCCTTCCAGTTTCAGTGGCGTCGTTGTGGCCCAAACCCAGGGCGACGACTTGCCCCCGTTTTCGTGGGCCTCATCCCCGCAAAAAGCTGGTGAATTCAGTGCCGTAGTAGAAACGGTAACCACATTGCGGTGGCCGCCGGGCGCGGAAAAGCTCGCCGATGCTGGGCCGCAAGGTGAGGCGGTATCACTGCGCGGCAGCACGTGGACGGGTGGTGGTCTGCTGTCGTGGTTGTTGACTCTGTCGCTGGCTTTTGTGGGAGGTATGTTGCTCAACCTGATGCCTTGTGTGTTCCCTGTGCTGTCGATCAAACTGTTGTCGGTCACTGCGCAATCGGACCACACGGCACGCAGTCGCCGCCAACATGCACTTGCGTACAGCCTCGGCGTGGTATTTACCTTCTTGGCGTTGGCGGCGATGCTGTTGACTCTGCGTTCCGCTGGACAAGCCGTGGGCTGGGGCTTTCAGTTGCAAGAACCTTGGGTCGTGTTGGGCTTGGCCATGTTGTTCTTCCTGCTCGGTTTGAACTTGCTCGGTACCTTTGAATGGAGCATGTGGTTGCCCTCAAGCCTTTCCAGTTGGCGCGCTCGACAGCCTGGTGTAGACGCCTTCGCCTCTGGGATGCTCGCAGTCGCAGCGGCCAGCCCTTGCACAGCGCCGTTCATGGGCGCCGCACTGGGGTTTGCTGTTACGCAGTCGGCTACCATGGCGTTGTTGGTGTTTGCGGTGCTGGGCGCAGGCATGGCTGTGCCCTATGCCGTCTTGGTGTTGATGCCGCGCTGGCGCGAGCGTTTGCCCCTGCCTGGGCCGTGGATGTTGCACCTGAAACAGCTGCTTGCTTTCCCAATGTTCCTCACGGTGCTGTGGTTGTTCTGGGTATTGGGTCAGCAGGTCGGTGTGGATGGGCTGGTGGCTGCCGCATTGTGTTTGGTGGCACTCGGTTTCGCGTTGTGGTTGTTGGGTGTGTGGAGGCGCCACATTGCCTGGGCGCGTGGATTGGCCGTGATCGTGGTGGCGATGGCGTTGTGGGCGGCATCACCATTGGATGGTTCGAGGCAGTTCACCGATGGTGCGCTCGGAGCGACCTCTAATGCCGACGCGACACACCACAATGCCGATGCCGCGTGGTCTCCTTACGACCCCACTCAGGTCGACTTGCACATTGCCAAAGGCCAAGCTGTGTTTGTAGATTTCACGGCGGCCTGGTGTGTGAGCTGCCAGGTCAACAAAAAACTGGTGCTCAACACAGAGTCCACGCAACAGGCATTCTCCAAAGCGGGTGTGTTGCTCATGCGTGCAGACTGGACCCGCCGCGATCCTCAAATCACCGAGGCCCTGACCCGTCTGGGTCGAAGTGGTGTGCCCGTGTATGTGCTTTACCGACCAGGCAAAGCGCCTTTGTTGTTGCCCGAGGTGTTGACGCAGGGGCTGGTGCGAGAGGCGTTGAGGACTTTGTAGAGGGGCCACTTCGGCAATCTACAACGCATAGTCATAGCGAATAATTCCCTTGAGCTGCGCCACCTGGTCGTACAGAGCCCTTGCGGTGGTGTTGTGTTCTTGTGTTTGGCAGTAAAGCCGCTGGGTCTGACGTGCGCGAGCCAGGTCTGCCACGGCCTCAATCAAGGCCCGAGCAGTGCCGCGACCACGAGCGTCGGGTGCGACGAAGAGGTCCTACAGATAACAAACCGTTGGCGCCCAGACGCTGGTGTGCAAGAGGAATTGGGTCGTCCCCACAACTCGCCGTCGATTTCTGCACCTATGCCGTGAATGCCTTCTTGCGCACGGAGGCGTCGTCAGGCGTTGTTCAACTCGGCATCCGCGTGGGTGTTTGATAGCAAGCTTTGTAGCCAGGAGCCAGCGTGAACCCCTCGCTGCGGTGGTGAACAAGAAGGGGTTTGATGGTCAGTGTCTTGGCGTTTTCTAGCGGGGACTCAGGACAACTTCGTCAAATGACGTAGCCCAGCGTTGGGGTTGAAGCGACTTTATAGAACCCTTTCACCTGTCATTCCGATAGAGTCAACCCTCACCATTCGATATTCAAGATCTCCATCCATGACCGAGCAAAAAGTCGAGGTGTACCCCCATGCCGCAGGTGGCTGGGGCGCACTCAAAAGCGTGGCCAAGCAGCTGATACGGCAGCGAATTGCAACCAAGGGTGCGCGTACCTTGCTGGCCGCGAATCAGCCCGATGGTTTTGACTGCCCTGGTTGTGCCTGGCCAGACAGGGACCACACCTCAACCTTTGAATTCTGCGAGAACGGGGTCAAAGCTGTGGCCTCTGAGGCGACCGCCAAACGCGCAACACCCGAGGTGATCGCTGCCCGCACGGTTAGCGAGTGGGGGAGGGTGTCTGACTTTGAGCTGGAAGAGCAGGGGCGCCTGACACACCCACTGGTTTACAACGCAACAACCGACCGTTACGAAGCCATTGAGTGGGGCGACGCTTTTGCGTTGATCGCGCAGCAGCTCAACGCGCTCGACGATCCTAACCAGGCCTTGTTCTACACCTCGGGCCGCACCAGCAACGAGGCGGCGTTTTTGTATCAGCTCTTTGTGCGCGAATTTGGCACCAACAACTTTCCCGACTGCTCCAACATGTGCCACGAGCCCAGCGGCGTGGCGCTCAAACCTACCATCGGTGTCGGCAAGGGCACTGTGACTTTGACCGACTTTGAAGTGGCCGAGGCCATTTTCATCTTGGGCCAAAACCCCGGTACCAACCACCCGCGCATGTTGGGTGAGTTGCGTGCGGCGGCAAAACGTGGCGCGCGCATTGTCAGTTTCAACCCGCTGCGTGAACGTGGCCTGGAGCGTTTTACCAACCCGCAGGATGCGCTGGAGATGGCCACGGGTGGTTCCACCGCCATCAGCTCGCACTATTTTCAGGTGCGTATTGGTGGTGACTTTGCCGCGGTAAAGGGTTTGTGCAAACGCTTGCTGGAGTTGGATGATGCGGCGGTCGTCGAGGGCAGAGCGCGTGTGCTCGATGTGGCCTTCATCGCTGAACACACGAGTGGTTTCGACGGTTTTGCCGCTAATCTCCGTGCGGAGTCTTGGGGTTCGCTGGAAGCCGAATCAGGCCTCAGCCATGGCGAAATCTGCACGGCCGCCGACGTGTATGCAAACGCCCGCAGCACCATCATTTGCTGGGGCATGGGCATCACCCAACACCAACACTCGGTGAAAACAATTCAGATGCTGCTGAACCTTTTGCTGTTGCGTGGCAACTTGGGGCGCTCGGGCGCTGGGGCCTGCCCGGTGCGCGGCCACAGCAATGTGCAAGGCGACCGCACCATGGGCATTGACGAAAAACCCAGTCCCGCGTTTCTCGACCGTCTGCAACAAGTCTTTGGGTTTGACCCACCTAGACACCATGGCATGAACACCGTTGACAGCATTGCGGCCATGCAGGCGGGGCGGGCCAAAGTGTTCTTTGGCATGGGTGGTAACTTTGCAGCGGCCACACCCGACACCGCCACCACCTGGGCGGGTTTGCGTCAATGTGTACTCACGGTGCATGTGGCCACCAAATTCAACCGCAGTCATGTCGTGCATGGCAAGCAGGCGTTGATCCTGCCGTGTTTGGGCCGGACTGAAATTGACGAGCAATCCACAGGTCCCCAAAGTGTGTCGGTGGAAGACTCGATGAGCATGGTGCATTTATCTGCCGGCTTGAATGCACCGGCATCCGAGCACTTGTTGTCCGAGCCGATGATCGTGGCGCGTCTGGCGCAGGCGACCTTGCCCCACAGCCCAGTCCCCTGGGCGTGGTTGGTGCAAGACTACAGCCGCATCCGCGACAAGATCGAAGCGGTGTTCGAGGATTTCCACGGTTTTAATGCACGGCTTGCAAAGCCTGGCGGCTTTCGGTTGCGTAACACGGCCTCGGAACGCATTTGGAAAACCGCCACTGGCAAAGCCGAGTTCCGAAGTCATGCCTTGCCCCAAGGAGATCAACAACAGCGCGCACGTGCAGCAGCAGACCAAAGATTGGTAGTGATGACTCTGGCCACGGTGCGTTCGCACGACCAATACAACACCACCATTTATGGTTGGGACGACCGCTACCGAGGCGTTTATGGCCAGCGCCGCGTGGTATTCATGAACGAATCCGACATGCAGATGCAGGGTTTCAAGGCCGGCGATCTGGTCAATATTCAAAGTGTGTTTGCAGGTGAAACCCCGCGCCAAGTTGACGGCTTTTTGCTCGTGGCCTACGACATTCCGCCTGGCTGTTTGGCCAGCTATTACCCCGAGACCAATGCCTTGCTGCCGCTGTCCAGCGTGGCCGATGGCGCTGGCACCCCCACGTCGAAGGCGATTCCCGTGGTGTTGTCTGCAGCAGCGCCTTCAGTCACTTCCAAGCGAAATTCCACAGACGCCAGCCATGCATGACCCGACCGACGCGATACGCCGTTTTCCTGTGGTCAGGTTTGACGGCATCTCACCGCAGGCCCATGACGACCAACTCGCCGTAGAAGCTCCTGTGGCCTTGGTGTTCAATGGCATCTCTCATGCGGTGATGATGGCCACACCACAAGACCTGGAAGACTTGGCCCTGGGATTTGCACTTTCTGAGGGGTTGATCCAGAGCCGCACCGAGTGCCGCGACGTGAATGTTGTTCACCGAACCGAAGGCTTTGAAGTGCAGCTTGAGATCGCGTCAGGCGCTTTCGCCGCCTTCAAGTTGCGCAAACGCAGTTTAGAAGGCCGCACGGGTTGCGGTTTGTGTGGGTTGGAGAGTTTGCAGCAACTCGATCTACAAACGCTGCCATGCCGCAGCCAAGCGGCGCTGGTGTCACCTGAATTGATTCACCGCGCGTTCGCCGAACTGCCAGAACGTCAAGTCCTCAACGCCCAAACAGGCGCCTGCCATGCTGCCGCGTGGGCGGGTGGCGATGGCGGTTTGCAGCAGGTGCGCGAGGATGTGGGCCGCCACAACGCTCTGGACAAACTGCTGGGCGCGCGCGCTTGGGCGGGGCTGTCTGCCGAGCCGGGTTTTGTCATCGTCTCCAGCCGAGCCAGCGTCGAGTTGGTACGCAAATGCGCTCACCTGGGCGTTGGTGCCCTGGCCGCGATTTCTGCACCCACGTCGCTGGCGGTGGAGGTGGCACGCCGGGCGGGTATCCAGCTTTATGGTTTTTGCAGGGGCGAGCGGGTGGTGCACTACACCTCTTGAAGTCGCCGCTTTCGCCACCAAATACCCGCGGTTAGGTTACGACGAGCCGTCAGCTTGCGACAGTGTCGTGGTGACCTTCTTCCGTATTCATCACTGTTCATCACCATGACCAAACAAACCCATTCCTTCCAGGCCGAAGTCAAACAAATCCTGCACCTGGTGACGCATGCGCTTTACTCCAACAAGGAAATTTTCCTGCGTGAGTTGGTGTCCAACGCGTCGGATGCCTGCGATAAGCTGCGATTTGAGGCCCTGAATCGCGCCGACCTGTTTGAAGACACGCCCAACTTGGAAGTGCGTGTCAGTTTTGATCCCGAGGCAAAAACCATCACGATCACGGACAACGGCATTGGTTTGTCCAGCGACGAAGCGGCGGCCAATTTGGGAACCATTGCCAAAAGCGGCACGCGGGAGTTCATGGCTGCTCTGGAAGGCGACAAGAAAAAAGACGCTCAGCTCATTGGCCAATTCGGCGTGGGGTTTTACAGTGGTTTCATCGTGGCCGACCGCATCACCGTCGAATCGCGCCGGGCTGGTTTGAAACCAGAAGAAGGCGTGCGCTGGAGTTCCGAAGGCGCAGGTGAGTACGAGCTGGAAACCATTACCCGTGCGGCGCGTGGCACCAGCGTGATTTTGCATTTGCGCGAAGGCGAAGAAGAGTATTTGAGTGGCTGGAAACTGCGCAGCATCATCAGCAAGTACTCTGACCACATCTCCTTGCCCATCTTGATGCAAAAAGAGGAGTGGGACGAAGAGGCCAAAAAGCAGGTGACCAAGGACGAGTGGACGGCGGTGAACAAGGCCGCTGCGCTGTGGACCCGTCCCAAGAGTGACATCACCCAAGAGCAGTACGACGAGTTTTACAAACAAATCAGTTTTGACACCGAAGCTCCGCTTGCCACCACCCACAACCGCGTGGAAGGCCGCAGCGAGTACACCCAGCTGCTCTACATCCCATCCAAAGCCCCGTTCGATTTGTGGAACCGCGACAAACGTGGCGGCGTGAAGTTGTATGTGAAACGTGTTTTCATCATGGACGACGCCGAGGCGTTGATGCCCGTCTACCTGCGTTTCGTCAAAGGCGTGATCGACAGCAGCGATTTGCCGCTGAACGTGAGCCGCGAGCTGCTGCAAGAAAGCCGCGATGTGAAGGCCATCCGTGAAGGCTCGACCAAACGTGTGCTGAGCATGCTCGAATCCTTGGCCGACAGTGAAGACGCGGCGGAGCGCGAGAAGTACGCCAAGTTCTGGAAAGATTTTGGCAGCGTGCTCAAAGAAGGCATCGGTGAAGACTTTGCCAACCGCGAACGTTTGTCCAAACTGTTCCGCTTTGCGTCCACCCACGCTGATGAAGGCGTTTCTTTGACCGACTACGTCAAACGCATGAAAGAAGGCCAAGAGGCCATTTACGTGATCACCTCCGACAACCTGGCCGCTGCCAAGAGCAGTCCGCAGCTGGAGGTCTTCCGCAAAAAAGGCATCGAGGTGCTGCTGCTAATAGACCGCGTGGACGAGTGGTTGCTCAGCCATCTCTATGAGTTCGATGGTCACCCGCTGCAAAGCGTGGCCAAGGGCGCTGTCGACCTGGGCAAACTGCAAGACGAAGACGAGAAAAAACAAGCCGAGGAAGCGGCCACTGCTTTCAAGCCCGTGCTCGACCGCCTGAAAGAGACGCTCAAGGACCGCGCCAAAGACGTGCGTATCACCACCCGGCTTGTCGACTCACCGGCTTGTTTGGTGGTGGAAGAGGGCGACATGAGTGGACACCTCGCCCGGTTGCTGAAACAGGCTGGGCAAGAGGCACCCAAGGCCCAACCGATTCTCGAAGTGAACACCGAGCATGCCCTCGTGAAACGTTTAGAGAAGTCGGAGCAGTTCGATGCCTTGGCCCACATCTTGTTCGACCAAGCCTTGCTCGCCGAGGGTGGGCAGCTGGACAACCCGGCTGCCTATGTGAAGCGGGTGAACGAGCTGCTGTTGGCCGCTTGATCCAGCAACCGACGATGCGAGAGGTTCAGACCTCTTGCATCGCCTCCAGCTGATCCTGCAGCTGCGTGATCTGTTCAGACCAATAGGCGGGGGTGCCGTACCAGGGGAAGGCCGCGGGGAAGGCGGGATCGCTCCAACGGCGCGCTAACCAAGCGCTGTAATGAATGATGCGCAGGCTGCGCAGCGGTTCAATCAATGACAGTTCGCGGTCGTCAAAGTCCATGAACTGCTCATAACCGGTCAAAAGCGCACGCAGCTGGGTTTTGGCGGCTTGCGGGTCACCCGACAGCAGCATCCAGAGGTCTTGCACCGCGGGCCCCATCACCGCGTCGTCCAGGTCCACAAAATGGGGCCCGCTTTCGGTCCACAGCACATTGCCGACATGGCAGTCGCCATGCAATCGAATGGCTGTTGCAGCGCCAGATTTTTGTATGTCGTCCATACGCTGTTGGGTCAGCGCCAGGACTTGGTTGACCAAAGCCGTCCACCGATCTTGCCATTCAGGTGACACCACGTTGTGTGCCAAAAGGTAGTCGCGTGAGGCCCATCCAAACTCAGCCACGCTGAGTGAGCGGCGTTGCCGGAATGGTTGCTTTCGGCCTATGGCGTGCATGCGTCCAATGAAGCGGCCTATCCACTCCAGCACATGGGGATCTTCAAGCTCTGGGGATCGACCCGATCGGCGTGGGCTCAATGAAAAACGATGTTGTCCCGCAGAGGTTTGGACGGTGGCCAAGGTGGTGGGTTGAGTCGAGACTGTGGTGGTGTTCACTGCCCGAACGGAGCGCGTCAGCGCCAGCGGTGCAATCACTGGAATGTCTGAGGTTTGCAGCTCTTGAGCATAGGCATGCTCTTCCAGAATCTGTGCATCGGACCAGCGTTGGGGGCGGTAAAACTTGGCCACGACGACGGATTTGTCTTCCAAAAACACTTGAAAGACGCGGTTCTCATAAGAATTGAGCTGTATCAGCCTCCCATCGCCAAAACACCCCACTTCCGCCAGCGCGTCGAGCACGACATCGGGCGTCAACCCTTCATAGGGTGTGTTGTTATCACCAATTTCTGGGTACTGTGTGGCTTGGGGCGTTATTTCAAAGGGCATGGCCCTATGCTATCCCGCAAACTCCAACCGAAGGCGGCGTTGATCAGGCGCCGCGCAGTTGATGCTTGGCGCCAGGCATGTCGTCCACCACACCAGCGACATCATCGTCGCGGTAGTGGGGACGATGGTCCCGTGGCGGGTTGCTGTGCGGCTGTGCCGTTGGGGGAGAGTCCTCGCCGGAAAACTCAAGGCCGCGTAGGCTGTCAAACCGACTGTCTGGCGCGAAGAAAGAATCCTGGAAGGCATTGGTGTCGTGCCACAAATGGGTGCGCTGCGCTCTGCGTGATGCCACGGCTGTCACCAAGGACTCCCGGGCCTGGCTCAAACCGGCTGGAACAGGCAAGCCTTGGGTCGGAGTCAGTGGAGCGGTGCCAGCCTGCTGCGGTACCAATTGATGCAATTCGTCCAACGAAGGCAATTGGTCGGGAGGGCAGCGCAGGTATTGGATCCGGCAGGCCGCCAACACCGACTGTTTGATCTGAATAACGCGGCGTGAGGTGCCGCGATCCAGTTCTAAATCGATGGCCGCCAGGACCCGACCGTTGGCACTGCAAATTGCAAAACCAACGTGAATCGCGCCCAGCAGGTCGTACCAGTACCGGGTTTGGTTTGTATCTGCCGGCTGGCAAAAACGTACCAAAGGTAGTTTGGAGAGAACGACATGTTGAGGCAGTGCGTCTCGCAGCAGACGGTAAGCGCGGCGCTCGTTGGTGTTGAAGACCGGCCGCGGGGTCAAAGCCCAATCGCTTGGCAGAGGCAGTACCTTTTTGCGTGGGCTTAAGAAGCGCCAGTAGGTGACGGCCGTGATCAACAAACACACTGCTGCACTAGCCAGGATCCAGGTCGAATTACTCATCTACGGGGGCGGTACTGCAGTTGATCAAAATGGAAAACAATGTGAACTGTGTCACAGCTTCGCAGTGGTCGCAAACTTTGCCTGCTGACATTGATGCGCCAAACGTGACAATATGTTACCAGTTGCATTCCCGGTAGACACCCCCCTAAGCGCGGTGATCGACTCCCAATACAAGTGTCGAACACTCCTTCGAATGTGAGCAGGCTCAGGCTTTTTTATCCGTGGAGCCGGCAGACGTTGTTGGGAGGTCAGGATTGAAATCCTGCGCATCGTCGAGGTTGTCGGCGGTGCTCTTTCCCCATGTCGACTCCAGTAAGTGCCGCAAATCTCTGGCTCTCTGCTTGAAACGGTAGTTCAATTCTGCTGCTTGTTCAGCAAAGGCTTCTTCCAGGTGTGATGCCAGGTTGTCACCTGGTAAGGCCAGCCATGCCTCACTCTCGTTGGCGTGGCGTTTGACCACCGCGCCTGCACGACGTGCGATTTTCAACATCGCGTCGTTTTCTGACAGAGCATGTATGAAAAGAGCGTGCACATCGCGATTTCGTGCGTGCAGGACGGCGTGATCAAACAGCTGGCTGCCGTAGCCTCGGCCGCGTCTGCTGGGCAATACCGAAACCCCAAACTCCGCCATGCGATTGCTGGCAGGCACAGTACCGGAGGGCGGATAGGCCAGGTGCGCCATCGCAATCAATGCCAAGTGACGGTTGAATACCCCAAACACCTCATCACGTTCGAAGTCCAGCATGTCCACGTATTTTCGAATTTGGGCTGGGCTCGCGAGGTAGCCAAAGCGGAGATACACATCCTGCGGGCCAAGGCTGAGCAGATGCTCCGCGATACGGTCGCGATGGCGTGGCGCCAAAGCCCGTATCGGCACCCAGGTCCACAATCGCTCGTATAGAGGTTGTTTTTTGGGCGGGGTGGGCTTGCCATCCCCGATCCGACCCGGTTGGAATTCAGCAACCAAATCGGAAGGGGCATGGCGGCTTGGTGTTTCCATGGTGTGGTCGCTGCGGCGAAAGCCTGAGTTTCCGCATCATATCGGGTTTACCCTAGTTTCGTGCTGCGCTTTGCTTTGAATCACTTGGATCCTGGTAGTGGAACGGCGGATGGAATCAACCGAACCACAGGACAACTGAGCGGGCAAGTGGCGTTTTGCTTCGAGGCTGCTATAATTTTCGGTTCTCTCTGATGTGCCCGGGAGAGTCGTCACAGTGATGAGCCGTGACTCCACTGCACAGCCACCTAAGAGGCCGCCATCATCCAGAAGCGGTGCCGACCGTGTGCTTTTCAGTGTTACTGGGCAAAATTAACGCATCTAAACACCATGAAAACCTTCAGCGCTAAACCGGCCGAAGTGACGCATGAGTGGTTTGTGATTGACGCGACCGATAAGGTTCTCGGACGGGTGGCCAGTGAAGTCGCCCTCCGCTTGCGCGGCAAACACAAAGCCATTTACACGCCTCACGTCGACACCGGCGACTTCATCGTCATCGTTAACTCCGACAAAATTCGCGTGACTGGCAACAAAGCCAATGACAAGGTGTACTACCGCCACTCGGGCCACCCTGGCGGCATTCATGCCACCAAGTTCAAGGACATGCAAGCCAAGCACCCCACCCGTGCGATTGAGAAAGCCGTCAAAGGCATGCTCCCCAAGGGTCCGCTGGGTTACGCCATGATCAAGAAGCTGAAGGTTTATGCCGGTGCCTCGCACCCGCATACGGCTCAGCAGCCCAAAGTGCTGGACATCTAAGGAACCGTGATGATTGGAAATTGGAATTACGGAACGGGTCGCCGCAAATCGTCGGTCGCGCGTGTGTTCATCAAAAAGGGAACCGGTCAAATCACTGTCAACGGCAAGCCAGTTGACCAGTATTTTGGTCGGCAAACTTCGATCATGGTGGTCAAGCAGCCTTTGATGCTGACTTCCAACGAAGCTGCGTTTGATGTCAAAGTCAATGTGCATGGCGGCGGCGAGTCGGGCCAAGCGGGTGCAGTTCGTCATGGCATCACTCGTGCTTTGATCGACTACGACGCGGCACTGAAGTCGCCACTGAAACACGCTGGTTTTGTCACGCGCGATGCACGTGAAGTCGAGCGTAAGAAGGTTGGCTTCCACGGCGCTCGTCGTCGTAAGCAGTTCAGCAAGCGCTAAGTTTCCAGCGCGCGAAAGAAGCTCTTGGAGCAGATCAAAACAGGCCGCTTTATTGCGGCCTGTTTTGTTTGAAAATCGGTTTTCCGTACCACACCATGCGCTGGAAACTACTGCGAAGGCGACTGTCTGTCAGTGCACCGAGGATGATCGTGCGCAGTCATCTGCCATGGCCGTTGCGCTGGGTTGCTTTTGCGTTGATGTTGGGCTTTTCTGCGGCGTTGGCCTTGTGGGCTTTCGAGTTCGGCAAGGAGATCGCCGGTCTGGACCGAAACGCCAAGGCAGAGTTGCTTGAGCTTCGATCCCAGGCAGAGAAACTCAAGGCCGAGCGTGATGCAGCGGTGTCGTCTGCCAACATCGCCGAAAGCAAATGGAAAACCGACCAAGCCTCCTATGACAGCCTGGTTCAGCAACTCAAGGCGTCACAAACCGAGGTCATGGCATTGAAGGCTGACTTGGGATTTTTCGAGCGGTTGTTGCCCGCAAACTCAACCGGATCAGACAACCAAGGGATTTCGGTTCGTGGACTGCAATTGGAACCCCAAGCGCCTGGACAATTGAGGTTTCAGCTGTTGTTGATGCAGCCGGGAAGAACCTTACCCGAGTTCATTGGGCGTTATGAGCTGACCCTCACGGGCTTACTGGATGGCAAACCCTGGACATGGGTGCCGCCAACCAATGCGAACTTTGTACTCAAGCAGTATTTACGGCTGGAAGGAATGATTGAATTTCCTGCCGTTGCCGTGATAAAAAGCGTGTCCGTCAGGGTGTTTGACGCGCAGGGAATGGTCAAAGCAAGCCAAACCACCAAACTCTGACGACAAGCACTGAGTTTGTTTATGCCCTGTGAGACACGCCGACCGTTCGAGTCTGCCAACACAAAGGTGCTTTCATGTTCAACAAGAAAAAACAGCCCCGCATTCGTACTTTAATCGGAGAGGGGACTGTGATCGAAGGAGAACTGAAGTTTTCCGAAGGCATGCGTATTGATGGTCATGTCAACGGTGATGTGACTGCCGTCGGAGACGGCGCCAGTATCTTGGTGATCAGCGAAAATGCCCGCGTTACGGGCAAGGTCAAGGCCGGGCATGTGATCATCAGCGGTGAGGTTGTTGGTCCTGTGTGCTCTGAAGAGCTGTTGGAGTTGCAACCCAAAGCGCGTGTGGTGGGAAATATCAGTTACGGAGTGCTTGAAATGCACCAAGGAGCCTCCATAGATGGTGAGGTGCATCCGATCAAGTCTGACGCCGCGCCCGTGCTGAAGTTGGCTGCATCCGCCGCCGACGTTTGATTGAACCGCGAACCGAGCTTTTGTATATTTGAATCGAAGGACATGCCATGAGCGCACTTGCAGAACAAATCTCCCAACCAATCTCTGACCTTGCACCGCCCGTGCCCTTGGTCTTCACTGACAGTGCGGCCTCAAAAGTGAAAGAGCTGGTTGATGAAGAAGGCAACCCTGACTTGAAACTGCGGGTTTTTGTGCAAGGTGGTGGTTGCTCAGGCTTTCAATATGGCTTCACCTTCGATGAAATCGTCAACGAAGACGATACACAAATGAACAAAAATGGTGTCACGTTGCTGATCGATGCCATGAGTTTGCAGTACCTGGCGGGTGCGGAGATCGACTACAAGGACGACCTGCAAGGTGCCCAGTTTGTGATCAAAAATCCCAATGCCACCACGACCTGTGGTTGTGGCTCCAGTTTTTCTGTTTGAGTTTTCTCACCTCTAAAACAAGGCCACCGTCAGGTGGCCTTGTTGATTGGGGTTGTCCTTGTGGGCACTCAACGCGCTGGATAACAAGCGCCTAGCACTCGCGGTCCCTTTGCACCCGTCACGGAGGGCACATTGCCAGGTATTCGGTGTTGATGCGCCCACGCCAGCCACGCGAAGGCGGTCGCCTCGACTTGTTCTGGCGGCAGACCCAATGCAGAGGTCGTTTCGACGTTGGTGCCGGGAAGCGCTTGGGTCAAGGCGGACATCAGCGCTGTGTTGTGGGCGCCACCGCCGCAAACATAAAGGGCTTGAACCTCAGGCATGGCTAGCCGCAATTCTCGGGTAATGGATTCTGCGGTCAGAGCCAGCAGAGTTGCTTGCACATCGCACGCAGGAAGTGAGCCCCAGAGGTCCACCGTGTCAAGTTTGTGCCTCAACCACTCACTGTTGAACAAATCGCGCCCCGTGCTTTTAGGAGCGGGCCGCGTGAAATACGGTTCGGTCAGAAAAGCGTCCAGCAATGCCCGATTGACTTGGCCCTGCGCCGCCCAATGGCCCGCGTCATCGTAGGCCGCACCGGTGTGTTGCTGGCACCAATGGTCCATCAGCACATTGCCCGGCCCGCAGTCCAGACCTCTGCATGTCCCGTCGCGTTTGAGCAAGCTCAGATTGCTGATGCCTCCGATGTTCAACACGGCTCGGTCAATGCCGGGTTGTGCAAACAGTGCGTGATGGAAGGCGGGTACCAGGGGCGCACCTTGTCCGCCAGCGGCCACGTCGCGGGTGCGGAAGTCAGCGATCACGTCAATGCCGCACAGTTCAGCCAGCAGGGCAGGTTGGTTCAATTGCACGGTGTAGCCTAATGAACCATCCGCAAGATGTGGTTGATGGCGTACGGTTTGTCCGTGGCATGCAATGGCCGAAATCTGAGGGGGTTCGACGGCGGCGCTTTGCATCAGGCCATGAACCGCGCTGGCATAAACTCTAGCCAAGGCATTGGCGGACAGGGCGGCTCGATGCAGCTCGTCGTTACTTGAGCGATTGAGAGCCAGCAGCTCTTCTACCAGCTTGGTGTCGTAAGGCCGGTGCACATGGCCGAGTACCACGAGGCCAGACAAAGGTGTAGACCTTGCTTGATCGAACGAATGGGTGATTTGCACCAGCACTGCATCGACACCATCCATGGAGGTGCCGGACATGAGACCGATGTACAACGCCGGCATTGGCTTTGGAAGGTCTGGGTGCGGATGAGTTGCAGACCGAATCAAATCAAGACTACTCGGCGATCCAGCCGTTCTCACCCAAGGTCTGGGCCGTCGCCAGTTTGGATTTGGTCGCCTGCGCGAGCTGCTGAAACTGCATGCGCGCTGCACCAGACAGAGACAAGGTCTCTGCCCCTTTGGCCAAGGTCATTGGGTCGACATGCTCGCCCTTGACCTTCAATTCGAAGTGCAGGTGAGGGCCTGTTGCCCAACCAGTTGCGCCGACTGCACCGATGTGATCACCCTGTCCCACTTTTTGACCCACTTTCACGTCGATACGGCTCAAATGGGCGTAGAGCGTGGCTTTGTCTGAAGCGTGTTTAATAGAGACGACGTTGCCATAACCATTTTGCCAGCCGGCAAAATCCACGACACCGTCAGCCACCGTGCGGACGGGCGTGCCGGTCGGCGCGCCGTAGTCCACGCCTTTGTGTTGGCGCCATGTGTTCAGAATCGGATGCAGGCGCATCGCAAAGCCGGAGGTCACCCGAGAGAACTCCATCGGGCTCGCTAAAAAGCTGCGTTGTTTGCTTTGGCCATTCAAATCGAAATAAGCGCCCTTGGCGCTACCTTCTTGAAACCAAACAGCCGAATAGCTTCGTCCTTTGTTGATGAATTCGGCCGCCAGTACCCGGCCTGATCCTTGGTTCCAGGATATGGGCTCACCGTCTGCGGTAGGGAGCTCGTAGACAACGCTGAATGCATCGCCTTTTCGCAGTTCGCGATGAAAGTCGATGTCGGTAGAAAAAATTTCAGCCATCTGCACCGCGATGGGGTCGGGGATGTTGGCCGCATCGGTCGCTGCAAACAAAGAAGAACGAATGCTGCCACTGCCCAGGCGCCACTGGCTGCCTAAACCTATGGTTTCCGACGTGCTGACGTAAGAGCCCGAACCGTCAGGTCGAATCGAGAGCCGGGTGAAGTGCGTCGCGATCAAATCACTGCGCTCAGCCGGATACCGCGCGACCAACTCTTGCAACCGGCCTTGCGCGTCGGTGCGTACTTGCACCATCTTGCCGCCTCGCCCGGCCAGCAGTTTGCGGGCGGTCGGGTCATTGCGCACGAAGCTGGCGGCTTCTCGGTCGGACACTTGCAATCGCCGCAAGAGGCTGTCCGCTGTATCACTGGCTCGTGTGACATCACCACGGAAAAGTTGCAGATCCTGGTCGGCCAATTGCTCCAGCTGTGAACTCAGGTCTAATGCTGGCAGGGTTTGAGCCACGAGTCGCTTTGGAAGCTCGGAGGCATCCGGTGCCATGGGCGACAAACCGAAAGCGGTGGCAGCAAAGCCGATTAACACCACAACAAGCCCCGTTGTGATGCTGCGAGGGTGCTGCTGCAGCCAACCACTCAAGGTGTTCAGCGTGAGGCGCGCTGGCAAATTCGTTCGACGGGCAGTATCCAATGGCATCTGTATTTATGCGAGTACGGCGACTCGATCAGCGGGCTGAGGCAAACCAAACTCAGCCTGATTGCGATACGGCGAAGACCCGGCCACTAAAATCGAGTCTTGGCTCAGTTTGCCAGGGATGCGAATGAACCGTCTTGCGGCACCGATCCTGACAAAAACGAAGGACCAGTATACCGGTCATGACAGCCCCACAAGCCACCAATAGCCCGGGTTTCTCCAAGGAAACTGGTCTTGAATTTCACATTAAAAAAACAGACATGGCATCCAGCACGGACTCTCTGAAAAATTATCCCGTTACAGCGCTTGTGGAGGAGGCCTTGGCCATCAGCCAACGGGGTTGTGAGGAGTTGCTGCCTTTGCAGGAATGGCAATTCAAACTGGCGCGCTCTGCGGCCTTGGGCGTACCCCTTCGAATCAAGTTTGGACTGGACCCGACAGCGCCTGACCTTCATCTTGGCCACACCGTGGTGTTCAACAAACTGCGCCAGTTACAGGATCTCGGGCACACCGTCATTCCGCTGATAGGTGACTTCACCTCCATGATTGGGGACCCTTCTGGCCGTAACGCCACAAGACCGCCACTGACGCGAGAACAAATCGAAGCCAATGCCCAGACCTACTTCAATCAAATCAGCCTGGTGCTGGACATCGACCGCGCCGAAGTTCGTTACAACAGCGAATGGTGCGACGCGCTCGGTGCCCGCGGCATGATTCAGTTGGCCGCGCAGTACACCGTGGCGCGCATGATGGAGCGCGACGATTTCTCTAAGCGTTTTGCCAACAACACACCCATTTCGGTCCATGAGTTTTTGTATCCCCTGGTGCAGGGCTACGACTCCGTGGCGTTGAAGAGTGATCTGGAACTCGGTGGCACAGACCAAAAGTTCAATTTGCTGATGGGGCGTCATCTGCAACAGGAAAAAGGGCAAGAGCCGCAGTGCATTTTGACCATGCCCCTGTTGGAGGGTCTGGATGGTGTCGAGAAAATGTCCAAAAGCAAAGGCAACACCATTGGCATTACGGAACCCGCCAATGACATGTTCGCCAAAGTGCTGTCGATCAGTGATGACCTCATGTGGCGCTGGTTCCCGCTGCTGAGTTTTCGCAGTGAAGGTGACGTCGCCGAGTTGAAAGCCGAGGTCATGCTCGGACGCAACCCCAAAGACGCCAAAGTTTTGTTGGCCAAAGAAATCACGGCGCGCTTTCACAGCAAGGCGGCGGCAGACGCCGCAGAACAAGACTTCATTAACCGCTCGCAAGGCGGTATCCCAGATGACATTCCAGATGTGCAACTCAGCGGCGCACCCCTGGGAATCGGTGCTTTACTCAAACAGGCCAACCTGGCCCCGTCCAGTAGCGAAGCGGGGCGTTTGGTGGATGGTGGCGGTGTGCGCATCGATGGCGCCGTGGTGAGCGACCGCGGCCTGCGCCTGGGGCCGGGCAGTTATGTGGTCCAGGTGGGTAGACGCAAGTTTGCGCGGGTGGTGCTGAGCTGATGATGGCGCTGGTTCAACGGGTCGCTCAGGCCCGTGTGGACGTAAAGGATCAAACGGTGGGCGAGATTGGGCCGGGTCTGTTGGTGCTCGTCTGCGCCGAGCCCTTGGATACCGAATCCCTCGCCGATCAGTTGGTCACCAAGTTGCTCAAGCTTCGTATCTTCAACGACGAACAAGGCAAAATGAACCGCAGCGTGGTGGACGTGAAAGGCGGACTGCTCATCGTCAGCCAGTTCACCTTGGCTGCGGACACCCGCAGTGGCAACCGTCCCAGTTTCACAGGCGCCGCACCCGCATCGCTCGGGAAAATGCTTTATGAGCGCGTGGTGGCCTGCGCGCGCAGCCAACATGCACCCGTCGCCACCGGGCAGTTCGGTGCTGACATGCAGGTCCACTTGGTCAATGACGGGCCGGTCACCATTCCTTTGGTGCTGAGAGCGAACGCGTAAAAGCTGCCGCACAGACCAGACCGGATTGGCCTGATTTCTTCAACGCCGAAACACGCCCTCTGCGCTCACGATGGACAACTCCGAAAAACGCAGGCCGGTGTGGTCCGTCGGTGAAAAACTCACCTCCAAGCCACCAATGTCCACCTTGTTAAAGGTTTCCAACGCTTTTTTGATGTTGCTGCGGGAGATGTCATTGCCGCAGCGTTTCAATGCTGCCACCAGCACTTTGGCCGCTGCGAAACCTTCCAGCATTTGAGGGGTGACCTCGGCAATTTTCTTCCGTTCGGCCAGTTGCGACGCCTCAGCGGCCATGGCCACCTTGTAGGAGCGTGGCGAAGGAAATACCTGGCTCACGATCATGTTGGCGGCGTTTTCGCCCATTTGTTTGATGAAACCGGACGACGCGTTGTTGGACAGCGTGGCGATGGTGGCTTTCGATCCTGCGGCGCGTAATGCCTTGACACCCTCCGCGACGGTGGATCCGGTACCGATGAAGATGACGGACAGCGGTTTGGCAGCCGCGACTTTGGTGGCAATGGCGGTGAAGTCTGGATTTTTTCGGTCAAAGAGTTCGTAGGCAGCGGGTTCTTTTCCAAGTTCTTTGAACACCTTCAAAACACCTGGTGCAACGTCAGCACCAAAGGAGTCGTTTACCTGAATCACAGCCACCGTGTGCGCCCCTGGGACGGACAGGTGGCGTGTCAAGTGTTCTGCCTCTCTTTGGTAAGTCGCGCGCACATTAAACACCCACGGATGCACCGGACTGTGCAGCGACATGGCGCCGGTGGACGGTGCAATCAAGGTGATGCCTGCCGTCGACAACAAGGGCATGATGGCTTCGGTGTGGGGTGTGCCTCGCGTTAGAAACAGAGCCATTACCTTGCTGTCGGCGATGAGCTTTTTAGCGTTTTCAGCAGCCAAGGCTGGGTCGAACTTGTCGTCCAGCGATACGAGTTCAATCTTTTGTCCATTGATACCGCCCTGTGCGTTGATGTGGTCCAGGTACAGATGCGCTCCTGCAACAGTTTCTTTGACACTTGATGCAGCGGCACCTGAGTACCCCGCTGTTTGGCCGATCTTTATCTGCGCCCAAACAGGGGTTTGCAACGCGGTGGCTGCGATGGCCAGCAAGGCAAATTTAATGAAGGGTTTCAAGGTCAAATCCTCGTTGTGGTTGAGTTGTAACCGCACTGTGTTTGTGCGGCATGCTCTTTGCTAACCCATGATTGTTACAGCTAAAGGTGACGGCCCGACCCCAGCGTTTTCAAACTGTTACGTAAATCGATGGGAGTATTTAACGACCTTTTCAATTTGCACAGCTAGGATTTGGGTGGTAACAAATTGGGACGAAAGATGGCGTGGATGGTGGTGGTGGGCCTGATTGCGGGTGTGCTTTCGGGCCTTTTGGGCATAGGCGGCGGTCTGGTTTTGGTGCCTGCGTTGTTGGTCCTGCAGGCCACCCAAGGCGCGGAGGCGACGGCCGTAGCGCTGGCGACCTCGCTCGCCTGCATTGCATTCACTGGTACCTGGTCGGCGTATCAACAGCACCGCATCGGCAACGTTGACTTCGACAAGGTCAAAAAACTCTCTGTGGGTGTTGCATTCGGTGCAGTTTTGGGTGGCTTCACCGCCGGGTTGATGCCAGGCACGGTACTCAAGATCGTTTTTTGCGTTTTTGCAATTTACGTGGCGGTTCAGATGCTGCTGGATGCCAAACCGCGGATGGACATTCAGTTCAATACCCGAACTGCTGCGGGCGCGGGTCTGGCAACAGGGGCACTTTCCAGCTGGGTCGGAATTGGTGGCGGAACCATCGTGGTGCCTTTTCTGACATCCACGGGAGAGACAGTCAAAAGAGCCATTGGAATTTCATCTGCGGTTGGGGTGCCAGTTGCTGTTTTTGCGAGTCTCGGCTTTGCGTGGAGCGCTTGGCGTTTAGGTGTGTCTACGCCGGGACATTGGGGATTCATTGATCTAGAGGCACTCGTCGGCATCGTCCCCGCATCTTTGGTGGGCTCGTATCTGGGCGTTCGTTTAGGCACTGTTGTCAGCGCGCCGGCACTCAAGAAGATATTTGCAGTGATCCTGCTGCTGAGTGTGACGAAGATATTCCTGTCTATCTGAGTGTTTTTACAAATTCGATTTGAAATGTGGGCCTAACAGCATGGAGGAAATGAAATGATGACGACCGACTCTTCCAAGGTGGTTCAGTTGCGTCGCCGGAAAAGCGACGAGCATGTCAAGCACTTGGTGCCTTACAAAGGCCAATACCCACAAGTGCCCGAGTCAGCTTGGGTGTCACCCAGTGCGGTGGTGATTGGAGACGTGGAATTGGGTGAAAACGCATCCGTATGGCCGGGTGCCGTGGTCCGGTGTGATGGTGCAAAGGTGGTGATAGGTGCAGACAGCAATATTCAAGACCTGTGCTGCCTACACGCTTGCCCCTACGACCACGGCGGTACCGATTTGGTGATCGGCGATCGTGTCACCGTGGGGCATCGGGCCATCGTTCACGGTTGCACCATCGGCCATGAAGTTTTGATTGGTTGCGGAGCGATTCTGTTGGATGGTGCGGTCATTCAACCTCAAGTGATGATTGCGGCCGGCTCATTGGTTCCTTCGAACAAGGTGCTGGAGTCGGGCTGGTTATACATGGGCTCACCCGTTAAACAAGTCAGACGTCTCACTGATGCCGAGCTGGCCCACCTGGGGCACTCTGCCCAGCACTATGTAGAACTCGCACACGCTCACCGGGACAGTCTCTGATATCTCTCAATGGACACAAAAAAGCGCCGCCTGGATCAGGCGGCGCTTTTGACTCGTACGGCTACGGTTGTGACTCAGTCGGCGTATTGCCCTGCCGCTTTGATGACAGGCCCTAACTTATTGATTTGAGCTTCTACAAATTTCTTGTGCTCAGCAGTGTTCACCCGGGCGTCCGTGACGACGACTGCACCCAGGGCTTCCTGACGCTTCATGAACTCCGGATCTTTGAGTGACGCTTTCAAGGCTGAGTTGATTTTTTCCATGACCGGTTTTGGAATGCCTTTCGGGCCATACAGCGCATGCCAAATCGTCACATCAAAGCCTTTCAAACCCAACTCGTCAAGCGTGGGCAACTTTGCCAGCGCAGGTGTAGTGAGGCGTTTTGACGTGGTCACGGCAAAGGCCTTGACTTTACCTGCCTCAATTTGACTGGTGGTGTTCGTGGACTGGTCACACATCAAGTCAACTTGCCCACCCAACAGGTCCGTCATCGCAGGCCCTGTTCCCTTGTATGGGATGGTTGTCATGTCAACTTGGATGGTGCTTTGAAACATCAAGCCGCACAAGTGAGAGGCTGAGCCCAAACCCGCGTTGGCGAGGTTGATCTTCCCTTTGTTGCTGTCCATCCACTTCACCAGTTCGGCATAACTGTTGGCGGGCAACGAGGGCTTTCCAATGAGGGTCATGGGTACTTCGTTGACCATACCCAGGTATTCAAAATCCTCCAGGGTTTTATAGGGCAGTGCGCGGTACAAAGCCGGTGCGGTTGCCATGCCCGAGTGGGTCAAGAGCAAGGTGTAACCATCGTTGCTCGATTTGGCGACACGCGCCGCGCCCAAGGTGCCGCCAGCGCCCGCAACGTTTTCAATGACGATGGACTGGTTGTTCATGTGCTTGCGCAGTGCTTCGCCGAAATCCCGAGCCACTTTGTCCGTAGGCCCCCCTGCAGCAAAAGGCACGATGATGGTGATTGGTTTTTCGGGGTACTCTGCCCATGCAGCAGCAGAACTCAAGACGGCGGCGGTGGCTAAAAGCAGTCGTTTCATGGCGGAACTCCTTTTTCAATTTCTGGTGCTGGTGGGGTAAACATCACACATCTGGAGATTGCGTTGTGCGAACTCACCGTGTTGTGTGTGGCCGGATTGTGATTCCGTGACGACGGATTTGGTTAACGGAAACTACTTACTTGGCCGGTTTTTTGTCGCTTCGAATCGTTACGCGCCCTTCATCCCACTTGACGTTGGTCGTCGACCACTTTGCCGTCATTCGGTAAGTCGCCCTCCTTCGCAAACTGAACTTCTCCTCGGAGTTTGGTGATGTCGCGAATGGTGCTGATCAGTTGTTCGCCCAGCCGGACTTTGAAGTCGTCGGGCAATGTTGCGGTTTCGACCCACAGCGTCATGCGATCAAGCGCCATGTGGCTGTCCACCACCAAACGCGCGCGCCTCACCTCGGGGTGACGGCTGGTGATCGTGGCCACCTGGGAGGGATGCACAAACATGCCCCGTACTTTTGCGGTTTGGTCGGCGCGGCCCAGCCAGCCGCGTATGCGCGTGTTGCTGCGGCCAGTAGGGCAGGGGCCGGGCAGCACCGCGGACAGATCACCGGTGCCGAACCGGATCAAGGGGTAGTCGGGGTTGAGTGTCGTGACCACCACCTCGCCGACTTCGCCGTCGGGCAGGGGGTCGCCTGTGCCTGGCCTGACGATCTCCACAATGACATCTTCATCCAGCACCAATCCCTCGCGCGCCGGTGTTTCATAGGCGATCAACCCGAGATCGGCCGTGGCATAACACTGAAAGGCCTGCACCCCACGGGCGAGCAAATCGTCGCGCAGGCCAGCGGGAAAGGCCTCTCCGCTGACCAAGGCGTGTGACAAGGAGGGCAAGGCCACGTTCAGTTCGGCGGCTTTGTCGAGAATGATTTTTAGAAAACTCGGGGTGCCCGTGTAGGCGTTGGGCCTGAGTGTTTGAATGGCGTGCACTTGCATTTCGGTTTGCCCCGTGCCCGCGGGGAAAACGGTGCAACCCAGTGCGTGCGCGCCAGTTTCCATCATGGAACCTGCGGGCGTGAAGTGGTAGCTGAAGCTGTTGTGCACCAAGTCTCCCGCACGAAAGCCTGCTGCAAACAGGGCACGCGCCAAACGCCAGTAATTTGGCGCGCGGCCCTCGGGCTCATGGATGGGGCCGGGTGAGGAAAATACACGTAAAGAACGCTTGTCTGGTGGGACGGTCGATCCCCAACCAACGGTTGAAAAGCCGCCAAATACGTCCTGGAGTGCGCTGGCGTGTTGGCTTTGCATCAACTCTTGTTTACGTACCACCGGCAATCTCGCCAGGGCCTGCCGGGTGTTGACTGGATCACCTGGCAGGCCATTCAGACGCTGTTGGTAAGCCGGTGTATGCGCTTTGGCATGCTGGACTTGTTGAGCCAAACGCTGCATCAAAGCTGCCTCACGCGCTTGCGGTGAGCGCGTCTCGAGCGAGTCATAGTAAGTGGCTGTGCTGGGGAGGTTCATGTGTAGTCGGAGCCAATCAGTCTTCGTCCGTCCAGCGCAACAGGCGGCGTTTGATCTCGTCTTGCAACTTTCGAACGTCGGCGCTGCTACGCAGTGTTTGAACGTCCCACTCGCTGCGTGGTGAACGCCGTCTGGCCAGGCGTGCGGTGATCGCATCGCCTTGCACCTCAAGTTCCAGCACCGCCACGCTTTGAAGTTCAAAGCTGTTGCCCTTCTCTGAGAAGACACGCAGGTCACGCACAAAACGTCTGATTTGTTGCGCCGCGTCGGCGGGTTTGAAGGCTGGAGGAGCAAAAAAATCGTCAACCATGAAGTCACTCCTTACGCCAACCAGCGCTTACGACGTTTGTAGCTTTTGACATCTTTGAAACTCTTTTTGTCATCGCTGCTCTTGCCCATGCCTAGATAGAACTCCTTCACGTCTTCGTTCTCGCGCAGGCTGATGGCAGTGCCGTCCATCACGATACGGCCGTTCTCCAGGATGTAGCCGTAGTCGGCATAACGCAGCGCCATGTGGGTGTTCTGTTCGGCGAGCAAGAAGGTGACCTTCTCGCGTTGGTTCAAGTCTTTCACGATCTCAAAAACCTCTTCGACGATTTGCGGGGCCAGTCCCATGCTGGGTTCGTCCAGCAGCACCATGCGCGGATTGGCCATGAGGGCGCGGCCAATGGCGCACATTTGTTGCTCGCCACCAGAGGTGTAGGCTGCTTGCGAAGTGCGCCGTGTTTTGAGTCGGGGAAAGTAGTTGTAAACCTTCTCCAGTGTTTGCATCACGGCAGCCTTGCCATCGCGCCGGGTGTAGGCGCCCGTCATCAGGTTCTCTTCCAGGGTGAGGTGGGCGAAGCAGTGGCGGCCTTCCATGACCTGAATGACACCGCGTTGCACCATGTCGGCGGTGGTGAGTTTTTCAATGCGCTCGCCACGCAATTCAATCGACCCTTTGGTGACCTCACCGCGCTCGCCGGCCAGCAAGTTGCTCACCGCGCGCAAGGTGGTGGTTTTGCCCGCACCGTTGCCGCCCAAGAGCGCCACCACGCCGCCCTCGGGCACCTGCAGCGAGACGCCCTTGAGCACCAGAATGACATGGTTGTAGATGACTTCAATGCCGTTGACGTTGAGCAAAATGGCACCCATCAAGAACTCCTGTTTCCAGGGATGTGAAGACACGAGAGACTCATGAACTACCTCGGTGCAACCCAGCACGCACCACAGAACTGGCTTTGCCAGGCTGGAGGTAGCGGCTCCCTTGAGGGGGAGCGGCGTGAGCCGCTCCGGGGGTGGGTCATCAAGACTGGCAATCCGCTGGCGTGCGCCGAGTGAGTTTTTTCTCTGCGGCGTATTTATCCGCCGATCCTTTCACCATGGGCCGGATGATTTGATCGTCCGCCTGCAACCAGTCCGAACTCCAGGTGAACTTGGCACCATCCCAGGTGTGTACCCGCGCCCAGGCCGAGCCCATGTGATCGGCACAACTGGTCGACACCGGACGCATCACGCCCTTGAAGCCCAGGGCGTCGAGTTTGGCCTGTGTCAAGTTCAGGTTTTCATACCCCCAGCGCGCCTGTTCACCCGTGATGACCTTGCCTTTGCCAAAACGTTCCTGCGCAGCGCGAACGCCCTCCACGGCCAGCATGGCACCGACCACGCCGCGCATATAAAGCACCGTACCGACTTCCTCTTTGGGACCTGTGCCTTGTTTGGCGTCATGGACCTTGGTCAGAATCTCTTTCACCACCGCAGAGTCAAATTCGGCGCCGTGTTGCATCATCACGGCGCTGTAGCCCTTGGCTGCGGCACCGACGTCTTTGAGGTCGGGCTCTGCGCCTGACCACCAGGTGCCATACATTTTTTCGCGCGGGTAGCCGGTGGCCACTGCCTCCTTGATGGCGGTGGCCGTCATCACGCCCCAGGTTTGCATGACCACGAAATCAGGGCGCTGTTGGCGCACCTGCAACCAGATGGCTTTTTGTTCCACACCGGGTGCGGGCACAGGCAGCAGTTGCAGTTCAAAACCGTGGGTTTGGGCGCGCTCGTTCATGATGGGCAGCAGCTCTTTGCCGAAGGGGCTGTCGTGGTAAACAACGCCTATCTTTTTGCCTTTGAGTTTGTCCCAACCACCTTCTTTTTTGGCGATGTGCTGCAACACAGTGTCGCCCGCCACCCAGTAGTGGCCGATCAAGGGGAAGTTCCACTTGAACACGCCTCCATCGGCGGAGTCGCTGCGGCCATAGCCCGAGGTGATCATGGGGATTTTGTCGGTGGGGATTTTTTCAGTCAGCGCAAAGGTGATGCCGGTGGACAGCGGCTGGAACACGGTGGCGCCACCGTGTTTGCCTTTGAGCCGCTCGTAACACTCCACGCCGCGGTCAGTGGCGTAGGCGGTTTCGCACTCTTCCACCAAAGTTTTCACACCGTTGATGCCGCCGCGCAGGTTGACGAGTTTCATGTAGTCGGCATAGCCATTGGCAAAGGGCGTGGCGTTCGGGGCGACTGGTCCCGTGCGGCCCGTCAGGCTGGGGAAGAATTGAACCTTGTCTTGCGCAAGCAATGCCGGGGAGGTGAGTAACGCGGCTGCGCTGGATGCTGCAAGCAGGGCGGCGCGGGTGATGGATGTGAACTTCATGGCGTGTCTCCAGTGGATGGATGGCTGTTCGCACTTCTTTTGTTTTTGTCTCTCACCGGTCAGTGCGGTCCGGTTCGAGTGGTCTGAAAAATGCAGGTCAATGGGGGAAAGGCCACAGGCGCATTTTTTCTTTGCCGATGGACCACAAACGCGCCAAACCGTGGGGCTCAACGATGAGGAAGAAAACGATCAAGGCGCCAAAAATCATCAGCTCAGCATGGGACACACCGGCGGTGGTGATGGTGATGCCGAGCAGGCCGCCCAACGCGGGCAATGCTTGGCTCAAAAAAATGGGCAACAGCACGATGAAGGCTGCACCAAAGAAGCTGCCCATGATGGAACCCAGCCCGCCGATGATGACCATGAAGAGCAACTGAAAGCTGCGGTCGATGGAGAAGGCGGCGGGCTCCCATGAACCCAGGTGCACAAATCCCCAAAGGGCACCCGCCACCCCCACGATGAAACTGCTGACTGCGAAGGCGCTGAGTTTGGCGTAGACGGGGCGTATGCCGATGACGGCGGCTGCCACGTCCATGTCGCGTATCGCCATCCACTCGCGTCCAATATGTCCACGCACCAGGTTCTTGGCAGCGACTCCAAACACGATCAAGAAGCCCAAGCACAGCAGGTATTTCTCCAGCGGCGTGTTGATGGACATTCCAAACACATTCATGTTGGAGATGGATACCGAGCCCGAAGACGAGTTGTTGGTGAACCAGGAAATGCGCAAAAAAGCCCAGTCGCAAAAGAACTGCGCCGCCAAGGTGGCCACTGCCAAGTACAGGCCCTTGATGCGCAAAGACGGAATACCAAAAAGCACGCCCACCAAGGTGGCGCAGCCCCCGCCCAGCAGCAGGGCCAGCAGCAAAGGCATGCCCTCAATGCGCACCGAGAAGTTGTAGGCCGCATAAGCGCCCACCGCCATGAAGGCGCCGGTGCCCAAAGACACCTGGCCGCAGTAACCCACGAGGATGTTCAAACCCAAGGCGGCCAGGGACAGAATCAGGAAGGGAATCAACAAGGCACGGAACACGTATTCGTCAGCCAACAAGGGCACACCCACCACAGCAAAGGCCAGTAACAAACCGATGGCGATGCGGTCTTGCGCTATCGGGAAGACTTGTGCGTCTGCCTTGTAGCTGGTTTTGAACTGGCCGTTTTCTCGATAGAACATGGCTTAAACCCAGTCAATGATCTTTTGGTTTCGGCACGCTGCGCTTCACTTCAGTTGGCGAATGCCAAGTGAGCCAGCACCGAAAGATTTGAAAGTGGACTCATACGCGGTCGATGATTTTTTCCCCGAAGAGGCCCTGCGGTCGCACCAGCAGCACAAAGAGCACCAGCACATATCCAAACCAAATCTCAATGCCTCCGCCAAGCAGGGGGCCGATGTAAACCTCGGAGAGTTTTTCGCCCACACCCAAAATCAGGCCACCCACAATCGCACCGGGCACCGAGGTCAGGCCACCCAGAATCACCACCGGCAGGGCTTTGAGCGCCAATACGCTGAGCGAGAACTGAACGCCGAGTTTGCTGCCCCAGATCATTCCCGCCACCAAGGCTGAAAAGCCCGCCACGCTCCACACGATGACCCACACACGGGGCAGTGGGATGCCGATGGACTGAGCGGCTTGGTGGTCGTCGGCGACCGCGCGCAGCGCTCTACCGGTGGCGGTTGTCTGGAAGAAGATGGACAGGGCGACGACCAGTGCCGCCGCAATGGCTGCCGCATAGAGGTCTTCCTTGTTGACCAAGATGCCGCCGGGGAAAACGCTGTCCAGCAAGAACATCGGGTCTTTCGGCAACCCAATGTCGATCTTGTAAATGGCGCTGCCAAATAAGGTTTGACCAAAACCGTCCAGGAAGTAGGCAATGCCTAAGGTGGCCATGAGCAAGGTGATGCCTTCTTGGTTGACGAGTTTGCTCAGTACCAGGCGTTCAATCAGCCAGGCCACGACCACCATCAGCACCATGGCGGCTCCAAAGGCCAGCGCATTGGCGAGCCACTTGCTGTTCAAACCCAGCAGCAAAGGAAACCACTCCGAGAACCGCGCCATGGCCAAGGCGGCGAACAGCACCATGGCCCCCTGGGCAAAGTTGAAGACGCCGCTGGCTTTGAAGATGAGCACAAAACCCAAAGCCACCAGGCCATAAAGCATGCCCGACATCAAACCACCGATGACTGTTTCGAGAAAAAAGCCCATGTCGTTTCAGCCTCAGTGCGACGTGCCCAAATAGGCGCTGATGACATCCTGGTTGGCACGCACCTCATCGGGCGTGCCATCGCCAATTTTTTTGCCGTAGTCCAGCACCACCACGCGGTCGGAGATGTCCATGACCACGCCCATGTCGTGTTCAATCAGCACGATGGTGGTGCCGAATTCTTCGTTCACGTCCAAGATGAAACGGCACATGTCCTGTTTCTCTTCGACATTCATGCCGGCCATGGGTTCGTCGAGCAACAGCACCTGCGGTTCCATGGCCAAGGCGCGGCCCAGGTCCACCCGTTTTTGCAGGCCGTAGGGCAGGCGACCGACGGCGGTTTTACGGTAGGCCTGAATTTCCAGGAAGTCGATGATGTGTTCGACGAACTCGCGGTGCGCGACTTCCTCGCGCTCGGCCACCCCCCAGCGCCAGGCTTGTTGAAAGAGGTTGCTCTTCATCTTCAGGTTGCGGCCTGTCATGAGGTTGTCCACCACATTCATGCCTTTGAAGAGAGCCAGGTTTTGGAAGGTGCGGGCCACACCCATCTTGGCCACCTGGCGTGAATTCATGTGGCTGAAGGTGTGACCGCGAAAGGTGATTTGCCCTTCTTGCGGGGCATACACCCCGTTGATGCAATTGAGCATGGAACTCTTGCCCGCACCATTGGGGCCGATGATGGCGCGCACCTCGTGTTCCCGCACGTCAAAGCTGATGTCGGTGAGCGCCTTCACACCACCGAAACGCAGACTGATGTTCTGCACCTGCAGAATCACCTCGCCAATTTTTTTGTTTTGCGGACTCATGGTGTTCAGGCGGCCTTCTTCACGGCTGGATAGGTTTTGCAGTCCAGAATTTTCAAATCGGCCGCCACGCTGCCGCTGCGGCCATCCTCGAACTTCACGGCGGTTTCGATGTACTGGTGCGTTTTCCCGTCATAAAGCGCATCCACCAGCACTTGGTATTTCTCGGCGATGTAACCGCGCCTGACCTTGCGGGTGCGGGTGAGTTCGCCGTCGTCGGCATCCAATTCTTTGTGCAGCACCAAGAAGCGGCTGATTTGGCTGCCGGCCAAGAGGGCGTCCTGGGCCAGGTCGGCATTGACCTTTTCCACGCAGTCTTGAATCAGCGCGTAGACCTCGGGCTTTTGCGCCAGGTCCGTGTAGCTGCTGTAGGGCAGGTTGCGTTTTTCGGCCCAGTTTCCCACGGCTTCCAGGTCGATGTTGATGAAGGCGCAGACTTTGTCGCGCTGGTCTCCAAAGGCCACCGCTTCTTTGATGGTGGGGAAGAACTTGAGTTTGTTTTCCACGTATTTGGGCGCGAACATGGCGGCATCAAAAACACCGCCTTTGAGGCGACCCACGTCTTTCGCGCGGTCGATGATTTTGAGGTGGCCGCTGTGGTCGATGAAACCCGCGTCTCCGGTGCGGTACCAACCATCGGCACTCAGCACCTCGCTCGTGGCCAGTGGGTTTTTGTAGTAGCCCTTGAGCAGTCCGGCTGACTTGACCAGCACTTCGCCGCTGTCTGAGAGTTGAATTTCAACACCGTCGATGGGCACACCCACGGTGTCGCAGCGTGCTTGGTGGTCGGGCTGTAGGCATACAAACACAGCGGTTTCTGTGGAGCCGTAGAGCTGCTTCAGGTTGATGCCGATGGAGCGGTAAAAACTGAACAGGTCGGGCCCGATGGCTTCCCCTGCTGTGTAGGCCACCCGCACACGAGACAAACCCAGGTTGTTGCGCAAGGGGCCATAGATCAAGGCGTTGCCTAAGGCGTAGTGCATGCGAGCGAGAAGGGGCACGGGCTGTCCGTCCATCAGTTTCACGCCAACGCGTCTGGCCACACCCATGAAGTGGTCGAAGACGCGCCGTTTGATCCACGCTGCGTCTTCCATGCGGATGGTGACGCTGGTGAGCAAACCTTCAAAAATGCGTGGCGGGGCGAAGTAATAGGTGGGGCCAATCTCGTTCAGACAAATGCTCACCGTGCTGCTCGATTCGGGGCAGTTCACCACGTAACCGCAGACCAACCACTGGGCGAAAGAAAACACGTTCTGGCCTATCCATGCGGGGGGCAAATAGGCCAGCACTTCCTCGTTTTCGGTCAGCTTGTCAAAACGTGCTCCCGCTTGGGCACTGTCCATCAACGATGCGTGGGTGTGCACCACGCCCTTGGGGTTGCCGGTGGTGCCTGAGGTGAAAAACAGTGCGGCAACGTCGTCGCGCTGGCCCTGGTTGACCTCGTGGTCGAATAATTCGGGGTGAGTGGCGTTGTGAGCCCGCCCCACTTCAATCAGCGCATCGAGCGATTCGAGACCGGGTTCTTTGTAGTGGCGCAGGCCGCGTGGATCGTCGAACCAAATGTGCTGTAACTGCGGGCACGCCGGACGCAGCTCCAGCAGTTTGTCGACTTGCTCCTGGTCTTCCACCACAGCAAAAGCCACTTCGGCGTTCTGCAGCGGAAATACATACTCGGCAGAGGCCGCGTCCTGGTACAAAGGCACGGCAATCGCACCCAGCGACTGCGCCGCCAGCATGGTGGCATACAGCCGCGGACGGTTGTCGCCCACCACCACCACATGCATGCCTCGCTGGAGGCCATGGGCCGCCAATCCGCAAGCCAGGTGCCGCACCAATGAGGCCAGGTCAGCCCAGCTCATCGCTTGCCAAATGCCATATTCCTTCTCGCGCATGGCGGTGGCCTGTGGGCGCTTCGCGGCATGTTCCAGCATCAAACGTGGAAAGGTCTGCATGGCTGTCTCCGGATGGGCGCTTTGTCGTTCAACGCCTCAATTCAGTGCAATGTAGGCCTAACTTTGACGCCGAGTTGTCGTTGTGGCGACAATCCAAGGGTCACCACTCCCCGGTGTTTCCCTGATGTCTTCCCACTCTTCGTCAACGCCCCTGGCGGCGCGTGCACGCTCACTGAGCAGCGCGGAACTGCGCGACATTCCCTGGCTTCAAGCGTTGCAGTCGCAAGAACGAGCGCGGGCCGTGGATGATCTGCGTGTGGTGCAGGTACACACGGGTGAACTGTTGTGTCGCGTTGGAAAACCTGCCACCTACTGGTTTGGGGTGATCGACGGTTTACTCAAGATGAGCAAGGACACGGCGCTGGGCATTCCCATCACCTTCACGGGCGTGCCGCCTGGCGGCTGGTTTGGCGAAGGAACTCTGCTCAAACGCGAGGCCTACCGCTATGACGTTCAGGCCTTGCGCAACAGCACCGTGGCCGGTATCAGCGTGGAGACGTTTCATTGGCTGCTGGACCGCAGCGTTCCTTTTAACCGGTTTGTATTGCAACAGCTCAATGAACGACTGGGGCAATTCATCGCCGCCCGCGAGATTGACCGTTTGAGCGATCCCGATGTGCGCGTGGCACGCAGCCTGGCTGCGCTCTTTCACCCCTTGCTCTATCCCGGTGTGGGCAGCTTGTTGCGCATCACTCAAACGGAATTGGGTTATTTGGTGGGGCTGTCACGTCAGCGGGTCAATAAAGCCTTGCACCATTTGCAAGACGCGGCCTTGATACGCATTGAGTACGGTGGCCTGCGTGTACTGGACCTGGACGGTTTGCGAAATCAGCTGCTGTTATCTGTCGCTTAGGGGCCCGCTGCACAAATCGCTTACCGTCGTCGCATCCTCGTATTGAAGCGATCTGCGGCGTTGCTAATCCTCGCCATAGCGGGGCTATAGCTGTGGTGCTGCTGGTCTTGCATTTCGCTCCAATCCGAGGCGCACCATCGGCAACGGATTGATGCATTGGGTCCTTAGCGGTTGGCCACACCTGAGGCCACATGCCCAGCGGGCACATGCGGCGAGGCGTTTTCAATATGGCCTGTTTGATCATCAAAGAAGAAATCGGGCTCAAACTCACGCAAGAAAGTACCTTTGGGAAGGCCACCTAAAAACATGGCCTCGTCGATTTCGATGTCCCAGTCCATCAGGGTGCGGATGGCGCGTTCGTGGGCTGGCGCACTGCGCGCGGTGACGAGCGCGGTGCGCAGTCTCATGCTTTGCGCAGGTTCTTGCTGCAAACGTTTCAATGCTTCAAGCAAGGGTTTAAAAGGCCCCGCGGCCAAGGGCTTGCCCGCGCTGTCCCTCTCATGCGCCTGAAAGGCGTCCAGGCCTGCACGTTGAAATACCTGCTCTGCTTCGTCGGAGAACAACACGGCGTCGCCGTCAAACGCAATCCGAACTTCGTCGGGGTGGTCACCGGAGGCGCGGGCCGAGTGGGGATACACCCTGGCTGCCGGTACCCCCGCCCCCAAAGCGGACCGAACATCCGCCTCATTGGTGGACAAGAACAAATTGGCATTCAGCGGCTTGAGGTAACGCCATGGTGACTCCCCTCGAGTGAACACCCCGCGTTGAATCGGCAAGCCATAGTGCTGGCAAGAACGAAATACCCGCATGCCAGAGACAGGGTCGTTGCGCGACAGGATCACCACCTCCACTTTGGGTGATGTGGTGCCCTGGTTGAAAGCCAACAACTTATTCACCAACGAAAAGGCGACACCAGGTTTGGCGGCATGTTCCAGCCGCTGAAGTTGCAGCTGCATGTAGGCGCGGTCATTCTCGGCTTCGAAGACTTGGTTTTCTTCTTCGAAATCAAACAAAGCGCGAGAGGAAATCGCTACGACGAGTTGACCGTCTAAGGAGATGGGCATGGACGTGATTTTTCTTGCAGCGATGGAGCCCCGATCTTGCCACGCCACGATCGCTGTTGTTTTGTCTGCGCCCATCACACGTGTGGCCGTAGATCGATTAAAGGCAATAGATCAAAAGAAGAGCGCCCAAAAGGCGCTCTTCTCAGGGTTCAGTCTGGCGTGGTTCACCACGCCCGTTCTTTATTCAGCGATCGGAATCTCGCGCCAGTTCAAACGTTGGGTGGACACTGTGGGCACAGGTAAGGGTGCGGGGCTCACACAGGTCCCGTTTGTTGAACAAACTGAAATCACTGGGTTACCGCCCGAGTTTTTCCACCAATCACCTCCACCCAGGGCCGGGCCGCTCAAAGACATGTTGGCAACCAAACTACCCGATGACGTGAGGCGAAGAACCGACTTGCCGTCACAGATGTTGATACCGTAGAGCAAGCCTAACCCCGACTGAGCGCAAACATCGCTGTTATCTGGCAATGTGGCAGCGAGCACGACAATCCCCTGTTCACCTGAATTGAAGTAAGAGGTGTCGTTCACCATGCGCCAGCCGGCGTTACTGGTCCCACCTGGCCCCAACTCCAAGAACCAACCCTTGCCAGTGGTGAACACTGCGGTCCCACTGGTCAGGTCGCTGGTGACATCCACCAAATCGGTGCGAACCACGGAGTTGGCCGATGTCAGTGCAGTGTCGAACAGGTCGTTGGTGCCGTCTTTGAACACATAAAGATTCTGCCTTTGTATGATGCCAATATCGGTGCCATCCAAAAGCTGCCCTGTGCCCACCATCACAAACCGATCCAGTGTTTTTGGGCAGTACTCAACACGCACCCGCGTGGTGATGGGTTGAACCGTGTTGGTGAGCGCATCCTTAAACAAAGCAATGCGCTCCGGGGGGTCAAAGTCGCCGGCGGCTTTGCGCACATCCAAACGCCACACATTACCCAACAAGTCTCCGGCATACACAGCGTCTGCGGTGCCGTCCCTGAAGTTTTTCACGTAGGCCGTGGGGTGCGTCAGACCAGCTTCGACTGTAGCGGTGCCCACACCCGTGGAGATGGGGGCTTGAACCAGCAGACCAGTGCAAGCGTCCACAACAAAGAAATACCCCACCCCATCGTTGTTGTAACCAGAAGTGAAGATCACCACCCAGCCGTGTTGTTTAGTCTTCACCACCACTGGTTTTCCAAACGAGTAGCCAAGTTTGCTCTTGAGGCTATAGGAAGTGTTGGCCAGATCGTCGGCACGCGGAAACTCCCAAAGAACTTTGGCGGCTTGTTTGGCCTCGTTCAAACCAGCGTCAGCGGGATTGGGTGGATTCGCATTCTTGGGGTCGGTGATGTCAAGGGCGTAAAAGCTCTTGCCGCCTTTACCTAAACCGCCAATCAACACGGTTCTCCAGTAAGTGACTTTTGTGGTGTCAGGGTTGGCACAAGTACCGGGCGTGCCGCTCTTGCCTTTTTTGGTGTTGGAAAGGTCAATGTCGAAATCGAGTGGCGATGCGTTGACGAAATTCTTGTGTACGTAAGAGGGGTTGCCCAAAGCGGCCAAACCATTGTCCGATGGCGTAGCCGTCGGCGTCGTGGGTCCGCTAAAGAGTGCGCTGGGCACGTAAGCAAATATCTCTTTACCCGCATCAGCATCGACCGTCGTGGCTGAGCCGCAGTTTGGCGCGGCAGTAGAACTGCAGGCCGTACCATTAATGGCATGCAACACACCGGCGTTGGTGCCAACGTACAACGCTGTGACGCGGTTGGCCCAGGCGGCCTTGAATGCGGTGTAGCCGGGGTTGTACAGGTCGGTGTAGTTGAACGAAGGCGGGCCGACCGCTTTAAGAGTTGAACCCACAATGTCGCCGACCAAAGAGCTTCTTACGCGGTAATTGGGAACAGTTGACTCGTTGGTTCGTTCGCCCCGCAGGTAGTTAACGAAGTCAGTGCTGTCATCCGACGCCCGCCAAGGGGTGTCGAGGGCCGCCAATTGAGCGGTAGTCAGCGAAGTGGCTTGGAATGGAATGCCACCCTCTGAACCGGATGTGCTGTTCCACGTCACCATGACGCGGTTGCCCCCCGTCGTAGCCGGGTCTTTCCAACCATCTCCGGCCAACTGTGCAGCCAGTTTTTCACTGAATTTCCAGTATTCAAGCGGGGTGGCGGTGGAGCCGAAAATTCGTTTGGATGCAACGACCTCACCCGACCAGTCGGCAGATTTGTAAGAGGCCGAGTAGCTGACGGCCCCGGCGGATGAAACCTGTGGAACCGAGGTGGCGGCCCCTGTGGTGGTTTGTTCAATGGCTGCAGCAATGTTGGAAAAGGCAGACGACAACCCATCCACCATGGACTTGGGGTCAGACGCTATGAAGTAGTTGTCGGGTAACTGCTGCCCGGTTGGAGACAAGCGACCCGTGTTGTACCAAGACGCAACCGATGGCAGGGCGGTTGCCGAGTCCGGATCAAAGCCCGCCGGAACTTTGAAGCCACCGAATTTGGCGGCCATGTAGAACTGGTTGTTATTTTTGTAGTTGGAAAACTCAAGAACGTCCAACCAATAGGTGTCAATGGTTTGTTTGCCGAGGGTTTGTAGTGATGTGCTGACGTCGGGGCGGATGTCGCGGGTGTGGGAGTCGTAAGCAATGCCGGCCATCAAGGCGGAGTTGTTGTTGCAGCAGCCGTTGTAGGGGTTCACTGTTCCCAGCGAGCCCCCGCCGACCCCTTGCATATCGCCCACTTTGGTGGTCATCGCGCTTGCGTTGACCGGGTCGGTTGCCAATTCGCTGGGCGCACCCAGTTCATTGGCCCCCCCCGCGATCGACGAGCCCGGTACGTTTTTATCCGCATGCGTGTTCACGTCGCCGATGCCCAAAATAAAGTTCTTTTGGCACGAATAGAGGATCGGATCGTCCCAGGTGGTGATGACGGGAAAGCCGTCTACGTAGGTCGCTATTTGAGAAGCTGTCGCCGAGCCCATGTCCGTCCATCGCGGCACATTACCTAGATTTTTAAAGTAGCGCACCGCCGCGTAATACAACTCACCCACGGGGTCGTAGGTTTTGTAACCTCCTGGGGTGATCTGTCCAAATTTGTTCAGGTAGTTCATCACCCCGCTGTTATTGAGAGAAATACCAAAGTTGGTTGCGGTTTGCTGCGCATCGTCGGGAGGGCAAACTGTCGCGGTACAAGAACCCAAAGGGTCTTGAATCATTACGCCGGTCGCTGAATCCCACTCTGGGGCAACGTTTGGAATACTCGGTAACAACGGGCGGGGCTCAACGGGTCCGATGAAAGCCATGCGTGCTCGCAGCACGCCGCCGTCCCTGGTAATAGAGTCGTCATTCAGGTAACCGAAAGCGCTGTAGCGAATGCGGTTGGCATACTTTTGCAGCAGGCCTTCTGGCTTGTGGGTGAAGTTAGGCGAGGAGCCGTAGGCAACGCAATTGGTCTCCAGGCCAACGCTGGCATCACACACTTTGACGCGCACACTGACTTCATACACCGTGCCTTCCGCCGGTGTGCCCGAAGGATCGTAAGCGGTTGCTGCGTTATTAACATCCCCGGTGCCGGTGAACCGCATCTTGTTTCCGAGTCCTTGGATGCGCATCCTGAAATCAGCGAAAGTGACCGGTGTGGATTGACCCACCGCCGCGCCACTGAGGATTCGATTCGGAAAGTTGCCAGTACCACCTTGCCCAGATGCCCAGGCTTTTTCGATGATGGTGACGCCGGGTGTGGAACCACTGCCCGCCGTGTCAGCCACGCGGTAACCACCAGTCAGAGCCCAACGAAACGGGTCGATGGTTTGCATCGTGGCCCAGTTCAAAAAATTACCACTCCATTGTTTGCTGCCGCTGCTGCACTGGCGGTTACTGGTGATGCTGGTGGGGTAGAAGTGGCGATCGGCTTCTGTCGTGGAGTAGTTATAGAGGTAACACTTGTTCGGGTCGAAGTAACCCAGGTATTCGGTGGCGCTGCTGTATGTGGAGCCGATATGAGCCACACTCACCGCCGTGGGGTATTCCACCGACAAAGCCAGGGCCAAGTTGCCCGGCACAGAGACGGTGGTGAGCACAGGTCTGTCTGCCAAAGTCGCCTGACCAAAAGCAGATCCCAGCAGGCTCCAGCAAGCGGCGGCGCCAAGCACGGTGCGAAAAATGTTGATGTTCTTCAAAATAAGCCTCCATTGAGGAGAAATAACAAGTTACCCCAAACCCCAGCCCGTAGGCCTCTCAAACGGGTTGTTGACCCTGTCAGGGCGTCAGAGTCGTGGGGATGGCGCTGGGTGGGGGTAGCGGCTCGGTGAAAGTGACTTGGTAGAACGCTTCCGTGTTACGCGGTCCTGTTGCTCTGACTGTGACACGGTAGGCCACAGGCAGTGGCACGGCGGCAGCAACGCCTGCACCCCCGTCTTCAGCCTTGCTGCGCATGCGACTTTCGTCACCAGCGGCCGGTAGAAACTGGCTTTTCCCGCCTCGAATGCAAGCCTCGGGTGCCACCAAGGTCAGGTGAGCATCTCCTGCTGTTGAGCACAAACGGTCCACCAGATACCGTATCTTGATACCCTGTCCTGGGTCGAGATCGGCGCCAGTCCAGTTGGTGGGAGATGCGCTATTGAAGTCAGCGGTTTTTTTCAGCAAATCCAACGGTATGCCCTGGCTGTTGGTGGTCAAAGCCGTAGCACTGTAGTTGTGCGCACCAATCGACGCACCTCTTGCCGAAGTCGTTGACAACGCTCCGGAGCCTTCAAACTTCAACATCACCTCCGAAATGGCTTTTTCCACCTGGTTGCTGAGGTCGCGTTTGAAGCCAATGTTGCCGGCTGTGACCAAGGATGTGTTGAACGAACTGATCAAAGCAACTGCGCCGATCAACATGACGGTCACTGCGATCAATGCGAACAGCAGCACCACGCCGCGTTGCTGTCGCGGCGGGTAAGCACCCGTCGCACGATAACGTATGGGCTTGAAGGTGTTCATGGTGTGTCGAGTCAACTGAGGGCTACAAATTCAGCAGCGGAATGATGGTTTCAACAATGCGGTAGCGGTAGTTTTGTTGTGCGCTTGTCAGGGTGATCGTCACCTGGTTAGCCACCGGCAAATCGGGAAACAACACCAAGGTGTCCGGTGAGACTGGTGGGGTCGTTTGCTGCTCCTGTACTGGTGACTGCAACACCATGGCCACACGTACCGCCCGGATGTTTTGGATGGCGGCCTGGACGGCGAGCTTGTCTGCTGTTGTGGTGGCACCCCAGAGTTTGTCCACCCCGTAGGTCGTGCCCGCAGTAGGGGCAGTCCATACGAGTGGTGCACCTCCGACGCCGTAAAGCGCATGCACGGAAAAAACGTTTTCCGCAGCGATGGCAACGTCTGAATCAGTGGTGTTCAATAAGTCGTAGCTGCGCAGCCTGTTTTTGTCATCCAACCCGAAGACCGTGAAAGAAGGCGGGTTGCTGGGTGTGCCCACGACGTTGCTCATCCATCCCAGGGGAACAACCGCAGAGGTCCCAGAGAACGAATCCAGTGACCGGGTCGTGCCCACTGCTTTGTAGTACGCCCCTGACATGGGCAACTGCTGTTGGGATACGGGAGCAGCAATTTGCTGAATCATGCAACCCGAGCCCGCGACACTGTCTGCCACGAGCACCAAGTCGCTGGCGCGCATCCCCAACGCGTTCCCGACGGTGACAGATGTCGTGGTCGCGGAGCCTGCGTCAATCAGTCTGGGCGTTTCGCTGTGGGCGTGGTTGCCCGCCATGACCACCAACTGGTCTGAACCGTTGGCGCCGCCACCGTCAATGATGACCACCGGTGCCAACACCACGTTTTTCAGTCCTGAAGTTGGGCCAATGTTGGCAAACGGAGCAGGCAAGTCTGCCGCTACCGGCAACAGCACTTTCAAGGCGGGTGTGGTGATCGCCGCATTCAGCACGCAACCCATGGCAGATCGGAACTGCGTGAAGCCTGAACCAGAGCTGCGTGCCGCACGGTCCAGAGCGAGCGTGGCGTGCGCACCAGTTTGTGACACATCATTCAGTGCCGTACTGGTTCTTTGCAGGCCCTGGCTGTCGATCAGCACAGTGGTAATGGCCAAGGTCACAACAAGGCCAATGGCCATGGCGACCAACAATTCAATCAGCGACAAGCCACGCGCTGTGAATCGTCGGCGGTGGGTTTTGGGGAATGACTGGGGCATGGTAGTGACCTAAGAACAAAGCGCTGATGCTGCATCCAGGCGTCAGGGGCCGGTCGGAGGGGGCGTCGCTTTGACCCCACCAGCCACTGGGTTAAAGAACTGGGTGGTGTAACGCCGCGACAACGGGTTGGACGGCGTTGCCCAGGTGATCTCAATGGAGGCTACGGGGGGCGAGGCCGTCGATGTATAGCTCACTGTCGCATCACCATTGGGTAATCCACCGGACGCTGGGGTTTGTACCTTGGTTTTCCACTTCGGGATGGCAGTGGCCAGCGTGGCGTTTGTGGGATCTCCGGTGCCTACGATGTACATCTGCGAGGTGAGTTCGCTGGCCAATGCGGCTGCGCGGTTGGTGCCATCGGCATCACCCGCGAATTGCATGGCGCGGGACTGCAGACCGACCAAACCCAAGAGTCCAAATGAGAAAATCAGCACCGCCACCAGGACTTCGATCAGCGAAGCTCCCTTTTGAGGTTGGCGCTGCAAACCAAGCTTGTTCATATGCACGCCTCCGGGCTGGTGCTGGGTCGGTCTGGGTCACACATGCGAATTTGTCCTCCTGTGGAGACCGTCACCCGCATCCTGCGGTCTTTACCTGCTACCGCGCCGGACCGAGATATCAAGAATGTCTCCCCCCCAGCCGGTGCAGTGCAAGCGGGCACGTCGGTCGAGCTGCTGGGAGTGGCGTTGGCCACCATGCGGCCCACGGAGTTGAAACAAATGGACGCCGGGCCGCCGGTCACCGTGATGCCACTGGAACTGGGCGCCAAACTACCGCCCTCCAGATACACGACCAGCGTGGACTCTTCGCCTGCGGTGCGGGGAACAATCTGTGCGTACCAGTTCAGCGCATTGGCCGCGCCCAAAGCATTTTCTGCGGGGTTGGCTGCCGTGGTAACAAAAACCACTTGCCGGTTCAGGTTCACTGCCCTGCTCTTGGCAGTTCGCAAAGCGTTTTGCAGGCTTTCCGCAGTAGACCGAATTTGGTTGTTTCTGATCCATTCGGTGAAGGATGGCACCGCCAGCATCAGCAGCAGTGACAGCAGGGTGAGCGTGACCATCAGCTCTATGAGCGTGAAGCCACCTGGGCGGTGTATTACCGCCGCTAAAGTGGGGCGCGCGCGGCTCATCAGCAACCTTTCCTCACGCACCAGCGGGTGGTGCTGGTTGTCCAGCCGGAGGGGGCCGCTGTGGTGGCCTGAACGTTCTGGTGCGTTAACGTGAAAGTGAAACCTGTCAACGGCCCGCTGCCCTGAACTTGCAGCGTGTAGTCCGCAGGGTTAAAAACAGGACAGCTCATGGTGAGGTTCTGCGCCGCCAACTCGTTGGTGTTGAGGGTTGACAAAGAGGCCGTAGAACAGGGTGATGCGTAAGTTATCCCACCTACAGTGACAGAGTTGTAGGTGCGGTTGTCTTGAAAATGGCGTTCCATGTTGGAACGTAAGCTGGCCAACGCATTCGTCGCATTAACGAGTTGACCCCGCAAAATGTAGTCTCTGTAACTGGGCAGAGCCACCGCAGCCAAAATGGCCACGATCGCCACCACAATCATCACCTCAATCAAAGTGAATGCTCGTTGGCGCGAGGACGGCCGGGACAACGAAAAAAGGCGTATGGCTGCAGGTTTCATGGTTGGCTTTCGGTTGGAATGTGGCATCACTTGGGGCTTTGGCGAGGGTGTAGGGCCCATACCGGTAAGCGTGCGACATTCTCGCTGGGTTGCAGCTTAGCGACTAGTTTCTGTCGTGTGGATGCCGCACCGCGATGTGACGACCAGTGGCAGTGGTGAGCCGACGAACGGAATCGACGAATGGTCGGGCTGGTCACGGCCTTGCCTTCAGTGGCGGGCACGCATCGCGCATACTGGCAATTTATGAACGGCAACGCTTCTAACGACGTGCCAAACCCTAGGGTTTTTACCAGTGACATTGCCCGATTCGAACTCTTCCTCTGATTCACGGCCCAACGGCGCGCAAATGAAGCACCGCACGGTTTCCCTGATCGGTATGCCCGGCGGCGGCAAAACCACAGTGGGCCGTTTGCTCGCACGCCAACTGGGCTGGCGTTTTGTAGATTCCGACGCCGTGATCGAACGCGATTTGGGCTGCACTATTCGCGAGTACTTCGCCAAAGAAGGCGAGGACGCATTTCGGGAGGTTGAAGCGCAAACCTTGGAGACGCTGTTGGCGCAGGGCGATGGTGTGGTGTTGTCTACCGGCGGAGGCATGCCGCTTCGGGCATCCAACAGGGCCTTGCTGCGCGAGCGCACCACGGCTTTGTATTTGCACTCCACGCCCGAAGAGTTGTTTCGCCGCTTGCGCCACGATACGCACCGACCGTTGCTGCAAGTGGCCGATCCCCTGGCGCGTTTGCGGGAGCTGTACGGCCAACGCGACAAACTTTACCGTGAAGCTGCGCAATTCGTCATTGAAACCGGCCGCCCATCAGTGAACACCTTGGTCAACATGGTGCTGATGCAGTTGGAGCTGGCCGGGGTGGTGGGGCGGGTTGGCCGCGCGTCTTGATGCCAGCACTGGCTCCCCCGCCGCTTTGGATGGGTGGGGCAGCAGCAGCCACATGCTTAAACTTCAGCCCATGAACAACATGCCCCCGTTTGACACCGTTTCTATCGCTTTGGGCGAACGCAGCTACGACATCACCATTGGCAGCGGTTTGTTGACCCAAGCCGAAGCATTTGCTGGTTTACCCCGTGCGAGCGGCGCACTCATTGTCACGAACACCACAGTGGCGCCGCTGTATGCCGACCAGCTTTCTCGTTGTTTGCAATCCCACCATCAACGAATCAACACGCTGGTATTGCCCGATGGCGAGGTCTACAAAGACTGGTCCACTTTGAATTTGATTTTCGACCGCTTGCTGCAGGACGCAAGCGACCGCAAAACCATGCTCTATGCCCTGGGCGGCGGCGTGGTGGGTGACATGACGGGTTTTGCCGCAGCCTGCTACATGCGCGGCGTTCCTTTCGTCCAGGTACCCACCACCTTGCTGGCCCAGGTGGACTCTTCAGTGGGGGGCAAAACCGCGATCAACCATCCCGCCGGTAAAAACATGATCGGCGCTTTTTATCAACCACTGCGGGTGGTCTGCGATTTGGCAACGCTCTCGACCTTGCCGCCCCGCGAATTGAGTGCCGGGCTGGCCGAGGTCATCAAATACGGGCCGATTGCGGATGCTGTTTTTTTGGATTGGCTCGATGAGAACCTGGAAGCGCTGCGGGCTGGCGATGTGAAAGCGCTGGCGTATGCGGTGAAACGTTCCTGTGAAATCAAAGCATCTGTGGTGGGCCAGGACGAACGCGAAAGCGGGCTGCGGGCCATCTTGAACTTCGGCCACACCTTCGGTCATGCGATTGAGGCTGGCCTGGGTTACGGCCAGTGGTTGCATGGCGAGGCGGTGGGCTGCGGTATGGTGATGGCCAGCGACTTGTCCGTCCGGTTGGGTTTGATGCCCGCCAGTTTTGTCGACCGCATGCGCGATCTGGTCACGCGTGCCGGCCTTCCTGTGAAAGGCCCGGACCTCGGCGCCGACCGATATTTGGAACTGATGGCCGTCGATAAAAAAGCCGAAGGTGGTGAAATTCGATTTGTGGTGATTCAGGCCATGGGTCATGCTGTGATGAGGCCTGTTCCTGATGCCCTCGTGCGGCAGACATTGGCGGCCTGTGTCGCCTGATTGTTGCCCCTGTTGCGCATGACCACTGCTGTGTTGGCCTCCTGGGCATGTCACCCCGATCGCAGCCGGGGCCGGCGTTTTGCCGAAGCTGACGCGCCGACGCGCAACCACCACCAGCGCGACCGTGACCGCATTGTTCACAGTTCGGCTTTCCGGCGTTTGGTCTACAAAACCCAGGTTTTTTTAAACCATGAAGGCGATCTGTTTCGCACCCGGCTCACGCATTCACTGGAAGTGGCGCAGCTGGGGCGTTCGATTGCGCGCTCCCTCGGGTTGAACGAAGACCTGGTTGAAGCCATCGCATTGGCGCACGACCTGGGCCACACGCCGTTTGGCCACGCCGGGCAAGACGCCCTGAACGACGCCATGAAGCGTGCAGATGCCAGCAGCAGTGGCTTCGAACACAACCTCCAAAGCCTGCGTGTGGTGGATGAGTTGGAGGAACGGTATCCGATGTTCAATGGCCTGAACCTCACCTTTGAGACGCGTGAGGGCATCTTGAAACACTGTTCAGCCCGCCATGCAAAGCGGTTGTGTCAGAGTGAACCCGGCGGTGTCGCGCAGCGGTTTTTGAGCGGTGGCCAGCCCAGCCTTGAGGCCCAGCTGTGCAATTTGGCGGACGAAATTGCCTACAACGCCCACGACATTGACGATGGCGTGCGCTCTGGCCTGATCACTCTGGAACAGCTCACCGAGGTGCCCCTTGTGGAGCGATTTTTGCGGGAGACCTTGCGGGACCACCCTCAGCTTCAAGGGCGCAGGCTGCTGTCGGAAACGCTGCGTCGCATGTTGTCCGAACAGGTTTACGACGTGACGGACAGTACCCGTTTGGCTGTGCAGGCGGTTGCACCTGCCCATGTGGACGAGGTGCGCAGCAGCCAACAAGCCTTGGTTCAGTTCTCCGTGGCCATGCGCGACCAAAGCCTGCCGCTGAAACGGTTTTTGCGTGAGAAGCTTTACCGCCACCCGCAAGTCACCGACACCACCGAGCGTGCCAAATTGGTGATTGGCGAATTGTTCGAGCGCTATTTGAACCATCCCCAAGACCTGCCCGCCTATTTCGCCCAACAATCAGATTTGCCCCGTGCAGTGGCCGACTATGTAGCAGGCATGACAGACCGTTTTGCACTCAAGGAGCACCAGCGACTCACGGGTCGCCAGGTGTTTTAGGCCGTGGCGCGATTGCCGCGCCTGTTGGTGCCTGGCCAACTGCATCTGGTGATGCAGCGCAGCGCGGGCGGTCAGCCTGTTTTTACCACCGATGCCGACTTTGACCTGTATCTGGTGGCGCTGCGCGAGCTGGCACGGGAACACGACGTCCACCTTCATGCTTACGCCTTGTTGTCCACCCAAGTGATGCTGCTGCTCACGCCAGGTCACGCCTTGTCTCTCAGCCGGTTGATGCAAGCCCAGGGTCGACGTTTTGGGGCCGCTTACAACCGCGTCCATCAGCGGGCGGGGGTGTTGTGGGAGGGCCGGTTTCGTGCGACGGTGCTCGACCCTCAAGAGTATGGTTTGGCGGCGGTTCAGTTTGTGGAGACCGCTGCAGTCCGCGCCAGAGAGTGTCTTGTAGCGAGTGACTACCGCTGGTCCAGTGCCCCCCATCATGCTGGAAAACAGTCGGACCCATTGATCACCGAGCACGCGGTGCATTGGCAGTTGGGCAACACCCCCTTCGAGCGTGAGGCTGCTTACCGGAACAGCGTGCACCAACTTCAGGTGCAACAACTGCACCAACAAATGGAGGCTGCTGTTTTAAAGGGGTGGGCGCTGGGGTCTCCGGCGTTCATTGCCGCGCTGAGCGATTTGACCGATCGCCGACTCACGGCGCTGGCGCAAGGCCGCCCACGGGGCAGTCGCCCCAAAAAAGACTGACCCTAATTAAAATCGGCACCATATGGGCGCCTCTATTATTGGAGTCTGACCCCGTTTTATATTGCTTGTCGATGATGTTGCATCGCAGTATTCTTCGCGTCTCTTTTGATTTGTCCTGCCGGAGCGCGCCATGCATCAGCCCTCGTCCAACCCGTCTACCTTGGTCTCCGCCACTCCGGAAGAACTGATCACTGAAGCACAGGCAGGTCTTTATCGCGCCAGTGGTGAACACGATGCCTGCGGCGTGGGTTTTGTGGCCCACATCAAAGGGGTGAAGGCCCACAGCATCATCGAGCAGGGCCTGAAGATTCTGGAAAACCTCGACCACCGGGGGGCCGTGGGCGCTGACAAACTGATGGGCGATGGCGCAGGCATCCTGATTCAGATTCCGGACGAGTTCTATCGCGCCGAAATGGCCCAGCAAGGTGTGGAACTGCCGCCCCCAGGTGAATATGGCGTGGGCATGATCTTCATGCCCAAAGAACATGCTTCACGACTGGCATGCGTGCAAGAGCTGGAGCGTGCGGTCAAAGCAGAAGGCCAGGTGCTGCTGGGTTGGCGCGATGTGCCCGTGGATACCGACATGCCCATGTCGCCCACGGTGCGAGCCAAAGAGCCCATCATCAAACAGATTTTTATCGGCCGCGGCCCCGATGTGATCGTGCCCGATGCACTGGAGCGCAAGCTGTACGTCATCCGCAAGACGGCGTCTGCGGCCATTCAAGCCCTCAAGCTCACACACAGCCGCGAATACTACGTGCCCAGCATGAGCTGCCGCACCGTCATTTACAAGGGTTTGTTGCTGGCTGACCAGGTCGGTCGCTACTACAAAGACCTCAGCGACCCGCGCGCCACCTCGGCCCTGGCGCTGGTGCACCAACGTTTTTCCACCAACACCTTCCCCGAGTGGCCGCTGGCCCACCCTTACCGTTTTGTGGCGCACAACGGTGAGATCAACACCGTCAAGGGCAATTTCAACTGGATGCGCGCACGTGAGGGCGTGATGAAGTCGCCAGTGCTCGGTGAGGACTTGAACAAGCTGTATCCGATCAGTTTTGAGCACCAGTCCGACACCGCCACCTTTGACAACGCCCTGGAGCTCTTGACCATGGCCGGTTACCCACTGGCCCACGCCGCGATGATGATGATTCCCGAGGCCTGGGAGCAGCACACCACCATGGACGAGCGGCGCCGCGCGTTTTATGAGTACCACGCCGCGATGCTGGAGCCCTGGGACGGCCCGGCGGCCATGGTCTTCACCGATGGACGCCAGATCGGTGCCACACTGGACCGCAACGGCCTGCGCCCTGCGCGTTACATCGTGACCGACGATGACATCGTGGTCATGGCCTCGGAGTCCGGTGTGTTGCCGATTCCGCAAAACAAAATCGTCAAAAAATGGCGCTTGCAGCCGGGCAAGATGTTCCTCATCGACCTGGAACAAGGTCGCATCGTTGACGACGAAGAATTAAAGAACCAATACGCTTCGGCCAAACCTTACCGGCAGTGGATTGAAAGTGTGCGGATCAAGCTCGATTCGTTGCCCACCATGGCCGACGACCATGTGTTCTCAGAAACCCTGCTCGACCGCCAGCAAGCCTTTGGCTACACCCAGGAAGACATCAAGTTCCTGATGAGCCCCATGGCCCAACTGGGTGAAGAAGGCATCGGCTCCATGGGCAACGACTCGCCCTTGGCCGTGTTGTCGGACAAAAACAAACCGCTCTACAACTACTTCAAGCAGTTGTTCGCGCAAGTCACGAACCCACCGATCGACCCCATTCGCGAAAACATCGTGATGTCGTTGGTGTCCTTCATCGGCCCCAAACCGAATTTGCTGGACATCAATGCGGTCAACCCGCCGATGCGTTTGGAAGTGCCCCAGCCGGTGCTCGACTTCAACGACATGGCGCGCCTGCGTCACATCGACAAACACACCTCGGGCAAGTTCAAGAGCTACGAGTTGCGCATCACCTACCCCTTGGCGTGGGGTGACGAGGGCGTGGAGGCCAAACTCGCTTCCTTGTGTGCAGAGAGCGTGGATGCCATCAAGAGCGGCCACAACATTCTCATCATCAGCGACCGCCAAATGAACCGCGACCATGTGGCCATTCCGGCGCTGCTGGCACTGTCGGCCGTGCACCAGCACCTGGTGCGCGAGGGCTTGCGCACCACGGCCGGTTTGGTGGTGGAGACAGGCACGGCGCGTGAAGTGCACCACTTTGCAGTGCTGGCAGGTTATGGCGCGGAGGCGGTTCACCCCTACCTGGCCATGGAAACCTTGACCGCCATGCGCAGCGAGTTCCCTGCTGATCTGAGTGCTGAGAAAGCGATCTACAACTATGTGAAAGCCATTGGCAAGGGCTTGTCCAAGATCATGTCCAAGATGGGCGTGTCCACCTACATGTCTTACTGCGGCGCACAGCTTTTTGAGGCCATCGGCCTGGAAGCCAGCATGGTGGAGAAATACTTCCGTGGCACCGCCAGCCAGGTCGGTGGCATCGGCGTGTTTGAAGTGGCCGAAGAAGCGCTGCGCATGCACCGCGCGGCTTTTGGCGATGACCCCATTCTGGAAAACATGCTGGATGCGGGCGGTGAATACGCCTGGCGTGTGCGTGGTGAAGAGCACATGTGGACGCCCGATGCGATTGCCAAATTGCAGCACAGCACCCGCGCCAACAAGTTCGACACCTATAAGGAATACGCGCAACTCATTAACGACCAATCGCGCCGCCACATGACGCTGCGGGGCTTGTTCGAGTTCAAATTCGATCCGAGCAAGGCCATTCCTGTGGATGAAGTCGAGCCTGCTGCAGAAATCGTCAAACGTTTTGCCACTGGCGCGATGTCCCTGGGGTCCATCAGCACCGAGGCCCACGCCACTTTGGCGGTGGCCATGAACCGCATCGGCGGCAAAAGCAACACCGGCGAAGGCGGTGAAGACCCAGCGCGTTACCGCAACGAACTCAAAGGCATTCCAATCGCCGACGGCACCAAGGTGTCCCAGGTGCTGGGCGACAAGGTCATCGTGGCCGATTACGCACTCAAGGCCGGTGACTCGCTGCGCAGCAAGATCAAACAAGTGGCCTCAGGCCGGTTTGGGGTGACGACCGAATACCTGTCGTCTGCCGATCAAATCCAAATCAAGATGGCCCAAGGTGCCAAGCCCGGCGAGGGTGGTCAACTGCCTGGCGGCAAGGTCAGCGACTACATCGGCTTCCTGCGTTATTCGGTGCCGGGTGTTGGGCTGATCAGCCCGCCGCCGCACCACGACATTTATTCGATTGAAGACCTGGCCCAGTTGATCCACGACCTGAAAAACGCCAACCAGCGTGCCAGCATCAGCGTCAAGCTGGTGTCGGAAGTGGGCGTGGGCACGATTGCCGCTGGCGTGGCCAAAGCCAAGGCGGACCACGTCGTCATCGCGGGCCACGATGGTGGCACCGGGGCATCGCCCTGGAGTTCCATCAAACACGCCGGAACGCCCTGGGAGTTGGGCTTGGCCGAAACACAACAAACCCTGGTGCTCAACCGCCTGCGCAGCCGCATCCGCGTGCAGGCTGACGGTCAGATGAAGACGGGCCGTGACGTGGTGATCGGTGCGCTTTTGGGTGCCGACGAGTTTGGTTTTGCGACCGCGCCGCTGGTGGTGGAAGGCTGCATCATGATGCGCAAATGCCACCTCAACACCTGCCCGGTGGGCGTGGCCACGCAAGACCCGCTCTTACGTGCCAAGTTCACTGGCCAACCTGAACATGTGGTGAATTTCTTCTTCTTCATCGCCGAAGAAGCGCGTCAGATCATGGCCCAGCTTGGTATCCGGAAATTCGATGACTTGATTGGCCGTGCCGACCTGCTCGACACCAAAAAGGGCATCAACCACTGGAAGGCACAAGGCCTGGACTTCAGCCGCGTCTTCCACCTTCCATCGGCACCGGCCGAAGTGCCTCGCCGCCAGGTCGAAGAACAAGACCATGGCCTGTCCCGTGCCTTGGACGTGAAGCTGATTGAAAAATGCCTGCCCGCGTTCGAGCGCGGCGAGAAGGTGCAGTTCATGCAAGAGGTGCGAAACGTCAACCGCACCGTCGGTGCCATGCTGTCGGGCGAGCTGGTGCGGCGTCATCCTGAAGGACTGCCCGACCAAAGCATCTTCATTCAGATGGAAGGTACAGGGGGCCAAAGTTTTGGCGCCTTCCTGGCCAAGGGCATCACCTTTTATTTGATCGGTGACGCCAATGACTACACCGGCAAAGGCCTGTCCGGCGGGCGCATTGCGATTCGCCCGAGTTTGGAGTTCCGTGGTGACGCCACCAAAAACATCATCGTCGGCAACACGGTGCTCTATGGCGCCACCAGCGGTGAGGCTTTCTTCCGCGGTGTGGCGGGAGAACGTTTTGCGGTGCGGCTGTCAGGTGCCACCACGGTGGTGGAAGGCACCGGCGACCACGGTTGCGAGTACATGACAGGCGGCACGGTGGTGGTGTTGGGCCAGACCGGGCGCAACTTCGCTGCCGGCATGAGTGGCGGTGTGGCTTATGTGTTTGACGAAGACGGTCAGTTCGCGCGCCGTGCCAACACCAGCATGGTGTCGCTGGAAAAGGTTTTGACCATTGAAGAGCAAGAGGCCAGCGTGCCGCGTGCGGTGTGGCACCGTGGGCAAACCGACGAAGCCCAACTGCGGCAATTGGTGGAAGACCACCACAAGTGGACAGGCTCGCTGCGCGCGCGCCACATCCTCGACCACTGGGCGGAGTCACGTGCGAAGTTCGTCAAGGTCTTCCCGAATGAATACAAGCGGGCCTTGGGTGAACTGCATGCCGCCAAAGAGGCGGGCGACACCATTGTCAAAGCCAAAGCGGCTGAGAAGAAAACCAAAGTGGTTGCGGCCAAGTAAGCAGCTGGCGGCAAGGCAACAACACCTCAATCGAACAGGTCAAACATCATGGGAAAAGTCACCGGTTTCATGGAGTACGAGCGGCTGGAAGAGGGCTATGAGCCCGTTCAAAAGCGCGTCAAAAACTACAACGAGTTCGTCATTGGACTCAAGGAAGAAGACGCCAAAGTGCAGGCGGCGCGCTGCATGGACTGCGGCACCCCGTTTTGCAACAACGGCTGCCCGGTGAACAACATCATTCCCGACTTCAATGACCTGGTCTACCGGGCCGACTGGAAGAACGCCATCGCTGTTTTGCACTCCACCAACAATTTCCCCGAGTTCACCGGCCGCATTTGCCCCGCGCCTTGCGAAGCGGCTTGTACGTTGAACGTGAACGACGACGCGGTGGGCATCAAAAGCATCGAACACGCCATCATCGACCGCGCGTGGAACGAAGGCTGGGTGCAACCTCGCCCGCCCAAGGTCAAAACCGGCAAGAAGGTGGCCGTGGTGGGCTCAGGCCCAGCTGGTTTGGCAGCCGCCCAGCAACTGGCGCGCGCGGGCCACGACGTGACGGTGTTTGAGAAAAACGACCGCGTGGGCGGTTTGCTACGCTACGGTATTCCCGACTTCAAGATGGAAAAGACCCACATTGACCGTCGTGTGAAACAAATGGAAGCTGAAGGCGTGCGTTTTCGAACCGGGGTGTTGATCGGTGCCTTGCCCGCCAAGAGCACCGTGGCCAATTGGGCCACCGAAACCCTCTCGCCCGAACAACTGCAAGCCGACTTCGACGCCGTGCTGCTGGCCGGCGGTGCTGAGCAGCCGCGGGACCTGCCCGTGCCTGGCCGTGAGCTGGACGGCGTGCACTTCGCCATGGAATTTTTGCCGCTGCAAAACAAAGTTAACGCTGGCGACAAACTCAAAAACCAGATCCGAGCCGACGGAAAACACGTGGTCGTGATTGGGGGGGGCGACACCGGCAGCGACTGCGTGGGCACCAGCAACCGCCACGGCGCCGCCAGCGTCACGCAGTTTGAGTTGCTGCCCATGCCGCCTGAGCAAGAAAACAAACCCTTGGTTTGGCCGTATTGGCCTACCAAACTGCGCACCAGTTCCAGCCACGAAGAAGGCTGCGAGCGCGAGTTCGCCATTGCCACCAAAGAGTTCATTTCCGGTGAGGGCAAAGACAAAAACAAGGTCAAGGCGCTCAAGTCAGTCCGTTTGCAGTGGCAAGGCGGCAAGATGACCGAGGTGCCAGGCAGCGAAAAAATCATCCCAGCCGATTTGGTTTTGCTGGCCATGGGTTTTGTCAGTCCTTTGGGCAGCGTGATCGAGAGTTTTGGCGTGGAAAAAGACGCCCGAGGCAACGCACGCGCGAGCACCGACGAGACCGGTGGTTACAAAACCAATGTGAACAAGGTGTTTGTCGCAGGCGATATGCGCCGTGGGCAGTCCCTTGTGGTGTGGGCGATTCGCGAAGGTCGACAAGCCGCTCGTGCAGTGGACGAATACCTGATGGGGACCAGTGATTTGCCACGTTGAGTGTCGGGCTACGGCGCCTGGAAACTTGCTGTTGCAATCGGCTGCGCATGGCTTAAGGAAACGCTAAGCAAGCTTGCTGCCTGCGTGCGACAATCGCGCCCGCCAAGTCCTGCCGCGGCTTGGCCGGTTTTACCCCCACAAAGTGTCCATGCCCAGCGCCTCCAACTCTTCGCCCTCTGATGTACTCATAGACATCGACCGTGTCACTTTCGCTTATGGCAACGGCCGCACCATCCTGAACGATGTCTCCTTGAAGTTTCAGCGCGGCAAAGTCACGGCCATTTTGGGTGGATCTGGTTGCGGCAAAACCACCCTCTTGCGTCTGATTGGTGGCGTGCATCCCGCGACCAAAGGCACTGTGACTTTTGATGGTGAGGTGATCGACACCGCCAACAAAGAACAGCTCTACCGTCTGCGCAGCCGCCTGGGCATGTTGTTTCAGTTTGGTGCTTTGTTCACCGACCTGTCCGTGTTCGACAACGTGGCATTTCCCCTGCGCGAACACACCGACCTGCCTGAGCCCATGATCCGCGACATGGTGTTAATGAAACTCAATGCGGTGGGGCTGCGCGGCGCGGCTGCTTTACGAATCAGTGAAGTCTCTGGTGGCATGGCGCGGCGCATTGCCCTGGCTCGCGCCATTGTTCAAGACCCGGAACTCATCATGTACGACGAGCCATTTGCCGGCCTTGACCTGATCTCCATGGGCGTGGCTGCCAAACTGATTCGCACGCTGACGGATGTGACGGGCGCAACGGCCTTGCTGGTGTCCCACGACGTGCCCGAGTGCATGGCCATCAGCGACCATGTGGTGCTGATGGCAGCCCCAGCCGGTCGCATCGTGGCCCAAGGCACGCCAGCAGAGTTAATGGCTTCCACCGACCCGGAAGTGCGCCAGTTCGTTCGCGGAGAACCCGACGGCCCGGTGAAGTTCCACTACCCCGCCAAACCCATGGCCGAAGACTTTGGCCTGTCCCCAAGGGGGCCGGTATGACGGACGGTTTGGCTTGGCTGGGACGGGCGGTCCTTCAATGGCTGGCGGTACTGGGCCACCACGCCTTCTTTTTCATGGATGTGGTGCGTGCCATTCCCGCGTGTTTGCGCAGGCCGAGTTTGGTGGTCAAACAGATCCATGCCATCGGCAATCTATCCTTGGTCATCATCCTGGCCTCGGGCATGGCCGTGGGTTTCGTGCTGGCGCTGCAAATGTATTACGCCCTCGTGCCCTACGGCGCGGTGGAGTCTCTGGGGTTGATCGTGAACCTTTCTTTGGTGCGTGAACTTGGCCCTGTCGTGACTGGCTTGTTGTTTGCCGGCCGTGCGGGTACTTCCCTGACAGCAGAAATTGGACTAATGAAAGCCGGGGAACAACTGGCCGCAATGGAAATGATGGCCATCGACCCCAAGAGCCGCGTGCTAGCGCCTCGGTTCATTGCGGGCGTTTTGTCCATGCCCATCTTGGCGATTTTGTTCTCCGCCATTGGCATCTTGGGCGCGTATGTCGTGGCCGTCGGATTGATTGGCGTCGACTCAGGCAATTTTTGGTCCATTATGCAAAGCCGTGTGGACGTGTGGCGTGACGTCGGAAACGGCATCGTCAAAAGCGCGGTGTTTGGTGTGATTTGTACCTTCGTGGCCCTGTACCAAGGGTATGAGACCGATGCAACACCAGAGGGTGTGGCTTATGCCACGACACGAACTGTGGTGTTTTCTTCGTTGGGTGTGCTGAGCATGGACTTCATCCTCACCGCCCTGATGTTTTCAACGCCTTGAGGCATCGGTTGAGTGAATTCAAGGGAAACGCAAATGAATAAAAAAAGTGTGGAAGTGATGGTGGGACTTTTTGTCCTCCTGGGGTTGTTGGGCGTGCTGTTTTTGTCGCTGAAAGCAGCGAACCTGGCAAGCTTTAGTTTCAACAATGACGACAGCTACACCTTGATTGCCAAGTTCGACAACATTGGTGGCCTCAAGGTGCGTGCACCAGTTCGCAGTGCGGGGGTGACTGTGGGGCGTGTGGTCTCCATCACCCTCGATCCCCAAACCTACCAAGGCGTGGTGCGCTTGGACTTGAACCGCAATGTGCAGTTTCCGCGCGATTCATCCGCCAAAATTTTGACCGCGGGTTTGTTGGGTGATCAGTATGTGGGCCTTGAAGCCGGTGGCGATGAAAAGAACTTTGCGCCCGGTGACACCATTGGTCAAACCCAGTCTGCCGTTGTGCTCGAAAACCTGATTGGGCAGTTCTTGTTCAACAAAGCCGCCGATGGCGGAAGCGCACCAGCCGCCACAGCCGCCAGTGGAGCGGGCCAATGAATGCCTTTGCTCGGCGTGGTGTGCTTGCCGCCAGTTGCTGCGCGGTCTTGCTATTGCAGGCCTGCGCCAGCGTGCCCGCTGGTGCGACTGTGGGTGAGGATCCGCGCGACCCTTGGGAGCGTTGGAATCGGCAGGTCTATACCTTCAATGATGCGGTTGACAACGCGGTGCTCAAGCCTGTGGCAACAGCCTACCAAAAGGTGGTGCCATCAATGGCTCGGCAGGGTGTCGACAATTTTTTCGGCAACTTCAGTGACGCCTGGTCGTTTGTGAACAACCTGCTGCAAGGCAAGGTGGAAAACGGTTTGCGTGACATGTTCCGCGTCACGACGAACACTGTTTTCGGCCTAGGAGGTTTGTTGGACATCGCCACCGAGATGCGTTTGGACCGCCAAGGCGAAGACTTCGGCCAAACCCTGGGGTACTGGGGTGTGGGCAGTGGACCTTATGTGGTCCTGCCTTTGTTTGGGCCGTCGACACTGCGCGACACCACGGCGTTGCCGCTGGACACCTATGTTTCTCCCAATCTGGTTGTTGACGACTCGGCTGCCCGTGTGGGACTGACCACATTGGGTGTAGTGAATTTGCGCTCGAATTTGCTCGGCGCGAGCCGTATGCTGGATGACGTTGCTTTGGACAAATACAACTTCACCCGCGACGCTTACCTTCAGCGCCGCCGCAATTTGGTCTTTGACGGCAATCCACCGTCACAAGCCGAGGAACGGTTCGATTTGCCCGAGGCGGAACCAAAGAAGTAAATTTTGCTCTGACGGGGTAGCGCCTTGTCGACCCAGGGCCGCCCCAGAGGGGTTTGGGTTTGTGTGACGCTCTACCGTTATCTGCACGCGACCTGACTGATGAATGACCTCCCGCAAAGGACCACAAGATGACTGCTCTGCAACGTTTGCCCCAGGTTTTTTTCTCCGCGCTGTTGGCGCTGATGCTGTCTGGTACCGCCTGGGCCCAAGCTGACAAGGCTCCGGACACCCTGATCAAAGAAGTCTCGACCGGTGTCCTGGACGCTGTGAAAGCCGACAAATCCATCCAGGCGGGTGATGTGCAGAAAGTCATCACTTTGGTAGAGACGCGTGTCATGCCCCATGTCAACTTTCAGCGCATGACAGCGTCGGCAGTGGGCCGTTCATGGCGGCAGGCCACGCCCGAGCAAAAAACAAAACTCCAAGAGGAATTCAAGACACTCTTGGTGCGAACCTATTCAGGTGCTTTGGCACAAGTGAAAGACCAAACCATTGAAATGAAGCCGCTGCGTTCATCTCCCTCAGACACCGAGGTCGTGGTGCGGTCGGAGGTGCGTGGCAAAGGTGAACCGATTCAGCTCGACTACAGGCTGGAAAAGACCGATGCTGGCTGGAAGATTTATGACGTGAATGTGCTCGGTATCTGGTTGGTGGACAACTACCGCAGCAGCTTTGCGCAGGAAATCTCCGCGGGCGGCATCGATGGGTTGATTGCCAAACTGGTCGAGCGCAATAAAGCGGCAGCCGCGCCTGCAGGCAAGAGCTGAACAGAGCACGCGTGATGACGACGCCCACGCCGATGTTGGCCCTGCCAGCCACGCTCACACTCAAAGAGGCCAGTGCCACGGCGCTGCGGCTGGAGCAGGCCATCGCCGCCCATCCGTCCCCGGTGCGGATTGATGCATCTGCCTTGACCCACTTTGATTCTTCAGCACTGGCGGTACTGCTGGCTTGCCAGCGAAGCGCACAGGCGGCCGGCAAGTTGTGCCACTTGCTTCAAGCACCACCGAAACTCAAGGCTTTGGCCACGCTGTATGGCCTGGACGTTTTGCTGCCTGCCTCCCCGCAGTGAGTTCATGTGGAGGTGCCGTAACGTTTGGCACGAAGGTTCTTTTTGATTTCTTGCAGCATCGGCCGCAGCGTATTTGGCATGCGCAGGGCCACCGCGGTCGTCAAGATGTCGATCACCATCAGGTGCAAGAGGCGCGACACCATGGGGCTGTAGCGGTCGAAGTCTTCGGGGTGGTCAACGGCGAGCAGAACATGCTGATTGCCTTGCACGGTTTGCGCTAGTGGCGAGCCGCTCGCGGTGATGACAATGGCGGTCGCGCCTTTGCGCCGCGCAATCTCTGCGACATCCAACAGATCCTGGCTGCGTCCGGAGTTGCTGATGATGACGGCGCAGTCGCCCGGCTGCAGCATGGTGGCGCTCATCACTTGGATGTGCCCGTCGCTGATGGCTTGGGTATGGATGCCCAGCCGAAAGAATTTGTGCTGCGCGTCCTGCGCCACGATGCCAGAGTTTCCTACGCCATAAAACTCAATGCGCCTTCCGCTGTTGCCTGCCAGGGCCAATGCCGTGATGGCCCGTTCGAAAGCATGGGTGGCGGCGTCGTTGCGGTACTTCAAGAAGGCCGACACCGCGTTGTCGATCAGCTTGACCACGACGTCGCTGGATTTGTCGTCCTCGTCCACCGCGCGGTGCACGAAAGGCACCCCTTCATTCACAGTGCCAGCTAGCTTGCGCTTGAAGTCCGCAAGACCGTCGTAACCGATGCTGCGGCAAAAACGCACCACCGTGGGTTTGCTCACGTGGGCACGTTCGGCTAATTCGACGACAGGCAGACTCGCAAAGGTGCGTGGGTCGAGTAACACCTGCTTGGCAACTCGCTGTTCAGCCGGTGGCAGGGCGGGGATGGACGCACGTATGCGATCCAGCATTCCGGATAACTCTTCACCCAGGGTGTTGGACAAGGAGGGCATGTCAGCGCAAGGTTATTGTTCTTCAGACCAAGCGAAGCCATCGCGGGCAACCAAGGCACTTGCGGCAGCAGGGCCCCAGGTGCCTGCTGCATATGGGCGAGGCCCGCCCGATGCTTCGTTGTCCCGCTGCCAAGCGTGGAGAATGGGCTCTACCCAGCGCCATGCTTGTTCTTGCTCGTCGCTGCGAACAAACAAATTGAGGCGACCCGCAATCGCTTCCAATAACAAACGTTCATAGGCGCCGACGCGATTTTCGGCAAACGCCTTGTCGAAGTCCAAATCCAAAAACACTGGCGCCAAGGCTTCGGACTGGCTTGTGCCTTTGGCGGCGAGCAGATGCAGCTCCAGACCGTCTTCTGGTTGCAGCTTGATCACGAGTTTGTTCGGTTGGTTATGCCCCGGGAAAATGTTGTGGGGTGTAGGCCGAAAGTTCACCACGATTTGGGCGTCGCGGGCGGCCAATCGTTTGCCAGTGCGCAAGTAAAACGGCACACCGGCCCAGCGCCAGTTTTGTACCTCGGTGCGCAGCGCGACGAATGTTTCGCAATGGCTGCCAGGAGGCACCTTCACTTCTTCCAAATAGCCGGGTACGGCTTTGCCGTGGGCTGTTCCGGCTCGGTATTGGCCACGCACCACGTCCCGAGACACGCTTTCTGGGGTGAATGGTTTGAGCGAGCGCAGCACCTTGAGTTTTTCGTCGCGGATGGCGTCGGCATCAAAGCTGGATGGGGGTTCCATGGCCACCATGGTGAGCAATTGCAGTGCATGGTTTTGAATCATGTCGCGCAGTGCGCCGGTGCGATCATAAAAATCACCACGTGTGCCTACGCCCAACCCTTCGGCCAGTGTGATTTGTATGTTGGCAATGCTCTCGCGACGCCACAGCGGCTCAAACAGTGCATTGCCAAAACGCAGTGCCATCAGGTTTTGAACCGACGGCTTGCCCAGGTAGTGGTCGATGCGAAAGGCTTGCTGCTCCTTGAATACGGAGCGCACCACCCGGTTGATCTCTTGGGCACTGGCCAGGTCGTGCCCCAGCGGTTTTTCCAACACAACTCGAACGCGCTCGGTGTTCAAGCCCACCACGCCGAGTTGTTCGCAGATCTGTGGAAACAAATGCGGGCTGGTGGCCAGGTAGAGCACGACGGTGTCGGCACTGCGCTCATCCAGCCATTGCTTCAGGCCTGCATAGTCGCTGGCTTGGGACAGGTCCATGCGCCGGTAGTGAATCAACTCGGCAAACCGCGCAAACTCTTCATCGCTGGGGCGTTTGGCACCCTCGACATCCTGAAATCGTTCTTTCAGCCAGGCCCGATACTTTTCGTCACTTTGCGCATCGCGGGCGACCGCCAAAATGCGGCCACCTTGCGGTAACTTGCCATGGCGAAATGCCTGAAAAAGCGCAGGCATCAGTTTGCGCCAGGTGAGGTCGCCGGTACCGCCGAAGAATACGAGATCGAAGGACATGGAGGGTGGTGGGCACAGGTGTAAAGGGAAGGGTGTATGTAACTAAGTTACCTAACGAATGATGCCGAAGTTTCTTGTGAACGTCAATTCAATCAAAATCCAACCTCGCTCCGAAGTTCCCGCTTTCCCTGGCGACACCAGCCTCTACACTGCGAGCCGAGGCCACTTAACGCCCCACAAAGGGCCAATGTGTTCATCGACCTTTCTCCGCTTGCTGTCCCCATGCTCAACACCATCAGGGCCCTGATGCCCGATCTGACCAAAGCGGAGCAGCGGGTAGCGCGCCTATTGCTGCAGGATCCATCCAGGTTGCTGCGTGCCAGCATCGGTGAACTTGCCGAAAGCTGGGCGGTCAGCGAGCCGACGTTGGTGCGTTTCGCACGTGCGGTCGGCTGTAGCGGTTTCCAAGAACTGAGACTCAAGGTGGCGACCGAGCTTGGTGAGCGCTCGGCCCAGCCTGGGTCAGTGGTCGCTTTGCATGTAGACGATTCGGGTGCGACTCTCATCGAGAAAGTGTTTGCACATGCGGCATCGGCACTGACGAGGGTTCGGGCAGAGTTGGATGCGGAACAAATTGACATTGCTATCAAGTGCATAGAGCAGGCAGGGCGGCTGATTCTCTTCTGCCACGAGTCGACAGTTCATATCGCCCATGAAGTCGCCCATCGCTTCTTACAGCTTGATTTACCGATGATGGTTTTCGGTGAGTCAGTTGCTCAGGCGCAGATGGCCTCTCAGACGCGCGCGGGCGACGTCGTGCTGATGTTTTCTCTTGGTGAAGGTTCAACGCAGTGGCGAAGGCATGTTGAGACCATCCAGGGGCGTGGCGCTCGCGTGCTTGCTGTGACCCGAACCGGCTCTGCGCTGTCGGCGGCAGTACCTGAGCACATCAGCCTGAATGTTCCAGGCGACGCGGACGGCTTTTTGCCAGAACTGGCCTCTATCATCAGTTTGTTATTGATGGAAGTGATTGCGCTTGGGGTTGCCTTGCGTAAGGCAAAGAGTCTGTCAAAAAAAATACGAGGCCAGACCGCCAAACAGGCGCGTTCCCGTTCGATTAAGGCCGGTCGGTGAGACAGTCCGCGCCATCGGGACCCAGGCAGGGGAAGCCGCGATAGTCCGGCTTCCCAGGTGGCTCAGCGTTTAAAAGCGATGGCGCACGCCAACACCGAAGGTTTGTGTGTCTGCGGTTTTCACACCGGCAGCGTTTTTGCGCTCGGTGTCGTTGATCCCGGCGTAGAGCGCGGTGCGTTTTGACAAATCGTAGGTCGCCAGCAGGCTGAATGCGCGACCCTTCTCCGTTGTCGCGCCAGCATTGGATTTGGCCTTGGAGTTGGCATAGCCTGCAAACACTCTGGCAGCCCCAAACGGTGCTTCAACGCCGACTTGATATTCCTTCTCTTTGTCTGGGCCGGACGCTTGGTTGTAGCCACCCACGAACTTGACAAACTTCAGATCTACTGACCCAGCAAGCATGTTGTATTTGGTGGCGACCGGCGTGCTGCCGACCGGATCTTCCTTCTGATGTGCAAACGCGATAGTGAATGGCCCATTGGCGTACTTGACGTTTAAGCTGAGCGTGCTGCTGGCGGACAACGTTGCGGTTTTGTCCTCGCCGAAACCATAACCCACCGCTGCGGTCACGCCGCCGAAATTGGGTGACGTGTAGTAGAGCTGGTTGTTGATGCGATTGGTGTAGTCCCCGCCTGCCGCCCAGGCGCCGCTGGTTGAGGCAAAGAGGCTGGAATCTGAGGTGTTGTTGGTGCCGCCACGAATTTCGTCATAGGCACTGTATTGGCGGCCCATGCGCACCTCGCCGAATCCGCCGCCCAAGCCCACGTAGGCTTGGCGACTGAACAGTGCGCCGCCGCTGGCTGATGTGCCGTTGTCAATGTTGACGCCTGATTCCAAAACGAAACTGGCTTTCAGGCCGCCGCCGAGGTCTTCGACGCCGCGCAAGCCCCAGCGTGTGCTGTTTAACGCCGAACTGTTGACCACTGTGTTTCGCAGGCTGCCGTTTTTGATGGAGCCGACGTAGGCATCCGCCACGCCGAAAAGGGTCACAGACGACTGTGCGAACAAAGGGCTGCTGAAAAGAAGCGAGGCGGCAGAGGCGATGTAGGTCACTGAGCGAGCAATTTTCATAAGGTTCTCCATGGAGTTGTGAATCGACAGGTCTTCCTTCGCCACCCCCCGGATCGTTGCGGCGACAGGGAGTGGCGTCAGTCGACGACGCCACTGGTTTGCGTTCCCCTAGGTGGGCCAATGGCGACGAAGCAAAGAGTAGTTAAGTTTCAGAAAGGATTCAATAAATGAAACAAAGCTACTTTTTGGAAGTACACCTTCCGCCAGGAATTCCTGCCAATCGATGCCAACGTAGGCTGTTGCGGTTGATCGCCCCGACCGACCGTTTTTCATAGGTGTGTGGACTGGTTGGCCGACGGCGAGCCGAATTTGCTTTCAATGTGCTTTCGCGAGGCCTCGGTGCTTTCACCTGTGGGGTCTGGTTTGTGTGTCGATTGCAACGTTCTCGCACGGTCTATTCCAAGCTTTCAACTTTCTTTCAGCTTTTGTGCGGTGTTGGCCCGAATGACAAGTTCAGCGCATCCGCGCAAGATAGCTACCCATGGCACACCTCCTATGTACCGATCAACCCCAAGGCCCGATTGCGGCCTGGATGCAGCAGTCACTGCGGACCACGGGTGACAGTTGCCATACGGTTGCCTACGCTGGTGCGCTCTCAGCGGCGCAGCAGGGAAATTTTGATGACGTGGTGATTGATGTGGACACACTGAATGCGTCCTTGCTGTCACTTCTGACCCAGTTCTGGAAGAACCAAGCCGGTACGCCCGTTTGGTTGGCCAGCCGTGTGGATGGGCCGTCCGAGCAATTGCTGTCTCGCTGCCTGTTGGCCGGGCGGCGTGGGGCGCGCATTCAAGGTGGTGGCGTGTCGCTTTCACCCCTGAGTGAAATCTCGGCGACGGGCTTGATGGCCTTGCGGCAGGTGGTCGAAACATGACAGCGATGCCCCACTGCACATGCCGGTCTGGCTCGATGACTGCGCCGTGGTCGTCCACCTCAACCCGGATCAAGAACTTGAGGACCTGGGTTGATGTCGTTTCATTGCGGGTGAGGACGCCATGGATGTCCTGTTGATCGAGGATGACCTCGACCTGTCCCAGGCTTTAAGCCAAGTGCTTCGTTCTCGGGGCTTGGATCTGGTGTGCTGCGCGGATGGCCTGGAGGCGCTTGCATTGGCCAGACGCCACGTATTTGACGCCATTGTCCTGGACCTGAGCCTGCCGGGAATCGATGGGCTGGAGCTGTTGCAGCGCATCCGGGCGGACGGATCCACTGTTCCCGTACTCATCGTGACTGCTCGTGCGGCCATCGGCGAGCGGGTGCAGGGCTTGAACACGGGTGCCGACGACTACTTGCCCAAACCCTTCGACGTCGAGGAGCTGGAGGCGCGCCTGCGTGCGTTGGTGCGCCGCAGCCAAGGCGAGGAGGAGTTGCACTGCGGAACATTGCGCTTGGATCGCGCCAGCGGGGTGTTCTTCAAAGGTACGAGGCCTTTAGAGCTGTCACCACGCGAAGCCTCGCTGCTCAAGGCGCTGATGAAGAAAAAAGGCCAGGCGGTTTCCAAGGATGCCTTGTACGACGCCGTTTTTGGTGAGCACAGTGCTGGAGATCTCGACGCGGTTGAGGTGCTGGTGCACCGCCTGCGCAAACGTCTGGTTGGCGGTAGTGTTGAACTGATGACCTTGCGTGGCGTGGGTTACCTGCTGATTGACGAGGCCGTCATGGCCAGGGTGAACTGAGATGTCGATCGGAACGCAGCTCAACACCTTCTTGTGGCGAAAGTCCATACACCGTTTCATGGTGATGAGCTGCTTCTTGCTGCTGTTGCTTTTGTTGCTCATCGATGGCGTTTTGGCTTACCACCGAACAACCACGCAGTTGGCCCAACGCCATGATGAAGCCCTGGTTCGGGTGTCTGCTGCCTACGCCCAGGCTGTGCTTCTAGAGGGCCCCGACGTCGCCGGGTTGCCGATCAAGGTTGTCCAGGAAGCCCTTGGTTTGAGCGACCCGCCACAACTTCGGTTTCGTCTCTCTGATGCCAACGGTGTCCGCCTTGGTGGCGATCCGGACTTACCGCCAGTCCCCGTCACGCTGGATACCACGTCTCCGCGTGTTGTGCTGTACGACGATAAATTCCGCGGTGACCTGGTTCGCGTATCAGCGCAACAGGTGTTGATGCCAAAAACGAAACTGTCTGCGTTGGATGAATGGATCACCCTCCAAGTCATGGAGCCATACACGCTGCGCGTTGAGGCCAAGGGCGAACTGCTGCGCCAGGCCTTCTGGCGCGGTTTGAGTTTATTGACGGTGGCGGTGTTGCTCATCGGCGCGCTCACCCGTTATGCGCTGCGACCATTGCGGCGCTTGACGGCAGAGTTGGATCGACGCGCACCGCAAGATCACCGGCAACTGAACCTGGACGCGCCTGTTGAGCTGGCATCTGTGGTTCTGGCCCTGAATCAAATGCTGCAACAGCAACATGATTCAGTCGAACAGCAGAAGAAGTTTCTGGCCGACGCATCGCACCAGTTGCGAACCCCGCTGGCGGTATTGCGCACCCAACTCCAGGGGCTGACCGCAGGGCAGCTGGATGTGAAAGAAACCCTGGCCAAGATGCTGCACACCGTGGAGCGTGCCACCGGGTTGGCCAACCAACTTTTGTCCATGGCCAAAGTTGAGCAGTTAACGCGGCAAGGAAAGTGGCAGTTGGTGGATCTGGAGTCGGTGGCGCGTGAGGTGGTGCTGGAGTTCAGTCCACTCCTGGCGCGTAAACGTCTGGACTTCAGTTTGGAATCTTGCCCATTGCAGGTGCGCTCAGATCCATGGTTGCTTGGGGAGTTGCTGCGCAATTTGTTGTCCAACGCAATTCACCACTCCAGCCCCGGCGCTTCCTTGGGCATTGTGGTGCGTCGTTTGCGGGGCGAACTGGAGCTCATCATCTGGGATCAGGCTGGCGGCATAGACGAAGCCATTCGAGAGCGTTTGTTTGAACCATTTTCCGCAGCGAAGGGTGGAACGGGAATTGGTTTGGGGCTGTCTATCTGCCGACAGATTGCGGAGTCGATGAATGCGACCGTGAACCTCTTCAACCGGGTTGAGGCAGGCAGGGTGGTGGGCGTTGATGCCGTGGTGCGCTGGCCCATGTCCATGGGCGAAGGAGGCACAGGATGTGACGCAGTGTCGTCGCAGTGCGACGAGGCTGTCGCCTTGCCCACCAATGCTTTTGGCATCCGACATCTGAGGCATCAACTGCCGGTTGTGCCTCGCCGCAGTGCGATGGTGCTTCCATTCGTTCGCGCGTCGCACTCTCGTGCAAACGCGGCGGGCAATCGTGGGGTGTTGGGGGGCGCGGTATGAATGCATCCATGATCCCGACTGCCGCGTGCAGGACGCAGCCAGCTTGCTCGCTGGCTGTGGAGTTGCGTGGTGTCAGCAAAAGCTATGAAACAGGCTTGTCTGTGCTGCAAGAGATCAACCTGCAGATTCCGCATGGCAGCTTGACCACCTTGTTAGGCCCATCGGGATGTGGCAAATCCACTTTGCTGCGTTTGATTGCAGGGCTGGATCAACCCACCCATGGTGAAGTGTGGATAGATCGCATGCCGGTCACGCATTTGCGTTCCGAGGACCGAGCAGTGAGTCTCGTATTTCAGAACTATGCGCTCTTCCCGCATCTGGATGTGCTGGGCAATGTGGCGTTTGGATTGAAGATGTTGGGTCGGTCAAAAGCCGCGCAACGTGAACGAGCGTTAGATGCATTGGCGCTGGTTGGCTTGAACGATTTGGCGTCACGGTCGTCGTCGACGCTGTCTGGTGGCCAACAACAGCGGGTGGCCTTGGCGCGCGCTTTGGCGATTGAGCCGCGTGTTTTGTTGTTGGACGAGCCACTGTCCAACCTGGATGCCCGTCTCCGGCATCAAATGCGCGAGGAAATTCGCAGCCTGCAGCAGCGCCTGGGATTGACGGTGGTTTACGTGACACATGATCAAGCGGAAGCCTTGGCCGTCAGCGACCAGGTGGTTGTCATGCACGAGGGGCGCATCCAACAGGTCGGCTCACCCCAAGAGATCTACAAATATCCGGTGGATGCGCATGTTGCATCCTTCATGGGCGATGCGCTGATTCTGGATGCGCTTTGCGACGGGGGCGGCCGCTGGCACTTGGCCTCCTTCGAGGTGGATGACAGTGTTTTGCCCCTGTTGGAAAAAAGGCCGGGCCATTTTCGGTTGATGGTCAGGCCTGAAGCGTGGCAATTGACTGCAGCCTCTCGGTCGGGATTGCCCGGAAAGATTCTTCGCCGCGCCTATCTGGGGCGCTGCACCGAATACCTGGTGCAGGTTCCATGGGGTGAGTTGTGGGTGGTGGTGTGGGGGCCCAGTGCAGCTCTGCAAATCGGCTCTCCAGTGAGTTTGAGTTTGGGACACATCGGTGTGAGCGTCCTGAGCGGTTCACCAGCCTCGATGCCATCCGCATTTCGAGCGTGTTCCGGAGAAGGACTCTCAGTGCGACGGGCCTGAGTTCCATCAAAAGTTTTCTGTCGGCCAGGCGCTCAAACGGTTGCGGACGTTGGGGCTTTCTGGCTGCTTATCAACGCGCCCATGTGCGCACCGTAGGAGTTTATGAAATGAAGTTCAACCGCATTTTTTTGGCAGCAGCGGCATTGTTTGGCCTCCCACATGCCCATGCCCAAGACAACGAAATCAACGTCATCTGTTCGGTTCAAGCCGAATGGTGCAACCTGATCCAGACCACCTATGCCAAAACCAGTGGCGTCAAAGTCAACATGACGTTGAAAGGCACGGGCGAGGCCTTGGCTCAAATCCTGGCCGAGCGTGCCAATCCTAAAACCGATCTCTGGTTTGGCGGCACTGGTGATCCGCACATGCTGGCCGCAGAACAAAACCTGACACTGGAATACAAGTCTGCGTCGTTGCCGCAACTCCACCCTTGGGCGCAAAAGCAAGCGGAACAGGCTGGCTACAAAACCGTGGGCATTTATATGGGTCCACTGGGCTTTGGCTACAACACCGAGCTCTTGGCCAAAAAGAAGCTGCCCATTCCCAAAACCTGGGCTGACCTCCTCAAACCAGAATACAAAGGAGAGATCCAGGTGGCCGATCCGCGTGCCAGTGGAACGGCTTACACCATGATTGCCACGCTGGTCCAGATGATGGGCAAAGACAAGGCGTTTGAGTACCTGGCGGCCCTGCATAAAAACGTCAGCAACTATCCACGCTCAGGAACCGGTCCGATCAAGGCAGTGGCACGCGGTGAAGCCTCGGTGTCCATCAGTTTTGTGCACGACGCCCCTGGCGAAAAAGCCCAGGGCTTTCCCATCGAGACCGTCACGCCAAGTGATGGAACGGGCGCCGAGATCGGCTCCATGTCCATCGTCAAAGGTGCGCGCAACCTGGAGAACGCCAAAAAGTTCTACGAATGGGCGCTGACACCCGGCGCGCAGCAGTTTGGTGCGGCAGCCAAGCAGTTCCAACTGCCCTCGAATACCAAGACCCCGGTCGATCCTCGCGTGCCGGACTTCAAGAAGATCAAGTTGATCGATTACGACTATGCCAAGTACGGGCAGGCGGCTTTGCGTCGCGATTTGATTTTGAACTGGGAACGCAGGGTATTCAACCAACCCAAATAAGCACGGTTGTCCGTGATGGATCCGCTTTCAACGGGTGGGGATCCACCCGTTGAAAGCCAGGAGTTTTCTTTTGCACTCTATTGAGGCTGTCGGTACACCATGCTTGCGAGATTCACTGAACGAACCCAACGCGCCATCTATGGCTGGGTACTGCTGGGCATGGCTGCCTATGTGGTGCTGCCCTGGTACTTTTTACAACGCGGCACCTTGGCGGGGGCCCTGCCTAACTTGTTCACCGGACAGGCTACCGCCAACGGTTTGACCCAAGCCGCTGTGCATGGCCGCGTGTGGTTGTGGTTGGGGTTGATGGGCCTGCTGGTGGCTGGGTTTGGTGCCCTCTTGCCCGCCGGGCGCCGCCAGGGACGTGTGCTGATTGCGGGCAGTTTGATCGGGTTGATGGGCCTGGGGGTGAGTGGTTTCACCGTAGGGGCCGCAGGTTGGTCGTTTGAATGGCTGAATGCCTTGTTTGGGCCGTTGCAGCAGGGCCAGTTTGGCATCGGTTGGGGCGGCTTCGTGGTGATTTTTTGCCTGGTGATGTTGCTCGGCTCCGGAGTGGCACGTTTGGGGTACTTCCGCCGCGATGTGTTTGTGGCTGCGTCTGTGGTGGGCTGCACGGCGCTGTTGGTATTGTTTGTGGTGTTCCCCGTCGGCAAGTCCCTGATGGCCGCCTTTTTTCTGGAGGACGGCAGCTTTGCGTTGGCTGCCTTGTGGGAGCGTGTGGGAACCAGCCGCATTTGGGGCTTGGGGTGTTTGGGCAGTGGAACCAGTTGCGGCGTGGCGTGGAACACCTTGTACCTGGCTGTGCTGACCGCCGCAGGCACCACAATCCTGGGCACGATGATTGCGCTGATCGCCGAGCGCAGCGCCAGCAAACGCATCAACAAGCCATTGAACGCGTTGGCCATGCTGCCCATCATCACGCCGCCGTTTGTCGTGGGTTTGGGTTTGATCCTGCTGTTTGGCCGTGCGGGTTTGGCCAACCAGTTTTTGGAATGGGCGTTTGGCATTCCACCCACGCGCTGGTTCTATGGTGTGTTTGGTGTGTGGGTGGCACAAATGTTTGCCTTCACGCCGATTGCTTTCATGATCATGCGCGGTGTGGTGCAAGGCATCAGCCCATCGCTGGAGGAAGCTGCACAAACCCTGAGGGCCAGTCGCTTCAAGACCTTCATGTCGGTGACCTTACCGCTGCTCAAGCCGGGATTGGCCAATGCTTTTTTGGTCGGCTTCATTGAGAGCATTGCAGACTTTGGTAACCCGCTGATTCTGGGCGGCTCCTTCTCGGTGTTGTCCACAGAGATCTTCTTTGCCATCGTGGGCGCATCGCTTGATCAGGGCATGGCCGCTGCTTTGGCCTTGATCCTCACGGTGTTTGCATTGACGGTTTTTTTCGTTCAGCGCAAGGTGCTGGGCAATACCAGCTTCACCACCGTTTCAGGCAAGGGGGACGCCGGTGTGCCCATGGCCTTGCCGACGGCGGTGCGGCGCCTGTGCGCCTGGGTGGCAGGCCCTTGGCTGGCATTCACCGTGGTGGTTTATTTGTTCGCGTTCGCGGGAGGTTTCGTCAAGGTTTGGGGGCGCGATTACACCCTCACCCTCATGCACTTCAAGACGGCATTTGACATTCAACTGGGTGACCACGGCTGGGTTTGGGCGGGCAGCGCTTGGACGTCGCTGTTCAACACCATGACCCTGGCCGCCATGGCCGCACCCATTTGCGCGACGATCGGACTGCTGATTGCCTGGTTGTTGGCACGCACCGAGTTCCGTGGCAAAGCCACCTTCGAGTTCTCGGCGTTGCTGACCTTTGCCATTCCGGGAACGGTGCTGGGCGTGAGTTACATCCTTGCCTTCAACGTGCCGCCGGTGGAGTTGACCGGCACCGGATTGATCATCATCCTGTGCTTTGTATTCCGGAATTTGCCGGTGGGCGTGCGTGCCGGCACGGCGTCGTTCAAACAACTGGATCGTTCTTTAGACGAAGCGTCCATCATGTTGCGCGCCAGCAGCATGACCACCTTGCGGCGCGTGATTTTGCCCCTGCTCAAACCCGCGTTGGTTGCCGCTTTGGTCTACAGCTTTGTGCGTTCAATGACCACGGTGTCAGCCGTCATCTTCCTCGTGACGGCGGAATACGACTTGGCCACCACTTACATCATCGGCCGCGTCGGCAACGGTGACTATGGCGTGGCACTGGCCTATTGCACGGTGCTCATTGTGTTGATGTCACTCGTGACCGCATTGATCCAGTTTTTTGTGGGCGAGCGCAAATTGGGCCGCCGCCGGGTAGGTGCAGGCCAGTCCTGAAGCTTCATGGGTCTTCAGCCCGTACCTCACTCCATTTCAGCCGACAAGGAAATTTTCATGACACAAATTGGTATTGAATTCAAAAACGTGATCAAGCGATATGGCGACAGTCGCTCCGCATTGGTGGTCAAGGGCATCAGCTTTGAAGTACCCAAAGGCAGCCTCACGACCATCTTGGGCCCATCCGGGTGCGGCAAGACCACCACGCTGCGCATGATGGCGGGCCTGGAAAGCCCCAGCGGCGGTCAAATCTTCATTGACGGCCGCGATGTCACCCACCTGGGTCCTGCAGAACGTAATGTCAGCATGGTGTTCCAGAGTTATGCGCTGTTTCCCCATATGAGCGTGATTGAAAACGTGGGTTATGGGCTGAGTGTGAGTGGCGTGAAGCCGGACGAAGCCCTGGAGCGTGCCCACAAGGCCATGGCGGCGGTTGGCCTGACCGGCTACGACGATCGGCTGCCTTCCGAGCTGTCTGGCGGCCAGCAGCAGCGCGTGGCTGTGGCACGGGCCTTGGTGCTGGAGCCTTCGGTGCTGCTTTTTGATGAGCCACTGTCCAACCTGGATGCGCGTTTGCGCCGCTCCATGCGGGAGGAAATTCGGGGCTTGCAGCAACGCCTGGGCCTGACGGTGGCCTACGTGACCCACGACCAAAGTGAAGCCCTGGCGGTGAGTGACCAGATCATCGTGATGGACCAAGGCGTGATCGCACAAGCGGGCACACCATCGGATCTTTACGAGCGGCCCAGCAGCGAGTTTGTGGCAGGTTTCATGGGCGAGGCCATGCTGTTTCCAGGCGAGGCACTGCCCGATGGCACCTTGCAGGTGGGGTCGCTGCGGCTCAAGGCGCTGCACCCCATCAAACCCGGCCCCATCAAAGCGGCGATCCGTCCGGAGGCATGGACCATCGGCGGTCCAGGCGAAGACGGTTTGTCAGGCGTGATCTCCAAACAAGCCTATTTGGGCAGCGTGTACGAGCTGACAGTAGACACCGGCTTGGGCTCGATTTTTGTCGTCTCTCCCGACATCGACCGCAGTTGGAAGGTGGGTGACGCTGCGACCCTGCGCCTGCCAGCGAGAGGAATTTCTGTCGTGCCTGCGTAATCAGTCAACCGTGTTTGCAAGGCACCCCTTCTTTGCCCGCGCAAGCCAACCACCAGGGAATGTCTTATGAAAATCCAACGCCGTCAGATGATTGCCAGACTCGCATTTTTGCCTCTCGCCAGTGGGGTCCAGTCTGTCGCATGGGCGCAAGGTTCTGCGTTGGTCTTTGGCGTGATTGCGCCTCGCGCCGTCGAGCAAACGCGGGCCAATTGGGCCCCCTTTGTTAAGCGCTTAGGGGCCAGCGTGGGCCAACCGATCGAGCTGAAGGTGTACGAAAAACAAGAGCTGATGGTGAAGGATTTTGTCGCGGGACAGATTGATCTGGGTTGGATGGGCAATGCGCCTGCTTTGGAGGTGGTTGAAGCAGGCAAGGGCGCTGTCTTTGCGCAGATGGTTCACATCAAAGGTGGTTTTGGCTACAAGTCAGTTCTGATCGTGCCGAAACGCTCGCCATTGAATTCGTTGAGTGAAGTTTTGGCTGCTGCCAAAAGCCTGCGCTTCAGCAACGGTGAGCCCAAGAGCACCTCAGGGTTCTTGGTGCCTTTGTATTTCGCGTTTCAGAAAAATGGCATCAATGACCCAGACTCCATTTTTAAAGCGACCGAAATAGGCAGCCACCAACAGAACCTGAAGAAAGTGGCTGAAGGCAATGCAGACGTGGCCACTGCCAACGACGAAGAGTTGAGCTTCTTCGCGCGCGACTTTCCTGAATTGGCCAAGAATGTAAGGGTCGTTTGGGAGTCACCCTTGATCCCACAGTCGCCTTTGCTCTGGAAGTCCAGCCTATCAGCCGAGGTCAAGCGAAAGATTAAAAGCTTTGTCGTGGGGTTTGGCGAAAGCAGCCTTGAAGAAAAACAAATCCTGGAAAAAGTCAACGGACTGGCTCGCTTTCGTCCCTCCAGCAATTTGCAACTGGTGCCCATTGCTGACTTGGAGATGTTCAAGGCCCGTCAAGCCATCAACAACGACGGTACCTTGTCGAAGGAAGAGCGCACCAAGCGTATCAATGAGGTGATTCAACGCGGCTCGCAAATTGAGTTGCGCCTGAAACTGGGGGGATTCTGACCGTCGGGTCTGACCTGTGGCATAGCGAGCGCAGCCTCTCTCGTTGGCTCGTACGTCGGTGCCGCTCACCGTATCTGCCCCAGATTCCACTGGCTCTTCGCATCACGGACAACGCCACATGAACATTATTTTTTCAGTACACGCATACCGCCGCTGCAAAACTGAGGGCACGATAGTTCCAGCGGTGAGGCCAGGCAAATGCTGACTGCCCCCCTGCGTTTTACCCCCGTTTACCAGCCCCTCATCTGGGGAGGTCGGCGTATGGCGGCGTGGCGCGATGATCTGCCGGATGGACCGATTGGGGAAAGCTGGGATTTGGCCGACCATCCACGCGGTATGTCGGTGGTGGCGCAGGGGCCGCACACCGGATGCAGCCTGCGGGAATTGACCGCCATGTATGGCCCGGCACTGGTGGGAGACGATTTCACCGGCGGTGACTTCCCGCTGATGGTGAAGCTGATCGATGCCAATGAACGACTGTCGGTACAGGTTCATCCTGATGACGCATTGGCCCTTTCATTGGGCGTTGGTCAGCGAGGAAAAACCGAATGCTGGTTGATGATCGGTGATGGCGGCGAGTTGTTCGTTGGTACGAAGCCCGGCATTGATCGCGCCCTTTTTGAAAAGGCTGTGCGTGAGCAGCACGTTGCCGACACCCTCCACCGTTTTCACACAAGCGATGGCGATTTTTTCTTTCTCGCTGCGCGCACCGTTCACGCTGTGGGCCGTGGCTGCCTGCTTTATGAAGTGCAGCAAACCTGTGATATGACGTTTCGCGTGGATGATTGGGGCCGCGTGGGTCCGGATGGCAAGCCACGTCCACTGCATGTCAGCGAATCGCTCGCGACGATTGATTTTTCTGTGTCGTCCAATGGCCCGGTACAAGCTCCTTTCGTGGCGCATCCACAAGGCGGCAGTGTTCGCTATTTGGCCGACTGCGCTTATTTCAGTGTCCAGGAGCGGCGTGCCATACGCACCGCCGGTGGCGGCGCGGGCCGCTGCTCTATCGTGATCTGCCTCAGTGGCGCAGGCCACCTCACCACCGCGGGAGGCGAGCTCACAATCAATGCGATGCAAACCCTGCTGGTCCCGGCAGCGGCTGGCCCATGGATCGCCACCGCGATTACGAGCGAGTTACACCTGCTGGTTGCGCAGCCATAGGTGGAAAATGCTCCAATACGCTGCCGCAGTAGCAGCGATAGCGAGGGCTTTTCCAGCGCAACTTCAGGTAGACCCCATGAATCAACTCGACCAACTTAAACAGTTCACCACCGTGGTGGCCGACACCGGCAACTTCAAACAACTCGCGGCTTTTGCCCCGCGTGATGCCACCACCAATCCATCGCTCATTCTCAAAGCCGTTCAACAGCCCGATTACGCGCCGATGCTGGCCGATACCGTGGCGCGGCACAAAGGGTTGCGGCTTGATGGCATCGTGGACCAGGTGCTGGTGCGTTTTGGCTTGGAAATTTTGAAAGTGGTTCCTGGCCGTGTGTCCACTGAAGTGGATGCGCGTCTGAGTTTTGACGTGGCGGCCACCGTGGAGAGGGCACACCGCTTGATCGCGTTGTACGAAGCTGCTGGTGTAGGCCGAGACCGTGTCCTCATCAAGATGGCCGCCACCTGGGAAGGCATTCAGGCAGCCCGCATCCTGGAACACGAAGGCATCCACTGCAACCTCACCTTGCTTTTTTCTTTCTGCCAGGCGGTGGCTTGCGGTGAAGCGGGCGTGCAGCTGATTTCACCCTTCGTTGGTCGTATTTACGACTGGCACAAAAAGCAGGCTGGTGCTCAGTGGGACGAAGGCGCGCGAGCCGGTGCCAACGACCCCGGCGTGCAGTCGGTTCGGCAGATCTATACCTACTACAAGAAGTTCGATGTCGCCACCGAGGTGATGGGGGCGAGTTTCCGCAACGTCGGTCAAATCACGGCGCTGGCCGGTTGTGATCTGCTCACCATCAGCCCCGAACTGCTTGCTGTATTGCAATCCAGCGAGGCCCCCCTTTCCCGTGCGCTGGATCCCGCCTTGGCGGCCAACGACCCCATGCATGCCGTCACCTACAACGAGGCCTCCTTCCGTTACGCACTGAATGAAGACGCCATGGCCACTGAGAAGCTGGCCGAAGGCATCCGTGCATTTGCAGTGGATGCGGGCAAGCTCGACCAAATGATTTTGAACCTACAAGCCGCATGAATCTATGAACACTCCCCGATGTGATCGCACCCAGGCTTGGGCCGCACTGCATGGTCACTACCAAGCCCACGGCAAGGATTTCGACCTGCGTGACGCCTTCGCGCAAGACCCCCAACGTTTTGAACGTTTCAGCCTGCAAGCCCCGGAAGTATTTGCCGACCTGTCCAAGAACCACCTCGATGTCGCCACACAGCGCTTCTTGAACGACTTGGCGCGGGAGTGCCGGGCGGAGGCCTTGCGTGACGACATGCTCTCGGGGGTGGCCATCAACACCTCGGAAGACCGGGCTGTTTTGCATACTGCACTGCGCGCGCCGCGTGGGCATGGTCCGCACAGCGACGATGTCCATCGTGTGTTGGACGCCATGCTGGCCTATGTGGAAACCGTGCGCGACACCGCGACAAGTGGCATCACCACCGTGGTCAACATTGGCATTGGTGGCAGCGACCTGGGACCGCAAATGGTGCTGCCGGCGCTGGATGCGGTGGCGCACCGAGGCCTGAAATTCCACTTCGTCTCCAACGTCGATGGACATGACATCGCGCCCGTGCTGCGCCAGTGCAATCCGAAGGAAACGCTGTTCATCATTGCCAGCAAAACCTTCACCACCCAAGAAACCATGGCCAATGCGCACGCGGCGCGCGCTTGGTTTGTGGCCGGTGGAGGCACCGACACCGCGAAACACTTCGTAGCCACCACGACCAACGTGACCGCGGCTGCAGAGTTTGGCGTTACCACCACCTTTGGTTTTTGGGACTGGGTGGGCGGGCGGTATTCGCTGTGGAGTTCGATCGGCCTGCCCATCGCCTTGGCCATTGGTGCTGAGCACTTTCGCGCATTGCTGGCCGGTGCTCGGGCCATGGACGAACATTTCGCGCAGGCGCCGCTGGAGCACAACTTGCCCATGCAGCTGGGTCTGCTCGACGTTTGGTACCGAAATTTTCACCAGCGCACGAGCCGCAGCGTGGCGCCTTATCACCAGGGCCTCAAACGTTTCCCGGCGTACTTGCAGCAACTGGAGATGGAATCCAATGGCAAGCGTGTGGATGCCATGGGCGAGCTTTTGCCTTATGCCACCAGCCCCGTGGTGTGGGGTGAGCCCGGCACCAACGGCCAGCATGCCTACTTTCAAATGTTGCATCAGGGCACCGATGTGATTCCGGTCGAATTCATTCTGGTCAAGCGGCCCAGCTTCAACGCAGGCGACATGGATTCAACCGTGTACCAGCAGTTGCAACGCCAGCACACCTTGCTACTGGCCAACGGTTTGGCGCAGTCCCAAGCCTTGATGCTGGGCAAAACGACGGATCAAGCGTTGTCGGAGAAAGCGCCAACAGCCTCCAAAAGTTTGGACGGCCAAGTACTCGCACAACAAAGAACTTTTCCGGGCAACCGGCCCAGCACCACCTTGCTGCTGGAACAACTCACGCCGCGTTCACTCGGTGCGCTGATCGCACTCTATGAACACCGTGTGTTTGTCTCTGGTGCCATCTGGGGCATCAACAGTTTTGACCAATGGGGTGTCGAGTTGGGCAAGGCCCTGTGCAATGCGTTGTTGCCACGCATGAAGGCGGGTGATGTCGCCGGCCTGGATGGATCGACGGCAGGTTTGATCGGGAAGCTTCAACCTGAATCCGGCAGTTGGACGCATCCGAGTGGGCTGTGATGCGGTGCGTTGGCAAGGCGGGACGACGCGGTGGGCTGCCGCCCACAAGGAGGAGCAACGCTGCCAGCGTGCCGCAGCGCAGCTCAATCGGATGTGTAGCGCTGTTACCCAAAAGTAAATCTTGTTCGTGGGTAACCGTGTCAGCATTCATGCGGTTTTGCAAGCGGAAGAAAGCGGTCAACTGCAGGATTGAGGTTTAAGCATGAAGAAGGATGTGGTGTTCGACTTTGGCGGCGTGGTGTTCAATTGGCAGCCCCTGCGCCTTCTGCAAGAGACCTTGCCCGATGTCGTTTTGGACGACACTCAAGCGCGTGTGCTGGCGGGCCACATTTTTCAGTCGTTTTCCTTGACCAGCGATTGGGCCTTGTTTGATCTGGGCCAGATCGAGCCCGAACCCTTGGCCGAGCGTATTTCAAAGCGCTGCGGACTCCAGGCATCCGACGTGCTGAAGGTCATCCATGCCATACCGGATCACCTGGTGCCCATCGCAGGAACCGTGGCCTTGCTGCAGCGCCTGAAGGCCCAAGGCCATCGTTTGTTTTTTCTCTCCAACATGCCAACGACCTATGCCTTGGAACTGGAGCGTCGCAACGACCTGGCGGCTTGGTTTGACGATGGCATTTTTTCAAGCCGCGTGCAGCTGATCAAACCTCGCCCTGATATTTTCCAGGAGGCCGTGCGGCGTTTCGAACTGGTGCCGGCCCAGACGGTATTCGTGGACGATCTGGCCCATAACATTGAGGCTGCCGGTGCGCAAGGGTGGGGTGGTGTGCAGTTTCACAACCCACAGCAGTGCGATGAGGCTTTGCAGGCGGTGCTGGCGGCGTGATGCTGCAGACCGCACGGGCCTTCGTTCTCAAGCAGCCTGGCCCCTTCGAGCATCTGCCGGTGTGCCGCCCCAATGCCGCGCCCATGCACGGCGCAGTTGCAAGTCGCCACTGAAACCACCTGCCTCGGCGGCTTGCCCCACGCTCGCGCCGCCCGCCAGCGCCCGGCGTGCGTGTTCCAGACGAATCAGCTCCACATAAACGGTCGGTGAAACACTCGCGTGTTCGGTGAAGAGGCGCAGCAGATGACGTTCGGTGACATGGGCGGCCGCGGCCAGTTCTTGGGTGGTCCAGGTGTGTTGCGGGTTTTGGTTCACCGCGTCCTGCACGCGGTGAACAGCGGGGTGCATGTGGTTGCGGTGCTGCAAAAGCGGCGACAACTCCGGGTCGCGCGGCCCTCGCCGCAGGTAGACCACCATGTCTTGCGCCACCGAGGCGGCAATGTCTTCACCGCAAGTTTGTGCAATCAAGTGCAAAGCCAGGTCAATGCCCGCCGTGACACCGGCGCTGGTGGCGATATTGGCCTGCGGTCCATCGACCACAAACACCCGGTTGTTGACCACCTCGGCGCTGGGTGCCAAGGTTTGCAGCCGATCCAAGAGTTCGTGGTGGGTGGTGCAGCGGCAGTCGGTCAGCAAACCGGCGTCGGCGGCCAGTACTGCACCACTGCACACCGTGATCAGTTTGTGCTGCGCATCCTCACGCACCAAGGCGGCACGCTGTTGATTGAGCCAATCCCTTGTGGACAGCCACGCCGGATTGCGGCCACTGAGCGAGGCCTTTAAACCCTCGCTGGTTTGGCCCAGCAGCACGAGCCAGCTTTGGGGCGGCAAGGGTGTGGGCAGGGGTTCAATATCCTTCAACGCCAGCCCCACGGACGAGGTTTGCTCCGGCAGCGCACCGACGAACCTCAGCTCAAACGCTGCATGGCGCTTGCGTGCCAGCAAGTGGCGGTTTGCCAATCGAAAGGTTTCTGCGGGCCCCGCCAAATCCAGCAGCAGTGTGTCGGGCAGCAGGACGAAGAGAACGGGGATCATGTTGCCTCAGGAGCATTCAGTCTGCGCATCGCCTCAACGCCATCTTCGGAGCACCACAGAAGGGTGTTGACGTAGGTGTCGATCTTGTCGACCAGCATCGCGCGTGGTCCTAGCCCGGATATTTCACCAGGTCGCTCTCTGATGTCCCGCAAAACCGCATGAATACTTACTTTTTTGGCTTCGAGTGCCAAATCCAGTTTGTTCCGAGCGCTACGCACCCGATTGAGCGGTGCTGCGGCGCGTTGGCTGCGTTGCTCCTCCTCGCGGGCACGAGCCCGCAGCGTCGTCACGCCTTGCCAGCGCACCGCATAACCGCCCACTCGGGCGCGTACCTGGTGAAACATCCGGGCTAGTTTCCACTCGGTTGATGAGTAAAAAGCCAACTGCTCCGATTCCAAGGCGGCGCGGTCTTTGTATGCACGCACGAGAAAGTAGCTTTCTTCTTCGTGGTTAGACCGTCCATAGGCCACCACGTCCATGCCCCTGCGCCTGAGCATCGGGGCCGAGACATCCCGCATCGCCGCGTGAAACGCTTCCAGCGTTCCGGGTTTCAACCGGTAGGTTCGGATTTCCAGCAAGCGGTGGCTACTTGTAGGGTCTGTCATGGTTGGCATCCTCCTGGTTTGAATACCCTCTCGGTGCTGGCCGGGGACTTGGCCAGTTTGGAAGCCGGGCGCCGAGGCCGCGCCACCAACTCGCCACCGCAGTTGGGGCAGCGGCTTTCCAGCCGCTGCTCGCTGCAGTCACTGCAAAACGTGCACTCGAAAGAGCAAATTCGGGCTGCCGTGGAGTCTGGCGGCAAATCCTTGTCGCAGCACTCGCAGTTGGGTCGCAGTTGCAGCATGGGGGCTCCTGGGTCAGGCAGTTTGCAAGGAGGCTTGAATGTCTGCCACGGTACTGATGCGCGCAAAACGCCCACTCAACACCGCCTCGGTGCGCTTGACGATGTCCATCGCGGGGAGCAATTTTCCGTCCAGGGTTTGCATGTCAAAGGTCAGCGTGGCCTCGGACACATAGTCCACCGTCCAGCCTTCATCCGATGCATGGCGGGTGGTGGTTTCGCAGCATTGTTCGGTGCGAATGCCGGCCACGATCAGTTTTTGAATGCCTTGCTGGTGCAGCCAAACACCCAGGCCGGTTCCGACCAAAGCGCTGTGGCGAGATTTGTGAAATTCAGCGGCGGCGGGGAAGTCGATCAAACCGTCGAGCGGGCGGACCTGGCCTGATTCCACCGCGAAGGGGTTGTCTTTGTTTTTCGGGCCTTCCACGTGCAGGATGCGCACCACAGGCACCTTGGCTTTCACGCAGGCGGACACCAAAGCATTGCAGCGGTCCATGAAAGCCGCCACATGCTCGTCGCTCCAGTAGGGGCGCAGGCGGAAGGATTGTTGAACGTCGATGAGCAGCAGGGCGGTTGTCATGAAGAACTCCTTGTGTTGAAGGCCTTCACTTTAAGAAGAGCGCGCTTCAGTGTCGCACCAGATGGCGACAGGAATCAATCAAATTCGGACATCATGGTTCGGCTTCTTTGGGTGGGTTCATCGAGCCGCAGCGTTGTCTCGTCCCTGACGAAGCAACGCCCTTTTCTAAAAAAGCATTGACAATTCACCGGCTGGTGAAATATAGTATTCACCAGTCGGTGAATTTTGTGCCGATGTCGAAGCAATGCCTTCCCGCACCGGAGTTTTTCACCATGGTCTCGTCCACCAAAACGGCCGCAAAAACTGCGGCCCAACCCAAACAAAGGCCATCGCGCAGCCGCGCTGATGCACGACCTCGCGATACCAACGCCACTAAAAAACTGATCACCGATGCCGCCATCCGTTTGCTGGCAGAAAAGGGTTTCCCCGGCGTCGGCGTGAACACCCTGGCGGCGCAGGCGGGTGTTGACAAGCAGCTGATTTACTACCACTTCGGCGGTCTGGAAGGTGTGATCCGGCACCTGGGGAGCCAGTTGGAGTTCTGGCTCGGTGCACCGTTGCGTGCGAAACCCGGCGAACCCTATGGCCAGGCCATTCACCGCTTGGTGATGGCGTACACCACCGCACTGCGCCAACATCCTTTGGTCATGCGATTGCTGGCTTGGGAATTGGTTGAACCGACGGACGCGTTGAAAGCCTTGGAGTCCACCCGCTCTGAGGCCATGGCGGCGTGGGTCCAAGACCTGCGCAGCACGGCGTTGCCCGCACCGACTGACATCGATGCCCCCGCGATCAATGCCGTGTTGCTGGCGGGGCTGCATTACCTGGCCCTGAGAGAGCAGTCGATAGGCAGCTTTGCGGGCATGGACATCAGCACACCCGAAGGCATGGCACGCATTGATGCCGCCGTACGCACCATCACTCACAGGGTCTATGCACCCGTGGAAAGGAAAACCCCATGAACAACACGCCCGACGTCACCGTTGAACTGACCCGCGCACAAGTTGTTTTGGGCGCAAGCTTGCTGCTCTTTTTGTTGTGCGCCACGCTGCCCTATAGCTGGTTGATTCAACACTTCGGCTATGACGACATCTTGCGCGAGCCTTCAACCACCATCTTGCACAACGTTCGTGCGGGCGGTTCACCTTTGGTGTTGGCCTGGTTGGCCTTTGCGGTCAGCGCCTTGTTGTTCATCCCCGTGGTGTACGGCTTTCGCGCTCTGTTGGCCGCCCATGGACAAAAGGACGGCGGCGCCAGCGCATTGGGTGTCGCATCGGCCATCGTTCAGGCCGCGGGCCTGCTGCGATGGGTGCTCGTGGTTCCTGCGCTGGCAGCCATGTTGACCGACCCCCAAAGCAGCCCCGCTACGCGCGACGCCACTTTGGTGGTGTTTGATGCGGTGCACCGCTACGGCGGCATGGTCATGGGCGAAATGGTGGGACAGTTGCTGCTGGCGGGCTGGACCGCACTGGTTGCCGCACAGTTGTGGCGCACGCGGGCGGTGCCCCGCGCCCTTGCAGGCTTTGGTTTGCTGACCATTCCTTTGTGGTTGTTGGGCCAGACCGAACTGCTGCATGGCGTGGTGCCCGAGGTGCCATCGATCGAGGTGATTCCCTTGGCCTTCATGGCCTGGGAAGCATGGCTCTTGGCCATCGCCGTGGTGGTCTTGGCCCGCGCGTGGCAGGGTGGCCGTCAGGGCCGCGGGGATCCTAACCAACGCTCCGCCAACCGAACCCACAGCGTCGCACCCACAGGAATCAAGGCGTCGTTGAAGTCATAACTCGGGTTGTGCAACATGCAGGGCCCCAGGCCGTGACCACCGTCGCGGTGGCTGCCATCGCCATTGCCAATCACAAAGTACGCGCCGGGTTTCTCCTGCAGAAAGAAGCTGAAGTCCTCGGCTCCCATGGTGGGGTCGAACTCATGTACGCGGGAATCGCCCACCAAGTCCTGCATTACCCGGCGCGCAAACTCGGTCTCGGCCGGGTGGTTGATGGTGGGTGGGTAGTTGCGGCGAAATTCAAAGGCGCAGGTGGCGCCGAAGGCCGCCGCCGTGTGCTCGGCCACGGCTTTCATGCGCTGCTCGATCATGTCCAGCACCTCCAGTGTGAAGGTGCGCACCGTGCCTTGAATTTCGCAGCTGTCGGGCACCACATTGGTGGCCTCGCCGGTGTGGATCATGGTCACCGAAATCACCCCGGCATCGATGGGCCGTTTGTTGCGGGTGATGATGGTTTGAAAAGCCTGCACCATCTGGCAGGCCACGGGAACAGGATCGATGCCCAGGTGTGGCATCGCAGCGTGTGCCCCTTTGCCGCGTATGGTGATGACAAACTCGTTGCTGCTGGCAAAACAGGGCCCATTCTTGATGGCGAACTCGCCTACTTCAAGGCCAGGCCAGTTGTGAGCACCGAAGATGGCTTCCATGGGAAATCTTTCAAATAGGCCATCGCGCATCATCTCGCGCGCGCCGCCACCGCCTTCTTCGGCGGGTTGAAAAATCAGGTAGACCGTGCCGTCAAAATCCCGGTGTGTGGCCAGATGTTTGGCCGCAGCGAGCAACATGGCGGTGTGGCCATCGTGACCGCAAGCGTGCATCTTGCCGGCCTCTTTACTCGCATGGGCGAAGGTGTTGTGCTCGGTCATCGGCAACGCATCGATGTCCGCCCGCAGGCCCAAAGCGCGGGGGCTGTTGCCGTTTTTGATGATGCCGACCACACCGGTTTTTCCCAGGCCTCGGTGCACGGGGATGCCCCACGCGGTGAGCTGATCGGCGATCAACTTGGACGTGCGGTGTTCTTCAAAACACAGCTCGGGGTGGGCGTGGATGTCTCGGCGCACCTGGGCAATGAGGGGCGCGTCGGCGACGATGGTGTCGATGAGGTTCATGGCGGTGCAATGACAGAAGTAGGGCACAAATTGAATCTGAAAATTCAGTGTACCCCTGCAACAATGCCACCGATGTTGTTGTGCCATAGTTGCTTCCATGAGCACCGTCACTGTTACTGTCACCACGCGCGCCGCCTGCCCCCATGACTGCCCCGACACCTGCGCCATGCGCGTCACCGTGACGGACGGCGTGGCGGTAAAAGTGCAGGGCGACCCTGACCATCCCACCACCCATGGCGCGCTGTGTACCAAGGTGTCGCGGTACACCGAGCGCAGCTACCACCCGGAGCGGGTGCTCCACCCCATGAAACGTGTCGGACCCAAAGGCTCGGGGCAGTTCGTTCAAGTGAGCTGGGACGAGGCGCTGCGTGATATCACCCAGCGACTCAAAACCATCGCCGCCCGCAACCCGCAGGCCATCGTCCCCTACAGCTACGCGGGCACCATGGGCCTGCTGCAAGGCGAGTCCATGGCCGCGCGGTTTTTTCACCGCTTGGGCGCATCGCTGCTGGACCGCACGATTTGCGCCAGTGCTGGGGGTGAAGCACTGGCCGCCACCTACGGCGGCAAGATCGGCATGCACCTGGAGTTTTTTGCGGAGAGCAAGTTAATCCTGATTTGGGGCAGCAACTCCATCGGCTCCAACCTGCATTTTTGGACCTATGCCCAGGCCGCCAAACGCGCCGGGGCCAAACTCATTTGCATTGACCCACGCAAAACCGAAACCGCAGACAAATGCCATCAGCACATCGCTTTGCTGCCCGGTACCGATGGGGCCCTGGCGTTGGGTTTGATGCATGAGTTGATCCAGAACGAATGGCTGGATGATGACTACATTGCACAGCACACCGACGGGTGGCCGTTGCTGCGTGAACGCGCCCTCGACTGGCCCCCCGAGCGCGTCGCCGAGGTCTGCGGTATCACAGCAGACGAAGTGCGAGCATTAGCCCGTGACTACGCGACCACCTCACCCGCGGCCATCCGCTTGAACTACGGCATGCAGCGCGTGCGTGGCGGTGGCAATGCGGTGCGGTTGATTTCAATACTGCCCTGTCTGACTGGCGCTTGGCGCCACCGGTCGGGGGGGCTGTTGTTGTCCAGCTCGGGCTGGTTCAAGTCGGTGCGCAACGACGCCGCTTTGCAGCGTCCCGACCTGCTCCAGGGCAGGTCGCCGCGCACCATCAACATGAGCACCATCGGCGACGATCTGTTGCGGCAAGCCAGTCCGGCGTTTGGGCCCCAGATAGAAGCCTTGATCGTCTACAACAGCAACCCGGTGGCCGTGGCGCCCGAATCGCCCAAGGTGGCTGCTGGGTTTGCGCGCGAAGACCTCTTCACCGTGGTGCTGGAACATTTCATGACCGACACCGCTGACCAGGCCGACTACGTGCTGCCCGCCACCACGCAGCTTGAGCACCTGGATGTGCACACCAGTTACGGCCACACCTATGCTTTGATCAATGAGCCGGCGATCACGCCGCTCGGTCAGGCCAAACCCAACACACAAATTTTTCGCGAACTGGCGCAGAACATGGGGTTCGACGAGCCTTGTTTTGCGGACACCGACGAAGACCTGGCGCGGCAGGCTTTTCGTGGCGCGGTGAAGTTCGACGATCTGCGTGCCCACGGCTGGGTCAAACTTCCGCTGCCTGAAGCGCCCCTGGCCCAGGGCCAGTTCCCCACACCCAGCGGCAAGTGTTTGATCGACGCGCCGGGGCTGGGGGTGCCCGACCATGTCGCCAATTACGAATCGCGTTTGTCGTCGCCCGAACAAGCCAGTCGTTACCCGCTGGCCATGATCTCGCCACCTGCACGCAACTTTTTGAACTCCACCTTTGTCAACGTGAAGAGCCTGCGTGACATCGAAGGAGAACCGATCTTGGAGATCAACCCACAAGACGCCGCCGAACGTGGCATCGAACACGGCAGCCGGGTGCGCGCCTTCAACGACAGAGGAAGTTATGAATGCACTGCCCACATCAGCCCGCGTGCACGGCCTGGTGTGGTCAACGGTTTGGGCGTGTGGTGGCGCAAACTGGGCTTGGACGGGCGTAATGTGAACGAGTTGACGCATCAGCACCTGACCGACATCGGTCGTGCGCCCGCCTTCTACGACTGTTTGGTGCAGGTGCAGGCCTGCCCGGGGGCAGCGTGACACGGTGCGCTGGTCCACACGCCGCACTCGCTGGGTGTTGATCGCCGTGGCCAGTCTCCTCACCACCCTGGTTACCACCACCACCTTGCTGTGTCTGACCACGGGCTGCAGCAGCTTGGGCTACTACGCGCAATCCGTCACGGGTCATGTGAACTTGCTGCGTGCTGCCAAACCGGTGCCTGAGTGGCTGGCGGACGACATCCATCCGGCGGCGCTCAAAGAACGCCTGGCTCTGAGCCAGCGACTGCGAGATTTCGCCATCACCGAACTCAAGCTCCCTGACAACGCGAGCTACCGTCGTTATGCAGACTTGAAGCGAGGTGCGGCGGTGTGGAATGTCGTGGCCACGCCTGAGCTCAGCCTGCAACTCAAAACCTGGTGTTTCCCGGTGATGGGTTGTGTGGGTTACCGGGGTTATTTCCACGAAGACGAAGCGCAAGCCTACGCCGCCCAACTGCGTGAGCAGGGCTATGAGGTCATGGTCTACGGTGTTCCCGCCTACTCCACCTTGGGCAAGTTACCTGGGTCTTTTTTTGCCGATCCTTTGCTCAACACCTTCATCGGTTTTCCAGAAGGCGATCTGGCCCGCATGATTTTTCATGAACTCAGCCACCAGGTGGTGTACGCCGACAACGACACCGTGTTCAACGAGTCCTTCGCTACGGCGGTCGAGCGCATCGGCAGCAAACAGTGGTTGACGCGATTCGCCTCGCCGCAGGTCCTGGCAGAACAGTCGGCGCGTGACGCGCGCCGCGAGGACTTCCGAGCCCTGACCATGCGCTACCGCGACCGCCTGGATCAACTCTTTCGTGGTCCCACCTCGGATGAGCACAAACGCGCCGCCAAAGCCCAGCTCATGGAACAACTGCGTGCGGACTACGCCCAGCTCAAACAAGAGCGCTGGGGCGGGTTTTCCGGGTACGACGGCTGGTTTGAAAAGGCCAACAATGCGTCATTGGGTGTCTTGGCCGCCTACAACGAGTTGGTGCCCGATTTCGAGCGCCTGTTTGAGCGTGAGGGTCAAAACTTCGAGCAGTTTTATGCTGCGGTCAAGCGCCTGGCGCTGCTGCCCCCGCAGCAGCGGCGACAACAACTGCAAACGCCCTGAATACGCTCGTCCCATTCATGCACAAGGAGTTTTATGCCTGACATCCAAATCCACCGCGAACACAACCTGGGCCTGGCCAAAGCCCGCAAAGTGGCTTGGCAGTGGGCCGAGGCGGTGGAACAAAAGTTCGACATGTCCTGCACCGTGATTGAAGGTGAGACCAGCGACACGGTGGAGTTCACGCGCTCTGGCGTTGAAGGCCGTTTGATCGTCGCTGCCGATCACTTTGACCTGAACGCCAAACTCGGTTTTTTGCTTGGTGCTTTCAGCGGCACGATTCAAAGTGAGATTGAAAAGAACCTGGATCAGTTGCTGGACAAGGGCGGCAAAAAAGAGGCCAAACCTGCCGCCTCCAAAAAGTCTGAATCCAAAGTGGCAGGCAAAGCCGCCGCCGTTCCTTCTCGCAAAAAGTAGGCGTCGGCGGGGCTTCAGCGACTGTTTATTTCAGCGATTCGATCAAGTCCACATAGTCCTTCATCGCCGTTTGGGCGTCCGTGCCTTTGATCTCATTCCACGCGTCCCACTTGGCGCGGCCCACCATGTCGGTGAACCCGGGGCGTTTGCCGTCCACGTCGCCGCTGCTGGCTTGTTTGTACAGGGCATAAAGTTTCAGCAGCGTGGCGTTGTCGGGTTTTTCGGGCAGGTTTTTTGAGTCGGCAACGGCTTGCTCAAATTGCGCTTTCAGGTCGGCCATGGGTGTCTCCTGGGTTTGTGGTTAGACAGGTAGAAGTCGCGATTGACGGGATGCATGCTAACAAGCATCGTGACGACTGACCTTTACTTTATTCACCAAAAAACCACCGTCCGTTCGCCCTGAGCCTGTCAAAGGGCTCAATGATGCGCACGCTGGCTTCGACAAGTCCTGTCCTGAGCACGGCGAAGGGTCAGCCTGAACGGTGTTTTTGACCAAGGAGAAGCACTGATGCCCAAGCGTGTGCCTGCCAGTTCTGCGAAACCGCCACCAACCGCTCGCAAGTCGCCCTCGGTCGCCACCAACCCACAAGGCGACCGCATGTCCCGTGTGGACACCGCCTGGCTGCGCATGGACAGCGATGTCAACCTGATGATGATCGTGGGGGTGTGGCTGCTGGAGCCCGGCATCAAGATCGCTGATTTACGCGAGCGGGTGCAGTCCAAGCTGCTGCAATACCGGCGTTTTGGGCAAAAAGTGGTGGAAGACGCTACCGGGGCGATGTGGGTCGATGCACATGACTTCGACATTGAGCAGCACGTGCGGCCCTACGAACTGCAGCGTGTCAGTGGTCGCAGCGACCGGCAAGCCTTGCAAGGCCTCGTCGGTGACCTGGCCACCACACCGCTGGACCGCGCACACCCGCTGTGGCAGTTTCACCTGATCGAGAACTTCGACGGCGGCAGCGCCTTGATCGCCCGGGTGCACCACTGCATTGCTGACGGTATTGCACTCATCTCGGTGATGTTGTCCATCACCGACGGTGGTCAAGATCCGCCACCACGGAAAACAAAACCAAAAAACGAAGACGGCGGCGATTGGTGGAACGACGCCTTGCTCAGACCCATGACCGACATGGCGGTGAAAGCCATCGGTGTTTACGGCGGCGGTGTGGCCAAGTCGATGGACATGCTGGCCAACCCCACACAGCCGCTGGGCGACACCGTCGACATGGCCCGCGCGGGCTTGCAGGTGGTCAGCGATGTGGCCGCATTTGCCATGATGCCGGACGACTCTGCCACCCGGCTCAAAGGCAAACCCGGCGGGCTCAAGGCGGTGGCCTGGGGCGAGCCGATTCCCCTGGAGGAGGTCAAGGCCATCGGCAAAGCCCTGGGTTGCTCGGTCAACGATGTGTTGCTGTCTTGCGCGGCGGGTGCCATTGGCGCTTACCTGAAAGACCAAGGGGATGACCCCAGTGGCCAAGCCATACGCGCCATGGTGCCGGTCAACCTGCGTCCCTTGGAGAAAGCTTACCAATTGGGCAACCGCTTTGGTCTGGTGCCGCTGGTGCTGCCCATTGGTTTGGACAACCCGATTGAGCGACTTGAGGCCGTGCGCCAGCGCATGCAAGAACTCAAAGGCAGCTTCCAGCCGGTGCTCGCTTTTGCCATGCTCTCGGTGGCGGGGCTCTTCATCAAACCGGTACAAGATGCCTTGCTGGGCCTTTTTGCCAAAAAGGCCACGGCCGTGATGACCAATGTGCCGGGCCCGGCCAAGGCACTCACGTTTTGCGGCTCTACCCTCAAACAAACTTTGTTCTGGGTGCCCCAGTCGGGTGACATCGGTGTGGGCGTGAGTATCTTGTCTTATGCCGGCGGTGTGCAGTTCGGCCTCATCACCGACCGCGCCTTGTGTCCCGACCCGCAGCAAATCATCGACCGTTTTGAGCCAGAGTTTCGAAAGCTCTTGCTCTTGGCGTTGATGTTGCCTTGGGGTAGCGCCGACGGCCCACCACGTTGATCACCCCAGAGTCGGTCATGCATCTTTACGCAGCAGCAATACTGTGCAGCGAGCGTTGTGAAAAGATACCTCTCGAAAAACAGTCATCAGACGTCATTCGGGAAGAACCAGACCATGAGCGCACACACCACAGGGAGCATCTTGTATCGCCTGACATCGGTGGCCTTGATGCTGTCGGTCAGCGCTTGTGGCGGCGGCGATGGCGCCACAGAACCCCCGCCCACACCATCAACCGCACCCGCAGCCACACCAGGGCCTGCACCTGCACCTGCACCTGCACCTGCACCTGCACCAGCGCCAGCGCCAGCGCCAGCGCCTGCGCCTGCGCCTGCGCCTGCACCCACACCCACACCCACACCCACACCCACACCCACACCCACACCCACACCCACACCCACACCCACACCCACACCCACACCCACACCCACTGATGCTGTTCGCATTGCCGCCGTGACGGCGACGGCACAGGCCAGCACAGGGCCTTGCGCCGACATTCAGCCGTTTTATTGGGAGATCGGCGATCAAAACTCAGCGCTCGCCAGTGGCTCGGTGAACAAATCGGGCGACCCCACCCGCTACACCGCGAGCACGACCATGTCGATTGCCTCAGCCTCGAAGTGGATCTATGGAGCCTATGTGGTTGAAAAACGTGCCGGCGTTTTGACTGACAGCGACATCAAGTTCCTCCACTTCAGAAGTGGTTATGTGAGTTTTGACGCCTTTGGCAGTTGCAGCTTCGGCGACACGGTCGATGGCTGCCTGAACAACGGCAATAACGGTGCCTACACCGCCCGATCGGACGGCAAGTTCAACTACGACGGCGGGCACATGCAAAAACACGGCAGCGTCGATGGCCTGGGAGGCTTGAACAGCATCGCACTCGCTGCCGAAATGCGCAGGGCGTTGGGACAGGACATTGCATTGAGCTACAGCCAGCCGCAATTGGCGGGCGGTGTGGTGACCACTGCGGCTGACTATGCCCGTTTGCTTCGGAAGTTTCTCGATGGCCAGCTCAGGATGGGCGCACTGCTCGGTACGAATGCCGTCTGCACCAACCCCCTGCGCTGTGCCGATGCTGTGGCAACACCCACGCCCCTGAGTGAGAGCTGGTTGTACTCACTGGGCCACTGGGTGGATGCCGATCCGGTGGTGGGCGACGGCTCCTTCAGCAGCACCGGCGCTTTTGGTTTTCACCCGTGGATCACTTCCGATAAAAAGAATTACGGTGTGATTGCCCGACGAACGCAGGTACCCGGGACAGGTTTTGATTCTGCCGTGTGCGGGCGTTTGCTGCGTAAGGCCTGGGCCAGCGGCTTGGCCCAGTGAAAAAGTTCTGAACACCGTCCTGCCTCATCCAAATGGAGCTTTGATCGCAGGCTTGGGGTAGATTACAACGCCATTCTCGCTGCCAAGGGCAGTCTCTTCGGCACTAAGAACAACGCCGTGCATTTACCTGGCGGTGAGGCCACAACCAGCAAGCGCTTGTACAGAGCGCCTGCGTTAGATGCGCAGCGTCGTGAAGGCTTGAATGGCGTTCAAAAGCCGTCCCATGTCATGAACAGAGTGGAGCAGAAAAAGAGCTTTTGTTGGTGCCTCGTCCAGCCCCACTTTGACCGTCAACCAATCGGGTTCATTGCGCTCAAAAACCGGCTCGTCATTGATGTCGTCGCCCACAAAAACAAGGGCCTTGGCCTGGATCTGTCGTGTGAGTCGTTTGATCGCATCAGCCTTGTTGGGGGCGCGGGCGGCCACGGCGTTCACCACCTTTTTTCCGCCGAATATGTGCAAGCTTTCTTCTGTCAAGGCGGGTACCTGCACCAGCGGAGCCAGCACCTCTTGAATCATGTCCAGAGCCTGCTTTTGATCCGTCGCCAAACGGTAGTGCAGCGCAATGGAATAGTGCTTGTCTTCGACCAGCACTCCGGCCTGTAGCAAAGTGTGCGCCGAATGCTGCAACCGTTGGCGTAGAGGGTCCAGTGCCAGTGCCAGGTCATCTTGGGCTGGTAGGGAGGGGTCCTCTGCGCCGTGGTTACCCACAACAAAATGTGGATCAAAACCCAAGCGGTTGTGCAAATCGGCCACACGTCGGCCGGAGATCACGGCGATGGGGAAGCGGTCGCGCAGCCTTTGCAACTGCGAGGCCACGGCGGGCGACACAGCAGCGTCTTGCGGTCTTGCCACGATGGGGGCAAGCGTGCCATCAAAGTCAAATGCCAGCAGCGGTTGACGCTTTAGGGTGGCGTGCAGCGCCACCAGGCCTTCTTCACTCAATACCAACTTCATGCCGACTTTCGACGTAAGGGTTCGGGCTCCTGATGATGGCGCTCCACCCGCGCTTCAATGCGCTGGCGCAGGCGTGAACGCCCCGCATCGGTCAATATGTTGCCCGCCCAGCGGAACACATTGAATTCCCGCACGGTCATGCGCATGCTGGCCATGCGTTCGCGCTGCTCGGCCAAGGGCATGGTGGCGGCGCGGTGCAAGGCGTCTGCGGTTTCTTCTACGTGGTAGGGGTTGACGATCAAGGCCTCTTTCAATTCCATCGCCGCACCCGCAAAACGACTCAAAATCAGCACACCACGTTCGTCGTCGCGTGCTGCCACATACTCCTTGGATACGAGGTTCATGCCGTCGTGCAAACTCGTCACCACACACACGTCGGCGGCGCGGAAGAGTTCATTGACCTGTTCGTGTTCATGGTGCTGGGCCAGCAAATGAACCGGCTGGTAACGTGGGTTGCCGAAACGTTCGTTGATGCGTTGGGTGACGCGTTCAATACGCTCCTGGAAGGATCGGTATTCCTCCAGCGAACTGCGTGTGGGTGCTGCTACTTGTACGAATACAAACCGGCCCACCCACTCGGGACGTTTTTCCAACAAGCGCTCCACCGCATGCAAGCGCTCCAGAATGCCCTTGGTGTAGTCGAAACGGTCCACGCCCAGGGCCAAGATGCTGCCGGGGTCCAAACGCAAACGCTCGAACACGGCCTTTTTGCAGTCTCGCACCGAAGGCCAGGCAGCCTGCGTTTCTTCGGTCGGCCATTCGATGGAAATGGGGTAGCTCGCTACCAGGGTTTCGTCATCCTTGAATGAGATGGTGCTGTGTTCGTGCTCAATGCGGGCTTCCAAATAGCGGTCCACGGTTTCAATGAAGTTCTTGCAATGAAAGCGGGTGTGAAAACCCAGGATGGTGCTGCCCAACATGCCTTCCAAAATTTCCTTGCGCCAAGGGCAAATGCCGAAGGATTCCGGGTTGGGCCAGGGGATGTGCCAGAAGGTCAGGATGGTGGCCTTGGGCAGTTGAGCGCGCACCATCGAGGGCAAAAGAGCGAAGTGGTAGTCCTGCACCAGAACCACCGGGTCGTCGCTGCGGGCCTCGGCCACGACGGCATCTGCAAAACGTTGGTTCACCGCGCGGTAGTGCTGCCAATCGGATTCCCGAAAAACCGGTCTCACATGGGCCACATGGCACAGCGGCCACATGCCTTCGTTCGCGAAACCGAAGTAGTAGCCTTGTTCTTCTTCAGGGGTGAGCCACAGGCGGCGCAGCATGTAGTCGTTTTTGCCGGGGGGAACGCCCACGCGGTCGTTTTTGTCCACCACCTGTTTGTCGCCACTGCCGCTGCCATGAGCGATCCATGTGCCTGAGCAAGCCCGCATCACCGGCTCCACCGCGGTGACGAGGCCGCTCGCCGGTCGTTTGACGACGATGTGGTCACCTTTCATTTCGTGGATATAGGGCTCGCGGTTGGACACGACGATCACCTGATCGCCCCGCAGCTGCGATCGCAACAAGGCACGCAACCGGTCGGGGTCCCAGTTGGTTTGGGGCCCCAAAGCTCGGCGGTACTCGTCTTCCAAGTCGCGCAGCCGCGTGCGCAGTTCAGCCGCCAGTGGTGATATCTCAGGCTGCGCCACCCAGGGCAGGAACAACCCTTCGCCACGCAGCAATCCTTTGACACCCACCACCCAACCACGCCAGCTCAGGTGGGCCACCACCATGGTGATCAAAGCAATGCTCAATCCGAGCACGGCAATGAATACGATCAGGTACTGCCGCGTGTCCTGGCTGCGTCTGTCGATGAAGCTCAAATCATGCAGCACCACGAGTTTGGCGGACGTGTCGTTCTCGCCGGTCAACAGGTGCACGCCCACTTGCACCGCGCCACCGGCCAAGGGGACGCGTGCGTCTGGCGTGTCGGATGCAGTTTGCGCCTGCTCGCAGTTCAATTTGGGATAGCTGGTGCTGCCTTGCAGCAACTGGTTGTCCGAAGAGCAAACCGCCAGCGCGTACAGCCGCTCGTCCTGAATCACGCGGTCAAAACGCTGCCGCAGTTTGGCCGTCTTGCCGTCGTCGATGGCTTGCATGATGGAATCGGACAAGGTGTTGGCGATCAAGGTGCCGCGGCTGTTCAAGTCGCGGGCGAACCAGCGCAGGGTCAGCTGGTCCATGATGGGCAAGGCCACATAAGCCGCAATCACCAAGGTGATGACCAAGGGCAGCAAAAAACGAAGTTGAAGGTTCAGGAATTTCATAGGGCCGTACAGCGTTTCGGTTCCTTGCACACGTCCTCCTTGCGCAGGACGGGTTCTTTACTGCATCTGACGTCAGTCCTCGCGCCACGTAGGCTCGGGCTGACGCTTGGTTAGGGCTCAGGAGAGGACAGAACATGACCTCTTCTAGCCCGTGCCCAGCTCTACGCAATCCCCTCGACGGGCAAAAGGCGAATGAATCGGGGACATCCAGATGCCACCAACGTCCACAGGCACGCAAAAAAAGGTCGGTGGTTAGTTACCGCTTGTTGTTGGAGGTTCCCTGTTTTGCGCGATAGCATGAACTTAAGCAAATGGAAGAGGTCGTATCTTGAAGGCACAAACCCTTTTGAATTGATCAAGAAAAGAGACAAAGTGAAACCATGGGTACAGAAATGATGCGTGCCAGCAGCGCCCTTGCAGTTGCAAAACCCTCGCTGAATCTGGCATTGATTGGTAATTGCTGCATCAGCGCCTTGATCGATGAACATGCGACGGTTTCTTGGTGCTGCATGCCCCGTTTCGATGGCGACCCAGTGTTTCATTCTTTACTTCAGTCGGAGCCTCCCGCCGGCCGTGAAGCGTGCATGTCGGTGCAGTTGGAAGGCTGTGTACGCACCGAACAAGAATACCTTCCGGGCACTGCCATCCTTCAAACCCGAATGTATGGCAGTGCGGGCCAGGCCATCGAAGTCACTGATTTCGCGCCGCGTTTTTCCCACCGTGAGCGGGTGTTCCGTCCTGCCCAGTTGGTGCGCCGTGTCCGTGCACTGCAGGGCCACCCACGCGTCCGTTTCCAGGTGAATCCGCGCGCCAATTGGGGTTTGAGCACACCGCAGATCACGAGGGGCAGCAACCACCTGCGGTATGTTTTTCCTGAAATGACCTTGCGCGTGACCACGGACGCCCCACCCACTTATGTTCTCGATGGCACCTGGTTCACACTGAATGCCACGGCAAATTTTTTTCTTGGTCCTGACGAAACCTTGGCGGGCGGCGTAGACGAAACGGCCCGTGAATTTGAAGAACAAACCGCGCTCTATTGGCGCCACTGGACGCGGCGTTTGGCGCTCCCGTTGCAATGGCAGGACGCAGTGATTCGTTCGGCCATCACGCTCAAACTCTGCCAATTTGAAGAAACCGGTGCCATCGTGGCCGCCATGACCACCAGCATTCCAGAAGCACCCAACAGTGGCCGCAACTGGGACTACCGGTTCTGCTGGTTACGTGACGCATTTTTCGTGGTGCGTGCACTCAACAGCCTGTCCGAGGTCGGCACCATGGAAGACTATTTGCGGTGGCTCTACGACGTGGTTCGCAGCAGCAATGGTGACCATGTGCAGCCGCTGTATGGCATTGGGCTGGAGCGCTCACTGCCTGAGTCCGTCGTGTCCCATCTTGCGGGGTACCGTGGAATGGGGCCAGTGCGTGTGGGCAACCAAGCGCATGAGCATTTGCAAAACGATGTCTACGGCAACATTGTGCTGGGGTCGGCCCAGGCCTTTCACGACCACCGTTTGTTTCGCCGGGGCGACGCCCGAGATTTTGCGGCCCTCGAACTCGTCGGTGAGCAAGCCTGGTTGTTGCATGATCAACCGGACGCCGGCATGTGGGAGCTGCGCACCCGCGCACGAGTGCACACCTCCTCGTCGCTGATGTGCTGGGCCGCGTGCGACCGCTTGGCCAAAATTGCCCAGGTGCTGGCCCTGCCCTCACGCGCTGTGTTTTGGCGGCAACGTGCGGCCATCATCCACGCCAAGATCCTGGAGCAGACGTGGAATGACAAGCGCCAGTGTTTTGTTGAGAGTTTTGGCGGACAGGCGCTGGATGCCAGTGTGTTGCTGATGGGCGAGGTGGGTTTCCTGCCGCCGCAAGACCCTCGCTTTCGCAGCACCGTCCTGGCCTTGGAAGCCACCTTGGGCGATGGCCCCCACATGCGTCGCTATGAAGCGGAGGACGACTTTGGCAAGCCCGAAACCTCGTTCAATGTCTGTTCCTTTTGGCGTGTTGACGCCCTGGCTCGAATCGGCGAAGTGGACCGCGCACGCGAATGTTTTGAAGCCTTGCTCGCAGCCCGCAACCCAGTGGGTTTGTTGTCGGAGGACTTGAATCCAGAGACCGGAGAACTTTGGGGGAACTTCCCGCAGACCTATTCCATGGTGGGCATCATCAATGGCGCGGTGCGGCTGTCGGCGCGATGGGACGAGGCGGTTTGATTTGATGGGTGTGGGTGTGTGAAGTCTGACGCCGAACGCGAAATTGTTTGGAAATGCGAATGCATGAAAAAGCCACCTGCAGAAGGTGGCCTTGAAGGTTCCAAAATTCCGCAACCTTCGTCGCGGTGTGAGATCAATCTTGACGGCGGCGTTTGGTGGCAGCGCAACCCAACAGGGCGAGACCCAAAAGCACTGCCATCGCAGGCTCAGGAACGGCTGAATACTGAATAAATGTGTTGGAGCGGTTTTCCAAGAAACCGTTTTCCAGGTCTTCCAGCAACACACGGAACTCGTAGTTGCGGCCGTTTTGCAGAACGCCTGAGGGGAGCACGTAACTCGTGGCGTTCGCCGCCAGGTTCACGCTGGTAAAAATTTGGATGTCCGTCAGGGCGTCGATGACCCGTACTCGGATGCGATCCACATCAAAACCTGTCAGGTCAGGCAGCACCCAATTGAGGGTGGGCGTGGTGCCATTGCCAAGCACTTGAAGGTTGGCCAGCAGGGGAACGAATTCAGGGCTGGCGATAGCGGGCAGGATGCCGGTGCCGGTGCCGGTGTTGTCAGTGACCCGCACATTCCAGGCGGCCGTTCTTGTGACGTTGCTGGTGAAAATGTCAAAGTTGCCGCCGGGAAAGATGCCGCCAGAGTAGTAAAAAAGCGGCAAGACCACCGAGGGGTTCAACGAGTAAGTCGCCGTGGCAAATGCGCTGGCAGCGGACCCCGACGAGCTGTAACCGAGGTCAAGTTGCAGATATTGCCCGGCCGATGGGCCGAAGTTGACATTGGGGCCAATGTTTTCGGTGAAGAAGGCGGTTCGTGTGATCACCGGCGCTGCGCTGGCGGCGGCCACGGTCAAAGCAGACATCAACCCAGCGGCAATGGATTTGAGGTTCATGGATGAATTTTTCTCAAAAAAATGCAGCCACGCTGGCTGCTCTAGAGTACTCAAGCAAACGCCATGCCTCTGCGACGAAACTCAGGGCAATCAACAGCTTACAAGCGGAGCGTGTCCAGTGCTTTCAGGCGGTCCGAAGATGACGTAAGAAAAGCCGACACGGCTTCGGCAGCCACGAGAAGTCATTCATCGATTGGCTTGACGCCCTAGGGCCAGCGACCAACGGCACCTGCGGCAATGCCTTGAGGAGGTTCTCCATGGGAATCAGGCGGGCAGCCCGAACGTGCCGCTGCTATGTGAATCTACTTCCCGCGCACCTCAAACGCCAAGAATTGCGTCGACTGGTTGTCTGCGAAGTTGTTGTCTGCAACCAGCAAGAGGGTTCGGTTGCCGTTGGGTAAACGCGGGCCCCAGGTGACGCCTTCTATGTTGTCCAGCTTCACACCGCTGTAGGTGATGGGCATCTCCAGCAGCAACTCCCGTGTCATGGCTTTGTAGGTGGCACCGACGAGACTCTTGATGTTTTTGACATCGGTGGTGTCCGCCTCAATGCGCGTCATCACCAACCGAATCGTATTGCCCACGCCATCAGCGAAGGCGCGTTCCACCGCGATGAATTCGTTCTCAGACACGGCCAGCAGCTCTGGCAAACCATTGTCGGGTTGGAAAACGCCCGAAGGTGCTTTGTCGACGGGGATCTTGGGGAGTTGGTAGGCGTATTGCGCCATCTGTTTGCCCGTCACCGGGTCGAGTTTCATCACGCGGACCACGCTGCCTGCGGACAGCGTGGTCAAGGGTCCGTCCTCGATGAGGGCATCTTCGTTGGCGGTCACGACGGTGCCATTGGGCGTGACGGTCAGCGCCTCAAACAGTTTGTTGCTGCGGCCACCCGCGGTGCTGTTGTCCACATAGTTGAATGCCGCCGGTGTGTCGAATGCCCGAACAAAGCTGCCGTCGGTTTTGATCTCGCGCACGAAAGGCTGAAACATGGCGCTCGGGGTGGCACTCCAGTTGCCTTCACTGGAGATGTACAGATTGCCATTCGGAGCCAGCCGAATGCCTTCAGGATCGACCGTGCGTGTGGTGCTGGACAAAGGGTTGCCGTCCGGCCCTTTGATGTAAACCATCTTGTTGATGGTGACGCCCTTGAACGTGTTGGCATCGACATCCACGGTCAGTGCATAAAAACGAGGTGTGCCTCTTTCGCCGCCGCGCTCGTCCGAAATGGCCCAGTAACTGCCGTCGGGTGCACGATCAATGCCAGAGATGCCGCCAAACTCGATTCCTTCGAACATGGTTTTTGTTTTGATCGAAAACTCACCAATCAAACGCAATGAGCCTATGGTCTCGGGGACAGAGGTGACGTTGGCCGTGGCGTTGGGTTCGTCACTGCCACCGCCGCAGGCGACAAGCACCAGGGCCAAACCTGAGGCGATCAAACTCATCTTTGCCAAAGAACGGCAGGTTGCTTTCAGCATGATGCAATCGTTTTCAGTTGAAAGCCGCGACTATAAAAATGGGTTGTGACAGCATGATGTCGCCCAGCAGCCAGGCAATTCACGCCGCGTTGAAAAAGATCACCACGAAAAAAAGGGCGCCGAAGCGCCCCTGGGTTGAATGTGCAGCGCTTATTGCGACTGCTGCAGCGCCCGGATCCGATCTTCGATCGGCGGATGGCTGGAGAAGAGCGCCATCAAACCGCTGGGTTTGCTGCTGATGCCCAATGCCTGCATGGCCTGTGGCAATTCGGCGGGCTGCAGACCGCCTAAACGGGCCAGGGCATTCACCATGGGTTGTTTGCGTCCCATGAGTTGGGCCGCACCGGCATCAGCACGGTATTCGCGTTGACGCGAGAACCATGCCACGATGATGGCAGCGAGCACCCCCAGCACGATGTCCAGCACGATGGTGGTGATGTAGTAGCCCATGCCTGGGCCGTCGTTGTTGTTGCGCAGAACCACCTTGTCCACAAAGTAACCAATCACACGTGACAGGAACACCACGAAGGTGTTCATCACGCCTTGGATCAAGGTCATGGTCACCATGTCGCCGTTGGCAATGTGGGCCACCTCGTGGCCAATCACGGCCTCCACTTCTTCACGTGTCATGCTTTGCAAAAGACCCGTGGACACAGCGACCAGGGACGAGTTCTTGAACGCGCCTGTGGCAAAGGCATTGGGCTCACCTTGGAAGATGGCGACTTCAGGCATGCCGATCTTGGCTTGATCGGCAAACCGGGCCACGGTGTTGACCAGCCACTGGTGGGTGGGGTCGGGCGAACCATTGATGACCTGGGCTCCGGTGCTCCACTTGGCCATGGGTTTGCTCATCAAGAGCGAAATGATGGCGCCACCAAAACCCATCACCGCAGCAAAACCCAGCAACTGGGTCATGTTCAAACCGTTGGCCGTCAAATAGCGGTTCACGCCGAGCAAATTGGCGGCAATGCCCAGCACGACCATCACCGCGAGGTTGGTCATCAAAAACAAGAACACACGTTTCATGGCAGTCACGCTCCAATCAAGCCGCAACCAGGCGGCGGCAGACCCCATATTAGGTGTCCAGCCGAAACTTCAATCCCTGGCCCTGAGGATCATGGGGATTTAGATGTCTCCGAAGGGCCGCGGAACACGGTTTTGTCCTCGTAGAAGTCGAGGGCGTCATTGTCTGGCCACCAGAGCGGCACGCCGAGCACGGGCAGGGGGTGGAAAGGTTTTTGGGCCAGCACTTCGGGTTTCAAGCTGTCCAGCAACAGGGTTTCCAAATCATCGCCCGGCGGCAGCAGCCACACATGGGCGGTGATGTTTTTGCGCGGTGTCACGAGTTTTTCCATCAGCGCGTGGCCGAACAAGGTCAGCTTGGCCTCGGCCCACAAGGACCGGTGTGTGATGAAGAGCGCCCGCCAGTCGCGGCGCTGAAGTGCATCTGTCAACGCCACAGGGGCTTGCAACAACGCGGCGTTCTCATCAAACAGCGTCAGCGCATCGCGCAATGCCCCACGCACTTGCCGGATGCCGTGGGAGGCGATCTCTGCGGCTTGCAGCTCGTTCAGTCGTTTTTTGGCCCGCGGGAAGCGCCACCACACCAAGCCGTTGAACAAATCATGCAGGTTGTCTCGGGTCGGTACAGTCTGGGTGCGGTGGATGAAGGCTTCGTAGGCTTCGTTTTCGGGCAGCGCGGTTGAGGGAACAAAATGAACAGGCGGCGAGGATGGCCAATCCGACGCATTCAGAGTGCTCAGGCCCTCGGCCACTGACCGGCCATCTTCCGGTGTTTGCCCCAAGACGGCGCCCCAGCGGCGGTAGGGCTCCAGCCAGGGACGCGACCAGTCAATGGTCAACCCGGTTGGCGTGGTTCCTGGGCTCAAATTGGTTTTAATCCACCTGCCGCCAAGCCAAGGCCTCACCCCCCCGCAGCGGTTTGAGCTTCGCCTCGCCAAAAGCCAGCTCTTCGGGCAAGGTCCACGCTTCTTTGCGCAAGGTCACGGTGCCGCTGTTGCGGGGCAGGCCGTAGAAGGCAGGGCCGTGGAAGCTGGCGAAGGCTTCCAGTTTGTCGAGTGCACCTGCGGCTTCAAAGGCTTCGGCGTACAGCTCCAGTGCGGTGAGTGCGGTGTAGCATCCTGCGCAGCCGGTGGCGTGTTCTTTCAAGTGTGTGGCGTGAGGCGCGCTGTCCGTGCCCAAAAAGAACTTCGGGTTGCCGCTGGTGGCGGCTTGCACCAAGGCCAGTCTGTGGGTTTCGCGTTTGAGCACAGGCAGGCAGTAATAGTGGGGCCGAATGCCGCCCGTGAAAAGCGCGTTGCGGTTGTACAGCAGGTGGTGGGCGGTGAGGGTGGCGGCGGTGTACTCGCCCGCCTCGGCGACATACTGAGCGGCTTCGCGGGTGGTGATGTGCTCGAAGACGATTTTCAGTTCCGGGAAGTCGCGTCGCAGCGGAATGAGTTTGGTGTCAATGAAAGCAGCTTCGCGGTCGAAGAGGTCGATGTCCGCATCGGTCACTTCGCCGTGCACCAGCAGCAGCAAACCTTCGCGCTGCATGGCGTCGAGCGTGGCATAGGTTTTGCGCAGATCCGTGACGCCCGCATCGCTGTTGGTGGTGGCGCCCGCCGGGTAAAGCTTCACGGCCACGACGCCAGCGTCTTTGGCGCGTTTGATTTCATCTGCTGGCAGGTTGTCGGTGAGGTAGAGCGTCATCAAGGGCTCGAACTGCACACCCTGTGGCACCGCCGCTTGAATGCGTTCACGGTAGGCCAATGCTTGCCCGGCCGTGGTCACCGGGGGGCGCAAATTCGGCATGATGATGGCGCGGCCAAATTGGCGCGCCGTGTGGGGCACCACGGCTTGCAGCGCAGCGCCATCGCGCACATGCAAATGCCAGTCGTCGGGGCGGGTGAGGGTGAGGGTCTGGGTCATTTGGAAATTGTCGCAGACGGGGGCGCTGGTTTTGCGCAGCTTGCACGCATGTTTAGTGCCCTTGCTTTGTGTTTTGCCTGCGCTCGATGCACTGCGTCGGGATGTGCGCCCGACAGCGCAGTAACTTTTCTTTGCTTCGCCAAAGAAAAGTCACCAAAAGAAAGGCGACCCCGGTTCCGAGGCCCCGGAGTACCGGGGCTACCTTGCGCTGCTCGCGGAAGGCGGGAAGCGCAGAACTCGCCCTTCGGGCTCAAACATCTGCGCTTCTCTTTCCGCCTCCCGCTGCGCTGCTCAGCTCGTCTCAAGGGGGCCCAAGAGCCAATACACCACGGCTTGCTTCGCATCGCCGCGGTGGAGTGAAACGAGAGTGCGGAGCGCGCCGCGATGTTTGGCGCAGCCAAACGAGCCGTCCGCTGGTGTTCGCTCTTGGGGTCCCCGTGGGAGGCGTCGAGCAGCGCAGGGCAAGACGGATCAAGAAGTTCAGATGTTTGAGCCCGCAGGGCGAGTTTCTGAACTTCCCGGCTTGACCGAGCAGCGCAGAGCAGTCCCGGTACTCCGGGACCGCCGGATTCGGGGTCGCCTTTCTTTTGGTGACTTTTCTTTGGCGAAGCAAAGAAAAGTTACTCGGCTGTCGGGCCGACGACCCGACGCGGTGCATAGCAATGAGGTGCAGCCGCCCACTACGGCACGGATAGGTGCCGCAGGCAACGCGCGATCGTCGTTAAACGATCTTCTCCCCCGGATGCGTCACCTTGCGCATCGCCTCGTACCGGGGCGATGGCACACACAGCGGCGTATTGGTGGTGCCGCCATTCCAACTGGGGTCCTCAATCGACTCAAACACCTGGCGCAGCCTTTGGCCCCAGGTGCTGCGGATCATGTGGAAGTAAGGGTTGTTCTCGTCAATGCAGACCACCTGCTGGGTTTGCAATCGATGGGCCTCGTACACCACCAGGTCCAGCGGCAAACCCACCGACAGGTTGGATTTGAGTGTGGAGTCCATTGACACCAAAGCGCATTTCGCGGCTTCGTCCAGCGGTGTGCTGGGGTTGATCATGCGGTCCAGCACCGGCTTGCCGTATTTGGATTCACCAATTTGGAAATAGCAGGTTTCCTTGGTGGCTTCAATGAAGTTGCCGGCGGAGTAGACCAAAAAGAGCCGCATCGCCTCGCCGCCAATTTGCCCGCCGAAAATCATGGAGGCGTTGAAGTCCACGCCAGCGGCTTGCAGTGCGGCGGCGTCCTGGCTGTAAACACGGCGCACGGCGCTGCCCAGCACACGCACCGCATCGAACATGCTGGTGGCATTCCAGATGGTGATGGGCGGCGCATTGGGGTTTTCTGACGGCAGTTTTTCTACTTGCAAGATCTCCCTGACCGACTGGCTGATGGACAAATTACCCGCCGACAGCATCACCATGAAACGGTCGCCCGGGCGCTCGTAGACCATCATCTTGCGAAAGGTGCTGATCTGGTCCAGGCCAGCATTGGTACGCGAGTCGGACAGGAACACCAAGCCCGCATCGAGTTTGATGCCTACGCAATACGTCATGACGGTGTCTCCTGCAGAAGTTGTTTGAGTTGGTAGAGCTTGTCCAGCGCCTCTTTGGGCGAGAGCGCATCCGGGTTGAGTTTGGCCAGGGCTGTTTCCACCGCAGAGGGTTCAGGTGCCGCCGTGACGGCCGGGGCAGCGAACAAATCAATTTGTGCACGGCTTGAATGCTGCTGCGCCTCAAGCGCCTCCAAACTGGCGCGTGCTTGTCGCAAAACGCTGGCCGGCATGCCGGCCAAACGTGCCACTTGCACACCGTAGCTGCGGCTGGCAGGGCCTGCCGTGATGTCGTGCAAGAAGGCAATGCTGTCGCCGCTTTCCACCGCAGATACATGCACATTGATGGCACGTTCGTGTTTGACCGGAAATTCGGTGAGTTCAAAGTAGTGCGTCGCGAACAACGTGAAAGCGCGGTTGCGGTCGTGCAGGTGGGTGGCAATCGACCCCGCGAGGGCCAAGCCGTCAAAGGTGGAGGTGCCGCGCCCAATCTCGTCCATCAGCACCAGTGAATGCTCAGAAGCGCTGTGAAGAATCGCGGCACCTTCGGTCATCTCCAGCATGAAGGTGGACTGGGCGTTGGCCAAATCGTCCGCCGCGCCAATGCGGGTGTGAATGGCGTCGATCGGCCCCAAGCGGCAACTCTGCGCCGGCACATAAGACCCCATGGCCGCCAGCAAGGCGATCAGCGCCACCTGGCGCATGAAGGTGCTCTTGCCGCCCATGTTGGGGCCGGTGATGATAAGCATTTTGGTTTTGGCATCCAGGCGGCAGTGGTTGGCGATGAAGGCGCCACCGCCGGTTTCCTGCAACCTCGCTTCCACCACGGGGTGGCGACCTGCGGTGATGTCGATGCAGGGCTCCCGCACAAACTGAGGGCGACACCAGTTCAAAGTGAGCGCTCGTTCGGCCAACGCGGCGATGGCATCCAAAGTGGCCAAGGAGCGTGCCAGGGCCGAGAGTGAGCCCAGGTGCCCCATCAAGTCGTTCAGCACGCCTTCAAACAACAACTTCTCGCGTGCCAAGGCGCGGTCTTGGGCTGACAGTGCTTTGTCCTCAAAGGCTTTGAGTTCAGGGGTGATGTAACGCTCGGCGTTTTTCAGGGTTTGGCGGCGCTGGTAGTCGGCGGGCACTTTGTCCACCTGGCCCTGTGTGACCTCGATGAAAAAGCCGTGCACTTTGTTGAACTGCACCCGCAGGTTGGCAATACCAGTGCGGGCGCGTTCGCGGGTTTCCAGGTCCAGCAAAAACGCATCGCAGTTTTGGCTGATGGCACGCAGCTCGTCCAAGGTGGCATCAAAGCCGGTGGCGATCACACCACCGTCGCGCAGCAGCACCGCAGGCTCTTCGGCGATGGCGGCTTGCAAGAGTGCTGGCAGTTCACTGGGTGGCGTCAATGCTGCGGCGCATTCGTCCAACAAGGCGGCTTGGTTCAAGGGCAACAAGGCCTGCAACCTCGGCAGCGCATTCAAGGTGTGGCGTAGCCCGGCCAGTTCACGCGGGCGCACCTGACGCAGTGCCACGCGGGCGGTGATGCGCTCGACATCCGAGATGCCACGCATCGCCTCGCGAATGGCACTCAAGGCGGTGGACCCCGGCGTCAGCAGCACCTCGATGGCGTCGTGGCGCGACATGGCTGTTCCACGATCTTGCTGCGGATGCGTCAACCACTGGCGCAGCGCCCGGCTGCCCATGCCGCTGGCGCAAGTGTCCAGCAGCGAGAACAGTGTGGGCGCATCTTTGCCACTCAGTGTTTGGGTCAGCTCCAGGTTTCGGTGGGTGCTGGCGGGCAAGTCGAGTAAGTCGTTAGGCCTCTCGACGTGCAGTTGGCTCACGTGGGCCAGTACTTGGCCTTGGGTGTGTTCGGCATAACTCAAGAGTGCTGCGGCAGCGGCATGCGCCACTGGCAGCTCATGGGCGTTGAAGCCCGCCAGGCTCGCCACTTTCAGTTGTTCGCACAGTTTGCGCTGACCCAGGTCGGTGTCGAACTGCCAGGCCGGGCGACGCGTCAACATGGCACCCGACTGGTTCACGGCAGTTGGCAATGGATCGGCCTGCACCAAGATCTCAGCGGCGTTCAAACGCGACAGCGCACTGCCGAGTTGTGCATCACCGCACTCACTCAAACCCAACTGGCCACTGCTCAGTGCGAGCCATGCCAAACCATGGGTGGTGACGCCCTTGTGGGTGCGGCTGGCCACGGCGAGCAAGAGCGCATCCCGTTTGTCGGACAACAACTCGGTGTCCGTCACCGTGCCGGGCGTGACCACCCGCACCACCTTACGCTCCACCGGCCCTTTGCTGGTGGCCACGTCGCCCACTTGCTCACAAATGGCCACGGCTTCGCCGAGTTTGATCAGTTTGGCGAGGTAAGACTCCAGCGCCTGCACCGGCACCCCGGCCATCACCACAGGCTCGCCGGCACTTTGGCCGCGCGCCGTCAGGGTGATGTCGAGCAAACTGTTGGCGCGCCGCGCGTCGTCAAAAAAAAGCTCGTAAAAATCACCCATGCGGTAGAACACGAGCGCATCGGGGTGCTCGGCCTTGATGCGCAGGTACTGCTGCATCATGGGGGTGTGGGCGCAGAGGTCTATGCCTGCGCCGGATTTTTTAGCGGTGTGGACGTCGTCGTTCATGACGCAGGTTGCAGGCGGGCTGACAAGTGTCGGTCAAAACGGCGCGTCTTTGTCCTTCGCCACATCCGCCTTACGAATGCGGACAGCCGTCTTTTTCGGCGCGGCCTCAGGCACCGCGATTTCAACCGTGGCGGCCAACGCTTGTTCGGGCGTGGCCTCTGGGGTTGGATCGGTGCCGTCGCCTTTGCTGTCGTCCGAGGTTTCGGTGATCGCGCGGCTGTAAGGGGCCAGGAGCGGCACCAGCTGCGCGAAAATTTTCGGGTTGCCGGCCACCACTTCCCGTTGGTAGAGGAAGTCGGCATCACCTGTGAAGTTGCCCACCAGGCCACCGGCTTCGGTGATCATCAACGAGCCCGCAGCAATGTCCCAAGGCGACAGGCCGGTTTCAAAAAAGCCGTCGTAGTAGCCGGCGGCCACATAACAAAGGTCCAGCGCGGCAGCGCCGGGGCGGCGCAGTCCGGCGCATTGGGTCATGATGGTTTCAAACATGGCCACATAACGTTTGAAGTTGTCGCCCTTGCGGAAAGGGAAACCCGTGCCGATCAAGGCATCGCTCATGCGGTTGCGTTTGGAGACGCGCAGGCGTTTGTCGTTCAGAAAAGCGCCACGGCCTTTGGACGCGTAAAAGAGGTCGTTGCGGCAGGGGTCGTAGACCACCGCTTGTTGAATTTGGCCTTTCACCGCGAGGCCAATGGAAACCGCATACACCGGGAAACCGTGGATGAAGTTGGTGGTGCCGTCCAGTGGATCGATGATCCAGAGGTATTCGCTGTCTTTCGCACCGTGCAGTCGCCCCGACTCTTCGGCCAGGATGCCGTGGCCGGGGTAGGCGGTGAGCAGCACCTCAATGATGGCTTGCTCGGCGGCTTGGTCCACTTCGGTGACGAAGTCGTTGGGGGATTTGGTGTTGACCTTGATCAGGTCCAGGTCCAGCGATGCCCGGTTGATGATGGCCCCGGCGGCACGGGCGGCTTTGACAGCCACATTGAGCATGGGATGGAGTGCTTGCGACATGGGGCAACCTTCTGGTGGGATCGACTGGCGAATTGGAAAAGAACGGAAAAGACCGGGGCAGCGGGCTTGCAAGGAGCAGGCGGTGGAACGAGGCTGCGGATAATCGCAATTTTATCCCGGCTCAAAACCTGAAACTTGGTTTTGTCCGGCCAAGTCGTCAAACCTGCCTATTGCACCGTGAACTCCATCACCCGCTTCATCCTCGTTGAACCCAGTCACCCTGGCAATGTCGGTGCGGTGGCGCGGGCCATGAAGGTCATGGGTTTTGACGACTTGGTGCTGGTAGCGCCACGTTATGCCGACGTGTTGCAGCACGACGAAACGATTTCCCTGGCCAGCGGGGCGACCGATGTGCTCGCCAAAGCCCGTGTCGTTCAGCGGTTTGAAGAGGCACTCGATGGGGTCACCACCACCTGCGCCACAGCCATGACACCACGTGACTTCGGTCCGCCCACCGAGGCTCCTCGCACGCTGTTGCCGGCCTTGGCGCAAAGCGGCCACAGTGTCGGTTTTGTCTTTGGCTCGGAGCGCTTTGGCATGCGCAACGACGATGTCTACCGCTGCCATGCTTGCATCAGCATTCCCACCCACCCCGACTATGGTTCGCTGAACCTGGCGCAAGCCGTGCAGCTCGTGGCCTATGAGTGGCGGCAGGCCTTGGGCGGCTTTACGGTCGCTCCCCGCACACAGGCCGCAGACTGGGCAGATGCTGCCGCTGTACAACGTCTGCTCACCCACTGGGAACAAGCCCTCGTAGCGATCGAATTTTTAGACCCGGCGACACCGCGCAAACTCCTGCCGCGTTTGAACCAGTTGCTCAACCGCCAACAGCTCAGTGTTGAGGAAGTGCACATCTTGCATGGCGTGGCACGTGAAGTGTTGAAACATGTGGTTAAACCGGCAGGGTGAAGTCATACCCATGCCAGCCTCACCTCCATGTTATTGAACTGAACTGCTGATGCAGGGGCCTCCTCGCCCGGGGGGCACCGCGTCTGCAGTTCAGCTCAACAAAGGTTTCAACAGGCAGTTGATCCCCAGGGGCTTCTTGACAGGCGCGCTGTCACCACGGCACAACCAACCCGCTCAAAAAGTCGGGTTGAAAAATGATTCATGGCCTGAGTACCCCATGCTGCGTGTACCACGCGCGAACCCGTTCCAGCATCGTGGCGTCGAGCGAAATCTGAGCGTGGGTGTAGCCCGGGTAGACGGTCAGGCTATGGGCGACGTTATTCGTGGTCAACAGGCGATCAAGGTCCTGGTCCAGAGCCAGGCTGACGACAGTGTCGGCGTCGCCGTGGTGAAGCTGGTATGGCGTGCGGATGCGTGCGGCGACTGCCGCCCGAGTGGCATGGGGGCCGCTCTCGTTCATCCCGCCGGCGGTGTGGGACGCTGCGCGGAAAGCCTCGGGCCAAGTGCCGAGCAACTGGCCGGTGACAAAACCACCCATGCTGTGGCCGTGGGTGGCGAGCCTGCGCATGTCCACTGAGGGTAGGCAGCCCAACAAGTTGCGCGTCTTGTGCGCGCGCCGCACGTTGGCGTCGCTGGCGCCGTCGTCGCCTGTGGGCAGCAGCGTGCCGTCGGTCACGCCGCCCGCGTGGGTGTAGTTGGTGGCAATGGCCACCATGCCCCAGTCCCGCATGGTGCGTCCCACGCTCGCCGAGTAGCTGGTGGCGCTGCCGCCTTTGCCGTGACTGATGACCACCGCTGGAAACGGCCCCGGTCCAGTCGGGGCGAACAAGGTTCCAGTCAACGAGTAGGTCACGCCATCGTCCGTCGAGGAATAACGCCAGGTCGCCCCGTTGGTTGCGGTGGGATCACCGGACACCGCGAAGGCCGAGCAAACGGTGCTGCCGTCTTGTGCCAATCGATTGGCCGAGCTACGCAACGGGGCTTCCCAGTCGCTCCGGTCGATGTCGTCGACGTACAGCTCGACGTAGCGGCTGCCGAAGCTCTGCAGCGCATGGTCGATGCCGTCCATGGGCGTTCCGTTCAGCACCTTGGAGGGGTCGATGGAGCCGGGTTTGGACCAGCTGCCAAGTGCCTGGAATGTCGTGTAGCTGGTGTTTCGTGCTGCGACCAGCGTTGCGGCGAACTCGGCCGTGGGCGTGCCTGTGTACGAACTGCAGCCCGCGCAAGGTCGCGTCGCCGCCAGGTTGTCCATGAACACGCCCACCGTCGAGCCGAATTCGGCATTGATGCGGGTTTGCATCGACTGCCACGCCTGGTCGCTGCCGCCGTCGTTCTGGAACTTCCAAAAGCCGAAGTGCACATGCTGTTTGGGGAACGCCGACCGCACCGCGCCGAGGTAGGAAACCACTGCTTCCTGAAGGGCGCTGCGTGAATATCCAGGAATATCGACCAGAGTGTCTTGACTGTCGCGCAGTGCCAGATTGGGAACACCCGGGAAGGTCACGTTGATGGCGTAAAAAGCGGAGTGGTCGCCGAGCGGAACCAGTGCGCCATCCCGCGCCGGGTCAGCCACACGATGCGCAGCCAGCGCGCTGATGAAGGCCCGATACCGAGACACCGTGAAGGCGTCCCAGGGACGGGCATGCACCCGGCCACCCTTGTCTGTCCAGGTCGCAGACTGAGACAAGACATAAGCCGGCTCGGGGCTCTCGTTGAGCGTGGGCATGATGATCCACGAGAGCTTCTGGCGGCGTGCCGCCACGCGCGCCAGGATGTGGTCCAGCGCCGCGAAGTTGTAGGCGCCTTGCGTCGGTTCCATCAGAGACCAACCGTAGCGCCAAGCGTAGCCGGCCAGGTAGTCGCGGTCGCGGAGGTTGCCGTCGCGGAAGGTGCCGACGGGTGCATCCAGCACAAAGATACCCGCAGCGGCTTGTGGTGGCAGTGAGCCGGAAGGCGGAGTCGGAGTTGGAGTTGGAGTTGGAGTTGGAGTTGGAGTTGGAGTTGGAGTTGGAGTTGGAGTTGGAGTTGGAGTTGGAGTCGGCGCAGACACCGTCACGGTGGTTGAGGCGGTGGCGCTGCCGGCCGAGTTCCTGACGGTGAGTACATAGGTGGTCGTGACACTGGGCGATACCGACCGGCTGGTGACCGATGTGACATCGCCTACCGCGTTGTCGATCGACAGGCTGGTTGCGCCTGACGTGGTCCACGACAAGTTGGAAGATTGGCCGGCGGTGATACCAGACGGCGTCGCGGCAAAACTCGCAATGGTGGGTAACGGGACGCTGGAGGGCGCTGGGCCGCTTGAGTCACCGCCACCACACGCCACCAGTACCGAGACCAAGGGGATGGAGAGGAATTTCAGTTTCATGGAAACAAACTGTGCCACAGCTGGGCCACGTCATGAACGAAATTCGATACGTAATCGCGACGTAACGGTCAATTGAATTCCAATAAATGCAAATAAATGCAAATGACTGCAAATGACTGCAAGCATGGTGCAAATAAGTGCAAGCCAAATGCAAATCCAACCCCGAAGGGGTCCACGGTGCGGGCATTGGATCTCGGCGCGAGTGGAGCGCGCGCTGTTGACCTGGGCAACTTTTCTGCATACACCTGCCGAACACGCCTTAGGGACCCTCTGCATCAATCGCTTACCGACGTCGCATCCCCGGATTGAAGCGATCTGCGGCGTTGCAAATCCTCGCCATAGCGGGGCTATGGCTGTGGTGTTGCGCCTTGTATCTCACTCCAATCCGAGGCGCGCCATCGGCAACCGATTGATGCAGAGGGTCCTTAGGTCGCGGGGACGACCCCACAAAGCGTTGGGGCCGGCGTCAAGCACCGCCCAGATGGACTGGCTACACTGCCTGACCGCCCCTTTCACACGCTGACCGCCCCTTTCACACGCACCATGTTTGACCGCCTCAAAGAAGACATCGCCTGCATCCTTGAACGTGACCCTGCTGCTCGTTCGCGCTGGGAGGTGCTCACTTGTTACCCCGGCTTGCATGCCTTGGTGATGCACCGCTGGGCGCATGCTTGCTGGCGCGCAGGATGGCTGTGGATGGGGCGCTTCATCTCCCACCTGGCGCGGTTTTTGACGGGCATCGAAATTCACCCCGGCGCCACCATTGGCCGCCGCGTGTTCATCGACCATGGCATGGGCGTGGTGATCGGCGAAATGGCCGAAATCCACGACGAATGCACCATCTACCAAGGGGTGACCCTGGGGGGTACGGCCCTGGTCAAAGGCGCCAAACGCCATCCGACACTGGAGCGTGGTGTGATCGTGGGTGCCAACGCCTGCGTGCTCGGCGGTTTCACGGTGGGCGCCGGTGCCCGCGTGGGCTCGGGCGCTGTGGTCACCAAGGCGGTGCCTGCAGGGGCCACCGCAGTGGGCAATCCTGCGCGCATCATTGAAGCCAGCCAGGACGCACAGCGCGAAGCGGCGGCCGCCAAGATGGGGTTCTCAGCCTATGGCGTCACCCAGGGCGACGACCCTGTGGCATTGGCCATGAAAGGCCTGATCGACAACGCATCAGGCCATGAACACCAAATCGCCATGCTCTGGCAAGCGGTTGAAAAACTCGCCAGCCGCTCACGCGAGTTGCCGGGCCGTGACGACTGCGTTCCTGCAGATGCTCAGACAACTGAAAACTTCGATGCGCAAAGTTTGAACCGCTTGGTCAAATGAGGTGGACCATGCGTCAGTGCGCAGCCGCGTTCTTGGTGTCCGGCAAATCCAAACTGGCGTCGAAGCCAAACAGCTTGCCCGCCCACAAAAACACCACCCACACCAAAATGCCAAAGGGCAAGTAACCGAAATAACCCAGCAGCGGCATTTCAGCGTAAATGTGGATCACGTCGACGTATGGAATGTCGTAGATCCAATAGTTGGGGTTGGTGGCGGGCAAGGTGGTGGGGTGGGCGCTGCCGTAGTTCCAGAACTCCCACAGAAAGCCATTGAACAGTGACGCCAGCGCCACCAGCACCATGGGCGACCAATTGCCCTGTGCCATGGCGGTAAAGGGTGTCCATATTTGCAAGCGGATCATCTGCCCCACGATGACGATCATCGGCCCGATCCACACCACCCAAAAAAGCGGCAGCGGCCAAAACACCATTGCGACCAGCAGCAAAAGCCCCACTGCGATCAACCAAGCGCCAGGCAGCGCCAGCTTGGGGCCTTGGGCATAACGGGCAACCAGGTTGGGAAAGCTCACCAACAAGGTGTACCACTCAAAAATGGCCGGCCACACCGTGGTGTAGGCGATGAGAAACAGCACCACGATGGTGGTGTGGCTCAGCTCTGGCATGTGTCCGTTCGGGTAGTACCAGTTGCCCAGCACAAAGTAGTTGGCAAACTCAAAGTAGTACCAGCCCGCCACCGACACCAAGGCGCTGATCAACATGGTGCGGGGCCGGTTGGCCATCAAGGAGCAGCCGCGGCGTCGGTAAACCACCCCGTCCAGCATCACGATGAAGCCCCACCACAGCGGCGAAAACGCGTAGTACACCAGCGGACCAAACACAGTGACACGCGCAAACATCAGCCACATGAAAAAAGCGGTGAACACCGCGCCCACCCAGAACCACCACGGAAGCCGGGTGTTTGCAGGCGGTGCTTGGCGTTGTTGTGGCGGCACGGGCTGAAAGCCGAACCACTGTGGAAACACCAAGAATGCGGTGATCACCAAGGCAACCACCAGCACCAACAAAAAGTAAGGCCACCAAAAACGCGGCGCTTGTTGCACGAACTCAGGCGGAAACGCCCCAAAACCCGGGGGAAGGTGGGTGCTCGGATAGGCAAACCAGCTGGCCGCTAAAAGCACAACGATGGTGGCCAGAACCGGCCAAATCAGACTCCAAGGTTTGGTTTTTTCCATGTGTGGCTCCGGGTCTAGGAATGTCATAACGAGGCAACTCTGTCGCGCGTTTTACGGCGGCGTTTGTTTTCGTACATGCGCGTATCGGCCAGGTGCTTGAGCTGGTCGCGCTGGGCGCATTCAAATACCCGCACCGAGCCGCAACTCGCACCGCTGAGCTCATAGCCGTCAGCGCGTATTTCTTCCACCGTTTCTTGCAGCAGTTGCTCAATACCTGCCACGTCACCTTCTCGGCTGGTCGCGGCAAACTCGTCACCGCCCAAGCGGTGCAGCGTGGCCACCGTGCCCAAACGTGTGGCGAAGGTGATGGCAAAGGTGCGCAGCAAAGCGTCGCCGCTGACGTGGCCGTGGGTGTCGTTGTAGTGTTTCAGGCCGTCCAGATCAATGAAAGTCAAACTGCCGCGCTGCGGCATTTGCGCCAGTTCCATCTCCAGCGCGTAGCGGTTGGGAAGTCCCGTCAGTGCATCGGTGCAGGCCAGACGCAGGTTGTTTTCCGCGCGTTCCAGGGCTTGTTCCTTCTCCCGTTGCAGCATGCCGAATTGGTAAGACAGCACCAAGGCCAGCAACAGCACTTCAATCGTCACTGCCACCAAACCAATGTGCTCGATGTAGATGGTGTAAACGCCTTGCAGGTCAAGCAGGGAGATGGCACTGATGCCGGACGCAAAAAAGCCAATGTTGGCCAGCAAATACAAACGCGCCAGCGTCTGGCCCCGCCAGGCCTGGATCACACCCACCGTCAAACCAAACACCAAAAAGAGCCCCACGCCGATGCGGCACAACTCCAGCGACCAGTTCAGCTTGAACACGCCCAATACGGCAAAGGCACCCAGCAACAGCAACAAAGCCCGTCCCACCGCGAACATTCTGGGATGGCTGTCTTGGCGCAGGCCCAGCAAGTCCATCACAAACACCACATAGGCCATGTTGGATAGCAAGATCGGCAGGCTGATCAAATAAAACCAGCCCGAATCCACCAAGTCGTGCAAGGCCAGCAAGGCGGTGCCGTTGTATAAAAAATTGCCGAGGATGAATGCGGCGTACATGGCGTGCACGCGTTGTCGGCGTATCAAAGCCAAGCTCGTGTAGTACACGCCCAGACCGACGAACACGCCCAGCCCGATCAAGAGCAGTGCATTGCCCTCGCGAATGGCGATGCGGTAGTTGGACAGTTCGTCGATGTAGGGCTCGGGCTGGGCCAGGAAAAACGGTGATTCCAGGGTGGTCACGAGCCTGTAGCGCCCGGCAGGCAGTTCTAATTCACGCCCATGGCGCAGGAAAAACGGGTTGAGCTCGGGGCTTTCTATGCCACCTTGCGCTTGAGCCACCAGGGCACCATTGGCGTCGAAAACTTGATGGCTGAAGCGGCCCAGCACGCTGGAATTTTTGAAGTCGATGACACGCCGCTCGGCGCTTTGCAGTTCAAACTCTGCCTCGTACTGGAAACGACCACCGGTCGCGGCAATGCGCTCAACCTGTTGCGGCGGCCCGTCTGAAGGCAAAGCCGTCCACTGCCCTTGTAATGCGGTCGGTGCTGCGCCAACGCTCACCCAGGGCAGCAGCAACAGCCAAACCACCCAGTTTGTCAGCAAGCGTTGGAGCGGGTGTGGCGAAGGTGGTGTCATGCGGCGGCATGATATTCCGTGAATGCGGGTTCAATGCGCCTGGCCCAATGAGCTTGCCGCGGCAATGCTCCTCAAGGCATGAGTCGCCCAACCACTTCCAGCCCTTGCGCGGTGCGTTGGACCACCACGCCTTCCCCTGAACTGGGCACGATGCCGGTCAGGGCGGTGATGTTCACCTGGTGCGTGACCACCACCAACACGCCTTCACCACGCCAGCCTGCCAGCAATTGCCGAGCGGCCCGGGTTTGTTCGGGTGCAGCGTCAGGCGTGCCAAAAAACGAATTGAATGCCGGTTGATCCACCCGCTTGCCGGGGAAGGCCAGGTCCACCGTCTCCCGGGTGCGGCACCACTGGGACGACCAGACTGTGCCGACTTGGATGCGCCGTTGTTGGAAGGCTTGCCCGATGCGCTGGGCCTGTGCTCGGCCTTCATCGCTCAAGTTGCGCTGTGTGCTGCAATCGTTGAGCACAAAACCCGGTGGGTCACCTCCCCCTGGTGCGAGGGCGTGCCGAAACAGCACCACCTGGCCCGGTTTTACCGATGCCCAATCGTCGCTGGCCGCTGCCTGTTGGTGAGCCACCAAGACGAGGAGGGCAGCCAGAAGTCGTGCAAGCCAAGGCGAGAAAAGTGTTTTCATGCCGGGCATTTTGTCGATTTATTCAAGGCCCGAAATCGGCAGGGGATTTGGGGCATTGGCCTGACCGCGCCGCTTCAGATGGCCTCCACGCAGCGCTGAGCGCGCTCCGTGAAGAACCTGTTCAGCGTTGCCTCAACATGCGCGCCGCCAGCACACTGGCCAGCAACACCAAGACACTGGCGGCCAGCGCAGCCAGCTGCAGCGCGTCCGTGAAGGCTGCTTGCGCGGCGGCTACCAGCGCCTGCGCGGCGTCGGGCGTCATCTGGGGTGCGGCTTGATGGGCACCGCCCAGCGTGGCCATGGCCTGCGCAGGCACGGTTTCCAATCCGGCATGGCTGAGCTGGTGGCGGTAGATCAGCGTGCCGGCGCTGCCGAACAAGGCAATGCCCAGCGCGCCACTGAACTCCGATGCCGTCTCGGCCATCGAGGACGCCGACCCTGCGCGTTCGGGGGGTGCGGAGGTGATGATCTGTTCGGTGCCAATCGCAAACACCGGCGCCATGCCCAGGCTGACCACCAACATGCCAGCGATCAACACCCACAGCGCCCAAGGCCCATCGGCCGCCACCATCATCACCATGCCGACAGCCGACGCCGCCAGACCCCATACCAATACCGGCCCGGGGCCCAAACGCGCGGCCAATCGAGGTGCCAGCACCATCGAGCCCAATACAAAGCCGGCGGCCCAGGGTACCGTGGCCCAGCCCGCCTGCAGCGGGGTCAGCATGAGCACCATTTGCAGGTACTGTGCAATGAAGATGTAGATGCCGAACATCGCCAAACAGGACAAGGCATAGGCGACGATGGCGGTTCGGAACGTGGGAATTGAAAACAACTTCAGGTCCAGCAAGGGGTAGTCGATCTGCCGTTGCCTGCGCACGAAGACCACACCCACGGCCATCCCCGCCACCAGCAACAGCAGCATGGGTGCACTGGGCCCCGCTTCTGCCATGGCTTTGACGGCGTAAATCGTGCTCAGCACGGCCGCCAACGACAGCACCACACTGGCCGCATCCAAGCGTCCCGCGTTTTCATCCCGGTATTCCGGCAACAAGCGTGGGCCCAGCAACAGCAGCAGCACCATCACAGGCACAGCAGGCAGAAACACCGACCCCCACCAAAAATACTGCAGCAGCCAACCGCCCACCAGCGGCCCGATGGCGCTGCCCACCGAAAACGCCGTGATCCACACGCCGATGGCGAACTGCCGCTGGGTGTCGTTGTGGAACATGTTTCGAATCAGGGAGAGCGTGGAGGGTGCCAGGGTGGCTCCTGCAATGCCCAACAAAGCACGCAGCAGAATCAGCTCGGTCGGCGTGCGCGCAAACGCAGCCAGCACCGAGGCCACGGCAAAAAATGCCGCCCCCCACATCAACAAACGCCGCCGCCCGAGCCGGTCGCCCAGCGTGCCCATGGTGATCAAAAAGCCCGCCACAAAAAAGCCGTAGATGTCGATGATCCACAGCAACTGCGACGCACTGGGGGCCAAGGTGCGGCTCAGGGCGGGCACCGCCAGGTTCAGCACCGTCAGGTCCATGGCGTAGACCAGACAGGGCAAGGTGATCACGGCCAGGCCCCACCAGTCGCGGGCAGTGGCTTTGGAGGTGGTGTGCGTGTGGGCAGGGGTGGTCGATGCAGGCATGCGGGCGGCGGGTTGGAACAATCGATTGAAGAGTCGGCGGGGCGCGCTAAACCCGGTGGGTGACGCCTGGCTGCCGGGCAGGGCGCTTTTTCAGGCGCAGCCGCCGACCATGATGTCATTAAAAATTGTTCTTCTGCTGACACCACGCTGTCAGCAGGCCTGGCGCAGCATGGCGACTCCTACAACCACCCCGAAAGGACATTCACCATGACCACGCCCCATGACGCCATCACTTGGTTCGAGATTCCCGTGCGCGAGCTGGACCGCGCCCAGCGCTTTTACGAGGCTGTGCTGGAGCGGCCCATGCTGCGCGAGACCATGGCGGGCGAACAGATGGCGCTGTTCGCCGCCGCCGAGGACGGTGTGAAGGGCTGCCTCAGCCTGGGTGCGCACCCGGTAGCCCCCTCCTCTGAAGGCACGCGTGTGTACCTGGATGCGTCGCCCTCCTTGGACGCGGCTCTGGCGCGTGTGCCGCGTGCCGGCGGCCGTGTGGTCACGCCTAAAGTCGCCTTGCCCGAGGGCATGGGTTTTTTCGCACACATGGCCGATACCGAGGGCAACGTCGTTGGGCTGCATGCGCTCATGTAAGCTGACTGCATGACCGCTTGTAGGGACACATGGTTTGCTCCTACCCCCGTCGTTTCGGCGGGGCTGTGTGCGCTGACAAGACCGCGGCAAAACACACTTCCCCATGCGCCGCGCTGACCGCCTCTTCCACCTGGTGCAACTGATCCGGGGGCGTCGGCTGAGCACCGGCGAGTGGCTGGCGGCGCGCTTGCAGGTGTCTCTGCGCACCGTTTACCGAGACATTGCCGATCTGCAGGCGCAGGGCGTTCCGATCGAAGGCGAGGCCGGTGTGGGTTACCGCATGGGACAGGGGTTCGAATTGCCGCCGCTGATGTTCAGCCAAGCCGAAGCCAAAGCCCTGGTGGCTTGCGTGCGCATTGCGCAAACCCGGCTCGACCCTGAGTTGGCACGGGCGGCTGAACAGGCGCTGCACAAAATCGTCGGTGTGTTGCCCGCCAGCTTGCGCGCTGCGGCCGAAAGCATGGTGTTGCATGCGCCTGTCAGTTCCATCGACGACCAGACGCTGCTTCGCTTGCAAACCCTGCGACAAGCCACCGAGGCCAAGTCCAAACTCCGCTTGCACTACCGCGATCTGAATGAGCAAGCCAGCGAGCGCACCGTGCGCCCACTGGGCTGTTTTTATTGGGATGCTGTCTGGATCCTCTCCACCTGGTGCGAGCTGCGACAAGACTTTCGCAACTTCCGCGTCGACCGCATCGAGTCCCTGCAGGTGAGCGATGACAGTTTTCGTGATGAACCCGGACGCACCTTGGCGGATTTACTGCGCGTAGAGGAAGTTTGTTTGACCAGCAGCGGCCGCCATTGACGCCCCCCAGAGGGCAAACGGCGCCGCCAATCGACCCGGATAAGGGTTTATACGGTAAATGCCCGCCCTCAAACGCAAGCAATGGCAACAGACCGAGCGCCTCGGCCACGACCACTTACACAACAGCCGATTCACGCCAAAGTCGGTCGCGACTTGGTCCTAGTATTCCTTGGCTTGCAAAGGTTTTTTTGCAAGTGAGTACGTGCTGCGATAGGCGTGACACGACTCTGATTCAAGGACTTTAATGAAAATGTTGACCAAATTGATCGTGGGTGTGGTGGCTGCTGTCGGGATCTCCACCAGCGTTTGGGCGCAAGACCGCGCCAACAAAGATGAAGCCAAAGCCATGGCCGAACAGGCGGCCGCTTATGTGGCCAAAGTAGGCCCCGAACAGGCCTTCAAAGAATTCAGCGACAAATCCAATGCCAAGTGGAAAAACAAGGACTTGTACGTGTTCGCCTACAACATGAAAGGCGACTGCGTGGCCCATGGCGCCAATGAGAGCCTGATCGGCAAAAACCTGATCGATCTGAAAGACACCAACGGCAAACCCATCATCCAAGAAATGATGACCGCCGTGAAACCTGGCAGCGGCACCGTTGACTACGCATGGGCCCACCCGCAAACCAAAAACGTAGAAGACAAAACCAGCTTCGTGGTCAAGACTGCCAACTACGACGGCTTTGTCGGGGTTGGCGCCTACCGCTGACAAACGGTTCGGGCAACGGGTTTGCGCAGGCTTTCACTGCTCCGCACCGCGTTCATCCACCTCCAGGGTCACGCCCCAAGCGCCGGTGTTGTCAAAAATGTTGTCGTCGTTGATGCACAGCTCCAAGGGGCCTGTGTTTCTGACCACGAAGGACTTGCCGATACCGCCTTGTTCGATCTGGCTGCTGCCATTGCTGCTGTTGATGCGCAGCACCAGCGAGTGAGCTTTGAGGCCTGGAAAGGGAAAAGTGAAGGGTGGCCCCAGTGCCACTTCCGGCGAGCCATCAATGCCGCGCGGCGGCACAAAACCACCCATGCCCATCTTGGCCTGTCCGTTGCTGGCATCGCCTACAGTGACCCGACTGCCCTGGCGCAGGGGAGGAACACCTGCCAATACGTTGCAGGCACTGGTCAGGCCCGTTGCTCCCATTCCCACCGCTTTGAAGGTGGGCTCAACCACCACCTCAGTGCTGGTGCGGCCCAGGCAATCTGACACCGTCTCAGCCGTCACTTTTTTGGGGCCGCCCCAACCGGTGTAGGTGTGCCCGACCCCCACACCGGTGGCCAGGTCGGCGGGGCCGACCTCCTGCGACGTGCCATCGCCAAACAGCACACGGATCTTGCCGCACACGCCGCGCCCCGAAACGGTGAAGCCGCTGCTGGGGCGGTTCAGCACGATGCGGTTGAACTCCCTGACGTCCTCTTTCCGGTCCGGCGACAGCGTGGGTGTGAGCGCCCGGGTGTTGTGCTTGATGGACTGGATGGCCGGTGTGCTGCAGGCCGCCAAGGTGGCGGTCGAGAGCATGGCAGCGATGCGCATGACGGTTTGTTTCTTCTGCATATTGCTTCCTTGCCTTGGTTGGATTGCGAGGGTGCCGGGTTCAGGTGCAAGTGTGCTCGGCCGGCAACGGGCTTGGGGCTTGGACGACGTTACTCAAGCGGCGCTCGTAAGGCCCAGAACGCCTCGCGTTATCGCTTACGGCTGGGCGTGGCGCGTTTGGGTTTTGGCATCGGTGCGTCCGCAGGCCGGGTCTGCTGCGGCAAGCCGCTTTGAAGCTGCTCTGCGGCGATGAACACGCGCTCGAAGGGGGCTTTTACACAGTTCCCATCAATCAGCACGCCCTCCGCGCGCAGCAGCTCGGCCTGGGTGGTCCCATCGGGGTTCTTCTTCGGGCTTCCAAGCGTCGCATCACCGCTGACCACGCGGTACCACGGATACACCATCTTCTCGTTGCCCGCGAGTTGACTCAGGATGTAGGCCACGTGACGTGGCATCACATCCAGGTACTCGCCCATGGACTGAAAAGTGCAGACTCTGCCCTCGGGCACGGCGGCCGTCAGTTGCAAAACCTGTTCTCGAATGCGAGCGAAAAAAGGAGAGTTGGGCATGGGGGTGGGGTGCAAGGGCGCGATGGATTCAAATGCGGACCACGGCGTGGAGTACTCGCTGCTGTGCGCCTACACCAAACGAACTGCGCGGTTGCTCACCACGGATGGACATGGTTCGACGTCAAAAATGCGACAGTTCAAACCGGTGGCGATTCAGCCCGGAACGTTGTGCGGTTTCCGAATGTGTTGTGGCCGCTTCATACCGAGGGGCAGTATCTGAGGCCATGCACTGCAGAGATCGAATGCCATGGATCTGTTTTTGGCGTTCAGGTGTTTTTGGGTTTTGCCCCTTGGCAGCCAGCGCAGCGTTCAACGCAGACCAAAACCAACATCAGCGCGAATGCATGAATCTTGCGATGATCGCCGCCACGGTTGCCGTCAAGTTAATGAACTCACAACCGACCATGTAGGCCCCTTCAATCCTGTTGAAGTCACTGTTCACCACCCGAACCAGCAGCTCAACGGGTGTGGCGTCAGTCTGGCCGTTCGGAATGGCGACATGGATCTTGCAGCGGGTGTCCTTCTCCAGCGCTTGTGAAGCAAGAAGGGCGATTCCGCCCACGCTGATGTTTCGGGTGCGCACGGGTACCGGCTTTGCGCCTACCGTTTGCAACGTTGCATCGCTGTTGAATGCCACGCGTTGATGGTGACGGCGTTCGACTATGGGGCGTTCTGGAACGGTGTTCATGGCTCTCCGCTGGGGTGTTAATGTTCCAAAAACCATCCGACCTGTGTATTTTGCGCGTGAAAGCCAGTATTAGCGGTGCCGTTATCGATGGGGTCAGACCGGCAGCAAGCCAAATTGGCCGACCCCTTGTAGCGGCATGGGCCAGTCTACGTGATGGGAATGCAGCCATCGCCGAGCGGGGTTCGTATGGGGGCCCGCAACGTGACCGAACGTCGGTTGCAGCAAGGCCGTTTGTTTTTTGGGCGGCGGCAGCTTGATCACTTGAGCACCTTCGCCAAGTCAGCTTTTCTTTGAAGTGTTTCAACTGCCCAATCAGTAGTCAGTTCAAAACCATGCGGCGCACGTCGCAAGAAAACGATAAATCGGTTCTGCTTTACGGCATTCGGATCGGAGGTCGCATACCGTTCGGCAGCAAAAGACACCCCAGTCGTTTTCCATCCCTCGCGATAAACGCAGTCGCGGACAGAAGTCACATTTGAACGTGCCTCGATGATAGGGTTTAGCTTTTTGTAATCTGTCTTCAACACCTCTACGACGGACATCCGCCATTGAATGGATTCACAACCATGTGCGGCCTTAAGAGTCGATTCGAACGGTCGCGATTGCGCCACCACCGCAATCACATCAGAAGCTTCGGTCAGTTCAGCCAAGGACAGATCATGGAACACCGGTCGTCCTGCGGTTGCGAAAATCGGAAAAGACAATGCCAAAGCGGCAATGAAAAGGTGACGTCTACGCATGGCTCTCTGCCGCTCAAGGAATGAAAAGGATTTCCCCGTCCCAAGTGAGCCGCAGCCTGCTGGGGTTGCGGTTTACGGCAACAAAGTGCCACGATGGAAAGGCGAATCTTTTCATCAACTCACTTTTTTCGGAATGGGAAGTCACGGCGATCGTAACGGTTGGAATTGACCTGGCAAAGAACGTTTTTGCGGTGCATGGCGTGGATGAATGCGGCAAGCCTGCACTGGTACGCCCCGAAGTGCCGTGTGGCAAGTTGCTGGAGCTGGTGGCCAAGCTGCCGCCTTGTTTGATTGGCATGGAGGCCTGTAACGGTGCTCATCACTGGGCGCGTGAGTTTGAGAAGTACGGGTACACGGTGCGCTTGATGGCGCCGAAGTTTGTTGCCCCGTGCCGCATGAGCGGCAAACGTGGAAAAAATGACGCCGCTGATGCCGCCGCCATCTTCGAAGCCGTCACCCGCCCCAGCATGCGGTTTGTGCCACTCAAAAGTTTGGAGCAACAGTCGCGCCTGTTTATGCACCGAGTCAGGCAAGGGTATGTGCAGCAGCGCACCGCGCTGATCAACCGCATTCGCGGGCTGCTCTCAAAGTTGGTCATCGTGCTGCCCCTCAAGGCCGCCACCATTCGCCGCCAGGCGCACCAACACCTGCGGGATTTACCTGGTTGGTACTAAACCGTGGTGGCCGACATGCTCAGTGAGTTGACCCATTTGGATGAACGAATCAAGCAGTGCGACCAATACATTGATCAAGCTGCCAAACAAGACACCCAAGCCCGGCAATTGATGCGACTCGGCGGCATTGGCTCCATCACTGCCAGCGCTATGGTGGCAAGCGTGGGCAAGAGCCACGACTTCAGCAGCGGCCCCCAGTTCTGCGCCTGACTGGGTTTGGTGCCGGGGCAATACTGCTCGGGCGGCAAGCAGCGGCTAGGGCGCTTCACCAAGGCCGGGGATGCGTACCTGCGAACGCTGCTCATCACGGCGACCAAAGCCGTGTTGGCGGCGGCCAAAACCAAAACCGCCAAGACCGACCCGGTGAGCCGCTGGGCGATTCAAATTCAAGAACGGCGGGAATATTGGAAGGCGGTGGTCGCCGTTGCCGCCAAGAACGCCCGCATGTGCTGGGCGACGTTGCAGCGTGGAGAGGATTTCAAGATGCCGGTTTGAGTCGCGCGACCAGCAGTGAAATTTTTGCTGTAGATGTCACCGTGTGATGACTTGTCGTTGATGATTCAATGGGCAAGAGCTGGAGGTTTGGACCTGCGCTGGGGAGTGCTCGATCATTTCAAGGAGCTCAACAGGGTTGTGCAAACAACACTGAGCCTCGGCTAACGAACGGAGCCCTTGGCGTGCGTCTTCTCAATCACGGTCCGCTGCAATGAATGCAGCCTCGAATGACCGTTTGTAGTTTCGCCATCAACATCCTTTTTGCTTGACTGCAGCAACCGGTGCCACTGCCGACATCAGAGAAAAGCTGAAATCAATTTCCGTAGTCAGTCGCTGCGCGATTCACCACGGCAGGATGATGTTTGACAAAAGTGGAGAAGCCCTTGTAGTTCGAACTAAGCGGGCGGCGACGGCAGGACACCATGCCCGGACTGAGAAAACGTACACCGTACCTCAGGCCGGGCCCTGGTAGCCTGCCGTTGGTGCTCCGCTTGAGCGAGGGGTTGGCCTCACCTGCGCGCCACAGCCAGGAGGCCACCCGCTGCAATGAAAAACCCGCCCGTGACCCGATTAAGAAATCGTTTTGCTCCCAGCGTGCGAATTTTTGGAGCGAGTTTGGAGCCGAAGGCGGCATAGGAAGACATGGTTAGACCATCGACAACAAGCCAGGTGGCGCCGAGGGTGGCCAACTGATGGGCAAGAGGCTCAGTTGGATCGATGAACTGCGGGAAGAGCGCGCCGAAGAACAGCAAGTCTTTCGGATTGGCAATGCCGACGACAAAGCCTTGCCGAAACAGCCTTGCAATCTCGTTTGAGGTAGAGGGGGCTCCTCCCTTGTATTCTTCGAGTGCTGAGGGGGTTGAACGCCAGATCGATATGCCGAGAGCCACGAGATAGAGAGCGCCAATGACCTTGATGACCAAGAAGAGGGTACTTGAAGCAGCCACAATGGCTCCCAGGCCCAACGCTGATAAGAGCATAAGAACCGACGCTGCAGCCATGCCTCCCGCGACTGTGGCAAGCGCTCGGCAAGGGCCATGAGACACGCCGTGAGTAAGGCAAATGGCCGCTGATGGGCCCGGTGTGACGATGATTGCCGCGACCACCGAGAGATAGATTAGCCAGCTGTGGAAGTCCATGGTTTGCGTGATGCCAAATGAATGAAAGGGACTTCCTAGTCCCAAGTGAGCCGCGACCCGTGGGGGTTGGGGTTTACGGCAACCAAATGCCACGATGGAGACGCGAATCTATTCATCAACTCACTTGTTTCGGAAGGGGAAGTCATCACTATCGTAACGGTTGGAATTGATCTGGCAAAGAACGTTTTTGCGGTTCATGGTGTGAATGAAAGAGTTTGGCGCAGCAGTCACGCCTGTTTGTGCACCGTGCCCGGCAAGCCTATGTGCAGCAGCACACTGGGCTGATCAGCCGCATTCGCGGGCTGCTCTCAGGGCTGAGCCTCGACTAACGAATGGAGCCCCTGGCGTGCGTCTTTCAACAGGGACCGGTTGCAGTCATGCGTAAAGACTGGGGACTGTTTGTAGGCGCAAAGTTCACCCCCTTTTGCTTGACCGCAGTGACAGGTCACACCGACGACATCAGAGAAAAACTGAAATCAAATTCCGTTGTGAATCGCTACGCGATCCAACAAGGTGGGATGTTGTTTGACAACAGTGGGGAAGCACTTGTAGCCGGAGTTAAGCGGCGCAGCGAAGCGGTGTCGACCCGAGAATTGTTGGCACACTGACACATGGTGGACTTCACTGACGTGTTTCTTGGAGATTGTCGAGTGGAACCCAACCCGAATTCAAGCTATTGGTGCTCTTGCACCAAACCCAGCCGTTCAGAATTCTGCCGCCCATAAGCAAGTCACCTTGCCGCACATTCAGTTCTCTTGCCGTGTAGTCTTCACCTGCACGAGCAATCTTGTCATTGATGATTTCGATGATCTGCGCCGGAACCCAGCCACCTTTTTGTCCTGGTGTTTCACAGAACAACCAGTTATCCCAGCCCTCTGGGCCTTCGTATCTCTCCCCGACGGTAAGGGGGGTACCTTTTGCGAAGGTAATTGGCTCAGGGTACTCACTCGTGTGATCTTTGATGACGAGATATTTCTTTGCTTCCATCCTGGTCTTTCGGGCTTCGGCCGCTCGTTGTAGCGGGTCAGGTTAAGCGAGGGGTTTGGCTCCAGGGATGCCTATGCTCGGATGACCAGGGCCGAGAAGCAGCCCTGCTTGGCATTGTGCAGGTGGATGTATGCGACGTCGTCGCGTGCAAAGTACCCTTCAATCTCAGCAGCGGTAACCTTGCCTTCGCAAACGCTCGCGGCGACCATCATGTGCGCTGCATCGTACGCGCGAACCGACATGAGGCGACTGGTGACGTAGCTCGGCAGTTCGCCAACGGGCGACCGTGACTGCTGTGAGTCGCGCCGAACAAAAATCGGGCCAGATGCGCGATACGGCGAGTCTGCCGGCTGGTGTTGGAACGGCAGAAGAATGAGTTCTTCACCAACGCTCGCATCCTCCAAGCTGACACGGCAAGGGTACCCTGGGCTTTCGGTTGCGTAGCAGCGCTTGGCAGCGCGCTGCTGCAGTTGCTCGTCTGTGAGACTGAAGAGAGATTGGAACTGGTCGTAGTCGATGCCGACCACCTGGAAACTATTGGGCATGTGAACTCCTTAAAGGTTCGCCATGTTGCAACCATGCGGTCTTACGGTCTCGCTGGATTCGGACATGCAATTCATGGAAGCGGTGCAAATTCGAATGTGCCCCTGTGCGGCCAAACGTTTGAGCTGTGCCGAGAGCGCCATTCCGGTGCGAGCCGGGTCGAGCGGAGGGGTAGCGAAGCAATCGGCCCGCCCGCGCCGCAAATCGTTCCGACGAAACACATGGCGTTGGCCTGCTGAATGTGGCAGGGTGGAACGCAGCACCGGCAAAGACCGAAGTAGCAATGGTGCAAGTGGCCCGCGGGTTAGCGTGGACATGGGCTGCGTCATTGACATTGGTGAGCCCGCGTTTGGCGTTTGACGCCGCGCACAGGCTTAGTTGCGCAAAGGCAGTGCTGCGCCGATGGCGACAAACGCGCCGCCGCAAGCCCGATTGAATTGCTTCCCTACGCGGCGCAACCATGGCCGAAGTCGGTGCGCAGCGCTTGCCAGCGCGTACTCAGTGACGACTTCGACTAGAGCGAACGTGCCAGCCATGACCAAGAACTGCACCAGAAGGCTTCGTGACGGGTCTACGAACTGGGGCAGGAATGCTGCGAAGAACAACAAACCCTTTGGATTCGTGACGGCAGAAAGAGCACCTTGCCTGAACATTTCGCCGGCTGAGACCGTTGCCGCGTGGGGCTTGGGCTCGAGGTCGATGGGCGGAGATCGCCAAACTTGGATGCCAACGTACACGAGGTATGCACCACCAACCCATTTGAGAACGGTCAGCCAGACGATCGACGACTGAAGCAGCGCGCCGATGCCAAACATTGACAAACCAATGAGAGCGACGAAGCCAACCGCACCGCCCAGAATGGTGTTCAGAGTCTTGCGATGCCCGTATAGCGCCCCATGCGTGAGAGCGAGCAACCCATTCGGGCCAGGCGAGAGTGACAGGCCGATGGCGGCTGCCAGGTAAAGCAGCCAGGTGGTGAGATCCATGGATGCAGAGGGGTTGGTTGTGCGGCCTAACGTTGGAGGCCACCGGCACACAACAAACGCCGCGAAGCGGCAGCTTGATGTTGTGTGCCTGCGTGGGCTGAACAGTTATGTTGCCCGTTCGAGTATGGAGGGAATTTTCGCGTCCAACGCGCGGACCATATCAAGAAACTGACCTTCGTTCTCAAAATATCCTCCCTGCTCAATTCGTCCGACGAACCGCAGAACGTAATTGCCATACCTGACTTGGACAATGCAATGTGCAGATCCCGGCTCCAGCGATGTGCGCCAGATTTTTGCCTCTTGCGCCCTCACGGCCGGCGAGGAGTCAACTAGTTGCATCGACCGGGTGAATTTGCGCGTTTGCTCCCATTCCTGCGCAAAAACTTTAGCTGCCGTCGAGTCGCTTGACGAGACCAAAACGCGAAATGTGAGGTCCACATCGTATGGGTTTTCCGCTTTTCCTTCCTGCTTGCTCGACAGAGCCATAGTCGCGCGCGTTTCACCTGCGACCAAGTAGCCGTACTCATCGAAGTAATTTGGGTCGTGCGGCGCATCCTTCGCTCGCCTCGGAGAACCAGGAAGTAGCTGGAATAGCACATCAGGGTCAACAACGCTGTACGAGGGCATGAAAGAACCTCTGTGGTACCAGGCAGCCGCCGCTAAGCTGCCGAGGACGAGAGCACATATAACGACACACTTAACTCGCGACATAACGTTGGATTTCAGCGGCGGCGTTAGGCGTCCGCTTGAAGGGAATACGAAGGGACTTCCCACCTTCGAGCGACGGCGTCGATGCGCCAAGATGGGTGGTGTGAGTCATCCATCTGTTGCTGTGTTGAAAGGGGAAATCCATGAGCGAGACTACACGAGGTTCTGGTGGTCGTGAAGTGGTGCGTGTCGGGGTTGATTTGGCTAAATGCGTGATTCAAGTGCACGCCGTGGATGCTGCGGGCCGCGTGGTCACCAGCCGGGCGCTGGCACGTGACAAGTTCATGCCTTGGTGTACCGCAGTTGCCTGCGGGCTGCTTGGTCGTGATGGAGGTCAGCTCCTCGGCCCACCACTGGGGCCGCAAGTTGATGGCGCTTGGAATGGATGCACGCATCGTTGCCGCTCAGCTTGCCGCAACCTATCGCAGTGAAGGTGCCACCGGTAAGAACGACGCGAACGATGCTGAGCCCGGACACGAACAGTCCCTGCGGACTGTTCGTGCCTGGCGAAGGGCCGGGCCTCTGCGCCCGGCGCGCCCTGCAAGGGGCAGCGATTTGCGAGGCCGCCAGCCGTCCCCACATGCGCTTCGTGCCCATCAAAACCGTGGAGCAACAAAGCATGCTGGCCGTGCACAGCCTGCGCGAGGGCATCAAGCAAGACCGCAACGCGTGTATCAACCGCATTCGCGGCTTGTTGCTGGAGTTCGGTGTGGCCATTCCCACCGGCGTTCGCGCCCTGGAGGCCGCGCTGGACGATGTGCTGGAAGACGCCAGCAACGAGATGAACGGCTTGGCTCGCATCACGCTGCGCCGGGCGCAGGATCAGTGGCGCGAACTCAATGAACACCTCACCTGGTGCGATGAGCGCATTGCCGCCCATGCCAAAGACAACGAAGCTGTCAAGCAGGCAGCCACGCTGATGGGCGTGGGGCCTGTTGGGGCATCGGCTGTTGTGGCCACCGTGGGCAACTTCAAGCAGTTCAAGAGCGGTGCGCAGCTCGGTGCCTGGATGGGGCTGGTGCCCAAGCAGCGCTCTTCGGGCGGCAAGAACAACCTTTCCACCATCACCAAACGCGGCCACACCTACTTGCGCACCTTGTTGATCCAGGGGGCCAAATCGGTCGTCAACTCCGCGCACACCAGGAGCGATCCCATCAGCCGCTGGGTGCTGGCGCTCAAAGAACGTTCGGGTTGGCAAAAGGCGGTGGTGGCGCTGGCCAACAAGAATGCGCGAATTCTGTGGGCGGTGATGACCAAGGGCACAACATTTGATCGCCACCATGTGAGTGTCAAACCGGCTGGTGGCACTGCAACGACCAACATGCCCACGAACGCAGTCACGAGTTCGATTTAACCAAACAACTTTCTTGCACGACGACAACCAGAAGATGCAGCAACAGGTCAGACCGGCAGCAGGCCAACTCGACTAACCCCTTGTGGCGGCATGGGCCAAGTCCACGTGATAGGAATGGAGCCCTGCTGAGCGGTTCGTATCTGGGCCCGCAGCGCTGGCGGCTATGCCAACAACTGCAACAAGGCCGTCTGTAGAGTGGCAGTCTGTTCTCTGTTCTTGCCTTCGACACCGTCGCCGTGTGTTCCACAAGTCCTTGGCTGAACAATGAGATGCAAAAAACTAAAACAGTGCGCTTGACTGAACGGGAAGTCCCTGTAAGGGGTTAGGCCGCGCTCTCAGCCGTTAGGCTAAGTGCGAGGAACTTGGTGCCTGGAACAGGGTTGTAGCTCACAGGCGCTGCGGGCACGAAGCCGAGGGACTCATAGAGCCTCTGAGCGGCGACGAACTCGGGCAGGACGTCCAGGCACATGGTGGTGTAGCCGATGGAGTGGGCCTGGCGAATCATGTGCTCGACCAGTCGACGGCCGAGGCTCTGACCTCTTGCGATGGGACGAACGTAGACACGCTTCAGTTCGCAGGTGGTTTGATTGACCTTGCGGAGCGCGGCACAGCCAACAACCGCGCCTTGATCTCGCGCGAGAACGACGCAACCGTCGGGTTGTGCGTACTTGCCGGGGAGGCTGGCGAACTCAGTCTCAAAGTCTTGGAAGGTGAGGTCCGTGCTTGGACTGGCAACATACTCCCGAAAGATGGCAACGACGTGTTTGACATCCTCGGGGAAGCGCGCGGTGGAAAGTGCTGTCATCGGTTCGGTCAGTTGATTCTCTGGAGATTCGTGCGGGGCGGTTCTTGCGCGGCCTAACGTTTGAGATCAGGGGCACCGACCGCAGGGAGGGGAGCCCGCTTGCGGGCTGTCCCCTGGATCGACTTGTTAGGCTGTTGCTCATTAGAATACATGTATGACAATGCCCTCTTCTTTCGGCGGAAACGTAAAGATTACAGATTCGTACTGACTGTTTCTCGTCTCGATGTCTATCGAGTCTCCGCTCTTGAAGATGATGCTTAGGAGATTTGGATTCTTTAATGTTGCCTTCTGCGCAAGTTGTCGTCCAAGTGCCCCCCAGGGGCCAGAATTAGGCGCATCGCCCCACTCGTAATCTTTTCCCGCAACGGACGCAAAGACGCGTTCATTGCAGTGGATACTGAAATTCACAAACTGAATGGTGAAGCCGTAAGAAGCAAGCAAAACCGACTCAACGTATTCCTCATTCCGTGAGAAGTATTGGTTCAGCAGTTCTACAATTTCTTCGTCGAATGAAATCATGCTCGGGCCAATGGAAGCCTAACGTGGAAGTAAGCGGACGCCAGAGCGCGAAGCGCGGAGGGAACCACAAGCGCAGCTTGTGGCGGTCCGCTTAACTGTAGGGTTAGGCGTCGGCACTGACACTAGCCCAGCACCTTACTAATGCGATGCCGCGCTGTCTCTATAGCGCCTGTCAAAGCCGAATCGTTACGCCAGTTGGGGCAGCCAATATCAAACCACTCTTCAGTTGCGACAATGTGAGATAGGTCTGTTGCATCGTGTTCTAAGTGGTCTAGTGCTGCGTCAAGATCAATTCTCAGAATTTCGACGTATTGATCAAAGGATGGCGCAAGTTCGATCAAAGCGGACTCAGTACGCTTCCCTGCCCAACCAGGCAATCCTTCTACGAAAGCAACCACACGACCGTTACCCGTGGGGCTAAGGTCTAAATATACGATCGAGCCGCCTCCGTCTCGAGCGAAGGGCAGCACTCCTCTCGGGATTTTTGCGTATTCGCGCCCTGATCGAATTTCGCCGACGAATGTCTCGTCACAGAACGTGCCCGAATCAGCTGTGAAAAGGCCACAGAAAGACAGTGCTTCGCTCTGGCCAGATTCCATCGGTACGTCAACGACGTACTCCAAATAGCCACCGTTTGCGACTTGCAGATATTCCTTGAACGACGAAGGCAACTTAGCGCCTAGCAGCTCCTCAATTTCGAGGAGCTGCGATTCGCTTGGGGCGGGTTTTGCTCCTTCAATGGCGAGATGGCGATATCGACTGTAGGTCATTTGGTATAACGCCTAACGTTCGAGCTAAGCTGCCCGCGGAGGCAGGCGCTGTAAGCCTGGTTCGCGATGATGCACCACGTGCCGCGGACCAGGCTTACAGCGCCTGCCGTAGCGGGTCAGCTTGACCGAGGGGTCAGGCCTCAGTTAGCGGAGTCGGATGCGTCTGATGATTGCTCTGGGGAAGATGGCGGCTTTGCTCGCAACATGCGATGTATCTCAATTTGCTTTCGCTCGAGGGCCTTGATTCGCGCTTTTGGGATCGGCAGCGCTCGATCTTCCTTGTCGCGGCTGAGATCGTAGCCCCAATAGTCGCGGTACATGAATTTATGGACCTGAAGCTTATAGACATTCGCAGCCTTTGATATGAGTGTGCTGCGAACAAGTAAATCTCGAAGTCGGTCCTCAGAACGCGTACCCAGCGCGACAAGCAGGAAGTATGAAATCTCGATGTGCGTAATCTGGGAGCAGACAATGTTTCGGTAGGTCGATCGGTCCACCTGTGGTGGGCCGGCCTCCTCAAGGTGCGAGAGTAGTGCCTTGAGTGTCTCGAGAAGTCGCCCCTGTCGAAGAAGACTGTAGTTCAGGTGCCAGAAGTTGCGGTAGTAAAGATAGTCGAGCAGGAGCTTGTCGTCTTCTGTCAGGGCGTTCTTGCGATATCTAGTCTGCACATCATGCGGAACAGAGTTCACCCGCTCTTGACGTAGCTGCTTGAGAATTCCGTCTGTGGTTTGGCGAAGGACGTCACGGCCTCTTGTGGTTTGCCCATCCTTGGTGCTGATCACCGATGAGAGCGCATCGCCATACATCTGCAGTAGGCGGTACAGATTCTCCTCATACTCGCGGATCTCAGCGCTTCGAACCTGAATGCCAAAGTCTGCTGCTTGCTTCTTCATCTGGCGCTGTTGCAACTGAATCGTTGCGAGCAACCCGGCGAAACCAAGCCCAGTGAATAGAGAGTTCAGTACGCCAAATCCGTCTCCAAATTGACCGCGAACAGCGGTGTCACCTGGAACACCCGGGAATAGACCAAAGAAGAAAGCAAGGAAGAGACCGAGAACCAATAGAAATGGCGCAATGAACCAGACCGTGCTGAGCCAGGGGTTGCGGTCTTTGGTCGTTTTGTCTTCGGCAGGCATAGAAGGGGCGCAAATTCTGAGGCCTAACGTTTGACATGAGGGGCGGCCAAGAGCGATAGCTCTTGGCCGTCCCTCTCGATGGAAGGGTTAGGCGGCCGGCTTCGCATGCCACCTGGTGAATGGCTTTGTAGCCAAACTTGAATTGAAGTACCGAGCGTCATGGGTTACCTCTTCGCCGAGCCACTCGGGCCTGGCGAACGCCTGATCTTCTGATTGCAACTCGATTTCGGCGACAACGAGACCGGCATTCTCTCCAAGGAATTCATCCACTTCCCAGGTAACGCTTTCGAGCTGAATGAATCTGCGAATCTTCTCAATGACTGGCCCGTCACTGAGTTTTAGGAGTTGCTCTGCATCTGCTGCGGGAATCTCGTACTCGAACTCAGCTCGCGAAGCGCCTACAGATATGCCTTTTATGGTGAGGAATGCTTTCTCACCTGCAAGCCGAACTCTCACTGTTCGTTCTTTGTCTCGATTCAGGTAACCCTGGCTGAAGCGGACTCCGGCTCCTTGGCGCCATGTGGTTCCAGTTACCAGGAACTTCCGCTCGATTTCGATTCCCATGTCGCTCCCTCGGACGCCTAAGGTAGAAATGACAGGCGCAATGCGTCCGAGTCGATTGGCAAGTTAGCGCGGATTCTTGGCATTGGCTTTATCAAAAGCTGCATACGTTCGTTGGTTTATGACCGGTTGCAGTGTTTTTATCCAAGCGTTTGATTTAGCAGATAGTGGCTGTGCCATGGCAATATTATTTGCGACTATTTTTTTCCCTATGGGGCTTCTGACGAACGCTAGCCATGACAAGATTTCCTGATGGGTGAACGTATCACTGTAAAGCGGCACGAGTTGATCTATAAGCTGACCTGCTTCCGTTGATTTTTCAGTTACGACCTCGGCGGCTACTTGAGTGAGGATGTCCTTTGCGTTGCTTGGGCAACCGGCACAACCCTTGAATATGTCGACGTGCCGCATGGAGTTAACGAACGAATCTTTCGTTACTTCAACAATGCCATTCTCGATAAGAAGCGCCCGAATGTCGGCGCGCTTTTGAGGCGTAAGTTCGTCGGAGAATGCACTCGGCACCACTAGAAGTAGGCCAAAACCCATAACGCCACAAACGATTCGAAGGTTCATCCTAATATCCCCTATATAAGTGTGTTCAACTTAAGCGCTAACGTTTGAATTCAGCGGACCAGCCAGCGAAGCTGGCGCAGGTCCGCTGCAATGAAAGGTTAGCCATTCGCGGCAACAAGCGCGAGAAGGCCATCGTCTAATTTAACAACCATCTCTCTTTTCTCGCCCTCTGCAAATTCCACGATCACGGTGTTTGATTCCGCCCTATCCGTTTTTCCGACTTCCGCATCACGCACGACAATTCGGTGCCGCCCGGGAATTAGTGCAATGACTTCTTGAGACGGATTAGCCAAATGACTTAGTCGTGCCGGCGTGCGATGGATATTTCCATCGACATAGATCTTGAATGCCTCAATCCCGGCGGGCAGGTTGATAGAGCCACGGACAATCAAAGTCGCACTGTGGCGTGCTTCGACCTCTTTGAGGAAGGCCTCGTACTCAGGGGACCTGAAGCGCATGTTGAATGGCTAACGCAAAGGTAACCGGCGACTTGCGAAGGGAGGGAGCGAAGCGACCGGACGCCGCAAGGCGTCCGTGTTGACCGAAATGTTAGCCTTCACGCAGCCTCCACCACACCATTGGAAATTCGGCGTACATTCAAAGGACAAAGCGCGGCTTGTCGAGTACATGCAACCTTACTGAGGGATTGGTGCCACATCTATTTCAGCAACGATGTTTGGCAAGTGTCCCCGAGGTCGTGGTGACCTGGACTCATTTGGAATCGAACAAGAACATTCTTGCCATTGCTCAAGTCAACCAAGAAGGACCAGCGATCCTCCTTTGCGAGTTCCGGAGAGAGAGGCACGTACTTGTAGAGATTCATTCCATCCGACCTGAGGGAGACTTCCCTCGCCCCCAGTTCACCTGGAAAGTACTGAATCACTTTGTACGTTCCGTGCAGTGGTGGCTCGACCAAGCGTACGTGAACTGGAACAACACCTTTGAGTGTTTCTTGCCAAAATTCGCCCTTCCGCTTGACGGTGTAGTTCAAAGCTTCGGAAGCTGGATTGACATCGGGGGCTGTACCGTATGTTTGACAGGTTCTTCGTATGCGATCAGCAGCGGGGAGATTCCGGCGGGCCATTTCTGACTTGATCGCCAATGGGTAGCGATCCGAGTGTGCGGGGGAGTTCGCTTGCCCCAGGGCGATCGGAACGGTAGCGCCATACACAATGCCGCCGAGGACAATGGCTACCACAGGACTGAGTTCCATGATCTGAAGGCTAACGTTCGAGCTAAGCTGCCCGCGGAGGCAGGCGCTGTAAGCCTGGTTCGCGATGATGCACCAAGTGCCGCGGACTAGGCTTACAGCGCCTGCCGTAGCGGGTCAGCTTGAGCGAGGGGTTAGGCCGCACTTGAGCAGGCTGATGTTGGCTCATGCTCAGGGAGAGCACTGCAGCGCAGCAAGTCTCTCGTCGAGGTGCCAGAGCCTGTCGGCAGCGTTCGCTTCGTGCGCCAGGGCTTCGAGCTGTTGCCTCACAGCCTGCGGCAGGCTTCTGACAGGGCTGCTGCCGCGCGGTTTGTGGCCGACAGACTTGAGAAGCGTCGCAATCTTCCTCCAAGCTGCGGCAAGTTTCGCTTCATTCAACTCTTCAAGGGACGCACCGAAGAAGTCGAGTTCATCCTCGGTGAGCAACTGATCAAGAACAGATTCGAACCCGTTCATGTTGATCTCGCAGCGAACCGAGACGATGTAGTAGATGACTCGTTCCCCGTGGGGCAGATCGTCAGGCCTTCCTGTGGTGCCACAGCGTTTCAAGATGTCTTCGAAGCGGCGGGCGACTTCGGCAGAGGAGTCCATGGCGTATCGGTCGTGAGGCCTAACGTGTTATCGGGCGACAGTATTGCTGCATAACACCACCGACTGTCTCCCTAAAACGGGTGGTGCAATCGGCCTGCAGGCCCCATGAATCTTGGGTTTTTGACATAAATACTGTTTATTTATACAGTTATAACAAAATCGTCAAAACCGGCAGTCTTTTTCATCCACTGCCGCCGGTTTTAGTCCCCAGCCGCATCGCCCCTCGGAGGTCTGCATGCCTGAGTTGCCGCTGCACCGAATGCTGCCACAGTTTTCCTCTGCGCCCTATGCCCGGCACGCACCTGCACGTAAGGCGGCCAAGTGGCCTGCGCTGAAATCGGTCAAGGTGCTGGACCAGTTGCGCGAGCGCATCCGCTACCTGCACTACAGCCGCCGCACCGAGGATGCGTATGTGTACTGGGTACGCGCCTTCATTCGTTTTCATGGGCTGCGCCACCCGCGTGAGTTGGGCGGGCCTGAGGTGGAGCGTTTTCTCACGCACTTGGTGAATGAGCGCAGCGTGTCGGCGTCCAACCACCGGCAGGCTTTGTCTGCGCTGCTGTTTTTTTACGGCAAGGTGATGGGTGTGGAATTGCCTTGGATGGCGGAGATCGGGCGGCCCCAAGTGCAGCGCCGATTGCCAATAGTGTTGAGCCGCGAGGAGGTGGCCAGTGCGTTGACGCTGCTGCAAGGCGAGCACCGCTTGCTGGCGCAGTTGCCTTATGGCACCGGCATGCGAATTCACGAGGCGCTGCAATTACGCGTGAAGGACGTGGACTTTGAGCACCAGGCCATCGTGGTGCGCGAGGGCAAGGGCGGCAAAGACAGGGTGGTGATCTTGCCGCAGTCATTGGTGCCCGCATTGCGCGAACAACTGGGGCGGGCCAGGTTGTTGTGGGCGGCAGACCAAGCCCAGGGCTGCGGTGGTGTGGCCATGCCGGATGCGCTGGAGCGCAAGTACCCACGGACGGGTTCTGCCTGGACTTGGTTTTGGGTGTTCCCGCTGGCTACGCATTCGACCGACCCGCGTACTGGGGTGGTGCGTCGCCACCACCTTTACGACCAAACATTCCAGCGCGCCTTCAAACGCGCGGTGCAACAAGCAGGGATTCAAAAGACTGCCACGCCGCACACCTTGCGGCATGCGTTTGCGACACACTTGCTGCAAGCGGGTTATGACATCCGCACGGTGCAAGAGTTGCTGGGCCACGCGGATGTGGCGACCACCATGATTTACACGCATGTGCTGAAGGTGGGTGGCGGCGGGGTGCGCAGCCCGGCGGATTTGTTGCCGCAGCTTTCGGCGGGCGTGGTCGTGGTTTGACGAGATGGTGCAGTTGCGGCAGAGTCAACCGTGACTGGTCTTGCCGTGTCTGTTCGCTCAAAGCCTGACGGCCAGCCGTTCCTGCAGTGCGTCTTCCTGCGCCCCCCACATCGGTGCCACCCGCACCACATCCCCAATCACCAGCAGTGCCGGGCTGCTCAAACCCTGTTCGGCAATGGTGTTCACCAATGCAGACAACACACACACCGCCTGTCGCTGCTGCAGCGTGTGGGCGGCGCTGATGATGGCCGCCGGGGTGTCGGGTGAAAGCCCACCTGCGATCAGTGCTTGAACGATGTGTTCGGCACGTGCCACGCCCATGTAGATGACGAGGGTGAGGCCGCTTTGGGCGAGGGCGGTCCAGTTCGGGCCTTCGCTGCCATCTTTCGCATGGCCCGTGACCAAGGCGACGCCAGGGGTGTGGCGTCTGTCGGTGGTGGGCAGGCCAATAGAAGCGGGGCCAGCTAAGCCGGCGGTGAGGCCGCTGACCACCTCCACTTGCAAACCGGCGGCGCGCAGGGCGTCGGCTTCTTCACCGCCACGGCCAAAGACGAAAGGGTCACCGCCTTTGAGGCGCACCACCTTCATGCCGCTTGTGGCTTCGCGGATCATCACGCGGTGGATGAAACCTTGGTCGGTGGAGGGGCAGCCGCCGCGTTTGCCGACGTAGAGCACGCGGGCGCTGCTGGATGCGTGTTCGAGCACGCGGGGGTCGACCAGGTCGTCGCACAAGATGACGTCGGCCTCTTTGATCGTGCGGGCTGCTTTGAGGGTGAGAAGTTCGGGGTCGCCGGGGCCGGCGCCGACGAGGTGGACGGTGGGCGTTGAAGTGTGGGTGGGGTTCATGGTGTATTCCCGTGCAAATTCAAACCGCGTCAAACCGCCTGTTTCAAGCCGCCGTCAAACTCATCCGCACCTGCTCCCGCAAACTCGGCAAACACGAGCCGCACTGGGTGCCGCATTTGAGTTCGCCTTGCAACTGCATCAGGCGTTCTTCGGCAGAGCCTGTGCAGCTTTGCAGCGTGGTGTTGATTTGGTCAGCGCTGATGTTGAAGCAGTTGCACACCTGGGGGCTGGCCGGTGCCGCTTCTGAGGGTGGCTTGGCACCTGCGGCCAGCAGGCGGTGGGCCTGTGAGGGCGTGGCCTGTTCCGATTGCAGCATGCTGCGCATCCAGCCTTGGGCGCTTGCGTCGCCTGCGAGCAAGAAGGCGTCCAAGCGGCGTTCGCCTTGCACGTTCACCAAGCGCAGTGCGCGGCGTTGGGCGCGTTTTTTGTCTTCATAGCGCAGCACGCTGGGTTGGTTGGCATCGAGCCCGAAGAGGGCTTCAATGTCCAGCACCAGTTCAGGGGCCGGCACCTCGGCAGCGGCGGCGCGCAGCAGCAGCCCGTTGCGCTGGTGGCCAAAAGGCACCAGGGCGGCGTAATCAAAGTGGGCCAGCAAGGTTTGCAGTTGGCGGCGCACCTGTGGCAGCTCGTCGTCGTTGAACCAGGCCATGGCGGTGAGCCGCCAGGGCAATTCCGCCTTGAGCACTTTGATGGCGCTGTGTTTTAGCTCGGGCTGTTTGGAGCTGGGACAGTAGGCGCGGGTGGTGAGGGCGTTGATGCCGGTAGAGGCGTCTTGGTGACCGGTTTTTCCGGACAGAAACTCCTCACCCCAATGCATGGCGACAAAGGCCTGGGTGGTGGCGACGCGTTCACTCGGCTGCACCGGCAAGATGATGGAGCCCCGGCGTGAGGTGAGGTGAACCAGGTCACCTTCACTCAAACGCAAACGTGCGAGGTCTTGCGGGTGCATTTCCACCACGGGTTCGGGCACATGGCCAAACAAGCGGCCCACGGTGCCGGTGCGGCTGCCGCCGTGCCACTGGTCACGCAAGCGGCCGGTGATGAGGCTGAAGGGGAAGCGGGCATCACGCGGTTCGGCCAGTGGTGTGAAGGGTGCATCCATGAATTTGGCGCGGCCATCCAGCGTGGGGAAGATGCCGTCTTCATACAGCCGGGCTTTACCTGTGCCAGCCCCCTCGGGCAGCGGCCATTGCTGCGGGCCTTTTTCTTCCAGCAGGGCGTAGGACAAGCCGGTGATGTCCAGGTCGCGGCCACGGGTGGTTTCGCGGTGTTCGTTCCACACGCTCTCCGCGGTGGGGTAGTTGAACAGCGGTGGCCACTGTGGTTTCAAACGGTCTTGTAGGCGCTGCGCAAAGTCGCGGGCTATTGTCCAGTCGTCGCGGGTTTCGCCGGGCGGCGTGATGGCGGGGCGCACGCGGCTGATGCGGCGTTCGCTGTTGGTCACGGTGCCTTGTTTTTCTCCCCAGCTGGTGGCGGGCAGTTGCAGGTGGGCATAGGGCGAGGTGGCGGTGGTGAAGGCTTCTTGCAGCACCACAAATTCACAGCGCTCCAAGGCTTTGCGCACCAGGGTTTGGTCGGGCAATGACTGCGCCGGGTTGGTGCAGGCTATCCACAGCGCTTTGATCTCGCCTGCCGCTGCCGCCTCAAACATTTCAACGGCCGTTTTGCCCGGCGTGGCGGGCACGCTGGGCACGCCCCAGAGCGCAGCCACTTCGGCGCGGTGCTCGGGGTTGGCCAGGTCACGGTGGGCCGAGAGCAAATTCGCCATGCCGCCCACTTCACGCCCGCCCATGGCATTGGGCTGGCCGGTGAGTGAGAAGGGGCCCGCGCCGGGCAGACCAATTTGGCGGCAGGCTAAATGCAGGTTGATGAGGGCCGCATTTTTGGCGCTGCCGCTGCTGCTTTGGTTCAGGCCTTGGCAGTAGAGGCTGAGGGTGGGCTTTCTAGCGGTGTTGGCAGTTGTGCTTTGGTCCAGGCCCGCAAACCAGGTGGCCGCTTGAACAATGTCCGCTTCTTTCAAGCCGGTGAGCCGGGCCGTGTGGGCGGGTGTGTATTCGCGCACCCGGGTTTTCAGCGCTTCGAAACCTTGGGTGTGGGCGGCAATGTAGGGCGCATCGATCCAGCCTTCCCACAACATCAAGTGCAGCATGCCGTGGTACAGCGCAATGTCTGCTCCGGGCAGGATCTGCAAATGCAGCTGGGCCATGTCGGCGGTTTCGGTTTTGCGCGGGTCCACCACGATCATTCGCTGCTGGGGGTTGGCACGGCGCGCATCTTCAATGCGGCGCATCAGAATGGGATGCGCCCAAGCGGTGTTGGAGCCCGAGATGAAGAGGGTGTGCGCGTGCGCCAGGTCGTCGTAGTTGCAAGGGGGAGAGTCCGCACCCAAGGTGGCTTTGTAGCCAGCCGCCGCGCTGCTCATGCACAGGCGCGAGTTGGTGTCGACGTTGTTGGTGCCGATCAAACCTTTGCCGAGTTTGTTGAAGACGTAATAGTCTTCCGTGAGCAACTGGCCTGACAGGTAAAAGCCCACCGCGTCGGGGCCGTGTTGTTCGATGATGCTGCCGAAACGTTCAGTGGCTTCATGCAGCGCGTCATCCCAGCTCACGGCATAGGCCGGTGTGCCATGTTTGATGCGACGCAGCGGTTGCAAGAGCCGGCCGTGCAGGGTGATGGGCGCGGTGGCGGTGAGCGCCAGGGTGCTGCCTTTGCTGCACAGGCGGCCGAAGTTGGCCGGGTGGTTGGGGTCGCCTCGCACGCCGGTGATTTGCGTGCCATCGCTTTCAATGATGACGCCACAGCCCACGCCGCAGTAGGGGCAGGTGGATTGGGTTTCTTGCGCTGCCATGGCCATTGGACCGGTTGCTGCAGCCTTACTCAGCGGTGCTCTTGGACGCTGCGGGTACAAAGGCCCCCAGCGCCAAGGTGCGCAGCTCATCTTGGTCCAGCGAGACCTGTCCCGCCTCCACCTTCACCGCAAAGCGCTGAGTGCAGCCTTCGTCCGGCGCTTTGGCGCAGCCATCAGCCAGGCCTATGGTCCAGTTGTGCAGTGGGCAGGCCACGCTCTCGCCAAATACGATGCCTTGGCTCAGCGGGCCGCCTTTGTGAGGGCAGCGGTCGAGCAGGGCGAAGACCTTGTCCTCGGCGTTGCGGAAGATGGCCACGTCGCAGGCTGGGTCGCGGGCGACACGGCGCGAGCCCAACACGGGAATGTCCTCAACGCGGCAGATGGGGATCCATTGACTCATGGTGCTTAGACTTTCTCTGTCAAATGAACGGCCTGGACGGGCGAGAATTGCCGCGTATCCACCGCCGCCTTGTCAAACTCAAACCAGGGGTCGGGCTCGCCGTCCAGCGCAAACTGCAAACGCTCCCACAATGCTTTTCGGCCTGGCGCATCGTCGAGAATTTTTTTCTTCACATAGTCCAGGCCCACGCGGCTCACATAGTGCACCGTGCGCTCCAGGTACCAGCCTTCTTCGCGGTACAGCTGGCAAAACGCGCCGGTGTACTCCAGCACTTCCTCGGGTGTTTTGAGTTTGGTGAAGAAGTGCGCCACTTCGGTTTTGATGCCGCCGTTGCCGGCCACATACATCTCCCAACCCGAGTCCACCCCAATGATGCCGACGTCTTTGATGCCGGCCTCGGCGCAGTTGCGCGGGCAACCGCTCACGGCGAACTTCACTTTGTGGGGCGCGTACATGCGCCACATGGCCCGCTCCAGGTCCTTGCCCATTTGGGTGCTGTCTTGGGTACCAAAGCGGCACCACTCTGAGCCGACGCAGGTTTTGACGGTGCGAAGGGCCTTGGCATAAGCGTGGCCGCTGGGCATGCCAATGTCTTTCCAGATGCTGGTCAGGTCTTCTTTTTTCACGCCCAGCAGGTCGATGCGCTGGCCGCCGGTGACCTTGATGGTGGGCACCTTGTACTTGTCCGCCGCGTCGGCGATGCGGCGCAGTTCGTCGGCGGTTGTCTCCCCACCCCACATGCGCGGTATGACGCTGTAGGTGCCGTCTTTTTGAATGTTGGCGTGGCTGCGTTCGTTGATGAAGCGGCTTTGCGGATCGTCCTTGGCTTCTTTGGGCCAGGTGCTGATCAGGTAATAGTTCACCGCCGGGCGGCAGCTGGAGCAGCCGTTGGGGGTGCGCCAGCCGAGCTGTTTGTACACACCATCGACGGTGAGCAGCTTGCTGCCATCGGGGTTCACGGTGCGTATGGCCTGTCGCACTTCTTCGTGGCTGTGGTCGGTGCAGCCGCACATCGCTTTTTTGGTGGGGGCGGCGGAGTAGTCACCACCCGCCGTGAACATCAACAACTGCTCGACGAGCCCCGTGCATGAGCCACAACTGGCGCTGGCTTTGGTGCATTTGCGCACTTCTTCCAGCGTGAACAAGCCTTTTTCTTTGATGGCTTTGCAAATGGCGCCTTTGGTGATGCCGTTGCAGCCGCAGACTTCATCGCTGTCTGCCATGGCGGCGGCTTTGTTGTGGCCTTGGTGGCCTACATCGCCGATGTTGGACTCGCCGAACATCAGCTTGTCGCGGATGTCGGCGATCTTGCGGCCTTCACGCAGCAGTTTGAAGTACCAAGATCCGTCCACCGTGTCGCCGTACATGCAGGCGCCAACCAACTGGTCGTTTTGAATCACGAGTTTTTTGTAGACGCCGCCCGAGGGGTCGCTCATTACGATTTCTTCAAAGCCCTCGCCACCGGTGAAGTTGCCCGCGCTGAACAAATCAATGCCGGTGACTTTCAGCTTGGTGCTGGTGAGGCTGCCTGTGTAGCGGCCTATGCCAAATTCAGCCAAGTGGGTGGCGCACACCTTGCCTTGCTCAAAGAGGGGGGCCACCAAACCGTAGGCAATGCCGCGGTGGGCGGCGCATTCGCCCACGGAGTAGATGCGCGGATCGGTGACGGTTTGCAGGGTGTCGGTGACGACGATGCCTCTGTTGCAGTGCAAACCGATCTTCTCCGCCAGTTCGGTGTTGGGTCGAATGCCTGCGGCCATGACCACCAAATCGGCGGGGATTTCTTGGCCGTCTTTGAACTTGACCGCCATGACACGTCCATCTTTGCCAGCAATCAGTTCTTGGGTTTGTGCGCCCATCAAAAAGCGCAGGCCACGTGCCTCCAAAGATTCGCGCAACAAACCGCCCGCCACTTCATCAAGTTGCCGCTCCATCAATGTGCCCGAGATATGAACCACGGTCACTTGCATGCCACGCAGCATCAAGCCGTTGGCCGCTTCCAGGCCCAGCAGACCGCCGCCGATGACCACCGCGTGCTGGTACACCTTGGCGGCTTCGATCATGGTGTTGGTGTCGGCAATGTCGCGGTAGGCGATCACGCCGGGCAGGTCTTTGCCCAGGATGGGCAGGATGAAGGGGTTGGAGCCGGTGGCAATCAACAGGCGGTCGTACTCTGCCTCGGTGCCGTCCTCGGCCATGACCATGCGGCGGCAGCGGTCCACGTTCACCACTTTTTTGCCCAGGTGCAGGGTGATGTGGTTCTCTTCGTACCAACTCAAAGGGTTGAGCACGATCTCATCCAGCGTTTGTTCGCCAGCCAGCACCGGGCTGAGCAAGATGCGGTTGTAGTTGGGGTGGGGCTCAGCACCGAAAACCGTGATGTCGTAGAGATCGGGTTCAATTTTTAGCAGCTCTTCCAGTGTGCGCACACCGGCCATGCCGTTGCCGATCATCACGAGTTTCATTTTTTTCATGGTGTCTTCCTTTCGCTGACCATTCAAGACGAGGTTGCACTCATCTCAACCCACCTCGTTTGCAGTGGGAGACCGTCCATCCATTTTTTTCTCCGACCCGGTTCGGATCGGAAGTGGTCAAGCCGCTTTGGCTTCCACGTGCGCCTGTTTGCTGTACAAGAACTCCAGCACCGCTTCGCGTGCGGCCAGGTAGCCGCTGTGGTGGGCCATCTCTAGGCGGTTGCGTAAGGCCTCGCGCAGCGGTGGCAGGGGAACCTTGAGGACTTCACCGATGGTGGCCGCTGGACCGTTGGTGAGCATCACGATGCGGTCTGAAAGCAAAACCGCCTCGTCCACATCGTGGGTCACCATCATCACCGTGCTGCCGGTAGCCGCCACGATCTTCATCAACTCGTCTTGCAGGCGGGCGCGGGTGAGGGCGTCCAGTGCACCGAAGGGCTCGTCCATCAACAGCATCTTGGGCTCCATGGCCAAGGCGCGGGCAATGCCCACACGCTGCTTCATGCCGCCAGAAATCTCGCCGGGGTGTTTGTCTTTGGCATGGGTGAGGCCCACCAAATTCAAGGCGGCCAGCGAGCGTTCTTTGAGTTGCGCCTTGTTTTCTTTCTCGCCAAACACACGTTCCACCGCGAGGTAAACGTTGTCCAGACAACTCAGCCAAGGCAAGAGCGAGTGGTTCTGGAACACCACGCCGCGGTCCGGCCCCGGCCCCTTGAGTTCGCGGTCTTCCAGTAAGAGTACGCCGCTGGTGGGGGTGGTGAGCCCAGCCACCAAATTGAGCAAGGTGGACTTGCCGCAACCCGAGTGGCCAATCAAAGAGACGGTTTCGCCGCGTGCCACATCCAGGTTGATGTCGCGCAGCGCCACAAAGGGGCCGCGTTTGGTCGGGAAGACCATGCCAACGTTTTCAATTTTCAGCGTAGGCTTTTGCGCAGATGGTTTCATGATGAAAGTCCTCGGCTGTGGTTTCAGTTGTATTCAAACCGTTTGGCTATGGCCATCAAAGTCCATTCCAACAACAGTCCCACCACACCAATCACCACGATGGCGATGATGATGTGTTTGACGTTGAGGTTGTTCCACTCGTCCCACACCCAAAAACCGATGCCCACGCCGCCGGTCAACATTTCTGCCGCCACGATCACGAGCCAGGCCGTGCCCACCGACAAACGTACACCCGTCAGCATGTAGGGCATCACAGCGGGCAACAAGATGCGGGTGGCGATGCGCCACTCGCTCAGGTTCAGCACCCGCGCCACGTTCAAATAGTCTTGCGGCACACGCTGCACGCCAACGGCGGTGTTGATCACCATGGGCCAAATGGAACAAATGAAAATCGTCCAGATGGCGGCAGGGTTGGCGGCTTTGAACACCAAGAGTCCAATCGGCAACCAGGCCAGTGGCGACACCGGTTTGAGCAAGCTGATGATGGGGCTCACCATGCGGTTGAGTACCGCAAAACGTCCAATCACAAAACCCAGCGGAATGCCCACCACCGCCGCCAACCCAAACCCCAGGGCCACCCGCTCCAACGAGAAAAGGACATTCCAGCCTATGCCCTGGTCGTTAGGGCCTTTGTCGTAGAAGGGGTCTGAGAAGAGCTTGACTGCTGCTTCAAAGGTGGCCCAGGGCGTGGGGAAGGTGGTGCTGTTTTGCGTGAGCAAACCCCAGATGCCGATCAACAAGGCCAGGCCCGCAATGGGCGGCAGGATTTTCAGTGCCCACTCACGCCAGACCGAGGGCAGGCGCACCGCCGCATGGGTGTTGGCGGGTGGGACGGCGCCAACCCCGGCTCCGGTCACACCGGCGCTTGGCGCACTCTTTTTTCCAAACGCGACATCGGCGGCGGCGGTTTCTAAGGGCGAATGAAATACTGCGCTGACCATGGGGCTCTCCTTCGAATCTGGCACTGGTAACTCAGCTTGCTTTGATCTTGAAGCCGTCGGCGTACTTCGCAGGATTGCTGCCGTCCCACACCACACCGTCGATCATCTTGCTCGTGCGCATGTCGCTCTTGGGGATGCTGATCTTGAGCTGCGATGCCGCCTGCTTGTAGAGGTCAATCTGGTTGACCTGTTTGGCCACGCCCAGGTAGTCGGGGTGGTCTTTGAGCAGGCCCCAGCGTTTGTGCTGGGTGAGGAACCACATGCCATCGGACAGGTAGGGGTAGTTGACCAAACCGTCGTTGAAGAACTTCATGTGGTTGGGGTCGTCCCAGGTTTTTCCGAGACCGTTTTGGTAGCGGCCCAAGATGCGCTGGTTGATGGCGTCCACGCTGGTGTTCACATAACTCTTGTCGGCAATCGTCTCTGCCATCTTGTTTTTATTGGACAGGTTGGCGTCGATCCAGCGGCCGGCTTCCAGCACGGCCATGATGACGGCGCGGGCGGTATTGGGGTTTTTCTTGACGAAGTCGCCCGTGGTGCCCAGCACTTTTTCCGGGTGGTCTTTCCACACGTCTTGTGTGGTGGCGGCGGTGATGCCAATGCCGTCAATGATGGCGCGGTGGTTCCAGGGCTCGCCCACGCAGAAGCCGTCCATGTTGCCCACCCGCATATTGGCCACCATTTGCGGTGGCGGCACGGTGATGACTTTGGTTTGTTTGAAGGGGTCAATGCCGCCTGAGGCCAACCAGTAATACAGCCACATGGCGTGGGTGCCGGTGGGGAAGGTTTGAGCAAAGGTGTAGTCGCGTTTGTCAGCGGCCATCACCTTGGCCAGGCTGGCCACGTCCACCGCACCCTTGTCGGCCAGTTTTTTCGACAGGGTGATGGCTTGGCCGTTGTGGTTCAGGTTCATCAAAACAGCCATGTCTTTCTTGGGGCCGCCAATGCCGAGGTGAACGCCATAAATCAGGCCATACAGCACATGGGCCATGTCGAGTTCGCCGTTGACGAGCTTGTCGCGCACGCCCGCCCAAGAGGCCTCTTTGCTGGGGATGATCTTGATGCCGTATTTCTCGTCAAACTTCAGCACCGAGGCCATCACCACCGAGGCGCAGTCGGTCAGCGGGATGAAGCCGATCTTGACTTCTTTTTTCTCTGGCGCATCTGAGCCCTGGGCCCAGGCGCCGGGGACGGCAGAGGCCACGGCGACAGCAGCCGATCCCTTGATGATTTGTCGACGTTTTTCGCTCATCAAACCCTCGCGTTTCAGGTGGTTGTTTTCAGACATGACGGACTCCAGTAAAGAACAGCAAAAAACAAAAAGGCGTCTCGACCGATGGACTCTTGTGGTTGAAAACAAGAGTCCACTCGGTCGGACGCCTTTGCCCGATTCTTCCGTTTGGCCAACACGCCGTTGTGCTGGCCTTGGTCAAGAGCTAGCACTTAACGTGCCAGATTGCGCGCATTGAACAAACCGGGTGCGAAGACGCGTATGGACTGCCGAGGGAGCGCTTGTCAACGCACCAAACCAGAACCCATGTCGTCACCTTGGCGCGCTGCATGCGCGAACTTGGTGCGGTGCAGCAAACCCGTCACGCCCTGCGCTTGGGCGGGTTCACGCCTTGGGGTGCAGCAAACCGTGCGCGTCAATCACGCGCTGTGCAACGTCAGCCAGCCGCAGTCCCTTGTCCATGGCCAAACGGCGCAGGTGTTTGTAGGCTTGGTCTTCGTCCAAGCTGCCGCTGCGCATCAATATGCCTTTGGCGCGTTCGATCAGTTTCCGGTCGGACACCTGCAAGTGGGCTTGGGCCAACTGCTCGCGCAGCAAATGGTCCTGTTCAAAGCGGGCAATGGCCACTTGCAGCACCGGCGTGAGGCGCTCGGGTTTGAGGCCATCGATCACATAGGCGCTCACGCCCGCTTTGAGGGCTCGCCGCATGGGGTCTTGGCTCGGGTCCTCACTGAACACCACCACCGGACGCGGTGTGGTGCTGGAGAGCAGGGCCAGGTTCTCCAGGGTGTCACGGGTGGGGGACTCGCTGTCCACAATGACAACGTCGGGCTTCAGGCGAATGACGATGTCATGGACGAGGGTGGCCGAATTGACGACGCCGACCACCTCATGGCCTTGGCGTTTGAGCTCATCACGGATCAGGTCGACGTGGTGGGCGCCGTCTCCGATCAACAGAACCCTCAGTTGGGAGGGCGACAGCGTGGGGGTCTCCGACGGAGCATGGCGGGGAGGTTCGGTGGACTTTCTCACCCTGATCTACTGGCAAGATTCATGCCGCGTGCCGCGGGGCTGGGGTGGGTCGGCGGATGTCGAAGGCGGCTGAAAATTCCACGACCACACGCACGACCCAATGCACTACCAAACCTGGGATCCCAACCCTTCGGCCAGCCGCTCGTGCTGCAGCTGCAAAAGGCCTTCAAAAATAAGTGTGTCCACCGTGTCAAAGGGCAGGTCGGTGATAGGGGCCAGCTTGACCGCTGCGCCACCCGTCATGAACAGGGCAGGTGTTTGGCAGGTGCGCTGTAAGAGCAGCCGGTGCATGCGCTCCACCGCGCCTGCAATGGCGTGGGCGCCGCCACTCATCAAGGCATCACTCGTGTTGGTGGGGAAATCAACCACCTCACCGGTTGGCACTTTCAAGCCCGCGGTGCCGTGCTCGAGTGCGCGCAGCATCAGGCCAAAGCCGGGCAGGATCAGCCCGCCCAGAAAACGCCCATGGGCATCCAGTGCATCCACGGTGACTGCAGTGCCGACCATGACCACCAGGGCCGGCCGTTCCAGTCCCTGTGCGAGCACACGTTGCCGCGCCCCGATGAGGGCCACAAAACGGTCGCAGCCTAATCGGTTGGGGTGGTCGTAGCCGTTGAGCACGCCACCTGCTTGTGCGTTGGGCACCACCCACTTGGGCTGCAGCTCCCACATGTCCATTTGTTCTTCAACCCGCCGCCGTACCCCTTCTCCCGCGACAACGCATCCGAGCATGCTGCCGGGGGCTGGCAAGCCTTTCCAGTCGGTGTCTGCGAGCTGGTCGATGTTTTCCAAAAAAACGGCGCCGTGGTTCAGCAGTGCGGCGCCCGGCTGCGCCGAGGCGTACTGTGCCCACTTGAGGCGGGTGTTTCCGACGTCAATGGCCAGAAAGTGCTGAGCGCCGGGACCCACCATCATCAGCGGCTGCCAGCCAGGATCAAGAGCTGCCTGACGTTGCTCATCAGCTGTTGGGTGAGCAAGGTGCGGTTGGGTTTGCTGATGCGCTGCTCCACCTCGTCCAGCAGGCTGTTCACGGTTTCAATGGACTGGGCGCGGCGCAGCCTGAGCACCGTGAGTGCCCCCGTCACAGGGGCCTCTTCTTGCACTGCGCGGATCAACATGTCTTTGGCCTGACCCAAGGGATCTTCACTGGAGAAATCAAATCCGCTGTTTTTTGTCGAGCCGGCCTCGTGGGCGTCCATCACCGCTTGCAGCACCGGCACATTCATGGGTGGTTGCGCTGTGCTGTTGGCCTCCAGGGGCGGCAATGGGGGGAGCAGGGAGTCGTCCAATGGAATATCAGGCACGAGACCGCTGCCCGGTATCAGCGCAGCTCCTTGGGTCAAGTCCAAGTAGTCGGTTTCTGTCTCTGCCACCAAGCCCAGGGACAGAAGCTCGTCGAGCAGGGCCTCGGACGCGCCAGCCGCCACCGCCATGCGCTGGACCTCTGCGGCGTTGCGTTTGCCGTCTACCAGGAATAGCACGGTCCTGTGCCGCTGGCTCAAACGGCGTGCACGGGTGGCCATCTCGGAGACGCCGTCTGGGGTTTTGATCAGGATGGAGTCGGGATTCACGGGCTGGATTGTGCAACCGAAATCGGGCATGCGGGCGAGGGCAGGGTTTGCCAAGGGGCGACAAAATGCCGGTTTGAAATTGACGTATACGTCAATTGGGATCCAAAATCGTGACCAACGGCCAGCCCTGCCCATGAGGCTGCCTGCAACAACAAGGGGACAAGCATGGCCATGGCAAAAAAATCGGCGCTCACTCCATGGGACGGGTTTCGCTGCGCCACGGCGGGAAATTCCAAAGTGGCCAAGTTCGACCTGGGCGCCATCGACCCCAGGAGCAAACCGTTCAGCAGCGGCGATAAAGCCGCCGATCAAACACGGGTGCAATCACTGGCCAGCGAACTCGATGGTTTACAGAATTTATTCTTCGCAGACAAACGTTACAAACTGCTGGTGATCCTGCAAGGCACGGACACCAGCGGCAAAGACGGCACCATCCGCAGTGTGTTTGGCCAGATGAGCCCCCTGGGCGTGCACACCGTCGGTTGGAAAGCACCTACAGAGGAAGAGCTCGCCCACGATTATTTGTGGCGTATTCCTGCGCAAGTGCCCCGCTCGGGTGAAGTCATGATCTTCAACCGCAGCCACTATGAAGACGTGCTGGTGCCACCTGTCAACGGTTGGATCACGCCCGAACGAACCCGGCAGCGGTATGCCCACATCAATGACTTTGAACGCATGCTCACCGAAACCGGCACGGTGATCTGCAAGTTTTTTTTGCACATCTCCAAAGATGAACAGCGTGAACGTTTGATGGCCCGCCTGGACGACCCCACCAAACAGTGGAAGTTTGCGGCCAGTGATTTAGAGGCGCGCAAGCAGTGGGACGCCTACCAAACAGCCTATGCGCAAATGATTCAAGCCACGGGCACCCCTTGGGCCCCGTGGACGGTGGTGCCCGCTGACTCCAAAACGCACCGCAATTTGATGATCGCCCTCTCGGTTCACTAGGGCCTGTTCACCCCATGAATGCCAGATGCGTTGTTCTTCAAAAGGCCTTGGGCAAGGCGCAAAACGAAGCCGGGGTAGGCCCCCGGCGAGGCTTTGCAACGCCGCGCAAGGCCTTTTGGGGAACAACCCTTCGGGAACGAGGCCATTGGGGCGCAGCGCGGCGTTGCACGTCTCGCCAAGGCGATGAGCCTTGGCAGCGCCGTGCGCCTTGCTCTGCACCCCAATGGTCACGTTCGCACTGGCATACATGGGGTGAGCAGGCCCTTACCTTGAGCCAACTTCAGCTCCGTTTTCCGCCGGCCAACCCGGCGCTCAAGGGACTGAAGGTGACCTGACGTTACCGCGTCGCTTTTGAAAGCAAAACCATGACTGACTTATCTGCTGGGTACACATCACTTGCCCAATACCGCCCCACGAACAAGGTGCGTTTCATCACCGCGGCCAGCTTGTTTGATGGCCATGACGCGGCCATCAACATCATGCGGCGCATCCTTCAAAGCATGGGCGCTGAGGTGATTCACCTGGGCCATAACCGCTCGGTCGATGAGGTGGTCACGGCGGCGCTACAGGAGGACGTGCAAGGCATTGCCATCAGCTCCTACCAGGGCGGCCATGTGGAGTACTTTAAGTACATGGTGGACTTGCTGCGCGCGCGCGGCGGCGCGCACATCCAGGTGTTTGGCGGCGGCGGCGGCGTCATCGTGCCGTCTGAAATTGCCGAGTTGCAAGCCTATGGTGTGGCGCGCATCTACAGCCCTGAAGACGGCCAGCGTATGGGGCTGCAGGGCATGATTGGCGAGATGCTGCAACGCTGCGACCACGACTTGTGCGTGTTTGCGCCCCAGACCCTCGGCGCGATTCAAGGACGCAGTGAAGTCCATCGTCGCGCGCTGGCCCAGTTGCTCACGGCCTTGGAAAACGGTCAAACGCCAGCAGCCTTGCGTGCAGAGATGAGTCAGGTGGCGGCTGGGGTGCAGACTCCCGTGCTGGGCGTCACCGGCACGGGGGGTGCGGGCAAGTCGTCCCTCACAGACGAATTGATACGCCGCTTGCGTTTGGACCAGGGTGACTTGCTGCAAATCGCAGTCATCAGCATTGACCCCTCGCGCCGCAAGAGTGGCGGTGCCTTGCTGGGCGACCGCATCCGTATGAATGCCATAGGCCCCTGGGGTGGAACGGCTGCGCAGGACGCACGGGTCTTCATGCGCTCACTCGCCACACGCGATTTCGGCAGCGAGATCAGCCAGGCCTTACCGGATGTGCTGGCCGCTTGCAAGGTGGCAGGGTTCGATCTGATCATCGTCGAAACCTCAGGCATCGGCCAGGGCGATGCCGCCATCGTGCCGTTGGTGGACGTGCCGCTTTACGTCATGACACCCGAGTTCGGCGCCGCCAGCCAGCTCGAAAAAATCGACATGCTGGACTTCGCCGAATTCGTGGCCATTAACAAATTCGACCGCAAAGGCGCGCTGGACGCATTACGCGACGTGGCCAAACAAGTACAGCGCAACCGCGAAGCATGGACCGTCAAACCAGACGCCATGCCGGTGTTCGGCACCATGGCCAGCCGCTTCAATGACGATGGCGTGACAGCGCTTTACCAGGCCTTGCTGCCGCGTTTGGTCGGCCTGGGGCTGAAAACCACCGAGAGCCGTTTGCCCGAGGTGGCCACCCGCCACAGCACCCATCAAGTGCCCATCGTGCCCGGCAGCCGTGTGCGTTATCTGGCCGACATTGCAGACACCGTGCGTGAATACAAAAAAGCCGCCCAGGCCCAGGCGACCCTGGCACGGCAGATTCAGCAACTGAACGAATCCGCCCGCATGCTGCTGGAGGCCAACCCGGAGAAAACCAATGCCGTTCAGGCCGTCGGTGAACTCGCCGCCAAGCGTTTGTTGCAGCTGGATGTGCGCAACCAACAACTGCTCGCCCAGTGGCCTGAGATGCAGCGCACTTATGCAGGAGACGAGTTGGTGGTGACGGTGCGCGAACAAGAAATCCGCACCCCGCTCACCACCACCTCACTCAGCGGCACCAAGGTGCGCAAAGTGGCCTTGCCCACGTTTGAGGACCACGGTGAAATCCTGAAGTGGCTGCTGCTCGACAACGTACCTGGAAGCTTCCCCTACACCGCGGGCACCTTCGCTTTCAAACGCGAAGGCGAAGACCCCACGCGCATGTTCGCCGGTGAGGGCGATGCCTTTCGCACCAACAAACGCTTCAAATTGCTTTCGCAAGGGATGGCGGCCAAGCGGCTGTCCACCGCGTTTGACTCGGTCACCCTCTATGGCAACGATCCCGCTATTCGTCCCGACATCTACGGCAAGGTGGGCAATTCGGGTGTGAGCATTGCCACGCTCGACGACATGAAGGTGTTGTACTCGGGATTTGACTTGTGCAACCCCAGCACCAGCGTGAGCATGACCATCAATGGTCCTGCGCCCACGATTCTGGCCATGTTCATGAACACGGCCATCGACCAGCAACTTGAAAAGTTCACGGCCGGCAACGGGCGCCCACCCAATGCCGATGAAGCCCAGAAAATCCGCGCCTGGGTGCTGCAAAACGTGCGCGGCACGGTGCAGGCCGACATCCTGAAAGAAGACCAGGGCCAGAACACCTGCATCTTCTCGACCGAGTTTTCGCTCAAGGTCATGGGCGACATCGCCGAGTATTTCGTAAAGCACCAGGTGCGTAACTTTTATTCGGTGAGCATCAGCGGCTACCACATTGCCGAGGCCGGCGCCAACCCCATCAGCCAGCTCGCCTTTACCTTGAGCAACGGCTTTACTTTCGTCGAGGCCTATTTGGCGCGTGGCATGCACATTGATGACTTCGCGCCCAACCTGAGCTTTTTCTTCAGCAATGGCATGGACCCGGAATACACCGTGTTGGGCCGCGTGGCGCGGCGTATCTGGGCGGTGGCCATGCGCGACCGTTATGGTGCCAACGAGCGCAGTCAAAAACTCAAGTACCACGTGCAAACCTCGGGCCGCAGCCTGCATGCGCAAGAGATTCAGTTCAACGACATCCGAACCACCTTGCAGGCCTTGATTGCGATCTACGACAACTGCAACAGCCTGCACACCAATGCCTTCGATGAAGCCATCACCACGCCCACCGAGGACAGCGTGCGTCGGGCCATGGCGATTCAGCTCATCATCAACCGCGAATGGGGCTTGGCCAAGAATGAGAACCCGAACCAAGGCGCGTTCATCATTGAAGAGCTGACCGAGCTGGTCGAGGAAGCCGTGCTCAAAGAGTTCGAAAAAATTTCAGAGCGGGGGGGCGTGCTCGGCGCCATGGAAACCGGCCACCAGCGCAGCCAGATACAAGAAGAAAGCATGCACTACGAAATGCTCAAACACACGGGCGAGTACCCCATCATCGGGGTGAACACCTTCCGCAACCCCCAAGGCGACCCCACGCCCACCACGCTCGAGTTGGCCCGCTCCACGGCGCAGGAGAAACAGAACCAACTTACCCGGCTGGCTGACTTTCAAACCCGCCACGCCGCCGAAGCCCCGGCCATGCTGCACCGCCTGCAGCGGTCTGTGATCGACAACCACAACGTGTTCGAGGTGCTGATGGAGGCGGTGAGTGTGTGCAGCTTGGGCCAGATCACCAACGCTTTGTTTGAGGTGGGTGGGCAGTATCGGCGCAGCATGTGAGTGTCTGGCAAATCCTTGGCGTGGGTGGAATGACCCCGGTCATGTTTCTGGCTTGCTTTTTATCGAGCGAGCAAGGTGTTGAGTGTGACCAAAGCCAAGTCCTCCTCGGTTTGGAACGCGCGATGTCCCGGAACCTGGGGTGCATCGTGAATGCTGAAAACCTGTTTGCTCCATTGCAGGGCCAAGGCCATCTCCGACATGGTGCCCAGCCCACCACCAACGGCCACCATCAGGTTGCAAGCGCGGGCGATCAAAGCATTGCGGCTGATGCCCATGCCGGTCGGCAATGCCACGGTGAGGTGGTGGTTGGCCTCTTGGTCGTCGTCTTCCGGCAGCAGGCCAATCACGATGCCGCCACTTTGTTGTATGCCCCAAGAGGCCGCTTCCATGACCCCGCCTTTGCCACCGCACAGCACCGGCACTTTGGCCTGGCCGAGCAAGGCACCTAAGCGGCGTGCGCAGGCCAGTTGTGCCGCCGTGGCATCGCGCGGGCCCACGATGGCCACGGGTTGGCGTAAGGGGCGGATGTGGGGCAACAAGCCGAGTTGGCGTTGCTGAAGGCGTTGCAGGGCGTGCTGAAGTTCCAGGTCTTGGTTTGACGTGGCTGTGGGTATGCTTTCAATGACCAAGGTGATGCTCCCGACCTCGCGCGGCCCAGTCCCCCAAACTCAGCACCAACATACACAGTGCCAGCAGCATCAGGGACAAAGCGGCAGCCAATGCAAAGTCGCTGCCACCGTCTGAGATCTTCAAGTAAATGAACAAAGGCAAGATGTTGACCTGTGTGCCTGCCAATGCGAGCGCCGTGCCATAGGTGCCCATGGCAATGGCCGCGATCAAACACCACACGCCGACCAGTGACGGTGCCAGTTCACGCAAATCGGTGTCCAGCCAGGCGCGCCAGCGTGGGGCGCCCAAGGTCAAGGCGGCGTCGAACGGGCGATGGTCCAAGTTGGCGAACAAGGGGTAGAGCAGCAGGGCCACGCGTGGGATCAGGTAGTAGGCATAGGCTACGGACAAACCTGCGGCGCTGTAGATGAAGCCGCCGACCACGGCGGGATCAAAGCCGAGGTGACCCAGCAAGGTGGTGACGAAACCCGCACGGCCAAAAGCCAGAATGAATCCGTAGGCGATGACCAAACCCGAGAACGTGAGTGGGATGCCAAGCAGAGCCAACATGATTTGCCGACGACCCTTGTTCAGCCGTGCCACTGCACGGGCCAGCAGTGCACCGAGCAAGACAGACAGGGTCGAGGCTGTGAAACCCAACCAGGCTGAGTTGCGCGCTGCGTCCCAGAACAAGGGGTCAGACAGCAGGCGCCGCCACAACCCAGCCGGCGCCCGAGTGGTTTCCCACAACAAGGCCAGCAATGGCAGACCCACGAACAACCCGAGTACGGCAAACGCGGGCCAAACACCCACGCTGCGAACCACGCCCGCACCCCGGCTGTGTGCGGGAGCACGATGACCAAAAATTGGCGTAGTCATGGGTTGCGGCGCGCTGAATTGGCGTTGTTGCGAGGGCTGATGCTTCAGCGCGCCAAGGCTGCAGCCGCCCAGTCGCGGTCGATCTCTGCTTTTTTGGCAGCCGCTTTCACCACATCCAGTGGTTTCATCTGGGGTGCGTCGGGCATCTTCGCGCGCACGTCGGCGGGCAGGTTCACGCCTGGCACGGCGGGGCGCACAAACCCTTGCGCGAACAAGGTTTGGCCGAGTTCACTCATGGTGAAGTTGAGCCACAACTTGCCTGCATTGGGATTGGGTGCGCCTTTGACAAAACTGATGGCATAGGGCGCGGCCACGCTGGCTTCTTTGGGGATGACCACTTCCACTGCGTCGCCCATGCCGTCCACATGTTTGGCCTTGAGGCCGTCGTTCTCGTAGCCAATCCAAACAGGAATCTCGCCCTTCAAGAATTTGGCGTAGGGTGTGGTGCCTTCAACCCGCAGCACGTTGCCTACGGCGTGCAGCTTGCCGAACCAGTCGGTACCGGGTTTGGTGTTGTCCATGTTGCCGCCGTTGCCAAAAGCAGCAGCGAAGACACCCACCTGGCCCACACCAGTGGAGCGTGGGTCGAGGTAAACCACGCTGTTCTTGAACTCCGGTTTGAGCAAATCGGCCCAGCTTTGCGGCACGACTTTCACCAGTTTTTTGTTCACCAAAAACGCAATGTTCAGCGTGTGGATGGTGAACCAGCGTCCTTCGGTTTCGCGGAACACCTCAGGCAGTTTGTCGAAGTTGATGGGCTTGAAGGGCGCGACCACGTCCTTTTTGGCGGCGTCGACTGCCGAGGCTGCGAAGTAGTAGGCGGTGTCCGCCTGTGGGCGGCGACGTGATTTTTCTAGAGCCACCACGGTCGCGGCCGAGCCCAGGTCGTTGTAGGTCATTTCCACTTCGGGGTAACGTTTTTTGAATTCGCGGAACAAAACTTTCCAGTTGGCCCACTCCGGGCCGGTGTCAAAGGACACCACCAGACCTTCTTTGGCGGCTTCGGCATACAGGGAACGTTCGCCTGGGTAGAGCTCGGCACCGTCAATAGCGAATGCGGCGCCCATGGCGGTGAGCGACAGGGCGAGGCTGGCAGACCGCAGCAGTTGGCGACGGTTCAACTGAAAGGACAATGACATGGTGAACTCCTGGTGTTGTATGAGGGGACGGGAGAAAAAATCAGTTGGACAAAAGGGTGATGGCCTGGGGCGGGATGGCGATGCTGTGGTCGGCTGCTTGTGCGCCCTCGCACAGCAGCACTGAATTGGCTGCTGCGTTCAGGCAAAAGTCATATCGACACACCGGGCCGAGGTAACGCATGCGGCGCACTTGGCCCACCAAGCGGTTGGTTTGATCGGGGCTGGGATCGGGAATGATGTTTTCAGGGCGCACCAACAAAGTCACCTGGCTGCCGACGGCATGGCCATGGGTGGGTGCGGTCAGCCTTCCCCAAGCGGTAAGCACCTGGCCGTTGGCACACACGGTGGCGGGCCACAGGTTGGCATGACCCACGAAACGTGCCACCGCCACACAGTGAGGTTTTTCATACAAGGTGCGAGGACTGGCCAGTTGCAGCAATCGCCCACCGTCCATGACCGCCACTCGGTCGGCGACCATCAGGGCTTCTTGTTGGTCGTGAGTCACCAAAAGGGTGGCTGCGCCAAACCGCTGCTGCATGTCGCGAATCTCGTCGCAGAGCTGAACGCGGATGTGGGCGTCCAACGCGGCGAGGGGCTCATCCAACAACAGCACCGAAGGTTTGAAAGCCAAAGCGCGCGCCAACGCTACCCGCTGTTGTTGTCCGCCTGAGAGCTGGGCAGGACGTCGTGTGGCATGTTCCGCCAGGCCGACCAAATCCAACAAGTCCAGCGCGGTTTTGCTGCGGCTGACGGCGTCCACACCACGCATGCGCAGGCCATAGGCCACGTTGTCGATCAGGTCCAGGTGGGGGAAGAGCGCGTAACTTTGAAACACCATGCCCACGCCGCGTTGCCACACGGGCACCTGGGACATGTCTTTGTCTGCGATGTGAATGCGTCCTTCATGCACGGGCAACAAACCGGCCACCAAACGCAGCAAGGTGGACTTGCCACAGCCGCTGGCCCCGATCACCGCCACCAATTCGCCGGGCGCAATGTCCATGCTGACCTGATGCACGCCTTGGCCTGAACTGGCGTAACGGTGTGAAATTCCTGACATCCGCACACTCATCGCGCAGCTCCCAGCGACTGCGTGGGTCTGGACGACACCCCCGCCGCCAACAACGCCAGCAACAGCAGCACCACGGTGGCCGCACAGGCATAACCCGTGGCCCCGTAAAACGCCTGCAGGAGCACGATGGGGTAGGTGCGGTGCTGAAAACTGGCGATCAAATTGGAGAGCTGAAATTCACCAATCGACAGCGCCACCACCATCACCGGCCCGGCCACCAAACTGTGTCGCAAGGCGGGCAGCGCGATGGTGCTGAACTGACGCCACGGTGTGGCACCCAGCGTGGCCGCACTTTGCTCCAGCGTGTGCAGACCCAGATGCCGCAGATCAGACAACAGCGACTGGGTGAGGTAGGGCAGGGTGAGCACGGTGTGCGCGGCAATCAACAAAGGCAGTGAGCCCAGCCATGGCAAGGCATCGCTGCTGAACACCAGCACATAACCAAAACCCAGGGTCAACGCTGGTACGGCCACGGGCAGCGCGGCAATCAAACGACCCGCTGCCGCGCTGACGCGGCCATGGCTACTCGCGGCTTGGTGGTGCAAGGCATAAGCCAGCGGGGTGGCCAACAGGGCGCAGCACAAACAGGTGGCGGCGGCCACCAGCAAACTGGTCACAAACGAGCGGCGAAACGAGCCGTCTTGTGCAATCTCGATGAACCAACGCCAGGTGAAACCGCTGGGCAGGAGGGTATTGGTCCAGGACTCGCCCACAGAGCCCAGCAGCAGCAAAGCAATGGGCAGCAGCAGATACAGCAGATAAAGCAGGATGGTCATGGGGCAAGGCGCAAAAAGATGGCGAAGTATGGAAGGGCCATGGCGTCACCGTGATGACATTTGTTTGCTGCAACATCACGGTGTTGTGCCGTGGCGGCACAGATCAAGTTAAGCTTTGCGCCGTGCAATCCACCGTTCCCACTCTCTCAGAATTGGCTGCTTTTAATGCAGCGGCGCGGCATTTGAACTTTTCTGCGGCGGCAAGGGAGTTGCATCTCACGCCAAGCGCGGTGAGCCGCCAGGTGGCCCGAATAGAAGCGCTGCTCGCTCAGGCGTTGTTCGTGCGTCAAGGCCGATCCCTCAGTTTGACGGTGGGTGGGCGCCTGTTTCACCAGCGAACAGCGGCAGCGCTGCGTGACATCGAGTCCGCGTGCCTGGAGCTGCGTATTTCTGGCCAAGGCGGCAGTGTGCTCCAGCTCGCGAGTGTTCCCACCTTCAGCACCCGCTGGTTGGTGCCCCGTTTGCCTCAGTTTCTGGCCGAGCACCCTGGCATCACCCTCAACTTCCGGCAGCATCTGGCCCAGGGGGACGCCTTTCCGCAAGACCTGGACGTGGCCATTCGTTATGGTGATGGTCAGTGGGAGGGCGTCCACAGTGACTACATCGGTGGTCGCCGTTTTGTGCCGGTGGTCTCGCCGCGCTACAAGCGGCTGCATGGTCTGCGCAAAGGAGTCGACATGGCACGCTGCCTGCGGCTGCACCATGTGCAAGCCCCGCGCGCTTGGGCCTTGTGGGCGCAGGCCCACCATGTGCAGGAACTCAATCCAGAAGAAGGGCCGCGTTTTGAGCAGTATTCGGTGTTGATCCAAGCAGTGCTGTCCGATCTGGGTGTTGCCCTGGTGCCTGCGTTTTTGGTGCAAACCGAGCTGGCCAGCGGTGCACTGCTGTTGGCCTGTGCGGCACCCGTTGATCTGGAGCAAGGCCACTACCTGTGCTACCGCGCCGAGCGACTCGAAGCCAAACGCGTGACCTTGTTCCGCCAGTGGCTGCTGGCCCAGGCCAAAGACCAGGTGTAAAACCGTCTGACAATCCAACGCCATGAACACCCATCCTTCAGTTGCCCAGCAAGAACCAACCTGCGAGCTTTGCCACCAACATGGTGGACGCCTGTTGTGGAACGAGGCCGATTGGCGCGTGGTGCGGGTGAAAGATGCTGCCTTTCCCGGCTTCTACCGTTTGATCAGCAACCACCACGCCGCCGAATTCAGTCAACTCTCGCCAGTGGCGCAGGCGCGCTGTTTGCATTTGTTGCTGTGGTTGGAAAACCTGGTCATCCAGCACCTGCGCCCCACCAAAATGAATCTTGCATCGTTAGGCAATGTGGTGCCCCATGTGCACTGGCATGTGGTGGCGAGGTTTGGCTGGGACAGCCATTTCCCGAGTCCCATTTGGGCGGCATCGCAGCGCGTGGCGCCGACGGAGCAGTTGGCCCGAATTGAGTCACTGCTGCCCGCCCTGGATGCTGTGCTGGCTGCTGGACCGGGGGCAGACGCGGTCGCCCGGTAAACTCGGGGTTTTCCTGGGCTAATTTGAACTCCCATGGCCGGTCTGTCGCCGCAATCCCCAACTCCCAGCGCCATCACCTTGCACCAACAGTCCAAGCTCTTGGAAGTGGTGTTTTCTGATGGCGCCGCGTTTCGCATTCCCTTTGAACTGATGCGCGTTTATTCGCCCTCGGCCGAAGTGCAGGGACATGGTCCGGGCCAGGAGGTGCTGCAAACAGGCAAACGCGGCGTGGATATCGTGGCGCTGGAGCCGGTCGGTCACTACGCCGTCAAGCCCACATTTTCAGATGGGCATGACACCGGTTTGTTCTCCTGGGACTACCTGTATTTTTTGGGATCGCAACAAGAAGCCTTGTGGCAACAATATGCCCAGCGTCTGGCCGACGCTGGCCTGGACCGCGACGCTGACATGGCACTTGCTGCGCCATCTGGTTGCGGTCACTGAACTTTGGAAGTTTCCATGTCCAACACCCACTTTGGTTTTGAATCGGTCGACGAGGCCCAAAAAGCGCAGCGTGTACGCGGTGTTTTTGACTCGGTCGCATCCAAGTACGACCTGATGAACGACCTGATGTCGGCCGGTTTGCACCGAGTCTGGAAGGCCTACACCGTGGGCGTGGCAAACCTCAAGTCCAGCAGCCGCGTGCTGGACATTGCGGGCGGCACCGGTGATTTGGCGCGCGCCTTTGCCAAACAAGTCGGGCCGCAGGGCGTGGTGGTGCACACCGATATCAACGAGGCCATGTTGAGCGAGGGCCGCAACCGACTCATCAACGAAGGCCAGGTATTACCCACGGTGTTGTGTGACGCGGAAACACTGCCCTTTCCAAACGACCATTTCGATTTGGTCAGCGTGGCCTTTGGCCTGCGCAACATGACGCACAAAGACCGTGCTCTGGCCGAAATGTGCCGTGTGCTCAAACCGGGCGGTCGACTGTTGGTGCTGGAGTTCTCCAAAGTGGCGCAGCCCCTGGAAAAAGCCTACGATTTTTATTCATTCAAAATTCTCCCTCGCCTTGGGAAATGGGTGGCCGGTGACTCCGAAAGCTACCGTTATTTGGCCGAGTCCATCCGCATGCACCCGGGCCAGGAAGAGCTCAAGGCCATGATGAAAACCGCAGGCTTTGGCCATGTGGATGTGCACAACCTCAGTGCAGGCGTTGTGGCGCTGCATGTGGGCATCAAGTGTTGACCTGATGACAAGCGTTACGCATCTGCCTGCAGTCCCGTTCGGGCTGATCTTGCCGAAGCCAGCGAGGCGCGCCTGGCTTCGCTTCGACAAGCGCAGGGCGAACGGAAACACCGCAGCGATATTGTCTTTTTTATACAGAACCGAACCATGAAAATTTTGCTCACCGGCGCGGCCGGCTTTATTGGCATGACCACCTGCTTGCGCCTTTTGGCGCGTGGTGACGAGGTGGTTGGCCTGGACAACCTCAACAACTACTACGAGGTGTCACTCAAAGAAAACCGCCTCAAACGCCTCACCGCCCACCCCAACTTCCGTTTTGTGAAGATGGACGTGGCTGACCGCATGGGAATGGAGCATTTGTTCGCCACCGAAAAATTCGACCGCGTGATTCACCTGGCCGCCCAGGCCGGCGTGCGTTATTCGCTGGAGAACCCACACGCCTACATTGAGAGCAACATTGTTGGCTTCACCAACATTTTGGAAGGCTGCCGCCACCACAAGGTGCAGCACCTGGCCTATGCCTCCAGCTCCAGCGTGTACGGCGGCAACACCGACATGCCATTCTCCGAGCACCAAAGCGTGGACCACCCGGTGAGCCTGTATGCCGCCACCAAAAAAGCCAACGAGCTGATGGCCCACACCTACAGCCACCTCTACGGCTTGCCCACCACCGGCCTGCGTTTCTTCACGGTGTATGGCCCCTGGGGGCGCCCCGACATGGCCCTCTTCTTGTTCACCAAAGCGATTTTGGAGGGGCAGCCCATCAAGGTCTTCAACCACGGCAACATGCTGCGTGATTTCACCTTTGTGGACGACATCGTCGAAGGTGTGATTCGCGTCATTGACCGCACCGCCGAGCCCAACCCCAATTACTCGTCCAAGACACCCGATCCTGCCACCAGCAATGCGCCATACCGCGTGTTTAACATTGGCAACCACAACCCGGTGAAGTTGATGGACTTCATCACGGCGATCGAGGATGCTCTCGGAATGAAAGCCGAAAAAATCCTGTTGCCGCTGCAAGACGGTGACGTGCCGCAAACCTATGCCGACGTCGATGCGCTGAAAGACTGGGTTGGCTTTGTACCAGCGACGTCGATTCAAACCGGGATTGGGCGGTTTGTGGAGTGGTACCGGGGGTATTACGGGGTTTGAATGTCGATACGCGCTTGGGGCCGGTTCCGTCCTGATGCGGTTCCAACGTCACCGGTACTTTGCCCTTTGGATGTCATTTGTTCACCCAGGCTCCACCCCAGCATCAGCAGAAAAAACAGCAAAAAGCCGACGCGCGGCACGTCCAACACGCTGCTGACCAGGCCCACCGTCAAGACACTGGCCAAACTGGCCAGCAGTGGGGGGACGAGTCCTCCACCTTGTTGGTCCGGCAAAGCCAAAGCCCGAACCAGGCCACGCATGCTCACCACCAGCACGACAGCGAAAACCGACAGGCCCAGCATGCCGCGTTCTATCAGCAACTCCAGCATCAAATTGTCGGTGTGCCAAGGTAAATAGAACCTCTGTGCCCGCGGGAACCAATGCGCGAGCCCCGCAGCGAAGTCCCCGTTACGAAGCAGTGACTTGCCCTCGGGGTTGAAGAGCTCTACCCGCCGCAGATCTACGCTGCGTTGTGTGTCCAAGACGGCCACAGAAAACACGGCGCCGCGCAGGGCCCACCAAGCACCTGCGTCCAGCCTGGGCCCGCGCAGCTGGCGTGTGATCTCCGTCCACCCTTCAGTCGAGGCCGGGACGCGCACCACTGTGCTTTGGCAGTTTCGGTCGTAAAGCAAATGTTTTTCGCAGACGCGCAACAAGAGCGACGTGGGTTCTGTTGCCCGTACTGCCAGCCTGACGCTGTACCTTCCGCTGGGGGTCAGCGCGACGCGCTGGGTTGCTGAGAAAAGCCCGCCCAAATCCTCTCGGTGGCGGGGCCCTTCCAAGATGGCGTGGGCCGCAGGTCCATCGCTGGCCCAGCTCAGCCGACCCGAGAAATCTCTGTTTGGGTCGGAAGCCGCGTAGGCGGCTGGAAAGCGTCCTGCGCCCAGGCCCAATGCCCACGCCTGCGGTGTTTGTAAGAGGTTCAGCCCATGCTGCCAGTGGGCCATGCGACTTTCCATGTCGGCGGGGCCCTCCTCGAGTCGTTTGTTCATGAAGGAATTGCCGCCCACCACTGCCGCAACTTCCATCATCAGCACCGTGCCGAGCACCAGGCTGGCCGGTAGCCTCCAGTCTCGCTGTCGCGCGCGTCGTTTGAGCCAAGCCGCGATGACTAAAAGTAGAAGCGAGCAAGAGACTGCACCCCAGATGCCAACCGATCTAAACGCCAGCAGCAATAAACCCGAACTGGCACCAAGTGCGAGCAGCATCCAACAAACGCGCGCCAACCACCGCAGGCCGGGGGATGCTTTTCCTTGTGAAGCCAGTTGCGCATACCGTGCCAGCAGCCAGACCAATAGGCCGACTGCGCCAGCCAGATAAACACCGCGGGCAAACGTGGTGAGGCAGGCATAGGTCACGGCCACTGCCAGCAGACTGGCCAAGAACCACGCTGTGCCCCTGTAGTGCCACAACGCCCACACAGCAAAAGGTGTGGTCATGGCGAGGTAAGCGTCAATGGCGGCACCTCCCACGTGCATTTCCCAAAAAAGAGCGGTGGTTCTGTAATGGCTGACAAAGTCGGTTAAACCAGGATAGGCCAGTCGCTCATGGATACACACCCCGCTCACCACGGCCAGCCCCAACACCAGCCCTAATCCGATGCAGTTCAATGTGCTGCGGGGGTTCGTGATCACGCATTCACGTAGCCAGGGCCACAACAACACGGCCCATAACATGCTCTTGCTGGCCCGCAAGGCCCACACGCTGTCCTCATGGGAAGCGAACAAGTCAAACGGCCAAATACCTGCGCCCTGGATGCTCCACGCGGCGCTGCCCACGCTGAGCACCAAAAGACCTGCAACGAGTATCCGGTGCCGCAACGCAGTTGCTGCGACGGACAGTGCCGGTCGCTTTGAAAAACGTTGCCTTAACAACAGTCCACAGAGCGTGGACAAAACCATCAGGTCGAACTCGTCGAACACCAGCCAGCCTGTCCAAGCAGACAAGTTGGCAATGGGTAATGCGGCGGGCAGCGCCCAGAGCCAGATTGGTGGTCGCCAGACCACCACCAAGGTCCACACCAGGCATAGCAAAACCGCCACCACGGGCGACAGTGGGTGTCGGCCTGCCAGGCCCAGGCCCAGCAGCACACAAGACAGCAGCAGCGCTATTTGCGCGCCGCCCAGAAATGATTCGTCGCGTGTGATCAAAACAGCGGGGGCGTTCTAACGGTGCTGGACGACATCGCAGATGAAAAACAATTCAGCGCCGTTCCAGCAGTTCAGTTACAAAACGAACAGGGATGGCGTAGGTGATGCCCGAGGGCTGACTCAGCGCCGACTCTTTGCTGCCTTTAACGAACACCGAGTGGACAACGCCAATGACCTCCCCAGTCTCGACGTTCAGGAGTGGGCCTCCACTGTTTCCTGGGTAGGCGGTGGCGTCGAGCTGATAGATGTCGTAGCTGCCCTGGCGCATGCGAAGAATGGCTTGAGGGTTGAGTTGTTGTGCGCTTGCCATGGGGGGCGCAATCGCCGTCACCGACGACACCATTCCCCGATGGGTCACTGGGGAGTAGCCCAATGCCCCACCGATGGGAAATCCGATGAAGGCCACGTCGGTTCCTTCCGGAACGTAAGCGGCCTTGGCCAATGTGAGGGCAGGCACAGGCGGACCCTCAATTCTCAGCAACGCGAGGTCACGGTTTGGATCTGTCGTGACAACAGTCGCTGCGCGCATTTCCACGCCATTGGGCCTCCCGGTCAGTTGAACCATCAACTGCCGCATGACCGCTGCACCGGCTGCGGCGTCGTGCAGGACATGGGAGTTGGTGACCACCATGGTGCCGTCCCCGACTACAAAACCGGTGCCTCGCAAGTTAAAACGTGGGTTGTCTGTGGGGCTGTGGGTGCCAACAATCACCACACTGGGTTTGGCTTTCGTGATCAACTCAACGAGATTGGCCTGTGTGAGGGTGTGCGCGGCTAGGCCAAGTAAAAAAAGGATGGCATTCTTGAAAAATCGCGAAGTGATCAACATGGAGACTCCATTAGATAAGCGATGCCCGGCTCCACCATCAGTGGGGTCCGTGCTTTGACTGTCATGAACAGTCGCGTACTCTTGCGCATGATGCCGTAGTCAAGCCGGTGAACAGCCCTCGTGGCGAAAGGGCGACAATAAGCCTCGTGGTGCAATCACAAGGCCAAAAATCGGTCGTCAAGAAACAACTTGTTACATTTCGGTGGGCGAAGTGAGTTCAAACTCCGCCTTGGGAATGTGTCAAACCTGGACACATATGGGAAAAGAAACTGTGGGCAACACCATCATCGGCGTGTCGATGCGAACGCAGCCAGCGCTGAAGTCGCTGCTGTCGGGCGACTCTGGCCCGACCGAGCGCGTTGCCGAGCCGCTCAGCAACAACTACTTCAAGATACGCGCCGCAGGTTCTGAGGGGCAGCGCAGCTCCGCGAGCATTTTGATCAACAAAATGTACGCCACGCGTGGATACATGAGCAATGGTTTGTCCGGTACCGGCCAAGACAGATACCGGATGACGCTCACGGCAAACGACCAAGAGGTGACCATCGGCACCCTGACCATCGGTTTTGACAACCCAGAAGGGTTGATGGCAGATGATCTTTTCAAGCATGAGATCGACGGCTTGCGGTCTGAAGGGCGCAAGGTGTGCGAGTTCACCAAACTGGCCATGGAGGCCAGCAGCAAGTCCACCCGTGCCCTGGCTTCACTTTTCCATGTGGCCTATATCTATGCCCGCCGAATTCATGGCTTCCAGGATTTGGTGATTGAGGTCAATCCTCTTCATGTGGCCTACTACAAACGTGTTTTGGGCTTTGAGGTGCTTGGCCCGGAGCGCTTAAATCGCCGTGTCAATGCGCCAGCGGTGCTGCTTCGCCTGCGCTTTTCTTATGTTGAGGAAATGATTTCCAAAGTCGGTGGTTCCGACAAGCCACCGCCAGCGGAACGCTCCATCTATCCTTACCTGTTCTCCATTCAAGAGGAGGCGGGCATCGTCGGTCGACTCAAGGGCATGGTCATGGACAGTGAGAGCCAGTAAGTCGTTGCACGGCCCCTGCGCTAAAAACGCTGACTGTGAGCAGAAGTTTATTCTTCTCTAGGTTGATCGCCCTGCACGCTCAGTTTGGTCGTGCGACACGACCAGCATCCAGTGCCGCTACCAGGCCTCGTGCTGCGGCTTCACACAGATCCAGTACCCGTTCAAATCCCTGCGCATTTCCGTAATAGGGATCAGGTATTTCGTCCTCGGCGAAGTCCGTAGTGAAGTCTAAGAAAAGCCGAATTTTGCTTGCGTGCTCAGGGGGGCAACGTCGCTGCAGCTGAGCGACGTTGTCGCGATCCATGGCGAGAATCAAGTCAAACTGCTCGAAGTCAGACGTTGCTACTCGTCGCGAACGATCACCCGTCAGCGGGTAACCTCTGCGAGCCAAAGCCGCCCGCGCACGAGGGTCTGGCGGTTGCCCGAGCAGCCCTGCCTGGGTTCCCGCAGACTGAACCAAAATTTTCGGAGCGTTTGGTGAACGATCCGGCCGATTGGCGTGGTGCAAGACCACCGCCTGCGCCATGGGTGAACGGCAAATGTTTCCCAGGCAAACCATCAGAATTTTGAACATAAAGCACTACGAAGACACGGCATCAATGGCCGGGTTCGCGATTCCCGCTCTCCAGTGCCAACGTGACGTTAACTCCTCCGAAAGCAAAGGAGTTGCTCAAGGCGAAGCGCTGGGATTCGCCAGCTAACGCCATCGGACCTTGAAATACATTCAGATTCGCAAATGCCGCGTCAACATCAAGGCTGTGAGGATTCCCAGGCAGTAGACCGCTACGTATGGCTTCAAGTGTAATGATGGCCTCCAATGCGCCCGCGGCACCGATCAAATGCCCATGCATGGCCTTGGTAGCGCTGACGGGAACCCGAGGGTGGGTTGCGCCGAAAAGAGATGCGATGGCTTGGCCTTCACTTAAATCGCCCACGTTGGTGGCTGTGCCATGCGCGTTCACGTAACAAACATCATGAGGTTGAATGCCCGCGTGGCTCAAAGCCTGCTGCATCGCAAGTGTTTGTGCCTCAGCATCTGGCTTAGAGATGTGCATGGCGTCCGTGGTGTGGCCAATGCCACGCAACCAGCCGAGAACGGGCGCGCTCCTTGCCGTAGCATGTTCGCTGGACTCCAGCACGAGGCAAGCTGCGCCCTCGCCCATCGCGAAGCCTGATCGCTGAGCGCTGAAGGGGCGACAGCTTTGCTCTGGGGCGCTTGGATCTATCCCACAAACGGCTTGGGCCATTTGCCACGCTCTGCGAACCAGTGGCGACATCATGCTTTCGCATCCGCCCACCACAACCACGTTGGCTTCGCCTGAGGAGATGAGCCTGGCCCCATGGGCAATGGCGAGTGCCGAGGACGCGCATGCCACCGTCAAGGTCACTGAAGGCCCTCGCAGACCGAGGTGATGCGCGAGATGGAAGGCTGGGGCGCTCGGCATTGAATAGGGGACTGTGACCGGCCGGACCCGACGTTTGCGGTGAAGTAAAAGATCCTGGTAAGCCTCATCCAGTGTGGACAGCCCCCCCATACCCGAGCCCCAGATCACGGGGATAGGAGCGCGCTGCAACGGGCCTGCTAATTCCGCTTGAGAGAGCGCTTGGTGAGCCGCAGACAGAGAAAAAATGCTGATTCGATCCAGGCCTCTCATCAAATGGGGCGCAATGTCGGGAATGTCGATGGCGTCAGGGCACTGCCCGCCGGCCATGGCCACGAGACCATATTCCTCGGCTTCAGGCAGGGCGCCAATCTCCGAGGTGTTCGAGGTCAGTGCAGCCATGGTCGATGCGACGGAGGTGCCGCTTGGGCACACCACCCCCGTACCGGTGATGCACACTTTCATGCTTTGGCCTTTTGTGCCACGATGTACGCAGTGATTGCGTTCACAGTTTCCAGCGTGGCGAGCAATTCTTTCTCGTTGGCAACTTCGATCCCAAAGGTGTCCTCTACTTCAAAGATCAGTTCGGCAAGCATCAGTGAGTCGACACCTTGGTCTCGCAGCGATACGTCTCGATTGATGTCTGCGGGTGATTTTCCGACGGCTTTGCTGACGATTTCAGCCAGTTGGTTGGCGACTGATTCAGTAGTCAATGCGGTCATGGTTGCTCTCCATCTGGATTTGTAAATGCCCCTTTTTATCAAAGGCGACTTTGGTGCTTTGAAAAATGCAGTAGCAATGGGGTGACTCAGAAATAATCAACCTGTCACTGCGGGCCAGGATACCTCACGACGGGGGCGGATAACCAGGCTAGAGGGGCCAAAAAATGGAACAATTCTCCGATTTGCTGGCCAGGTCAAGCCTGAATACTGGGGTGGCGAGAAAACATTGTGGAGCACTCTCGGATGTCAGACTCAATCAGCAAGCCATTGGTGGAACAAGGTCCGGTTGCCGTCATGGCAGGGATAGCGAAGACCTACTACATGGACAGTGTGGAGGTTCCTGTTATCAAAGGAGTGGACGTTTTGGTGCGTCACGCCAGGTTCACCGTGCTTTTAGGGCCTTCGGGTTCTGGAAAAACAACCTTGCTTAATATGATTGGCTGTATCGATAAACCGGATCAAGGCGAGATCACTGTTTCTGGGTGCAATGTAGGTGAGTTAAACGACGACGAGCTGTCTGATTTTCGCGCTAAAAACATTGGTTTTATCTTTCAGAATTTCAATCTGCTCCCCGTTCTCAGTGCTTACGAAAACATCGAGTACCCCATGTTGCTGGCGGGAATACCACCCAAAAAACGTGCGGATCGAGTCACCAAGTTACTGGATGCTGTAGGACTGGGCGACAAGGCAAAAAATTTGCCGGGACAACTCTCAGGGGGGCAGCGCCAGCGCGTGGCCATTGCCCGCGCTTTGGCGCGCAAACCCAAACTCGTGATTGCGGATGAACCTACCGCTAACCTAGACAGCCGAACGGGGGCCGCTATTTTGTCTTTGATGCGTCGCATGGTGGATCGCTACCAAATTTCGTTTTTGTTCTCTTCCCATGACCCTGAAGTGATCAAAGCTGCGGATGACACCATTTTTCTCAAAGATGGAACCATCCGTGGCATTCGCCGCAAGGGTGAGGATGAATCCCCATGATGATGACTTTGTCCCTGGCGCTGCGCAATTTGCTGCGCAACCGCCGGCGCTCCCTGGCGACCCTGCTGGCCATGGCGATTGGATCAACGGCAACTTTGTTGTTTGGTGGGTTCAGCGCCAACATCAACTACATGATGCACACCCACCATGTCAGGCTCGGCGGGCACCTGCAAATTCAGCACCGCGACTTTTACCTCTACGGCAACGGCAATCCAACCGCCTATGGAATATCAGACTACAAGGAGCTGATGGAATCCATACGACAAGATCCTGTGCTGGGCAAAATGGTTCTGGTCGTGAGCCCCACCATGCAGTTCGGCGGTATTGCTGGTAACTATGCGGCCGGAGTTTCTCGAACCGTGATTGGCAATGGCTTCGTTGCGGCCGATGTCAACCGAATGTGGCTGTGGAACGACTTTGATTTAATCACCCCGATCAAAAAGTTTGCTCTGGATGGTTCGCCGCCCGATTCCGCCATTGTCGGTATCGGAGTGGCTCGGGTTCTTCAATTGTGCAAGGCGCTCCAGATTGATCGTTGTCCCACGCCGGAGAAAACCGACCAGCCGGTTGGAGATGGAGGCAAGATACCCGATGACATTGCACAGTTGTCGTTGCCAGATTCCTCCTCAAAAGAGGCTGTCCAGGTCAAAGCGGACGCGAGGGAAGATCGCCGTATTGAGGTGCTGATCGGCAATGCGCGGGGTGCGCCCAACGTGACCTCCCTGCAGGTCATTCGAGCGGAGGAGCAGGCGATCAAAGAGTTGGATGAGGTGTATGTGATGATGCACTTGGATCAACTTCAAAAGTTGATTTACGGCCGATCCAAACCCAAGGTCACGTCCATCATGGTCCAGTTGCAGCACTCGGATCAAATTCCGATGGCGATAGAACGTCTTGAGCCTATCCTCAAAAAATACTCGACGGTGCAACCGTTGGCAGTGCTCGACTTTCGCAAGCTCAATCCCTTTTACGTCCAGACCATCGGCATGTTCGACACCATCTTCGGATTTATCTTCATCTTGATCGGAGGCATTGTGTTGTTCACCGTGAGCAACACCATGAACACGGCCGTGGTGGAGCGTACGGTCGAGATAGGTACACTCAGAGCGATAGGCCTACGTCGTGCGGGCATCAGGTCGTTGTTCATCACGGAGGGCGCGCTATTGGGTATGTCTGGCGCTTTGTTGGGTGTGCTGCTGGCCCTGCTTCTGTCCACTTTGGTCAACAGCATGGGGCTGACGTGGTGGCCACCTGGGAACGTGGACCCACTTCCTTTGACCCTCACTGTATGGGGCGAAACCAAAATGATCATTGGTACCACCTTGGGTTTGATGGTGATTGCAGTCATCTCCGCATGGTGGCCTGCTTACCGCGCGGCCCAGCTCAGCGTGGTGGATGCTCTCAGACACGTCTGATTTTTCAGTGAAAGGGTGCTCTCCATGAAGGGGTTGATTTCTACGCTGGTGGCATGGTGTTTGATGATCACCTGCGCAGTGGCCGCCCCGACGGCCGATGAAATCCTGATCGCCAGCGACAACATCCGCAATCCGGGACGCCCGTTCAGCGTGACGGTGACCTTGACCGAGTTTGAAAACGGGCAACGCACCGACACCAGCACACTGGTGAGTTACTCAAAAGTCATGCCGCAAAGCGGGCAATTTGCCAGCATCATCAGGTTCGCTCAACCCGCTCGTGACACGGGCAAATTGATGCTCAAAAACGGCAATGATTTGTGGTTTTATGACCCGGTGGCCAAGTCCAGTGTTCGGCTTTCTCCGCAACAGCGCTTGTTGGGGCAAGCCGCCAACGGGGACGTTGTGACGGTTAACTTTGCCAAAGACTATGCACCGACTTTGGCCGGTGAGGAGGAGGTCGTGGATGGCGAACGCCGCACACGCAAGTCCTACAAACTCACATTGGAGCCGATCGTTGCAAGCGCCACCTACGCGAAGATCGACATTTGGGTGGACATAGAAACCAGTCGTCCGCTGAAAGCGAAGTTTTTCTCTGAGTCGGGCCGTTTGCTCAAAACTGCGTTTTACCGGCGCTACCAACGCCAGCTGGGTGCGGAACGTCCCACGGAGACAGTCATCATTGACGGACTGAACCCACAGTGGGTCACACTGATGCGTTTTTCCGAGTATGTGGCCCGCCCCATCCCTGACCTGTGGCTGCAGCGAGACTACATGCCCACCTTTCAACCGGACTAAAAAGTATGTTTGCACTGAATCGTTTGACCGCAGGTGTAGCGGCCGCAATGCTTGCTTTGGCGGGTACTTCGGCATCGGCCAACAAGACGGAGTTGGATGCGCTGGATCTCGAGAGTGCCCCGGAAAAGCCTGCCCCCACGTCGGTAGGAACGAGATTTTTCGTAGAAGCGGCGGCGGGCCAAGCGAATCAACGTTTCGGCCAAGGAACGCGTGATATCGGCCGCTTGTCGCTGGACTTCGCGCATACCCAAAAGATCACCCCGGAACTGCGTGCAGTTCTGTCAAACCGCTTGGATCATTTTCATCCACGGGAGGCCGGTTCTCAAGCCACTGTCAACAGCTTGCGCGAGGCCTACTTGGGTTGGCAACCGGTTGAAGATACGGTACTGGAGCTGGGGCGCGTTAATCTGCGCTACGGTCCGGCGTATGGTTACAACCCCACTGATTTTTTTCGTGATGGCAGCCTGAGGGCCATCGTGAGCGCCAATCCATTCACACTGCGGGAAACCCGTTTGGGGACGGTGATGCTCCGAGGTCAAAAGTTGTGGTCCGGTGGGTCACTGTCCTTGGCGTACTCCCCCAAGCTGGAAGATCGTCCCAGCCAGGACACATGGAGTCTGGATTTGGGTTCAACTAACAACCGTGACAGGGCAGTACTGGCCCTGGGTACCCAGCTGTCTTCTAGCGTCAACACCCAGCTGCTGATTTATAAACAAAGCGGTCTGTCTTCCACCGTGGGAGCCAGTGTCAGTGCTCTGGTTTCGGACGCCGCCGTTCTTCATGCGGAGTGGACGCGGGGCAAGGAACCTTCCATTCGTGATGTGTTGCTCATGCAAACGGGACAGAACAAAACGGCGGATCGATTTGCGGGCGGCTTGACCTACACCACTTCCAGCAAACTGTCTTTGACGGCCGAGTACCAATACAACGGGTTTGGTCTGTCAAAAAATCAATGGAATGGCCTAGGGTCTATCAATCCGCAGTTACAGGGGGCCTACATCAGGGAGGCCCTGCGTCGTCAGGAGATCACTTCGCGCCAAGCCTACTTGTTTTACGCCACACAAAGAGATTTGGTATGGAAAGACATGGACCTGACCGCTTTCGTGCGATTGAACGCCGAGGATAGCAGCCGGCTCTTTTGGCTAGAGCTGCGCTACAGATGGAGTCGCTTTGACTTGGCCTTCCAGTGGCAAGAAAACAGGGGCAAGTCTGGAACCGAATATGGCGCCTTTCCAGACCGTCGCGCTGTTCAGCTGACCGGTACATACCGGTTCTGAGTCAGCCTTCGACCCGTCGGTTTGCGCGACAAGGCCCCGGTGAGAACCGGTAGACCGAAAAAATGGCGCGCGTACTGCGGGTAATTTATTCGGCAAACGCTGCTCTGGCAGTCTTCTGTTCAGAACAATAAAAAAGGGACATGCCAAGCATGTCCCTTTTTTACTTGATGAGCGGTTTTACAAAACCGCTACACCATGGTCAACCTCATGGGGAGGTGGCCAGGATCTCAGGCCGACTTGTTACGACGGCGTTGGGCGAAGCCCATACCAGCCAATGCCAAGCCCAGCAGTGCCAAGGAGCCTGGCTCTGGAACGTTCAGCGTGATGCTGCCGTCCAAAGTCGTTTGGCGGAACAGCGCACCACCAGGAGCCTGCCACAGCTGGTTCGCCGTTGGCAGAGGTGGGTTGACGTTGGTGTCGAGTGTCCAGGAGATGGAGTTGGGCGAGGCCAACCATGCGGCATACAAATTCCGGCCATCAGCAGTCGTCAAGAAAGACTGGGAGAAAGCGGTGGAATCATCGGTACCGTTGCCGTCAAAATCGAACGACACCAAGCCGTCGATTTGAAGGTTAACGCCTTGGATTTGGGAGCTGGTCAAATTCAGGCGCAATACTTGTTCACCATTGTGTGGGTTGCCAGCGCCAGACTGGTAGTAAACGTTGTAGTAGCCGGAGGTGAAGTCCACGCCAGTGGCTGTTGTAGTGCCAAGAATGGTGTACTCATAGGTCAGGCCCCAAGTGCCAAGGGTGCCATAGGGGAATGGTTGACCAGAGCTGAAACCATTGGCGTCAGCAACGGAGGGTACGTTGTTCAGGGCGTCAATGTTGAGGTTGCCTGGATTGCTTGGGTAGAAGAAAGGCAGGCTGTTACCGCCGAGCGTCGTGTGGTTGCCAGGGGCAAATCCAAACGAATTCATGACGGAGGCCATGTTGGTATCAACAACCTGAGTGCCCACCACAGCGGGGTTGCCCAGGTAGATGGAGGTTGCCAATGTGCCGGTGTAGCCCACTTCCGAGAATGCGCTGGTGGAGGTGCTTCCGTTGGCACCGAAGTCCAGGCCGTTGTCGATCGTCATGGGGGTTGCAAATGCGGCGGATGAGAATCCGATGGCGACCGTGGCAGCGAGTGCGAGGGCGGTTTTTTTCATGGAGTTACTCCTGGTTTGTAAGAGATGAGGGAGCGGAATTTTGTATCCGTTACCTATAAGCACTTACCGTGCCAGTATATAAAGTTGATAAAAATCAATGGGTTGCGAGCCATGATTGCGGCTTTAAGTCGCTGAATGTAAGAGAGTTCGACAAATGTGGTTGACATTCAAACCGAGGCGGATGGACTGGTCAACGGGTCGTAAGGCAATGCAACAATGACGCTTGAGGTGATCTCTGTCTAGACTGAAACCCAAATTTCATGGTTCACAACACTCCATTTGACTATCCCTCGGCCTGCTCGCGAAACATTGGGTGGGTGACCGAGGTCGAACAGAATCGATTGCGGGGTGCACGGGTGGCTATTGCCGGCTTAGGAGGCGTTGGCGGTGCGCATGCGTTTACCTTGGCGAGGTTGGGCGTGGCAAACATGTGTCTGGCTGATTTCGATGCGTTCGAGGTTCACAACATGAACCGCCAGGCAGGTGCGTTTGTATCGACTTTTGGCCAGGCCAAAATTGACGTGGTTGCTCGTACTGTTCGTGACATCAATCCAGAGGTGCAGTTGCGGTTGATGGTGGACGGTGTCACAGAGGCGAACGTAGACGAGTTCTTGCGTGACGTTGACGTCTACGTGGACGGTTTGGATTTTTTTGTGCTGCCAATGCGGCGCTTGGTTTTCGCGAAATGTCGGGAAAAGGGCATACCGGCACTCACCGCGGCACCTCTGGGGATGGGCGTGGCATTCCTGTATTTTGATCCCAAGGGCATGAGTTTTGAAGACTACTTTAGGCTAGAGGGTCACGAATCTGATGAGCAATACGCCCGGTTCATCGCTGGGTTGTCGCCTTCTATGATGAATCGCGATTATCTGGTGGTACCGGAGTCCGTCAACTTCCGGGAAAAGCGTGGCCCCTCCACCATCATGGCCTGTGATTTATGCGCGGGCGTGATGGGGGCGGCAGTGTTGAAGGTGGTGCTCGGGCGTGGGCGACTCAAGGCTGCACCGTGGGGGATGCATTTTGATGCCTACCATCAAAAGATGAAAACGACGTGGCGTCCTTGGGGCAATGCCAACCCATTGCAACAACTGCTTTTGAAGTTGATTCGTGCCAAGTTGAAGCTCGGAAAGTGATTTTTTTCTGGAACGAGGCTTTCAATGTCGGGCCCCTTGCTCAAGGGATGGTCAAACCCGCAAATGCATAGTCCAATCCGCGGTTAAATGACGTTTGCAGGTCCGCCAAATTCTTAGATTGTCGGCATTGCGACGAGTGCTAGCGCATACATAATTGCGGTCCTGGGGTTTTTAGGGCCGGGGCTGTGGACAGTCTCGAGGATTTCCTGATTCCGACCCGAGATCACATCGATTTTATTTTTGCATCTCCAAGGGGTGAGCTTTGAACAAGTTTTTGCAATCGCTTTTTGTCGGATTGGTTGTAGTGCTGGTCTCCGCCTGCGGTTCTGCCAAGTACCCACCCGCGCCAGTTTCCGCGTCAACTGACGATTACAACTACATCGTTGGTCCCGGTGATTCACTGAACATCATTGTCTGGCGCAACCCTGAGTTGTCATTGAGCGTGCCTGTCCGCCCCGACGGAAAAGTCTCTACCCCGCTGGTGGATGAGTTGGTTGCACAGGGCAAAAACTCCAACCAAATCGCTCGCGAAGTGGAGAAGCAACTCAGTAAATACGTCCGCGATCCCGTCGTAACCGTCATCGTCACTGGTTTTGTTGGCCCTTACAGCGAGCAAATCCGCGTCGTTGGCGAGGCTGCTAAGCCACAGTTCCTTCCCTACAAGCAAAAAATGACTTTGTTGGATGTGATGATCGCCGTGGGCGGCCTCACTGATTTTGCGGCTGGCAACAGTGCAACCATCGTGCGCAGCGGTGAAGGCTCCAAGCAGTATTCAGTTCGGTTGAGCGACTTGATCAAACGGGGTGATGTCTCGGCCAACGTCGAAATGAAGCCGGGCGACATTCTGATCATTCCACAGAGTTTCTTCTGATCGCGACGCGGTCACGGGTAGGCGCACCCGCAGTCCTTGCGGGAACAGAATTTTTTTGACAGATCCCTTGGGCGACGCCAAACGATGGAAGAGTTAATCAACCAGGTATCCGCGATTGTTCGCGGCATGTGGAAATTCAGGTGGCAGGGCATTCTTGCAGCTTGGATTGTGGCCGCCATTGGCGTGGTGGTGGTGCTTCGTGTTCCTGACCGTTATGAGGCGTCTGCGCGTGTGTTCGTCGACACGCAATCCATTTTGAAGCCCCTGATGTCGGGCCTGGCAGTGCAGCCCAACGTTGAGCAGCAAGTGGTGATGCTCAGTCGTACTTTGATCAGCCGACCCAATGTGGAAAAACTCGTCCGCATGGCTGATTTGGACTTGAAGAACAACTCCAAAGCGCAGCAAGAGGCGTTGATTGAACAGCTGACCAAGACGCTGGCGATTCAAAGTGCGGGGCGCGACAACCTCTACACCTTGTCTTTTCGTGACTCCGATCCGCAAAAAGCCCAGCGTGTGATCCAGTCCTTGGTCTCAATATTTGTGGAGTCGAGTTTGGGTGCCAGTCGCAAGGACACCGCATCTGCGAAGGTCTTTTTGGACGAACAAATCAAGGGTTACGAAACCAAACTGGAAGAGGCAGAGGCGCGTCTCAAGGAATTCAGAATCAAAAACTTGGCGTTGCAAAGTGCCGATGGGAAAGACTCCACGGCGCGTCTGGCCGAGATGAGCAATCAGTTGGATGCCGCTCGGTTGCAGCTGCGCGAGGCGGAGAACGCCCGCGATGCGGCCAAGGCACAGTTGGCTACTGAACGCAATCAGAGTGCTGACGTGCTGACCAAGAGCCTGTTGCAAGAGTCAGCTCTTTCTATCTCAACCCCTGAGATCGACGCCCGGATCGAAGCGCAAAAGCGCAACTTGGATGGATTGTTGCAGCGTTATACGGAGCAGCATCCTGAGGTTGTCAGCACCAGGCGTTTGATCAAAGACTTGGAAGAACAAAAGAAAAAAGAGATGCAAGATTTGCGCAAGTCGGCGATTGCCTCGGCTACTGGCGCGTCTCCTGGTCAAAGCAATAGCCTGGCCGCGCAAGAACTCAACCGTGTGTTGGCCATGGCCGAGGTGCAGGTGGCCTCTCTGCGTGCTCGGGTGTCAGAGTATTCCGCTCGTTACAGTCAGGCGCTGAGCATCATGAAAACGTCGCCTCAAATCGAAGCGGAGGCGGCTCAGCTCAACCGCGACTACGCCATTCACAAGAAAAACTACGAAGACTTGGTCTCTCGCCGTGAGGCTGCAGCCATGTCAGGTGAGTTGGAAGGCGCCTCAGGGGTTGCAGACTTTCGTTTGATTGACCCACCGCGTGTTTCCCCCAGGCCCGTTTCTCCCAACCGCTTGCTGCTCTTTCCGTTGGCGCTCGTCGCTGCATTGGCCGCGGGTGGTTTTGTGGCGTTTGCGATGAGCCAATTGAGGCCCGTTTATTTCTCTGCCAATGATTTGCGCGTCAAGACGGAGCTGCCCCTGTTGGGTGTGGTCACCAAGGTCATGACACCAGCCGCAAAGCGCAAGCAGCGTGGTAGCTTGTTGCGGTTTTGTATTGCCTCAGGCAGCTTGGTCGGCGTGTTTATTGTTGGAATGATTGTGATGACCATCTTGACCCGCAATGTGGGAGCCTCTTTATGAGCAGCCTGATCGAACAAGCCGCTCAGCGGTTGGAGCAGTTGCGGCAGGCGGGCATCCATGTTCCCGATATTTCTGCGGCTGCCCCCGCTCCAAAGGAGCAGTCAGCTGAGGCTGCACCGGCGGTCACCACGCCAGGCCCCGTACTTGCTGACGCTGCGGCTCACGCGAAGCTGCCCGCCGTCGCCACGGGACCGATTTCATCGATGCCCAAGGCGCGCCAGTTTGGCGAGACCTCTGTTTCCTCCAAACGTATCGATCTGAACTTGGCCGCTTTGCACCAGGCTGGTTTTGTAACACCCATGGCGGAGCGCTCGCGCATGGCAGACCAGTACCGCGTTATCAAGCGCCCGTTGATCAGCAACGCGATGGGCAAAGGCGCTGCGACGATCAACCACGCCAATCTCATCATGGTGACCAGTGCGTTACCCGGTGAGGGTAAAACCTTTACCGCGATCAATTTGGCGATGAGTATTGCCGCGGAGCTGGATAACTCTGTGATGTTGGTGGACGCCGATGTGGCCCGTCCGTCTCTGCTCCGAACCTTTGGATTGCCTGTGGGGCCCGGTTTGCTCGATTTATTGCAGGGTAGGTCCCAGATGTCTGACGTGTTGTTGCGCACCAATGTCGACAAGCTCACGTTGCTGCCCAGCGGACACCCCCAAGCCCGAGCCACTGAGATGTTGGCCAGTGATGCCATGCGGCAACTGTTGGACGACATGGCGCAGCGCTATGCCGACCGCATCATTATTTTTGATTCTCCACCTCTCTTGCTCACGACGGAATCCCGCGCGCTTGCTGCCCACATGGGCCAGATCGTCGTGGTGGTTCATGCCGGAAAAACTTTGCAACGCGAAGTTCAACATGCGCTTTCGACCATCGAAGCATGTCCAGTGAAGTTGATGTTGCTTAACCAAGCGACAGAAGATGCGACGGGTGATTACGGCTATGGCTACGGATATGGTTATGGCTACAACAAAGAAAAGAAGCAGGAGCCAGCGGGGGCTTCCTAAGTCACCGTTTTCGCGTGCCGCCCCTACATAACACCATGCCTACGCGTTTTGTTTTCAGCACCTGCCAACTTGTATCGCGTATTGGCCTGACCAACGCGACATTCATGCTTGCGGTTACGCTGGCGTTGTCGCCGTCGGGGGCCGTGCATGCCCAAAATACAAGCGCCTCGCAGGAGGCCGGAGGTGGACGAAAGTTCGCCCTGACACCGCGCCTTTCTGCGTCTGTGGTCGCGACGGACAACATCAATCTGTCCAAGATAGACAAAGAGTCTGATGTGTACCTGCAACTCAGCCCCGGCTTGCGTTTGCAGAGCAATGGTGGTCGCATACGCGGTAACCTGGACTACTCTCCTTCTGCCTATTTGTACGGCAAGGCCTCCGAGAAAAATCGGGTGTCTCATGCGCTGAACGCAGCTTTGACCGCTGAGGCGGTTGAGAACTCGGCATTCGTTGACCTGACTGCGACGGCCTCTCGCCAGTCAATTTCTGCTTTTGGAACACAAACTCCTGACGCGGCGCTCGGCACTGGCAATCAAACCCAAGTCTTTAGTTACGCCATTTCACCCTATATCAAGGGAAAACTTTTGGGCAGCGCTGACTACGAGTTCAGGCTGCGTGCGGGTGAGAGCCGAACCGAGTCATCGGCAGTTTCAGACTCAAAGTCTGAGTTGGCACTGCTTCGAGTCGACGGTGTCACAGGTTTATCTACCCTGGGCTGGGGAACCAGTTTGCAACGCCAGGTTGACGATTTTTCGGCCGGGAGGCGGACCACTTCGGATCGGTTCAGAGGAACGCTGACCTATGCGGTATCACCTCAACTTGGTTTGTCCTTGTTTGGTGGCTATGAGTCCAGCAATCAGGTGGGTGCTACACGGATTGACGGCTCGACCCACGGCTTTGGCGTCAACTGGCGACCTACGGACCGTACGAAGTTAACGGGTGAACGAGAGCAGCGTTTGTTCGGTAACACCTATTCGCTTTCCTTTGAGCACCGCATGCCACGTGCTGTGTTTCGCTACGGTGCAGGGCGTGATGTTTCATCGGGTCTGAACAACTCCACGGGAACGGTGGTCAGCGCCTACGATTTGTACTTCGCCCAGTTTGCATCGATAGAACCTGATCCCGTGCGGCGGCAGGCATTGGTCAACAGCTTTTTACTGGCCAATGGCATCAGTGCTAACAGCACGGTAGGCGGTGGTTTTCTCACCTCCGCGTTGACGCTGCAGCGTCGTCAGGACCTCTCCGTAGGTCTGTTAGGTGTGCGCAGCACCCTTACGTTTTTGCTGACCCGCAGCGACTCGCGGCGCTTGGATGGTGGCAACCCCGGGTTCGGAGACGTCTCCGCGCTTGCGGGTGTTGAGCAGCGGGCTTTCAGTGTGAATCTGGGGCATCGATTGACACCAATCTCCACGGCCAGCCTGTTGCTGTCGGAGCAGCGAAGCATAGGCAATAACTCGTTGGCCTCCACCAAATTGCGAGTCGTCTCGCTGAGCTGGTCCAGTAAGTTGGGGCCTCAGTCTTCCGTTTCTCTCAGCGCACGTCATTCGATTTTTGACAGTCCGACAGCCCCTTACGACGAGTCAGCCATCACGGGTCTTTTCAGCTTGCAGTTCTGACTCCAAGCGTCATCCAAAAGCCCCACAGTCAGCACGTCACCTACCCATGTACGAAGCCTTTTATGGATTGAGCAGCAAGCCGTTCCAGCTCAATCCTGATCCCAGTTTTTACTTCAGCAGCAAACAGCACCGCAGAGCCAAGGCCTACTTGGACTACGGTGTAATGCGCAACGAAGGTTTTATCGTCATCACTGGCGAAATTGGTGCTGGAAAAACCACCATCGTTCGCGGGTTGCTTGACAGCTTGAACCGCAGCAATGTGGTCGCAGGCCATTTGGTGTCCACTCAATTGGATGCGGACGACACGCTGCGCATGGTGGCCGCAGCTTTCGGTGTGCGCGCCAAGGACATTCCGAAGTCCGAGCTGTTGATGACCTTGGAGGCGTTTTTCATCGGCCAAGTCAGCCAAGGAAAGCGCTGCCTCTTGGTGGTGGACGAGGCCCAGAACCTGACTGCCCGTGCGGTGGAAGAGCTGCGCATGCTTTCCAACTTTCAATTCGGAAAACAGTCTCTCTTGCAAAGTTTTTTGGTGGGCCAGCCTGAATTTCGGGACATTTTGCAGCGCCCCGAAATGGAGCAGTTTCGCCAACGCGTGACGGCCACTTGCCACATTGGCCCACTGGATACGGATGAAACTCGGCAATACATCGAGCACCGACTCAAGTGCGCCGGCGCAAGCGACAAGCCTACTTTTGACGATGCTGTTTTTGAACAGGTGCATCAGGCAAGCCGAGGCATTCCCCGCCGCATCAACGCGATTTGTGACCGGCTGTTGTTGCTTGGTTTCATGGCCGGGAAAACCCATCTTTCGGTGGAAGACGTGGCCGAGGTCGTCAAAGAGTTCGCGGAAGAATCCAGACCCAGCGCGAAACGCAGGGCTGTGGGTGCGAGCATGGCCTATCAGGCTTTCGCCGATCCACAAGGCGGCGTGGATGATGTGGACATTGACTTGTCGGGCAGTTCCTCTCTGGATGAAACGACCGCCAAAGATCTTGAACTCGATGTGTCCGCCATCGGTGTCGCGCTCAATGCGGGCCGCATCGAGCGCATCGAGCAAAGCCTCATGCGTCTGGAGCAAACCAATTTGCAAACATTGGGTTTGATACAAAAGCTGGTTCAGGCCATGACCAGGTCGTCCGGAGGTCAGCCATGAATGGACCTGTCCTGTGTGTGGTGGGCGCGCGCCCCAACTTCATGAAGATGGCGCCCATCTTGCGCGCCCTTGCGCAGCACACCCCCGCAATGCCAAGCCTGCTGGTACATACGGGGCAACACTACGACCAGGACATGAGTGACCGCCTTTTTGAGGCCTTGGGTCTGCCACGCCCCGATGTGAACTTGGAGGTGGGGTCAGCCAGCCACGCCGTGCAGACGGCTGAAGTGATGAAGCGGTTTGAGCCCTTGTTGGACCAGTACAAACCGTCGTGCGTGTTGGTGGTGGGTGATGTGAACTCCACGCTTGCCTGCACCTTGGTCGCAGTGAAAAAAAACGTGAGGGTCGCTCACGTGGAGGCGGGTTTGCGCAGCGGTGACAGAAAAATGCCCGAGGAAATCAACCGGGTCTTGACCGACCAGGTGGCGGATCGCCTTTACACCACCGAACGAAGCGCCGACGCCAATCTAAAAGCGGAAGGCATCGCATCCGAGCGCATCGTTTTTGCTGGCAATGTGATGATTGACTCGTTGATGAGTCACCGCGACCGCGCCCCAGGGCCAGCACAAACATTGGCCGCTTTGGGTATGAATGCCGCGCTGCTGAACCACCCCAAAGGTTATGGCGTCGTGACCTTGCATCGTCCGTCCAATGTTGACGATGCAGCGAGTTTGTCCCACCTGTTGGACGTCCTTGTCAACGTCGCCACGCAGTTGCCCTTGGTGTTTGCCATGCACCCGCGTACCCGGGCCAATTTGGAGCGATTTGGTTTGATGTCACGCATCAACCCTGAGCAAATCATTTGTTTGCCACCGCAAGGTTATTTGGAAATGTTGGGCTTGATGGCGTCCGCCACCTTGGTGTTGACCGATTCTGGTGGGCTGCAGGAAGAAACCACAGCCTTGGGCGTTCCCTGCCTGACTTTGCGTGACAACACCGAACGACCCATCACCATTGATCAGGGCACGAACACCCTCGTGGGCAGCAGTCGTGACTTAATTTTGCAAAGCGTCGCTGAGATACTTGCTGGCCACGGAAAGCGTGGGCGAATTCCGGAATACTGGGATGGTCATGCAGCGCAGCGAATCGCGGCCGATTTATGGCGCTGGTTGCAAACCGAGTCCACCACCTCTTGAACCGGTTTTGTTGCCCCCCTGAAACGGGATTATTCAGTTAGACGCACACATGCTCTCACCAACATCCATCAACGCGATCACCAACGCCTTGACCATCGATGTGGAAGACTACTTCCAGGTCTCTGCGTTTGCGCCTTACATCGCGCGCGATCGATGGGATGCGCAGGAGTGCCGTGTTCAGCGCAACGTCGAGCGCATTCTGGAGCTGCTTGCACTGCGGCAAACCAAGGCCACCTTTTTTACCTTGGGGTGGGTGGCTGAGCGGTATCCGCAGTTGGTGCGCGCCATCGTCGATCAAGGCCATGAACTCGCCAGCCATGGCTACGGACACGAGCGCGCCAGTGACTTATCACAAGCGGCTTTCAGGCAAGACATCGTCTCGGCCAAAAAAATTCTGGAAGACATCGGCGGTGTTGCGGTGCAAGGCTACCGTGCCCCTAGTTTTTCCATCGGCAAAAGCAATTTGTGGGCATTTGACGAACTGCTGCAGGCCGGTTACCGCTATACCTCCAGCGTCTACCCCATCGCCCATGACCACTACGGTATGCCGGACTGGCCGCGTTTCGCGCAGCCCGTACGCGAGGGTTTGCTCGAAATACCTGTGACGACTTTGCGCAAATTCAACCGCAACTTTCCTTCCAGTGGTGGGGGTTATTTCCGCTTGTTGCCCTATGCCTTGTCGCGCTGGATGATTCAGCAGGTCAACGCACAAGACGGGCAAGCTGCGATCTTCTACTTCCATCCATGGGAAATCGATAGCGGCCAACCTCGTGTGGCGGGTATCGACGCCAAAACGCGATTTCGCCACTACGTGAACATCGGCCGCATGGACGCGCGGCTCCAGCAGTTGTTGGCTGATTTTCGTTGGGGTCGCATGGACCACATCTTCCTGGGCGCTCCAACCGTCAATGCCCGGGTCACCACGCCAGCGGCTCCTCGCTGAAGCTTTGGAAATTTCTTCTCTGTGATCACCGTTCAACAACTCGCCTTGGGCGATGTCCAAGCCCATCAACGCTGGGACGAATTCGTCTTCGCTTGCCAGGAGGCCACGTTTTTCCACCGTGCAGCTTGGCAAGGTCTGATGCACCGGGTGTTCAAGCACCGAACATTCTTTCTCTATGCTGAACAAAACGGCGTCATTCAAGGCGTGCTGCCTCTGGCCCAGGTCAAGAGCAAACTCTTTGGCCATGCTTTGGTGGGACTGCCGTTTGCGGTTTATGGCGGTGTGGCGGCGTCCACGCCCGAGGCAGCAGATGCCTTGGAGAGCGAAGCCCAGCGTATCGCCAAAGAGATTGGCGCCGAGCATTTGGAACTGCGCAACGTGAAACCGCGCCATGCCGACTGGCCTCAACAAGACCTCTATGTGACCTTTCGCAAAGAAATTTTGGCTGAGGAAGAGGCCAACATGCTGGCCATTCCACGCAAACAGCGGGCCATGGTGCGCAAGGGCATCAAGAATGAACTCAGGAGTGAGATTGATCCCCATGTGGATCGCTTCTTTTCTTTATACGCCGACAACGTGCATCGCCACGGCACACCTGCGCTGCCCAAGCACTATTTCCAGGCCCTGATGGACACCTTTGGCAAAGACTGCGAAGTGCTCACCGTGGTGGGTCCGCAGAACCAACTGCTCAGCAGCGTGTTGACGTTCTACTTCCGTAACGAATGCATGCCGTACTACGCGGGTGATGACGAGGCCGCACGCGACCTGGCCGCCAACGATTTCAAGTACTGGGAGTTGATGCGCCGCGCCTGTGCACGGGGCTACACCCTGTTCGACTACGGCCGCAGCAAAGTGGGCACAGGTCCTTATTCGTTCAAGAAAAACTGGGGTTTTGAGCCGCAACCGCTGCACTACGAGTACTGCCTCTACAAACGCGACGCGATTCCGCAGAACAACCCCAACAACGCCAAGTACCAGCTGCTCATCAAAACCTGGCGCAAGATGCCTTTGTCTTGGGCCAACGCCCTGGGCCCTCACATCGTTCGCAACCTCGGCTGAGACGCAGTTCGAACATGGGTAATTTGCTTTATCTGGTGCACCGCATGCCTTATCCGCCGAACAAGGGGGACAAGGTGCGTTCTTACCATTTGCTCAAACACCTGGCCGCGCGGCACCAGGTGTTCCTTGGCACCTTCATGGACGATCCCGAGGATGAAGTCCACATCGCCACGTTGCGAAGCTTGTGCGCCGATGTTCATGTGGAGCGCCTTCATCCTCGACGTGCGCGGGTCAAGAGTCTGGTGGGTTTGCTGGGTCGAGATGCATTGACCTTGCACTACTACCGTAACCAAGCCTTGAGTGACTGGGTCGCACGAACCACCGAGCAGCACAAGATGCAAGCGGCGGTGGTGTTCTCCTCTTCGATGGCCCAGTACGTGGAAAACGGCCAGCACATGAACGGGGCGCCGGTGTTGGTCGATTTTGTTGATGTGGACTCTGCCAAATGGAGCCAGTACGCCAAGGAAAGGCCTTGGCCGCTGTCTTGGTTGTACCGCCGGGAGGGGCGCACATTGCTCAACTACGAGCGTGATGTGGCCCTGTGGTCCAGGCGCTCATTTTTTGTGACGGAGAGCGAGACCGCACTCTTTCAGCAACTTGCGCCCCAGGCCGCCGACCGCGTAGAGGCCGTCAGCAATGGCGTTGATGCCCAGTACTTCACGCCCGAGCCCAGCCGTCGCAATCCATATTCCAAAGACGAACGCACCGTGGTGTTCACGGGTGCCATGGACTATTGGCCCAATGTGGATGCAGTGACTTGGTTCGCCCGCGACATCCTGCCTGGCTTGCGTCAGAAACATCCCGGACTGCGTTTTTATATTGTGGGCCGTAGCCCGGATGCTGCGGTGCAGGCACTGGCCAGCGAGGCCGTCACAGTCACGGGTACCGTGCCCGACGTACGGCCCTTTTTGCAGCATGCCGACGTGGTGGTGGCACCACTGCGTTTGGCCCGGGGCATCCAGAACAAAATACTCGAGGCCATGGCCATGGGGTGTCCGGTGGTGGCCTCAACCGCCTGTGCTGCTGCACTGAACGCAAAAGTGGGCACCGATTTGGTTGCAGCAGAAAACGCAGTGGACTACATCCAGGCCATCAGCGCATTGCTTGCAGACCACGAAGGAGCGGCTCGCATTGGTGCTGCCGGTCGGACTTGCGTGCTTCAGAGCTACAGCTGGACGGCCCATCTGGCTGGCATGGATCGTTATTTGAACGAGGTGGCCACGGCCCCCGGCCGTCGATCCAAGGAGATGGTCTTGTGAGCCCTGCCACTGCACTGAACCCCATGCCGAACCCAGCGCCGGGCACCGCCTGGCGGCGCAGTGTTCCTGCGCTGCTGGTGCTGTTGGCCACGGTCTTGCTGCTGTACCGGGACACCTTTTGGGGCATGGCGCAAATTTGGCTGCGCTCTGAAACCTTCACCCATGGTCTCTTTGTTTTACCGATCAGTCTGTGGTTGATCTGGCGTTCTCGGGCCACGCTGCAACCGCTGCAACCGAGCACCGCGCCTTCGGTCTTGATCGCCATGGTGGCGGTGGTTGCGGTTTGGTTGTTGGGTGAGCTGGTGTCGGTGAACGCCGTCACACAACTCGGTGCGGTGGCCTTGCTGGTGCTGTCGGTCTTTCTTGTGCTCGGATGGCGAGTTTCCGGGGCCATGCTGTTCCCCTTGGGTTTCCTGTTTTTTGCAGTGCCTGTGGGTGAGTTTTTGATGCCGCAGTTCATGGAATGGACTGCAGACTTCACCGTGCTGGCCTTGCGCCTGAGTGGTATTCCGGTTTACCGCGAAGGTTTGCAGTTCGTCATTCCATCCGGTCATTGGTCTGTGGTGGAGGCCTGCAGCGGCATTCGTTATCTCATCGCGTCCCTTGTCGTAGGCACCTTGTTCGCTTACCTCAACTACCGCAGCAACTGGCGGCGCTGGGTGTTTGTCGGCGTGTCCATCTTGGTGCCTGTGGTCGCCAATTGGTTGCGTGCCTACCTCATTGTCATGCTGGGGCATCTTTCGGGCAATGCGCTGGCCACGGGCGCCGACCACCTGGTGTATGGCTGGGCATTCTTCGGTGTGGTTATGCTATTGATGTTCATGATCGGTGCCCGTTGGCGTGAAGATGAATTGCCTCCTGAGGCCCAGCGTGTTGTGCCCACAACGGTGGGCGCTTTGCCTGTTGCTACCCGCAGCGCTGCTTTTTGGGCGATGGCTGCCTCTGGCCTCTTGGTCGTGAGCCTGCCCCATCTTTGGCTGTACCAACTGAATCAGCAGCAAAACACCGCCGCCGTGGCGTTGCAATTGCCGCCGTCCTTTGGCAGCGCCTGGACTCGCGGGGGCTCCGGCTTTGTGTCGATAGAACCGTCTTTCAAAAATCCCTCTGCCCAGACGGCCGCTGTTTATACCTCTGCAGGTGAGTCCGTCGGCATGCATGTGAGCTACTACCGGGCCCAGGATGCGCAGCGCAAACTGGTCACTTCTCAAAATATGGTGGTCGCCAGTGAGGACAAACGCTGGGCGATGGTGGATGGCCGCACAGAAACAGTGTCGATGGCGGATGGATCTACGCTCCCGGTACGCGGGATGGAGCTGCGACGCATAGAAAATTTGGGAACCGCCACGGAGCAAAATCTGCTTGTCTGGCAGCTCTATTGGGTCGACGGTGTTTGGACTGCCAGCGACTTCAAAGCCAAGCTGTTCGGTGCCCGGCAGCGTTTGTTGGGTCGGGGTGACGATGCCGCGATCGTCTTGTTGTATGCACCCCGCGGCAGTCAAGATCAAGGCCGGGCGAGGCTCGAAAAATTCATGGCCCAAGAGGGGCAAGCCATCGCCCAATGGTTGAGCCAAGTGCGTGAAACCACAGCTGTGGTCAAACCGTGAACGTCATTGAGTATTTTATTTTCAGCAAGAGGAATCAAACATGAGCACAGTCGCAGTCATTGGTTTGGGGTATGTGGGCTTGCCCTTGGTGGTGGCCTTCGGCAAAAAAGTGCGCACCATTGGGTTTGACATTTCTGTCCCCAAAGTGGAGTCGTGCAAAAAAGGCGTGGACCCGTCCCGCGAGTTGCCCGATGAAGAACTTGCGGCTGCCACCCATGCGGTCTACACCGCCGACCCTGCCATGCTGGCCGAGGCCGACATGATCATCGTGGCGGTGCCCACGCCCGTGGATGATGCCCATATTCCTGACTTCAAACCCTTGATCGGTTCCAGCACCAGCGTCGGTCGCCACATGAAAAAAGGCGTGACTGTGGTGTACGAATCCACCGTCTACCCTGGTGCCACGGAAGAGGTGTGCATTCCCGTGCTTGAAAAAGAGTCGGGTCTCAAATGGAAAAAGGACTTCTTCGTGGGCTACTCGCCCGAGCGCATCAACCCCGGTGACAAAGAACACACCCTCACCAAAATTCTGAAGATCGTGTCGGGCGACACCCCCGAGACGCTCGACAAAGTCGCCAAGCTGTACGAACAAATCATCATCCCCGGTGTGCATCGCGCCTCCAGCATCAAAGCGGCCGAAGCCGCCAAGGTGATTGAAAACACGCAGCGTGACTTGAACATTGCGCTGATGAATGAACTGGCCATCATCTTCGACAAACTCGGCATTGACACGAGCGAAGTGCTGGAAGCCGCAGGCACCAAGTGGAACTTCCTGAAGTTCAAGCCGGGCCTGGTCGGTGGGCACTGCATCGGAGTGGACCCCTACTACCTCACCCACAAAGCCGAGATGTTGGGCTACCACCCCCAGGTGATTCTGGCGGGTCGCCGCATCAACGACAGCATGGGCAAGTTCATTGCCGAACAAACCATCAAACACATGATCGCCTCTGGCAGCACCATCAAAGGCGCCAAAGTCAATGTGCTGGGCCTGACCTTCAAAGAAAACTGCGGCGACCTGCGCAACTCCAAGGTCATCGACATCATCAACGAGCTGAAGTCTTACGGCGTGGAGGTGTGCGTCACCGACCCGCAGGCCGAAGCCCCCGAGGCCATGCATGAATACGGCGTGAAGCTGTTGTCATGGGATGAGCTGCCACAGGCCGACGCCATCGTCGCTGCGGTGGCCCACAAGGAATATGCCGCACTTCAAGTGGCGGACTTTGGCAAGAAACTGGTGGCCGGTGGTGCCTTCATCGACGTGAAGGCCGCTTTTGATGAAAGCAGTTTGGTCAAAGCGGGTTACAAGGTTTGGCGTTTGTGATTCAAGTTTGTGTCTGAGCTTCGCAGATGTCCGTTGACAGCCGCCCCCTCGTCGCCCACGTCGTCTACCGCTTCGACACCGGTGGCCTGGAGAACGGCATCGTCAACCTCATCAACCACATGCCAGCCTCCAGCTACCGGCATGTGGTGGTGGCGCTCACCGAGGTGACGGATTTCTCTAAGCGCATCACTCGCTCTGATGTTGAATTCATCTCGCTGCACAAACAACCGGGCCACGGTGTTTGGCTGTATCCCAAGCTCTACCGTCTGTTCAAACAAATGCGTCCCGCCATTGTTCACACCCGCAATCTGGCGGCCCTCGAAGCCCAGGTGCCGGCCTGGGCGGCAGGCGTGCCGGTGCGTTTGCATGGTGAGCATGGTCGCGATGTGACTGATTTGCACGGCGAGAACCGCACTTTGCAGCGGGTACGCCGCGTTTACCGTCCCTTCGTTCACCACTACTTTGCGCTGTCGCGTGACTTAGCGGGTTATTTGAAAGACAAGGTGCATGTTCCTGCGGGTCGCATCACCCAGGTTTACAACGGCGTCGATGTCGATCGGTTTTGCCCTCCACCCGGTGGTGTTCGCAGGACCATTCCCGACTGCCCTTTCAATGCCACCGAGCACTGGTTGGTCGGCACCGTGGGCCGCATGCAGGTGGTGAAAGACCAGACCAATCTGGCGCGTGCTTTTGTATTGGCCCTGAAGCAACAGCCCCGTCTGCGAGAGCGTTTGCGTTTGGTCCTGGTGGGGGAGGGTGCTTTGCGTGATCAATGCGCTGCCATCTTGCGGGAGGCCGGTGTGCTCGAGTTGGCCTGGTTGCCCGGCGAGCGCAGTGATGTGGCCGATGTGATGCGTGGCCTGGACTGTTTTGTTCTGCCCTCACTTGCAGAAGGCATTTCCAACACCATCCTGGAAGCCATGGCCACGGCCTTGCCCGTGATTGCCACCGATGTGGGGGGCAATGCGGACCTGGTGGTGCATGGGCAAACCGGTGAGATCGTGCCGAGCAAAAATCCTCAAGCCTTGGCGCAGAGTTTGTTGAATTTGGCCATGCAAACCGACGCAAGCAGGGCTTTGGGTCTGGCCGGTCGGCAACGCGTGCAGGCACGCTTCAGTTTGCCCGCCATGGTGGCGACCTACCAGCTGGTCTACAACCAGCAACTCCGGTCGCGCGGCGACAATCATGTTTCGGCTGCCAAGAGCCGCGCCGATCTCCCCTAAATCAAGTAGACAACCACCTATGTGCGGCATCACCGGCATTTTTGACACCCGCAGCAACCGCGAGATTTCTCATGCGGTGCTGCACCGCATGAACGAGTCGCAGTTTCACCGCGGTCCCGACGAAGGCAGCCTGCACTTGGAGCCCGGCGTGGGTTTGGGGCATCGGCGCTTGTCCATCATTGATGTGGCCACCGGCCAGCAGCCGCTGTTCAATGAAGACGGTTCTGTGGTGATCGTTTTCAACGGCGAGATCTACAACTACCAGGACTTGATCCCCGAGCTGCAAGCCCTGGGCCACACCTTCCACACCAAGAGCGATACCGAATGCATCGTGCACGCTTGGGAAGCCTGGGGTGAGGCGTGCGTGAAACGCTTCCGCGGCATGTTCGCGTTTGCGCTGTGGGACAGAAATAAACAAACCTTTTTCATGGCGCGCGACCGGATGGCGGTCAAGCCCATGTACTACGCACTCCTAGACGACGGTCACCTGGTCTTCGGTTCTGAACTGAAATCTTTGCTGGCCCACGGGGGTCTCAAGCGCGAGATGGATCCGCTGGCGGTCGAAGAGTATTTCGCCCTCGGTTATGTGGCCGAGCCTCGCACCATCTTCAAGCAGGCGCTCAAATTGCCGCCTGCCCACACGCTGACCCTGCGCCGTGGCCAACCCCTGCCACAGCCCAAGCCGTACTGGGATGTGCGTTTCACCTTGGGCAACCCGGTGGGTTTGAAAGAAGCGTGTGAGCAGCTCAACGCCAAACTCAAGGAGTCTGTGCGCTTGCGCATGATTGCCGAGGTGCCGCTGGGTGCGTTTTTGTCCGGCGGTGTGGATTCCAGTGCGGTGGTGGCCACCATGGCGGGTTTGTCCAACGCGCCCGTGAACACCTGCTCCATGGGCTTTGACGACCCGGCTTTCAATGAAGTCGAGTTCGCCAAAATGGTGGCCGACCAGTACAAAACGAATCATTACGTCGAAACCGTCGGCAGCGACGACTTTGATTTGATCGACACCCTGGCACGGCTCTATGACGAGCCCTATGCCGACAGTTCTGCCATTCCCACCTACCGCGTGTGCCAGTTGGCGCGCCGCAAAGTCACCGTCGCTTTGTCCGGTGATGGCGGTGATGAAGTTTTTGGCGGCTACCGCCGCTACCGGCTGCATCTGATGGAAGAACGCATGCGGTCTGCGCTGCCGCAAACCCTGAGAAGGCCGCTCTTCGGCCTTCTGGGCAAGGTCTACCCCAAAGCTGACTGGGCGCCGCGCATGTTCAGGGCCAAAACCACGTTTGAAGGCATGGCACGCTCGTCCGTGGAAGCCTATTTTCATTCGGTCTCCATTCTGCGTGACCCGATGCGTGCACAGTTGTTCAGCAGCAAGTTCAAGAACGAGCTGGCCGGTTACTCCGCCGAAGAGGTCTTCAAACGCCACGCGGCCAAAGCAGCCACCGACGACCCCTTGGCCTTGATCCAGTACCTGGACATGAAGACCTACCTGGTCGGCGACATCAACACCAAGGTGGACCGCGCCAGCATGGCGCATTCACTCGAAGTGCGTGAACCCTTAATGGACCATGAACTCATCGAGTGGATGGCCACCATTCCTTCCAGCCTCAAGGTGCAAGGGCAAGAAGGCAAGTTCCTGTTCAAGAAAGCCATGGAGCCCAAACTGCCCGCCGACGTGCTCTACCGCCCCAAGATGGGGTTCGCGGTGCCATTGGCCCGCTGGTTCCGAGGGCCGCTCAAGCAGCGAGTTCAGGACGCGGTCCTGGGGTCACGTTTGGCGGACACCGGTTGGTTTGAACGCAGTTACTTGGAGCACCTGGTGCAAGCCCATCAAAGCGGGGCACGCGACTACAGTGCGCCATTGTGGACGCTGCTGATGTTCGAAGCCTTCTTGCGCCGTGTAATGGACGATACGAGCGCTGGCCAGCAATTGGTTCAACCTGCTGCAGACAAGGCGGTGGCCTGATGAGCCTGCGCATACTCCATGTGTTGGACCATTCCATCCCACTGCACAGTGGCTACACCTTCCGCACCGTGTCACTGCTGCGTGAGCAGCGTCAGCGTGGCTGGGAAACGCATCACATCACCAGTCCCAAGCACATCAACTGCACCGTGGCCGAAGAAGAGGTCGATGGTTTTTATTTCTACCGTACTTTGGCCGCGCCCTCCTTGGCGGACAAAGTTCCGGTGCTGAACCAATGGGTGTTGATGCAACAACTGGAGAAGCGCTTGCTGGAAGTGGCGCGTAATGTGCAGCCCCACATCATCCATGCCCACTCGCCCGTGCTCAATGCCTTGCCCGCTTTGAAGGTGGGCCGCCAGCTCAACATTCCGGTGGTTTACGAAGTGCGTGCGTTTTGGGAAGACGCGGCGGTGGACCATGGCACCACCACCGAGGGCAGCCTGCGTTACCGTGTGACCAAGGCGCTGGAAACACGCGCCCTGAGGCGTGCCGCCCATGTGTTCACCATTTGTGAAGGTTTGCGCCATGACATGGTCGGTCGAGGTATCCCGGCAGACAAGATCACCGTCATTCCCAATGCCGTGGACATTGATTCGTTCAACGTCAGCGGGCAAGCGGATGATGCGCTCAAGAACAAGCTGGGCTTGGCGGGCTGCACCGTGGTGGGTTTCATTGGATCCTTCTACGCCTACGAGGGCCTGGACCTGCTGCTGGATGCCTTGCCCCGTGTGATTGCCAGCCTGCCCGACGTGCGGGTGCTTTTGGTCGGCGGCGGCCCGCAAGATGCCGCACTGAAGGCACAGGTGGCCCGTCTGAAGCTGGAACCGTATGTTGTGTTCACAGGCCGTGTGCCGCACTCGGAAGTCCAGCGTTATTACGACCTGGTGGATGTGCTCGCCTACCCGCGGCACTCCATGCGTTTGACCGAGCTGGTCACCCCCCTCAAACCTCTGGAGGCCATGGCTCAGGGGCGGCTGCTGGTGGCCTCCGATGTGGGGGGGCACAAAGAGCTGATCCGTCACGGCGAAACCGGCATGTTGTTCAAGGCGGGCAGTGCTGAATCTCTGGCCGACACCTTGCTTCATGTAGTGGCCAAAAAAGACCTGTGGCCCCACCTTCGACGTGCTGGGCGGGAGTTTGTGGAGGTGGAACGCAACTGGCGCGCCTCTGTGGCCAACTACCCCAAGGCCTACCAGTCCGTGTTGGGGCTGCCGCGGGTGGGAGACTTGGATGGGCTCTGAGGGCGTTGCCGCTTTGGCGGGCATGCGGGTGGGTCTGGTCGGTCCCTTGCCGCCACCCGCCGGTGGCATGGCCAACCAAACCCGGCAGTTGGCCGAACTGCTGCGCTCCGCGCAGGCCGAGGTCGCTTTGGTGCAAACCAATGCGCCCTATCCGTCATGGATTTCTGCTTTGCCGGGTATTCGGGCGGTGTGGCGTTTGTTTCCTTATGTGCTGGCGCTGTGGCGCGTTGCAGGCCGCAGCGACGTGTTTCATGTGATGGCCAACTCGGGTTGGTCCTGGCATTTGTTTGCAGCCCCTGCCATATGGGTGGCCCGCAGCCGGGGTGTGCCCGTGGTGGTGAATTACCGGGGCGGTGAGGCGGCGGAATTTTTGAACCGGGCGCGTCGGGTGGTGGCGTGGTCCATGCGCCGCGTGACCGCCTTGGTCGTCCCATCCCGGTTTCTCCAAGAGGTCTTTGACCGCCACGGCATGCCCAGCCAAGTGGTGCCCAACATCATCGACCTCTCGCGTTTTTCTCCAGCGGCCACCCCGCCTGCCGCCGCTCAAGGTCCGCACTTGGTCGTTGCGCGCAATTTGGAAGCCATCTACGACAACGCCACCGCCCTGCGGTGTTTTGCACAGGTGCGTGCCGTGCATGGCACAGCCCGGTTGACGGTCGCGGGCAGCGGCCCCCTGGCCGCCGAGCTTCAAGCCCTGGCCCGCGAGCTGGGGGTGGCCGATGCCGTCACCTTTGCGGGGCGCCTGGACCGCGACGCGATGGCGCAACTTTATCGACAAGCCGATGTTTGTCTGAACCCGAGTTTGGCGGACAACATGCCCAACTCGGTGCTTGAGGCTTTGGCCAGCGGCGTGCCTGTGGTCAGCACACGGGTGGGCGGTGTGCCCTTCATTGTGCAAGACGGGGTCACCGCGCTTCTGGTGCCGCCCCAGGATCCCCATGCCATGGCGGCGGCTGTACAGCGTTTGTTTGCTGAGCCCGCATTGAAATCCAAGCTCATCGAGGCGGGTCTGCTCGACGTGCAACGCTACACCTGGTCGCGTGTCGCACCCATGCTCGCCACGGTCTATCGCCAATCACAGCAATCTATTCAACAAGGTCAACGATGAAAGTCACCGTCATAGGGTCCGGGTATGTGGGTCTCGTCACCGGGGCGTGTTTGTCTGAAATGGGCAACCACGTGGTGTGCCTGGATGTGGACGCCAACAAGATACGCATCTTGAACGAAGGCGGCATCCCCATCCACGAGCCCGGGCTCGATGCCCTGGTCAAGCGCAACAAGGAAGCAGGGCGTTTGCAATTCACCACGGATGTGGCTGCGGCCGTGGCCCACGGCACCATCCAGTTCATTGGGGTTGGTACGCCGCCCGATGAAGACGGTTCCGCTGATTTGCAGTACGTGCTCGCCGCCGCACGCAGCATTGGCCAGCACATGACGGACTACAAAGTGGTCGTGGACAAAAGCACCGTGCCCGTGGGCACAGCCGACAAGGTGCGGGCGGCCATCGGGCAGGCTTTGAAAGACCGTGGCCTGTCCATGGACTACGCCGTGGTCAGCAACCCCGAGTTCCTGAAAGAGGGCGCGGCCATTGACGACTTCATGCGCCCGGACCGCATCGTCATCGGCGCAGACGACGAACGTGCCGTGCTGATGATGCGCGCCATCTACGCGCCCTTCAACCGCAACCACGATAAGCTGCAGATCATGGATGTGCGCAGTGCCGAGTTCACCAAATACGCCGCGAACGCCATGCTCGCCACCCGCATCAGCTTCATGAACGAATTGGCCTTGCTGGCAGAGAAGGTGGGTGCGGACATTGAACTGGTGCGCAAAGGCATCGGCAGCGATCCGCGCATTGGCACCCACTTTTTGTATGCTGGGGCGGGGTATGGTGGATCCTGTTTCCCCAAGGACGTCAAAGCCTTGGTGAAAACCGGCGAACAAATGGGCGTGAAGCTGGGTGTGTTAACGGCCGTTGAAGCGGCAAACGAACGGCAAAAGCGTGTGCTGGTCGACAAAGTGGTCGCGCGTTTTGGTGAAAACCTCCAAGGCAAAACCTTGGCCCTGTGGGGCCTGGCCTTCAAACCCAACACCGACGACATGCGCGAAGCACCCAGCCGCGTCATCATCAACGAGTTGCTCAAGCGCGGTGCGCAGTTGCGTGCCTACGACCCGGTGGCCATGCCGGAAGCGAAGCGGGTGATGGGTGACCCTGCTGGCCTGACCTTCGTGGCGAATCAAACCGAAGCGCTGCAGGGGGCAGACGCCTTGCTCATCGTGACCGAGTGGCGGGAGTTCAAAAGTCCGGACTTCGATTCCATCCGCGCCCTGCTCAAAACACCGTTGGTGATCGATGGCCGCAATTTGTTTGAGCCCGAGCTGATGCGCAGCCAAGGCATTGAGTACCAGGCCATTGGGCGTGGCGAATCGGTCCAACAAACGGTCAACTGATTTGTCAGTGATGTCTTCCGCTTACACCACCCTCGTCTCCCAGTTTCTTTTTCCGCTGCATGAGCGGCTCAAGAAACACAGCACCGTGCGTGTGCGTCGTGAAATGGAAGACACCCAGTGGTGGTCACCAGAGCAACTGCGGGCCTTGCAGCTGCGTAAGCTGCAAGCGCTGTTGCAGGACGTGGGCAACAAGGTTCCTTACTACCGTGATCTCTTCAAGCGGCTGGCATTGGACCCGCGCGACGTCCGCTCTCTGGATGACTTGGCCCGCCTGCCATTTCTTACCAAAACCGAGATTCGTGCGCACACTGAAGCTCTGAAACACGAACAAGCGACAGGCTTGGCCCGCTTTAACACCGGCGGATCCTCTGGTGAGCCCTTGATTTTTTTCATCGGCAAGGAACGCGTCAGCCATGATGTGGCGGCCAAGTGGCGTGCCACGCGTTGGTGGAATGTCGACATCGGCGATCCGGAGATCGTGGTCTGGGGCTCGCCGATTGAACTCGGCGCTCAGGACCGTGTTCGGTGGTTGCGTGATCAACTGATACGCACTGAGCTGTTGCCCGCGTTTGAAATGTCAGACGCCAAACTTGATGGATTTCTGGATGCCATTCGCCGCAAAAAGCCCAAAATGCTTTTTGGTTACCCGTCGGCCTTGACCCACATTGCCAAACACGCGTTAAAGCGCGGTCTGGCGATGAATGACTTGGGCATCCGTGTGGCCTTTGTGACCTCTGAGCGCCTGTACGACGAACAGCGTGCCACCATCAGCCAGGTATTTGGCTGCCCCGTGGCCAATGGTTATGGCGGGCGGGATGCGGGGTTCATCGCACATCAATGCCCCGAGGGCGGCATGCACCTCACGGCGGAAGACATCATTGTTGAGCTGGTGGATAAAAACGGCGCCCCTGTGCCCGACGGCAGTGCAGGCGAGATCGTCGTCACGCACCTGGCCACGCGAGACTTTCCCTTCATCCGCTACCGGACCGGCGACGTGGCGGTGATGGATACAAAAAAGTGTGCCTGTGGCCGGGGCCTGCCCATGCTCAAAGAAATCCAAGGCCGCACCACCGATTTCGTGGTGGCCCAGGACGGCACGGTTTTGCATGGTCTGGCCCTCATCTACGCCATCCGTGATTTGCCCGGTGTGGAGTCGTTCAAGATTGTTCAAGAGAGCCTGGAGCACACCCAGGTTTACCTCATCACCACACCGATTTTCGATCCCGCCTGCATCGACAGCATCGTGCAAACCTTCAAGAAACGTTTGGGTGCAGGCGTGGTGGTCAGCGTGGAACAAGTGCAAACCATTCCACCTGAAAAATCAGGCAAATTCCGCTACGTGGTCAGCCGCGTGGCGCAGACGGGATGAGCGGCCATGCGTGACATCATCATCGTGGGCATCGTATTGCTGGCGGCTTTGGTCGCGCTGCGGCGCCCCTGGATTGGGGTGATGTTGTGGACCTGGCTCAGCATCATGAATCCGCACCGCTACACCTATGGGTTTGCATACACGGCGCCCCTGGCAGCGCTGGCCGCAGCGGTCACCTTGCTCGGGTTATTGATGACCCGGGACAGGAGTTCGCCTTTCAAAGGGCCTGCGGTCACGGCTTTTGTGCTGTTCACGATCTGGATGACGCTGTCTTGGGGTTTTGGTTTGAGTCCAGCGGCCGACTACCCTCAGTGGGACAAGGTCATGAAGATCAACCTCATGGTTTTTGTGGCCTTGATTCTTTTGAGCAGCAAAAAACATGTGTTCGCTTTGGTGTGGGTGGCGGCGGGGTCACTGGCCATCTTGGGTGCCAAAGGTGGGGTGTTCACGGTTCTGACTGGCGGCAGTTACCGCGTGTGGGGGCCGCCGGGATCCTTCATTCAAGACAACAACGAGTTCGCCTTGGCATTGGTCATGACGATCCCTTTGCTGCGGTTTTTGCAGATGCAACTGGTCCATGGCTGGGGGCGCCGGGGCATGACTGTGGTGATGCTGTTGTGTGCTGCCGCCGCATTGGGAAGCCATTCTCGCGGTGCCTTGTTGGCCATTTCCGCCATGACCTTGATGCTCTGGTGGCGAGGAAAAAACAAAGGTGCTGTGGGCATTGTTTTGGTCATCGCAGGTGTGTTGCTGGTCAGCTTCATGCCGGATGAATGGACCAACCGCATGTCCACCATTGACAACTACCAAGAGGACCGCTCCGCCCTGGGCCGTATCAGCGCCTGGTGGACCGCTTGGAACCTTGCTTTCCACTATCCCTTGGGTGTGGGCTTCAATTTTGTGCGGCCAGAGTTGTTTGCGCTGTATTCGCCAACGCCGGACTATGTTCACGCGGCCCACAGCATTTATTTCTTGGTGCTGGGCAACCACGGTTTTGTCGGTTTGTTGTTGTTTTTGCTGATCTGGTTCTTCACCTGGAGCTCCGCTGGCTGGTTGCGCAAAAATGCCGCCGGCGACCCTCAAACCCAGTGGGCGGCCGACTTGGGTGGCATGGCCCAGGTGTCCCTCTTGGGTTATGCCGTGGGCGGCGCTTTTTTGAGTTTGTCTTACTTCGACTTGCCCTACTACATCATGGTGATGGTGGTGGTGGCGCGGGTCTGGGTCAAAACCAAAGGCTGGGAGCGCGAACCGGTCTACACGCGAGGCTGGCGCACCATTCCCGGGTTGGCCACATCGACGGAACCAGGTGACAAAGTCACCCCCAAAAAGAAACTCGCCTGATGTTGATTCGACAACTGCTCGGTGTGATGTCCCCCGGAGGAACACGGGGGCGCCTGTCCATTCTCATTTTTCACCGCGTGCTGCCGCAGGTCGATCCGCTCTTCCCGCAAGAGATGGATGCGCAGCGTTTTAATGTGCTGTGCGGCTGGTTGGCCGCGTGGTTCAACGTATTGCCGCTGGACCAAGCGGTGCGGCGCTTGAAAGACGGCAGCTTGCCCAAGCGGGCGCTGGCCATCACCTTTGATGATGGTTATGCCGACAACCACGATGTGGCCATGCCTATCTTAAAAAAGCACGGTCTGTGCGCCACGTTTTTCATCGCCACCGGCTTTTTAGACGGTGGCCGCATGTGGAATGACACGGTCATCGAGTCGGTGCGCCTCACAGCACGCGACACCCTGTCTTTGCAGCAACTCGGTGTGGTGGGTTTGGCCGAGATGGCGGTGTGCAGCGTTGCCGAGAAACAAGCGGCCATCACCCAGATCATCCGTGCCATCAAATACCTGCCCGTGCCCCAGCGTTTGGCACTGACGCAACAACTGGCCGCCTTGGCGCAAGTGACGCCGCCCACCGACCTCATGATGACCGGCGCCCAAGTGCGCGCCATGCGCCGCGCAGGCATGCAAATTGGGGCGCACACCGTGTCGCATCCCATCCTGGCCAAACTCAGCGACGATGAGATGCGTGACGAAATTCAGCGCGGCAAACACCAACTGGAAGACTTGCTCGACGAGCCCATCACCTTGTTCGCCTACCCCAACGGCAAACCGGGCGAAGACTATGCCGCGCAGAGCGTTCAAATCGTCAAAGACCTGGGTTTTGAAGCCGCCGTTTCCACGGCTTGGGGTGCGTCCGGCCCACAAACCGACCTGTTCCAGATTCCGCGCTTCACCCCCTGGGATCGAAGCCCTTGGCGTTTTGCGCTGCGTTTGATGGCCAACCTCACACGCCCCGAGACCCGACTCCCATGAAGCGACTGCTGAAACTGATCCAAGACAACCACGGCACCCACCGGGGCTGGATTCGTTTGTTGTTGGCGCAATGGGCTTTTGTGCGGGGGCGTCTTGCACCTTGGACACAGATCCGAATCCCCGTGGTGCGCCGCGTGGTGTTTGTGTGTTTGGGCAACATCAACCGCAGTGCCTTTGCCGATGTGCTGGCCCAAAAGTTGGGCGCCAAGACCGCATCGTTTGGGTTGTCCACCACCACAGGCATGCCAGCCTATGAAATGGCCATAAGCACGGCCCCGTTGTTTGACGTGACACTCAACGCCCACCGGGCCACCGACCTGTCGGACTACGAGTACCAAGATGGCGATTTGCTGGCGGTGATGGAGTTGCGTCAGGTTCACAAGTTGCTGAACCGGGGATTTCCTGCTGAGGCCATCGTGCTACTGGGCCACTGGTCCGCACCCCGACGTTTGCACATCCACGATCCGCACACCCTGAGTGCGCGTTACTTCGTGACCTGTTTTGCCATTCTCGATTCTGCCGTGCGTTGCCTGGTGCAAGAACTCAGAGAGAAGAAACACCCTGCGGTGCACCCATGAAGGTCTACCTCACCTTTGACATTGAAGTCTGGTGTGGCGGTTGGGACCACCTGGACGAGCGTTTTCCGGCCAGTTACGAGCGTTATGTTTATGGCCGATCCAAACAAGGCGACTACGCGCTGCCCGCCACGCTCGACTTGATGGACAAGCACGGCTTGAAGGGCATCTTTTTTGTGGAGCCCTTGTTCTCGGCACGTTTTGGACCGCAGTATTTGCGCACCATCGTGGATTTGATTCAAAGCCGAGGGCACAACGTGCAGTTGCACCTGCATCCGGAGTGGACGGATGAAATCGAGCCGCACCCGCTGCCCAAAAACTTGGGCAAGCGGCAACACCTCAGCTACTACTCTGAAGACGAACAGACCGCATTGATCGCTCTGGGCAAAGACTTGCTCACTCAAGCCGGCGCAGCACACATGACCATGTTCCGTGCTGGCAGTTATGCGGCCAACAGTGCCACCTACCGTGCCTTGGCCCGCAACGGACTGCGGGTGGACAGCAGCCTGAATGAGTGTTTTGAAGTCAGTGGACCCGACGTTGGAACAGCCACGGCCACCGGACGCGACTGGGCGGGCCAACAGCAGGTGCGGGTCGGGGAGGTCACGTCTTTTCCGATCACGGTGTTTCAGGACGGTTTGGGCCGCCTGCGCCCCGCACAAGTGGGCGCCTGTGGTTTGGCAGAACTCGGCGCAGCCATGCACAGTGCAGAGACATTGGGGCACTCCGACTTTGTGATCGTCTCTCACAATTTTGAGCTGCTCAAACCCGACTCCGCCTTGCCTGACCCGTGGATGGTGCGGCGTTTCAGCGGCTTGTGCGAGTTGCTTGCGCGCCGCGCGGACCGGTGGCAGGTCAGCAGCGACATGGTGGTGAGCAAGACTTCGCCTGCGAGCCCACCCTTGCCGCGTGCACACGTTGCGACTGTCGCTACCTTGCGCCGCTACGCAGAGCAGGCCGCACGTCGTTTCTTTTAGCCTGAACAGGCACCAGCTTTCAGCCATGAACCGCTCTTTCTCCCTGTACCTGGACCTGGTGCGTTTCATCGCTGCCTGTTTGGTCTACCTCTACCACTCCAACCAGCGTTGGCTGGTGCAGGAGGTCCTCCCCGCCAGTCACTTTGGGCACTCGGCCGTGGTCGTGTTTTTCGTGCTGTCAGGCTACGTCATCGCGTATGTGACGGCGACCAAAGAAAAAGACTGGGCCAGTTACGCCGCCAGCCGCCTGTCACGGGTGTACTCGGTCGCTGTGCCCGCGGTGGCGTTGACCTTGTTGTTGGACATGATGGGACGCAGTTTGGCGGTGGCCCACTACGACTATCCGTGGGACCAGTTCCTGGTTCGTATCGTTGCTGCACTGACCATGCTGAACGAGGTGTGGTTTGTCTCCATCACCACCTTCTCCAATGTGCCGTATTGGTCCATTGGTTACGAGTCGTGGTATTACTTGATGTTTGGTGTGCTGTGTTTTGCACCCCGCCGCTGGGCGGTGGCCATCGTTGTATTGATTGCGCTTTTACTGGGGCCCAAGATCGTGCTGCTCGCGCCTTTGTGGGCCTTGGGCGTATGGTTGTTTCACTCCAAACGCCTGAACAATTTGCCCACTAACACGGCTTGGTTGTTGGTGGTGGCATCCACTGTTTTGATCGTCGTATTCCATGCGCTGCAGGTCAGTGAGGTGCTCACAGAATGGCTCAAGCAGCAACTGGGCGAGCAGCTTCACACCCAATTGACCTTCTCCAAGTTTTTCCTCGGTGACTATGTGCTGGGGATTTTGGTGGTGGCCAACTTCGCCGGGATGCGGCAGGTGGCTGACACCTTTTGGCCGCTGCTCCAACCGGTGCAAGGCCTGATCCGATGGCTGGCTGGATTTACCTTCACCTTGTATTTGTTGCACCAACCGCTCTTTTTGTTCTGGGGCTCCTGGATTGCGGGTGACCCCAAGGGTATGGCCTTTTGGTGGATGACCACCGCCGCGGTGGCCGCCAGTGTGGTGGCTATTGGCATGGTCACGGAAAGCAAACGTGGTTTGCTCAAGGCGGGTATTTCTCGGGTCTTGTTGTCCCTCCAAAAGCTGCGTGCCGCATGACGTTCTCGCACACCCAACTGCCCTGTATCGTCCTCGGGCTGGAAACACAAATTGGCCTGGGGCTGGTGCGTGAGCTGGGCCGAGCGGGGGTGAAAGTCATCGGCGTCACCCACTCAGCGCACGACATGGGGCTGCGCTCTAAATACCTCAGCGAGTCGCATGTGGTGCCACACCGCCGCAATGCGGCCCTGTTGCAACGGCTGCAAGAGATTGCACGCTCGCATGGCGGTGCCACCTTGCTGACCGTGTCCGAGGTCAACCTCAAGTGGTTGGCGGCCTGCCGCGACGAACTGGGCGCGGCGCTGGAGCCCTTGCGTCTGGTGGTGCCCCAAACCAAGCAGTTGACCTTGGTGCTCGACAAAGAAAAAACCCTGGCACTGGCCCAAGAGGTGGGCGTGCCCGTGCCGCAAACCTGCCTGCCACGGTCGGCCGCAGATCCCGAGCTGAACCACTTGCGTTTTCCTGTGGTGCTGAAATGGGCTGATCCCGAAAAAGTGTCAAGCCTCTTGCATGCGGCTGGTTTGCCTTTGCACAAAGCGGAGTTCGCCATGGACTTGCGGGCGCTGGAAGCGGCACTGCACCGCTATGACAGCGTGGGCCGCTGGCCCTTGGTGCAAGAGTACGCGCCCGGCCAAGGACTGGGCCAGTTTTTTTACATGCACCAAGGCCAAGCCTTGCGTGTGTTTCAACACCACCGAGTGGCCGAGTGGCCGCCCGAAGGCGGATATTCCAGCGTGTGCGACGCGGTGCCCTTGACCGAGCACACCGAACTCCAGGCCCTGTCGCTCAAGCTGCTGCGTGCCATGCAATGGGAAGGTGTGGCCATGGTGGAGTACCGGCATGACCCTGCGACGAATCGCTCGGTGCTGATGGAGATCAACGGCCGTTTCTGGGGCAGCTTTCCCCTGGCGGTGCATTGCAATGCCGGGTTCGGCTTGTTGTCCCATGCGGTCGCAGGGGTGGGACAGGTGCCTGTGTTGCCACCACAACGCGACGATTTGCGCTGCCGCATGGTGCTCACCGAATTGAAACGTTTGTTGCGCATCACCTTGCACCCGCAGCAGATCAAAGACCCCCTGTTCAAGGTGCGTCCGCTCCATGAGTGGCTGCGTTTCATGGGCGATTTTTTGAAACCCAATGTGCGCTATTTTTTGTGGTCACTGGACGACCCCAAACCCTGGCTGGCGGATGCCTGGGGCATGGTGAAGAAAGCACTTCGCCGTTAAGGACCCTCTCGGCACAAATCACTTACCAACGTCGCATGCTCGGATTAAAGCGATCTGCGGCGTTGCAAATCCTCGCCATACAGGCTGTGTAAATAGTCTGAACCCGAGTCGGCCTGTAGCGCCCGCCAGACGTTGGAGTCGGCGGGCGTTTTCATTCAGGGGTGGAGCATGGGACATCGCACAGGGCAGGACAGGAAGCAAGCGGCA